>WBZR01000004.1_pt1 | contig 481416 bp, 361 predicted proteins | sample 5204231 | NCBI WGS metagenome assembly WBZR01 (sample SAMN12412403, study PRJNA552823) | activated sludge metagenome | isolation source: activated sludge from anammox sidestream of wastewater treatment plant... | place: USA: Virginia | collected 2017-08 | reverse complement strand
TCGTTTCGGCGGTGATGAGGGGCGTATCGCCGAACAGGATGACGACATCGCCCTCGAACCCGGCCAGGGCCGGAAGCGCCGACGTCACGGCATGCCCGGTTCCCAGCGGCGGATCCTGGATCGCGATCTTGATCTCGAAATCCGTCTTCTGCTCCGACGTGCCCTCGGCCGTCGCGTTGGCGCTGCTGCTGATCTCCGAGACGGCGCCCTTCAGCGGTTGCGAGAGCAGCGCGTCGGCCTCGATCCCGGCCGCCTGCCCCTTGCGGATCGCGACGATGTCGTTCTCGTCCACGTCCACCTGCGCTTCCATCTCCGAGAGATCGGCGATGACGAGGATCACGTCCGCCTGGAACTGCGACCCGAGCGCGATCTCGCCGGCCTCCTTATTGAGGACGCTCACGGTGCCGGCCATGGGCGCGTAGATCGTCGTCTTGGACAGATCGTCGCGGGCCTGCTTGAGCGCGGCCCGTGCCTGGGCGACCTGCTCGAGCGCCGACTTCCAGCGCGCCTCCTCGACCTGGGCCGCCGTGCGCCGCGCGTCGTGGTCGGACTCGGACTCGAGCTGACGCGCCATGAGTTCCTTCGAGCGCTCGAATTCCTTTTGCGCGCGGTCCCGGTTCTCGCGCACCAGCGTGGCGTTCGCCTGCGCCGAGCGCACCGTCGCCTCGGCGCTCTCGACGGCGGCCAGGTAGCGCTCGCGGTCGAGCTCGACGAGAAACGCGCCCTTGTCCACCCACTGGCCCTCGACGACCCCCAGGCGCTTGATCTTCGCGCTCACGTCGGCGCTGATCTTGACCTGGGTCTTCGGCTGGATGCGGCCGGTGGCGGTGACCCGCTGGACGATCTCGCGCCGCTCCACCTTCGCGGTCTGGACCTCGAGTCCCTTCGGGCCGCGGCTCTTCGCCGCGACGCCGAGGGCCAGGATCGTCACCGCGACACAGGCGGCGGCCCCCCAGAGAAGCCTGCTCTTCCTCTTCATTCGACACGTGCTCCGGGCTCGGGGTGGAACCGCAATGGCCGGCGCCGGCTGGCGCCGGCCCGCAGTACGTGGCCGGAGACACAAAAGTTACGCGGGCCGGGCGCTCGGGGGCTCCGCCGGCGCCGGGCGCCCGCGCGCCGCACTCGCGCCCTTCCGCGCCGGCCGCTTCGCGGGTACCTTCGCGGCGCCATGCCGCCATCCGAAGCGAATCCGCCCGCGCCCGCATGGACACCGCTCGCCCCGCGCGAGCGCCGCGTCCTCGGCGTGCTGATCGAGAAGGCCAAGACCACGCCCGCCGGCTACCCCATGTCGGTGAACGCGATCGTCGCCGGATGCAACCAGAAGAACAATCGTGATCCCGTGACCGACTACGACGAGCTGGCCCTCGAACAGGCACTCGACCGGCTGCGGACGCTGAAGGCCGTGAGCGAGATGGACTGGCTTGGGCGGGTGTCCAAGTACCGGCACCACGCCTACGAGTGGCTGGGCGTGGACCGGGCCGAGGCGGCGGTCCTGGCGGAACTGCTGCTGCGCGGCGCGCAGGCCATGGGCGAGCTGCGGGGCCGGGCCGCGCGCATGGAACCCATCGAGGATCTCGCGGCCCTGCGCCCCATCGCGCAGGCGCTGCTGGATCGCGGGCTCATGATCGAGCTCACGCCGCCCGGGCGCGGGCAGATCGTGAGCCACAACCTCTACCCGCCGGACGAACTGGCGGAGCTGCGGGGGCGCTACGCGGGAGGAGCCGCGGATTCCACGGCCCCGTCGCCCGCACGTCCCGCCACGCACGCCGCTGCCGCAGCCGCGCTCGACGGCGAGACTGCCAGCTCGGCCGACACGCTCGCGGCCGAGGTCGCCGCCCTGCGGGCCGAGGTCGCCGGGCTGCGGGCGAAAGTCGCAGATCTCGAGGCGGCGGTCCGCTCGTTCACCCGCTGAGCGGCTCCGGCGGCCGGCCGTCGGGTGCGCCGATCGAGCGCCAGGCCGCCCCGTCGCCCCGTCAGCGGTAGCGGACCTTGAGTTCTCCCCACGTCCCGGGACGCACCGGCGTCTGGCAGTACGAGACCGGTGTCGGCGCGGTGCGAATGCCGTGGCTGTTGTTCTGTGAGCAATAGGGCGGAATCATGTCGCAGCCCTTCGCGGTGCCGGAATAGGTGATCGAGATCGTGGTCACCACGAAGTAGGAGTCGCTCGAGCGCGTGCCGGAGATCGTGTACGTGTAGTTCGCCACGCAGTCCGGCATCAGCTCGCTGCTTCCGGTGCAGGTCACGTTCACGGAATTGGCGTCCGCGGTTCCCGAGCAGTCCCAGACCACCGGATTCTCGTCGTCGCCAATCACTTGTGTGCCCGGGCAGAGCGTGTCGGGTTCGGTGTCCACGCTCTGAAAGTTGCCGAGGCAGTCGTAGGTCGAATCCGTCACGTCCCAGATCCCGCCCCACTCGGGCGGAATGGTGATGGAAGCAGCCACGTGCGCGGTCCCGAAGATTCGCGTGAGCCCGATGTTCTTCTGCCCCGCGGAAGCCATGGCAGGAAGGAGCGCAGAAGCGCACAACACGAGGAAGAGAGTCGCGATTTGTTTCATGCGGCACCTCCGGGGACGGACCGGGCCGGCGCTGGAGCGCGGCCGGGGGGTTCGAGCGGGGGAATTGGCCGGCAGACTAGCCGTACACCACCTTGAACGCCAGATATCCCGCGCGGGCACATGCGGGTTCGGCGAAAATCGCCTCCCGATCGCGTCAGGGAGCTTGCCGGCACCCCCACGGAGGGCTTTTTCCCGGCCGGCGGAATGCCCGGCGGCGGGTTCCTGTTCCGGCTGATTTCCGCGCCCCGGGCTTCGGGCGCGTGCCGTCCCGCGCCCTGTTGGCGGCGCGGCCGCGTCGTCGCCGCGCCGCGACGGAACCCTCAGCCCGAGCGCAGGGCGCGCCGCCAGCTGCCCGGTGAACTCCCCGCCATGCGCTTGAACGCGCGCGAGAAGGCCGCCTCGTTCTCGTAGCCGACCTCGAGGGCGATCTCGATCAGCTTGGAATCGGTGTCGCGCAGAAGTGCCGCGGCGAGTTGCATGCGCCACTGCGCCAGATACTGCATCGGCGGCTGGCCGATGAAGTGGACGAATCGTTCGTGCAGGCTGGAGCGCGAGAGCCCGGCCTGCTCCCCGAGGGACTCGAGCGTCCAGGCCTCGGCGGGACGCGAGTGCAGCAACGACAGCGCCCGGCCGACCGCGGGGTCGCGCAGGCCGGCAAGCCAGCCGGTTTGCTCCGATGGCAGCGCATCGAGGTGGCGCCTCAGGACCTCGACGAACATCATCTCGCTCATCCGCTCGAGCACCGCCTCGCCCCCAGGGCGGCGCCGGCCCGACTCGTCGGCGGCCGTGCGCAGAAAGCCCGCGATCCACGAGGCGTCCCCCAGGGCGGCGCCGGGCACGTGCAGCACCCGCGGCAGTGAGGCGAGCAGCGGATTGAACGGCCGGGCATCGAAGCCGAGGAAGCCGCACACGACCGTGGTGCCGCCCGAGGCGGCCTCCTCGCGCCTCGGCGTCACGACGCCGGCGTCGTCCACCCGCAGACCGAACGGCAGCTGCAGCGGCCGCGGCGTAAAGAACAGGCTGCGGTCCATCTGTCCGGCGCGCATGCCGGGCGCGCTCGACAGCGTGTGCGCTTCGCCCTGCGGGAAGAGCACCACGTCGCCCGCCTCCAGTCGCACCGGCGGCTCGCCGAGCACCGCGGCCCAGCACGAGCCGCGCACGATGCCGTGGAACTCGATCATGTGCCCGGCGCCGGGCATGATCGCCGCGATGATCTCGCGCGCGGGCGGGGCCTCGGCGACCCAGCGCTCGTCCGCTTCGATGTGGTAGAAGACCGCGCCCCGCAGTCGCACGGCGCGGAGCAGGTCGGACAGCGTGTCACCGCTCATGGACGTTCCCCCGCGCCTCCGGCCGGCGTCGCGCGGACCCGCTCCCGCTCGCACCCGGACGGTCGGCAATATCTTCCCGACGCCGGGCAATGCGTCAAGGTCCGGCGACCGGCATCCTGCTCCGCGTGGGAATGACCCCACTTCCAAACCACGAGGAGCACACCATGTCAGCGAACGTCTCATCCGCGGCTTCCCCGCTGGAAGCCATCAAATCCCGCCAGCAGATCACCTGGTCGTCCGGTGACTACGGCCGGATCGGCGTCCAGCTCACGCTCGTCGGCGAGTCGCTGTGCGAGGCGGTGGACCTGAGCGCCAACGACCGCGTGCTCGACGTCGCCGCCGGCAACGGAAACGCCTCCCTCGCGGCCGCGCGCCGCTACGCCGACGTCACCTCGACCGACTACGTGCCCGAACTGCTCGCGCAGGGCGCGAAGCGCGCGGAGGCCGACGGGCTGGCCCTGCGCACGCGCGTCGCCGACGTCGAGAACCTGCCGTTCGCCGACGGTGAGTTCGACGTGGTGCTCTCGACCTTCGGGGTCATGTTCGCGCCGGACCAGGAGCGTGCCGCGGCCGGGATGCTGCGGGTGACGCGCCCCGGCGGGCGCATCGGGCTCGCGAACTGGACGCCGGAAGGGTTCGTCGGCGAGCTGTTCCGGCTGGTCGGCGGTTTCGTTCCGCCGCCGGCCGGCCTGCGTCCGGCGGCCGCGTGGGGCACGGAACCGCGCCTGGTCGAGCTGTTCGGTCCGCAGGCGGCCGGTCTGCGGGCGCACCGCCGGCACCACGTGTTCCGCTACCGCTCGGCCGAACACTGGGTGGACGAGTTCCGCCGCTACTACGGACCGGTGCACAAGGCATTCGCCGCGCTGGACGAGGCCGGGCAGAAGGCGCTTCACGCCGCGCTCATCGAGCTGCTCCAGCGGCGCAACCGCGGCGGCGCGGCTTCGCTGATCGTGCCGGGCGAGTACCTCGAGGTCGTGATCACGCGGGCCTGACCGGAGGGAACGACGGGCGCGCCCCTTCGCGGGGCGCGCCCGTCTCGGCAGGTCCGTCCGGCCTCAGCGCGCCGTGAGGCCACCGGCCAGTCCCAGGGCGAGCGAAGTCAGGAGCGCGAGCAGGGAAACCACCGCCGCGACGCGCGCGGTCGTTCCCGGCGGCCTGCCGCCCAGCCTCGGGTCGAGCGGCAGCAGCACCCCGAGCAGCGCCCCGCAGGCGAGTCCCGCCGCGTGCGCGACGTTGTCGGTTCCCGGCTTCGCGTAGCCGGCGGCGAAACCGGGCGCGAGCAGGAAGAGCAGCGCCGCCGTCAGCGCCCGCGCACGCGTGGGCGCGAGGCGCGCGCGCAGCCTCACCGTCGCGACCAGCAGCGCGCCGCCGAGCGCGAAGATCGCGCCCGAGCCCCCGACGCTGAGGCTCGCGCCTCCGCGCGTGTCCCGCCACAGCAGGCTCGCGAACGAGGCGACGGCGCCTCCCAGGGCGTAGACGCTCCAGAAGCGGGTGCGAGTGAAGATTCGCTCGACCGCCGGGCCGACCACGAGCAGGCTGATCGAGTTGAAGAACACGTGCGCCGCGCCCGCGTGCAGGAACGTCGAGGCCAGCAGGCGCCAGGCGTTCTCGCGCCACGGCAGCATCGTCGCGTTCGCTCCCCAGGCGAGCAGGCCGCGCGGATCGGCCAGTGCGCCGCGCGCACCGACCAGCAGGAACATCACGCCCCACGAAAGGAGCAGCAGCAGCGTGCCCCACGGCCGGACCCCGCCGACGGCAGACCACAGGTCCACCGGGCGCTCTTCGTTCGGGTCCGGCGGGACGTAGCCGAGCGCGGCGAGCTCGGCCGCTTCGTCGTCGTCGGCGCGGCCGTCGGCCGGCAGGTCCGCCGGTTCGGAGGGGTCGTGTTCCATTCACGCAGGGTGCGCGGCCGGCACCCGGAGGCGCAAGCGGAGCCCCTACCTCGAGTCGGGGGAGCCGAGGCGCGCGAGCACGCCAAAATGGTCCGAGGCCCAGACACTGTCGGGGCCGCAGTCGCGGAACAGGATCTCGGCCTCGTGCGGCACGAGCCGGCCGCGGCGGGGCACGAACACGTGGTCAATGGCGCGCGCGGCGCCGCCATCGAACCGCGGATTCATGGTCGCGGCCTGCTCTCCCCGGACCCGCGGGTGGGTCGCCGCGAACGCGTCGAGCCAGTCGCGCTCGAGCGGCCGCATCTCGGGGCTGCCGAGCTCGCAGTTGAAGTCGCCCGCCAGCACCGCGGGACCGTCGCCGCGCGTCGAGTCCACGTAGGCGAGCAGGTCGCGGATCTGCTCGGCGCGGATCGCGCCGCCTTCAGGCGTGTGGTGCAGGTGCGTGTCGTACACATCCAGCGCGCGCCCGCGCACGTCCACGCGAACGTGCGCGACGACGCGCCAGTCGTTCAGCGGCAGCAGGAACTTCCCTCCGTCCGCGAGCAGCGGATGGCGCGTGAGGATGGCGTTCCCGTAGCGCTTGGGCCGCTCCTCGCCGTCCACCGAAACGAACCGGTACGCGCAACCCAGGCTGTCGGCGATCGTCGCGGCCTGATTGGGCAGGACCGGGTTCTGCAGGACTTCCTGCAGGCAGATCACGTCCGGATCGAGCGCACGCAGCCCTTCGACGATGCGCGCCAGGCGCGCGGGCCAGTCGTGCGCGTCGTGCCACAGGTTGAGCGACACGACGGTGATGTCGTCCGTCCGCGGGGTCGAGGCGCGCGGCTGGGCGGCCGCCGGGGAAGCCGGCCATGTGGCGGTCCAGCCCGCGCACAGCAGCGCCGCGAGGCGGCCCGCCGCCGGGTGTTGTTTCATCGCCATCCTTTCCTCCGGTCCGGCCGGGGCTCCGGTCGCGGCCGCGGCAGGCCGCATCCTACCGGATGGCTCCCCGCCGGCGACGCGTGCGCCCCGGCGGCGGGCCGGCAGTCCGCGCGGAATCCACCCGGCGCGCCGCCGGGCCGCGGCCGCGGCCGACCCGCTCGAAGCCGCCGCAAGTGAGGAGCGATTCACATGCCACGCTTCACGGCTCGCGGATCGGCCTCACCGCAAACCCCTCCCTCCGGACGGGGTCCGATGCGCCGCCGCGCTCGACGGACCACCGTCGCTGGAAGCAGCTTGCCCACCACCCCGCGCACGCCCTATTGTGAACCATCGTTCACATGCGAGGAGACATGAGGCGAGTTCGCAGAAGCGGCGAGGAGCGACGCGACCAGATCGCCCGGGCGGCGCTCGGGATCGTCCACGAGCAGGGAACGGGGGCGCTGAGCATCGCCTCGGTGGCCCATCGCGTCGGCGTCGCGCCCTCGGCCCTGTACCGGCATTTCCCCGACAAGGACGCGATGCTCGAGCACATGATCGCGCGCCTCGGCTCCGGCGTGCGCGCCAATCTCGAGCGGGCGACTGCCGAATCGAAGGCCGACGCGCTCGCGGCGCTCGGAGCGCTGCTCACGCGCCACGTCGCGTTCCTGCTCGAGAACCGCGGCTTCCCCCTGCTCCTCTTTTCCGATCTCGTCCTGCAGCATGCCGGGCGTCGCTCGACGATGCTCGCGACGCTCGACCATTTTCGCGACACCATCACCGGGCTCGTGCGCGAGGGCCAGCGGCAGGGCGCCGTGCGGCGGGACGCCGATCCGGAAGCGGCGGCGTTCGTCTTCCTCGGTCTGTTCATGCCGGCCGGGGTCCACTGGCATCTGGCCGGCGGCCGCACGGATCTCACCGGCACCGTCCGCCGGGCGTGGTCCATCTATCTGGCCGGCATCCGGGCCCCGCGCAAGCCGGCCGCCCGCCGCCACGCCGCGCGCCGCCCGCGGCCGCAAAGGCGATCCGCGTGATCCCCCGCCGCGGACCATGGCTGGCCGCGCTGCTCGTGCTCGCCGTCCTCCTGGCGATCGGGTTCGCGATCCTGCGCGGCCGCGGCGGCGCCGGGCCCCTGGTCGCCACGGGAACCGTCGAGGCGACCGACGCGGCGCTCGGCTTCACCGTGCCGGGTCGGCTCGAGGGCCTGCGCGTGAACGAGGGAGACACGGTCGCCGCGCAGGAGCCGATCGCCTGGCTGGACCGCTCCGAGACGCGTGGGCGGCGCGACCAGGCCGCGGCCCAGGTGGCGGCCGCGACCGCCCAGTTGCGCGAGCTCGAGCGCGGCTCGCGTCCCGAGGAGATCGCCACCGCACGCGCGGCCGCGCAGGCGGCGGCCGACCGGTTCGCGGAGGCCGAACGGGACGAGCGTCGCCTGCGCGAGCTGCGCCAGCGGCTGGTCGTGAGTCAGCAGGACCTCGACCGTGCCACGACCGCGCTCGAACTCGCGCGCAGCGCGAAGGTGCAGGCCGACGAGCAGCGCCGGCTCGTGGAACTCGGGCCACGGCGCGAGAGGATCGCGGCCGCCCGCGCCTCGCTGGCGGCCGCTCGGGCGACGCTGCGCGCGCTGGATGCGACGCTCGCCCAGATGGAGGTGCGCGCCCCGTTTCCCGGCACGATCAGCGTCCGTCACCACGTGCCGGGCGAGGTGCTGGCCGCCGGCGCTCCGGTCGTCACGCTGCTGCACCGCGACGATCGCTGGGTGCGCATCTACGTCCCCGAGGACCGGATCGGCGCCGTGCGCCTCGGGCAGCCGGCCCGCATCACCTCCGACTCGTTCCGCGCCCGCCGCTACGCGGGCCGCGTGATCGCGATCGCTTCCGAAGCGGAGTTCACGCCCCGGACGGTCCAGACACGCGAGGAGCGCGTGAAGCTGGTGTACGCGGTCAAGGTCCGCATCACCGGCGATCCCGCCCACGACCTCAAACCCGGCATGCCGGCCGACGTGACGCTCGAGGGAGTGGCCCGGTGACGGGGGATGCCGCGATCTCGATCCGCGGCCTCGCGCGCCGGTTCGGAGCACTGACCGCCCTGGACGAACTGACGTTCGACGTCCGCCCGGGCGAGTTGTTCGGGCTCGTCGGACCCGACGGCGCGGGCAAGACGACGACGCTGCGCATGCTCGCGGGGGTTCTGCCGCCGAGCGCCGGCGACGCGCTCGTCTTCGGGGCGAGCGTCGCGCGCGAAAGCGAGCGCGTGAAGCGCGACCTCGCGTACATGTCCCAGCGCTTCGGACTCTACGGCGACCTCACGGTGCGCGAGAACCTCGACTTCTACGCCGACCTCTACGAGGTGCCGCCGTCGGAGCGCGCCGCGCGGCTCGAACGACTGTGGCGATTCTCCAACCTGGAACCGTTCGCGAATCGCCTGGCGGGACAGCTCTCCGGCGGCATGAAGCAGAAGCTGGGGCTTTCCTGCGCGCTGGTGCACGAACCGCGCGTGCTGCTGCTCGACGAGCCCACGTTCGGCGTGGATCCCGTTTCGCGCCGCGACCTGTGGATGATCGTCCACGAAATGGTCGCGCGCGGCGTCACCGCCGTCGTCAGCACCGCCTACCTGGACGAGGCCGAGCGCTTCGACCGCCTCGCGCTGCTGAACCGCGGGCGCGTCGTGGCGCTGGACGCCCCCGAAGCGCTGCAGAGGACCCTGACGGGACGGCTGTTCGGCTTCCGCGCCGAGCCCCTTCGGGTCGCGCGTGCGGCCGCCGAGGCCGTTTCCGGCGTGCGCCGGGCGGCGGTGTTCGGCGACTGGCTGCACGTCACGGCCGCCGGCGATGCGCCCGCGCGCGTCCAGGCCGCGCTGCTCGCCGCCGGCTGCGAGGTGAGCGAGCACCGTCCGATCGAGCCTACGCTGGAGGACGTCTTCCTGGACCGCGTCGCCGGGGCCGAGGTCTCGGGCACACCGTCGTGAGTTCGGCCCCGGCCACCGCCGCCCCTCTCGTCGAGGTCGAACACCTCCGCCGGGATTTCGGCGCGTTCCGGGCCGTGGACGACGTCACGCTGTCGGTGGATCGCGGCGAGATCTTCGGCTTCCTCGGACCCAACGGCGCCGGCAAGACCACGACGATCCGCATGCTGTGCGGGCTGCTTCGCCCCAGCGCCGGGCGCGGCACCGTCGCGGGTCACGACCTGCTCACCGGAACCGAGCGGATCAAGCGCAACGTCGGCTACATGTCGCAGTCGTTCTCGCTCTACGCCGAGCTGACGGTGGACCAGAACATCGAGTTCTTCGCCGCCCTGAACGGCGTGCCCCGGGCGGAACGCGCGGCGCGTCGCGACTGGGTGCTGGCGATGTCCGGCCTCGCCGGACATCGCGACCAGCGGACGTCGGACCTTCCGCTGGGCTGGAAGCAGCGGCTCGCGCTCGGCACCGCCGTGCTCCATCGCCCGCTCATGCTGCTGCTCGACGAGCCCACCTCGGGCGTGGATCCGATCTCCCGGCGCACGTTCTGGGATCTGATCCAGGACCTCGCGGCCGCGGGAACGACGGTGCTCGTCAGCACGCACTACATGCAGGAGGCCGAGCATTGCGGCCGCCTCGCGCTCATGAATCGCGGCCGGCTCATCGCGCTCGGCCGGCCCGCGGAGCTCAGGCGCGGGCTGCGCGAACCCGTCGTCGAGGTGCGGGTGACGAACGGCCCCGAGGTCGTCGCCGCCCTGCGGGGCGCGCCCGGGGTGCGGTCCGCCGGGCTGTTCGGCCGCGCCGTGCACCTGACGCTCAGCGGCGAGGACGCCCTGCCCGGAATCCAGGAACGCCTCGTGGCGCGCGGCGTCCCGCGGGGTTCGCTGCGCCGGATCGAACCGACGCTCGAGCACGTGTTCCTCTCCGCCGTCCAGGCCTCGGGCGGGGTCGTGGATGGCTGAGCGCGCTCCTGCTTCCGCCGCGGCTTCCGCGCCGGCCCCCGCGACCTTCCGCTTCTCGCGCACGCGGTGCGGCGCGATCGCGCGCAAGGAGTGGCTCCAGCTTCGCCGCGATCCGCGCAGCCTGCTGCTGGCGTTCGCGATGCCGGTGGCCCTGCTGGTGCTGTTCGGCTACGCGATCACGTGGGACGTGCGCGACCTCGCGATGGTCGTCGTGGACCAGGATCAGACCGCCCGCAGCCGCGCGCTGGTGGACGCGTTCACGTCCTCGGGATACTTCCGACAGGTCGGCCGACTCGCCAGCGCCACCGAAGTCGCGGGCGAGTTCGAGCGCGGTCGCGCTCGCGTCGCCGTCGTCCTGCCGCCCGGCTTCGCGGCCGGACTCGGCGCGGCGCGGCCCTCCCCCCTGCAGGTGATCGTGGACGGCTCCGACGCCAACACCGCCACCATCGCACTCGGCTACGTGCGCGCCGTCGTGCAGAACTGGGCCGGCCGCGAGGGGCTGCCCGGCGCGGCCACGCCGCCCGCCGCCAGCGTCCGCAGCCGCGTCTGGTACAACGAGGAGCTGGCGAGCCGGAACATGATCGTGCCCGGGCTGATCGCGGTCATCATGTCCATCATCGCCGCGATGCTGACGTCGCTGACCATCGCCCGGGAATGGGAGCGGGGAACGATGGAGCAGTTGGTGGCGACGCCGGTCTCGCGGTTCGAGGTCGTGGGCGGCAAGCTCCTGCCCTACGTCGCCATCGGCATGGTGGACCTGGTCGTCACCTCGACCCTCGGCGTGGCCCTGTTCGGCGTGCCGTTTCGTGGCGACGTCGTGCTCCTGCTGGGGCTTTCGCTCCTGTTCCTGATCGGGGCGCTCGGCCTGGGACTGTTCGTCTCGGCGGTGGCCCGCTCGCAGGTGCTCGCGACGCAGACGGCCATGGCGGTCACCTTCCTGCCGGCGTTCCTGCTCTCGGGGTTCATGTTCGCCATCGACGTCATGCCGCGTCCTCTGCAGGCGGTCAGCCTGCTCGTTCCGGCCCGCTACTTCCTGGTCGTCACCCGGGGCCTGTTCCTCAAGGGCGTCGGCGTCGCGGTCCTGTGGCCGCAGGCGCTGTTCATGCTGCTGTTCGCGCTCGCCGGCGTCGGCCTCGCCGTGCACGCGTTCCGCAAGGAACTGCAGCGGTGAATCGCGCGGGGTTCGAACGTGCGCTCGCGCTGGCGCGCAAGGAGCTGATCGCCCTGCGCGGCGATCCGAAGCTTCTGCGGCTGGTGCTGGTCGCGCCGATCCTGCAGGTGCTGGTCCTCGGTTACGCCGTCTCGACGGACGTGCGCGACACGCGCATGTTCGTGGTGGACCACGACCGCACCGCGGCGTCGCGCGCGCTGGTCGAGAGCATGACTTCGTCCGGATACTTCCGCGTCGCGGGGCGCTCGGACCGTCCGGAAGACCTGGTGGCGGCGCTCGACCACGGCCGCGCGGTGGTCGGACTCCAGGTTCCGCCCGGCTTCGCCGCGGCCCTGAATCGCCCCGGCGGCGCGACCGTGCAGCTTCTGGTGGACGGAACGAATTCGAACATCGCCACCGTCGCGCTCGGCTACGCCGAGCAGATCGTGCGCCGCTATGGCCTCACGCGGGCCCCGACCCTGCGCCCGCCACCGGTGGACCTTCGCGAGCGGGCCTGGTACAACCCCGCGCTGCTCTCGCGGGTCTTCAACGTTCCGGCCGTCCTCGGCTCGATCCTGCTGCTCGTGTGCCTGCTGCTGACCGCGCTGGCGGTCGTGCGCGAGCGGGAGATCGGCACGCTCGAGCAACTCATGGTGAGCCCGATCACGCCCGCGGAACTGATCGTCGGCAAGACGTTGCCTTTCGCCGGCGTCGCCCTGCTCGACATGGCGCTCATCACGGGCATCGCGCTGTTGTGGTTTCGCGTGCCCTTCACCGGGAACTTCCTGCTCCTGCTGCTGGCGACGATGCTGTTCCTGCTGTCGGCGCTCGGGCTCGGATTGCTGGTCTCGACCGTCGCGAACACGCAGCAGGAGGCCTTCCTCTCGACCTTCATGCTCTTCATGCCGCTGATGCTGCTGTCGGGGTTCATGTTCCCGATCTCGAGCATGCCCGCGGGCTTTCAGTGGCTGACGTGGCTGAACCCGCTGCGCCACTACCTCGAAATCGTGCGGGCGGTGTTCCTCAAAGCCGCCGGCTTCGAGGCGCTGTGGCGGCCGTTCGCGGCGCTGGCGCTGCTCGGAAGCGCCGTCGTCTCCCTCGCCGCCTCGCGCTTCCGCAAGACGGCCGCCTGAACCGCGACCCTGCGGGGCGGCGGACTTCGCGCGGGCGCCCGGTCAGTTCAACCAGGTGAGACGGCGCGTCAGCGCGAGGCCGCCGGAGCTGAGGCGTACGAAGTAAATGCCGTTCGACACGGTGCGCCCTGCGTCGTCGCGGCCCGACCAGACGACCGCGTGGGAACCGGCGGCAAGACGGCCCGAAGCGAGCGTCGTCACGCGGTGTCCCTGAATGTCGAACACCTCGAGGCTCGCTTCCTGCGTCGCGGGCAGGTCGAACGTCAGGTTCGCTCCGGACCGTGCGGGATTCGGGTACGCGGGTGAAAGACGCACGGCCAGCGGCCCGGCGGGCGGCTCCACGCCGGTCACCGAGTTCGAGTCCCAGATCGCGGCGACGAACTCCGGATGATCGATGAACGGATTGCGGTTGCCCTGCAGGACGTAGACCGCGCCGTTGCGCATGCGTTCCTTCCAGCTCACCGGATCGTTCGCGGCCCAGTCGAGATACTGGGCCACCGCCCACGGCTTCATCTCGGCGCCGTCGAACGAATCGCTGCCCGGCCAGCCGGCATCCTCGCCCAGGTAGCGGGTCGCCATGTAGAACTGGCTGCGGACGAGGTCGCCCTTGAAGGGGTCGATCGGCTCGAACACGGTTCCCGTGAAGCCCGGTGAGGCGCTCGGTCCGAGCTTGCTGCCGTTCCACGAGGTCGTGGTCGGCACCGCGACGGCGCCGTAGGCGTAGTTGGCGCGATAGCCGTTCACCTTCGCGTCCGTCGGGTAGAGGTGGAAGATGTCCGAGTACATGGGCGAGGCGCCGCCGAACCACGACTGCGGGAACGAGTGCTCCCGGTTGTACCCGAGCCCTTCGGTCGCGCCCTGACCCGTCTGGCCGATGGCGTATTCGTAGGGGGGCGTGCCGCCGGGAATGTCGGAATAGACGTCCCAGATCTTGCCGTTCCACTTGACGTCGGTCGTCGCGAACGCCGTCAGCACGTACGAGTAGCTGCGCACCGTGTGGTTCTTGATCCGCTCGTGCAGCGCCCAGCGCAGGGCCGAGCCCTTCAGTCCGACGATGCCGTCGTAGTAGCCGGCCGGAATGCGCACGTCCACGTAGTTGAACGCGCAGGTCGCGCCGAAGGCGGTCGAGCCGCCGAGGTCGGCGACTCCGCTGACGGTCAGCATGCGCGAGCCGGCGGGCAGGTTGCGCACCGTGATCGTGACCCACGAGGTGTTCGCTCCGTCGCGCGCGGCGTTCACGGCCACGAGCCCGTCCACCACGTAGTTCGCGGGGGCCTCGGCGCTCGTCTCCTCGACCGGCTCGCTGAAGATGACGAGCAGGGTCGAGTCGCTCATCTCGCCCACCGACAGCACCGCGGGCGGCGAGCCGCCGGCGCCGGGAATCGTGTAGCTGGCGGTCGGCGACTGCGAGGTCGCGCTCGCGCCGACCGCCGTGACGCGGTAGTGGACCGTCGCGCCGGCCGCCTGTCCGGGAATCGGCGAGTCGCCCGCGTAGGTGCTGTCCGCGACCAGCGACATCGCGATGTGATTCGTCAGCGAGCCGGCCGAAGGTCCCCAGTCGAGCGTCACCGAGGCGATCGCGCCGCTCGTGTCCACGACGCTGGCGTTGACGCTGACGGGATCGTTCGCGGCCGGCGAGGCGGGGAAGATCACGACGTTCGAGATGACCGGGCCGCCGGGCGGGGGCGTGGATCCGTTGTGGGTCCCCGGTGTCGCGTCGGTCGCCAGGTTGACGGCCGAGTAGGTCCACTCCGAAGCGACATACGACGGCGAACCGGTGGTCACCGAAGCGTTGCGGACGAGATGGCCGTCGGTGAACACCGCGCCGGGGTTGCCGATCAGGTCCACGACGACGCTGCCCGGCGAAATCAGTTTCGCTCCGTCGTTCGAACCGCCGTTCCAGTTGTAGGCGCCGACCTGCGACGTGTACGTGTTCCAGATCGGGTTCTGGAAGTTGACGACGAACGGGACGGACGTCGAAGTGTGCCCACAGACGCGGGCCTGCCCGGCGGGCAGCGTTCCCGAGAGCGGCCAGGTGCAGGCGTCCACACCGTTGGCGATGGCGACGACCGACCAGCCGGTCAGGTCCATGGACCCCGGGCCGGTGTTGTAGATCTCGATGAAGCGGTCGGTCTGGTAGCCGACCTTGGGATCGCACAGTTCGGAAAGGATCAGGTCCGCTTTCGCGGGCGCGGCGCCGAGGAGGAGCGCGGAAAGCGCGGCGAGGGCAAGAGTACGGGAGGAACGCAGGGCCGGGGCTTCCTTTCTCGAATCGGGGGCGGGTCCGCCGACGGCGGACTCTCGAGTTGGCCGAAGATTGTGGGCCCTCGGCCCCGATCGCACAAGCCCGGAACGTGCCGGCGATGGTCCGCGGACACGGCGGCCCGACCGGCCGGGCTTCGCTCCCGCCCGGCGCCCAACGTACAATCGTCGCGCTCCGCCGCCGTGAGCGGCACCGCCTCCACCCGCTCCCCGGGTTCCCCCATGCGACCACGATTCCTCGCGTTCCTGCTGCTGGCCGCGGCGCTGCCGGCCCTCGCGGCCGGCCCCGACAGGGCCGGCGCCGCGCCGCTCGCCGGGCGCGACGTCCGCGACGACGTCTTCTACCAGTTCATGCCCATCGCCTGGCGCGATTCGGACAACGACGCCTCGCGCTTCGGCGACTTCGGCGGCATGACCGCCAGCCTGCCGTACCTGAAGTCGCTCGGCGTGACCGCGGTGTGGATGAACCCGATATTCGCTTCGCCCGCCTACCACGGCTACCAGCACATGCCGGCGAACCTGCTCAACCCGTGGTTCGGAACCGAGCCGCAGTTCCTCTCGTTCGTCTCGGCCGCGCACGCCGAGAGCGTCAAGGTGCTGCTCGATTTCGTCGCCTATCACGTGTCGCAGAACAGCACGTATTTCCAGGACTCGCACCTGAACCCCGCCTCGCCGTACACCGGCTACCTCGCGTACACCAACGGCTCCAACTCGACCTTCGACGGGGGCTCGTTTACGACCTGGAATGGCTCGACGGTCGGCTTCATCAAGTGGCGACTCGACAACCCGGCGGTCACGGCGCTGATCGACGGCTGGTGCCAGCACTGGATGGACCCGAACGGCGACGGCAATCCGGCCGACGGCATCGACGGCTGGCGGCTCGATCACGTGCTCGCGAACGAAGGCTGGGGCTACACGACCGCGTGGTGGCAGCAATGGAAGGACTCGCTCCTGGCGAAGAACCCGTCGGCCTTCACGGTCATCGAGCAGGCCGACTGGGGATCGTACGGCGGCGAACTGCTGGCGGGGCACGACGCGGCGTTCACGATTCCCTTCATGTTCGCCTCGCGCGCGGCGCTTTCGTCCGAGTCGGCCTCGGGCCTTTACGCCTCGATGCGGGCCACCCTCGCCTCGCTGCCGGCGGGCAGGACCTACGTCGCCGTGGTCGGCAACCACGACGTGAACCGGCTCGCCTCGAGCACCGGCGACGTCGCGGGGCGCAACCGGGTGGCGGCCGCGATCCTCATGACGCAGCCGTTCCCGCCTTGCATCTACTACGGCGACGAGCTGGGCATGCGCGGGTCCAAGGGCAACTGGGGCACGGACGCCGTGGACATCCCGTTCCGCGAACCGTTCAAATGGAACGCCGTCGCCGGCCCGCCGATGTCGAACTACTTCGTGCTCAACTCGAGCGCCTACAACGCGCGCGCCGAGCGCGACAACGACGGCCGCTCGGTGCAGGAGCAGACCGGCGTCCCCGGTTCACTCCTCGAGACCTACCGGGGGCTGATCGCGCTGCGCCGGGATCACGTCGCCCTCCGGCGCGGGGGCTACGCGGAGGTCCCGAGCACCAGCCAGGCCGTGTGGTCCTTCGTGCGCCAGACCGGCGGCGAGACGCTGCTCGTCGCCATCAACCTCGCCGGCTCGGCGCAGGCGATGACGCTCGACCTCTCGGGCTTCGAGCTGCCCGGCGGCTCGTCGCCCGTGCGCGACATCGCCAGCGGCGCCTCGCTGGCCCCGATCACCTCCGCCAACCTCGGCGCCTATCCGCTCACGATCCCCGCGTACGGCTGGGTGGTCCTGAACGCGAACCTCACGCCGGGTCCGCCGCCGCCGCCGTCGCCGTGGGACGGGCGCGCGATTCCGTCGGACTTCGGCGCCACGGCCCTGCGGGCGACGCAGACGGCGGCGACGGAAGCCGGCGACAACGAGAACGAGTTGGACCAGCTGTTCGCGAAGCCGACGCCCACCGGCCTCGCCGTCGGAATCACCGGCAACCTTGACCACACCGGCACCGGGCTCGCGCTGTTCTTCGACACCGTCCCGGGCGGCCAGGACCCGCTCGCGAGCGCGTGGATCCCGAAACCGCCCTACGGGCCTTCCGATCTCGACGGCCTGGGGTTCGATGCCGGCTTCGAGCCGGACGTGATGCTGTGGATCAACCACTACTCGGGCACGCAGTACGTGGACCGCTACACGCTCGAGGCCGGCGGCGGAGGGAGCCACCGTTACGTCGGCAACAACCTCGTCAACGGCGGCTCACCGGTACTGGCGGGCGGCGACAACGCCAACGGCATGCTGGCCGCCTTCTGCGACAGCAACACGGCCGGCGTCAGCGGCTCGGATGCCGAGGGGGCGGCGAGCGCGACGTTCGGCTTCGAAGCGGTCGTGCCGTGGGCCGACCTCGCGCTGGCCGGTCCGGGCACCGAGCTGCGGATGATGGCCGCCATCGTCGGGTCCAACGGCTTCGTCACGAACCAGGTGCTGCCCCCGCTGGGACCCGGCGCCGCCTCGCCCGGCCTGCCGCCGCTGTCGCTCGAGGCGATCGCCGGAGCGCAGTACGCGACGATCGGCACGGTGCTTTCCGTTCCCGGCGGCCCGCCGGACGCCCGCGTCGGCGTGAGCGCCGCGCCGAACCCGTTTCGCGACTCGACCCTGCTGCGCTTCGAGCTGCCGCACGCCGCGCGGGTGCGCGTGGACGTGCTGGACGTGAGCGGCCGCCGCGTGCGCGCGCTGGGACCCCGCCTACTCGATGCGGGTGCGCACGCGATCCGCTGGGATGGCCGAGACGACGCCGGCCGGGACGCGGGCGCCGGGCTGTTCTTCGTGAGGATCCAGCTGCCCGGCGAGAGTCCCGTGGCGCGCATCGCCCGGCTGCGCTGACGACGCCCCTGCGCGCGCCACGGCCGCTCACGCAGGCCCGTCACGCACGACGGGTCAGCGGGGCAGCGTGATTCCCACGCCGGGCCCGATCGGCCAGCCGAACGCGTGGAAGCACAGCATCAGCAGCGTCCAGGCGATCAGGAAGGCGATCGTGTACGGCACCATCAGCGAGATGACCGTGCCCGTGCCCGCCTTCTCGTCGTAGCGGTTCATGTACGACAGGATGAACGGCATGTAGACCATCAGCGGGGTGACGATGTTGGTGCTCGACTCGCCGATGCGATAGATCGCCTGCGTCGCCTCGGGCGTCAGGCCGAGCAGGACGAACATCGGCACGAAGATCGGTCCCATGATTCCCCACAGCGCCGACGAGGACGTGAGGAACAGGTTGATCCCCGCGGCCAGCGCGACCAGCCCGAAGATGAGCGGTGCGCCCTCGAGTCCGAACCCCTTGAGCAGGTTCGCGCCGTTCACGGCGATGATCGCCCCGAGATTCGAACGCGAGAAGTAGTTCAGGAACTGCGCGGCGACGAAGGCGAGCACGATGTACGCGCCCATCGAGGCCATCGTGTCGGTCGTGATCTTCGCCACGTCGTGGTCGTTGCGCACCCGGCGCGTCGCGATGCCGTAGGCGAGCCCCGGAACGAAGAACAGCAGCAACACCCAGACCACCATCGAATCGAGGAACGGCCGGATGCGCTCGATCGTGCTGGCGCCGGCGGCTTCGCGCAGGGGCGCCCCCGCCGGCAGGGTGAGCACCAGCGCCAGCGCGGCGGTGCCGGCCAGCGCCGCCAGCGCGAAGGCGAGGCCGCGCCGCTCCTCGCCGGACAACGCCGCCAGTTCCTGCGGAGCCTCCGAGCGCCACGGGCCCAGGCGCGGCTCGATCAGCTTTTCGGTGATGACGGTGCCGACGATCGCGAGCAGCGGCGACGCCGCGGCCATGAAGTACCAGTTGCCGAGAATCTGGACGTGGTAGCCCGGCAGCAGCCGGGAGGCGTCGAGGGCGGCCTGCGAGAAGCCCGACAGCAGCACGTCCAGCGACGTCGGCAGCACGCAGGCGCCGAAGCCGCCCGCCACCCCGGCGAAGGCCGCGGCGATGCCCGCCAGAGGATGGCGTCCCGAGGCCGCGAACAGCATGGCCGCGATCGGCGGCAGGACGATGATGCCGGCGTCGGCCGCCATCGCCCCGTTGACCGCCGCGAACATCAGGGTCAGCGTCAGCCAGCGGCGCGGCACGCTCAGGACCAGCGCGCGCAACGTGACGCCGATGAGGCCCGTGCCCTCGGCGATCCCGATCCCGAGCATCGCCACGAGCACCGTTCCGAGCGGGGCGAAGCCGGTGAAGTTGCGCACGGCGTCCACGAACGTGCGCCGGATGCCCTCGCGATCGAGCAGGTTGACCGCGGCGATGACCGAGCCGTCCTTGGGGTTCGCCACCTGCACGCCGAGCTTCGCCGCGAGCCACGAAGCGAGGAGCGTCACGACCGCGAACAGCACGAACAGTGTGGCGGGGTGCGGCAGCCGGTTCCCGATGCGCTCGATGGCGTCGAGGGGCGAGAACCGGCGGCGCGGCGCTGCGGCGGGGGCGCTCTCGGAGTTCATGGAGGCCGGAAGCTACTTCAGCGGCGTCGGCGATTCAGCAGGAATCGCACGGCCCCCCTCCCCTCGCGTGGCGTTCGTCGCGAGTCGAGCCACGCCCGTATCCGGCGGCGTGCGCCCACCGCTCCCGCGGGTGTAGCTTGCCGGCATGGCGACCTATCTCGAGCAGCGACGCGAACGGGCGGCGTCCGCCTGGGGGCTCACGGACGAAGTGATCCTCGTCGGCGCGGGCGAGCCCGTGCCGATCCCCGGCGGCCAGGACCAGACCTATCCCTTCCTCGCCCACGCGGAGTTCGTGTGGCTTTCCGACCACGAGGCGGCCGGCGCCGTGACGGCCTTCGATCCGCGCTCCGGGTGGGTGGACTTCGTGCCCACGGTGACCGAGGCCGAGCGCGTGTGGGAGGGCAAGGAGCAGACGCCCGGAACGCCGCTCTCCGAGCTCCCCGGCTGGCTGGCCGCGCGCCGCGGTCGTCCGGTCGTGAACCTCGGCGCTTCCCTGCCGTGCGCCGGCGCGGGCGGCTCGCGCGGCGACGAACTGCGCGCCGCGCTCTCGCACGCGCGCCGACCCAAGGACGACGTCGAGATGGCGCGCCTGCGGCGCGCGGCGACGGCGACGGCCGCCGGCTACGAAGCCGCGCTCGCGACGATCCGCGAAGGCGTCACCGAGCGGGCCGTGCAGGTCGAGATGGAGGCGGCGTTCTTCCGCGCCGGCGGCGACCGTACGGCGTACGGCAGCATCGTCGGCTTCGGTTCCAACGCCGCGGTCCTGCACTTCGAACCGGGCACGCGCGTCGCCCGGCGCGGCGACGTCGTGCTGATCGACGCGGGCGCCGAAGTGGAGCGCTACGCGTGCGACATCACGCGCACCTACCGCGTCGGCGGCTGGGACGGGTTCGCCCGCGACCTTTACCAGATGCTGCTCGAGGTCCAGGTGCGGACCGTGGACGCCTGCCGCGCCGGCGTCGAGTGGCGTGAGCTGCACCTGAACTCGGCGCTCGGCATCGCCGCAGGCCTCGCGAAGCTGGGAATCCTCACCGGCAGCGCCGAAGGGCTGGTCGAGCAGGACGCGCACGCGCTCTTTTACCCGCACGGCCTCGGGCACCTGGTCGGTCTGGGGGTGCGCGACGCGAGCGGCTACCTGCCCGGGCGCACGCGCAGCACGCGGCCCGGCCTGTCGATGCTGCGCACCGACCTGCCGCTGCAGCCGGGCTACGTGATCACGGTCGAGCCCGGCGTCTACTTCATCCGCGCCCTGCTCACCTCGCCGGCGCACCGCGCGAAGCACGCCCGCAGCGTGGCCTGGGAGCGGGTGGACGGGCTGCTCGACTTTGGCGGCATTCGCATCGAGGACAACGTTCACGTCACGAACGGCGCCCCGGAGGTGCTCACCTCGGCGGTCCCCAAGTCGCTCTGACTCCGGCGCGCGAAACGCGAAAGCCCGGCGGCGCGCGAGGCGTCGCCGGGCTTCGTCACATCCGCCGGGTCACTTGCTCGCGAGCTTGAAGACCACCCCCGCGCGAACCGAGAACATGTTCGTGGATTCGTTCTCGGTCATGATCGAGTGGAAATCGGCCTCGGCGTTGATCCCGAAGACCGGATTGACCGAGTAGTTCGCGCCGGCGCCGCCGCGGAAGCCGAAGTCGGTGCCGCTCTCGTCCTGGGACTGGCCGGGGACCGACCATTCGCCCTTCCAGTTGTACATCCCGACGCCCGCGACCAGATACGGCGCGATGGGCGAGCCGGTCATGGGCGGGAAGAATTTCGCGTGCGCGCCGAAGGAGGTGACCTTGAAGCTGCTCGAGATCTTGCCGGTGAGTCCGCCACCCGGGTAGACGTCCTCGGCCAGCTTGCCGTCGTCCTCGTGCTTGCTCGTCGAGTAGCCGAGGTCGGCTCCGGCCGCCCACATGGGGCTGATCATGTAGTCGCCGAACGCCTGCACGACGATGCCCGTCTTGATGCCTTCTCCGGCGTCACCCGTGAACTTGTGGATGCCGGCGCCGATGCCGGCGGAGAAGCCGGCGGCATACGACGAGCCGGCCAGCAGCGTGACGAGTGACAGCGCGGCGACGAGCGGGAACTTCGTGAATCGCATGCGGCCTCCTGGTGACGGGCCCGCCGGCGGCGGGGGGACACACCCCGGTTCGCGGCCTGAACCCTGCTTTCGGCCCGACGGCGCTCGGTGCGCCGCGGGCGCGCGAGTGCGCCTTCGCGCCTTCGCGTCGGCGGGAAACTAGTACGGGCATCCGAGCCGTGGCCATGAAGAAAGTTCCGGCGTCGGGCAACCGGCCTTCCGGCAACGGCCTGACCGTCTCGCCTGAGAACTTCCTTCATGGGCGCGAAGCTTCCCGCGCGCCTTGCTTGCGGCGCTTCCGAACGCCCGGTCCGGTCGGACTCCCTCCGGATCCGACTGCCCCGGCGATCCGCGGCGCGGACGATTCGCGACGCCGAACGAGGCCCGCACCCGCGCCGTGCTCGCGTCGCGGCTATGCTGGCCACACGAACGCGCGCCGCGGTCGCGAACCCGAGCACTCGTGGAGGTGCCATGCCGGTCCCGAAGCTCACGCCGGAGCAGATCGAACAGGAACTCGCCGGCCTGCCGCAGTGGCGATTCGAAGCCGGGCGCATCGAGCGTGAGTATCGCTTCCGCGACTTCGTCGAGGCGTTCGCGTTCATGACCGCGGCGGCGCTGCGCATCCAGGAGATGGATCACCATCCCGAGTGGTCGAACGTCTACGGCACCGTGCGGGTCGGCCTCGTCACGCACGACGCCGGCGGCGTCAGCGCGCGCGACATCGAGCTGGCCCGCAAGCTGGAAGCGCTCGCGTCCCGCTGGCCCAGGCCCTGAGCCGCGGACGGTCCGCCCGTTCCGCTCGCGAACTTCACCGGTCGGCGTAACGGTCCGTGGCGGCCACCAGCGCACGGCTGTTGCCGGGCTCGTACGCGCTGTGCCCGCTGTCGGCCGAGATCACGAAGTCCGCTTCCGGCCAGGCGCGGTGCAGCGCCCAGGCGCTGTCAATCGGGCAGACGACGTCGTAGCGCCCCTGCACGATCGTCGCGGGAACGTGCCGGATCCGCCCGACGTCGCGCAGCAGCTGGTCGTCGGCGTCGAGGAAGCCGCGGTTCACGAAGTAGTGGCACTCGATGCGCGCCATGGCGAGCGCCACCGCGTCCTCGTCATAGTGCGCGGCCATCGCGGGATCCGGAAGCAGCTTCGAGGTGCTCCCCTCCCAGACGCTCCAGCGCCGCGCCGCCGCGAGCCGCGTCCCGGAGTCGTCGCTCAGCAACCGGCGATGATAGGCCGACACGAAATCGTTCCGCTCCGCCTCGGGGATATGGTCGCGGTACGCCTCCCATGCGTCGGGGAACAGGACCGAGGCGCCGTGCTGGTAGAACCACTCGATCTCCCTGCGGCGCAGCAGGAAGATCCCGCGCAGCACCAGCTCGGTGACCCGATCGGGATGCTTCTGCGCGTACGCGAGCGCCAGCGTCGAACCCCAGCTTCCGCCGAAGACCTGCCAGCGCGGGATGCCGAGATGTTCGCGCAGGCGCTCGATGTCGGCGACGAGATCCCACGTCGTGTTGCCTTCGAGGCTCGCGTGCGGCGTGCTTCGGCCGCAGCCGCGCTGATCGAAGAGCACGATGCGGTAGCGCCCCGGATGGAAGAATCGCCGCTGTCGGGCGTCCGTTCCGCCGCCCGGACCGCCGTGCAGGAACACCACCGGCTTGCCCGCGGGGTTCCCGCTTTCCTCCCAGTGGAGCTCGTGCACGTCCGAAACCCTGAGCCGTCCGGTGAGGCGCGGCTCGAGAGGCGGATACATCCAGCTGACCGGATCCTTCAACGGCGCGTTCATGATTCCTCCCGACCGGTGGTGTGTCGCCGGCGAGCATGGACCCCCGGCCGCGGACTCGAAGCCCGCTCGAAGCGTCCGGCCCCCGGCGTGACCCGCATCACTCCAGCCCGCGCAGCGTGAGCAGGTAGACCGCGAAACTGCCGAGCCAGTGTGATCCCGCCCAGTGCGGCGAGAGCGCGCCCGCGAGCCCGGCCTCGCGGTGCCGTCCGGCCGCCGCGTGAAGCACCCCGTGGAGCGGATGCGCGCCGTCCAGTGCCGAGACGATCCCCTCGAGCATCCAGGCGCGCGTCAGGTTGAGCCCGTCCAGGTGCGCGAACTTGCCGTCCGCGCGGTCGGGCGAGGCCACCGGAGCGAGCCAGCGCCCGAGCGCGGCCGGGTCGTTCGCGGGCAGGAACGCGCCGAGCCAACGGCCGAACTCCTCGCGGGCGAGCACCCGCCGCAGGAGATCCGCTTCGCCGAGCAGCGGCGAAAGAAAGTCGTGCCCCGAGGGCTCCCAGCCGACCGGCGCGTCGTGATCCGCGAGGTAGAGGCGCCCCACCTGCTCCGCCAGACGGGCGCGTGCCCGCGGTTCGCCCGCATCGCGCGACCAGTCCAGCGCGAGCCCGAGCGCGAAGGCGCTCTGCGAGTGCTCGCCCGAACGCACCGGCCAGGGGAGCCTCTCCGCCCATGCCGTCAGCCGGGACGCGGCCACATGCTCCAGCGCCGCGAGCGCGCCCGCCCAGCGGCGCGCGTCGGCGTCGGGCCAGGCGCGCAGTTCGGCGCACAACTGCAGCAGCCAGGCGAGTCCATAGGGCCGCTCGAATCCCTCCCGCCCCGGGGCGGTCAGGAACGCATGCTCCGCCGCGAGACGCCCGGGAGTCAGGCTCGCCTCGAGCGCCGCTCGCGCGCGCGTCGCCCACGGCGCCGCGGGCGCGGCGCGCAACGCGCGCGCGAGGCCCCAGTGCGTGTGCACCGCCGAATGCCAGTCGAAACAGGTCGAGAAGGCGGGCGTCGCCGCGCGCGGCGCCGCGACATCCGCGTCGCCGGCGAGCAGCACGAGCGAATGATAGGGATACTCGCGGACGATGGCCTCGAGCATCATCCCCGCGAAAGGCGCGAGCGTCGCGCCGGGCAGGCGCGCGAGATCGGGCGTCATGCGGGCCACGCTAGTGGAATCCCCGCGATTCGGCATCCCGGCCCGGTTGACGGACGGCGCCCGTGCGCTAGGGTGCCGGCGTCCGCGATCGGCAGCGCGCGGACGACGCTCCCCTGTCCACCGGCCCGCGCGTGCGCACGGCGCGCGGCGTCCGGCTTCGCCCCACGGCGTGCGCCCGAGGACGCCCGTGACCGATTCGCGCGCCCCGCGCATGAACACCGCGCCCGCTGGATTCCGCGCCGAGCGGGACCTGCCCGCGGGCTTCGCGGCGTTCTTCGCCAGGCTGCACGCCGAACTCAGCCCGCGCCAGCAGCGGCTCGCCGCCGCGCGACGCGACCGCCTTGCCGCCGCGCACACCCGCGGCGTTCTGCCCGACCACCTGCCGCCTTCGCAGGCGACCACCGGGCCGTGGCGCATCGAGCTGCCCGCCTGGTGCGCCGACCAGCGCAACCAGATGACCGGACCGGCCGACGACGCCGCGCTGGTGGTCAAGATGCTCAACTCCGGAGCCCCGGGCGTGATGCTCGATCTCGAGGACTCCATGGCGAACGACTGGTCCCATCTCATGACCGGCATCGCCAACATCCGCGCCGCCCTCGAAGGGACGCTCACCTACGACGACGCCAGGCGCGGCCGGGCGGTCGGCATCGAGCCGAGCGGCGTCGCCATCTGGAACCGCGTCCGCGGCCTGCACCTCTCGCAGGCCGGGGTCACCGCCGACGGTTCGGTCGCGAGCGCCTCGCTGTTCGACCTCGCGCTCGTCGCCTGGAACGCGGCGCCCGAGAAGCTTCGCCATCCGCTCGCGATCTACATCCCCAAATCCGAGTCGGCCGAGGAGGCCGGCTGGTGGCGCGACGCGTTCCAGATGGTGGCCGAGGCGCGCGGCTGGCCGCGTACGACCCTCCGCTGCATGGCGCTCGTCGAGTCCCACCCGCTCGCCTACCAGATGGAGGAGTTCCTCCACGAGCTGCGGGAGCACATCGTCGGGCTGAACCTCGGGCGCTGGGACTACATGGCGAGCCTCATCCACTGGAACTTCGAGAACCCGGCGTGGGTGCTGCCCGACCGCAACACGATTCCGCACGACGTGCCGTTCTTCCAGCGGCTCCGGCACCTGCTGGTGGACGTCTGCCACCGTCGCGGGGCGCTCGCGATCGGCGGCATGACCGCGCTCTACCCGAGCCGCGTGGACGCGGAGCTCAACGCGCGCGCGCTGGCGGTGCTCGAGCAGGACAAGCGGAACGAGGCCGCGTGCCTGATGGACGGCGCATGGACGGGCCACCCCGACCAGAACGCCATCGCGGTCGCGCAGTTCCCGGGACCGAACCAGATCGAACGCCGGCCGCCGGACGTGGAGCGCTACCCGGACCTGAGGCCCGTCCCCGCGGGCGTCGGGCGCCACTCGCTGGAAGGCACGCGGGCCGCTGCCCGCACGGTGATTCGCTATCGCAACGGCGTCCTGAACGGCAACGGCGCGAGCCTGCTGGACGGCTACATGGAGGACCTCGCTACCGACCGCATTTACCGGCTGATGCTCGCCCAGCGCCTGCGCCATCGCGACGTCGTGCGCGTTCCCGGACCCGACGGCACACCCGTCGTGCACGACGAGGCCCTGCTGGCGCGCTGCCTCGACGAGGCGCTCGGGAAGCTGGTCGCCGACTTGCCCCTCGCGCGCGACGCCGGAACGGCCGAAACCCTGGGCGAAGCACGCCGCCGCAGCGAAGCCATGATCCTCAACGGCTGGTTCGACCCCGCCTGACCCGGAGTCCGTCCCGTCCGGCGGTCGCCGCCTTTTCGCAACGGAGAAGACGATGAGCAAGCCGAGAGCCGCCGCCGAGATCCGCGCCTCCTGGAGCAGCGAGGCGCGCTGGCAGGGAGTGCACCGCAACCACACCGCCGACGACGTCGCCCGGCTGCGCGGTTCGCTGCACATCGAGCACACGCTGGCGCGCGCGGGCGCCGAGCGTCTCTGGCGCCTGATGACCTCGCAGCCGCCCGTGCGCGCGCTCGGCGCGCTCACCGGCAACATGGCCGTCCAGCAGGTCGCGGCCGGGCTGCAGGCCATTTACCTCTCGGGCTGGCAGGTCGCGGCCGACGCGAACACCGCGGGGCAAATGTACCCGGACCAGAGCCTGTATCCGGTGGACTCGGTGCCCAGCGTCGTGCGGCGGATCAACGCGGCGCTCGGCCGCGCCGACCAGATCGCGCACCTCGAGGGCAACCCCTCGGGCACCCACTGGTTCGCGCCCATCGTCGCCGACGCCGAGGCCGGCTTCGGCGGCGACCTGAACGCCTACGAGCTGATGAAGGCGATGATCGAAGCCGGCGCGGCCGGCGTCCATTTCGAGGACCAGCTCGCCTCGGCCAAGAAGTGCGGCCACCTGGGAGGCAAGGTGCTCGTGCCGACGCGCGAGTTCGTGCAGAAGCTGGGCGCCGCGCGGCTCGCGGCCGACGTGCTCGACGTTCCGACGGTGCTCGTCGCGCGCACCGACGCGCACAGCGCGACGCTGATCACGTCGGACGTGGACGAACGCGATCACGAGTTCCTGATCCGCGAACGCACCGTCGAGGGCTTCTGGCGCTTCCGCAGCGGCCTGCCCGCCGCCATCGCCCGCGGACGCGCGTACGCGCAGGTCGCCGACGTCCTGTGGTGCGAGACCTCGACGCCCGACCTCGCCGAGGCGCGGGAGTTCGCCGAGGGGATCCACCGCGAGCACCCCGGCAAGCTGCTCGCCTACAACTGCTCGCCGTCCTTCAACTGGTCGGGAAAGCTCGACGCGGCGACGATCGCGAAGTTCCAGCGCGAGCTGGGGGCGATGGGCTACGCGTTCCAGTTCGTCACGCTCGCGGGCTTCCACGCGCTCAACCTGTCCATGTTCGAGCTGGCGAGCGGCTATCGCGACGAGGCGATGTCCGCCTACGCGAAGCTGCAGAACCGCGAGTTCGACCTCCAGAAGCAGGCGGGCTACGGCGGCGTGACGCACCAGAAGTTCGTCGGCACCGGCTGGTTCGACGCGCTGCAGGAGGTCATCTCCGGCGGCAGGAGCGCCACCACCGCGCTCGGCGGCAGCACCGAGAAGCAGCAGTTCTAGCGCCGCGCAGACGCCGCGCGTCCGCGCCCGCGCCGCCGCGACGCCCCCACCCCGCGCGACGCGCTCATTTGCGGGGTGCGCGACCGTGTGGACCGCCGCTATGCTCCCGCCCATGCCCCGCCTTGCGACGCTGCTCGTCCTGACCGCCTTCGCGCTCGTTCCATGCGCCTGCGCCGCTCCGCCTTCGGCCGAGACCTGGACCGCCGTGAACGGCCTGCGCGCCACCGTCGTCGCCCAGGGCCTCGAGGCGCCGCTGTTCCTGACCGCGCCCGCGGGCGACCCGCGGCTGTTCGTGGTCGAACAACCCGGCCGCATCCGGATCGTGAAGTCGGGACGCCTGCTTCCCGTCCCGTTCCTCGATGTTTCCGGCCGCATTTCGGCCGGCGGCGAACGCGGGCTGCTCGGACTCGCCTTTCATCCGGACTACGCGAAGAACGGATTCTTCTTCGTCAACTTCACCGACCGCAATGGCGACACGCACGTCGAGCGCTTCCACGTGGGCGACCATCCCGACCGCGCCGATCCGGCCAGCGCGCGGCTGGTGCTCCAGGTCGAGCAGCCGTTCGCGAACCACAACGGCGGGATGATCGCCTTCGCGCCGGACGGCATGCTGTGGGTCGGGATGGGCGACGGCGGCTCCGGGGGTGACCCGCACGGCAACGGCCAGAACCGGCGCGCGCTGCTCGGCAAGATGCTTCGCCTCGACGTGGACCGCGCGGCCCCGTACGCGATCCCGCCCGACAATCCGTACGCCGACGGCCGCGACGGCCGGCCCGAGATCTGGGCCTCGGGAGTGCGCAATCCGTGGCGGTTCTCGTTCGATCCCCACTCCCACCTCGTGTACATCGCCGATGTCGGCCAGAACCAGTGGGAGGAAGTGGACGTGGCCGACGCGCGCACCCCCGGTCTCGACTACGGCTGGAACCTGCGCGAGGGCCTGCATCCCTACGGATCGTCTCGCGCCGAAGCCGTCCGGTTCACCGATCCCGTCGTGGAGTACGGCCACGGCGAGGGGTGCAGCGTGACCGGCGGCTACGTCTATCGCGGCCGCGCGCTGGGCCGGCACCTGCAGGGCACGTACTTCTTCTCGGACTACTGCTCGGGCTGGCTGCGCTCGTTCCGCTGGGACGGCGCCCGCGCGACGGAGCGGCGGCAATGGCGGGTCGGCGACCTCGGCAACGTGACCAGCTTCGGCGAGGACTCCGCCGGCGAGCTCTACCTGACCAGCTCGAACGGGCGCCTTTACCGGCTCGACCCCGCGCGCTGAAGCCCCGCTAGTCCGCGGCGACCGCCTCGGCGGGCGAGCCGGCGTGCTTCGCCTCGCCCGCCGGCTCGCGCACGCGCAGCACCACCAGCGTGCGGTCGTCCTGCGCCTCGACGCCGTCCAGGAACGACTCGACCTCCGCGAGCACGCGCTGCGCCAGCTCGCGAGCCGCCATGTGGCGCGGCGCACCGGCGGCCAGCTCGGCGACGCGGTCGTCCCCGAACAGCTCACCGCTCGCGTTGGTCGCCTCGCTGATGCCGTCGGTGTAGAAGACGATCACGTCCCCGTCCTGCAGCGCGACCACGTCCTCCTCCATCGCGATGTCCTCCATGATGCCGATGATCAGGCCGCCGCGCTCGAGGTAGCGCCGCTCGCCGCTGGCGCGAACCAGCACCGGGTAGTTGTGCCCCGCGTTGGCGAACGACATCCGGCAGCCCGTCGAGTCCACGTGCGCGAGAAAGAACGTCGCGAACTGGTGCACCGCCGTGCTGCGGTAGATGAGCGCGTTGATGTTGCGCAGGATGTCGCTCACCGACGCCGTCGTGCGCGCCTGCGTGCGCAGCGACGCCTGCAGCATGGACGACATGAGCGCGGCCGGGACGCCCTTGCCCGCGACGTCGGCGATGGCCACGAAGAAGGAGCCGTCGCCCCGCGGGACGATGTCGTAGTAATCGCCGCCGACCTGCCGTGAGGGCAGGTTCACGGCGTGCACCTCGCAGCGCGGCAGCGGCGGGAAATCGGCGCGCAGGAACGTGCGCTGGATCTGCTGCGCAAGACTCAACTCCTCCTCGAGGCGGGCGACGCGCAGGCGGTCGCGCAGCAGCAGCGAGTTCTGCAGCGAGACCGCCATCTGCCCGCCGAGGGCGCCGAGCAGCGACACGTCCTCGGACGTGAACTGCGTCGCCGTCAGCTTCTCGCCCAGCAGCAGCAGGCCGACCGCCTCGCCCCGCCAGCGGAGCGGCAGCAGCAGCTCGATGCGCAGCGCCTTCTCGAGCAGTTCGCGATCGAGCCGCTTGAGCCCGTCGATCGGCTCCGCGAGGCGGAAGCTGGTCTCGTTCGCGGGCAACCGGCCGGCGAGCGACGCGAGGCGCTCGAGCGCCTCGCTCTCGAGCGGCGCGCCGGAGCCGGTGCGCGCGACCGGCCCCTCGGGCGTGAACGCCACGACGTGCGCCGAGCGCAACAGCAGCGTGTCGGCCACGGTGCGCGCCGAGCGCGTGAGCAGGTCGTCGAGATCGATCGTGGTCTGCAGATCGCGACCGAGCTGGCGCAGGACGTTGCGATAGTCCCCCGGGTCGCGCAGGAACATCTGGTCGAGCAGGTCTTCGAGCCGGCTGATCGCCGGCTGGAACAGCGTCAGCGCCATGATCAGGAACACCGGCTCGACGATCCGCGCCTCGATGCCGAAGGCGTGCGCGACCCAGGCGTTGATGCGGCCCACGAACATCAGGTAGAAGCCGATGAGCACCGCGGAGGCGATCGCGTAGAGAATGCCGCGCCGGGCGATGAGCTTCGTGTCGAGGAACTTGTAGCGCACCATCGCGAACGCGATCGCACCCGAGCCCACCAGCAGCGCCGCGGTGGTGAGCAGCGTCCGGTGATGGTCCGCGAGCGGCCGCCCGAGCAGCGTCGGGATCGAGGTCGCCGAGGCGTAGAGCGCGAGGCAGGCGGCGAGTCCGACGGCGATCGCCCCGAGCTGCCGGCGCAGGCGTGGCGCGCGGGTCGAGCGCCAGCTGCCGACGAGCAGCGCGATCGCCGCCGCGCCGAAGGCGAGATCCACGAGCGAGAACAGCGAGCGGTGAACGCTCAGGAACAGCCGCCCGAACAGCGCGCCCAGCGCGAGCAGCGGCTGCACCAGCGCCGGCACGTGCGCGAGCGCGCCGGGCTGCGAGCGGCCGTCGCCGACGACCAGGATCACCAGGATGTGGAAGACGTGCGGACCGAAGACGAGCGGCAGGAAGCTGCGGTCGCGAAACGGGCCCGGAATGCGCAGCAGCCGGGTGAACGGCCGTTCCTCGGGAAAGATGGCGGCGAGCACGAACGCGGTCGGGAAGAAGAACTCCCAGAGCATGGACGCGTTCTGCGAGACGCTCGAAGGGCCGCGGGCGGGCAGCATCAGCGCGAGCGCCGAGGAGACCGCGCCGAAGCCGCCGAGGAACAGCAGCAGCGAGACGACCCGGTTCAGGCGCTGCTTCGGATTCTCGCGCAGGATGACGAGCCCGAGCAGGAAGACGAGCCCGCCGAGCACGAGATTGATGGAGGCCAGCAGATTCGAACTGTTGGTCATCGGGCGGCCAGTGTTCCGGCCCGGCCGCGCAGCGTCAAGGCGCTATCGCAGCAGCACGACCCGCGCCGTGATCCCGTGCCCGCCGGCCTCGGCGCGCAGGAAGTAGACGCCCGGCGGAACGGCTCCGGCAGCGCCCGCGCGGCCATCCCATTCGAGCAGGTGCTCGCCCGCCTCGAGCCGGCCGCTGACCAGCGTGCGCACGCGGGCGCCGCGCAGGTCGTGCACGGTCACGCGGGCCTGCCCCGTCTCCGGAAGCGAAAGCAGCAGGCGCGTCGGCAGCCGGCCGGGCCGCGACCCGAGCAGGCGCAGCGCGAAGGCCCGGGGAGGCAGGGCCGGCGGCAGGCGCGGGGCCTCCGGGCCGGTCACGGCGAAGGGCGCCGACAGCCAGGACGCGATCGCCGTGTCGGCCCGCATCGCCACGAGCTCGATCAGGTTCGCCTGCGAAGACTCGGCCGGCACCAGCGTCCACGAAGGCTCACGTACGCTGGCCAGACGCTTCCAGGCGCGGCCCCCGTCGGCCGAGTGCAGGACGTCCACGCGCTCGGCCCCTACCGGGGCCTGCCACTCGAGAGGGACGGGCGTTCCGGTCCGCACCGGCTCAACCGCGGCCGGAGTCCCGAAGGGAGCGAGCCCGGTCGCCGCGAGGGTCGCGCGCTCGACCGCGGCATGAACCGTATCCACGACCCAGCCTTCGCGGGTCTCTCCCGCGAAGGGCAGCGCGACCGAATCGCCGCCCGCGGGAAGGGCCGCGCGCAGCGCGATGGCGTCGAACCACGCCACCCCGGTCCCTGCCGGCGGCCCGCCCCCGCTGTCCGTGCGCGCCGGGACGCCCGCAAGCGTCACGGTCGGCGCGAGCAGCCCCGAGTGTCCGGCGGGCAGCGCCACCTCGAGCCTCACCCGGGGCGCGAGCGAGACGGGACCCAGCCGAGCCGGCGTCATCGTGGCCGCCGCGCGCACGGCGCCGATGTGCAGCGAGACCGGCAGGATGGCCAGCGGCGTGCCCGGATCGTCGCTGGCGATGCGCACCTGCCCGGCCAGTTCCCCGTCCTGCCATCCCTCGGCGCGGGCCAGCACCCACAGCGTGTCGGCCCCACCCGGGGCCGTCACCCCGGTGGCGCGCTCGAGCGCGAGCCACGGCGCCCGGCGGGCGATCCTCACCCGCAGCCGGTCGTGGACGTACGGCGTGTTCCAGGCGATGCGCAGTCCCGCGGCGCCCGTGCCGTCCTGGAGACCGATGGTCGCCTGGTCGGTCGCGCCGGACATCGACAGGTACTGCAGATCCATCGCCCCGTCGGGCCACAGCATCACCTCGAAGGTGTAGGGCCCGCCGATCGCGAAGTGCGCGACGTCGCGCCACTCGATCACGAACTTCTCGCCGTCGTACCAGGCGAACGCGGCCGGCAGGCCGCCGACCGGGCGCAGGTCCAGGTCGTCCCACCAGGGCGCGATGAGAGCGCGCGGGGTCGCCGCCGAGGTGTCGGGCAGGTCGCCGTTCAGGAACGCGGTGCCCTCGCCGGTGAACGACAGCCAGCCGTTGGTGCACACGTTGACGGTCGTGAAGGTGTCGCCGTAGAACGGGAACGCGAACGGCAGCGGCACACCGGTGCGCGTCGAATCGTCGGCTCCGCCGAACAGCCGCGAGCCGGACTCGGAGATCTCCTCCCACTCGAAGGGCAACCCCCCGGGTGAGTCGCTGTCGCTCCACCGGTAGCCGGCCGCGTCCGGCCCGCCGCCGCCGAGCGCGCCCGCCGGCTCCGCCGCGCCCTTGATCGCCGGACCACGGACGGCGCGCGACGCCGGTGGCGGAGCGGCCGCCTGCGAGGCGGTGGCGCTCCAGTGAAGCGGCGAAAGCCCGGTGTTCCGCACCAGCACCGCGGCCCGACGTTCACGCGCGAGGGCGCCCGCGTCGTTCGCCGCGAGGAACCGGAGCTCATCGGCCGGCACCGCGATGGCCGGTGGCGGGATCGCGAGCCCTGCGAGCGGAACTTCGATGCGCGGCCGCTGCGGATCGCCGGTGGTCAGCACCAGAATGCCGGCGCTCGCGCCCGGCGCCGGCGGCGCGAAGCGCACCGGCAGCGCCTCGTAGGCTCCCGGCTCGAGCGAGTGCGGCGTCGCCAGCGCGGCGAACGGCGCCGGGGCCTCGAAGGCCGCGAGCGGCAGCGGCACGCCGCCGGCGTTTTCGAGCAGCAGCGCGAGCGTGTCCTCGCGCCCGGCCTGGACCGCGCCGAAATCGAGCGCGGACGTGTGCAGGCGGGCCAGCGGCACGCCCGTCACCTGCAGCGACACCGGCAGCAGCGTGTCGGGAGCGAGGGGATCGTTCGTGAGCACGTGCAGCGCCGAGAGCAGCGCCGCGTCGCCGAGGCGCGTCGCGTCGAAACTCACCCGCACCACCGTGCTGCCTCCGGGCCCGAGCGTCCCCGAGTCGGGCCCGGCGGCGACCCAGCGGGGCAGCGGCACGATGCGCAGCGCGAGGCTGTCGCGCAGGTACGGCTGGTTGGCCGCCACCTGCAGGCCGGTCGAACGCGAGGCGTCCTGGATGCCGACCGTGCACGAGGTGACGTCGCCGGTGAGCCGGAGGTACTGGCAGCGGATCTCCCCGCCCGGCTCGAGAATCACCTGGAACGTCAGGCTCGTGAGCGGGTCGGCGTAGCGCGGCGCCGCGACCCACGAGACCACGAAGCGCGCTCCGTCGGACCACGCGTACGTCCGGCGCGCGCCGAAGCCGAAACTCAGGTCGTCCCACAGCGGCGCCACCAGCCGCCCGGGCGCGAGCACCGAGGGCAGGCCGGTGTTCGCGTACGCCGCCTCGGCCGGCTCGAACGACAGGAAGCCGTTGGTGCACACGCTCACGGTCGTGAAGGTGTCGCCGTAGAACGGGAATGCGAAACCGATCGGAATCCCGTCGCGCACCGCGTCGTCCCCGGTCAGGTCGAGCTGATTCGCGGGCCGGGCGATGTCCAGCCACGCGAAGCCGGGTCCTCCGGGCTCACGCGAGTCGAGCCATCGGTAGCCGAACGCGTCGGGACCGCCGGCGGAGTCCGTCCGGGCCGGGCGCGGCAGGCTTCGCGCTCCCTTGGCGGCCGGCGTCACCGGCCCCGCGGCGTCCGCGACGCCTCCTGCCGACGGGGGCGCTCCCGTCATCGGCCCGAGCGCGGGCTGTCGCACGCGCCAATCGAGCGTGCCCTGCGAGGCGTTCGTGAGGATCAGGTCCCGATCGAGCCGCTCGCCCGTGCGCAGCGCCGCCGTGAGCGGCGGAGCGGCGAGCGCGAGGCGCGGCGGTTCGAGCGTCGTGCCGCTCACCACCTCCGAAAGCGGGCCGGCGTTTCCGAACTCGTCCTCGGCCCGCACCGCCAGCCAGTAGGTGGTGAGTGGCGCGAGGCCGTGGAGCCGCACGGATTCGGGGCTGCCCGCCGCCCGCGGCGCACCCACGAACACGCGAAGCGCCGAGTCGAAGCCCGCGGGGCCGAAGGGCCGCGCCGCCGTTCGCAGGTCGTAACGATAGGCCGTGCCGCCGTCGCCGTCGTCACCCGTCGCCGTCCACGCGAGGTCCAGCCAGTCCGAGCCGGCCCCCGTCACCCGCAGCTGCTCGGGGGCGCCGGGCGCGACCGTGTCCGGATCGGCGACGGCGCGCAGCAGGTCGAGACGCGCGCCGCTGACGCAGCGCCCGGCCAGCGAAGCGAGCGGCACGGCGCCCCGCATGAGGCGCGCCTTCATCGCGGCGGCCGGGAGCCCCGGCTCGCGCGCCAGCAGCAGCGCGGCGGCGCCCGAGACGTGCGGCGCCGCCATCGAAGTGCCCGAGAGAATCGCGAGCCGCCGGGCCGGCCACAGCGAGAGGATGCGGTCGCCCGGCGCCGCCAGGTCCACGGTCGTCGCGCCCCAGTTCGAGAAGCCGGCCAGCGAGTCGTTCTTGTCGGTGGCCGCGACCGTGATCATCTCCGGAACGTCGTAGGAGGGCGGATAGACCGCCGTCGCGTCCACGTCCACCGCCGAGTTGCCCGCCGCGACCACGATCAGCATTCCGCCCACGCCGGCGGCGGCGAGCGCGTCGGCCAGAGCCTGCGAGCGGGGCCCGCCGCCCCACGAGTTGTTGGTGATGCGCACGCCGTGCGCCATCGCGTACTCGAGCGCGGCGACCGCGTTCGAGGTGAGCCCGCTGCCGCCGGCCGACAGGAACTTGAGCGCCATGACTTTCGTGCGCCAGCACACGCCCGCGATGCCGAGCGCGTTGTCGCCGACGGCCGCGATGGTGCCGGCGACGTGCGTGCCGTGGCCGTTGTCGTCCTGCGGATCGGCGTCCTGGTTCGCGAAGTCCCAGCCGTGCACGTCGTCCACGTAGCCGTCGCCCTCGTCATCCACGCCGTTTCCGGGGATCTCGCCGGGATTGGTCCAAAGGTTCCCGGCGAGGTCCGGGTGGGCGAGATCCACCCCGGTGTCGATCACGCCGACCACCACGCTCGAGTCGCCCGTCGTGAAATCCCACGCGAATTCGGCGCGAATGTCGGCGCCGGGGATGCCGCCGCCCTGGCCGCGGTTGGCGAGCGACCACTGGTCGGGATAGCGCGTGTCGTCGGGCACGCGGTCGGCCCACAGCACCCAGTCGGGTTCGGCCCACGCGATCCGCGGATCCGCCGACAGCGCAGCGACCGCCTGCTCGACGCTCGTACCCGCGAGGTGCAGCCGCGTGACGCCGGAGCGCGGGTACTCCTCGGCCACGCTCGCGTTCGCGACGGCGAGCGCCGCGGCGCGCGCCGCGGGGCGCAGGCCCGCCCGGAAGCGCACGAGCACGCCGTCGCTCGCCCAGCGCGGCCCGTTCGGCGCGCCCGCGGGCAGGGGCTCGACCACCGGCAGCCGCTCCGCCGGCGGCTCCACCGAGCGGGCGCCGGCCGCGGGGCCGGAGCACGCGATCAGCAACGCGGCGGCCGTTGCGAGAGTCGAGAGGTGTTTCATGCGCCGTCCTTGCGGAAAGCGGTGGACCGGCCGCGGCGAGCCTTCAGCGGCGGCGGGCCTCGTAGCGCGCCACCACCTGCGTGGAGATTCCTCCCCGGACGTTGAAGCGCCCGACCACCGTCATGCGGCGCGGCTTCGTCGCGCGCACCAGGTCGTCGAGAATCCGGTTGGTCACGTCCTCGAAAAAATGCCCCTCGTCGCGGAAGGACCACAGGTACAGCTTGAGCGACTTGAGCTCGACGCAGGTGCGGTCGGGCACGTAGAGCACGATGATGGTGCCGAAATCGGGCTGCCCCGTGACCGGGCAGACGGCCGTGTATTCGGGGCACTCGTGACGGATCCAGTAGTCGCGCTTCGGCTGCGGATTCGGGAAGGTCTCGAGCTTGCGCGACGGCCTGGACGGCATGGGTTTCTCCTCGGTTCACGCGTGCGGGTGACGAAGTCTCGGCGAGCGCGCGGGGCCGGGTCAAGCCCGCCCCGCCCCGGTCCGCTGGCCGCCGCGCCGAGGAGCGTGGTAGCGTTCTCACCCGCATGAAACGCGTCTTTCTCGAAACCTACGGCTGCCAGATGAACGTGGCGGACAGCGAGCTCATGATCGGCGTGCTCGAACGCGCCGGCATGTCGCTCGTCGAGCGGCCCGAGGAGGCCGACGCGGTCATCCTCAACACCTGCGCCATCCGCGAGCACGCCGAACAGCGCGTGCTGGGCCGGCTCGGCGAATTCGCGCACCTCAAGCAGCGCAATCCGGAGCTGGTGGTGGGCGTCGCAGGCTGCATGGCCCAGCACCTGCGCGCGCGGCTGCTCGAGAAGAAGCGCGTCCTCGACCTGGTCGTCGGACCCGACGGCTACCGCGACCTGCCGGAGCTGCTGCGGCGCGCCGCCCACGGCCCGGTCGCCGAAGTCCGGCTCGACCGCGACGAAACCTACGGTGACCTCGAGCCGAGACGCGGCGACTCGGTGCGGGCCTGGGTGACCGTGCAGCGCGGTTGCGACAAGTTCTGCTCGTACTGCGTCGTGCCGTACACGCGCGGCCGCGAGCGCAGCCTGCCGCTGGCGGACCTCGTGCGGCAGGTGGAGCGGGCCGCCGCCGCCGGCTGCCGCGAGATCGTGTTCCTCGGCCAGACGGTCAACTCGTGGAAGCACGACGGCCACGACTTCGCGGACCTGCTGCGCGCCGCGAACGACATCGAGGGCGTGCTGCGCATCCGTTACACCTCGCCGCACCCGGCGGACGTGAGCGACCGCCTGATCGCGGCGATGGCGGAGTGCGAAAGGGTCATGCCGCACGTCCACCTGCCGCTGCAGTCGGCGTCGGACCGCGTGCTGGCCGCGATGAACCGCACCTACACGCTCGAGCGCTACCGCGGGGTGGTCGCGAAGCTGCGGGCGGCGGTGCCGGAGATCGCGCTCACCACCGACCTGATCGCGGGCTTCCCTGGCGAGGACGAGGCCGACCATCGCGCGACGCTCGAATACATGCGCGAGGTCCGCTGGGACGGCGCCTTCCTGTTCAAGTACTCGGCGCGCCCCGACACCAAGGCGCACCGCTGGCCCGAGACCGTGAGCGAGGCGGAAAAGGGCAGGCGGCTCGCCGAGCTGATCGAGCTGCAGCACGGCATCTCGGGCGAGATCCACGACGGCCGGATCGGCCGGATCGAGGAAGTGCTGGTCGAGGGCAGGGGCCGGCGGGACGGCGGGCAGCTCTTCGGCAAGAGCCGCACCTTCCGCACCGTGGTTTTCGGTGACGACGGCTCCCCCCCCGGAACGCTGCGCCGCGTCCGCGTCGTCGGCGCGACCCCGGTCACGCTGATCGGCGAGTCGGCCGACGCTCCGAGGAGCGAGCCGCTGGTGACGATCGGCGGCTGATCCGCACGGCGCGAAGGCCCTGCGCCGTCAGCGACCCTCCAGACGCCGCCAGGCGAAGAGCCCCGCGCCGACGACGCCCGCGCGATTGCCGAGCAGTGCGGGCACGATGCGCAGCCCGCGCAGGTGCGAGGGCTGGGCGCAGCGGCGCACCGCCGCACGGACCGCTTCGAGCCACGCCTCACCCGCGTTCGCGACGCCTCCGCCGATCACGACGACGTCGGGGTTCACGACCTGCACGACGAGCGCGATCTGGCGGCCGAGCGCCCCGGTCATGGCCTCGACGAGCGCGGCGGCGCGCGAGTCACCCTTCGCCGCCGCATCGAAGACGTCGCGGGCGCCCGCGGCCGCGAGCCCGGCTTCGCGCGCGCGCAGCACGAGCCCCTCGCCCCCCGAGAGCGGCTCGAGGCAGCCCGGGACGCCGCACGCGCACGCCGGCCCCGTGCCGCCGAGCGCCGCGTGCGAGATCTCGCCCGCGCCTCCCCACGCACCGCGCAGCACGCGGCCTTCGGCGACGATGCCGCATCCGACGCCGGTGCCGACCGTGATCGTGACCGAGACGCGCGCGCCCTTCGCCGCGCCGGCGAGCGATTCGCCCAGCGCCGCGAGGTTGGCGTCGTTGTCGGCATGGACCGCGAGGCCCGACTCGCGCGCGAGACGCTCCGCGAGCGGGAAGTCGCGCGGCAGCGAAAGGTGCGGTGTCTCGTCCACGAGCGCGCCCGTCAGCGGATCGAGGACGCCCGGGCAGCCGAGCCCGACCCCGCACGCCCCGGCGGCGAAGCGCCGCGCGGCGGCGGACAGCACGCCGAGCAGCGCGTCGGCGCCCGCCATGGCCCGAGAGGGTGTCCGCCCCGCCTCCAGCACCGAGCCGTCGCGGGAGATGCGAGCGAACTTGAGGTCCGTGCCGCCCAGATCGAGGGCGACCGCGTGCGTGGCGGCGTGCTTCGCGGCGTTCATGGCGCGCCACGCTAGCACGGGCGTCGCGGCGCGGCCGCCCGCCCGCCGCGGCCGAATCGGGTCCGCCCGGCCGAAAGGCGGACCGTGGGCGCCCGAGGGGCGATCGCGGTCCGGCTCCCGCTCCAGCGGGTGCATTCGGGCATGGACGCGCGCGACCCGGGCTGCGTATCGTCGCCGTCCATGCGACCCCGACTTTCCCCCGAGCCGGTTCCGCACGCCGCCAGCACCTTTGCTCTCCTGCTGCCCGCCGCGCTGCTGTGCGTGTGTTCGTGCGCGCCGCGCGCCCGCTGGCCGTCCGCGCCGCCGCCGGCCGCCACCGTCACGATCGAGACGGACGTCTACGGCGTGCCGCACGTCCGCGCGGCGAATCTGCCCGACCTCTACTTCGCGTGGGGCTGGGTCACCGCGCGCGACCGCAGCTGGCAGCTGGTCCTGACGCGCGCGCAGGCGCAGGGGCTCTCGCACCGCTTTCTCGGCGACGAGGCCCTCGCGGCCGACGCGGGCGCGCAGCTCTTCCGGCTGCGCGAGCGTGCCGCGGCGATCTGGCAGCGCGACCGCCAGGACCCCGCGCTTCGCGAGCTCGTCCAGCGCTACACCGACGGCATCAACGCCTGGCTCGGCAGTCGCGGCGAGGCGGCCACGCCGCGCGGGGAGTTCGCGGCGCTCGGACTACGGCCCGAACCGTGGAAGCCCGAGGATACCTACGCGCTGCTGCTCGGTTACGGCGTGACGCTCGATCTCGCGCTGCCCGAACTGGGCGAGGCCGCGCTCATCCGCGAGCACGGTCCGGGCTGGATCGAGCACCGGCGGCGTTTCGAGAGCCAGTGGATTTTCGACACGATTCCGGACTCGGCCGGCGACGCCGTGCCCTCGTTTCGCCGCGCTTCACCAGCGCCCGGGAAGGCCGCCGCCGTCCGCACCGCGCCGCTGCCCGCGTCGCTGCTGGCGGCGGCCGCCGGCGCCGCGCGCGCGTTTCCCGCCCGTTCCGCGGATGGCTCCGACCGCGCCAGCAACGCTTTCGCCGTCGGGCCGCGACGCACCGCGGGCGGCATGCCGATCCTCGCGAACGACCCGCACCTGCGGCTGACCACGCCGGGGCCGTTCCATGTCGTGCACCTGTACGTCCCCGGAGTCCTCGACGCGAGCGGCGCGGCCGCCGTGGGACTTCCGTGCATCGTCTCGGGCCGGAACGAGACGTGCGCCTGGGGCGTCACCTCGCTCGGCGCGGACGTCATCGACCTGTACGCCGACACGCTGTCGGCCGACGGCCGCCGCGTCCGCTGGCAGGGTGGTTGGGCGCCGGTCCGGACCGCGCCCTACGATCTTCGGATCCACCGCTTCGGCTTCGCGCTGCCCGTTCCCGCCTTCGTGCGCGAGCGGCGCTGGACGCCGCACGGTCCGGTCGTGGGCTGGGACCGCAGGAGCGGCATCGCGCTCTCTGCGCGCTGGAGCGCGATGGAGGACGCGCGCATCACCGTTCGCGACATGGTCGGCCTCGAGCGTTCGCGATCGGCCCACGAAATCGCGCGGCGCTTTCGCAGCCTCGTGACGCCCGCGTTCAACTGCGTCGCCGCCGACGACGAGGGCCACGTCGCCTACCAGGCCGCCGGGCTCATGCCTCTGCGCCCGTTTCCGTTCGCCTACGGCCCGCTGCCCTCCGACGGACGCCACGAATGGGCCGGGTTCCTGCCCGCCGACTCGATGCCCGCCTGGCGGGTGCCGCGCAACGGCTGGGTCGTCAACGGCAACAACCGGCCGCGCGACCTTCCCGGCTGGGACCGATTCGACTGGATCCAGGACCGCGCCGCGCGCATGTCGGAGCTGATCGGCGAGTCGAAGGCGCTCACGCTCGAAGGCGCCGCGGCGATCCAGAACGACGTCTTCTCCCGCGCCGGCGCCCGTTCGAACCCGGTGCTGCTCGCCGCCGCCGATTCGCTCGCCGATTCGCTCGGCAGCCGGGCGCGCGAGGCCGTGGCGCTGATGCGGGCCTGGAACCTGCTTTCCCAGCGCGACCGGGTGGCCCCGACGCTCAATCGTTCGTGGTGGAACGTGTTCGCCCGCAGCACCGGCACCGAGGGCCTGCCCGGGCTGACGCTGGCGGCGCTGCGTGGCGAAGCCCCGGAGGTGCTGGCCGGCGGCGGCGGGACTGCCCGCCGCCCGTCGTCCGTGGCCATCGCCGCGCTCACGAGCGCGTTGGACACGCTGCAGGCGAGGCTCGGGCCCGATCTGTTCACCTGGACGTGGGGCCGCGCGCACCGGGCGTACTTCGCGCACGCGCTGGGGACACGCGCCGGTCGCGAGTGGTCGCCCGAGCCGATCGAGGAGGACGGCGACGGCGGCACCATCGCGGTGGGCGGGACGCGCGCGCCCTGGGACTTCCGGGTGACGCACGGGCCCGGCTTCCGCCACGTCGTGGATCTCGCGATCGCCGAGTCCTCGCTCGCCGTGGTTCCGCCCTGGAACAGCGACGCCTTCCGGATCGACCAGCGTCCGCGATGGGCGGAACACCGTTACATCCCGCTGCTGCGCGATTGGGGCCGCATCGAGGCGCGCGTGATTGACCGCGTCACGCTGGGCGCGAAGATCGCCACGCGCTGACTCGCGAATCCACCCTCCGGGGACCGGCGGGCGACCGCGGCCGCCTGCCGCCCCGACCCTCGACCGGCCGCGGGCCCGAAACGTTCCGAAGATCCGCCGGCCATGGCGCGGTTGGAACGCCGCGGCCGGAGACCGGTCCCGATCCGCGGGGCCGCCGCGGGCTTCCGAGTTATTGAATCCTTGCCTCGGAGTTCAATAAGTGGAAGACTCTGCCCATGGCGGCAAAGGCAATCACGCCCAGCCCGACCGTACTGGGGGCGCTTGCATCCCCCACTCGTCTGGACATGGTGGTCATCCTCGAGAGCACGCCGACGATTTCGGTCGCGGATCTCGCCAGGCGATTAGGCAAGCGCCCCGATTCCCTTTACCACCACCTGCGCACCCTGCAGCGCGCCGGGCTGGCGCAACCCGAGCGGGGCCCCTCCACGGGCGGCCGTCCGGCCGCGGTCTGGCGGTTGCGCGTCAAGTCGGTGCGGGTCGCCACGCGGAACCTCGCCGCCCGGCACGTCCCGCACGCCGAACGGGTGGCGGGCGTGGTCGCGCGCTCCGGGCTGCGCGACTACCGGCGGGCGCTGCGCCGGGCCGTGGCCGGCGAGGGTCCGACTCCGCGCTACCAGCGCTCGTGCCTGTGGCTGACGTCCGCCGAGCGCGAGGCCCTGCAGGAGGCGCTGCTGCAGATGGTGTACCGCATTCGCGCCCGCCGGCCGCGTGCCGGACGGACGCCGCATGTGCTCACGCTTCTGTTGTCCGAAACCGGCCCCGCGTCCCCGGGGCCTGCGAGCAGGGCCGGCCGCCATCGTGCGGCGCGCGAGGCCTGAGGCCGAGCGCGGTCGACCAGTTTTCCCCCGGGGTCGCCCGGCCCTTCTTCCTCCTCCCGCCTCGAAGGCAGACGCCGGTCGTCGCCTGAAAAAGCGGACGGCCCGCCCACTGGCCAGGGGCGGGCCGTCCGGTTTCCGCGGGACGTGAAGGCTACTGCAACAGGATCAGCTTGCGCGTCTGGTGCACGCCGTTGGCCGAGAAGCGCGAGAAGTAGACGCCGTTCGGCACGGCGCGCCCCTGCGCGTCACGCCCCTTCCAGGCCACCGAGTGCAGGCCGGCGTCGAACTCGCCGTCGGCCGGGGTGGCGACGAGCCGCCCGCTCGCGTCGTAGACCTCGAGCCTCACGCGGCCGCGTTCGGCGAGCGCGAACAGCATCGCCGTCGAGCCGCGGAACGGGTTCGGGGCGTTCTGCAGCAGCTCCGTGGCGATCGGGTGCAGCACGGGCGTTTCGTCCGCCCGTTCGATCGAGTTCGCCAGCCCACCCGTCACGGTCAGCGTGTAGCTGCTGGTCGCTCCCGAGTAGCCGTTCACCCGCAGGTAATAGCGTCCGGTCGCGGCGCTGTAGCTTCCGGCCTCGGGGTTGGCGGTCGTGTAGCCACGGGCGACCTGTGTGAGGGCCGAGTTGTACAGGTACCAGTCGAGGTCGGCCGAAGTCCCGATCGCGAGCGAGACGTTCACGGTGCCCGCGGTCGAAACGTCGAAGTAGTAGTAGTCGTTGTCGGTCGTGCTCGCGACGCTGCCGGAGACCGCCGTGCCCGTGCCGACGGGCCCGTCCGCCGTGCCCGAGGCGTCGTTGGGCTCGGACTCCGCGCTGATCGCGCCCCCGCCCCCGCCTCCGCCCGCCACCGTCACGCTGACGTCGTCGAACGCCATGCCGTCGGTGGTGATCGGGTAGTCGTCGTACTGCTGGAACTTGACCATGAAGGTCGAGGTGAGCGAGAGCCCGTTCGACGCCGCGAGCGCGTCGAGGTCGAGCGTCACCTGCCGCCAGGTGTTGTTCGCGTAGCTCCCCGGATTCAGGCTGTAGACCTTCACCCAGCTCGTGCCGCCGTTGCTCGAGAAGTAGACGCCGTCCTGGGCCTGCGTCTCGTCGCCGAAATCCTTGGTCCAGAACGACAGGTTGACCTGCGTCTGGCCCGACAGGTTCAGGCCGAGGCGCGCCTCGGTCTGGCTGTAGCCGCCGCTCACGGCGTCGTCCATGACCACATGGTACGAGCCGGAGTGCGGCGTGTTCGTCGTGAGCCGGCGCACGCGGCCGTTGGAGGTGACGGCCGTCGTCCAGTACGAATCGAAGCCCGAGCCTTCGAAGCCCGTCGTGTACGGAAGCGTCGCGTAGCCGCCGCCCGAAGGCACGCTGATCGTGAAGTTCGCGTTGCTCAGGTCGGTGGCGGTGCCGCCGCTCACGCGCACGCGGCCCTGCGTCGTCGCGGTCGAGGGCACGGTCCAGGCCTGCGTGCCGTCGTTCGGCGTTCCCGTCGCGATGTTCGTCCACGTCGAGCCGCCGTTCGTCGAGTAGTCGAGGTTGACGGTCGGGAAGCTGCCGGTCCACGTCCAGGTGATGTTGACCGACGCGCCCGCCGTGAGCGACTCGCCGCCGTTGGGCGCGGTCACCGTCACGACGTCGGTCGAACCGCCACCGCCGCCCACGGCCGCGGCCGCGTCCACCATGCCGAAGCCGGCATAGCGGTCCCAGCCGGCTCCGGACTCGACGCTGGTCACGTCCTGCGCCGTGGTCAGGAGCTGCGTGCGGATCTGCGCGTTCGTCCACGAGGGGTTCTTCGACTTGATGAGCGCGCACACGCCGGCCGCGTAGGGCGTCGCGCACGACGTGCCGTTGAACCACTTGGAGTAGTCCGAGGGGTCGTAGCCGGCGGCGCCCAGCCGGTCGGTGGTCGGCAGGATCGTCGGCGCGATCACGTCCACGGCGCCGGCGGCGTTCTGGCTGTTGGTGCCGTAGTTCGAACCCCACCAGCGCTCGCCGTCGCAGGTGTAGCCGTTCGGGTCGGTGTTGACGCCGGGGTTCACCTCCGACGACAGGTTGCTCGAGCGCTTGCGATCGCCGCACGGCGAGGCGGCGCCCACGCCGATGACGTTGGCGTTGACGGCCGGGTAGCTGATGGTCGAGGCGTTCTCGTTGCCGGTCGCGGCCAGGATGACGCAACCGGCGTTGTAGGCGTACTGGATCGCCGTGTCGGTCGCCGGGTCGCTCGAGATCGCGGCCCCGAGGCTCATGCTGATGATGTTGGCGCCGTTGTCGGCGGCGTAGTAGAGGGCGTTCTGGATGGAGGTGAACGTCATCGTGCCGGCGCTGTTGGCGACCTTGAGCGGCATGATGCTGCAGCCGGGAGCGGCGCCCGCGGCGCCGAGACCGTTCGCGCGGCCGGCGGCGACGCCGGCACAGGCGGTTCCGTGTCCGGCCTGCGACGAGTTGTCGTCGGGGTTGGCGTCGTTGTCGCCGTAGTCGTAGCCCGTGACCTGCGTGAGGTCGGGGTGCGCGGTCTGCACGCCGCTGTCGATGATCGCGATGATCACCGACGGCGAGCCGTAACCCTGCGTGCCGTCCCACGCGGCCTGGGCGTTCGCGTCGAACCCGGGCGTGCCGACCGGCGAGCCGGTCTCGTGGTTGTTGTTCGCCCAGTTGTAGCCGAGGAGCTGGCCGGTGTTGTTGTGTCCCCAGTGCATGCCGTGGAGCGGGTCGGCCGGGACCACGGCCGGGAACGCGATCCAGTCGAGCGAGACCGCCTCGACCTGCGGGAGCTTCGCCAGCCGTTCGGCGACCGCGGCCGCGTCCTGCGTGCCGTCGAGGTCCACGCGCAGCCAGCGGCCGACGCCCAGGTGCTCGGCCATTTCGGCGTTCGCGGGTTCGAGGAACGCGCGCGAGAGCGCGGTGGCGCCGCTCACCGCCAGGGCCTGGTCCACCTCCGCGAGGCCGAGCGTGACCCCGCGGGCCGGCTGGCCGAAGCGCATGCCCATCGCGGAGACCGACTGTTCCTGCGCGTCGGCGCGCAGTTGCACCAGCACCCGACCGGGCACGTGCGCCGGAACGAGCGGGGCGTTGGGCTGAAAGCCGAACTGGACCGGCGCGGAATAGACGCGCGCGGGCGGCCCGGCGGCCCGGGCCGGGAACCCGGGGGTTGCGAAGAGGATGGTGAACGAGATCAGGGCAATGAAACGACTGGGGGATCGCATCATGTACCGCCTCCAATCTGCCGTGGGACGAACGAACGCTTCGTGGACCTCCTGAAGACCGGCCAGTGAACTGCATGCGAAGGGGTCGGTGCGTTCCCGGACGCACCGGCCCCGCGCGGGCGTTGAATAGCACGGCGGTCAAGGCGTTGTCATGACAAATCGCCGGGCCGCGACCACATTAAGAATCGTGGCCGCGGCCCGGTCGAAACTGAAAACGTTTACCTGCCGCGAATGGGAAATTTCGTACGGCTTAGAAGGCGGCGATGTCCCGAACGGCCCTCACGAGGTCGTTCTTGTGGGGAAGGATCTCCTCCTCGAGCTTCGGCGCGTAGGCGATCGGCGTATCGAGCGCCCCGATCCGCCGCACGGGAGCGTCGAGGTCCATGAAGCACTCGCTGGCGATGCGCGCCGCGACCTCGGCGCCGAAGCCGCAGAACAACGTGTCCTCGTGTGCGACGACGACGCGTCCGGTGCGGGCGACGGATGCCGCCACGCTGGCGAAGTCCAGCGGCTGCATCGTCCGCAGGTCGAGCACCTCGACGTCCAGCCCTTCCTCGGCCAGCTCCTGCGCGGCGAGATAGCTGCGCTGCACGAGCGCGCCGTAGGTCACGATCGTGACGTCGGAGCCCGGTCGCACGACGCGCGCGCGTCCGAACGGCACCGTGTACTCCGCCCCGGGGTAGGGCTCCTTGGCGTAGGGCTGGCGGTAGAGGTGCTTGTGCTCGAGGAACAGCACCGGATCCTCGCAGCGCAGCGCCGTGCGCAGCAGCCCGGCCGCGTCGCTCGCGCAGCTCGGCAGCACGACGCGCAGCCCCGGGCAGTGCGCGAAGATGCTCTCGCCGCACTGGCTGTGGTACGGCGCGCCGCCGCCCAGGTAGCCGCCGTACGCGGTGCGGATCACGACCGGACAGCTCCAGGCGTTGTTCGAGCGATAGCGCATGTAACCCAGCTCGTCGCGAATCTGCATCATCGCCGGCCAGATGTAGTCGAAGAACTGGATCTCGACGACCGGCTTGAAGCCGAGCGTGGCCATGCCGATGGCGCGGCCGACGATGTTGGCCTCGGCCAGCGGCGAGTTGTAGACGCGCTTGCCGCCGAACTGCTTCTGCAGTCCGAGCGTGACGCCGAACACGCCGCCCTTGCCCTTGACCTCGCTCAGGACGTGCTCGTGTGAAGCGTCGGCGACGTCCTCGCCGAAGACCACGATGCGCGAGTTGCGTTGCATCTCGTCGCGCAGGGTGAAGTTGATGCTCTGCAGGATGGTCTCGGCCTGGTCCGGGTGCTCGGGCGCCGCCTTCGCGACGAAACGGTCCGAAGCCGGGTCCACGTTGGGAGAGAACACGTACGCGGTCGCGGTGTGCACCGCGGGTTGCGGCGAGAGCTGGGCCTCCTCGGAGGCCCTGCGCACCGAGGCCGCGACCTCGGCGTGCAGCTTCTCGATCTGCTCCGCCGTCTGGAGGCGCTCCTCGACGAGCCAGCGGCTGAACGTCCGCAGGCAGTCCTGCTCGGCCTCGGCGTCCCGCTGCGCCTGCGGCTTGTACTTGGTCTCGTCGTCCGACATCGAGTGCGAATAGGGCCGGGTCACCTTCGCGCGCACGAACGCCGGACCCCGGCGGGCCCGGCAGTAGGCGACCGCCTCGGTGAGCACGCGGAAGGACTCCACCGGATCGTTGCCGTCCACCTCGCCGACCCAGTGCAGGTTGGGAAAGCCCTTCACCAGCTCGGCGATGTTGGCGCCCGCGGTCTGCACGTCCACCGGCACCGAGATCGCATAGCCGTTGTCCTCGACGAGGAACAGGACCGGGAGCTTCAGGTTGCACGCGCTGTTGAGCGCCTCCCAGAACTCGCCCTGGCTGGTCGCGCCGTCACCCGTCGAGACGTAGACGACCTCGTCCCCGTGCGCGACGCCCTTCAACTCGGGATGCCGTGCCTCGAGGTCGCGGTACTTCACCAGCGCCTCGGCCGCGCCGACGGCCTGCAGGAACTGCGTTCCGGTCGGGCTGGACTGCGACACGATGTTGAGCCGGCGATGGCCCCAGTGGCTCGGCATCTGCCGGCCGCCCGAGTTGGGATCCTCGGCGGCCCCGACCGACGAGAGCAGCATCTCCTTCACCGTCATGCCGAGCTGCAGGCAGAGCGCGCGGTCGCGGTAGTAGGGATAGAAGTAGTCGTGGCCGGGCCGGAGCGCCTTCCCCGCCGCCGCCAGAACCGCCTCGTGCCCGGCGCCCGAAATCTGGAAGAAGGTCAGGTTCAACTTCTTGAGCCGGATCTCCTCGTCGTCGGTGCGGCGCGAGGTGACCATCGTCCGGTAGAGGCCGATCAGGTCTTCGGCCGTCAATCCGGCATGGCGGACGGCGGCGGTCGAGGTCTTGGCGGAAGCCATGGAGGAGTCCCCGTTGGAAGACGCCAGAGCGACGCGGAGGAACACGAATGTAACGGACGCTCACGAGCCGGGGCAAACCCGGATCGCGCGCCATCGCGCGCCGCTCCAGGGTCCGCGTCCGCGACGCCGGCGGCGCGGGCCCGGGCCGGATCAGTCCCGCTTCCGGGGCCGGCGGCGGCCGTGGAGTTCGCTGCGCGCCCGCTCGCTCAGAGCCTCGATGGCCGGATGGTTGAAGCGCCGCTGCAGCGAGACCGCGAACAGCTGCTCGCGCACGCCCTCGACGTTGCCGACGCGCGCGAATCCCTGCCGGCGCCGCAGGTCCCGCTCGACGACGGACGGCACGGCGAAGATGCCGCTTCCGCCCTGCCCGAAAACCATGACGAGCGCGCTGTCGTCGAACTCCCCGACCACGTGCGGACGGACGCTGTGCCGGTCGAACCACGCTTCGAGCGAACGGCGCAGCCCGGTCGTGCGGCCCGGCATCAGGAACGGCGCGCCGTCGAGCGACTTTGGAAATCGCCGACGGTAGCGCCCCGCGAGGCGCGGAACCGCCAGCAGCGTGACGCCCGATTCCCCGACCAGCCGGCTGAAGACCCGCACGCCCGCGTCGGGCCCCGGCGGCGCGTCGAGCAGCAGCACGTCGAGGTCCCCCGCCACCAGCCCGGCGAGCAGCTTCTCGGGACTGTCCTCGCGCACCACCAGCCGCGGCGGGTCGGGCGAGTCGAGCAGCGGCAGGATCAGGCGGTGCGCGACCGGCTTGGCGACGACGTCCGAGAGGCCGAACGTCAGTCGTCCCGGCCGGCGCGTCGGCCGCATGCGCACGGCGTCCATCAGCTCCTCGCCCGTCTCGAAGATTTCGTCGGCGAAGCCGAGCACGAGCCGGCCGGCGTCGGTGAGCTGCAGGCGGCGCCCCGCCTTCTCGAACAATCGCTCGCCGAGCGCGCCTTCGAGCGAGCGGATCTGCCCGCTCAGCGTCGGTTGAGCCAGACGCAGCCGCGCCGCGGCGCGCGAAACACTGCCCTCTCGCGCGGTCATCCAGAAGTACAGCAGGTGGTGGTAGTTCAGTCGCTCCATGACCGGCACCATACATCGAAATAACCGATTGCTTCCGCTCAAACTATCTATTGGAGCGGGCACGGGGAATCGTCGAACCTGCCGGCGTCGGCGGTGGACCACACCCCCGACAGGGACAAGGGACGGCGGGACGCGGTGAGCGCCCGGGCGAGGAACCCGGCGGGACGCCGCGGGAGAACCCCCACGGAGCGCCCCACCCGCCGTCCCGCGGCGGCAGCCCACGGATCGGGGGGCCGGCATGGCGACGACGACCTCCTGCAAGGAGACGCGAGCATGTACGACAACCGCATCGAAGTGACCGATCTCGACGCCGTGCGTCTGCGGACGATGGTCGCCGGGGTGCTGGCCCGGTTCGGGCCCGACCGGCGCGCGGCCGAGGAGCTTCGCCGCGAACTCGACCGGGCGAACGTCGTGCCGTCGCTGCACGTGGACCCGCGCGTGGTGACGATGCACAGCCGGGTGCGGCTGCGCGACGAGGTCACGGGCGGGGCGCTCGAGTACCTGCTGGTCTATCCGCAGCACGCGGACCTCGCCTCGGGACGGCTCTCGGTGCTCGCTCCGATCGGGACCGCGATCCTCGGTTACCGGGAGGGCGACCTCGTCGCCTGGGATGTTCCCGCAGGCACGCGTCGGTTCCGAATCGAAAAGGTGCTCCACCAGCCGGAAGCCGCCGGCCAGGATCACGTCAAGACCTTCCTGACCCGGTCCGACGTCCGGGAGTCTCCTGCCCGCCGGCCGTTCCCTCTGGCCGGCCGGCCGCATCCGGCCACCGGATAGGCGGGGAGGCGTGATTCCCCTGAGCCCGGCGGCGCCGTCGCCGGGCAGCGCCTCGCGCGCGGCGGGCGCATCGCCCGCCGCGCACCCGTTCGTGCGCCGCCCGCTCGAACGACCCTCGGGTTCGCCCGGCAGGCCGCACCCGCCGCCGGGCTGACCCGGCGGCCTGCCACGTTGTCCCGGGGCCCGCGCGGCCGAGATCTGGCGGCGCGGCGCTCGCTTGCCGGGGACACGCGGCTCCCGTCGTTGCGGTGCCATCGCCGCCATGGCCGCCCCCGGCGCGCTTCCCGAGCAATGCACCCGATGGACGCCCGGGCGTGGAGACGCGCAGGATGCACCCGGACGACGCGATTCACGCCGGCCCGAAAACGGTCCATGTTCACGCGCTGCCACGAGCCCGATGGGCGGGCCGCCCGCTCTCACGAACCGCCGTTGACGAACCCGACGAAATGGAGGATTCGAAGCCATGAAGGAGAAGCGAATCACCGTCACGGAGCACGACGCCCTGAGGCTGCGCAACCTGATCGGCACGCTGGCCGCGCGCCGCGGCGCCGATCGGCGTGCGCTCGAACCCCTGCGGGGGGAACTGGACCGGGCGGACATCGTGAAGCCGACCGAGGTGGACCCCCGCGTCGTCACCATGCAGAGCCGCGTGCGACTGCGCGACGAGGACTCCGGCGAGGAGCTCGACTACACGCTGGTCTATCCCGATTTCGCCGATCTCGAATCGGGCCAGCTGTCGGTGCTCGCACCGATCGGCACCGCCATCTTCGGCGGCCGCGAAGGCGACGTTGTCCAATGGAACGTCCCGGCCGGCACGCGGCGCTTTCGGATCGTGCAGGTGCTGTTTCAGCCCGAGGCGGCGGGGCAGGAACAGCTCAAACTCGCCGCGGCGTCCGTGGACGAAGCAGGGCAGCCCGGCGAGTAGGGCCGGGCTGTGGCGGACCCTCGTGCGGCGGGCGCCGCGCGAGGATCCGCCGCGTCAGTACCCGGCCGCGCAGCCGTCCTTGCGCTTCTCCGTCGCACCGCTCAGCACACCGGTCGCCGGGTCGCGCCAGATGGCCTGGTAGCCGCCGTAGGCGCCGACGGGCTCGGGCTCGATCCGGTGCCCGCGGCGGCGCAGCTCGGCGAGCAGCGAGTCGGGCAGGCCGTCCTCGATGTGCAGGACGCCGCCGTCCACCATCACCGTGCCGGTCGGTTCCGACGAGCCGGTGTGATGAAAGCGAATGGCGTCGCCGGCCTCCTGCAGGTTCATGCCGAAGTCCACGAGGTTGACGATCACCTGCGCGTGGCCCTGCGGCTGCATGTCGCCACCCATCAGGCCGAAGGCCATGAGCGGCTGGCCGTTCCTCGTCATGAACGCCGGGATGATGGTGTGGAACGGCCGCTTTCCCGGCTCCAGCGAGTTGGGGCGTCCGGGCCGCAGGTCGAAGAGATTTCCCCGGTCCTGCAGTCCGAAGCCGAGCGCCGGAACCACGTAGCCCGAGCCGAAGCCGGTGTAGTTGCTCTGGATCATCGAGACCATCATTCCGCTGCCGTCGGCGGTGCAGAAGTAGGTGGTCTCCGGACGATTGAGCGCCGCCGGGTCACCGGGCACGTCCTTCGTCGCCGCGACCTTCGGATCGATGAGCTTCGCGCGCTCCTTCGCGTAGGCCTTCGACAGCAGTTCCCGGACCGGCACCCTGGCGAAGTCTGGGTCGGCGTAGTAGCGCGCGCGATCGGCGAACACGAGTTTCTTCGCCTCGGTGAACAGGTGCCAGAAGTCGGCCGAGTTCCGGCCCATGGCGCGCAGGTCGTAGTTCTCCATGATGTTCAGCAGCTGCAGCGCGGCGATCCCCTGCCCCGGCGGCGGAAGTTCCCAGACGTCGTAGCCGCGATAGCTGACCGAGACCGGATCCACCCACTCCGACGTGTGCCGCGCGAAATCCTCCTTCGAGAAGAAACCGCCCTGCGCCTGCGAGTAGCGCACCAGCTCGTCGGCGATCGGCCCCCGGTAGTAGGCGTCGCGGCCCTTCTCGGCGATCAGGCGCAGCGACTTCGCGAGCGCCGGGTTCTTGAAGATCTCGCCTTCGCGCGGCGCGTGACCTCCGGGCATGAACACCTCGGCGAAGCCGGGCATGTCCTTCATGCGCGCCGCGCCCCGCGCCCAGTCGGACGCGATGACCGGCGAGAGCGGGAACCCTTCCTCGGCGTAGCGGATCGCCGGCGCCAGGTCGCGCGCGAGCGGCAGCTTCCCGTACTTCGCGTGCAGTTCCGCCCAGCCGTCCACCGTCCCCGGAACGCTCCAGGAGTAGGGCGAGTAAAGCGGAATGGTGCCGTCGGCCTCGGGCTTCACCTTCGCCGCGGTCAGCGCCAGCGGCGAGCGCCCGCAGGCGTTCAGCCCGTGCAGGCGCTGGTCCTTCGGATCCCAGACGATCGCGAACAGGTCGCCGCCGATGCCGTTCGACGTCGGCTCCATGAGGCCGAGGCAGGCGTTGACCGCGATGGCCGCGTCCACGGCGCTGCCGCCCTCCTCGAGCACGCGCAGCCCGGCCTGCACGGCGAGCGGCTGGGCCGCGCAGACCATGCCGTGGCGGGCATAGACGGGAGAGCGGGTCGCCGCGCCGCGCGCCGCGAACGTGGTCTGCACACCGGCGGACATCATCAGCGCGGCCGCCGCGAGGACGAGGAGTCGGGAACGCACGGGTTCACCTCCGGATGGGCGTGGGTGCGGGACATGCGGGGCAGGGTAGCGCGGCTCACCGCGCGGGGGCCAGCAATCCTCCGTGCGCCCGACCGCGCGCTCGGGCAGACTCACCGCCGTGGATTTCCACGGTCGCTCGTCCCAGGATGCCGGCGTCGAGGCACGGCGCGGCTCGCACACGTCGTGGCTCGCGGCTCTCGCGATCGCGGCCGTCGCCATCGCGCTGCGCGTCTGGGGGCTGGGGCGCGAGAGCCTGTGGCTCGACGAGGGTTTCACCTGGCGGCTGACGCGGCTTCCGCTTCGCGGTTTGATCGAGGCGAGCCGCGCCGACGTGCACCCACCGCTCCACCCGCTGCTCGTGAAGCTGCTGGTGCGCTTCTTCGGCGACTGCGAAACCACGCTGCGCGCCGTGTCGGTCGCCGCATCCTGCGCGGCCGTCTTCTTCACCTGGCGACTCGCCCGCCGGGCGTTCGGCGAGACCGCCGCCTGGGGCGCCGCTGCGCTCGTCGCACTTTCGGCCTTCCAGGTCCGGTACGCGCAGGAGGCGCGGCCCTACGCACTGCTCGGGGCGCTCTCGCTCGCCTCGGCCGACGGCCTGCTCGCGGTGCTGGCGGACGGACGCCCGCGCGCGCGCATCGGCTGGGCGGCGGCAACCCTGACGCTCCTTTACACGCACGCGCACGGCCTGTTCGTCGTGTTCGCCGAAGCGCTGGTGCTCGCGGGAGTGGCGCGCACGCCGGCGGGGCGCGGGGCCGCGCGGCGGCTGCTGGTTCCGGCCGCGGTCGTGTTCGCGGGCTTCCTGCCGTGGGCATCGGTCCTGGTCGCGCAGGCCCGGCGCGTGCAGCAGTCGTTCTGGATCGCGCGGCCGGTTCCGTTCGAGATGGTTCGGACCCTCCACGAGTTCGCGGGCAGCGGAACCTTGCTGGTCCTGCTCGCGTCGCTCGTCCTGCTGGCGGCGCTGCGGCGCCCGTCGGCGGCCGCCGCCCGTCCCGCCGACGACTCCGGCGCCACGGCCCCTCCGAACGCGACCGCCGCCCGGGCGCTGGTCCTCCTGCTCGCGCTCGTTCCACTGTTCGCGCCGTACGTGATCTCGCTCGCCGGACCGGCGATCTACCTGACGCGCGCGGCGATCGCTTCTTCGCTCGCGCTCGCCATCCTCGCCGCCGCCGGCTGGGCCGGGGTGCCTTCGCGTGTGGGCCGCGCGCTGGTCGCGCTGCTGGTCGTGGCCGCGAGCGTGCCACCGCTGCTCGCCCTTCACCGCGACCTTCACAAGGAGCCGTGGCGCGATGCGGTCGCCTGGCTCGAACGCGGGGCGCGGCCCGGCGACCTCGTGCTGGTCACGGCGCCCTGGTACCGCGACGGCGTCTTCGCGTACTACGCGAAGCGCCACGACCTCGATGCCCGAGGCGTTCCGGCGCACGAAGGCGCGATCACCCGCGCCGACATCGGTGCGCTCGCGCCGGCACTCGCTCGGCGCCCGCGCGTGTGGCTCGTGCGGGCCCGGACGGACGACCCCGGGGGACTGCTGCCCGCGGCGCTCGCGGCCGGGCGCGACACGGCGGCTCATCGTGAATGGCTCGTCTCGCCGCAGGGACTCACGCGCTCGCGAAGCGTCCGGGCTCTCGACATCATCTGCTATGCTGCCCCGGCGTTTTCCGCAGCCCCTGCCGACCCCGCACGTCCCGTGCGTTCCGCGCCCGCCGGGCGCTGACGATCCGCCAGCCCGAGGAGCCGACCATGCCCCGCGCCACGCGCATGGACTTCTACGACGTTGACTCGCTGCTCACCGAGGAAGAGATCCAGATCCGCGACGCGGTCGGGGACTGGGTGGACGAGCGCTTCCTCCCCATCGTCGAGGACGCCTACGACGAGGCCTACTTCCCGAAGGACGTGATTCCCGAGCTGGCCGGGATGGGGCTGTTCGGCGCGACGCTTCCCGAGAAGTACGGCTGCGCCGGCATCGGTCCGGTCGCCTACGGCCTGACGATGCAGGAGCTCGAACGGGGCGACTCGGGCCTGCGCAGCTTCGCGTCGGTGCAGGGCTCGCTCTGCATGTACCCGATCTTCGCGTACGGCTCCGAGGAGCAGCGCGAAAAGTGGCTGCCGCGGATGGCGAAGGGCGAGGTCATCGGCTGCTTCGGCCTGACCGAACCCGACTTCGGGTCCGACCCGGGAGGCATGATCACGCGCGCGAAGCGGGTGGACGGCGGATACGTCCTGAACGGCGCGAAGATGTGGATCACCAACGGTACCGTGGCGGACCTCGCGATCGTGTGGGCCAAGCTCCACGATCCGGAAAAGGGCCGCGAGGCCATCGCCGGATTTCTCGTCGAGAAGGGCTCCCGGGGATTCACGGCACCCGAGCAGAAGCGCAAGCATTCGCTGCGCGCCTCGGTGACCAGCGAACTGGTGCTGCAGGACGTGTTCGTGCCCGAGTCGCACCGGCTGCCCGAGGGCAACGGTCTCAAGGCCCCGCTCGGCTGCCTCACCCAGGCGCGCTTCGGCATCGCCTTCGGCGTGGTGGGGGCAGCCATGGCCTGCTTCGAGGAGGCGGCGCGGTACAGCAAGGCGCGCGTCATGTTCGGCAAGCCGATCGGCTCCTACCAGCTCGTGCAGGCCGAACTGGCGAAGATGCTCACCGAGATCGTCAAGGCGCAGCTGCTCGCCCTCCAGTGCGGGCGCATGAAGGAGCGCGGCGTGTGCCGCCCCGAGCACGTCTCGATGGCGAAGCGCAACAATTGCGAGATCGCGCTCGAGATCGCCCGCCGGGCCCGGGACATCCTCGGCGCCAACGGCATCACCTCCGAGTACCCGGTCATGCGGCACATGTGCAACCTCGAATCGGTCAAGACCTACGAGGGTACCCACAACATCCACACGCTCGTGCTCGGCGAGCAGGTCACGGGGATCGCGGCCTACCGCTGACCCCGAAGGCGGCGCGGCCGCGGAAGACCGCGAAACCACGGCCCGGGGCGTCGACGCGCCGGGCCTTCGCGCGTGGCGCGAAGCCGCCCTGCCCGCGGGTCCGCGGCCCTCCCCGCGGCTCCTTCAGGACGGCGACCGGGATGCCGATGACGGGCGCAGGTCGCTTCCGGCCCGGGCACCACCGCCCGGACCAGGCCCCCGGCCCGGGAACCCGTGCATGAAGTCGTCATCCTGGCTGACTGCGATCGTCCCGCTGGCGCTCGCGCTGCTCCCGCTCGTCACCCCTCCCGCGCAGGGATCGGTGTTGCGCGGGACGCTGGCCGTGCCCGCGGCTCCGCCGCCCGCCCGCCACCTGAACGCCTATCCGGGACAGGCCGGTTCGATGGCGGCCCACCGCATGGCGCCGCGCGGCGCGGTGAGCGACGCGGTGCTGTGGTTCGAGCACGTGGACATCGCGGCCGACTCGCTCATCACCCCGCCGGCGCGGCCGCGGCTCGCGCAGAAGGACCAGTGCTTCGTCCCGCGCGTGGTGGCGGTGTTCGCCGGCGGCACGGTGGACTTCCCGAACCAGGACCCGATCTACCACAACGTCTTCAGCGTCTCGACCATTCGGCGTTTCGACCTGGGCAAGTACCCGAAGGGGCACTCGCGCAGCGTCACGTTTCCGAAGTCGGGTCTCGTGAACGTCTACTGCGACATCCACTCCGACATGGCCGCGTTCGTGCTCGTCGCGCCCAACCGGGCCTACACGCAGCCGCGGGACGACGGATCCTTCGCGTTGCCGGACGTGCCCGCCGGCCGCTATACGCTGCACGTCTGGCACCCCGACTTCGGCGAGTTCGAACGCGAGGTGGATCTCGCGGAAGACCGGACTCTCGCGCTGTCCTTCTGACATGCGCCTCGGCCTTCGCGGCAAGATCCTGCTGTTCACGGTGCCGCCGCTGCTCTCCCTGACGCTGGCCTCGCTGTGGCGCGTGGATCAGGACGTCTCGGAGCAGGTGCACCGCCAGGTGCGCGACGACCTTCAGCGCGCCTCGGCCTCGTTCGAGAACATGCTGCGCGCGCGCGCCGGGGCCCTCGCCGTCGAAGGCGGGGTGATCGTGCGCGACCCGAAGTTCTTCTCGGTCGTGTCGCTGCCGGCGTCCTGGAAGGACGAGCAGTTCCGCGCGACCGTCGCGGGCGTGGCGGCCGACTTCGAGCGCATCACGCGCGCGGACGTCTTCGCGGTGCTCGATGCGCGCGGACACGTGCTCGCCAGCGTCGGGCGCTATGCGCTCTCCCCCGAGTGGCTCGCGTCCACCGCGGCGAACGGCCACACCGAGTCGTGGGCGGTCGGCGAGGGCGGCATCCAGCTGCAGGTCGTGGGCACCCCGGTGCTCGCTGACGGGCGTGTCGTCGGACTGCTGGTGCTCGGGACCGCCGTGGACGGCGCGCTCGCGCGCGACCTGCGCGAACTGTCGCGCAGCGAGGTGACGTTCCTGGTTGACGGCCGCGCCACGGGCACGACGCTGCAGGAGCCCGCCGACCTCGCGGCCGCGCACGCCGCGGCGCTCGCCTCCGAGCGCAGCGCCCGCAGGGGGGAACCCCCGCCGGGAGTTCACGAGCACGCGGCCGGCGGCGACACCTGGCTCGCGGTGGCGCGTCCGCTGCCGGATTCCCCCGTCGCGGTCCGGCACGGCTACGTCATGCAGCGCTCGCTGCGTGACGAGACCGCGGTGTTGCGCCGCATTCACACCGGCCTGCTGGCTCTGGGTCTGGTCGCCGTCGCCCTCGCCCTGGCGGCCGGGCTGGTGATCGCGCAGCGGATCACTTCGCCCATCGACCGGATCGTGCGCGCCGCCGAGGCGATGGAACGCGGGGACTACGATTTTCCCCTCGAAGCCCGGGGCAGCGACGAGGTGAGCTACCTCGCCGAACGGTTCGTGGACATGCGGGCACAGCAACGCAAGGTCGTCGAAAGCCTGCAGGAGAGCATGCGGGTCAAGCGTGAGTTCCTGTCCGTCGCCTCGCACGAGCTGCGCACCCCGATCACGGTCATCCAGGGCTTCCAGGAGTTGTTCGGCGGCGGCGCGCTCGGCCCGGTGAGCGACGCCCAGCGGCGCGCGCTCGAGGCCATCGGCCGGAGCGTCTCGACGCTCTCCCGCATCGCCGAGGACGCCACGCGCATGGCGCAGATCAGCGAGGACCGCCTCGTCCTCGAGCGCGAACGCCAGGACCTCGAGCCGATCCTGCGCGGCGCCGTCGCGGACGCCCTGGCCGAGGCGCGCGGGCGCGCCGTGCGGGTCGAGTGCGCGATCAGCGCCGGCGCGGTGTTCGCCGACGTGGATGGCGCGCGGCTGCGCGACGCGGTCGGACATCTCGTGCGCAACGGCATCCGCTTCACGCCCGACGGCGGACAGGTGCTGGTCTGGGCGCGCTCCGACGAGCGGCATCTGTACATCGAGGTGCGCGACACCGGCGTCGGCATCCCCCCCCGCCGGCTGGAACAGCTGCTCGAACGCCAGTCACCGGTTCGCGACTCGGCGAACCACCACTCGTCCAACACCCTCGAGTTCAATTCGGCCGGGCTCGGCCTCGGCCTGTCCATCGCGCGCGGCATCGCCCGCGCGCACGACGGCTGGCTGCGGGCCGAAAGCCGTGAGAACCAGGGCAGCACGTTCACCCTCGTGCTGCCCGCGGTCCAGAGTCCCGGCGCGGCCGCCGCCTGAGCAAGGAGACCGACCATGCGAACCCGGACGAGGCTCACTTCCCTGACCCTGCTGGCGGCCGGCGCGCTGCTCGCCACCGCGCCGCTGCGCGCCGAGGAGACTCCGCGCCTGCGCGTGCGCGGCCTGCTGGACCTGGTCCTGCACAACGACACGCATGCGGCCGAGATCGCCCGCTTCGACGACGAGAGCTCTCCGCTCGAATCGCAGCGAGTACGGCTGTTCGTCGAGGGCAGCGCCTCGCCGAACATCGACGTCTTCACGCAGGTCATCTTCTCGCAGGACGATTTCGCCCTGGATGGAGCCTACGCGCTCGTCACGCCGTGGCCGCAGCGCGACCTGCACCTCATGGCGGGCAAGATCCCCGCGCCGATCGGTGTGTGGGCTCCGCGCACCTACTCGAACCGCAATCCGCTCATCACCGCGCCGCTCATGTACCAGCATCACGGTTCGCTGCGCTGGGACGAGGTGCCGCTGTCCCCGGCGGCCTTGCTGGCGGCCGCCGGCACCGGCTGGGAAGGCGCCGACTACGGCGGCGGACCCGGCGCGCCGGGCATGCCGGTCGTGGACGACTACGGCTGGGACTTCGGCCTCGTCGCGCTCGGCAGCGTCGCGCCCTTCGAGTTCTCGCTCGGGCTGACGAACAGCGCGCCCGGCTGGGGCTCCCCTGGAGAGGACGTGAACCACGGCAAGGCCGTGCAGGGGCGCCTCGGCTTCGTGCCCACCGCGGGCCTCCGCTTCGGGCTCTCGGGGGCGCAGGGGTCGTATCTCGGCAAGTGGGTCCGCTACTCGCTGCCCACAAACCGGACCGAGGCCGACTATCTCCAGACGCTCGGCATGGCCGATTTCGCCTTCGAGCGCGGCCGGGTGGAATTGCGCGCCGAGGCCTTCTCGAACGCGTTCGAGACCGCCTACTGCGGCACGCTTCGTTCGACCGGCGGCTACGCGGAAGCGCGCTACGGCTTCGACTCGGGTGTGTGGCTGGCCGCGCGCGCCGGGCTCATGCGCCACTCCGACCTCACCGCCGGCGCGGTCACGCGCCCGTGGGACGACGACGTGGACCGGCTCGACTGCGGACTCGGCTACCGGCTCTCGCGGAAAGCCGCGCTCAAGGCCTCCTGGCAGCGCACGCGGCTGGACCAGGCGGACGGCCAGCAGTCCTTCGACCTGTTCCTGTCGCAGCTGTCGCTCGAGTTCTGATCTCCCGGAACTTCGGCCTCAGCGCTCCGAACGCGCCGCCGAAGCGCCGCCGATGACTTCGCCGGCGTCCGCGGCCTTCGCCCAGCCCTGCTGATCGAGCGTCGCGCGCACGCGCGAGGCGAGCCATTCCGCCACCGCGGCGTGCGGCAGCAGGCCGGTTCCATCCGAGCGGTACTCGAGGCCCTTCAGCACGTCGCGATAGGGACCGAATCCGAACAGCCGGAAGGGCACGACCAGCACGCGCTGCCCCGAGCGCGCGTGGGCCGCGACGTAGTCCCGGATCGCCCGCTCGGAGGGCGCCCGGGAAGCCGGCCAGTCCTCGCGCAGGGTGAAGCCGCGCACGTCCGCGAATCCCGCCGCGGTCCGGATCGCGCCGGCGTACCCGGACAGTCGGGAGAGGATGGCGTCGTTCTCGGCCTCGTCGCCCGCGCCGTGCGCCAGCAGGACGACGACCTCCGTGCGGGGGTCCTTCGACAGGGCCCGGGCGCGTTCCGCCAGGATTTCGCCCGTGCCGGCGTACTCGTCGAGGCCGCCACGCGTGATCGCGAGGCTCGCCGTGTGCGTGATCGGCGAGGGCGCCGCCGGCGCTTGCGCCTTGTCCGCCTCCGGGTGACCGTCGTGGCCCGCGTGCGCGCCGTGCGCCATGGGCATCCCGTGCCCGGCGTGCGCATCGTGACCGGCGCCGGCCATCGCTCCGCCACCCGCCGCGTGCGCACCGCCATGCGAGTGCAGGAGGAACTTCTCCGGGGCGTCCGGGCGCAGCCCGAGCAGGTATTCGGTCTGGTGCAGGAACGAGCCGTCCGAGAGGAACAGCCGCGCGACCACGATGCGGCGGACGCCCTTCGCCTCGAGCGCGTTCACGCCCGACTGCAGTGTCGCCGGGTCCGCCATTCCGAACGCGACCTCGGTGGGCCACTTCGCGCGCAGGGCTTCGGCGGTCTTCTCGACGGCGGCGTTCCATTCGGGCTCGCCGCCGTGGGCCATGACGAGCACGCCGATCGAATCGGAGGGCGCGGCGCCGGTCGTCGCGGGCACGAACGCCGGCAGCAGGGCGAGCAACAGGAGCGTCGGCAGCGACATTCGCTTGGGCATCGGGGACTCGCTTTCTCACCCGCTCAGGCGTCGGCGGTGGGATGGTGGGATGGCGCGAACGGCAACCCTCGGTCCGAACGAAAGCCACTCGGATTCGGCGAGGGCGGGCGCAAGCATGCGCATCAGTAAAGTGGCTTCAACACAGTGAAGCTTGGTTCACACCCGGGAGTGAATAGCTCCCTGGCGCGAAGCTGTCAAGCGGAACGTTCGCCGCTTGGACGGCCCGCGAGGGCGCGTGTAGCGTGCGGCGATGCGCGTCCGCACCCCACGCACCGAGTACCGGCTCGCCCGCCTTTCCGAGCGCAACGCCCCGGGCGAACCCTTCCCGCTCTTCGGCCGCTGGTTCCGGGCGGTCCTGGCGCTGGGCGGCGCCGACCCGCAGGCCGTCGCGCTCGCGACCGCCGATCGCCGCGGGCACCCCTCCTGCCGGATGATGTTGCTCAAGTCGTGGGGTCCGCGAGGGTTCGTCCTGGCGGGCAACTACTCCAGTCGCAAGGGGCGGGAACTCGCCGCCAATCCGGCCGGCGCGCTGCTCTTTTACTGGCCCGCGCTTCAGAAGCAGGTCCGCGTCGAGGGCCGGCTCGCGAGACTTCCGGGGCGCGAGAGCGAGGTTCTGTGGCAGGAACGCCCGCGGGGCGCGCAGCTCGGGGCGCTGGCCTCGGACCAGAGCCGCGCGATCCGCGGCCGCGGGGTGCTCGAGCGCCGCTTCGCGCTCGCCGCCGAGGACTGCGCCGGCGAACCGGTGCCGCGTCCCGCGCACTGGGGCGGCTGGCGCCTTCGGCCATCGCGCATCGAGTTCTGGCAGGGCCGCGCCGACCGGCTGCACGACCGCATCCTCTACCGCCGCCGCGGCTCGCGCTGGACGCGCGAGCGGCTCGCCCCCTGAGGAGGCCTGAACGTGGCCAGGAAGAAGCCCGCCCGGACCCGCGGACCGCTGGCGGACCTGCTGCGGATGGTGCTGATGGTGCCGCTCGTCTCGCTGCCGTTCGCCGGCTTCTTCGTGATCGTCTCGGGCTCGCCGTTCGACGCGTTCGGCGGCTTCTACGCCGTCTCGTTCGTGTTCACCATCCTCGAGATGCTCGCGTCGTGGACGACGAAGCACTTCCTCCAGCCGGGGATCCTCGCGAACGCGCGGAGCGCGACACGGGGCACGATCACGCTTTCGGCCACGTACATGGGCCTCGCGATCCTCGCCGCCATCGCCGCGGCCCTGATTCTCAACTACACGTTCGTGCCGGGATTCCTCTCGGGGATTCGCTCGCTGATCACGGTGCTGGTCTACTGCCTGCTGTTCGGAACCCTCATGCTCGGCGTCTCGCTCGCGGTCATGTTCCACCGCGAAGCCATGGAGAAGTCGGGAGCCGACCGTGAACTGCTGCTCGCGCGCCGCATCCAGCGTTCGTTCCTGCTTTCGGAGTTTCCGCAGCGCTCGCGCATCGAGGTCCATGCCGTCAACGTCTCCTCGAAGCAGGTGAGCGGAGACTTCTACGACGTCGTCCCGGTCGGCGAGGAACACGTGGTGCTCGCGATCGCCGACGTGTCGGGCAAGGGCGTGCCCGCGGCGCTGCTCTCCAGCATGCTGCAGGCTTCGGTGCGCACGCAGGCGGGCGTGGTGGAGTCCCCGGCGGCGATGATGCGACGGCTCAATGAACTGGCCTGCCAGCGCGTCAGCACCGGGCAGTTCGCGACCTTCTTCCTCGCCGTGGTGGACGAGCCGACGCTGGGGTTCCGGTTCACGAACGCGGGGCACAACTTTCCCGTGCTGCAGCGCGCCCGCGGCGAGCGCGTGCTGCTCGAGCGGGGCGGTTGCGTCGTCGGCATGCTCGACGGCCCGGTCTACGAAGAGGAGGCGCTCACGCTCGCGCCCGGCGACCGGATCGTCTTCTACACCGACGGCGTGACCGAGGCCGAGCGTGAAGACGGCGAGATGCTGGGCGAGGAACGCCTCTACGCCCTGCTCGACGCGGCGCCCCGGGAGCTGTCCGCGGAGCAGCTCGTCGAGCACGTGCTCGCCGGCGTGCGCGCCTGGCTCGACGGGGTCGAACCCGGGGACGACATCACCGTGATGGTGTTGCGCGTGCTCGAGCGACCTGTTTCGCGGGGCTGAGCGCCCGTTCGCGACGGGCCGCTACCGTTCGTCCCGCCCGAACGACGGTTCGTCGGGCCGGGCGTTTGCGGTCCGGGAAATCGGTCGTCCAATGGCGCGCATGAGCTCGTTCCCCTCCGTCCCGCCCGCGCGCGGCCGCCGGCCGTTTCCGTGGGAAGTCCTGTGGACGCCGATCCTGTGGGCGGTGCCGTTCGCGCTGTTCTTCGGCACGCTCTGGGGTGGGACGTGGCCCGCCTACCGGATCTCGTACCTCATCGCGCTGGTCTTCTCGTACGTGATCCGGCTCAGCGTCCTCGTCATCCAGCGGCTGGTCGCGCCCGGCCTGCGGGCCCGCGCGGGCGCGGGCCGCTACCCGTGGCTGCGCGAGGGCGCGCTGTTCATGGGAACCAGCATGTCGGCCGCGCTGCTCTCCGCGGTCCTCGTGGACCGCTTCGTCTGGCACGGCTTTCTCGACGGCCCCGCGGCGTGGCGCATCACGGCGCTCTATTCGGCGCTGTTCTCGCTGCTGGTCGGCGGGATCGTGTACGCGCGCGTCTTCTACCGCGTTTCGGTCCAGCGGGCGCTGCAGGTCGAGCGCATGCGCGCCGAACTGGCTCAGGCCGAGTACCGGGCGCTGCGCGCCCAGGTCCACCCTCACTTCCTCTTCAACACGCTCAACACGATCGCCGCCCTGATCGGCGAGGACCCGCGCGCCGCGGAGGACGTCGTCACGCGCCTCGCCGACGTCTTCCGGCACTCGCTCGCCTCCGCGAACGGCCAGCCGACCCGCTTCGGCGACGAACTGGAGTTCCTGCGCGCCTATCTGTCGATCGAACAGGCACGTCTGGGCCCGCGGCTCCGCTACGAGGAAGCCATCGAGCCCGGGCTCGAGGCCGTTCCCGTGCCCGGGCTGCTCCTCCAGCCGCTGCTCGAGAACGCCGTGCGCTACGCGGCCGCCGAGCGCGCCGAGGGCGGCACGGTGAGGCTGGAGGCGCGTCGGGACGGGGACTCGCTGCTCGTGACGATCGCCGACGACGGCCCCGGAATCACGCCGGGCGCGCAGCCGAGCGGGCACGGCGTCGGCCTCGAGAGCGTACGCGAGCGACTGCGCCTCGCGGGCGAAGGCCACGCGCTGACCGTCGCCTCGGCTCCGGGCGAGGGCACGCGCATCAGCGTGCGTCTGCCGCTCGAACCCACCGTTCCTCCGACCCACCCCTCCACCCTCGACCCGGAGTTCGACCCATGCGAATGAACCTGCTGCCGATGCTCGTGACCGCCGCGCTGCTCGCGGCCCTGCCCGCTTTCGCCGGCGCGACGGCGCACGCCGACGCGGCCGGGCTCGCCGCGGCCCGCCGCCAGCTCGCGGCCGCCGTCACGGAAGGCAGCACTCCCGGATTGCGCCAGGCGAGGGACGCGTTCGCGCTGCTGCGCGCCGGCGACCCCGCTTCACCTGAGCTCGCCTACTGGCTGGCGCTCGCCGACTGGCGGCTCGTCCCGGTACTGCCCGACAGCGAGAGCGCGGCGGCAAGGCAGCTCTGCAAGGAGGGCATCGCGGCGTGCGATCGCGCGATCGCGGCGCGCCCGAAGTTCGCCGACGCGGTCGCGCTGCGCGCCGGCCTGCAGGGGCTCGCGTTCCGCTTCCTGAGCCCGCAGGCCGGAATGGCGCTGGGCGCCGAGATGGAGGAAGGCTACGGGCGGGCCATGGGACTCGAGCCCGACAACCCGCGCGTGCTGCTGCTCAAGGGCCTGGGCACGCTGTACAAGCCGAAGGAAGTCGGCGGCGGGCCGCAGGCCGCCCGGCCGATCCTCGAGCGCGCCGTGGCGGCGGCCGCCGCGGCACCGCCCGCGGAAGGCGACAGCACTTCGATCGACTGGGGGCGGGACGACGTACTCGTGTGGAGCGGCATCTGCGCGTCGCGGCTCGGCGACTGGTCGGCGGCGCGCGCCCGCTTCCGCGAGGTGCTCGCACGGAATCCCGGCCACGCCTGGACCAGGTACGTGCTGCTGCCCGAAGCCGATAAGAAGCTGGCCGCGAAGGGCGCTCCCGCCCGAGACGCGAAGTGAACGGTCGCCTGCCGGCACTCGCGCGATTCGCGCCCGTCCTGCTCGCGCTCGTCCTTGCGGCGCCGGGCGCGCTCGCGGCGACGATCAGCGGCACGGTCCTGGACCACAAGGGTCAGCCGGTCGAGTTCGCGAACGTCACCGTCCCGGCGCTCAAGCGTGGCGCCGTGACCGACGCCGGGGGACGCTTCACCCTGGAGCTGCCCGAGGGACCCGCCGCGCTGGTCATCGCCCAGATCGGCTATTCGGCGGCACGGCTGTCGGTCACCGTCGGGGCCGTGAACGCGCCGCTGCGGGTCACGCTGGACCTCGAGCCGGTGCCCGTCGCCGAGGTCAACGTCTCGGCGTCGTCGTTCGGCAAGGCCGGCAGGAGCGAGGGCGCCGTCGTCCGCCGCATGGACGTGTACATGACCCCGGGCGGCGCGGCCGACATCTTCCAGTCGCTGCGCGCGCTTCCGGGCATCAACGCTCCGACCGAAGGCGCGGCGCTGTACGTGCGCGGCGGCGACCCGTCCGAGACCGTGATCCGCGTGGACGGCGCCGAGATCGGGCACCCGTACCACTACGAAGGAGCCTCGGGCGGGCTGTTCGGGATTCTCGACGCCTACATGCTCAAGAGCGCGTTCTTCTCGAGCGGCGGCTTCACCGCGAAGTACGGCGGCGCCATGAGCGGCGTGCTCGACATCGAGACGCAGGACCCGATGAACCTGCGCACCGTGAGCGTCGGCGGCAATTTCGCGGGCGCGGGCGGCTCGGCGACGTGGGCGCTCGTGCCGGACAAGGTCTCGGCGCTCGTCAGCGTCAACCAGAGCCTGCTGCCGGTGCTCTTCCGCCTCTACGGCTCGCCGGAGGACTACGAGTCGGTCCCGAACAGCTTCAACGGCGTCGCCAAGCTCCTGTGGCGCTATTCGGGCAGCGGCAAGCTGTCGCTCTTCGACATCGTCTCGACCGACCGCATCGGCGTCTATTCGTCGGCGCTCAACGTCCGCGGCCTGTACTCCTCGGACGCCGCGAACCATTTCGCGGCGCTGACCCTGCACGACGCGATCCGCGGCAAGGTCGCGGTGCGCGCGAACGTGACGACGCAGCGCTACGCGGACGATTGGGGCTACTCGGCGTTCGGCGGCCGGCGCAGCGAGCGCTCGACGCAGGCGCAGGCCGACTTCGTGTGGCCCGTCTCGTCCCGGCACGAGCTGTCCTTCGGCGCGGCGTGGCGCGATCGTGGCGCGGAGCTCTCGGGTCACCAGGCCGCCGACAGCACCGATCTCGGCGCGGGCGCGCCGACGCGCGAGTACGCCTACGGCACGCGCCGGCGCCAGCCGGGAATCTACGCCGAGGACAAGCTGCGCCTGTGGGGCCCGCTGTACGCGACGCTGGGCGCACGCGTGGACGGCGCGGCCCGGACCGGCGAGTGGGTCGTGGACCCGCGCGGCGCGCTCGCCTGGCGCGTGGACGAACACCAGACGGTGCGCGTCGCGGGCGGCCGCTACCACCAGCTGCCCGACCCGACGAGGCTCGACCCGCGACACGGCAACCCGGACCTGGGCGACGCCTACGCCGACCACGCCATCGCCGGTTACGAGTGGAAGTCGGATTTCGGCAACGTGCGGCTCGAGGCCTATCACAAGCGTTACCGCGGGCTGCCGATCACCGACTCCCTCACCTGGTTCCGCGCCGCCGGCACCGGCTTCGCCCGCGGGCTGGACGTGTTCGCGCAGGGCAACTGGCAGTCGCTGAACGGCTGGGTGTCGTACGGCCTGCTCGACGCGCGCCGGCGCGTGGACGACGACCCGTACGAAGTGCGCTCGGCGAGTTCGGTGCGCCACTCGCTCACGCTGGTCGGGCAGTGGCAGCAGTCCATTCGCTGGATGTACGGCGCGCGCTGGTCGTACTCGAGCGGCCGGCCCTACACGCCGGTCGTCGGCGCGACCTGGGACCCGGGCCGCGCGATCTGGCATCCCGTCTACGGCGAGCATGGCTCGGGCGAGATGCCGGCCTACAACCGGCTCGACCTGCGTCTGACGCGGCTGTTCTCGCTGCCGCGCGCCGGCGGCCTGCCGCCGAGCGGCGTGTGCGTTTTCTACGCGGAATGCATGAACGTTCTCGGCACGAAGAACGTGCTCGAGTGGACCTACGACGCCGACTACTCGCACCGCGTCGCCACCGAGTCCTACTTCTCGCGCCGGCTGATCGTGGCGGGCGTCTCGCTGACGTGGTAGAACGCGCCGCATGAGCGATGCCCCGCTGAAGGTCGTGCTCGTGGACGACGAGCCCCTCGCCCGCGCCCGCGCCCGCCGCATGCTCGGCGAGATCGGCGGCACGGTCGTGGTCGGCGAGGCCGGTTCGGTGCCCGAAGCCGAACGCGTGATCGAGGCGGTGCGTCCCGACCTCGTGCTGCTGGACGTGCAGATGCCTGGCGAGGACGGCTTCGCCCTGCTCGCCCGGCTCGAGGCGCGTCCCGCGATCGTGTTCGTCACCGCCTACGATCAGTACGCGGTGCGCGCGTTCGAGGAGAACGCGGTGGACTACCTGCTCAAGCCGTTCCGCGCCGAGCGGCTCGCCGCGGCGCTCGCGCGCGCGCGCCGCGGGCTGGCGCAGCCCGCCGAGCTCTCGCGCCGGCTCGAGGAACTGCTCGCCGCCGTGGGCCCGGGCGGTCGCGCCGACCGCTGGCTCGACCGTTTCACCGTGCGGCTCGGCACCCGGCAGCTGATCGTCAGGGCCGAGGACGTCCTGTGGTTCGGCGCCGAGGACAAGCTCGTCTTCGCGGCGACCACCACCGCGCGTCACTACGTGAACTTCACGCTCGACGAGCTCGAGCGCCGGCTCGACCCGGCGCGTTTCGTGCGCGTGCACCGGGGCGCCATCGCCAACCTCGACCGCGCGGCCGCGCTGCGGCCGGGGTTCGCCGGCACCTGGCGGCTGCAACTGAACGACGAGGCGCGCACCGAGGTCCCCGTCTCCCGGGCGCGGGCGCGCCAGCTCAAGGCCCGCCTCGGGGCGTGAGGCGGCGCGCCCGGGCGGGCCGTCCGTCCGGCGCCGGCCCGCGGGGACGCAGGGCGCCCACGGCAAGGGCGCGGCTTGACCGGTCCGCCGTGCGCGGCTTACATGCGTCCTTCGCGCAGCCGTCCGCACCCCGCCCAAGGAGAGGACCGTCGCATGCCGGAAACGCCCCTGAATCACTCGCGCCCCTTCCTGCAGCGCCGCACCCAGAACTGGCTGGTGCTGGGCCTCACCTACGCGGCCATGTACATGGCCCGGTACAACTTTCCGCTCGCGAACAAGGCGCTGTCGGACGCCTACGGCTGGGACAAGTCGCAGGTCGGCCTGATCATCTCGACCGCGACCCTCCTGTACGGCATCTCGGCGCTCTTCAACGGCCCGATCGCCGATCGCTTCGGCGGCCGCAGGGCGATGCTGATCGGCGCGAGCGGCGCGTTCGTCTTCAACACCATCTTCGGTCTCGGCGCGTACCTCGGCGTGCTCGGCACGGGCCCGCTGCTGCTCGGTTTCCTCGCCACGGTGTGGACGCTGAACATGTACTTCCAGTCGTACAGCGCGCTCGCGCTCATCAAGGTCAACAGCGGCTGGTTCCACGTCAGCGAGCGCGGGGTCTTCAGCGCCATCTTCGGCTCGATGATCCAGAGCGGGCGCTTCCTCGTCTTCCTGCTGCTGGCCGCGCCGTTCGTGGCCGCGCTGCCCTGGCAGTGGATGTTCTTCATCCCCGCCGCGATCGTCCTCGTCATGGTGATCCTGACGTTCCTGGTCGTGCGCGACACGCCCGCGGACGCCGGCCTTGGGCCGTTCGATCCGCAGGACGCGACCAGCGGCGACACCGAGAAGATCACCTTCGCCTACGTGGCCCGCAAGGTGTTCACGAACCCCATCGCCATCACGATCGCGGTCGCCGAGTTCTGCACGGGCCTCGTGCGCGGCGGCTTCGAGCAGTGGTTCCCGCGCTACATGCAGGAGGTCCAGCACCTCAAGCTGAGCGACCCGATCTTCCAGAAGAACGCGCTCGCCATCGTCGCGTGCGGAATCCTCGGCGCGTTCGTCGCCGGCTTCGCGTCCGACAAGCTGTTCCAGCACCGCCGCCCGCCGGTCGCGTTCATCGGCTATCTGCTTCAGGTCGCCTGCCTGTTCGTCGTCTGGAAGGCGCCGAGCATGGGCGCCGTCATCGCCGCGTTCATGGTCAACTCGATGGCCATCTCGATGGTGCACTCGATGCTCTCGGGCACCGCTTCGATGGACTTCGGCGGCAAGCGGGCCGCCGCCACCGCGGCCGGCATGTTCGACGGCATGCAGTACGTCGGGCAGTCGTTCGTCGGCTGGGGCATGGGGACGCTGCTCGACCGCTTCGGCTGGCACGCGTGGGGCTCGAGCATGATCGGCTTCGCCGCCCTGGGCGGGGTCCTCATGCTGTTCCTGTGGAACGCGCGGCCGAACCCGAAAGCCGCGGCGCACTAGCCCCTGACGAATCCTTGCGCTCCTGCCGGGGGCCTCGCGGCATCTGAGCCGGCGTCAGGCAGGAGCGGAAGCGCACCCCGAACGTCAGGAGCGGTCATGTCCATTCGTCCCGTCCGCAGGATCCTGGAGTCCCAGCCGACCCTGGAAGGCGCCGGCGTGAAGCTGCGCCGTGCGTTCGGCTTCGGCGATACCGACCAGACGGACCCGTTCCTGCTCTTCGACGATTTCCGCAACGAGCGCCCGGTGGACTACATCGCCGGCTTCCCGTGGCACCCGCACCGGGGCATCGAGACGATCACCTACGTGCTGTCGGGGACCGTCACGCACGCGGACAGCCTCGGCAACGCGGGCGCCCTCGGAGCCGGCGATGTCCAGTGGATGACCGCCGGGCGCGGCATCCTGCACCAGGAGATGCCGCAGGGCGACACGAACGGGCGCATGCACGGCTTCCAGTTGTGGGCGAATCTGCCCTCGAACCTCAAGATGACCGCGCCGCGCTACCAGGACGTGCCGTCGAAGGACGTCGCCGAGGTGACGGACGACGACGGCACGCGGGTGCGCGTCATCATCGGCGATTTCTGGGGCAAGCGGGGCCCGGTCGAGGGCATCGCGGCCGATCCGCAGTACCTGGACGTCTGGGTGCCGCCGGGCCGGCGCAAGGCTCTGCCCATCGACACGCGGCGGAACGCGTTCGCGTACGTCTTCGAAGGCGACGGCGAGTTCCGGGACGCTTCGGAGCCGATGGGTGTCCTGACCGACGCCGGCGGACCGGTGGAGACGCTGGTCCGGCACAAGGCCGGCAATCGTTCGCTCGTGATGTTCGGCCCCGGCGACGAGGTCGTGGTGCGCGCCGGCGAGCACGGCATCCGCTTCCTGCTCTGCTCGGGCCGGCCGCTCGAGGAGCCGGTGGCCTGGTGGGGACCGATCGTGATGAACACCGCGCAGGAAATCCGCACGGCGCAGGCCGAACTGCGCAGCGGCACGTTCATCAAGGACGGGAACCCGCCGGGCGGGGAACCGGCCGGCAACTGAATCGCGGTGCGGGCGCGACGCGTCCGCACCGTTTTTCCCGCCGTCTCAGATGCCCATGTCGCCGAGCGTCCTGGCGGCGCGCGCCATGGTCGCGGTCAGATCGGGATGCGAGACCTCGAAGCGCGTGATCGCGGAACGCAGGCGGTCCGCCAGCGACTCACGCCGGCCGTCCGCCGTGCGCTCGAGCGCCGTCTGGATGTCGGCGGCGAGCTGCCGAAGCAGCTCGCGGTCCGCGGCGGAGACGGGCTTTCCGCTTTCGAGGGTCGAATGCAGCTGGGTGAGCAGCTCTCGAACCGGGCTGTCGGTCATCTCGGGCTCCGAACCGTTGTTCGTGCGGGAGGCATCCACCGCGGGGTTGGGGGGGCTGTCCGGCACGCGGAGACTACCCGTCCGCGCACGCGAAGACGAGTCTCAGTGCGCCGTCCACTTCGGGGTGGCGAGGAACAGCCCGTCGCCGAAACCGATCTGCCAGGCCATCCACAGCCCGAACGCGAGCGACAGGACGCCCGTCGCCACGTGGATGAGCCGCGCCGCTCCACCCCAGCGCCGGGCGACGGTCGCGACGGGGAGCGCGAAACCGGTCGTGATGAGCGACATGCCGAGCAGCGTGCCGGCGCCGAACACCAGCAGGTAGCCGCACGCCCACAGCGGATCGCGGACCGTGGCCAGCACGAGCAGCGCCACCGCCGCGCTGCCGGCCAGTCCGTGCACCAGTCCGACCACGAACGCGCGCCGCGCCGGCGGACGCGAGGCCGCATCGCCGAGACCCGGATCGGCGCGTCGGCGCCGGCCCAGGTTCAGAAGCCCCACGGTGATGAGCGCGAGCGCGACGCAGAACTCGAGCGCCAATCCCAGGCGAGGCGGCACGACCCAGTTGAACAGGATGATGCCGGCGCCCACGGCGAACAGCGTCAGCGTGTGGCCGGCGCCCCACACGACGCCCAGCCACAGCGCCGGCAGCACGCGCCTCTCGCGCGCGGCGATCGTGGTGACGGCGACGACGTGATCGGCGTCGGCGGCGTGGCGCAGCCCGAGCAGCAGGCCCAGGCCGAGGATCGCGAACAGGTTCATGGCCGGCAGGCTCTCACGCGCCCGCCGTGCGGTCGAGGCGGCCGGGCCATCCGCGGGGCGCCAGCGGGCGCGGCGCGCTCCGAGGAGCCCTCGCCGCGCCCGGACGCCGGGCCGTGAGCCTCAGGCGGCGTTCAGACGATGCCGACCTTGACGCAGTTGATCGGTGGCAGCGAGTCGAACAGGCACTCGAACTCGTCCCCGCCGTCGCGGCCGATCCACAGCTGGCCGGTGGTCGTGCCGAAGTAGAGGGCGGGGTTCTTGTGCTCGTCAATGTCCATGCCGTCGCGCAGGACCGTGAAGTAGCTCTGCTTCCTGGGCAGTCCCTTCGCGCACTTCTTCCACGAACCGCCGCCGTTCTCGCTTCGCCACACGCCCGGGCTGCCGCCGGGGCAGGTGCGGGTCATGGGCTCGAGCGGCAGGACGTAGACCGTGTCGGGGTCGTGCGGGTGCACCGAGACGGGGAAGCCGAAGTCGGTCGGAAGGCCCTTCGAGATCGAGTGCCAGGTGTGGCCGTGGTCGTCGCTGCGCAGCACGCCGATGTCGGGCCGAGGTCCGCCGGGCCCGTTCCACTCGCTCCAGCCGCCGTGGTTCTGCATGTACATGCGCCCGGGCGCGCCTTTCGCGACGACGATCTTGTGCACGCACTGTCCGAACTCGGGGTAAGGATCGGGCACGAAGCCGGCGCCGACGCCGTCGTTCGCCGCGCGGAAGGTGCCGCCGCCGTCCTCGCTCAGGTAGTGCCCGCCGGTCGAGATGCCGAGGTGCAGGCGGTTGCCGTCGCGCACGATCGTGTGCATGCACAGGCCGCCATTGCCCGGATGCCACTGGCGCGCATGCTCGTGGTTGCTGATGCCCTCGACCATCTCCCACGAATCGCCGCCGTCCCCGCTGCGGAAGAGCGACGCGGGTTCGACGCCGGCGAGCAGCTCCTTCCTGTCCTCGCCCGGTTCGAGCGCCCAGATGTTGGCGAGCGCGCGGCCGTCGTCCTTGGGGAACGCCGGCGCGGATTTCGTCTCCTTGAACGATTTGCCGAGGTTCGTCGAGACCAGGACCTTCATTCCGAAGAACGGATTGCAGCTCGAGGCGAAAAGCCGGGTGGAGCCGCGATCGTCGATCAGCGTCGAGTAGACGCTGACCCCGGGCCCGAACGGACCCCGCAGCTCGAACCGGCCGCGGCTCTTCGCCGCCTCCGCGACGAACACGCCCTTCTTGGTGCCGACGGTGACGACGACGCGCTCCGGCATCTTCTAGCCTCCTGAGACCGCGGGAAGGATGGTGACGACGTCCCCCGGGGAGAGTTCGGTGTCGAGACCTGTCGCCAGGTCCCGCGTGTTGGCCGAGTTGACGAACACGTTGATGTGCCGGCGCACCGCGCCGGTTTCGTCGCAGAGGTTGCGGTGCAGTTCGGGCTGCGTTCTTTCGAGCAGCACGAGCGTCGCCCGAACGGTGTCGGCCGTGAGCGTCAGTCGCGTGACGCCGCCGCAACACTGGCGCAGCATTCCCGGAAGCTGGACGGTGATGGACATGAGGGCGCATCGTCGCCGATTCACCGGGCGCCCCGCCAGCGGGAAATGACGGTGCGTTCCGTCCGCGTCCGGCCGATGTCCGGCGAGTGGCTCCTCCGGACCTCCGGCGGGTGCCGGTCTCCTCCCGCGCCCCGCAACGCAGGGCGAAGCTCACCGCTCCTGCGAGCCGATTCGCGCGACGCTCCTCGGGGGCGGGCGATTCCGGCGGGTGGGCCGTTGCTCCGCTCGGCTAGACTGCGGCGCCTCCCTTTGCCCTTCCCTCGCCGCGAGCCGCCCATGCTCAAGCCGTATTTCCAGCTTCCCCGCGCGATCCACGTGCTCTGCCTGGGCACGCTCGTCAATCGCGCCGGAACCTTCCTCGTTCCGTTCCTGACCCTTTACCTCACGACGCAACTCGGACTGGGCGACGCGTTCGCGACGCAGGCGATGGGGCTCTACGGACTGGGCGGCATCCTCGCGGCGCTGACGGGGGGCCACCTCGCCGACCGGATCGGCCGTCGCACCGTCATGCTGGCGAGCCTGCTCGGCGCCTCGGCGGTGCTGCTGGTGTTCGGCCGGCTCGGCTCGCCGGCGGCGATCCTGGCCGCGGTGCTCGCCGTCTCCTTCCTCGGCGAGATGTACCGGCCCGCCGCGTCGGCGATGATCGCCGACCTCAGCCCGCCCGAGGAGCGCCCGCGCGCGTACGCGCTCATGTACCTGACGATCAACCTCGGCATGACCGTCTCTCCCATCGTCGGCGGGTTCATCGCCGGACATTCGTACCAGTGGCTCTTCTGGGGCGACGCGGCGACGAGCACGGCGTACGCGCTGATCCTGCTGCTGGCGGTGCGCGAGACGCTGCCCGCTCGCGCGGTTCGCACGGCGGCCGATGGCGCCGTCGCGGACGTCGCCGCGCCCGCCCCCGACGGGCCCCACCCGCCGCTCGCCGCGATCGCGCGGCGGGTCCTCGGGCATGGCGTGTTCCTCGTCTTTTGCCTCGCGACGCACTTCGTGAGCCTCGCCTACATGCAGTCGCACACCACGCTGCCGCTCTACATGAAGGGGCTCGGGTTCGGCCCGCAGCAGTACGGAATGATCACGGCGGTCAACGCCGCGCTCATCGTCGCCTTCCAGCTTCCCTTCACCGGCTGGATCGCCCGCTTCCCGCGCGAAGCTCTGCTGGTGTGCGGCGCCCTGCTGACCGCGGTCGGATTCGGGCTCACCGGCTTCGCGACCACGCTCCGGGCGCTCGCGGGGAGCGTGGTCGTGTGGACCGCCGGCGAGATGCTGCAGTCCGCCTATCTCTCGGCCGTGGTCGCCGACCTCGCGCCACCCGATCTGCGAGGGACCTACATGGGCATGGTGACGCTGGCGTACGCGAGCGCGCTGATGATCGGCTCGCCGATCGGCGGCCTCGTACTCGAACGTTACGGCGCCGGTGCGCTGTGGACCGGCTCGTTCGCCGTGGCGCTCGCCGGCGCCGCCTGCTACACCGCGATCGGCCCCGCCATCCGCCGGGCGCACGCCGCGCACGCGGGAGGGGCGCCGCCGACCGGGCGCTGACGGCGCCGGTCGCCCCCACCCGCGCGCGGCCTCGAGCGCCCTCACCGGGCGCGCACCGGCGCCGTGCCTGCTAGAGTGCCCGGCCCATGATCGCGTTCAACGGCGTCTCCAAGCAGTACGGCAGGCAGGTCCTGTTCGTCGAAGGCACCTTCCAGATCGACCCCGGCCAGAAGGTCGGACTGGTCGGCCCCAACGGCGCCGGCAAGACCACCGTGTTCCGCCTGATCCTAGGCGAGGAGTCGCCCGACGAGGGCGACGTCACGGTGCCGAAGCGCCTGTCGCTCGGCTACTACCGGCAGGACATGGGCGAGATGTCCGGCCGCTCGGTGCTCGACGAAGCCATCGCCGGCAGCGGCCGGCTCGGCGAACTCCATCACGAGCTCGAAGCCCTGCAGGACGCGCTCGCCGACCCCGAGCGCGCGGACGAGATGGAGAAGCTGCTCGAACGCTTCGGCCACGTTCAAGACGAGTACGAGCGCGGCGGCGGCTACGATCTGGAGTCGCGAGCACGCGTGATCCTGCACGCCCTCGGGTTCGAGGACGCGCAGGTGGACGGCGAGGTCGGCGCTCTCTCGGGCGGCTGGAAGATGCGCGTCGGACTCGCCCGCATCCTGCTCGGGCGGCCCGACGTGCTGCTGCTCGACGAGCCCACGAACCACCTCGACATCGAATCCATCCTGTGGCTCGAGTCGTTCGTGCGCGACTACCCCGGCACCGTCGTCATGACCTGCCACGACAAGGATTTCATGAACCGGATCGTGGACCGCATCCTCGAGATCGACGGCGGCGAGTTCACGAGCTACACCGGCGACTACGACTTCTACGTCCGACAGCGCGAGATCGCCACCGCCAACCGCGAGGCCGCGTACGCGCGCCAGCAGGCCATGCTCGCCAGGGAGAGGCGCTTCATCGAGCGCTTCCAGGCGCACGCCGCCAAGGCCGCGCAGGTGCAGAGCCGCGTGAAGAAGCTGGAGAAGATCGAGGTCGTCGAGTTGCCGCGCACGCGCAAGGTCGTGGAGTTCCGCTTCCGCACGCCGCCGCGCTCGGGCGAGGACGTGCTGCAGATGAAGGGCGTGCGCAAGGCCTACGGCGAGCGCGTCGTGTACGACGACTTCGAGTTCACCGTGCGGCGCACCGAGCGCTGGTGCGTGATGGGCCGGAACGGCGCTGGCAAGTCCACGCTGCTCAAGCTGGTCGCCGGCCGGACCGAGCCCGACGCCGGCACCATCCGGCTCGGCGCCAACCTCAGGGTCGGCTACTTCGCGCAGCAGGCGCTCGACCTGCTCGACCCTTCGCTCAGCGTCTTCGAACAGATCCAGCGGGACTTTCCGCTCGAGAGCCAGGGCGCGCTGCGCAACCTGCTCGGCGCGTTCCAGTTCTCGGGCAGCGACGTGGACAAACCCGTCCGCGTGCTCTCGGGCGGCGAGAAGTCCCGGCTCGTGCTCGCGCGCATGCTGTTCGACCCGCCCAACTTCCTGATTCTCGACGAGCCCACGAACCATCTGGACCTCGAGACCAAGGAGATGCTGGTCGCCGCGCTCTCGGACTTCGAAGGCACGATGCTGTTCGTGAGCCACGACCGCACGTTCCTGCGCGGGCTGTCGAACCGGGTGCTCGAGCTGCGCCCGGGCGACGGCGCCGACGTCCCCGCGCAGCCGCCGTTCCCCTACCCCGGCTCGTACGCGGAGTACGTCGAGCGCACGGGCAGCGAAGCGGCGGGGGTGCACCGGTAGCGCGGGGCACCGGCGCCGCGGAGCGCGGTCCTCCTCATCGCGTGCTGTCCGCGGGCGCCCAGAAGCGGCCGAACCTGGCCCACCAGGCCGCCGCGACGTCGCGCGGAGCCCGGTCGGGCTGATCGTAGAACTTCACGTACTCCCCGCCCGTTCTCGCCAGGATGCGCTCGTCTTGCGTCACGAACAGCAGCGCGTCCTGAACGCGTTCACGGACGAAGGGATCCGGGTCTCCCATCCGCTTCAGGAGCAGCGGCACGATCCCGGGCCCCATCCGCCCCAGCTTCTCGGAGGCGTCCCACGACAAGGTCTGCACGTCGGAACAGCCGCCGATCGAGTAGAGGGTCGTGTCCGCGAGGTGCGCGAGGTACCAGGCGGCGGAGTCGGCGTCGAACGCGAGATCGCCGCGGGTGAACGGTTGCGTGATTACGGTCCGCGTCGACCCGCCGTGCGCCAGCACGCTTTCGGCATAGGCCATCCCCCGGCGGATCCGATCGCGCTGCGCGAGCACTCCCGGCAGGTCCAGCCATCGGCTGATCGTGACCAGACCCCGCGGCATTCCGAGGCTGTCGCGGGCCACGCGGCGACGCCCCGGTGCGGCCGCGCGGTCGGCGAACGTGTCCGTGCGTCTCGTCGCGGGCGGGTCGGATGGCCTCGAGTAGCCGACCACCCAGAGGTCGGTGGCGTTCGCCGTGGCGGCCGACGCCGCTCGGAACAGCCGCCCCGCCAACGCGGGCTCGACAGGTCCTGCGCGACGGACGCCGGCCGGCCAGAAGGGAACGACCGCGATGGACCGCGGCAGGAGCGCGCGCAGCGCCCGGCCAAGATCCTCGTCGGAGACCACGATCACGGCGCTGCTCTCCGGATGCGCACCGGCCTCGATTCTCGCGGCGAGCCCGCGAAGCGGATCCGGCCGCGCGGCCGCCCGCGCGCCGGAGCCGCAGACGACGGCCGCCACGGCGGCGACGCCGATCAGACGCACGAGGCCGGGGCCGGTCCGCATGCGGCGGTTATCGGCGTGGATTGGGGCGCACTGAAGGGACCCGGCGAGAGCGTCCGCTCGCCGAAGGCGCACGGCTCACGCCGCTGCCGGCGCGACATGCATGCGACGCCGCGGCCCCTCCCTCGCGCTACGGAATCGGCGGCGGCGCCGGCTTCCCGCCCTGCTTCTCCCTGACGAACACGGCGGGCAGCTCGCGGTCCCGGACCAGCTTGTTGAAGGCGTCGAGTCCGGGGCCGAGCGCCTCGCGGATCACGGCGAGCTGCTCGTCAATGCGCGCGGCGACGTCGGCGTATACGGCGGCAGCCTGGTCGGTGGGCGGCGCGTCGGCGCCGTCCACGGTGCTCGTCAGCTGGCTCAGCTTGTTGTTGAGCCGGACCGGGTAGTTGAGCGGATCCTGGCTGCTCTTGTTCCTGGTCTGATACAACGCTTCTTCGGCGGCGGTCAGCTTTTTCGTCAGCGCGTTGGCGGCGGCGGCGACGGTCGTGTCCCTGCCGGCGGCCTTCGCGCGGTCGGCGACGGCCCTGATCTGTTCGCGCACCTCGCGCAGGCGCGTGATGGCGTCGTGCGTCTCGGTGAGCTTGTCGCGGATGCGCGCGTGCAGGTCGTAGCGGCTCTGGTAGTCGGCCTGCGTCGCGGCGACGCGCGGATCCTTGCGGACTTCGAAGTTCACGACCTGGGCCTGACCGTTGGCGGTGAACCTGGCCTGATACGCGCCGGGCACGACGCGTGGACCCTGCAGGCCGCCGCCCCACAGGATCAGTCCCTTGAAACGCGAGGCCTCGGCGCCGCGCAGATCCCAGGTGAACCGGTTGAGCCCGGCCTTCGCCGGCAGTTTGCGGGCGCCGCCGAACGCGAAAGGCATGCCTTCGCCACCGCCCGGCGGTCCGGAGTGGTCGGCGTCGGGATCGTCGAGGTTCGAGTACTTCCGCACGAGCTTTCCGTCGGAGTCGAGAATCTCGAGCGTGATTTCCTGCTTCTCCCTCGGCTCGGCGGCGAGCCGGTAGTAGAAGGTGGCGCCGGCCGGCGGGTTCCCCCCCAGGTTGCCCCGGGCGCCGAAGCCGCCGCCTCCGCCGTACAGGTACGCGGGCGTGGGCGTGAACAGCCATGCCCCCGCGGTCGCCGATTTCGCGCTCGCCTGCCGCAGCGGTCCGAGGTCGTCGAGAATCCAGAACGATCGGCCCTGCGTGGCGACGACCAGCGCGTCGTCCTTGACCACCAGGTCGGTGATCGGCACCAGCGGCAGCGCGCCGCGTGCCTCGCCGTCCGGCTTCGCGAGGTCCGCGATCAGGCCCGGGCGGTTGACGCGCAGCGGCCGCCAGTGGGCGCCCTCGTCCACCGAGAACCACAGGCCCGTCTCGGTTCCGGCGTAGAGCAGCCCCTCGCGCACCGGGTCCTCGCGCACGACGCGCACGAAGCCGCCGTCCGCGGGCAGGTCGCCGGCGACGGAGCGCCAGGTGCGGCCGTAGTCGTGCGTCACGTACGCGTAGGGTTTGAAGTCGTCCAGGCGGTAGCGGTGCGCCGCGACGTAGGCGGTGCCGGAAGCGTGCGTCCCGACGTCGATGCTGTTGATGGTCGCCCACTCGGGAAGCCCCGGCGGCGTCACCTTCCGCCAGTTCCGGCCCGCGTCACGCGAGACGTGCACGAGGCCGTCGTCCGATCCGGCCCACAGCACGCCCTTTTCGAGCTTCGATTCGGCGAACGCGAAGATCGTGCAGAAGTACTCGACGCTGGTGTTGTCCTGCGTGACGGGCCCGCCCGAGGAGACGAGCTTCGCGGGATCGTTGCGCGTCAGGTCGGGGCTGATGACCTCCCAGCTCTGGCCCTCGTTGGTCGAGCGGTGCAAGACGTTGGAGGCGGCATAGACGGTGATCGGGTCGTGCGGCGAGATGACGATCGGAAACGACCACTGGAAGCGGTACTTCGCGCCCTCGGCGCCCCAGCCCATGGGGTTGTCGGGGTACGGGTTGACGTCGCGCTCCTGTTCGCTGCGGCGATCCACGCGCGTGAGCAGACCGTTGTACGAACCGGCGTAGACGATCCCGGGCTCGCCGGGCTTGGGCGCGATCCAGCCGCTCTCTCCGCCGCCCACGTCGTACCAGTCGGTGCGGCCGATGCCGAAGCCGGCCGTGCGGCTGGCGATGCCGACCGTCGAGTTGTCCTGCTGCGCGCCGTAGACGCGGTACGGGAACGCGTCGTCGGTGGTCACGCGGTAGAACTGCGCGGTCGGCTGGTTCTCGAGCGAAGTCCACGACAACCCGCCGTCGTTCGAGACGCAGGCTCCGCCGTCGTTGCCCTCGATCAGGCGCTGCGGGTCGGCGGGGTCCAGCCACAGGTCGTGGTTGTCCCCGTGCGGCGTGCCGACGCGCTGGAAGGTCACGCCGCCGTCGCGCGAGCGCATGCAGCCCACGTTCAGCACCCACACGACGTCGGCGTTCTTCGGATCGGCGAAGACGTGCGTGTAGTACCAGGCGCGCTGGCGCAGGTCGCGCGACTCGTTCGTACGCCGCCAGGTGCGACCCCAGTCGTCGGAGCGGAACACGCCGCCGGCGTCGGCTTCGATGACCGCGAAGACGCGGCCGGCCTGCGCGCCGGAGGCGCTGACGCCCACCCGGCCCCAGACCCCCTTCGGCAGGCCTTCGGCCGCGAGGCGTGTCCACGACTCGCCCGCGTCGGTGGACTTCCACAGGCCGCTGCCGGCCCCTCCGCTCGAGAGGCTCCACGGCGTGCGATAGACCTGCCAGGTCGCCGCGTAGAGGATTCGCGGGTTGAGCGGATCGAGGCTCACGTCGATCGCTCCGGTGCTGTCGTTCACGAACAGCACGTTCTTCCACGTCACGCCGCCATCGCGCGTGCGGAAGACTCCGCGCTCGCGATTGGGACCGAACGTGTGGCCGAGGGCGGCGACGTACGCGACGTCCGGGTCGCGAGGGTCCACGGCGATGCGCCCGATCTGGCGCGTGTCGGCGAGTCCGAGGTGCGTCCACGTGCGGCCGGCGTCGGTCGAGCGGTACACACCGTCGCCGTGCGAGACATTGCCGCGGATGCAGCCTTCGCCCATTCCGACCCAGACGACGTTGGGGTCCGAAGGGGCGACGGAGACCGCGCCGACCGAGCCCGTGCCGAGCTGTCCGTCGGAGACGTTGCTCCAGTCGTTGCCGCTGTCGGTGCTCTTCCAGACGCCGCCGCCGGTGCCGCCGAAGTAGTAGACGTTCCGCTGCCCGACGACTCCGGCGACCGCGGTCACGCGCCCGCCGCGGAACGGTCCGATGTTGCGCCACTGCAGCGCCGCGAGCTGTCGCGCGCCGTAGGGGTCGGGCGTGTTCGCCGCGGCCTTCGCCGGGGTGGCGGAAGTTGCAGGCGGGACCAGGGCCAGCATCGCGGCGGCAAGGGGCAGGACGATCGTCAGCGGTGAGCGCGACATGGAGCACCTCGGGTGGGGCAGCCGGAAGGACTCGTGCGGAGGGATCGCGAGTTCGCGACCGTAGGCCGTCCGCGCGGACCTGCGTGCGGGCATCGGACGGGCGCGGCCATCCTCGCACCGAGCGCGAGGCCGGTCGCCGGAGCCGGCAGGACGCGGTCCGGTTGACTTCGCCGGGTCGCGGGCTATCTTCAGGGCCGTCAGCGGCCCAGCGAGAGTCGCGTCGCGTCGCTGGCGCCCTTGCCAGCACCCAGTTCAGGAGAACCGCGGGCGGACTCCGGGCACGGCCGCGGCCTGTCGCCGACATGGCGAAATCCTTCGATACGTTCAGGACTCGAGGCCACCGCGCAGGGCGCGGGCGGCCTTTTTCGTTGCTCCGCTCTGGAGGACATCATGGCGGTCACCGTGGATAAGCCGACCCATGGCCACAACGCATTCGCGATGGCGCAGGCGCAGTTCGACGGCGTCGCGGAATACCTCGGACTCGACGCCTCGACGCGCGAGTTGCTCCGAAATCCGCTGCGCGAATACCACTTCGGAATTCCGATCCGCATGGACGACGGCTCGACCCGGGTCTTCCGCGGCTTCCGCGTGCAGCACAACGACGCCCGTGGCCCGGGCAAGGGCGGCATCCGCTTCCATCCGCAGGAGACAGTGGACACGGTGCGCGCGCTGTCCATGTGGATGACCTGGAAGTGCGCGGTCGTGGACATTCCCCTCGGCGGCAGCAAGGGCGGCGTGGTGTGCGACCCGCACAACCTGAGCGCCCGCGAACAGGAGCAGGTGTGCCGCGGCTGGGTCCGGCAGATCTCGCGCGACGTCGGTCCGCTGCTCGACGTGCCGGCTCCCGACGTCATGACCACCCCGCAGCACATGCTGTGGATGCTCGACGAGTTCGAGCAGATCCACCGCGGCCATTTCCCCGGCTTCATCACCGGCAAGCCGGTGGGCATGGGCGGCTCGCTGGGCCGCACCGAGGCCACGGGCTTCGGCGTGGTCTACACGATTCGCGAGGCGCTCAAGGAGCTGGGGATTCGCCCCGAGGCGACCACCGCGAGCGTGCAGGGCTTCGGCAACGTGGCGCGGCACGCGATCCAGCATTACCACCAGCTCGGCGGCAGGACGGTGTGCGTGTCGTCGTGGGATCAGGCCGACCAGACCTCGTACTCGTTCCGCAAGACCTCGGGCGTGGACCTCGACGAACTGCTCGCCGTCACCGACAAGTTCGGCGGCATTGACAAGGCGAAGGCGAAGGCGAAGGGCTACGAGGTGCTGGACGGAGACGCGTGGATCGCGCAGGAGGCCGACCTGCTGATTCCCGCGGCGCTCGAGAACCAGATTCGCGGCGACAACGTCGAGCGCATTCACGCGCGCGTGAAGCTCATCGCCGAGGGCGCGAACGGCCCGACGACGCCCGAGGCCGACGCGGTCCTCAAGCAGCGCGGCATCTTCGACATCCCCGACTTCCTCGCCAACGCCGGCGGCGTGACCTGCAGCTACTTCGAACAGGTCCAGAGCAACATGAACTACTACTGGGAACGCGACGAGGTGCTCGGCCGGCTCGACGTCAAGATGACGGCGGCCTACGGCGCGGTGAGCGAGCTGGCGCGCAAGCGCAAGCTGTACATGCGCGACGCGGCCTACGTCATCGCCATCAACCGCGTCGTGCAGGCCTGCAAGCAGCGCGGCTGGATCTGAGCGGAATGACCGCTTCGCGCGGGCCCGACGACGACACGCGCCGCGAACTGGCGGAGCGGACGAAGGAGCTGGAATGCCTCTATCGCGTGGACGCGCTGCTGAACCGCGCCGGCCCGCCTTCGGCGGACGTGCTCGCCGCGGTGGCGCGAACGCTGCGGACGGCGCTGCGATTTCCGGAGGTCTGTCGCGTACGCCTGGTGGCCGGCGACACGACCGTCGGGGATCCGGACTTTCGGCCGTCGCTGTGGACCCTGCGCGCCCCGATCCGCGTGCCGGGTGAGACCGAGGGCGTCCTCGAGGTCGTCTACACCGAGGAACGGCCGAGCGCCGACGAGGGTCCGTTCCTCGCGGAGGAACGCCAGTTGCTCGAGATGGTGGCGGACCGGCTCGGCCGCTACCTCGATCACGCCCGGCTGCGGCAGGCCTTCCGGGAGATGGAGGCGACCGGGCGCGCCGGCCAGCCGGCGGGCGGCTCGTGGCGCGTCGTCCTCGACTTCCTGCGCGGAACCGACGAAACGCTGCTCGTGCGCATCACGCGCAAGCTGATCAACCACCTCGGCTGGCTGGGAGTCGGCGAGGCGGTGGCCATGCTGCACGAGATGAACGTCGAGGAGACCGCTTCGGGCGAGGACGTCGCGGCGGATAACCGCCCGCTGTCGCGCATCGGGCGTGACCCGGCGCGGGCGCGCATCGAGGAGACGTTCCGGATCGCCGCCTCCAGGCTCGGCGACCAGGGGCTGGTGGACCTCGTGCAGAAGTGGATCCGCGAGGACAAGTCGCGGTTCCTCGTCACCACGCTCGGCGACCCGGACGCCGGGCTCGACGAGGTCGCCGAGGCGATCCGCCGGTACCACCGTCTCGGACCGGGCGGCACCGAATTGTCCGTGGCGGCGCACAAGGGCATCCGCGTCACCCTGATCGAGCGCTTCTTCACCGACGAACCCGAGTTCATCAACATCGCGAAGCGGCACCTCGACATTGACGACTTCCACGAGCTGGTGCAGCGGGTCGTGAGCACGCCGCGCACGCGCGGCAAGCTGGGCGGCAAGAGCGCGGGGCTGTTCCTCGCCTCGCGCATCCTGCGGCGCGCCGCCGCGGAGCGCCCGCGGCTCGACGGCGTCACGATGCCCCGCACCTGGTACGTGACTTCCGACAGCCTCGCGAGCTTCATCCAGTACAACAACCTCGAGGACATCCACAACCACAAGTACGCCGACCTCGAGCAGATCCGGCAGGACTACCCGCACATCGTGCGCGTCTTCAAGAATTCGGCGTTTCCGCCCGAACTGGTGCGCGGACTCTCGCAGGTGCTCGACGACTTCCCGGACCGGCCGATCATCGTGCGCAGTTCGAGCCTGCTCGAGGACCGTCTGGGTTCGGTGTTCGCCGGCAAGTACAAGAGCCTGTTTCTCGCCAACGAGGGCGGCAAGCAGGAGCGTCTGGCCGCGCTGCTCGACGCGGTGGCGGAAGTCTACGCGTCCACGTTCGGACCCGACCCGATCGAATACCGTGCCGAGCGCGGCCTGATCGACGCCTACGAGGAAATGGGCATCATGATCCAGGAGGTCGTCGGCACGCGCGTCGGCCGGTGGTACCTGCCGTCCTTCGCGGGCGTGGCGTTCAGCCGGAACGAGTTCCGCTGGTCGGCCCGCATTCGCCGCGAGGACGGCCTGCTGCGCCTGGTGCCCGGGCTCGGCACGCGGGCCGTGGACCGGCTCAAGGACGACTACCCGGTGCTGCTCGCTCCCGGCCAGCCGGGTCTGCGCGTCAACGTCACGCCGCAGGAGGTTCTGCGCTACGCGCCTCGCATGGCCGACGTGATCAACCTCGAGACCGGTGAGTTCGAAACGGTCCCGGTCGCGGAGTTGCTCGCCGCGCACGGCCACGAGCTGCCGCGCGCCGCCCAGCTCGTCTCCATCCTCGAGGGCGACCACCTGCGGCGGCCGACCGGCCGGCACGTGGACTGGGAGTCCGAGAAGCTGCTGGTGACGTTCGAGGGGCTCGCCGCCGAGGGAGAGTTCCTGCGCCTGATGAAGGAAGTGCTCGAAGTGCTCGAGCGCGAGATGGGCACCCCCGTGGACCTCGAGTTCGCCTCCGACGGACAGTCGCTCTATCTGCTCCAGTGCCGGCCGCAAAGCTCCTTCGGCGACGCGCGGCCCGCGAGCATCCCGCGCGACCTGCCGCGCGAGCGCGTGCTGTTCACCGCCAACCGGTTCGTCTCCAACGGCCGCGTGCCCGACCTGACGCACCTCGTCTACGTGGAGCCCGGCGCCTACGGCGCGCTCGGAGACGAGGAGCGGCTGCGCGCGGTCGGCCGCGTCGTCGGACGCCTCAACAAGGTGCTCCCCCGGCGCCGGTTCGCCCTGCTGGGTCCGGGGCGCTGGGGCAGCCGGGGGGACGCGAAGCTCGGCGTGAGCGTGACCTACTCCGACATCAGCAACGCGGCGCTGCTCGTCGAGATCGCGCGCCAGAAGGGCAACTACCTGCCCGATCTGTCCTTCGGCACGCACTTCTTCCAGGACCTGGTCGAGGCTTCGATCCGCTACCTGCCGCTCTACCCCGACGATCCGGGCGTGCGCTTCGACGAGCGCTTCCTGCTCGACGCCGGCAACGTGCTCCCCGAGCTGTTGCCGGACGCGGCCGAGTTCGCGGACGTGGTGCGCGTGATTGACGTGGGCCGCGCGCGCGAAGGGCACGTGCTGCGCGTCCTGCTCAACGCCGAGCTCGAACAGGCCGTGGGGATGTTCGCCGTCGCACGCGCCGCGGGAGACGTCACCTCGGAGGACTGACCGGCGCGCGAAGCCGCCGGCACGCCGGGCCCGTCGGCTACGCCGCCTTGCGCATCGCGACCTGCGCGACCTCGGTGCGGGACGCTCCCCTGCCCTTGCGCCAGGCGATGGCGTCCGCCCACGCGTGTTCGAAGTCGGCGGCCGCCTCGTCCACCGAGGCGTGCTGCGCGGGCCGGGCCGGACGCTCGCGCGTCACGCACTTCCACAGCGAGGCGGCGCTCGCGTTCGGCAGATGACGCACCGGGTGGCCGGGACGCTCGGCCACCCCGGTCGGACGCAGCGTCGTCCAGGTGCAGCTCGAGCCGTCGGTGAAGCGGCAAACGTACTCGAACCATGCGCGGGCGCGGGGGTGCTCGTAGTAGGCGGCGTACGTCGCATCGGCCTCGCGGGCGAAGAGCCGCAGCCTCACCCCCGGCAGCTCACGCACGGCGAAGCAGCCCGCGTCCCCGAATCCGAGTCCTTCCAGCTCGACCGTGACCCGGTCGCGCCGGGCGAGGTCGGTCCACTCGGAATCCGTGCAGGGTTCGAGGTGGATCGTGTCGGGCTGGGCCGCGAGAGCGCGCCGCGAAATTCCGCGCCCGAAGAGGAAGCCGACCACCGGCCGGATCACGGTCCAGGAGACGAGCAGCAGGACGAGCACCGCCAGCCAGATGAGGTCGGAGGTCAGGGTCGCGGGCATGGGCATCGGAGCACCTCGCGTCGGGTCGTTGCGCGCGGGAGCCTCGCGGGCCTTCGGGCGGCCCCCGCATCCGGGAGGTTATCGGCCGCGCCGGCGCGGACATTTACCTCGCGGGATCGGCGCATCGGGCTGTCGGCGCGGCCGCGGAGGCCCCCGTGGCCGGGTGCCGCCCGAGCCGGCAGCGCTCGCTACACGATCCGGTCCACGCCCGAGTAGACGTTCATGCGGCCGTCGCGCAGGAAGCCGATGAGCGTCAGCCCCGCCGCTTCCGCGAGGTCCACGGCCAGCGTCGTGGGCGCGCCGACGGCGGCGAGCGCGGGAAGGCGGGCGCGCGCGGCCTTCAGGACGAGTTCGGCGCCGGCGCGACCGCTCACCCACAGCAGGCCCTCGCCGGCGCCGTGGCGGCCCGTGCGCAGCAGCCATCCGCAGACCTTGTCCACCGCGTTGTGGCGTCCGACATCCTCGCGCAGCACGCCCGGCACGAGCGCCGCGTCGCACCAGGCGGCGGCATGCAGACCGCCCGTCTGGGCGAACGCGGCCTGCCCGGTGCGCAGGCGCTCGGGCAACGCGAGGATCGAACCCGCGGAGAAGCGGGCCGAGCCGGCCGCGGCGGCCAGACCCGAGCGCAGCGATTCCAGATGGGCGCGGCCGCAGAGGCCGCACGCGGAGGTGGAGACGAAGTTGCGCTCCAGCTTCGACCAGTCGAGCGCCACTCCGGGCGCGAGTCGCACCTCGAGCAGGTCCGGCTGGTCGGTGTGCTCCGCGGGCGCGAGGGTCAGCGAGACCACGTCGGTCGCGCGCTCGAGCAGTCCCTCGCCCGCGAGGAACCCGAGGGCGAGATCCTCGTCGTGGCCCGGCGTGCAGAGCGTCACCGAAAGCGCGCGACCGTCCACGCGAATCTCGAGCGCGCGCTCGCGGGCCACGGCATCGTCGGCGCGCTCCCACCCGCCCCCGCTCATGCGATGGACGGGCCGCCGCTCGACCATCGCCGGCGTCGTCCGCGCGTCGTCGCTCATGGAACCGGCACCGGGCGCGCGGCCCGGATTCAGACCTTCACGTGCTCGGTATGCGTCGCGAGCGTGCCGTCGGGCAGGGTGACCAGGGTGTAGTCCCGGAAGATGCTGGGCGCCTCCCTTTGCATGATGCGCAGCAGCTCGACCGCGACCTTGCGGATCTCCACCTCGGCGTGCTCGCTGCCGCGCAGCTCGATGAAGTGCCGCAGCGCACGGGCGTTGGCGGTCACGAAGATCTTCGTCTCGGTGGCGTTCGGCAGCACCGAACGCGCCGCCTGCCGCGCCATCTTGCGGCGCAGCGTGCGGTCGGCCACGTCGGTGAACTTCGCCTCGAGCCCCGAGACCAGTCGGTCGTAACCCGCGCGCGCGGCGTTCACGGCCTCGCACCAGGCGGCGTGCAGCGCCGGATCGGCGGCGATCACGTCCGGCTCGACGTAGTCGGAGTCCGACTCGTCCACGTAGCGCTGCGAGAGCTGCGAGTAGGAAAAGTGCCGGTGCCGGATGAGCTCGTGCGTGAACGAGCGCGAGACGCCGGTGAACAGGAAGCTCCACACGCCGTGCTCGAGCACCGAGCCGTGCCCGACGTCGATGATGTGTCCGACGAACTCGGCGTTGGTCTTGCGGCCCTTGCCGTACGACATGTAGCAGACGCGGCCCGCGAGTTCGGCGAGCCGCTCGGCCCCGACCTCGGTGTCGGTCTGCCAGCTGAGTTCCTCGTCGGCGAGAAAGCGATCCACGTCGGCGTCGCTCACCACCTGCCGCCCGACGAGGTAGACCTTCGGCTCGCGGACGATCTTCAGTTCACGGGTCTCGGCGGGCGCGGTGCCCATGGCGACTCCTTCGCAGGCTGCGGGGCGCGGTGCGCCTCGCGTGGCTCGGCCGTCCCGCTCCGGCGGGCGGTACACACGGACCTGCCGGGACGGCGCAAGCGTCGTTGTGACGTCGCGCCGCGGTCCGGTGGCGCGCAATGTACCGCAGGCGCGCGGGGGCGAGAAGCGCGCGGCGCGCCGGCCGCGGGAGGAGGGCAGGCCGCGGACGTCCGGCGGCGGAGGCGCGGGATCCGGCGCCGCTCCTCAGCGTGAGGACTCCGGACTTGCCGCGCGCGAGCGGGCGAGCGCGGCGGCGACCGACTGCGCGGCCGCCCGCGGCGTGTCGGCGACCTCGACGAATCCGAACAGGTGACCCGGCACCAGCCCGGGCGCGCGTTGCGCCGCGAGCCAGCCGTGCCAGTGCTCGCCCATCAGCACGAGCGGCGCGGGCGGGCGGGCGCTCACGCTGAGCAGCGTCCAGGTCAGGAACAGTTCGGTCAGCGTGCCGATGCTGCCGTTCACGGCGATGAACGCGTCGGCCGTGCGCACCAGGTGCCGCAGGCGTTCGTGGAGGTCCGGGGTGTGGACCCGCTCGCGAACCCATGGATTCACCGGCCCGCGCCGCTCGAAGAGCTCGACGGTCACCCCGATCACGTGGCCGCCGGCCTCGTGGGCGCCGCGCGAGACCGCCGCCATGGCGCCGCCGTAGCCGCCGCTCATCACCGCAAACCCGGCTCTCGCCAGCTCCGATCCGAGCGCGACGACCCCGGCATAGGCCGGGTCGCCCTCGCCGATCGTGCTGCTGCCGAAGACCGCCACCACCGGCTGCCGCGGGAATGGTGCCATCTATCACTCTCCCTCGCGCGGGACGCTATGACGCCCGGCTTTCTGACACACCGCATTCACGTGTGGATAGCGGCCGGCGAAATGGCTAGAGTGCCGGGCCGAGATCCAACCGGTCCCAACCACTCCCCCGGAATCGAACATGCCGCGAAGACCATCCATTTCGAGCTTCCGCGCCGTCTCGCTCGACCCCGAGGCGCCCGAGGCGCTCCACCGCCAGCTGTACGAGGAGCTCCGCCGCGCCATCCTGAGCGGCCGGCTCGGGGCCGGCTCGCGATTGCCCGCGAGCCGCGAGTTCGCGAGCGTCTCGCGCATCTCGCGCAACACGGTGCTCAGCGCCTACGGCCAGCTGCTCGCCGAAGGATACATCGAGAGCCGCGCCGGCTCCGGCACTTTCGTCGCGCGTTCGATTCCGGAGGCGATGACGCCGGAGTCGCCAGCGCCCGAGGCGAGCGTGGCCCGCCCCGGGGACGCGGGTCTCCCGGGCACGCCGCGCTCGTTGTCGGCGCGCGGCCGCCGCATCGCCGACGCTCCCATCCTGCGCCATCCACTGCGCACGGTCGCCAACGCCTTCCGACCCGGCCTGCCGGCGCTCGACCACTTCCCGATGAAGATCTGGCGGCGGCTCTACGACCGGCGCCTTCGCCGCGCCTCGGTGCGCCAGTTGTCGTACGACGACCCGCAGGGCTACCTGCCGCTGCGCGAGGCGATCGCCGCGCACCTGTCCGCGAGCCGGGGCGCCCGCTGCGGCCCCGAGCACGTCATCATCGTCAACGGTTCGCAGCACGGCGTGGACCTGACGGTCCGCATGCTGCTGGATCGCGGCGACGAGGTGTGGTTCGAGGACCCCGGCTACTTCGGCGCCCGCGCCACGCTGCAGGCGCACGCCGCCGTCCCCGTGCCGGTGCCGGTGGACTCCGACGGCCTGGTGGTCTCGGCGGGCATCGAACGCGCCCCGAACGCGCGGCTCGTCTACTGCACGCCCTCGCACCAGAACCCGCTCGGGGTGACGATGACGCTCGGACGCCGCATGGCGCTGACGCAGTGGGCGGAGCGCACCGGCGCCTGGATCCTCGAGGACGACAACGCCAGCGAGTACCGCTACCGCGGCCGGCCGCTCGCCTCGCTGCAGGGCATCGACCCTTCGGACCGCGTGATCTACGTCGGAACGTTCAGCAAGGTGCTGTTCTCCTCGCTGCGGATCGGTTACGTCGTCGCGCCCTCCGACCTCGTGTCCGTGCTCGTCCGCGCCCGCGTGCTCGTGGACCGGCAGTCTCCCGGGCTTTCGCAGGCGGTGCTCGCCGACTTCATGAACGAGGGCCATTTCGCCCGGCACATCCGGCGCATGCGCACGCTGTACGGCGCGCGGCTCGCGGCGCTGCTGCGGGCGGTGCGCGTGCACGCCGGGGACGTGCTCGAGGTGGACGAGGGCGAGGGCGGCATGAGCCGCGTGGCGTGGCTGCCGCCCGGGGTGGACGACCTCGAGGCGGGCGCCGAGGTCGCCCGCGCCGGCATCCAGTGCCTGCCGCTCTCGGAGTACGCGATGCAGAACGGCGAGCGCGGCGGACTCATCCTCGGCTTCACCGGCAGCGACGAGGCCGCCATCGAACACGGGATCCAGACCGTCGCGGCCAGCGTGCGCGCGGTGCAGGCCCGCACGTTCGTGCGCGCGTGAGCGGCGTCCGGATCGCGAGGTCCGCATCCCTGCACGAGGGCGACGGGCTGCGCTTTCGCGTGACGCTCGACGGCCTTGCGTACGACGCCTTCGCCGTCCGCTGGCGCGGCGCCGTGCACGCCTACCTCAACGTCTGCCGGCACGAATCGCTGCCGCTCGATTTCGGCGACGGGCGCTTCTTCGACGAGGCGTTCGACGCGCTCGTCTGCTGCCACCACGGCGCCCGCTACGCGCCGGACACGGGCCGCTGCCAGGGCGGCCCGTGCGCCGGCGGCACGCTCACCGCGCTCGCGGTCGAGGAGCGCGGCGGCGAGCTGTGGTGCACCGGGCGCGCGGGCGGCTGAGCGCCCGGAGCCGCCTCGTTCCTACTCTTCGGTGAGCCGGGCGATCACCGCGTGGTTCAGGTAGGCCAGCGGCCACAGGGGGACGAACCAGCCCAGGAGCGTGAGACCCCAGAGTGTGCCGTACACGTCCTGGGCCACGACGGCGAAGGGCGCCCGCATGGCATGCGGGCCGCTCAGGACGCGCAGCGCGTCGGCGGCCCCGACGGCGAGCCCGAAAAGCGCGGCGCCGAAGTAAAGACTCGCGAGTGCGAGGCCGACGCGCCACGCGAGCGAAAAGCGCGGCCAGTTCCCGAACGCCAGCGCGACCAGCGCGCCGATCACCGGCGAGGCCCAGACGCCGTACGTTACCGGCGGCCCCATCGCCCGGTGGCCGATGAGCCAGGCGAGACCGCCCCAGAGTGATCCCGACAGCAGCCCGAGGACGGTCCGCCGAATCCTCTTCTCGCGGCGCATCCGGCGGGCCTCAGCCCCGCGGCGTGTTGCGATTGCGGACCACGCCGGGGTCCGCCACGTCGAGGTAGCCGATGAGGCGCGCATGGCGGCGCGCGGCGTCCGCGAGATCGCGCGCCTGCCGGTCGCGCGCGACGGCGCGGGCGAGCGCGGGCGAGAGCGCCAGCGGGTGTCCGCGCCGGCCGCGGCAGCGGGGCACGAGCGCGTAGGCGAAGCCCTCCCGCGAGCGGCCGCCGAAGGCGCCGAGCGCCTCGGACATCATCGCGCCCAGCTGCGCGACCGTCGCCGGCTTCACTTCCGGGTGATCCACGGGCAGGACCAGGACCGCGCCGGGCTTCAGGCGCAGCGCTTCGGCGATGCCGAACTGCGCGCTCGACAGCATGCCGCGCGCCCAGCGCGTGTTGACCACGAACGACGCCTCAAGCCCGCGGGAACCCTTGTCGCGCGCGGCGTGCACCAGCGGGCTCAGCGCGCCACGGGCGACCAGCGCGCCGAACTCCGCCTCGGCGGCCTCCCGCACTTCGCGCGCCTTCGCGCCCAGTACGATCACGACGTGATCGCAGCTCGCCCACAGGGCCAGCGTGCCGCTGGTGAGAAAGCTCCTTCCCTTCCACTTCACGTTGGCCTTGGGCGCCCCCATTCGGACCGAGGCGCCGGCCGCCAGCAGCACGCCGACGTTCATGCCGGATCTCCCTTCGCGCCCGCCGCGAGCGCCGGGGTGGGGGTTTCGGCGCGAGCCGCCGCCTCGCGCGGCCGGGGCGTCCAGCCCTTCTCCGGCGTCGCGCCGCGGCGCACCGCGATCAGCTCGCCGAGCACGCTGACGGCGATCTCCTCGGGCGTCTGCGCGCCGATCGAAACGCCGAGCGGGGTGCGCAGTCGCGCGATCTGCTCGGCCGTGAAGCCGGCGGCCGACAGCCGCAGCGCGAACTTCCGCTGCTTGGCGAGGCTGCCGATCATGCCGGTGAAGCGCAGCGGACGCACCAGCAGCCGCTTCACCACGCGCTGGTCGAGCGCGTGATCGTGCGTGACGACGACGGCGTAGTCCTCCGGCGTCGTCTCGAGCGTCCGGGCGGCCGACTCGGGGTCCTCGCAGCGGACCGCCACGCCGGGGAAGCGACCGGCGCTCGCCCACTCGGGGCGGCCGTCAATGACGGTCACGGCGAAGCCGCAGGCGTCGGCCAGCGCGGCGACGGGGCGCGCCACGTAACCGGCGCCGAAGACGAACAGCCGTGGAGCGGCGTCCACCGGCTCGAGGAACACGACCATTTCGCCGCCGCAGCACATGCCGAGGTCCTGCGTCAGGTGCCGCTTCACCGTGCGCGCGGGCCCGCCCGAGGCGAGCATCGCGCCGGCTTCGCGCAGCAGCTCGTGCTCGATCGCGCCGCCGCCGATGCTGCCCGCCGTCTCGCCGTCCGCCGCGAGCAGCATGTGGGTCGCGGCCTTGCGCGGCGTGAAGCCCCGCGACTCGATGACGGTGAGCATCGCGAACGAGCGGCCGGCGGCGCGCCAGCGCGCCAGCGTGCGCCACACGTCGGGCTCGCGCGCCTCGCCGAAGGCGGCGAGCGAAGCGTGCGCCGGCTCCGGACCCGGGACGGCCTCCGGCGCGCGGCGGACCGACTCGTTCCGCGCCTCGCCGGGCGCTTCGCCGGAACGCCGGCTCACGCGGCGTCTCCCGCGAACGCCTCGCGCAGCGCGCGCTTGACGAACACCGGCACCATCTCGTGCCGCCAGACGTCGTCGTAGGGCACGTTGGTGAGCGGCTTGCACTGCTTGTAGGCGGCGGCGGCGATCGTCTCGAACAGCGCTTCGCCCGGCGGCTGGCCGACCGCGAGCGCGTCGAGGCCGCCGAGCGTGCGCGGCTTCGCGCCCAGCGCGCTCACGACGATGCGCAGCGCCGTCACCCTGCCGGCCTCGGCACGGCCGGCGACCGCGACCGACAGCATCGGGAAATCGATCGCGCCGCGCGGACGCAGCTTGCCGTAGGCCTGGCGCATGCCGCGCGAGGCGCCGGGCACGACGACGCGCGTCACCAGCTCGCCGGGCGCGAGCACGTTGTTGTGGATGCCGTCGCCGACGAAGAAGTCCTCGACCGCGATCGTGCGGCGGCCCGCGAGGCCGGCGATTTCGACCTGCGCGCCGAGCGCGATCAGGACCGGCGCGACGTCCGAGGAATGGGCGGCGACGCAGCGCCTGCCCGCCGGCACGACGTGGCAGCGGACGCCGTCCTTCTTCAGGCAGAAGCCGAGCGCCTCGCGCCAGAAATAGGTCTGGTTGTAGTACGTGCAGCGCGTGTCGAGGCACAGGTTGCCGCCCAGCGTGCCCATGTTGCGGATCTGCGGCGAGGCCACCTTCGAGGCGGCCGTGGCGAGCGCCGGGTGGTCGCGCCGGACATCCTCCCGCGCCGCCAGTTCGCTCAGCGTGAGCAGCGCCCCCAGCTCGAGGCCGTCGGCCGTCGCGCGCGCGTGGCGCAGCTCGTTCACGCCGGCGAGGCTCACGACCACGCGCGGCTCGTGCAGCCGGTGCTTGAGATTCGGCACCGCGTCGGTGCCGCCGGCGACGAGCAGGCACGCTCCGGCATGCTCCGCGAGCAGGCCGAGCACCTCGTCCACCGATTCCGGCCGCGTCCAGCGGAACACCGGCAGGGTCAGCACGGACGCGGCCCTCCCGCGAGCGAGCGCGCCTTTTCCCAGCGTTCGCGGGCGCCGCCGGCGCGCAGCAGCGAGAGCACCCGGGGAGGGTCGAAGGGCAGCCGGTCGCAGCGCACGCCGAGCGCGTCGTGGATGGCGTTGGCGATGGCCGGAACGCTCGGGTGCAGCGGGCCCTCGCCCGCCTCCTTGGCGCCGTAGGGTCCCTCGGGGTCCACCGACTCGACGATGATCGAGTGCAGCCGTGGCGTGTCGAGCGACGTCGGCATGCGGTAGTCGAGCAGACTCGGCCCGTGGTGCAGGCCGAAGCCGTGCCCGGGCGCCGCGGGTTTGTAGCCCTGCGACTCCATCAGCGCCTCGCCGAAGCCCATGTAGGCGCCGCCCTCCATCTGGCCCTCGACGTTGACCGGGTTCAGCGCCCGTCCGCAATCGTGCGCGACCCACAGATCGGTGACCGTGACGAAGCCGGTTTCGGGGTCGCAGTCCACTTCGGCGACGTGCGCCGTGAACGAATAGGCGGGCGAGGCGCCGATCGTGCCGCCGCGGTAGTCGCCGCCGAGCCGCGGCGACTGGTACCAGCCGACCGAGCCGAGCGTGCCGTGCCTCGCCTCGGCCGCCTGGAACGCCTCCTTCACGCTCATGGCCTTGCCACGCGGGTCGCTGCTCGCGCACGCGACGCCGCCCGCCAGCACGATCTCGCCCTTCGGCACGTCCCAGCGCTCGGCGAGCGTCGCGGCGATCCGCTCGCGCAGCGCGCGCGCCGCGTCGAGGCAGGCGTTGCCGACCATGAACGTCTCGCGGCTGGAGTACGAGCCGAGGTCCACGGGCGTGAGATCGGTGTCGGCGGCGACCACGCGCACGTCGCGCAGCTCGAGGCCGAGTTCCTCGCAGACGATGTAGGCCAGCACCGAGTCCACGCCCTGGCCGATGTCGGAACAGCCGCTGAACACGGTCGCGCGCCCGCTGCGGTCGAGCTTGAGCTGCACGGCCGCCTGTGGCATCTCGTTCGGGTAGATGCAGTAGTTGGTGCCGCTGATGTACATGCTGCCGGCGACGCCGACGCCGCGTCCGTAGGGCAGGCGGCGGAACTTGTCCTTCCAGCCCGAGGCGCGCTCGACGCCGTCCAGGCACTGCAGGAAGCCGTTCGAGGTGACGCGCAGGCCGTTCACGGTCCGGACGTTCTCACCCATGAAGTTCTTCCGCCGGACCGCGATCGGGTCGAGGCCGAGCGCTTCGGCGAGCTTGTCGAGCTGGCACTCGAACGCGAAGCGCGGCTGCACCGAGCCGTGGCCGCGCTTCGGCCCGCAGGCGGGCTTGTTCGTGAACAGGCGCGTCGAGTCGAAGCGGTACGCGGGCATCGCGTACGGCGCGGTGAGCAGCTGGCCCGAGTAGTAGGTCGTCACCAGCCCGAACGAACTGTAGGCGCCGCCGTCGAGGTGGACGAGCGCGTCCGTTCCGGTCAGCGTGCCGTCACGCTTCATGCCGGTCCGGTAGCGCAGGCGCATCGGATGGCGCCCGCGGTGGGCGTAGAAGACCTCCTCGCGCGTGTAGAGAATCTTGACCGGCCGGCCGGTCACCATCGCCAGCTTCGCGGCGCAGAACTCGAGCGAGAACGGCTCCGACTTGCCGCCGAAGGCGCCGCCCACGACCGGCTGGACGACGCGCACGCGCTGCGTCGGCAGGTCGAGGATCTTCGCGAGGTCCCGGTGGAGGTAGTGCGCCACCTGGGTGCTCGACCAGACGGTCAGGAATCCCGTGGCGTCGAACTCGGCGACGCAGCAGTGCGGCTCGATCGGCGCGTGCGTCGAGCCCTCGTACCAGTACTCGGCCTCGACCACCGCGTCGCTGTTCTCGAGCGCCGCGTCCACGGGCCCGAACTCGAGCCGCACCTGCTTGCTGACGTTGCCTTCCGAGGCCTTCTCGTTGACCTGCCACTCCGGGTGCGCGAGCGCTTCGTCCATGCCGGTGACCGCCGGCAGAACCTCGTACTCGACCCGGATCGCGCGCAGCGCCTCTTCCGCCAGCAGTTCGGTGTCGGCCGCGACGGCGGCGATCGCGTCGCCCACGTAGCGCGCCTTCTCGGCCGCCAGCGCCTGCTCGTCCTCGGTCCACGGGATGATCCCGAACCAGCCCGGCAGGTCCTTGCCGGTGATCACCGCGTGCACGCCCGGCATCGCCAGCGCCGCGCCGGCATCCAGCGAGACGATGCGCGCGTGCGCGTGGATCGAACGCAGCAGCTTGGCGTGCAGCATGCGCGGCAGCACGAGGTCGTCGGCGTAGACGGCCCGGCCGGTCACCTTGGCGAGGCCTTCGACCTTGCGGTTGCGCCGCCCGACGGTCGAGAACGTCCCGCCGTTGGGCGGGTCCGTGCGTCCGGCCTCCCAGCGCGGCGGCGTCAGGCGGTCCTCGCGCGGCATCATCCGCCCTGCCGGAACCGCCATCCCGGCCTTCGCCGGACCGGCCGACCTGCGCCGGGCGCTCACCGCGACTCCCGCAGTTCGCGCGCGGCCAGTTCGACCGCCTCGAGGATCTTCGTGTAACCGGTGCACCGGCACAGGTTGCCCGACAGCGCCTGCGAGATCTCGTCGCGCGTCGGGTTCGGGTTGTCCCGCAGCAGCGCGCAGGCGCTCATCAGCATGCCCGGCGTGCAGAACCCGCACTGCGCCCCGCCGGTGCGGTCGAAGGCGTCCTGCAGCGCGTGCGGGCGGCCGCGCTCCGCGAGGCCCTCGACGGTCAGGACCTCGTGGCCCTGCGCCGCCAGCGCGAGCGTGATGCACGCGAGCACCGGGCGGCCGTCCAGCAGCACCGTGCACGCGCCGCAGTCACCCTTGTCGCAGCCCTGCTTGCTGCCCGTCAGCCCCAGGCCGTAGCGCAGCGCCTCGAGCAGCGTCGTTCCGGCCGTGACCGCGCACTCGCGCTCGTCGCCGTTGACGCGCAGGCGGCCGACGGTGGTCTCGGGAATCTCCAACGCGAGGGTCCTCGGCTGGGGGACGGCGGCTCCGGCTGCGGCGAACCCGGAGATTGAAGCCGCTTTCGCCCGCAGGTGTCAAAGGACGCGCCTGTCTTGCCGCCCGCGCGCGGCGCGTGCATCATCGCGGCCATGATGGATCCGACGCCCCGCCCCGACTCGATCTGGTGGACCGAGGCCGCCCCGCAACTGCCGCCGCTCGCGCAGGACCTCGACGCCGACGTGCTCATCGTCGGCGGCGGCATCGCCGGCCTGACGCTCGCGTACACGCTCGCCGAACAGGGCGCGATGGTCGGGCTGCTCGAGGCCGGCTGGCTCGCCGGCGAGGCCAGCGGACGCAGCGTCGGCTTCCTGCTCGCCGCTCCCGCCGAGCCCTACTCGGAGCGCATCGCGCTCTGGGGCCGCGAGGGCGCGCGCGCGGTGCTGCACATCGGGCGGCGCAACCACCAGCGCATCCGCCAGCTCGTGCAGGAGCTCGGGATCGAGTGCGACTACCAGCAGACGGGCTCGCTGCGCATCACGCGCACGCCCGAGGAGAGCGAGGACCTGCGCGGCTCGCTGCCCGAACTGCGGCACGACGGCTTCCCGATGCGCGAGATCCCGGTCACCGACGCGGTGCCGGCGCACGCCGCCGCCGGATTCGACGCGGCCTTCGAAGTGCCCGAGGACGGCATGATGGACCCGGTGCGCTTCCTGAACGGCCTGGCCGTCGCCGCCGCCGCGCGGGGGGCGCGGATCTTTCCCCATTCGCGGCTCGACTCCGCGAAGTGGCAGGCGGGGCTCTGGGAAGCGCGCTGCGGCGCGCACGTCGCGCGCGCCCGCACGCTGGTGCTGGCGACCAACGCGTTCACGCCCCGGCTGCTGCCCCACCTCGCGCCGATCATCGCGCCGCGCCGCGGGCAGGTCATCGCCACGGCGCCGCTCGATCAGGTCGTCACCTCGCGGCCGGCCTACGCGCACTGGGGCTACCAGTACTGGCGGCAGACCGCGGATCGCCGGCTCGTGATCGGCGGCTGGCGCGACACGGACTTCGAGGCCGAGTCGGTGGACGTCAACGAGACGACAGCGAGGATCCAGGCCGCGATCGAGGAAGGCCTGAAGCAACTGGTGCCGGGCGGCACGCCGATCGAACGCCGCTGGGCCGGGATCATGGGTTATGCACGCGACGGCCGGCCGCTCGTCGGCTGGCTCGACGCGGCGCACCACCTGGCCATCGTCGGCGGCTTCACCGGGCACGGACTGGGCATGGCGGCCTCGTGCACGCAGGACCTGGCCGAACTGCTGTCGTGGAAGCGGGCGACCGGCATCTCGACCTTCGACCCGCAGCGTTTTCCCGAAGTGCGCCAGGGGCGCGAAGGCATCCTGGCGCTGGGCGCCGCGAGGGCCTGAAAGGGCGGCGCGGAAGCGTTTACGGCTGTTCCATCGCCGGTCTATACTGCCCGCGCCTACGCGGCCACACCTCACCTGCTCCATTCGCGCCCGGGCCGCCCGGGGCCCCACCGGCCCCCGCGCGCCTCGGATGATCGGGGATCCCTCATGAGCATCGAACTCAAGCATCTCGATGAAGTCCGGCAGGCCACCGCGGTGCTGGCCACCGGCAACGGTGACGCGCTCGACCGCCTCGTGTGGACCGGCGTGTTCGGCTCGGGCGAGGTGCGCGACGCCGCGCGCCAGGCGGTGTTCGACCAGTGCCGCAGCGTCGGCATCTACCCGGCCTCGATCCACGGCCTGTACATGGCCCGCGGCCGTGGCGAGGTCGCACCCACGTTCACCGTGCCGGCGATCAACATTCGCGGCATCGCCTACGACACGGCGCGGGCGCTGTTTCGCGCCCGCAAGGCGCTCGACGCCGGCGCGGTGTTGTGCGAGATCGCCCGTTCGGAGATCAGCTACACCGACCAGCGTCCTGCCGAGTACACGTTCGTGGTGCTCGCCGCCGCGCTGCGCGAAGGCTGGCGCGGGCCCGTGTTCCTGCAGGGCGACCATTTCCAGATCAACGCGAAGAAGTACGCGGCCGGGCCCGACGCCGAGCTCAAGAACGTGCTGGATCTCGCGGACGAGGCGCTGAAGGCCGGCTTCTACAACATCGACGTGGACACCTCCACGCTCGTGGACCTCGACCGGCCCACGCACGCCGAGCAACAGAAGCTGAACGGATCGCTGTGCGCGCGGATCACCGCGTTCATCCGCCAGCACGAGCCGGCCGGCGTGACCGTCTCGATCGGGGGTGAGATCGGCGAAGTCGGCGGCAAGAACTCGACGGCCGAGGAGCTGGAGGCGTTCGTCGAGGTCTTCCACTCCGAGCTCGCGAAGCTCTCTCCCGGCAAGCCGGGCATGAGCAAGATCTCGATCCAGACCGGCACGAGCCACGGCGGCGTGCCGCTTCCCGACGGCACGATCGCCACGGTCAAGCTCGACTTCGACACGCTCGAACGGCTCTCGAAGCTGTCGCGTGAAAAGTACGGCTTCGCCGGCGCGGTGCAGCACGGCGCCTCGACCCTGCCGAGCGAACTGTTCGGCGAGTTCCCGCGGCGGGGCGCCTGCGAGATCCACCTCGCGACCGAGTTCCAGAACATGATCTTCGACCACCCGGCCTTCCCGGCCGATCTCAAGGCGGCGATCTACGCGAAACTCCGCGAGACGGAAGCCGGCGACCGCAAGAGCACCGACACCGACGAGCAGTTCTTCTACAAGACGCGCAAGAAGGCGCTGGGCCCGTGGAAGAAGGAGATGTGGTCCATGCCCGCCGCCGCGCGCGAGGCGATCGGGCAGGCGCTCGAGGAACGATTCTCGTTCCTCCTCCGGCAGCTGCAGGCGGGCGGCACCCGGGCGGTCGCCGAGCAGCACGCGCCCTTCGTTCCCGGCTCCTTCCCCGTCGCCGCGCACGCGGTCGGAGCGGGCAAGGGCCCCGAAGACGTGACGGGCCTTTCGGACTGAGCGAGGACCGCATGGAAAACCGTGCCGTGACCCTGTCGCAGTTCGTGCTGCAGTCGGAGCGGGATCATCCCGAGGCGAGCGGCGAGTTCACCGGCGTGCTGCTCGACATCGCGCTGGCCGCCAAGATGATCAACAAGGCGGTCATCCGCGCCGGGCTGGTGGACGTGCTCGGCGCGACCGGCACGACCAACGTGCAGGGCGAGCGCGTGCAGAAGCTCGACGTCTTCGCGCACGAGACGATCATGAACGTGCTCGGCGTGACCGGGCAGCTCGCGGTCGTCGCCTCCGAGGAGGACGAGGGCATCGTGCCGGTGCCCGACGGCGCGCCGCTCGGCAAGTACGTCGTCAACTTCGATCCGCTCGACGGCTCCTCGAACATCGACGCGAACGTCAACATCGGGACGATTTTCTCGATCCTGCCGCGCATTTCGCGCAAGGGTCATGGCACGCTCGAGGACTGCCTGCAGGCGGGGCGTCGCCAGTTGTGCGCGGGCTACGTCCTTTACGGCACGACGACCATGCTGGTGTACACGACCGGCGACGGCGTGCACGGCTTCACGTTCGAGCCGAGCATCGGCGAGTTCCTGCTCTCCCACCCGAACATCCGCACGCCGGAACGCGGCCGCATCTACAGCGCCAACGAGGGCAACTACGCCAAATGGCCGGTGGGCGTGCGCCGCTACGTGGACTGGCTCAAGGCCGACGACAAGGCCACCGGTCGCCCCTACAGCGCCCGCTACGTGGGCTCGCTGGTGGCCGACTTCCACCGCAACCTGCTGTACGGCGGCATCTACCTGTACCCCGGCGACTCCAAGAACCCGAACGGCAAGCTGCGCCTGCTGTACGAGGGAGCGCCGCTGGCGTTCATCGCCGAGCAGGCCGGCGGCGCGGCGAGCAATGGCTCGCAGCGCATCATGGACATCGCTCCTTCGTCGCTCCATCAGCGCAGCCCGCTGTTCCTGGGCAGCCCGGTGGACGTGCGCGAGTGCGAGGAGTTCATCTCCGGCCGCCACGAGGGCGTGACGATCGAGCGGCGCGGCTAGGCTCCGTCTGGGAACGCCGCGGGGCGTTCACAGATAGAACCTGGGCGGGTTCCGCCGCCTCAGGCCGCGGCCCGAAGCTCCTGTTCGCCGCCCACGGGCACGAGAATGGTGAACGTGCTGCCGTGGCCCGTGCGGCTCTCGATCTCGATGCGCCCGCCGTGCGCGGCGACGATGCCGCGGGCGAGCGAGAATCCGAGCCCCAGCCCGCCGGAGCCGAACTCGAGGCCGACCGACGATCGGTGATGCGCGGCGTCGCGCTGGGCCGCGCCGTGGGCGCGCAGCGATTCGACGCTGCCCTCGCTCATGCCGACCCCGGTGTCGGCCACGACGATCCGCAGCTGGTCCTCCTCGATGTCCGCGCGGACCTCCACGCGCCCGCCGTCGGGTGTGAAGCGCACGCCGTTGGTGATCAGGTGCGTGAGGGCCTGAACCAGCGCCTGGTGGTCCACCTCCACCTTCGCCTCGGGCGCCGAGATCGAGGTCGCGACCTCGACCGCGCGTCCGGCCGCCGACTGCCGGGCGGCCTCGACGGCCACCTGCACGATCGAGCGCACCGGCACCGACTTGCGATCGAGCGACAGGCGCTCGTTGCGCATCTCCGCGACCATCGCGGCGTCCTCGGCGACCCGCCCGAGCCGCTCCAGGTATTCGTGCATGGACTCGACGACCTTCGACTGCTTCGGGCTCAGCGGCCCGAGGCTGCCCTCGGCGAGCAGGTCGCGATAGCCGGACAGCACGCTGATCGGGGTGCGCAGCTCGTGCGAGGCGATGCTGATGAACTCGCTCTTCAGCCTCGTCGCCTGCTCGAGACTCTTCACGTAGGCCTGTTCGCGCGCGCGCATGCGCGTGAACTGGTCGGCGAGGTAGCCCACCTCGTCGTCGCGGCGCACTTCGATCGGGTGCTCGTAGTTGCCGGCCTCCATCTCCTTCGCACCGAGCACGAGCTTCTGCAGCGGCCGCACGATCTGCTCGCTGAAGATCAGGCTCGTGGCGATGGCGAGCATGAGAGCGACGGCGGCGAGGGCGACGAGGTCGTTGCGGATCGCCTTCTGGAACGCCGCCTCGGGATCGAACGCGCGCTGCAGCACGTAGAACTGCATCGCGCTCGCCGAAGTTCCGGGGATGCGGCGCACCAGGGTCAGGTACTCGCGGGCCCCGTGCACGCGCAGCAGCCCGAGCCGGACCGGGTTCGTGTCGGGTCCGAGCTGGATCTGGTTGAGCGCGTCGAGAAGCTTCTGGCGGTCGGAGGCGTCCGGCAGCGTCGTGCCGGTGATGGCACGACCGGAGAGGAACGACACCTCGCAGCGCATCTGCGTCCGCAGGTCGGAAGCGAGCGCCGTGCCGATCTCCGCGCCCAGCATCAGCACGCCGACCTGTCGGCCATCGGCGCGCACCGGCACCGCCACCGCCTGGTAGTGCGTGCGGCCCTCGGCGAGCACGCCGGTCGTGACCTCGCCGCCGAGCGCGCGGGCCACGAGCGCCTTGCGCGCGTCGGGCGAGGACTTCGACTCGCCCACCGAGGTCACGAGCCTGCCCCTGCGGTCGAAGACCTCGAAGACGTCGGTCTGGGTGATGCCGTTGAAGTCGTGGGCCATGCCCCGCACGGTCGCGTCGAAGCGCGCGTCGCGCTGGTCCAGGCCGAGCATGAGCAGCGAGAAGAAGCGCGGGTCCTGCGCGACCACGAGCGCGCCGCCTTCGAGCGCCCGCATGCGGGTCGCGAGCATGCCCTCGAAGACCGCGGCCGAGTGGCCGAGGTTTTCGTGCAGGCTCGAGGCATCCACGTGCTCTGCCACGTCACGGTCCACCATCACGAGCGTCGCGACGGCGAGCGAGACCGGCGTGAGCACCGTCAGCAGCAGGATCTTCCAGCGGAGTCCGAGGCGCACGAGCGGTTCGTCCTAGAAGGTGGGGTTGAGTTCGACCGTGCCGCGTCGGGGAACGTTGAACGGCAGGCTGAGCTCGCCCAGGCGCGGGTGCCAGGCATGCAGTACGTAGCGTCCCGCCGGCAGCCTCGGCAGGCGGAAGCGCCCGGAGGCGTCCGGCGTGGCGTAGGCGCGGTTCGGTGTCACCACGACGTAGCCGACGGCCTTCGGGTGGATCTCGCAGTGCAGGTTGACGACGCCGGCGCGTCCGAACTCGAGCGTGTCGCGCCGTCCGGGCGGCGCCTTGCCGAGGTCGAATCGTTTCGCACCCGAGACGCTGAAGGCGCTGTGATAGAGGCGGTCACGGTTCGCGAACTCGACGCTCGTGCCCGCCGGCACCGCGAGCACCCGCGGCGAGAAGCGGTCGTCGCGCTCCCCGACCCGGGGCAACGGCGGATCGGCCTTCGGCTTCCAGAAGACGAACCAGCCGCGTGGCGGATCGGCGAGCGCGCGTTCGAGTTCGGCGGGAATCTTCTCGACCCAGACGACTCCTTCGCCGGCGCTCTTCTGCTGCCGCGCGGCGGTCCCTTCCGCGTGCCGGGACGCCTCGCGGGCGCCCGCCGACAGCCACAGGGTGCCCTTCACGTTGGTGCCGCCGAAGGCGGAGGAGCCCGCAAGGCAGCCGGCGAGAGCGAGCGCTGCGGCGAGCTTCGGCATTCGGGGTGTGTTCCTCAGCGCACGGGACATCCTGCCAATCCTCCGCGATACCGGCCGTGATCCACGGAGGTTTTCGGACGGCAGGTTCCGGGAGTTGAGGACGGAAAGCCCGCCCGGCGCGGTTCCGCCCGCTACGCGCCGGCCCGCGGGCGGAGCGGGCGGCCAGCGCGGCCCCTCAGGGGCGCAGGACGACCTGCTTGTAGACGCGCGCGGCGGCCGCGCCGCCGAGCAGGGGGCCGAGCCAGTAGATCCAGTGCGCCGTCCAAACGCCCGAGGCGCAGGCCGCGCCGAAGGCCCGTGCCGGATTCAGGGCGGCGCCGGTGAGCGGGCCGGCGACCAGCATGGCCATGAGCCAGGTGAGGCCCACGCCGAAGCCGCCGAGTCGCGGCGCGCGCTCGTCCACGAGCGTGCCCCACACGGAGGTCACGAGCAGGAAGGTGAGCACGAACTCCAGCATCAGGCCCATGGAGACCGAAACGCCCGCGCCGGGCATCGGCACGCCCCAGTGCGTGGCCTGGCCGGATTCGCCGGGCAGCACCGAGCGCAGCAGGAAGCTGGCCGCGATCGCCCCGATCAGCTGCGAGAACCAATAGGTGATGGCCGACGTCCACGACTGCCGGCCCGTGACCACGAAGCCGAAAGTCACCGCCGGATTGAAGTGCCCGCCGGACGTCGCCCCGAGCGCCGAGATCATCAGCGCCAGCGCCAGGCCATGCGCGACCGCGATGGACAGCAGCGCCGTCGGTCCGGCGCCGACGAGGTGCTGGACGACGATCGCGCCCTGGCCGACGAAGCACAGCGTGAACGTGCCGAGGAACTCGGCCCAGTAGGACTTGGGACCCTGATCCATGGGGATCTCCCGAACCGGACGCGCCGCGTGAGCGAACCGCCGCGGAAACTAGGTGCGGGCGGGGCGGCGCGTCAACGCGCGCCGCGACGTCGGCGGCCGATCGGCCGCGCGCCCGCGGGTCAGACCGGCAGCTGCTGGCGGCGAAGCAGCTCCTCCATGAGCTTCGCGTTTCGGGCGGCCTGGCCGGCGTGGCAGTTGTTGAAGAACAGGTAGGTCTGTTTCGCCTGCGCGGCCAGGGTGCGGATGCGTTCCACCCACTCCTGCAGCTCGCGCTCGGCGTAGTCGTAGTCGTAGCGATCGCCCCCCGAGCGGCCCCACCAGGTCTTCTCGTTGCGGCCGTGAAAGCGCACGTACCCGGTGTCCGTCGTCAGGTGCAGGGCCGGCGGAACCAGCCCCGGCAGGCGCGGCTCGTCCACCGCGCAGTAGCCGAGCGAGCGTTCGCGCAGCCAGTCCGGCAGGCGCGGGTGCATCCACGAGTCGTGGCGGAACTCGATCCACAGGGGTTCCCCCGGCAGCAGGGCGCGCAGCGCCTCAAGGTGTGTCTTGGAGCCTTCGCTCTTCTTGAAGCCCCACGGGAACTGGGCCAGAAGGCCGTGGTACTTGCCCGCGTCCTTGAGCGGCTGGATCGCGGCGAGAAACTCGCGGTAGAGCCCGGCTTCGGTCGAGCCCTCGTGCGTCATCGCCTGGTTGAGCTTCACCACGAAGCGGAAGCCCTCGGGAGTCTTCTGTTCCATCCGCTCCAGCACCCGTGGCGAAGGGATCCGGTAGTAGGTCGAGTTCACCTCGACGCTGCCGAAGTGACGGGCGTAGTAGGGCAGGAACTCGCCGCCCGGCGTGCCCGGCGGATAGAAGGGGCCCACCCAGTCGGCGAACGAATAGCCGGAAGTTCCGACGTGGATTCGGCCCGCTGCGCTCATGGCTGAGCGCCCGGCGGAGAGGAGCCGCCTGCCGGCCCTTCGTCCCGCCCGGCTTCGCGGCGGATCCGCCGGTTCAGATCCACTCCGGCGCTCCTGCGGCTCAGCGTTCCGCGATTCTGACGCTGGGCGGCGCCGAAGGGCACGTGGCCGGGTTCGCCCCGATGGGTGAGCGAGCCCGCCGGCACGACCGAAGCCTCGCCGAGCCGGTCGCGCACACGGTCGAGCGCCTGCTGCAGCGTCTTCGCCCGCTCGTCACGCTCGAAGAGCTCGGTCTGCGCCGCTTCGCCGCGCTTCTCGAGCGCGCTGGCGCTCACTCCCAGCAGCCGCAGCGGCTCGCCCCGCCAGTTCGTTCGCCACAGGTTCCGGGCGACCTCGAACAGGCTCAGGTGGTCGTCCACCGCCACGTCGAGCGCGCGCTGGCGCGTCACGGTGCGAAAGCGGAAATCCCGCAGCTTGAGCGTCACCGTGCGGGCGGTGAAACCGTCGCCGCGCAGGCGGCGCGCCACCTGGTCGGCGAGCCTCAGCAGCGTGCCCTCGAGGAACGCGGGATCGCGCGAATCCTCCGGCAGCGTCACCTCGTGCCCCATGGACTTGGGGTCCACGCCCTCGTGGTAGGGAATCACCGGCGAGCGGTCCCTGCCCCAGGCCGCGTCCCGCAGGTGCGGCCCGACCACGCCGAACGCCTGCTCGAGCGCCGCGGCGCCCGTTTCGCCGAGATCGCCAACCGTGCGGATGCCCAGAGCTCCGAGGTGCACCGACATCTTCGGCCCGACCCCCCACAGCTCCTGCACGGGCCGGGGCCAGAAGTGCCGGCGGAAGCCCTCCTCGTCGAACGCCGTCAGTCCGCGTGGCTTGCGCACGCCGGAGGCCATCTTCGCGATCAACTTGTTCGGTCCGATGCCGATCGAGGCGCCGAGCGAGTGCTCGCGGGCGATGCGCTCCTGGATCTCGCGCCCGAGCGCGATCGCCGCGTCCATCGTCGCGCCCCGCTCGCCGAGCCGGCCGAGGTCGAGAAACGCCTCGTCCACGCTGAACGGCTCGACGTCGGGCGTGTAGGACAGGAAGCACTCGAGCAGCTCGAGCGATTTCTCGACGTACTTGCGCGGGCTGCCCTCGACGTACTCGGCGTTCGGGCACAGGCGCTTCGCTTCGGCGAGCGGCATGCCGGCGCGCACGCCGAACGGGCGTGCCTCGTACGACGCCGCGGTCACCACGCCCCGCCGGTCGGGATCGCCGCAGACGATGACCGCCCGGCCGCGCAGGTGCGGGTGGTGGGCCTGCTCGACCGACGCGAAGAACGCGTCCATGTCCACGAGCAGGATCACGCGCCCTCCCGCCAGGCGCGCTTCAGCGTCCAGCGCGGGCCGCGCGCGTCGTAGCAGAGCTCGTAGCTCTCGTCGCGCGATCCCTGGACGGCGAAGTAGCGCAGCACGGCCTGGCCCTCACGTCGGTTCCACTGCCCCGTCACCCTGCGGACCCGCACGACACGGCCCTGCCAGCGGAATCGGATCGGGCGCATGACGCCGTCCAGGAATGCGGTCAGCACGTCCACGGGATCGTCGAGCGATTCGAACATGGTCTTGCAGGCGGGCACCGGCGGCAACGCTACTGCACGCATGGGCAGCCCGCAAGGGCGGCGTGCGCTCCGGCGCGGGACTCCTCCGGCGCCGCCGCCCGCGCGCGCCGCTCGCCGACGGACGAGAGGTCCGCCGCCGCGAGCGCGCCGGACGTCAGGCGGCCAGCTTCTCGCGGCGCAGGTCGAGCGCGCGCCGGATCACGACCAGGAAGGTCGCGACCAGCGCGATGATCGCACCCGCCCACACCAGGCCGATGAACGGCTTGGTGCTGACCTCGACGGCCAGCACCTCGCCGTTCGAGGCGGCGCCCTGCTGCATGCCGGGCAGCGACAGCTCGACGCCACCGTCGGCGCCGGGCCGGGCGTTCAGGATGTTCACCTGCCCGCCACCCGGCAGGTAGTCCGGCGTGCGCGTCGGCTGGCCCGAGGTCATGCTGACCTCGAAGGTCGGCTTGAGGGGCACCGTGCGCCCGCCGGTCTCGGCCGTGACGTTGGCGATCAGCTTCATGGACTGCGGACCCGGGATCGGGGTGAAGCCGACGAACGTGTAGGTGACCTCTCCCAGCTTCTTCGATTCTCCGGCACGGAAGAACTCGCCCGCCCCCGGTCCGCCCGCCCCGCCTCCGACGATGTCGAGCGGCGAGATGTAGATGTCGTGGGTGAGGAACCGCTCGATGTGCGGGTTCTTCATGTAGCTCTGGTTGTAGTCGCTCCAGTAGAAATGCGCGTTGGCCGTGTACCGGCCCTCCGGCGCGTTCACGGCGATGACCGCCACGTCCTTGCCGTCGCCGCCACGCTTCATGCCCTCGTAGGTGAGCTGGTAACCGAGCGCGCTGCGCGCCTCACCCCGGGGCAGCTGCACCTGCGCCGAGCGGCCGTAGCCGGACGAGGCGATCACGCCGATGAGCAGGATCGCGACCCCCATGTGGCCCAGGTACGCGACGCCGTGCCGCCAGCCCGAGCGGAATCCCCGCACGGTGACGCCCCAGTTCGCGGCCAGCGCGAACGACATCGCGAAGACGATGGCCACCGGCATCGGATCGCGGACGCCCCACGCGACCGCCGCCGCGGTGAAGACGACCGCGAGCGCGACCGCCGTGCCGGTCACCGGCGCGAAGATCAGCATCGCGGTCACGAGCCAGCCGAGCAGCGCGAAGCCGAACCACGGGAACAGCGTCTTCGCGAGCGGGTGGCCGTTCGCGTTGACGAAGCAGGCGATCAGGCCGATCGCGATCACCAGCACCGAGATCTGCAGCACGCGGCCGAGCCGGTGCGCGCCGGGCGGAGGTTCCTGCTTGCGCCAGCGCATGAGCGGCGACAACCCGAGGAGCAGCCCCAGGGCGATCGCCAGCGGGGCGTTGACGAGGTTGTAGTAGGACGTCTGCACGTTCGCCGGCGGCCCGAAGAGCCGGGTGATGAGCGGCGCGCTCATGCCGAGCGCCACCAGCAGGCACATGAGCATGAAGACGAGCTGGCCGAGCCACAGGAACGACTCGCGCGAGAACGAACCCAGGGGCGTCGGCGCCTTCGGGATGTCGCGCAGACGGCTCAGCAGCAGGCCGTAGCCGCCGATCCCGACGACGCCGATGAACGACAGCAGGAAGCCCGAGAGGCCGAGGTTGGCGAACGAGTGCACCGAGAAGTCGGCCAGCACGCCGCTGCGCGTGAGGAACGACGCGTACAGCACCAGCACGTACGAGGTGATCGCGAGGAAGAAGTTCGTGCGCCGCAGCGAGCCGGTCACGCGCTGGACGAGCAGCCCGTGCAGCAGCGCCGTGTTGCTCAACCACGGGATCAGCGAGCCGTTCTCGACCGGATCCCAGCCCCAGTAGCCGCCCCAACCGAGCACCTTGTACGCCCACACGCCGCCCATGATGAAGCCGGTCGCCTGGATGGCGGTCGAGAACACCACCCACGGCATGACCGGCTTGAGCCAGCCGTCGAAGTCGCGGCGCACCAGCGCGGCGCACGCGATCGCGAACGGCACGACGAACGACGAGAAGCCGATGAACAGCACCGGCGGATGGATCGTCATCCAGTAGTCCTGCAGCAGCGGGTTGAGGCCCACGCCGTCGGTGAAGGCCTGCGTCGCGCGCAGGAACGGACCGCGCATCACCGTCACCAGTCCGAGCATGATGTTCGGCAGGTTCAGGAACATCATGGTCGGGGCCTGCAGCGGGTGGCGCCAGCGCAGCACGAACAGGCCGAGCGTCGTGCTGAGGAACGCCCAGAGCAGGAACGTGCCCTCCTGTCCTCCCCAGAACGCCGCGTACACGAAGCGGCTCGGCATCGCGCGCGACGTGTAATCGTGGACGTACTGGTACTGGTACTGGTGGCTGAACAGGATCCACCACAGGAACACGGTGCCCGCCAGGAACGCGACCCACTGGACGACGTACGAGGTGCGCGCGGCCGGTTCCGCGCCGGCGCGTCCGCTGGTCACCAGCAGCCAGGAGAGGCCGGAGACGAGCGAGGCGAGGAACGCCACCCAGGCGAACAGCTGTCCGAGGTTCAGCACGCCGGCGCGGAGCAGGGAGCCGCCGACCGCGAGCGCCGGCAGCAGCAGCGCGGCCGCGGTCAGCAGCGAGGTGCGGCGGCCGCTCACGAGGCCACGCCTTCGGGGTGCTTGCCCTCCATCGCCTGGTACTTCGAGGGGCACTTGACGAGCAGCTGGCTCGCCTCGAAGTGATCGCCCTGGTACTGCCCGATCGCGACGATGCTCACGGCCTGGTCGAAGTTTCCGGGAATCACGCCGCGGTACTCGACCGGCAGGACGTCCCCCTTGCCGTCCTTGAGGGAGAAGCGCAGGTACTGCTCCTCCTTGCGCAGGACGTAGTCCTTGGAGGCGAGCGTGCCGTTCACCTGCACCTGACCGCTCGCCGTGCGGGCCTCGGCGAAGCCGATGTACGGCGTCATGGTCTGCTTGAAACTCGTCACGCCGATCACCACCGCCGCGACCAGCAGCGCCACCGCGAGCATCACCTTCGTGTTCATCGCTTCTCCAATTCCCGCACGCGCCGCTCGACGCGCAGCAGCCACACGAACAGCAGGCCCCACACCAGCAGCGAGACTCCCAGCACGACGTAGTTGTGATTCATCCGTGAGCCACCCTACGCCCGGCCGCCGCCGGTGGAAACCCGGAGCGCCGGAGCGATCGTTTCTCGGTCCCTGCGACGTTCGAGACGCGCGACGCGCACCCGAAGCGACTGCATCCACACGAACAACCCGGTGAATCCGACCAGCATGGCCGTGAAGCACCAGCGGATCATCGGGTCCATGTCCACCTTGCCCCGCGTGTTGAGGATCGGGTCCGGGTGCAGCGTCTGGTACATGCGCGGCACGACGAACACCAGGAACGGCACGGCCACGAACGCGACCGCCGAATACACGGCCGAGAGCCGCGCCCGCTTCTCCTCGTCTTCGATGCTCCCGCGCAGCGCGAGGTAGGCGGTATAAATGAGCAGCAGGAAGAAGATCGAGGTCTCGCGGGGATCCCAGTTCCAGTAGGCCCCCCACATCGCCTTCGCCCACAACGCTCCGCTGACGGTGGCGCCGATGCAGAACAGCAGCCCCAGCTCGGCGGCGGCGGCGGCGTGATCGTCGGCGCGCAGGTCGCGCTTCACCAGGTAGCGGATGCTGTTGAGCATGGACCAGCCGAGCGCGAGCACGGTCAGCCAGGCGGCCGGAATGTGGAAGTACAGCACCCGCGTCGTCTCCTCCAGCACGGGAACCAGCGGCGCGAACAGCAGCGACGCGGTCATCGCCACGGAGATCCACAGGAACAGCACGACGCGCAGCATCATCAGATCGCTCAGTCCTCCCACAGATGTTCGTACAGTAACAGGCCCGCCGCGATCAGCGCCACGGCGTAGGCCGCGAGCAGGCGCACGGATCCGCCGGTCGGGCTTGACGCCCACATGTCACGAGTTCCGGCCACCGCCGCGGCCAGCACCGGCAGCAGCAAGGGCAGCGACACGCCGGCGAACAGCGCCCCGCGGCCCCGCGTCTGCGCGATCACCGCTCCGACCAGCGTCGAGGACGCGGCGAGCGAGACCGTGCCCAGCGCGAGCACGGCGGCGAACGGTCCCCAACGCACCGGCGGCGCCCCCGTCAGGAGCAGGAACAGCGGCACGGTCACCCCTTCGACGACCAGCAGGAAGAGCAGGTTGAACAGCAGTTTGCCGGTCGCGATCTCGGTGGGCGAGGCGACGAGGCGCAGCAGGAGCATCGTGCGGCCCTCGACCTCGCGCACGAACGCGTGGCCCAGCGAGGCGAGCGTCGCGAACAGCAGCACGATCCAGAACAGCGCCGCGAGCACGTCGGGACGGTTCGCCATCCTGCCGGCCGCGAAGCTCACCGCGGTCAGGCTCGCGACCGCGAACAACAGCGCGGCGTTGAGCCCGTAGCGGGTCCGCCATTCGCTGCGGCATTCCTTACGAAGGAGCGTCCAGACCGCGGCCGCTGAGCGGGATCCGGTTTGCGGCAAGCTGCACCTCCCGGGGATCGTTGGTGGCGAGGACGACGAGGCCCGATGGCGCGTGCTCAAGCACGAGCCGTTCCACGAGCGCCCTCCCCTCCTCGTCGAGGTGGGCGCCGGGTTCGTCGAGCAGCAGCAACGCGGGTCGGTGGAGTATCGCAAACGCAAGGCGCAGACGCTGCTTCATCCCCGAGGAGAACGTCCCGACGCGGTCGTCGCCCCGCGGCGCGAGGCCCGTCTTCGAGAGTGCGTTCTGAACACTCGCGCGCGCGTCGGGCAGTCCGCGCGCCTCGGTCGCGAAAGTCAGGTTCTCCGCCGCGGTGAATTCCTCGTAAAACTCCAGGTCGGGGCACGCCAGCCCCACGTGGCGGCGTCGCTCCCGCGGGGGCACGTCCGCGCCTTCCACCTCGAGCCGCGTCATGCCCTCGCTCGGACGCAGCATTCCGGCCAGCACGCGCAGCAGCGTGCTCTTGCCCGAGCCGTTCTCGCCCGTGACCGCGACGACGCCCGGCCCCGGTTGCTCGAACGTGACGGGCCGCACGGCGACTCGCGCGCCGAAGCGGTGCGCGACCGCAGACACCGACAGGCGAACGGCGCGAGCGCCGCCCGGCGCGGGCGCTGCGGATCCGCTCACGAAGCGCGGTCCCTCGCGGCCGTCTCCGCGTGCCGGTCGAGCAGGCGGACGAGGTCGGGAAGGATCTTCGCCTTCGCGTCCTCGCGCGAGCCCCGCATCTGCACCCCGGCCGCGTGCGGATGGCCGCCGCCGCCCCAGCGCGCGCAGACCTGGTCAATGGTCACGTTGCCGGTCGAGCGCAGCGACACCTTGACCTTGCCGGCGTCCACTTCGGAAAAGAGCGCGACCACCTCGACGCCCGCGATCGCGCGCGGCATGTCCACGAGTCCCTCGGTGTCGGCGCCGGCGAGGCCGTGCCGCGCGAACTGCTCGGGCGAGACTTCGAGCACCGCCAGCCGTCCGCCCTCGAGCATCTGCAGGGCCGCGAGCGCCTCACCGAAGAACCGCAGGCGGCCCGCCGGGGCGGTCGCGTGCACCCGGCTCGTCACGTCGGAGGGATCCACTCCCGCCTCGACGAGCGCCGCGGCCATGCGATGCGCCCGGGCGTCGGTGTTGGAGTAGCGGAAGTTCCCGGTGTCGGTGAACAGCCCCACGTACAGCGCCTCCGCCGCCAGCAGGCCGGGCGTGGCGCCGGCCTCGCGCATCAGTTCGAAGACCAGGCTCGCCGTCGAGGCCAGTTCCGGCTCGATGACGTTCACCTGGCCGAAGCCGTCGTGCGTCGCGTGGTGGTCCACGATCGCGATCGCGATCGCGTGGCGGTCGAGGTGCTGCGCGAGCCGTCCGATCCGCTGGCGGTTGCCGGTGTCGAGCACGATCAGCGCGTCGGACTCGCCGAACCGCCGCTCGCAGAGCGCCTCGTCGTAGGTCTCGACCGGCTCCTCCGCGACCAGCCAGGCGAACGCCGGAGGCGTGGGGGAATCGTTCAGGATCCGCACCTGCTTGCCGCGCCCGCGCAGCCAGCCCGCCATGGCGACCTCGCTGCCGATCGCGTCGCCGTCCGGGTTGACGTGCGTGGTGAGCAGAAACGAGCGGTGGCGGTCGAGGAAGGCGTGCAGCGCCGTGCGCGCGGGCGAGGCGGGCCCGGTCACGTGCGGTCCCCGCGAACGGCGAGCCCGGCGACGTCCTTCAGGAACCATGCGTGCAGGCGCGTGTCCGCCGTCAGCTCGGGATGAAACGTGAGCGCGGCGACCCGGCCCTGGCGAACACCCACCGGTTCGCCGGCGAGCGTCGCCACCACCTCGACCGCGCGCCCGACGCGGGTGATGCGCGGCGCGCGAATGAACACGCCGTCGAAATCCCTCCCCAGCGGAGCGACGCGCACCGGAGCGTGGAAGGAGTGCACCTGCCGCCCCCAGGCGTTGCGCTCGACGGTCACGTCGATCGCACCGAGCGTCGGAGCCGGCAGCCGGTCGGCGGAGCGCGCGAGCAGGATGAGTCCCGCGCAGGTGCCCAGCACCGGCTTCTCCCGCACGAAGCGCTCGATGCCGGGGCGCAGTCCGGTCGCCGCGAGCAGCCGCAGCATCGTGGAGGACTCTCCGCCCGGAACGATCAGCGCATCGAGCCCCTCCAGGTGCGCCGGCAGCGAAACGCGGACAGCCCCGGCGCCGAGCGCGAGCAGGGACGCGCGGTGGCGCTCGAAATCGCCCTGCAGCGACAGCAGGCCGACGCGGGGCGCCGCACCGGTGCGCGCCGTGCGCGCCGCGCTCATTTCGGCGAGCTCACCAGCCGCGCCGGGCAAGCCGTTCGTCCTCGGAGAGCGTCTCGAGCGAGATTCCGCGCATCGGCTGCGGCAGGCCCCGGCTCACCTCGAGCAGCACGTCGGGACGATTCCAGTTCGCGACCGCCTGCACGATGGCCCGCGCGGTACGCAGCTGGTCCCGGCGCGCCTCGCGCGGCTTCGACGCGTCCCCGACCTCGAAGATGCCCGAGCCGACGAACACCGCCTCGGCGCCGAGCTTCATCATGAGCGCCGCGTCGGCGGGCGTGGCGACGCCGCCGGCGGCGAAGTTGGGCACCGGCAGGCGGCCGGTCTTCGCGACCTGCTGCACCAGCTCGAAGGGCGCGGCGAGGCCCTTGGCCTCGGCCATCAGCTCGTCGGACGAGAGCGTCGTCAGCTTCTTCATGTGCGAGACGACCGCGCGCATGTGGCGCACCGCCTCGACGACGTTGCCGGTACCGGCCTCGCCCTTGGTGCGGATCATCGCCGCGCCCTCGCCGATCCGGCGCAGCGCTTCGCCGAGGTCGCGGCAGCCGCACACGAACGGCGCCTTGAAGTCGTGCTTCCAGACGTGGTTCGCCTCGTCGGCGGGCGTCAGCACCTCGCTCTCGTCGATGAAATCGATTTCCAGCGCCTCCAGGATCTGCGCCTCGACGATGTGGCCGATGCGGCACTTCGCCATCACCGGGATGTCCACGACCGACTGGATCTTCTGGATCATCGTCGGGTCGCTCATGCGCGCGACGCCGCCGTCCTTGCGGATCCTCGACGGGATGCGCTCGAGCGCCATGACGGCCGCCGCGCCCGACTCCTGCGCGATCCCGGCCTGCTCGGCGTTCATGACATCCATGATGACGCCGCCCTTGAGCATCTCGGCGAGCCCGACCTTGAGGCGGAACAGATCGGCCTGCGACGTCGGCTTGCCGTTGCGGGTGGCGGCCCGCTGGCCGTTGCGCTTCGCTCCTGCGCCGTGGCGCGAGTTCGGACGCTTCACGAAAGTCCTCCTCCCCCGGGCGCCGTCAGGCGCTCCGCTCCATCGCCGCGCCGCCGAGCGCGCGCAGGCGCTCGACGATGGGCGGCGTCACCTTGCAGACGTGTTCGATCTCTTCCTGCGTGTTCGACTCCCCGAGCGAGAAGCGCACGCTCGCGTGCGCGTCCTCCGGGCGCAACCCCATCGCCACCAGCACGGGGCTCGGCCCCGGGTCCGCCGCACTGCACGCCGAGCCGGTCGAAACCTCGACGCCGGCGCGGTCGAGTTCGTGCAGCACCGCCTCGCCATCCACGCCGGCGAAGCAGACATTGAGGATTCCGCCGACGCGCTGGTTCAGGTCGCCGTTGAGCCGCGTCTCGGGCACCGCCGCCAGCAGTCCGGCGAGCAGTCGTTCCGCCAGCGCGGCCACACGCTGCGCCGCGCCCGCGGCCAGGGCCTCCCGGGCCCGGAGCGCCGCGGCGCCCAGACCCGCGATCGCCGCGACGTTTTCGGTTCCGGCCCGGCGACCGCGTTCCTGATGGCCGCCGTGCACCTGCGGCACCAACCGGGTGCGCCGGCGCACGAACAACGCCGCCGCACCGACGGGCCCGTGGAACTTGTGGCCCGCGATCGTGAGCAGGTCCGCCTGCCAGGCGTCCACGGCGATCGGCAGCTTGCCCGCCGCCTGCACCGCGTCCACGTGGAAGAGCGCGCCGGCCTGCTTCGCGTGCAGGCCGAGCTCGGCGACGGGATGCACGACGCCCGTCTCGTTGTTGACCGCCATCAGCGAAACCAGCGCCACGTCGGGGCCCAGCGCGGCGGCGAGGGTCTCGGGATCCACCTGGCCGTTCGGGCGCACCGGCAGGACCGTGAGGGCGAACCCGCGCGTTTCGAGAAACCGGGCCGTCTCGAGCACGGAGTTGTGTTCGGTCGCGCCGGTGACGATGCGCCTGCGTTCGGGGCCCGCCAGCGCCGCGAGCGCGCCCTTGAGCGCCAGGTTGTTGGCCTCGGAACCGCTCGCGGTGAAGACGATCTCCTCGGGCTGGGCGCCGAGCAGGCGCGCCACCTCGACGCGCGCGCCCTCGACCGCCTCGCGCGCCGCCTCGCCGCGCGCGTGCACGCTCGAGGCGTTGCCGAACCGCTCGCCGCTCCACGGCGCCATCGCATCGAGCACCTCGGGCGCGGGCCGCGTGGTCGCGGCGTGGTCGGCGTACACGCGCGTCACGCGCGCACCTCCTCCGCCGACAGCGTGTGGATGCTGACGCGCTGCGCGAGCACCCCCGCGATCTTGCGCAGCTCGAGGGCGTAGGGACTGTCGGGCCGCGACGCCACGACCGGACGCCCCGTGTCGCCGCCCTCGCGCACCTCGGGCTGCAGCGGAATCGAGCCCAGGAACGGCAGGCCCATCGCCAGCGCCCGCTCCTGTCCCGCGCCGCTCGAGAAGATGTCGTGGCGCTCGTGGCACCCGGGGCACACGAAGTAGCTCATGTTCTCGATCACGCCGAGCACCGGCACGTGCAGCTTGTCGAACATCGCGATCGCCTTGACGGCGTCCTCGATCGCGACCGTGGAGGGCGTCGTCACCACGACCGCGCCGGTCACGACCGTCTGCTGGATGAGCGACAGCTGCACGTCGCCCGTGCCCGGGGGCAGGTCCACGAGCAGGTAGTCGCAGCCGTCCCACGACACGTCGTGCAGGAACGTCTTGATCGCGCCGTGCAGCATGGGTCCGCGCCACACGACCGCCTCGCCCGCGTCCACGAGCAGGCCCATGGACATGAAGCGCACGCCGTGCGCTTCGAGCGGCACGATGCGGCCCTCGTGATGCTGCGGCTGGCGGTTCACGCCCATCATGCGCGGCAGGTTGGGGCCGTAGATGTCGCCGTCGAGCAGGCCGACCTGCGCCCCCGTCTGCGCCAGCGCGATCGCCAGGTTGGCCGCGACCGTGCTCTTGCCGACCCCGCCCTTGCCCGAGCCGACGGCGATGACGTGCGCCACGCCTGCGAGCGCCTTGCGGTCGGCGCTCGGGTCCCTGGGCTTGCGCACGCGGCTGGTCGTGTTCAGCACGATGTCGGCGACGCCGGGGATCGCGCCGACGGCCCGGCGGCAGTCGTCCTCGATCTGCCCCTTGAGCGGGCAGGCCGAAGTGGTCAGCACCAGCGTGAACGAAACTTTCCCGCCGTCGATCGAGACGTCCTCGATCATGCCCAGCGACACCAGGTCGCGGTGCAGATCGGGATCCTGGACGGTGCCGAGCGCGGCGAGAACCTGTTCCTTCGTGATCGAGGACATGACGCTCCTGCTTTGGGCGCGCTCCCGCGCCTATTTCCGGGTGCGACGGCGCTCGCGCGCCTCCCACCATTCACGCAGACGATTGATGCCCATCGCCGTCAGCACCGCGAGCACGATGAACGTGATGGCGTTGATGAGCCCGTAGAAGTACACCGCTACTCCGCCACGACCCGGGTGACCTGCGGCAGCTTGGCGCGCAGGTAACGCTCGATGCCGTTGCGAAGCGTCGTGGTCGAGCTGGCGCAGCCCGCGCACGCCCCGTGAAGCCGGATGCGGACGACGCCGTCGTCGCCGACGTCCACCAGCTCGAGGTCCCCGCCGTCCGGCTGGACGACGTGCACCCGCAGCTGCTCGATGACTTTTTCCACCTGCTCCCGCATGGCCGCCTCCGGGATCCGGCGCGCAGGGATGCCGGGCCGTGGGTTCCCCGGCTCGAGGAGGCCGGACCGCGACATTCGAGGCCGGCACTCCGCTCCCATGCTGCCGAACGGGCTACATTATGAAGCGCACGCCGCCGCGTCAAAGCCGCGGCTCCGTCTCGCGGCGCCGGATTTGGCCTGCGCGTGACGTTTGATGCCGCGTGATCCGAAGGCTGTTCGCAGGGATTGCCCGTGGAGCGGGTGGCCCTCGCTTCACGCCGCCCGGGGCGTCCGTGAGCCGGGGGTCAGAATCTCGCCTGGAGCTGCGCGAGCAGCACGTCGGCGCGGGTCGGAGGCGCGCCCGAGAGGCGTCTCGAAAACTCGAGCAGCAGGCGCACGCGACCGGGCACGAGGTCCACGTTCGCGCCCCACGCGAGGCCCCGCACGCGCCGCGCGTCGCCCCGCTCGGGCCGCTGAAAGTCCTCCTGCCGCGCGACGGCCTGCACACGGGGCGTGAGCCGGAAGGCTTCGAGCACGTACCAGCCGAAGTCGTCCTTCGCCTGTTCACGACCGCGCCGGTGTCGCGTGAGGTACTCCGCGCGCAGGAGCGCGCCGCGGTGCTCCACGCTGGCGTCCACGCCCCAGCGCAGGCTGTCCGGGCCATCGCGCGCCACGCTCGCGCCCAGCGAGAGCCGCGGCAGCGGGTTCGCCGTCACGCGGCCCACGAGCAGCACGGCGGAGTCACGGTTGGCGGTCGTGTTCGCGCCTTCGCCGTTGAACACGCCGACGGCGAACGTGGCCACGGGGCCTGGGGCCCACTCGGCCGTCACGCCCATGTCGTACTTCGGCGCCAGCGAATCCACCGCGACCGCGAGGCCCGCCAGTTCGAGATCGGGGGTCGAGATCAGGTACTCGCGCGTGAAGGGCGTCTTGAACTCGCCCGCCGTGAGCGTGAAGGACTCGGGTGACCAGCGGAGGAACGCCTCGCGGAGACTGACCGCGGCCGCACTGCGCGCTCCGGTGGGCGCCTGCCATTCGGTGAGCATCCGGTACGAGAAGCGCGAGGGCAGCGGGCCGTCCACCGAAAGGCGGACGCGATTGAGCAGCAGCGTCAGCCCGGCCTGTTCCTGCCAGGACTCGCGCACCTGCAGGTAGCCCGCGAGCCGCGGCGCGGAAAGCTTCGGAGCCGCGGGCGGAGCGCTCGCCGCGCTGTCGGGCGCCGAGGCCCGCGACGGCGGCGCGCAGGCCGCGACGGCCGCGATGGCCAGCGCCCATCGCGCGGCGCCCCACCGGCGCCGCACGATCGTCCGGGAGGCCGAAAGGGTGCGCGGTTCCGTGGGCCGGGAAGGGCCAGGGCCGCGGAACGCGGTGACCAGCGGCAGTCGAGGACGGATCATCGTCGGTTCCATCCATAGATTTTGGTTGTCAACGGTGTCTAACTATCTCAAGATTCCTTCCATTGATGACTACAGGGAACATAAACGAACCTCCCGATGCATCCCAGCGCTTTCCGACGCACACAGGGGGACGCCATGAACACGCTGAACGCCACCGAAGCGGCGACGCTTCTGAAGCTGAACGTGAAAAGGGTTCAGATCCTGGCGCGTCAGGGCAGGCTGCCGGCGGCGCGCGTCGGCAGGAAGTGGCTCTTTCGCAGGGACGAACTCGAGGCGCTGCTCGGGCGGCGCGCGGACGCGCCCGGACGGACCCTTTCGATCAGCGCCCGCAATCGCCTGCGGGGCCGGGTCGCGCGCCTGACGGTGGACGGGCTGATGGCCGAAGTGGTGCTCGCGATCGGCGATCAGCACCTGGTTTCGATCATCACGCGCGCGAGCGCGGAACGGCTGGGCCTTCGGGCCGGCGACGAGGTGTTCGCCGTCATCAAGTCCACGGAAGTCATGGTCGGCAAGGAAGGGGTCGAGGATTGAAGCTCGCCGGCCGATGGGTCCTCGCCTGTGCGTGGTTGATGCCCATGCTGGCGTCCCCGCCGCCCCCCGCCGCCGCGGCTCGCGCCCAACACACCCTGCAGGTGTTCGCGGCCGCATCGCTCGCGGATGCGTTCTCCGAGCTCGGCCGCCTTCTCGAGGCCGGCCATCCGGGCCTCGAAGTCCGCTTCAACTTCGCCGGCTCCCAGCAGCTCGCGACGCAGCTCGGCGAAGGCGCCGCCGCGGACGTCTTCGCTTCGGCGGACGAGCGCTGGATGGAGGCCGTTCGCGAACAGGGGCTGCTCGCCTCGGAACCCGTGATCTTCGCGCGCAACGAGCTGGTCGTGATCGTCCCGCGCAGGAACCCGGGCCACATCGCGAGCCTGGCCGATCTCGCGCGTCGCGGGGTCAAGCTCGTCCTCGCCGCGGAGACGGTGCCCGCGGGACGTTACGCGCGAGCCGCGCTCGCGAAGCTGTCCCGCGAGCCGGCGCTCGGCCCCGAGTTCGCGACACGCGTGCTTCGCAACACGGTCTCCGAGGAGGAGAACGTGAAGGCGGTCGTCGGCAAGGTGCAACTCGGCGAGGCGGACGCCGGAATCGTCTACCGATCCGACGTGAGCCCCGCCGTCGCGCGCGTCGTCACCCGGATCCCGATCCCGCCGGACGCCAACGTCGTCGCCCTCTATCCGATCGCGCTGCTGCGTGGCGGCCACGCGGGCGCGGCGGCCCGGGCGTTCGTGGAACTCGCGCTCTCCCCCCGGGGCCAGCAGGTGCTCGAGCAGCGCGGCCTGATGCGGGCCGCGACGGGTCGCTGAGCGTGCCCGCCACCGCCGCCCGCCGGCGCCTCCCCGATTCCTTCGTGCGCGCGCTCGCCGCTTTCGCGACCGCCGTCCTGGTGGCCCTGCTGGCGCTGCCGTTCGTCGCGTTGCTGCTGCGCGCGCGCCCGGAGCAGATCCTCTCCCGGCTCGGTGACCCGGTGGTGCTCGACGCCCTCAGGCTGAGCCTGCTCGCGAGCGGGTCCGCGACCGCGATCGCGGTGCTGCTCGGGCTGCCGGCCGCCTGGGTGCTCGCGACGCGCCGGTTCCCGGGCAAGCGGATCGTCGAGGTGCTGATCGACCTGCCGATGGTCCTTCCCCCCACGGTCGCCGGGTTCGCGATGCTCATGGCCTTCGGCCGCGCCGGGCTCGCCGGATCGGCGCTGAAGGCGTTCGGCGTCTCGCTGCCGTTCACGACGGCCGGGGTGGTGCTCGCCCAGGTGTTCATGGCCGCGCCCTTCTTCATCGGTCCGGCGCGCGCGGCCTTCGCGGGCGTGGACCGGCGGCTGCTCGATGCCGCCGCGACGCTGCGCGCCCGCGAGAGCTTCACGTTCGTCCGCGTCGTCCTGCCGCTCGCGGCGCCCTCGCTGCTCGCGGGGGTGTCCATGGCCGGCGCGCGCGCGCTCGGCGAGTTCGGCGCCACGATCACGTTCGCCGGAAACTTCCCGGGCACGACCCAGACCATGCCGCTCGCGGTCTACGTGGCGCTGCAATCGGACCTGGACGCGGCGGTGGTCCTGTCGGTGCTGCTGCTGGCGATGGCCGTCGGCCTGCTGCTCGGGCTTCGTTCGGCGCCCGCCGGCGGATGGTGGAGCCGCCCGCGTGCTGCGCGCTGAAGTCCGGCGGCGCTTCGCCGCTTTCGAGCTGTCGGCGGCGCTCGAGGCCGGCGAGCGCTCCGTCACCGTCCTCGTCGGCGAGAGCGGCTCGGGCAAGACCACGCTGCTGCGTTCGCTCGCCGGCCTCGAACGTCCCGACGCGGGAAGAATCGAGGTGAACGACGTGGTGTGGTTCGACGCCGCGCGCGGCGTGGACCTTCCCGCGAGGGAGCGCGCGCTCGGCCACGTCGCGCAGGATTACGCGCTCTTTCCCCACCTGAGCGCCGCCGACAATGTCGCCTTCGGCCTGCGCGCGCAGGGCTGGTCGGCGCGCGACGCCGCCCCGCGGGTCGGCGCCGCGCTGGAACGGCTCGGCGTGGGTGCGCTGGCGAAGCGCAGGCCGCACGAGCTCTCGGGCGGCCAGCAGCAGCGTGTCGCCATGGCGCGGGCGATCGTGCTCGAGCCGTCCCTGCTGCTGCTCGACGAGCCGCTGGCGGCGCTCGACGTGCGGACACGCCGGTCGGTGCGGGGCGAGCTTCGCCGGATGCTCGCCGACCTGCCGTGCAGCACGGTGTACGTGACGCACAGCCCCGCGGAAGCGCTCGCCTTCGGCGAGCGCATCACCGTGCTCGAAGCGGGGCGGGTGAGCCAGAGCGGCACGCGCCAGGAGCTCATGCGCCGCCCGCGTTCGCCGTACGTGGCCGCGTTCCTCGGCGTGAACTTCTTCCGCGGCACGCACCTCGCCTCCGCGGGCGCCGCGACGTCCGCGGTCCGTCTCGCGCTGCCGCACGGCGAGCTGCTGCTCGGCGACGGCGGCGACGTCGTCGCCGTCGTTCACCCGCGCGACATCACGCTCGGCCTGAACCCTCCCGAGGGCAGCGCCCGCAACGTCTTCAGCGGCCGCATCGAGGAACTCGCCCCCGAGCCGCCCGACGGCGAACTGGTGCGCGTCTCGCTCGCGACGCGGCCGCCGCTCATCGCCGAGGTGACCCGCGCGGCGAGCGACGCGCTCGGCCTGCGACCGGGCCTGCTCGTCCACGCCTCGTTCAAGGCGGCCGGCGTCACGCTGGTGTCGTGAGCGCCGTTCCGGGAGGGTTCAACGCCGCAGCAGATGGAGCACGCCGGTCGTCATCTGGGGCAGGTAGGTGATCAGGATCACGCCGATGCCCAGGATGACGAGGAACGGCACGACGTGCCGGTACAGCGCCGGCAGCGGTTTGTCGAATCGCGACGAGGAGAGCAGCAGGTTGAGTCCGACGGGCGGGAACAGGAACCCGAGCTCGAGGTTGGCGAGGAACACGACGCCGAGGTGCACCGGGTCCACGCCGAACGCCGCGCCGATCGGCGCCACGAGCGGGGCGAGGATGACGATCGCGGAATAGATTTCGAGCACGCTTCCGAGCACGAGCAGCACGACGTTCAGCACGAGCAGGAAGACGTGCGGCGAATGAATGTGCGTGCGGACGAGGTCGAGCAGCGCGAGCGGGATCTGCGCGTCCACGAGCCAGCCGGTCAGCCCCAGCGCGCTGGCGAGCAGGATCAGCACCGCGCCGCACAACCCGGCCGCCTTGACCAGCACGCCGGGCAGCGCCCGGATCGGGTGGATGTCGCGCGTGATGAAGCATTCGATCAGGATCGAGTACGCGAAGGCGAACGCCGACGCCTCGACGATCGTCGCGCGCCCGGTCGCGAACAGCGCCACGACCAGCACCGGCACCGACAGCTCCCAGCGGGCACCCCACAGCGCGGCGAGCGCCTCCTTCGACGAGAAGGGGTACCGGGGCGCCCTCGACCGGCCGCCCACCCGGACTCCCCAGAGCGCGACGAGCAGGATGAGCAGCACGCCCGGCACGAGGCCGGCGATGAACAGCGAGTCGGCCGGCACGTTGGCGACGACGGCGTACAGGATCACCGGCAGACTGGGAGGAAGCAGCAGTCCGAGACTGCCCGAGGCGGTGACCAGCCCGAGCGAGAAGCCTTCGGAGTATTTCTCCTCGCGCAGGATCGGGTAGAGCAGGCCCCCGAGCGCGATGATCGTCACGCCCGAGCCGCCGGTGAAGGTCGTGAACAGCGCGCAGACGGCCGCGACCAGGATGGCGATGCCGCCCGGCATCCAGCCGAACATCGCCCGGAAGAAGCGCACGAGGCGGCTCGCCGCGTCGGATTCGGCGAGCACGTAGCCGCAGGCGGTGAGCAGCGGAATCGCCGGCAGTGTCGGCGAGACCATGAGGCGGTAGATGTCGGCGGTCACCGCCGAAACCGGCACGCCGTCGCGGAAGAAGAGCAGCAGCGCGATGCCGCCCATGGCGAGAAAGACGGGCGATCCGAGCAGCGTCGCGAGCACGATGAGCGCGAGGATCGGCAGCCAGCCCGCCTGCGCGACCGCGGGCACGAGCCCGAGGCCGAAGGCGAGCCCGATGGCCGCGAACGCGATCGCGCGGCCCCACGCGTGCCGCGACGCGCCCAGCGCGAAGCGCAGCGAGATCAGCGCCAGCGCGGCGGGCATGATCGCTTCGCTGATCCAGACGGGCAGGCCGAAGGCGAGCTTCACGCCCTGCTCGCGATCCACCATCACCACGCCCCACGCCGAGTAGGCGAGCACCGCGCAGATGCCGGCCGCGACCGCCGACGAAATCAGCCGCGCGACATCGCGCAGCCGGGCGTGCCCGAGCGCTTCGGCGGTGGAGAGGGTCAGGTGCTTGCCCTCGCGCGTCGCGAGCAGGCCGCCGAGGAACGCCAGCCAGAGCGTCAGCTGGGCCCGGTACGCCTCGCCCCCGGGCAGGAAGAACCCGTTGATCGGGCGGCCGACCGCCTCGATGAGCGGCAGCACCATGGTGAGTAGGAACGCGACAACCAGCGCCCCTCCTTCCAGGCGGTGGAGGAACGCGACGAACCGGTTGGCGGGCGGTTCTTGCGCGGCCGTGTCGTGATCCATGATCGGCGGGCACGCTACCACGCCGGCTTCGCCCGCGCTCGTGCAGCGGAGTCTCGCGTTCGTCACGCCGGCGGCTCCGGCCCGCCGTCCTCACGGGAGGGCCGCGAAGTTCGGGAGTAGGCTGCGCTCGTCGCAGCGCCCCGCGCGCGACCGGCGCCGGAGTCCGCCGGCGGCCGTCGCGAGGACCGCCGAGAGGAGAAGCTCCCCCATGACCTGTCCGAGTCGTTTCGCGGCCGGCGCCCTCGCGGCGCTCGCCTGTTTCGCCCTGCCCTGCGCTCCGGTCCGGGCCGCCGAGGACGGGCCCACCCGGATGCTCCGATCGCCGGCGGTCAGCGCCACGCGGATCGCGTTCGCATACGGCCAGAATATCTGGACGGTCGAGCGCGCGGGCGGAGTCGCCCGCCGGCTCACGAGCTTTCCCGGACAGGCTTCGAACCCGAGATTCTCGCCCGATGGCCAGTGGATCGCCTTCAGCGGCGAGTACGCCGGCAATCTGGACGTGTACGTGGTGCCCGCCGCCGGCGGCGAGCCGCGGCGGCTGACCTGGCACCCGGGCGCCGACCTGGTCCAGGGCTGGACGCCGGACGGCAGGGCCGTGATGTTCGCCTCCGGCCGCGCCACCAACGCGCCCTCGCCCTCGCCAAGGTTCTGGACGGTGCCGGCCGCCGGCGGGCCCGAGGAGCCCATGGTGCTGCCGCGTGCCTACCAGGGCCGAATCTCGCCCGACGGCGCGCAGGTGGCGTTCCGCCTGAACAACTCGTGGGACGAGGAGCGCCGCAACTACCGCGGCGGACAGAACCGCCCCATCTGGATCACGAACCTGCAGACGCTCGAAACCGTCACCCCGCCGTGGGACGGCTCGAAGGACATGGACCCCGCGTGGCTCGGCTCGACCGTCTACTTCATTTCCGACCGCGACGGCGTCGCCAACGTCTGGTCCTTCGACACGCGGTCGAAGTCGCTCGCGCAACTCACCCGGTTCACGGACTTCGACGTCAAGACGCTCGACGCCGGCGCGGGCGTGGTGGTCTTCGAGCAGGCTGGCCTGATCCACGAGCTGGATCCGCAGTCGGGCCGCGAGCACGCCCTGGACATCTCCGTCGCCGCCGACTTCCCGTGGATGCAGCCGCACTGGGAGGACGTCTCGGCGCGGATCTCGAACCTCGAGATCTCGCCGACGGGCAAGCGCGTCCTCGTCGAGGCGCGCGGCGAGATCTTCACGATTCCCGTGGACAAGGGCGACGTGCGCAACCTGACGCGATCGGGCGGTTCGGCGGAGCGCGACCCGGCCTGGTCGCCCGACGGCCGATACGTCTCGTACTTCAGCGACCGCTCCGGCGAGTACCAGCTCGTGATCGAGGACCAGGGCGGGGTGAAGCCGGTGCGCGTCGTCACCCTCGAACACCCGGCCCATTTCTACACGCCCGCCTGGTCCCCGGATTCGAAGAAGCTCGCCTACCACGACACCAACCTGCGGGTCTGGGTGCTCGACGTCGCGAGCGGGAAGGCGAAGGTCGTCGGCAACGACCCGTGGATGTGGCCGCGGCGCACGCTGCAGCCGGCGTGGAGCCCGGACTCGCGCTGGCTCGCCTACACCGCGCACCTGTCGACGCTGTTCCGCGCCGTGTTCGTCGCCGACGCCGAGACCGGCGAGTCGAGGCAGGTGACCGACGGTCTCGCCGACGCCAGCTACCCGGTGTTCGACGCCAGCGGCAAGTACCTGTGGTTCCTCGCTTCGACGAACCTCGGGCTCGCCTCCCAGTGGCTCGACATGACCTCGTACGACCACGAGGAGACCTCGGGCCTTTACCTCGCCGTGCTGAAGCGGGACGGAGCGAGCCCGTTCCTACCCGAGAGCGACGAGGACGCCGGCGCCACCTCCGTCGCGCCGGAGGAGGCCGGCGGCACGAAGGCCCCGGGCGGCGTTTCCGGCCGGCGGTCCGCTCCGGGCGGGGACACGGCCAGGCCGGGAGAGTCCGGACCTTCGAAGAGCGCCGCCCCGGTCACGATCGACTTCGAAGGCCTGCAGTCGAGGATCGTGGCGGTGCCCGGCGTCGTCGAGAAACCCTCCAGCCAGTTGCGCGCGGGAGTCGCCGGAACGGTGTTCTGGCTCGAAAGCGAGCCCGCCGGCGGCACCTTCGGCGGCGGCCGCGGCACGCTCATGCGTTACAAGCTCGCCGACCGCAAGGCGCAGACGTTCGCCGGCGACGTCGCCGACTTCGCGGTGAGCGCCGACGGCCGCAAGCTCGTGTACCGCGCCGCCGCGCCCGGCGGACCGGCGGGAGGCCCGCCCGCGCGCTCCGCCGCACCGGCCCTGTACGTCGCGGACGCCGACAAGGCGCCCGCGGGCAAGGACGCCACGAAGCTCCCATACGCGCTGCGCATGTGGCTGGACCCGCGGGCCGAGTTCGCGCAGATCTTCGCCGAGGCCTGGCGGAACCAGCGCGACTACCTCTACGTGCCGAACCTGCACGGCGCCGACTGGCCGAAGATGCGCGGGAAATACGGTCAGTTCCTGCCCTACGTCGTGCATCGCGCCGACCTCAATTACCTGCTCGACATGATGGGCGCCGAGATCGCGATCGGGCACTCGTACGTTCGCGGCGGCGACATGCCGGAGCTTCCGCCCGTGTACTGCGGGCTGCTCGGAGCCGATTTCTCGCTCGAGCAGGGGCGCTACCGGATCGCGCGGATCTACGACAACGAGAGCTGGAACCCCGAGCTCAGGGCGCCGTTGGCCGTGCCGGGCGTGAACGTCTCGGTCGGCGACTACCTGCTGGCCGTCAACGGCGAGGAGCTGCGCGCGCCGGACAACCTGCACCGCCTGCTGGACGGGACCGCGAACCGGCAGACCGTGCTGACCGTGAACTCGCGTCCGCTGATGGAGGGAGCCCGACAGGTCACGGTCGTGCCGGTGACCAGCGACCAGGGCCTGCGCACCCGCGCCTGGGTCGAGTCCAACCGCCGCCTCGTGGACCGGCTCTCGGGCGGCAAGCTGGCCTACGTCTATCTGCCCAACACCGGCCAACCGGGCTACGCCAGCTTCAACCGCTACTACTTCTCGCAGCAGGACCGGCCGGGCGTGGTGATCGACGAACGCTGGAACGGCGGCGGCTCCGCGGCGGACTACATGATCGAGGTCATGCGGCGCCGGATCGACGGCTACTTCAACAACGTCGCCGGAACGCGCGTGCCGTTCACGAGCCCCGAAGCCGGAATCTGGGGTCCGAAGGTCATGGTCATCAACGAAATGGCGGGCTCGGGCGGCGACTACCTTCCGTACATGTTTCGCACCTTCGGCATCGGCACGCTGGTCGGCAAACGCACCTGGGGCGGCCTCGTGCACACCGCCGACACCCCGACGTTCGTGGACGGTGGTTCGGCGATCGCTCCGCGCGGCGGGTTCTTCTCCGCCGACGGGAAGTGGGCCGTCGAGAATGAGGGCACGCCGCCCGACGTGGACGTCGAGAACTGGCCGAAGGACGTGGCCGCCGGCCGCGACCCGCAGCTCGAGAAGGCGGTCGAGATCGCGCTCGAGCAGCTCGCGAAGAACCCGCCGAAGCGGCTCATGAGCGAACCGCCCCCGCCCACCTGGGGCCAGCGGAAGTAGGGTCGGAACGCGCGCAGGGCGGCCGCGGCACGGGCGGCCGCCCCACGCGTGTGTTCGCCGGCGCTCAGCCCAGCCAGTCGCGCGCGATGCGCCAGGCGATGAGGACGCCCGCGAGGCTGCCGAGCGAGCTGACGAGGAACGCCGTCATCGGGCCGAAGCGCGCCGCGACCGCCCAGCCGGCCCACCCGCCCACGGTCATGCCGACCATGATGAAGAGCCGCTTCACCGCGGAACTCCGGGGTGCCGGGAGTCCGGGCCGGCCCGCCTCCGGCCAGGGGCCGCGCTCTCCGCGCGAAGGTGCGCCGTCGTGCGCCGCCGCCCGCTCACTTCAGGAACAGCAGCTTGCGCTGCACGGACACCCCGCCCGCTTCCAGGCGCGCCAGATAGACGCCCGCCGCCAGGCCCTGCCCGCGAAGCGCGACGCTGTAACGGCCGGGCGCCTTGCGCTCGTTCACGAGGGTCCTCACCTCGCGCCCCTGCACGTCGTACAGGCGCAGCGTCACCGGCGAGGCGACCGGCAGCGTGTAGAGCAACCGGGTCTCGCCGCGGAACGGGTTCGGAAAGCCCGGCGACATCGTCACCGCCGCCGGCGGACCCGCCGGCCCGGCGTCGGTCACGCGGATCGAATCCGTGCCGCCGAACTGGTAGTAGCGGGCCGAGAACTCCTGCAGGTACTGATTGGCGAGATCGTCGTCGTGGACGATGAGCGTGTTCTCGTTGTTCGAGTTCTCCGCCGACGCCGACCAGTTGTGCGAGCCGGTGAGCACGACGCCGTCCCACTGCGGATTGTCGGCGTCCACGATCAGGTATTTGTGGTGGAGCAGGCCGCCGCCGTTGTTGAGCCCCACATCCACCCCGGCCCCGACGAGCTCCGCGTACTCGGAGCCGGAGTCCGTGTTGTTGTCGAGATCCCCGCGCACCTTGCGGCCGGCGTTCTTCTGGGCGATCAGCGCGGAGGCGAGGTCCGAGCGCGTCAGGGTCAGCAGCTCGAATCCGAGGGAGTGCTGCGCCGCCTGAAGGGTCTGCAGGATCTGGAAGTTGGTCCCGTCGGAGGGGCTGAAATAGCAGCGCACGTCCCGGCCGCCGATCACGAACCGATGCGGCGTGTCGTCCAGCTTGTGCGCGCCGAAGCGTGAGACGGCGGCGTTGGGCGTCTCGGTCGTGCTCCCCCACATCTCCTGGAACTCGAGCGTGTAGGCGTTCGCCAGCGCGAGGTCCTGCACCTCGATCGCGTTCTGGTAGTCGTTGTTCGTGCCCGGGTCGGTCGGGTTCCACGAGCCCGTCCACACCCACGCGCTCTCGGGGGCCCCACCCCGCGCGTCGATGACGAAGAACTTGTTGTGCATCAGGCCCGCTCCGAAGTTGACCGGGTCGAAGCGGTCGTTGATGAGCGGGATGCCGGCCGAGACGAGGGAGTTGAGGGCGGCGGTGCCGAGATTGTCGTACTCGGTGATGACCCGGACCCGCACGCCGCGGTTCCGGGCGGCGATGAGCGCGTTCGCGAGGGTCGTTCCCGGCGTGCCGCTCAGGCTGTAGATCGCCGCGTCCACCGAGCGCTGCGCGGCGTTGATGCGCGCCGACAGCAACGCCGGCAGGTTGGCGTTTCCGTTGGCGGGCGTCAGGTACGCGAGCGACGCGTTCACGCTCTTGTTGAAGTAGGCGTGAATGGCGCCGGTCGTGGCGGGCGGGGAAGCCGTGCTGAAGATCGCCGGCGAGGCGAAGTTGGTGCCGTTGGCGTCGGTCGAGCCGGCGCTGTACCAGTAGGCCGTCGCCGGCTGCAGCCCGGGAAGCGTCACCGCGTGCGACGTCCCGGAGGCCGCGTTCAGGACACTGTCCCCCAGCGCGGGCGTCAGGCCATAGCGGACGATGCTGCTCGAGGACACGTCGGTGGTCCAGTTGATCCGCACCGAGCCCGGCTGGATCTGGTCCTCGTAAGGGGTGGTCAGCACGATCGGCCCCGGGTGCGGGATGATGTCGTCCGAGGTGCGCGGCGAAATCTCGTAGTCCGCCGTGTAGGGCGGCCCCGGAGCCGGCGTGCCCGGCTTGTACTGCTTGAGGATGCCGACGACGTCGAACACCGTCGGCGCCGGCGGCCAGCTGGCCGGAATGAAGATGTTGGTCGTTCCGGTGGCGTCCGAGATCGTGGACAGGGTGGAGTTGTAGGTCACCCCGTTGATGCGCACGAGACGGCCCTCGTCGGGCTCGCTGAAGTCCGGCTGAAAGGTCGCGTTGACCTCCGAGCAGGTCATGATCCTGGGGTCGGGCACCGGCCGGCCGGTCGCGTGCCGCACGAGCAGCGCGAAATCCGGCTGCAGCTCGGTGAGCCCGCGGAACTGCAGGACCGTTCCGGTCACGGTGATGCTGTCGCCGGGCGACAGCGCGAAGGGCGGCAGCGAGGCGCTGAACAGGTCCACGCCGCCGGTGCCGTCCTGCACGTACACGTCGGTGCGCGTCGGATTGAGGTCCGCGGTCACGATGCCGGAAACGGTCGCCTCCGCCCCGACGGCGTACGGCGCCGCCGCCACGCCGCCGGCGTCGTTGACGTGGATCGTCACGATGGGCACCAGTTCGAGCACGCGCACCGCGGGCTGGGGCGTCACCGGAAGCCGCGTGCCCGAGGCCACCGCGCTGCGAACCGCGAATGAAGAGACGCCCTTCGTTCCCGGCGTCGTCACGCCGAGCAGCGTCAGGAGCCCGGGGTCGGTCGCGGTCACCGCCGCGCCGTTCACGAACACGGTGTCACCCACGACCGAAGCCGTCGCGGCCGCGAACCCCGTTCCCGAGAGCAGCACCGAACCCGCGGAGTGGGACCACGTCCAGCTCGCCGGCACCACGACCGAAAAACTCGCGAGCGTGTAGGCCGAGTCCTGGGTGAACGAAACGTACAGGGAATCGAGGCTGCGGGCGGTGAAGACGGTCGCGGGCAGGATCACGGCGTGGCCGGTGCCGCTGCCGCCGCTCGCGAAGCCGGGTTCGGGCGCGCTGGCCGCGTTCTGCGGATTGCGGCCGTTACCCTGGAACACGAAGTCGCTGCCGTTGACGTCGGTGTCCTGGCCATTTCCGGCGAACTGGTCCGCGCCGCCACCGGCGAGCGACGTCGAGGTCGAGGACGCGTTGGCCTTGCGCTCGACGCTGTTGTTGTTGGCCGAGGTGCCATGGTTCGGAGCCGCGACGCCGCCCTCGGGGTCGTTCGTGGCCCCCCAGCCCACCTTGTCCACGGTGGCCAGCGCGCCGTCCACGAGCTGCATGTTGCCGTTGTCGGCGATGCCCGAACTGCCGGGCCACAGGCTCGACGACCAGTCCGGCGTGACCGCGCCCACGTAGCCCTGGCTGGCGATCAGGTAGTAGCCGTGCGCCGCGATCTGCGCGCCCCCCGGCAGGATCGCCCGGTCTCCCCACGTCGAGCCGGCGGAGGACTTGTACTGCAGGCGCCAGCCACCGATCGAGATCGGGTTTTCGGTCGGATTGTAGAGCTCGAAGAACTCGTCGAAGGCCGAAGCGGGACCGCGTGTCGCGAACTCGCTGATGACCACGTGGGTGGCGGCGGCGAACGACGGCGGGGAGCCGACGGCAAGGGCGGAGAACGCGAGCAGGAGGACGCGGAGGGCGAGGCGGCTGCGCGAGGGCATGGTCGCTCCGAGGCTGGACGGTGGTGGGCCCGTGGGTGTGCCGCAAGCCTAGCACCGCCGCCCGGGACGGCTCCATGGCGGGCCGGGGCCCGGGCTCGTCAGCGCTCCTCCGCGGGCTTTCGCGGGTAGAACTTGCGGCCCACGAGTTCGTCGGGCAGGTGCTGCTGGTCCTTCGCCGCCTGCGGATCGTCGTGCGCGTAGGCGTAGCCCCGGCCGTAGCCCAGATCCTTCATGAGCCGGGTCGGAGCGTTGCGAATGACCAGCGGTGGCGGCAGGGAGCCGCTCTGCTCGATCTCGCGCATCACCGCGCCGTAGGCCACGTAGGTCGCGTTCGACTTGGGCGCGTGCGCGAGGTGGACGACGACCTGCGCCAGCGCCAGCTCGCCTTCGGGGCTTCCGAGCTGGTGGTAGGCCTGGAAGGCCGCGGTCGCGAGCACCAGGGACTGCGGGTCGGCCTCCCCGACGTCCTCGCTCGCGAAACGGACCAGCCGGCGCGCGACGTAGAGCGGGTCCTCGCCGGCCGCGATCATGCGCCCGAACCAGTAGAGCGAGGCGTCCACGTCCGAGTCCCGCAGGCTCTTGTGGAGCGCGCTGATCAGGTTGTAGTGCTCCTCGCCCGCGCGGTCGTAGCGCAGGTGCCGGCGGGCCAGCGCCGCGCGCACGTCGTCGGCCTCGATTCCGCGGCCGCGCGCCGCGGCGCTCGCCGCGGCGATCTCGAGCGTCGTGAGCGCCCGGCGCGCGTCGCCGTCCGCCGCCGCGGCGAGCAGCTCGAGCGCCTCTGCGCTCGCCGCGACGCGGCCACCGTAACCGTGCCCGGAGGCGAGCGCGCGCGAGAGCACTTCGCGGACGTCGGCGGGCTCCAGCGGCCGCAGGACGAGCACCCGCGCTCGGCTCAGCAACGCCGAGTTCACCTCGAAGCTCGGGTTCTCGGTGGTCGCGCCGATGAACACGATGTCGCCGCGTTCGACGTGGGCGAGGAACGCGTCCTGCTGCGCCTTGTTGAAGCGGTGGATCTCGTCCACGAACAGGATCGTCGGCTGCCCGGTCTGACGGCGGTGCCGGGCCGCGCGCTCCATGACCTCCTTCACTTCCTTGACGCCCGAGAGCACGGCCGAGAGTTGCACGAACGGCACACCGGCGGTGCGCGCGATCAGCCGCGCGAGGGTCGTCTTTCCCGTGCCGGGCGGACCCCACAGAACGATGCTCGAAAGGTGCCGGCCCTCGCGCATCAGCGCGAGCGGGCTGCCGGGGTCCAGCAGGTGCCGCTGGCCGACCAGTTCCTCGAACGCGCGCGGGCGCATGCGATCGGCGAGCGGCGCGTCCGGCCCGGGCTCGGCGGGCGGACCGCCGGCTCCGCCGCCCGTGACGGGTGGATCGCCGAACAGGTCGCCCGTCACGGCTTCGCCGACCCTTCGGCCGGTCGCGACCCGGCGAACCCTCCGCCGTCCGCCGGCGCGCGCCCGGGCCCGCCGGCGCGCCGCGCCCACTCGAGCAGCAGCTGCACGGCTTCGTCCGCGGTCGCGGGCCGGCCCTGCGGGCCGCCGTGCGCCTCGAGCTTCTGGAACAGCTCGGCCAGGACCGGCGGCTCGATGTTCGAGGCGGCGAGCACGTCGAGATCGCGGAAGATTCGCGCCGGGGGTCCCTGAGCGACGATTTCTCCGCCCTTCTTGAGCACGTAGACCCGGTCCGCGAGCGGCGCGACGAGCTGCACGTCGTGCGTCGCCACCACCAGCGAGACGCCCTGTTCGGCGTTCAGGGCGTTCAGAAGGCCGACCATTTCGTTGCGCGAGGCCGGGTCGAGTCCCTCGAACGGTTCGTCCAGCACGAGCAACTCGGGATCGAGCACCAGCGCGCCCGCGAGCGCCACCTTGCGCTTCTCGCCGCCCGACAGGTAGTGGCAGACCTTGTGCCGCAGGTGCTCGATCCCCATCCGGCGCAGCGCCCGGGTCGTCTTCTCCCCGACCTCGGCTTCGCTGTAACCGTAGTTCCGCGGGCTGAAGGAGACGTCGTCGAAGACCGTCGGCGCGATGATCTGCTCGTCGGCGTTCTGCAGCAGCACTCCGATCCGCTCGCGAATCGAGCGGAAGTTCCGGCCCGGGTCCTCGCCGAACACGCGGACTTCCCCCTCCTGCGACTGCAGCAGGCCGAGCAGGTGGTACAGCAGCGTGCTCTTGCCGCAGCCGTTGGGGCCGAGGATGACGACGCGCTCGCCCTTCTCGACGACAAAGTCGAGCCCGCACAGGTGCACGGTCGTGCGATCGGGGTAGGTGTGCCGGACGCAGGAAACGTGAACGATGGGCCCGCTCATGCGCCCCCCGTCCCGCGCAGGAGAATCGCAACCGCGAGCACCCACGCCAGGCACACGAGCGCCCACGCGTCCTCGACCCGGAAGTCGTGCCAGTGCCGGCAGCCGCAGATGCGCCCCGAATGCCCGCGTAGCGACATGACCTGGTGGAGCCGCTGGCTGCGCTCGAAGCCGGACAGCAGGACCGTCCCGAGCGCCTCCCCCAGCAGGTCCAGGCGCCTGCGCGGCGACCCGCTCATGCCGCCCCGCAGGTACAGCGCCCGCCACAACCGTTCGACCCGCGCGAGCAGCATGAAGACGGCGCGGTAGGTCAGGAACAACGCGTCGCCGAGGGTCTTCGGCAGGACGCGGGCGAGCGGAGCGAACAGGTCCGGGTAGGGCGTCGTGCCCACGAGCCAGAGCGCCGCGAGGCTCGCGACCATCGGCCGCATGCCGAGCACCAGCGCCGCGGGCAGGTCGCCGCGGAACCGCGCGACGACGAACACGAACGAGAAGAGCAGCGGCGTGCCCGCCGCGGCGGCGACGAGGCCCGCCGGCAGGCGGGCGGCCGCGCTCAGGGCGAGCGCCGTCGCCAGCATCAGCGCCAGCACCAGCCACGAGGGCGAGAACACCGCGACCGCCACGAGCGCCGCCGCGAGCACGAGCTTCGAGGCCGCGCTCGCCCGGTGCCAGACGGTGCCGCCGGCGCTGGCCAGGTAGTCCACCTGTGCGAAGGTGTTGATCACGACCGCGGAGCCTCGTGGGCGATCGTCCGCGCTCCCGCGGGGCGCGGCAGCAGGTCCGGGCGCACGCGGTCGAGGAAGCGCGCCAGCCCGTAACCCAGCAACGACTCGACCCCGACCGCGACCGCGAGCAGCGGCAGGAGGACCGCGGCCAGCACGCCGCCCCGCACCCAGCGGAGCGCGTGGCCGACCTCGTGTTCGCTCCCGAGCGCCGGCGAGAGGCGCACGCTCAGCCACAGCAGCGCGATCCACAGCGCGCTCGACAGGAGTTGCGAGACCGCGGTCGCCGCCGCCATCGCCCCGGCGGGCCGCAGGGGCCGTACGAGCGCGAGGTAGACGGGGCGGGCGGTCGCTGCTCCGAGCCCCAGGACCAGGGTGTTCAGGCCGACGACCGTGAAGCCGCCCTGCCCCATCAGCGCCAGGATGAGAGTGACGACGAAGCTCACCTGCATCGCGCCCGCCGCGCCGAGCAGCACGCCGACGGGTCCGGCGAGCGTCATGCAGTAATCGAACGCGGTGATCGGCACCGGCAGCGCCATGATCACGAGCATCACCCCGGCGAGCGTGCTCTGCAGCGCCATCGGCCGGGCGCCCGCGCCACGGCCGCCGCGGACCCCGAGCAGCAGGAGGAAGGCGGCGAGGAGCAGGCCGCCGAGCCAGACGGGGACGGGCAACACGCCATCGGGAATGTGCAGGTGGGACAAGGGACGCCCTCGGGAATCAGGTGCGGCGCACCGGACCTACTGGGCCCAGGCGAGCGCCACGGCGGCGGCGATGGCGCCGGCATCATGCAGGGCCGAGAGCGCGGCGTCGAGCGTCGCGCCGGTGGTGACGACGTCGTCCACCAGCAGCACCCGCCTGCCCCGCAGCCACGACGGCCGTTCGATGGCGAACGCCCCCGCGAGGTTCGCCCGCCGTGCGGCCGGGCCGAGCCGGGCCTGGGGCGCGGTCGCCCGCACCCGGCGCAGCGCGTCCGGCAGACGCGGCACGCCGATCGCTTCGGCGAGCGCGTCGGCCAGCGCCGCCGACTGGTTATAGCCGCGCTCGCGCAGGCGGGCGGGATGCAGGGGCACCTCGAGCACGAGGTCGGCAGGGCGCCCCGCCGCCGGCAGGGCGGCCGCCATTTCCGCTCCGAGCGGGGCGGCAAGGGCCGGTCGGCCGTGATACTTGAGCGCGTGCACGAGCGCGGCGGCACGCTCGTCGAACAGCCAGGGCGCGTGCACCGCGAAGGCACGATGACGGCGACAGCCGGCGCCTTCCCGCCCATCGGACAGGCAGCGCACGCACAGGATCGTGCGCAGGCGCGGAATGCGGGCGAGGCATGCGCCGCACAGCAGCCGATCCGGGTCGGCGGCGACGCCGCATCCCGGACAGCGTTGCGGCAGGACCGCGTCCGCGACGGCCCGCAACAGCGCGCCGGTCATCGCGGCCAGCCCACCGCTGCGGAGAGCGGTTCGAGCGGAACCTCGCGGCCGAGCCACAGCGAAAGCGAACGGCGCGCCTGGTGGACGAGCAGCCCGAGCCCGTCCACCGCCCGCAGGTGCTGGGCCCGCGCCGCCTTCACCCACGGCGTCAGCTCCGGCCCGTAGGTCAGGTCCACGACCAGCGCGGTTCGCGCGAGCCGCTCGAGCGGGGCGGGCGGCTCCTCCGCCGACAACGGGGTGCAGTTGACGATCACCGTGCCTTCGGCGAGCGCGTCGCGCTCCTCGTCCGAGCGCCAGCCCAGGAAGCGCTCATCGAGCCCTTCCCCCCACGCGAAGCGCGCGTCCCGGGGCCGACGGGCGCTCACCGTGACCTCGCGGCAACCCGCCCAGTGCAGGGCCAGCGCGAGGCTGCGTGCGGCGCCGCCGGCGCCGAGCAGCACCACCCGTTCGCGGACCGGGTCGTGCCGCAGCTCCCTGAGCAGGTCCACGAATCCGGGACCGTCGGTGCTGTCGGCGTAGCCGCCGGGCTCCCGGAAGACGAGGGTGTTGGCGGAACGGGCGCGTTCGGCGGCCACCGAGGCCCGGGCCGCGCAGTCGAGCGCCGATTCCTTGAGCGGGTGCGTGAGATTGCAGCCGAGCCAGCCGCGGGCCGCGAGGTCCGCGAGTCGCCCGGGCAGCTCGTCCACGCGGGTGCGCAGCGCTTCGGACTCGCAGACGACGCCGACGGCCGCGCAGCCCGCGCGGTGCAGCACGGGCGACAGGGTGTAGTGGAGCGGATCGCCCAGCACCGCGAGGCGGACCGGCGCGCTCACGGCCGCGTCGCGGCGGGAGCTTCGCGGCGCAACCGCACCAGCATGAGGATCGCGAACAACGCGAGCGCCGCGCTGGTCAGCTGGCTCTCGGTCATCGAGAAGGCGGCGGTGCGCAGCAGCACCGCGTCGGCTTCGTACGCACGGGTCATGTCGATCGGGATGCGCGCCAGCGAGAAGACGAGCAGGAAGCCCCAGAAGAGCATTCCCGGGGTGCGGAGGCGCTTGCGCACCGCCCACGCCACCACGAACAGCAGCAGCCCGACTCCGGCGTTGTAGAGCTGCGAAGGGTGCACGGGCGTGTCGCCGAACTCGAGGTAGGCGAACGAATCGTGCGGGAAGCGGACCCCCCAGGGCAGGGACGTCGGGCGCCCGTAGCAGCAGCCGTTGAACCAGCAGCCGAGACGGCCGAACATCAGCCCGAGCGCCAGCGACGGCGTCAGCGCGTCGGCCACGAGCCAGCGCGGCAGGCCCAGTCGGCGCGCGGCCACCAGTCCCGCGAACGTGCCCGCGACGATCCCGCCGTACAGGGTCAGTCCGCCCTGCCACAGCGCCAGGACGCTCCCCCACTGGCTGCGAAACTCCGCGAGGTGCTCGATGACGTACAGGCCGCGCGCCCCGATCACCGCCGCGACCAGCGTGACGAGGATCACGTTCACGAAGCGGTCCTCGTCCAGCCCGAGACGGCGCGCCTCGCGCAGGCCGAGCCAGGTGCCGAAGAGGAACGCGGCGGCCATCAGCGCCCCGAACGAGCGCAGGTGCAGGGGGCCGATCTGGAACAACTCGGGATGCATCAGGACTCCCGGCGCCGCAGCGCCACGTTCTGCAACAGGCCGATCTGGACGCAGTTCACGATCAGCGCGGTGCCGCCGTACGAGAGGAACGGCAGCGGCACGCCGGTCACGGGCGCCCAGCCGACCGTCATCAGGATGTTGACCATGACGTGGAAGAACAGGGCGGTGACGATCCCGACGGCGAGCAGGCTCGCGAACCCGTCCCGCGCCACCACCGCGAGGCGGTAACCGCGGATGATGACGACCGCGTACAGTAGCACCGCGGTCAGCGCCCCGAGCAGCCCGAACTCCTCGCCCACCACCGAATAGATGAAGTCCGTGTGACGCATGGGCAGGAACGCGAGCGCTTTTTGCGAACCCTTGAGGTAACCCTTGCCCAGGAGGCCTCCCGAGCCGATGGCGATCTTGGACTGGATGATCTGGTAGCCGGCCCCGTAGGGGTCGTTCTCGGGGTTCACGAACGTCTCGATGCGGCGCTTCTGATAGTCGTGCAGCCGCCCCCACAGGTGCGGCGTCTCGTAGGCGACGACGCCGTTGATCGCGACGAAGAGCAGCAGGACCGCCAGGCGCGGCCGCACGAACACGAGCAGGGTCGCGAACAGGCCCGCGAACCAGGCGACCGAGCCGGTCAGGAAGAACAACGCGACGTTGAAGACCGGCGAGAGCCCGAGCAGCAGGCGGCCCGGCGACATTCCGGCCCAGAAGTACATCGCCACCAGCATCGCGGGAAACGACATCGCCGTGCCGAGGTCCGGCTCCTTGGCGACCAGCGCGAACGGGACGAGGGTGATGAACAGCGGTGGCAGCCACCAGCGCATGCGCCGCAGGTCGATCTTCGAGTGGTCGAAGAAGCGCGCGAGCACGAACGTCGTGGCGAGCTTCGCGAGTTCGCTCGGCTGGAACTGCACGGGACCGAAGTCCAGCCATCGCCTCGCTCCCATCTTGCTCGAGCCGACCAGCAGAACCGCGACGAGCAGCACGAGTGAAATCGAGTACAGCGGCCAGGCCAGCGAGTCGTAGATCCGGAAATGGATGCCCGCGACGACCATCGCGATCGCGGTCGCGAGGCCGAACCAGACCAGCTGCTTCATCCACAGGCCCTGGTGGGCGCCGGGAATCGAGGTCGCGCTGTAGACGGTGAGCAGCCCCATGAGCACGAGGCCGAGCGCCGCCAGCAGCAGCGGCCAGTCCAGCTCGGGCAGGCGCGCCCTAGTCACCGGCGGCTCCGGTCGAGTCCGCCGGCACGCGCGGCGCCGGCGGCGCGGTGGCGAGGGAATCGCGCAGCAGCACGCGGCGCAGGACGTGGGCGGCGATGGGAGCGCAAACCGAGCCGCCGTGACCGCTGTTCTCGGCGACGATCGCCAGCGCGATGGTCGGATGATCCGTCGGCGCGTAGCAGACGAACAGCGCGTGGTCGTTGCCGTGGGGATTCTGCGCGGTGCCCGTCTTGCCCGCCACGCCGATGCCCGGAATCCGCACGGCCGTGGCGGTGCCCGCGTCCACCACCTTCTTCATCGCGTCGTGCACCACCGCCCACTGCTCGGGCGTCGAGACGAGCCCGGCCTCGAGCGGCCGGTCGATGCGGAACGTCGGCACGCCGTCCACCGCCTTGACGACGTGCGGCCGTACGGCGCGGCCGCCGTTGGCGACCACCGAGGTCATGGTCGCGAGTTGCAGGGGGGTGGTGAGCAGCTCGCCCTGTCCGATGCTCAGGTTGAGCAGCACGCCCCGCGGCCAGTGCCCGGCCTTGAAGTTGCGGTTGTAGTAGGCGTCGTCGGGGACGAGCCCGCGCGCCTCCGCGGGCAGGTCGATGCCCGTCCTCGCCCCGAGCCCGAGGTCGCGCGCGATCTCGCCCAGGCGGTCGAGACCCAGTTGCAGACCCAGCTGATAGAAGTACACGTCGCAGGAGAACTGCAGCGCCCCGACGATGTCGAGCGAGCCGTGGCCACGCGCGTCCCAGCACTTGAACCGCCTGCCGCCGAACGTGTAGCCGCCGTTGCAGGCCGCGGGTTCGTGCGTGTTGCGGCCCGCGAGCCCGGCGTGCAGGCCGGCGAGCATGGTCACGATCTTGAACGTGGAGCCCGGCGGGTAGGCGCTCTGGATCGCGCGGTTCAGCAGCGGATTTCCGCCATCGGCGCTCAGCTCACGCCAGCGCGCGAACGAGATGCCGCTCGAGAACTCGTTGGGGTCGAACTGCGGCCGGCTCACCATGCCGAGGATCGAACCGTCGCGCGGATCCATGGCGACCGCGGCGCCGCGCGCGATGCCGCTCATCGCCTCCTCCATCGCCCGCTGCACGTCGAGGTCCACGGTCAGCGTGACGTCGTGGCCGGGCACCGGCGGCCGGGGCGGGCTGCCTTCGAGTCCCGAGACGCGCTTGCCCATCGCGTTCACGACCACGAACTCGGCGCCGTCCTCGCCGCGCAGCATTTCCTCGTAGCGGCGTTCAATGCCGGTCTTGCCGATGAGATCGCCGAGCCGATAGCCGGCGTCCTCGCGGGCCTGCAGCTCCTGATCGTTGATCTGGCCGGCGTAGCCGAGCATCTGCGCGGCGGCGGCGCCCTCGGGATAACTGCGCAGCGGCACGACCTGGATGTCGAGCCCGGGCAGGTCGGCGCGCAGTTCCTCGACGCCCGCCATGACCGCGAAGGGCGCGTTGCGCCGCAGCACCGCCGTCTGCCCCGTGCGATTCGCCTCGGCCACGCGGCGCCGCACGGCGCTCGTGTCGTCCACGATCAGCGCCGCGACCTGGGCGTACCAGTTCCCGTCCAGCACGGCGCGCGCCCGGGCGGCGCTCTCGGCCGGCATGGGCCGGAAGACGACGTCGAACGACGGCCGGTTGTCGGCCAGCAGCCGGCCGAAGCGATCGCGGATCGCTCCGCGGGGGGCGCGCAGCACGTCGAGCCGGACGCGGTTCTGCTCGGCGAGGCGCGTCAGCTCGTCGTGCTGCACCACCTGCAGACGCAGCAGCCCGAGCACGACGAGTCCGAAGCCGGCCAGCACGGCGGCCACGAAGGCGCCGAAACGCTGGTCCTTGACCTGTCTAGGAGGTCCGGGGGGCACGGGCGAATACCGATCGGCCGATGGCGCGGCGCAGGAACCAGAGAAGCACGACCCCGAACGTCGCCGTCAGGATCGTGGCGAGGAACGCACGTCCGAGCAGGAACGGCAACCCCGCGGTGTCGCGACCGAGCTCGAAGGCCGCGCTCCACAGCTGATGGATCAGCACGCCGGCGCCGATCAGCACGAACTGGGTGCGGGCGCTGTCGCGAACCAGCGTGCCGGCGAGCCGCCCGGAAGCGTAGCCGAGCAGCGTGAGCAGCAGCGCGTGGCGGCCGAGCCAGTGCGCGGCGTCGAGGTCGGCCATCAGGCCGAGCACGAAGCCCATCGTCGCACCGTACGCGTCGCCGTGCCGGAGCGCCCACGCGACGGTCGCGAACGCGATCACGTCCACGACCAGTCCGCGGGCGGCGAGGCTCGAGAGCGCGGTGGACCGCAGGAGCATCGCGGCGAGCGCCACGACCAGGAAGGCGCCGACGTGCCTCAACGACCCGCCCTCCGCAGGCTGTCGGCACGCGCCGCGGCCGCCGCGCGTCGTGCCGCGAGCGCGGAATCGCGCGTCGCGACCCGCCGGGCGGCCGACTCGGCGGCGAGCCGCGCCTGCCGGCCGGCCGCCTCCGCGCGGGCCGCGGGGAGCGGCGTGATGCGGCCCGGCTCGGGCGACAGGCGCGGGCGCAGCGGCTCGCCCGGCGCGAGCGGCTCGGGGCCGGGGGCGACGAACGCGTGTCGCAGTCTCGACAGTTGCGCCGACGGCGCCACCTCGACCTCCTGCACGAGTCCGCTCGCGTCACGGTGCAGGCGCACGACGCGCCCGACCGGGATGCCGCGCGGAAAGCGCAGCGACAGCTCGCTGGTGACGATCCGCTGACCGATCGTCACCGTGTCCGAGAGCGGCACCGCGGTCATGAGCAGCCGCGGCGAGGGCGCGAGGGTGAAGCGCAGGATTCCGTTGACTCCGGTGCTCTCGACCTCGCACGCGATGGCGAGGTTCGGATCGGTGAGCAGCGCCGCACGCGACAGCCGGGGCCACACCTCGGTGACCCTTCCGACCAGCCCGTCGGCCGTGACCAGCGCGTCTCCGGGCCGCACTCCCGCCCGCGCGCCGGCGCTGAGGGTCGCGGAGGTCGGCATCGGGTCGCCTCCCAGCGCCAGCACCTCGACCGGGCGCAGCGGCAGACCGTGCCACTCGGGCAGCTCGAGCAGCGCCCGCAGGCGCCGGTTCTCGGCGCCTTCGGACCGCAGACGCTGATTGTCGAGCTCGAGCTGGGTGATGCGCCGGTGCAGTTCGTTGCTTTCCCGCCAGGCGGCGAACAGGCGGTCGCCGGTCAGCACGACGCGGTCGAACGGTTCGAACAGGTACGCCCCCACCCCGCGCGTCCAGGCCACCGGCAGGTGATCGCCGATCACCAGCAGAAGCAGCGAGAGCGCCGTGTACGTCGCCACGAGGACGACGCTGCGGCGCTCGGCCGGAGGCAGGATCGAAGCCAACGTCAGCCTCGCGATTCGCGGTTCATCGAGTCTCCTGCCCGGGCCGTCCCGGGCTAGTCCCGGTGCCCGCTCAGGATGACCTTCTCGTAGATCTCGAGGTTCTCGAGAATCTTGCCGGCGCCGCGCACCACGCAGGTCAGCGGGTCCTCGGCGACGCGGATGTTGAGGTTCGTGACCTCCCGCATCAGCAGGTCGAGCCCGCGCAGCAGCGCGCCGCCGCCCGTCAGATAGATGCCGCGGTCCACGATGTCGGCCGCCAGCTCGGGTGGCGTGCGCTCGAGGCACTCGCGCAGGGCGTTCACGATCTGCCCGACCGGCTCCTGCAGCGCCTCGCGGATCTCGACCGAGGAGACGCGCAATGTGCGCGGAATGCCGCGCACCAGGTCGCGTCCCTTGATCTCCATGTCCATCTCCTCGGGCAGCGGGAACGCCGAGCCGATCTCGATCTTGATGCGCTCGGCCGTCTGCTCGCCGATGAGCATGTTGTAGGCCTTCTTGGAATAGTTCGAGATGGCCTCGTCGAGCTCGTCGCCGCCGGTGCGGATGCTGCTCTTGGTGACGATGCCGTTCAGCGCGATGACCGCGATCTCGGTCGTGCCGCCGCCGATGTCCACCACCATGTTGCCGGTCGGCGTGTCCACCGGCAGCTCGACGCCGATCGCCGCCGCGATGGGCTCGGGCACCAGCAGCACCTCGCGGCATCCCGCACGCACCGCGGAGTCGATCACCGCGCGCTTCTCGACCTCGGTGATGCCCGAGGGCACGCAGATGATGATCCGGGGCCGCACGAGGAACTTGTGCTTCTGCACGCGCTGCACGAACACGCGCAGCAGGTGCTCGGTCACCTGGAAGTCGGCGATCACGCCGTCCTTGAGGGGGCGGATCGCGTTGATCTCGTCGGGCGTGCGGCCGAGCATGAGCTTGGCCTCGTTCCCGACCGCGGCGACCTTGTTCGTGGCCTTCTCCATGGCGACCACGGAGGGCTCGTTGAGCACGATGCCGCGGCCCTTGACCCAGACCAGTGTGTTGGCCGTGCCGAGGTCCATGGCGACGTCGGTGGAGAAGAACCCCATCAGGCTGTCGAGAAACATCCCTGCCTCATCGTGCTGGGGTGAGTCGCTTCGGGTGGCCGACAGGAAGCGGCGGGCTGCAGCGCGGGGTGCAGTTCTCCGGTCGGGCCTCCCTGCCCCACGGAAACCGCCGCAAGCTAGCATCCGAAGCCCCAGCGCGGCAAGCCATTGGACGCGCCGCGTGGAAGCCGGCGACGAGCGGCACGGATGCGACCTCGGAGCGGCCCGAAACCTCCGTCGGAACCGGCGGCCGACGGGCCGCGGGTGGCCCGGTCCGGCGGCCGATACCTCCTTCACCCACCGCCATTTTGGGGAAATGCCCCGACACAAACGCACCCCCGCGGGGTATGGCATAGTGCGGCGCCTTCTCCGGGCTCCGGCCCGGAATGCGCCCCTCGCCCCGATCGCTCCGGAGACTCGTCACCGCATCGGCATGGACCGTCTTCTTCGCCGCCTCACGCTGCTCACCGTGCCGCTCGCGGTCGTGCTCGGCTCGACCCCGCTCCCGGGCAGGGCGCAGCAGCCCGCCTCGGGGCGATACGCGTTCGCGGACACCACGCTGCTGCGCGACACGCTCGGACTCGTGTTCGAGGGGATCTTCCCCGCCGCCGATTCGCTCGGGCTCGCGCCCGACACGCTCCGGGCGCTGATGATCCGCTATCGCTTTCCCCTCGCCCGGCTCCTGGTGCTCTCCGACAGCCTCGGGGTGCCCGTGGACAGCGTCGGCGTCGTCGTGGACCGCGAGCGGTTCAATCCCCTCGCCGGCGGGCGCAACCGGCTGCGCGACGAGAACGCCTTCCGCTTCACGAGCGGCTGGACCTCCACGCGCACGACGAGCGCGTGGTCGAACAACTCCGAGTACCGCGTCCGGCGGGGCCCGTGGTACGCCAACAACCGCACCGACGTGAACCTCGAACGCTACAAGAGCGTCGCGGCCACGACCCTGCGGCAGACCCGCGACATGACCAGCGAGGCCGGAACGCGCCTGAGCGAGCAGCAGTCCTTCGGCCTGTGGGCCCACACGATGCTTTACGACAGCTACGACCCCAACTCGACTTCGAACCAGAAGGAGACGCTGAACGAATTCAAGCTGACCGCCCGCAACCAGCGGCGCGGGAAGCGGGGCTCCTCGACGGATCTCAACCTGCTGGGCGGATATCTCTACGACGATAAGCCGTCCATCGAGATCAAGCGCGGACTTTCGGGCCGCGCCGACGGACGCATCCGCACCCAGATCGGAAACTGGTTCACGAACGACCTCTCGGGCGCGACGAGCACCAACCTCGCCCGCACCCGCCGTCCGGAGGCGGTCGAGGAACTGCGCGCGATCGACCTGGCGACGAACCTGGCCGGAACCACGACGATGTTCGCGGCGAAGCCCGTCGGGCTGAACCTCAGCTACGCCCTGCGGCGCACGCGCGTGGACACGCCCACCGACCAGAACCTGGTGAACTCGATCCGGCAGGCGAACGAGAGCGTCAACGGCACCCTGCGGCTGCGGCGGGACAACGACCGGACGCTCAACCTGATCGGCAACGCGGGCAACAGCAAGAACCAGAACGGGCGCCGTCACGATTACGGCGGCAAGGCGACGTTACGCTGGTCGCTGATGGGCTGGGCGGTGGACGGCAACTACGCGGACGCCCGCGCGAGCTCGGACTACCCGCGTCTGCGCGGCGCGTACGGCTACATCGAGCGGTCGGTCAACCGCTCCGCGGACGCGCAGTTCGTTCGCGGGCTGGGACCCCGGGTGCAGGCCAAGCTGAATCTCGCCGTGAACCTGTCACGCTATCGTTACGAGGCGACGCACGACTCGACCACCCCGCCGACGCCGCGGGACACCTACCGTCAGTCCTACCGGTTCGAGACGCGATACAATCCTAACGTCCGGTTGACTTCCAGCACCGCGCTGGAGGTGACACTCAACCGCACGATCAACCTGCCACGCTCCTCGACCTCGTCGAACAACGACACGCGCAGCTACCGGGCCGAGTGGACGTGGAGCTACCAGATGATGACGGGCCTCACCGTGTCGCAGAACAACCAGGTCACCGCCGACTACCGGTTCTATCCGTTCGCCGACGACCGCAACACCCTGGGGCTCAACTACCGGACGCTCACCACCCTCAACACGGTGCTGACGCCCCGGCTGACGGTCATGGTCATGCACACGGCGCAACAGCAACCCCGTGGAAGCTACACACGCGACCCCGACGGGCTCGAGTACCTCAAGCTTTCGGACGAGTCGGAGAACCTCGGCCTGCACGCCTCGATCCGTTACGCACCGACGCCCTCCATCTCGTTCTCTCTCGAACCGGATTACCGCGCCGACGTGCGCTCGGGCACGAACAACGGCATCTCGGCGAAGCAGCGCGACGACCGCCGCCTGAGCATGGGGGGCAACGTGGATCTGAACCTCCAGCTGGGGCGCAAGGGCACGCTGGCGGGCAACATCTCGCGCTCGTTCGACGACTCGCGCTCGACCTCGTTCACCAACGGCGTCCCGACGGTCTCCCCCCGGGCGGTCACCGACTACTGGAGCGGGAGCCTGACGCTCACATGGCAACTCTGATCCGCACGGGACCGCGCGCGACGCTCGCCGCGATGCTGCTCGGCCTGGCGCTCGCCGGCTGCACGAACCCGTTCGCGCCGGCGAAGCCCGAGCCGCCCGACGAAACCGGTCTCGTCGAGGACTTCTCGACACCCGCCCGGCTGCTCCTGACCCTGGAAGCCGCGATCGCGAACAAGGGCCCCGCCGGACGGCTCGCCTGGCGCGACGCCCTCGCCGAATCCACCGGCACCGGCACGCGGGCCTTCTACGCCTTTCAGGATCCGCGCGTCCTGTCGGCCTGGCTTCTCTCGTCGCCCATCACGCCGCCCGATCCGTGGACGATCGACAACGAGACCCGCTTCTACGACAAGTTCATCTCGCAGTTCGACGGCGACTACGTCATGGTGTTCGATGCCGACGACACCTCGCCCAACGACCTGATCGACGAGACGGCGGGGACCGCCCTCCTGCACCGGAAGTACTACGTCGCGGCCACGGCTTCGACGACCACGCTGATCGTCGCCGTCGGGTACGTGGACCTGTATCTCGTCAAGTACCAGGGCCGCTGGTACGTGCTCCGCTGGGAGGACCGCCTCGATCCGCTGATCGGGGTGGATCCCGTGGACCCGAACAACCGGACGCTCGGCTGGCGCCGGTTGGAGTCGGTGGCTTCGTGATCGCCCGGAGGACTCCGATGAAGCGCCTGCTTGCCCCCCTCGTTCTCGCCGTGACCGTCGCCGGCGCCGCCGGCTGCTTCAATCCGTTCGACCCGAACGTCTCGACCACGCGCGTGGCTTCGACCCCCGCCCCGGTTCCGAACACCCCGGCGAACGTCGTGCGGCTCTTCGAGTGGTGCTGGAAGAACCGCGGAATCAAGGAGTACGAGGAGATCTTCACCGACGACTACCGTTTCCAGTTCGCGCTCGGCGACTCGGCGGGCAACGCGTACCGCGACGCGCCATTCACGCGCGAGGACGAACTCCGGACCGCGACCGGGCTTTTCGTCGGCACGATCGACCACGACCCGGCGAGCGACATCCAGCTGGACCTCGACAAGACGCTGATACCGCTCAACGACGACCGGCCGGGAAAGACCGCGCCCTGGCACTACTCGATCCGCACCAAGGTGAACCTCAAGGTCATCATCGACCGCGGAAGCGGACCGGAGGTGAACGAGGTGAACGGCTACGCCAAGTTCTACCTCGTACGCGGCGACTCGGCCGCGATCCCGCCCGAACTGGCGGCGCGCGGATTCCAGCCCGATCCCAACCGGTGGTGGATCGAACGCTGGGAGGACGAGACGCTGCCGCCGGGCGGCTCGGCCACCGCCCCCGCTCCCGGCCTCGCGGCGTCCCGCCGACCGGGAGCGACCCCGGCCACGACGAACCGCGGAATGCTGCAGTACGTCGAGTCCACGTTCGGCCGGGTGAAGCTCCAGGGCCTGTGAGCCGGGCGCCCGGCCGGTCTTGAGACGCCTTCGGTCCGTCTCTATACTGCCGGGCGCTTTGCTTTGCGATCCGCGTCGCCGCCCCGCACCTCCCGCTTCGGGGCACCGGCGCGCTCGAACGCCGTGTCCCCGGAGGACGAACCCATGGCAGCCGTGGGGGCCAACTCGCAGCTCAATCCGCTCGAAAACGCCGAGCGGCAGTTCGAAGAAGCCGCCGCCCGCCTGGGCCTGAATCCGGGGCTCAAGGAGGTCCTCAAGCGCCCGCGACGAGCGACCATCCAGCATCTGCCCGTGCTCATGGACGACGGGACCATCCGGGTGTTCGTCGGCTACCGCGTCCAGCATTCGATCGCGCGCGGCCCCGCCAAGGGCGGCATCCGCTTCCACCAGGACGTGACGCTCGACGAGGTCTCCGCGCTCGCCGCGTGGATGACCTGGAAATGCGCCGTGGCCGACCTGCCCTTCGGCGGCGGCAAGGGCGGCGTGGTCGTGGATCCCCGAAAGCTTTCGGCCGGCGAGCTCGAGCGCCTCACCCGCCGCTACGCCGCGGATCTGTCCGACGTCTTCGGCCCCGACAGCGACGTGCCGGCGCCGGACGTCAACACCGGTGAACGCGAGATGGCGTGGATCGTGGACACGTTCTCGATGCACACCCGTCGCAACGAACTGGGGGTCGTGACCGGCAAGCCGCTCGAGATCGGGGGCTCGGCCGGTCGCCGCGCGGCGACGGGACGCGGAGTCATGATCTGCATCGAGCAGATGTGCCGGCACCTGAACATGCCCCTCAAGGATGCCCGCGTGGCCGTCCAGGGCTTCGGCAACGTGGGAGGCGTCGCGGCCGACCTGCTGGTCCGCGAGTGCGGTGCGAAGGTCGTGGCCGTCTCGGACGTCGGCGGCGCGGTGCACAACCCGGCCGGGCTCGACGTGCCGGCCCTGCTGAAGCACGTCGCGGAACGCCGGGGAATCGCCGGCTTCGCCGGCGGGCAGCCGCTCACGACCTCGATCCTCGAGTACGACTGCGACATCCTCGTCCCGGCGGCGCTCGAGAACCAGATCACCGACGAGAACGCACCGCGGGTGAAGGCGCGGATCATCGGCGAGGGCGCGAACGGTCCCACCACTCCCGACGCCGACAAGATTCTCCAGGACAAGGGCGTCTGGGTGATTCCGGACATCCTGTGCAACGCCGGCGGCGTGACCGTCAGCTACTTCGAATGGGTGCAGAACCGCATGGGCTTCTACTGGCCCGAGCGCGAGGTGAACGCCCGCCTGCGCGAGAAGATGGAGCAGGCCTTCGGCGACGTGGTCGAGGTGGCCGTCCGCGAGAAGTGCTCGCTGCGCGTGGCGGCGTACATGGTCGCGATTCGCCGCGTGCAGCGCGTGCACGAGCTGCGCGGCATGTACTCCTGAGCCGCCCGGAGAAGCCAATCGGCCCCCGGACCTCGCGGTCCGGGGGCCGAATCGTTCGCGCGGGCGACGCTCAGAACTTCAGGCGCACCCCGAGTTCGTACGTGTCGTCGAACAGGCCGTCCTTGACGGGGCGGTAGGCGAAGTCCACTCCCAGGTGCGAGGTGGCCCCGACCTTGGTGCCGAGACCCGCGCCGAGAGCCCAGCCCTCGTACAGGTCGTCGCCACTGTCGAACTTGTACGTCTCGTCGCCGGTCGTCGGGTCGATCTTGCCGTTGAAGCTGCCGAAATACGAGCCGCGCAGCGCCAGCATGTCGCGGTAGCTCCATTCCAGTCCGCCCCGGAGATTGTCGCCGGAGAAGTTGTTGTTCTGGAACGCCGCGAGCGCGGTCAACCGGGCCTTGCTCGACTGCACGATGTTGTAGTTGGTGGACAGCGTGATGTAGGACGGCATCTCGAACGTGGTGGCTGCGTAGGAGAGCCGGTGCGGGCCGGCGTTCGGATCCTGGTTCGGATCGAGCACGCTCGTCTCGAACCCCGGGCCGCTGTACGACATGTCCGGCCCGAAGTTCTTGATGACCATGCCGAGCCGGAACCCGTGCCAGTCGGTCACGTACTGGACGCCGAAGTCGAACGCGACGCCATTGGCGGAATTGTCGGCGATGCTCTCGGTCACGTAGCTCAGCGTGCCGCCGAAATTCACCCGGTCCGTGAACTGCCGGGCCCAGCTCGCCCCGAGGACGGCGAACGTCGGGGTGAGAATCTCACCCGTGCCGTCCGGCGCCTGTTCGGTCGTGACGTAGATGTCGCCGACCGAGAGCACCTTGACGCTGACGCCCAGGACGCCGAACCCGCCCAGGTTGGTCGCCACGCCCGCGTAGTTCAGCTGCATGTCGGCGAAGTAGTTCTGGTGCGAGAACAGAGCGTCCGTCCCGGTCACGCTCGCGAGGCCGGCCGGATTCCAGAACATGGCTTCCACGCCGGTGATGTCGCTGGCGACCGCTCCGCCCAGCGCCGTCCCACGCGCGCCCACGGGAATGCGCAGTTCCATCGCGCCCGCCGTGCCCTTGCGGGCCTCCGAGCCGGCGAGCGCCGGCGCGGCGGCCAGCCCCAGGAGGGCCGACAGGACGAGCGCGCGCAGGAAATATCGGGCCATTCTGCCCTCCATTTGCAGGCTCCTTCCGTTGTTCATGTCCATGCCCTCCCGATCAGTAGTTGGACAGTCGTTCCTTCTCGACGAAGACCGCGAGCTTTCCGAAGGTCTGCCCGGCTCCCGGCACCTCGATGTGATAGACGTACACACCGCTTCCGACCGGCAGCTGGTTCTCCGTCAGCAGGTCCCACTCGAGAATGGACGACGACGCGTCGGTCTTGTGGAGGGTCCGGACCAGGTCGCCGGCGAGGTTGTAGATCCGCACCGTGGCCTGCTCCGGCATGTTCACGAACTTGATGATCCGGTTGAGCGACGAGAGTTCGTACGCGGAATGCGCGTAGTAGGGATTCGGAACCGCGCGAATCTTCGAGAAGCCCGCCCGCTGCAGGGCGACCTCTCCGCTCGACGACTTGACCGTCGTGAAGATCAGCGAGTCGTTGGGCGTGCCGGGCCGGTTGCCGCCGGAGACGATGATGAACCTGTCTCCGGGCTTGACCGTGCCGGTCCGGTAGAGCCACGCGTCGTAGAGCCAGCCCTCGTCACCGCCCACGAGCGCGCCGTCGGCGGCCAGCAGCGGGTTCGGAGTTCCGGCGACGAACGGATACGAGCTGATGCCGAGATACTCGCGGCCGCCGGTCGAGCTGCCGTCGGGCATCCAGATGCCGTCGTGAGTCGCGGGCTGGCTGGCCGCCGGATTGCCGTCGTTGTCGGTGATCCGCCGCTCGACGAAGCCGACCTCGAGCTGGACGTTGTTGTCCACGTCCCACGCCTGGAAGGGCACGGTGCCGAGTCCGCCGTACGTGTAGCCGCGCCCGGTGTTGGCCGGCGGGCTTCCCGAGCCCGGGAGTTCGTCCCGGTAATAGATGTACCCGGGCTGCGTCGGCCCGAAGCGCAGTTCGACGCTCGGGAACAGCCCCGGGCTGGCGTCCGGATCGATGCCGGCGAAGAAGTCGAAGCCGTACCCGAAGCTGTCGTCGTAAAGCTCCGAACCGGTCGCCGCGTCCCCCAGCCCCGCGCCCACGCCGTGCCACGGCATGTCGTTGTCGAATGGCGCGTAGTAGACGTCGTTGAGCGGGCCATGCGAGGTCTGGGACTCGCGCAGCTTGATGACCATGCCGTCCACCGGCGCGTACGAGGGCGAGTTCGTCCGCTCGGTCTGGTTCGACAGCAGCGTCTGGTTGGTCGTCAGGTCGGTGAGCGACCAGGTGTACGGCGGGCTCGCGCCCTGGTAGGTGATCGCGTAGGTGTGCCCCGTGATCGAAGCGGGATCCACGACGTCCACCACGACGTGATCGGTCGTGGCCGGCGTCCCCGTGCTCACCCGGTGCACTTCGGCCGCGTTCACGTACGCGGTGCTGACGTCGGTCCCGGAGGCCGGCCGCTGCGGGATCACGGTGACCGGCTGGAAGGACGTCTCGAGCACCTTGTCGAGGCCCTGCGACGGGTTCGGGTTCACCGCATAGGCCGTGATCGCGTAGAAGTACGGCGTCCCGTCGCGCAGCGGACCGCCACGGATCGCGTCCGTGTTGGCGGCGTACGTGTACTGCACGCCGTTGTCGCCGCCGAAGGCGACCGGCATGTCGTGGATGACTTCGCCGACCTCGATGTCGAAGACCGAGTCGCGCACCACGCCGATGCCGTTCGGAACGTCGAACGTGAACAGCCGCGTCCACGGGCCGGCGACGGACGCGCCCTGGTACACGTTGTAGCCCTCGAACGCGTAGCCCGCGGGCGCGATGTAGTTGAAGCGCGAACCCGAGTCCCACAACAGGTTCACGCTGCCATGATCCGTGCTGAAGGACACCTGCGGCTGCGGTGGCGGAGAAGGCAGGTCGAAGTCGAGGTCGAACGCCTTCTGGGCCTTGATGTCGTAGAACTTCATCGCGGTGATCGACGACAGCCGGTTGCCGCCCTGGCCGATCACGATCGCGCCGACGATCACCTGGGTATCTCCGGCCGCCAGCGTGAACGGGCCGGCGATGCACATGAAGCGCCGGTCCGACGGGTTCGAGTCGAGCCAGCCCGTGCCCTTCACCGGGTCACCGGGGTACATCAGCTTGGCCGGCTCGTCGGTATCCGGGTTGATGATCGGCGAGCCGTCCTTCGCGAACCCGCGCATGTAGTTGTACGTCTCGGTGGCGTTGGAAGGGTCCGTACCGTTGATGTACTGGATGAACGCCGACATGCCGAGCGGCACACCGTTCACCTTCGGGCCCTGGAAGTAGTCGTAGCCCACGCACGGCGGGCGGCCGGCGTAGAGCTGGTCGGTGTTGGTGGCGTTGTAGACGTAGCCCACCGACAGGGTCGTGTCGCAGCCCGTGAGATCGTCGCCCGCGCCACCGAGGTCCGGATCGGACCACAGGATCACGTAGCAGGAGTCGTAGTCGTTCCCGCTCTTGTTGATGACCTTGTAGTCGAGGAACACCGTGTTTCCGAGCGCGCCCTGCCGGTCGAACCCGAAGACCGAGTTCTGGACTTCGACGCCGAGCGGCGTCGAGAGCTGGTTCGTGTGCACGGCCGGGTCGGCGTCGTTGTAGACCGACCACAGCATCTGGTCGCCCGTCACGTCGGGACCGGGAACCTGCACCGTTCCGCCCGGATTGTTCGGGTCGGGCAGGTCGTAGTACTTCCACGGCGCGCCATAGGGGACGGCGCCCGCCATGTACTCGCTCCACGAATGATGGAAGAGCGGGTCCAGGGTGCGGTCCTTGCCGACCGCCACCGGGTCGCGCTCGACGTGCGCGGAATCGTTGGGGTTGCCGCTCCAGCGAGCCACCTTGTAGACCGTGAACGCCGGGTCGTTCGGATCGTCCCACGCTCCCGGCCCGGTCATGGCGCCCGGCTGGAACTCCTGGCTGTATTCGGCGATCGCGACCCGGTAGTCGTTGAGCGAACCGGCGAGCTTGCCGCCGATCCAGATGCCCGACTCGTACACGGCCGTCTTCAGAGTGCCCTTGGGGAAGAACAGCCCCGAGTTGTTGTTGTTCGCGAAGTCGTTCGCGATCGAACCCTTGTTGGTCACGAACATGTTGATGGAATTGACGTCCACCCGCCGATCGCTGCTCTCGGTGTTGACGCGCTCGTCCTTCAGCGCCTTGACCGGCTTGACGGCCGGCTTGCGGACGGCGACCCGCGCGAGTGCCCGGTTGGGCTCGGACGACGCGCTGCCCGCGAGCAGCGCGACACCGAGCAGGACCATGGCCCACACGGGCCACGAACGGCGAAGAATCATCTCAGGCCTCCTGCCGGCGATGAGGTTCATCAGAAGCTCGTCCGCAGTCCGAACCGCACGAGACGCGGGTTGGCGTAGAGATTCGGGTTGTTCTCGGCCAGGTCATAGAGCTGCCCGCCGTTCTTCGCCACGGTGTTCGCGAGGAAGGTCTGGCCGTCGTCGGTGTTGATCCAGTTCGTGGTGTACGGCGATCCGGTCGAGGTGTAGACCGTGATCGGGTTCTTGTTGTCCAGCACGTTGAGTCCCCACACGAAGGCTTCGACCTTCAGGTTGCCGAGCACGAACTCACGCGTCGCCTTCAGGTCGAGGCTCACCGACCAGGGGCCGTACTCCGAATTGACCGGACCGCTCGGCTCGGAGGCCACCGCGGCCAGCGTCACCTCGTTGTAGACCTTGGTCGGGGTGTACGGGGTGCCGCTCCCGACGTTGAAGAGCGCGTTGATGCCCGTGTTCTCGAGCCAGCGGTGCGAGCCCATGAGCGGGCCCTCGCCCTTGCCGAGCCGCCAGTCCACGTTCATCGAGATCTTGTGGCGCTGGTCGAAGTCGAGCGGAGCCGTCTGCTTCGGAACCTCGGTGCCGACCCACGCGATGTTGCGCTGAGTGTTCGACACCGAGCCGGTGCCCTTGGCGAACGACAGGCTGTACGAAAGCTGCCCGGAGAAGTGGTTGACCGGGCGCATCGCGATGCCGAGGTCGAAGCCCTTGATCGTCGCGAAATCGCGATTCCGGTACGACGAGAAGCTCTTGGGGCTCGACGGAATCGCCTGGATCTCGACCAGGTCCTTGACGTCCTTGTAGTAGGCCGTCGCGTCGAGGCGCACGCGATCCCCCATCTGCCGCTGGACGCCGACCTCGTAGGCCGTCGTCCGCTCCGGGCGCAGATTGGGGTTGCCGAAGCCGACGAAGTAACCGCCGCTGCGAACCTTGTAGTCGAGGAAGCGGTAGCTGACATACAGGTCCTGCAGGTTCGGCTGCTGGTAGAACTGGCCGTAGTTGAAGCGAAGCACCGTCTTCTCGTCCACCGGGAAGGCGACGCCCAGACGCGGCGAGATGCGCGCGTAGGTCTTGTTGGGCTCGAGGTCGGCGTCGTCCAGCCGGCTGCCGCTCAGGTTCGCGGTCGTGTCGTCCACGCCCAGCGGGAACCGCTCGCTGCGCAGCGCGGGCGTGTTGACGTTGATGTGATCGAAGCGCAGGCCGCCGTTCACGATCACGCCGGAGCGCTCGAACTTGTCCTGCACGTACGTGGACCAGGTCTGCGGATGCTTGGCGCCGTCCCGGCCGCCATTGACCTCCTCGAGGTCGATGCGCGTCACGACGTTGTTCGCGTCGCGGAAGACGTTCATCTGGTAGCCGTAGCCGTCCCAGTCGAGCAGGTTGGGATTCGTTCCGCCGAGCTGCACCGGGAAGAAGTGATCGAAGTAGCGAAGCGTGTGCCGCTGCCAGTCGCCACCCACCTTGAGCTGATTGTGCTGATTGATCTGCGACGTGAACCCGCCCTGAATGCCGTAATAGGACGACCGCCGCTGCAGGTAGTCGTCGAAGACGTGACCGTCACGCCAGAAGAACGGCAGGTCGGAATCGTAGGTCGGGTTGCTGCCGCCGGGCGTGTAGTACTCGGCCAGGCGGTCGAAAGCCAGCCCGTCGCCCCGCTTGCGCATCGTCTCGAAGTAATTGCCCGAGAGGTTGAAGAACGTCCGCGGGCTGAGCACGTGGCTGTAGGTGGCGCCGTAGGACTTGTTGCGGTCGTAGTAGCGCGGGGCGTGCTGGAGGTCGAACAGGTAGGCGTGCAGGTACTGACGCCAGTCGTCCTCGGAGCCCAGCGCACTCAGCTTCAGGGTGCCCTTCTCCGTCGGCCGCCAGGTCACCTTGCCCTGGAACGTCTGTCCACCGGAGCTGTTCGAAGGCTTGCGGCCTTCGGCGAGGCCTTCGGTCGCGAGCTGGTCCTTGAAGACGTCGGACAGGAACCCCGGGGCGCGATCGGCCTGCCAGCGGCGCTCGGCCGAGACGTAGAAGTTCGCGTCCTCGTAGCCCGGCCAGAGCGGCCCGCCGAGCGACACGTCGTAGATGTTGTAGTCGGTCTTGTCGGCCCCGATCCAGCTTCCCGCGAGGTTGTCGGTGACGGCCTCGATCGAGCCGAAGTACTTGTCCGCGCCCTCGCGGGTCACGACGTTCACCGCGCCGGACATGATGCGGCCGTACTCGGCGTTGAAGCCGCCCGTCAGGACGACGACTTCCTCGATCGCGTTGTTGCTGATCGAGGTGCTCGAGGTGCCCGTCAGCGGGTCCTGCTGCGAGAACCCGTCCACGTAGTAGGCGGTTTCGTTCGGCCGGCCGCCGCGGATGATCAGGGTGTTGTTGTTCTGCGCTTCGGTGTCGATGTTGCGGGCGAAGTTGACGATGCCCGTCTGCAGGGCGGCGGCGTCACGGTAACCGCGGGTCGGCAGCTTCTGGATGTCGTCCGAGCTGATGAACCGGGTCGTGCCGGTGGCGTCCTTCTGCAGCAGGGGACGGGTCGCCTCGACGCGCACCTCGCCGAGCTGCACGGCCTCGGTGCGCATCTGCGCGTCCTGGGTCGTGGTGAAGTCGGGCGAAACCTCGACGCGCTCGGCGACGAACGGCGCGTAGCCGACGAGGTTCATGCGCACGACGTACTGGCCGGCCGGAATGCCGATGATGAAGTAGTTGCCGTCATCGTCGGTGATCGCACCCAGGCGCTGTCCGTCGATGCGGACGTTGACTCCGGCGAGCGGCTCCTTCTTCTCGTTCACGACGCGGCCCGACAGCTTGCCGGTCGTGCCGGCCAGGGCCAGAGGCACCAGTGCCACCACGGCGGCGAGAACCGTCAGCCGGATGGCCCACAGGAAGCTTCGAGGCATGGGCTGGTCTCCTTTCAAGGGACGCGAATGCCACCCGCAGCGACAGACTCCGTCGCGACGAGGCGGCCAAACGAGACAAAGGGGGATCGGGTCATGAGGGAGTGCGCCGTTGAAATCATTCAGACCCTCCGGCTCCCCCCGCAGAGTCGAGGGGAACGCCGTCCAGTGGCGTTGCGAACCGTTCGGAGCAGAACCCGTGCGCGAAAGCTAGGTCCAGAACTTGTGTCCTGTCAACGTCGGAACCACCCGCGCGGGACCGCAGGGGCCCGGCGCGGCCACCCTCCCCGACGTTCAACCGGAGGCCCCGGCACGAAAAAACTTCGGGGGCGTCCCGAGTGGGACGCCCCCGACTTGCCGCCGAAGCGGTGCTTCGACTTACCAGGTGTAGGTCAGGCTGACCTGCGGGAACGCCGAGCCGAAGCCCGGGCCGCCGGTCGCGCGCGTGTCCATGCCGTAGCCCGTGCCTTCGAACACCGCGCTCGAGTTGCCCAGCAGCTGCGCGAACGGGTTGTTGAAGAACGCCGGATCGAGGACCGCGTCGAACTGCACGTTGCCCATCTTGACCGTGGTGCCCATCATGAAGCTGAAATCCGAGACCTTGGTCGTCTGCGTCAGGCCCGGCTGCTCGTTCTTGTAGCTGCCGAACACCGACTGCTGGGCGCCGCAGCGGAACGCCAGCCACGGGTTCAGGTGCGTCTCGAGGGCGATGAACAGGTTCGGGAGGAGCGTCTCGGTGAACTCGTCCGTGCCCTGGTCTCTCTTGTTGCCGACCAGCTGCGCCCCGAGCACGAACAGGTCGTCACGGCCGACGTTCCAGTTGCCCGCCAGACCCGCCTGCCAGCCGCTGAGCTTGTCGTCGAACGTGGTGGTCGAGTTCTTCGTGGACTGGTCGATCGACCAGACCTTCACGACCGGGACGATCGTCGTGCTCGCGCCCTGCTTCATCCACGCGCGCGCCGCGATGAGGTACGCACCGCCGCCGTCGTCCTGCAGGTCGGTGGGCTGGTCACCCTGCTTGAAACCACGCGACTGGTACTGGGCCGAGACCTCGACCGAGGTGTTCTCGTTCATGTCGAAGCCGACGCCGGCGCCGAAGCCCATGATGTTGCGGCCATCGGAGTCGGAGCCTTCCTGCGTGTCCGTGCCGTTGTCAAACGAGAAGAACTGGCGGCTCAGGCGCAGGCCGAGGTTCGCCGAACCCATGCGGTGTCCCCACATGAGGTCGAACGACTCGGAACCGTTGGCGTCGTCGTTCGGGTCGAACGAATTGAACCCACCGTTGATCGGGGCGCCCCACCAGGACTGGCCGAGGGCCGGGTTGAACATGCGGGTGTGAATGGCCCACACGCCGGCCTTGCCGTCGAACAGGTTCGGCAGCACCGCGCCCATCGCGCGGTCATCCGCCGTCGAGACGCCGAACATCGTTCCGGTCTCGGCATACACGAGGTTGCCCGTCGAGTTGACCGAAGACAGGTACGTGAACATCCCGGTGTAGTCCTTGACGTAGTCGCCGGGGATGCCGAGACCCGAGATACGACCCGTCGAGGCGAACGCGATTGCCGGCACCATGCTGGCGACCGCCGCCACGACGATGAAGCGCTTGATCTGGTGCATCATGAGTTGAAGCCTCCTTGCGCGATTCGAGGTAAGAGCTACGAAGCCACTTTGGCACCACCTAGCCGAGGGGCTGGCCAGCTGGCCAACTCGAGAGTTGGTCCGTGCCCCACCTCCTTTCGCTGTCGTCCTCCGACACTGAAACCCGTTTACATGCCAAAAGCCCCATCTCATTCCCTGTGATGGAGCCGCGAAGGAAAAACCCGACCGAACCCTTCTTGGCGGAAGGATCCTGGCACTCGCCCGCGCGGCACGTTATGAACGCCCCCCCGGGCTGTCAAGGGCGGAAAAGCGCCAGGTGCGTCCGGCCTGCAGTTTCCGGCGCCGAGTTGGGGGCGTCCCCAGGCGGCCAGCTGAACACTCAACTCTTTGTCGTACAGAGGGTTGTCCGGGGACAACGAGGCAAACTGGACCCGGCCTCGAGAATGAACGAAGAGCGTTGGGGCAAACAATATCCCGACATGCTCGATCCGGCCCGAGCGGCCGGCGAAGAAGGCCAGGTCGCCCGGGACCGGTTCCTCCCCGCGGTCCAGCCGCCGGCACGCGGAAAGCTGTTGCGCGGCGTCCCTCGGCAGCCGCACGTCCTGTTCGAGCAGCGCCTGCTGGACGAATGCCGAGCAGTCGTAGCCTGCTGGGGTCCGCCCGCCCCAGAGGTAAGGCGATCCGAGCAGGCTGGTGATCCGCTGCGCGAGCGCTGGCCGCGCGTCACCGGGAAGGGCGACCGCCGAGCGATCCACCCACCCGCGGCGGGCGTCGGGCAGCTCCAACTCGATCCGGCCCCGGCTCCGGCGGCCGGGAATCGCGCGCGAGCCGAAGAAGACCGGGCCGGCACCGACCCCGCCGCGAGGGCCTGCGCTCAGCATCGCCAGCGGCGCAACCACCGACGCCCGGGCCTTGCGCCGCCAGGCTCGAACCCGGCGATCGCTGGCGGGAACGAGCCCCCACTCGCGAACCCAGCCGCGGTAGCCGTCCGCGAGATTGGTGACGTACCGCCAGCCCTTCCGGGCCACGCCCAGCCGCACGATCTCCCCGAGCAGGAGCTGCGACCCCAGTTCCGCCGTGTGGGCGGGCCGGCTGCGCAGGTCGAGCGCCGGCAGACTGACGACGGCGAAGGAATAACTCACTCCGCCTCGGGATTGAGCAGCGTGTAGCGGCCGAAGCCTTCCCGGTCGGCGAACACGAAGCGATGGTAGGGCTGGTGGTAGTACCAGATTTCGATCGTCGGCGATGTCGCGCTGCCCGGCTGCGACTCGACCTGGTCGGGAGGTCCGTAGCGGATGTAGATGCGGCCCATGTCCGAGCGCCAGCCCGGTCCGATGCCCTGGAACTGCCGATTGGCGTGGCGGAGCCGGCGATAGAACTCGATCAGGTTCTCGTTGACCGGGGTCTCGGGCGTGGGGTCGCGACGCGCCCAGAAGCGCTCCCAGGCCTCGGCCTGCTGGTCCTCGGGCAGGTTCCGCATGGCGTCGATCTCTTTGGGCTGCGCGATGTAGGAAAGCGCCTCGAGCATGAGCGCGTACTCTTTTCCCCTCGGCGGACCGCTTTCCTCGACCTCGAACGTGCGCGACGTGCGCCAGCGCGACTTGCCCTCGACCCGTTCGACTTCGAGGAGGTAGTCGCCGATGAACAGTCCGGGGTTTCGCGGCCGCAGTTCGACGGGCTGCACCTCCTGCCGCAGCGTCAGGGTGGTGTCCCCTTCCTGGACGACCTCGCCCCCCGCCTCGCTGATCCGCCAGTGGAGCTTCGCCAGGCGCGGCCACTCGCCCGCGCGCCGGTCGAGGGCGACCGCGCGCGCGGTCAACCCGATGGCGCCGTCGCCGAACCTGCGGGTCGCGACCGGGGTGAACTTCCCGCTCGAGTCGCTGGTCCCAAGCTGGAGGTCCGAGAAGCCGACCGGCACATTCGCCAGATCGGCGAGATCGAGCTGGTCGTCGGCTTCGGACTCCACCCACGAGCTGACGTCGCGGACGCGGGCCCTGATCCGGTAGCGCCCCGGCGGAAGGTCGAACGAGCGGCGGACCACCAGCTGGTTGCGCTGGTTTCGGGTGGCGCCATAGCTCTCGACGAGCAGGCGCTTCTCCCAGGAGTCGCCAAAGAGCCGCCGACCGCCCGACGGCTCGAAGACGATCGAGAAGCCGGCTCCGCCCGCGTAGCCCCGTTGGAGCTTGTTCCAGCTGATCTCCGCATAGGGCAGCGTGAACGTGACTTCCACCGTCGGGTGTGCGGTGGAGTCGAGCGCCACCGCGACGTCCGCGGTGAACAGCGGGGGCTGCAGCGAACGCAGGGGCTGAAGCTCGCCCGAGGCGAGGGCGCCGGTGGCCACGAGAAGCACGGCGGCAGCCGCGAAGGCGGGCACGCCGATGCGACGCACGGCCTGGCCGGAGAGGTGGAAGGAAGGCACTGCCCGCACGCTAGCACATGCCGCTGGAGAGGGCCGCGTCCGGAAATTGTCCCTTGACGCGGGAGCCGTAACTGGAGGCAATTGGGTCTGACCGGGCCGATCCCACCCGACCCTTCGACTCGAGAGATCGTGCCTCGACCCTGCGTTCGCTTCGCATTCCCCCTTCTGGCGGCTGGCGCCGTGTTGCTGGGCTCGCCACGCTCCGCCCTCACGATGCCGCCCCCGCTCGGCGGCGTGTTGCCAGCGGTCGTGCACCAGGCCGCCGCGGCGGGGATCTTCGACCTGCCGGCGCGCCCCGCCCTCGGCACGAGCGCCAACCTGAGCGACTGGCTGGTGCCGGTCATCATGGTGAGCTTCACCGACAGCACCCTTCGCCACGGTCCCGGGGAACTGCGGTCGGCGTTGTTCGACACCACCCATGCGACCGCGACCGGCTCCGTGCCCGACTACTTCGAGTGGGCCTCGCGCGGGCACCTGCGCTTCCGGGGCGAGGTGGTCGGGGCGGTTCAACTGCCCCATCCCGAGAACTACTACACGAACGATTCCTACGGTCTGAACCCGCTTTCGACGCCCAACAACAACTGGGGGCTGATTCGCGACGCGCTCTTCGCCGCCGACTCGCTGGTGGACTGGAATCGCTACGATCGGGACGGGGACGGCTTCGTGGACATGCTGTGGATCGTGCACGCCGGGCTCGGGGCGGAACTGACGGGAAGCCGGCGCAACTTCTACTCCAACACCGCCCGCCTCGGCTCGGGCTGGAGTTTCGGCGGGGTGATCGAGACGGCGGACCTGCTGAATGGCTCCATTTCCCAGAAGGTGCGCGTGGACCGTTTCGCGGTGCTGCCGGAGATCTCGGGATTCAAGCCGGGAGCCCTGAGCGAGATCGGGGTCTTCTGCCACGAGTTCGGGCATGCCCTCGGGCTGCCGGATCTCTACGACACCGCGGCGCTCGGCGGCGCCGTCAATGTCGGCCCGGGAAACTGGTCCCTGATGTCCACGGGCGCGTATGGCGGCGACGGTCGCTCGCCCGAGTATCCGGTGCACCCGGGCGCGTGGCCCTCCCTCTACCTCGGCTGGTCCGCTGCCGCGCGCCCGGTGCGCGATTCGGTCGCGACGCTCGTGCCCGTGGCGGACGGCGGTCAGATCCTCGAGTACTCGTTTCAGGGCGAGGCGAGCTCGGAGCATTTCCTGGTCGAGAGCCGCGAGCGGTCTGGTTTCGATCGCAACCTGCCCGGCCGCGGCCTGGTGATCTACCAGGTGGACGAGGCCGCGATCGGCGCCCGGCTCGCCGCCAACCGGGTGAACTCCGGTCCGACTCCCGGACTCCGGCTGCTCGAGGGCGACGGCGACGACGACCTCGGGGACGGCCTGAACCGTGGCGATGGCAACGACCCTCTCCCCGGGGCGCTCGGCGTCACCCGGCTCGACGATGACACGAGCCCGTCGCTGCGAAGCGTCTCGGGCGCGGTGACGAACCTGGTGCTCGACGGAATCCAGCCCGCCACGGGCGGCACGACCGCCAACTTCCACGTGCGCGCCCCCGGCTGGGAACCGATCTCGACCGCTTCGGACCCCGCCTTCAGCCCGCTGCCCGACCCGGGCCGCAGCCGGCATGCGTTCGTGACTCCTCAGGGTCGTGAGTACGAAGTGTTCTCGGACTCGCGTTCGGGCAGGCCCCAGATCCTGTTGCACACCCGCTCGTTCGACGGCGACTGGGAGCCGGCGGAGCAGCTTTCGTCCAGCCCCGTCGCGGCCATCCAGCCGACGCTGGCCGCGCTTCCCGGCGGGGATCTCGCCGTGGCCTGGTCGGATCGCCGGAGCGGCACGTATCAGATCTGGTACCGCGCCCGCATCGCCGGCACCTGGCTGGGCGAAACCGCGCTGACCAGCGCGCCCGCCGCATGCACGGCTCCGGCGCTCGCCGCCGATGCGCGTGGCAGGATCTTCGCCGCCTGGCTCGAGCAGGGCTCGTCGCAGGCCACGCTCCGCTTCCTGACGTTCCACTGGGCCATGCCCTTCGGAACGGCGCTCGCGGTGACCGACTCGCTCGACGACCCCTCCGCCCCGGTGCTCTCCGCCTCGCCGGATGGGCGGGCATGGTTGCTGTGGCCGGATCGGCGTACGGGCCAGTACGCGGTGATGTTCGCGCGCTACGCCCCGGACTCCGGGCTGGGTCCGAAACTGCGCTACACCTCGAACGTCGTGCAACAGCAGGCGTCGGTGGATGTCGTGGCCGACTCGGCCGGCACGGCGCACGTGGTCTGGCAGCAGAGCGCGCCAGGCGCCAGCGAGCTTCACTACATGTCCCGCCCGGCGACCGGGTCGTTCGCGCCGCGCGATACCGTGCTCGAGAGCTCCAGCAGCACGCTCCAGAATCCCTCGCTCACCCTCGACGTCTTCGGCAACCTGCACCTGGCGTTCGAGCGCGACACGCCGGGTGGCATGCAGGTCCGCTACCGGCGCTTCGCGCGGGGCCGCGGCTGGGACTTCCGCTCGACCGACATCTCCGATCCCGCCGCCGGCAACGCCTCGAGAACGAGCGTGCTGGCGGTGACGAACGGCGGGGTGAGCGTCCTGTACACGAACTACGGCGCCTCCGGGTTCCAGCAGATGTCCCGCCGGCGCCGGCTCGACGGCAACGCGGTCCTCGGGGTCCCTCCGCCGGCGCCCGCTCCGGCGGCTTCCCTCGCGCTCGGGCCCAATCCGCTGCGCGCCGGAACCGGACTGCTGCTGAGCGGCGCCGCGATCGCTCCGGCCGCCCGCGTGGAGCTGTTCGACGCGAGCGGCCGCCGGGTCGCGACCACGATCGCGGCCGCCTCCGGCGGAAGAGCCGAGTTCCCCCGTGCGCTGACCGGCGCGCTCCCCCCCGGCCTCTACTTCGTCCGCGCCGGCAGGACCGCGCACGCCCGACTGGTGGTGCTGCGCTGATCGGCGTCGCGCTGGCCCTGACGTTGCTCGGTGCGCCCCTGCCCGTCGCGCTCGGCGGCTACCTCTCCGTGGACGACTCGCTCGCCGGACGCTGGGGGCTGGCGACCGCGTGGCGGTTCCCCGTCGGCGACCCGCGCGAGCTAGGACTTCCCGCGAACGCGGAGGGCAGGGGCTTTCGCATCAACCGCGGACTCGAGCGCGCGCGCGGGCGCGTCACGCACCAGGGCGCCGACCTCGCCAATGGAACGGCCGGCGACACGGTGCGCGCGGCCGCTGCGGGAATCGTCCTGCTCGTGCGGGCGGTGACGAACGGCAACGGTTACGGCGCGCACGTCGTTCTGGCCCACCGGCTCGGGGAGGATCGGGTCGCGTACTCGGTCTACGCGCACCTCGTGCGCGGCAGCCCGTGCGTGCGCGCGGGGGAGCTGGTCTGCGCCGGCGACGCACTCGGGCTGGTCGGACGAACCGGCCGGGCGAGCACGCCGCACCTTCATTTCGAGGTGAGGCTGCCCGACTCGCCCGGCGAACGCTGGGAGAACGCCCCGGTCACGGACCCCGTTGCCTTCGTCGAGGACCGCCTCGGCGACGCTCCGACCGGCGCGAAGGAGCTGCTCGCCTACCTCGACTGGGCGAGGCTCGAATCGCTGCTTCCGGCCGGCCTTGCGGGCGACGCGCCGCTGACGCGCGACACCTGGTGGGGGATGCTGTCCGCCGCCACGGGTGACGACGGCACGCGAGCCCGGGCGGACGCGCCGGAACTACGCGATTCGCTGATCGCCGCCGGGCTGCTTCCCGAGGAGCAGTTCGGCTCGCCGCCCGAGGAACGGCTCTCGTGGACCGAACTGGCGCGCGACGTGCGGCGGCTTCGCCAGGTGGGCGTGCGATCGCCGCATGGCCCGCTCGCCGCCGCGGCGCACGAGGAAGTGTGCGAACGTCGCTTCGGTGAGCACCGGCCCGCGGCCCGCTGGAAGTCGCTGCGCAGGCTGCCCGGCGACCCGACCGTCGCGGACGCCTGCGTGCTTCTCGCGGACCTCGCCGGCCCGCGAACGCCCGCCAGGATCCGCTCCACCCCGAAGCCGAAGTCACGGCGCGCGCCGCGAGGCGTCGGTCGCGGCGGGCGCCGCGGGTCTTGACGCTGCCTTCGGCCGGATGGCAATGTGCGCCGCGATCACAAGGCTGAGACGGGGACGAGTAGTCGCGCGCATGGCGGGAGCGAGCCGGGAAGGGTGAGAGCCCGGCGCACGATGGCGCGGCGAAGATCACCCCCGAGCCGCCGACCGAAACGCCCCTCGGCGAAGTAGGCTCGGACGGTGGCCCGCCGATACCGGGCTGGAGCCGGAAGGCTTCCCAAGGCGCGCGCCGTGAGGCGCGCGCGAAGTCGGGTGGTACCGCGACCTCCGTCGCCCCGACGGCGCACCCGCGCCGCGGGGCGTTTTGTTTTCGCGGTCGCACCCAGGAGGCACGAATGTCCGAGAAGGCGAAGAAGCCCGGCTGGCGCGAAACCTTGAACCTGCCCGTCACCGAGTTTCCCATGAAGGCCGACCTGACCGCCCGCGAGCCGCTGCGGATCGCCGAATGGAACGAGCGCGGGCATTACGCGGAACTCCGTCGCCGTCGCGCGGGGCGGCCCGTGTGGCTGCTGCACGACGGACCGCCCTACTCGAACGGCCACCTGCACATGGGGACCGCCGCGAACAAGATCTGGAAGGACGCGGCGGTCCGGCAGGCCTCGCTCGCCGGCTTCGACTCGCCGTTCGTGCCCGGCTGGGACAACCACGGCATGCCGATCGAGTTGCAGGTCGGGCGCGAGTTCGCCGAGCGCAGGCAGCGGCCCGGACCGCTCGAGCTGCGGCGCGGATGCCGCGAATACGCGAGCCGGTGGATCGCGATCCAGCGCGACGAGTTCGTGCGTCTCGGCTGCTGGGGGGACTGGGCACGCCCCTACCTGACGATGGCGCCGGACTTCGAGGCCGAGATCCTCGAGACGTTCGCGACGCTGACCGCGCGGGGATTCGTCCAGCGCGGCAAGCGCTCGATTCACTGGTGCCCGACCGACCGCACGGCACTCGCCATGGCCGAGATCGAGTACCACGACGCCGCCTCGCCCTCGATCTTCGTGCGTTTCCCCTTGCGGCGCGATGCGACCGGGGCGCTGGCCGCGTGGCCGGGTGTGAGCGCGGTCGCGTGGACGACCACGCCCTGGACACTGCCGGCGAACCTCGGTCTCATGGTGGACCCGAAGGCGGAGTACGCGGTCGTCCGGATCGGCGGCCGCGACCTGATCGTGGCCGGGGCGCGGGTCGCGCCGTTCGCCGAGTTGCTCGGCGGCGGCCACCAGGTGCTCGGGACGCTGCGCGGCTCGGATCTCGCCGGTTCGATCTTCGAGGCGCCCTTCGGCAACGACTCGCGCGTGGTGGACGGCACGCCGTATGTCAGCATGGCGGACGGCACGGGGATCGTGCACACCGCCCCCGGGCACGGCACCGAGGACTTCATCGTCGGCATGCGCTCGGGGCTCGGCGTCTTCTGCCCCGTGGACGAGGCCGGCCGCTTCACCGACGAGGTGACGGAGTTCGCCGGCCGCAGCGTGCTCGAGGTGAACGACTCCATCATCGGGTGGCTGGCCACACGCGAGCGGTTGCTCCACTCGTCGGTCTTCACGCACGCCTACCCGCACTGCTGGCGCTGTCGCAAGCCGGTCATTTTCCGCGCCACCGACCAGTGGTTCATGATCGTGGACCACGACGGCCACCGCGACCGCTGCGTGAGCCTGATCGAGAACGCCGTGCGCTGGGACCCGGGCAGCTCGCAGAACCGCATCCGCGAGGCGGTGAAGAGCCGCCCCGACTGGTGCGTGTCGCGCCAGCGCACCTGGGGCGTGGGCATTCCGGCCGTCTACTGCGAGGCCTGCGGCGAACCGTCGCTGGATCCGCAGGTCATGAAGCGCGCGGCGCAACTGACGCGCGAACACACCTCCGACGTCTGGTACGAGCGGGCCGTGGAGGACTTCCTGCCGCAGGGCTATCGCTGCCCGAAGTGCGGCGCCGGCGGACCGTTTCGCAAGGAGACCGACGTGCTCGACGTCTGGTTCGACTCGGGCTCGACCCACCGCGCCATCCAGGTCACCCATCCCGAGCTCGCGCCCGCGTGGGAGGCGGCGCGGGCCGGCCGCGCCGAAGTCGTCTACTTCGAGGGCCCCGACCAGCACCGTGGCTGGTTCAACTCGTCCCTCATGGTCGGGGCCGGCGCCACGAACGCCGCGCCCTTCACGACCGTGTGCACGCACGGCTGGGTGCTCGACGGAAGCGGCCGGGCGATGCACAAGTCGCTGGGCAACGTCGTCTCGCCGATCGACCTGATCCAGAAGCACGGAGCCGACGTCGTTCGCTGGTGGGCGCTCTCGACCGACTGGCGGGGCGACGTGCGGGTCGGTGACGAGATCATGCAGCGGGTGGCAGACGCCTACCGAAAGGTGCGGAACACGTTCCGCTTCCTGCTCGGCAACCTGCACGACTTCCGGCCGGCGCTCGCGGTGCCGCGCGAGCAGCTGGGAGCGGTGGACCGCGCGTTCGCGGATCACCTGTCGGTCCGTCTCGCCCGAGTGCGCCAGGACTGGTCCGAACTGCTGTTTCATCGGGCGGTGGACGGACTGCTCGACCTCTGCACCGTGGACCTCTCGGCCGTCTATCTCGACGTCGCCAAGGACCGGCTGTACACGCTGGCGCCCGGGGCCCCGGGGCGGCGCTCGGCACAGACCGTGTTGTGGCGTGCCCTGCGTGGATTGACGCTCGCGGCTTCGCCCGCGCTCGTTCACACGGCCGAGGAGGTCTGGCAGCACCATCCGGGACTGCTGGAGGAAAGCGCGAGCGTCCACCTCTCGGAGTGGGGCGACCTCGGCGACCCGGCCGCGGACCACGGCGACTGGAAGTTCCTGCTCGAAGCGCGTTCCGCCGTCAACGCGGCGATCGAACCGCTCCGGGCGGCGCGCACGCTGGCCACGACCGCGGAGGCCGAGGTCGTGATCACCGCCGCGCCGGCCTGGCTCGAGCGGCTGACCGCCTGGCGGGAGGAACTGGCATCGTTCCTGATCGTCGCCGGGGTCGAACTGCGGCCCGGCGCGCCCGGCGCGGAACCCGTGGTCGAGGTACGCCGCACCTCCCTGGCGAAGTGCGAACGCTGCTGGACCTTCCGGAGCGACGTCGCCGCCGGGGGCCCGGGGCCCGCCCTGTGCGCGCGGTGCGTGGAGGCGCTCGCGGCGCGCTGAACCGCTTCCGCGGTTCCCGGCCGGACCGCCCGCCGAGGCGGCCCGCCGGCGACCGGCCTCAGCGCTCCGGGCTTTCCAGCGGCAGCTCGGCCTGCGGCGGATAGCGGCGCTTGAGTTGCTCGACCAGCCCGCGGAACGCGGGCGTCTCGCCCTGCAGCGGCACCTGATCGGTGTCGATGACCAGGACTTCGGTCTCGCTCGCGGCACGGCGCATCCAGTCCTCGTAGGCGTCGTTGAGCCGCCGGATGTAGTCGATGCCGATGCCCTTCTCGCTCTCGCGCCCGCGCCGGGCGATGCGCGACATGAGCGTCTCGGGGCTCGCGCGCAGGTACAGGATCACGTCGGGCGGGCGCAGGAAGTCCACCATGACCCGGAACAGCGAGGTGTAGTTCTCGTAGTCCACGTCGGTCATCGAGCCCTGCGCGTGCAGCGTGCGCGCGAAGATCTCGGCGTCCTCGTAGATGGTCCGGTCCTGGATGAACGGCAGCGAACTGCGCCCGATCTCGACCTGGGCCTTGAAGCGCTCGCTGAGGAAGTAGATCTGGAGGTGGAAGCTCCAGCGCGGCATGTCTCGGTAGAAGGGATCCAGGTACGGGTTCTGGATGACGGGCTCGTAGTACGCCAGCCAGCCGAGCTCCGCGCTGAGGCGATTCGTGAGCTCGGTCTTGCCCACCCCGATGTTCCCGGCGATCGCGAGGAAGAAGCCCTGGTTCAAGCGGTCACGCCCCAGTCGTCTCTTGTCACTTGCGTGAACTGAGGCCCTGAAAGTGACACTTCCCGGACCTTTCAACGGTGATTCGGGTGCGATAGTGCGCACGTCGCCCGCGGGGACGCATCCCGAAAAAAAAGGCGGAACCCTTTCCCTCCACCGCGCGTCTAGAGCGGTGAACGGACGAAGAGAAGTGGGGGGCCAGTTCGATGAATCTCGCGTGCGGCCCGCGACTCTGAGAACGAAGCCCCCCTTAGCTTCGCTGCGAACCCCGCCCGGGAATCCCGGGCGGGGTTTTCGCTGTCTTCATCCCTCGGGCGACGGCGGCCACGCTATCGGCGCGTGTGCCGAGCGTCAAGAATCCGCGCCGGATTCCTCGTCCTCGGCCGGCAGGTCCGGGCGTCGGAAGCGCGACGCCTCGAGCGCGTGCTTGCGCATCAGGTCGTGCAGCGTCGGTCGGCTCACGTCCAGATCGCGAGCCGCGCGTGTGACGTTGCCGGCGTTGCGCGCCAGCGCCGCGCTCAGCATTTCCCGCTCCGCTCGATCGCGGGCGTCCTGGAGCGTCGGCCGGTCTTGCGCGGGCTCGCCCACGGGCGGGAGGTCGAGATCCTCGGGGCGCAGGTACGAGTCCTGGGAGAGGATCACCGCACGCTGGATGCGGTTCTCGAGTTCGCGCACGTTTCCCGGCCACGGGTGCGCCGCCATGGCCCGCAGCGCGGCCTGCGTGAATCCCTTCAGCTTGCGCCTGTGGTGACGCCCGTAGAACTCCAGGAAATACTCGGAGAGCAGTCGCAGGTCGTCCCCCCGCTCGGCCAGCGGCGGAACGGCGATGCTCACCACGCTCAGCCGGAAGTACAGGTCCTCGCGGAAACGACCCTCCGCGCGCATCGCGTTCAGGTCGCGGTTCGTCGCCGCCACGACGCGCGCGTCCACGCGCATGGGCTCCCGCCCGCCGACGCGTTCGACGACGCGGTCCTGCAGGAAGCGCAGGAGCTTGACCTGCAGGTGCGTGGGCAGCTCGCCGATCTCGTCCAGGAAGAGCGTTCCGCCGTCGGCCAGCTCGAACTTGCCTTCGCGGGTGCGGTACGCGTCGGTGAACGCGCCGCGCTCGTGGCCGAAGAGCTCGCTCTCGAGGAGCTGCTCCGGGATGGCGCCGCAGTTGATCGGCACGAACGGTCCGTCCCGCCGCCCGCTCGCCTGATGGATGGCGTGCGCGACGAGCTCCTTGCCGGTGCCGTTGGCGCCCACGACCAGCACGCTGGCGTCGGTCGGCGCGACGCGCTGAACCAGACCGAACACCCGGCGCATGGCCTCGGATTCGCCGACCAGCCGGTGATAGCGCTTGCGCGAAACGGGCGCGTCGGGCGCCTGCGCCTGCTCGATGTGCCGGATGTGCAGCGCCCGGCGCAGGATGACGCGCAGTTCCTCGAGGTGGATCGGTTTGGCGTACCAGTCCACCGCGCCGCGGCGGATGGCGGCCAGCGCGTTCTCGCGGCTGTCGTTTCCGGTCACCATCACGACCTTGGTGAGCGGGTGGCGCTCGACGATCTCGTCGAGCAGGTCGAGGCCCTCGGGCCCCGCGGTCGCGGGCCCGAGCGTGACGTCGAGCGTCACGACGCTCGGCCGCTCGTCGCGCAGCAGCCGGCGCGCCTCCTCGGCGGTGCCCGCCGTCAGCACCTCGTACTCTTCGGCCAGGCCCCAGCGCAGCTGGTTCCGAATCGAATCCTCGTCGTCGACGATCAGGATCTTGTCGTGCGCCATGGACGCTTCCGCACCTTTCATCGTTCACCCGTCACGCCTGCGGCCTCGGGTTCCGTGCGCGCGGCCGCATCCGGTCGGACGGGCAGAAGGACCGTGAAAGTCGTGCCGGCGCCCGGACGGCTGCTCACGTCGATGCGTCCTCCGTGCGCCTGGACGATGGTCCGGCACTGGGCGAGTCCGATGCCGAGCCCGTTTTTCTTGGTCGTGGCAAAGGGGCGGAACAACCTCGTGCGCACGAACTCCTCGCCCATGCCCCGGCCGTCGTCCCGCACGCGCAGCTCGAACTGCGGCTCGCCCGCTTCGCCCGGGCGGAGCCCGGCCTCGACTTCGACGTGCCCGCGGCCCTCGGTCGCCTCGCGGGCGTTCACCAGCAGGTTGACCAGCACGCGGGTGACCAGCCGCCGGTCGACGAAGATCTCCCCGCCGTCCTTCACGTGAACCGACAGACGCACGCCTTGCGCCTCTCCCGCGACGAGGCCCGAGTCGGCGATCGCCGACTCGACGATCTCCCGGCCGGTGCAGGGTTCGGGGCGCACATCGAGCGTGCGCGCGACGCCCGAGACGTGGTTCATCAGCTCGCGCAGCGAGGCGACGGTCCGCTCGACGACCGCCATGGCGTCGCGCTGGAACTCGGGGTTGCCGAGGTGCCGTCGCGCATTCTCGACCACCAGGGACAGACCCGAAACCTGGTTCTTGATGTCGTGCAGGACGAAGCTCGAGAGCCGGTTGAGCGATTCGAGCTGACGGGCCTCGGCGAGCAGTTCCGCCTGCCGTGCCGCCCACAACGTCGAGGCGACGTGGCGCGCGAACGAGGCCAGGAACTCGACGTCCTCGTAGGACCAGTCCTCGTCCACGCGCTTGCGCGAGACCCACAGCAGGCCGACGACCTCGTCGCCGACGGTGAGCGGCGCGCACACGGCCGCATGCAGGGCCTCGATCGTGTCGTGGCTCTCGACCAGCAGGGGCAGCATGTCGAGGTCGTGTTCCATGTCGTGGAACACCACCGGCAACTGCCGCCGGCCCAGGTGACCGAGGAGCGGGTGGCTCGCGGGCAGCGACGGGTCGACCCCCGCCGGCCCGTGCAGCAGTCGCAGGTCCCCCGCGTCGCTCCGCAGGTGGATGGCGATCCGGTCGGCCTCGAACACCGCGCCGACCAGCGACTCGACCTGCCGCGCGAGTTCCTCGGGACGCCCGGTGGGAACGAGCGATGACGTCACGCGCTCCCATTCGCGCCGGTAGTCGTACCGGTTCGCGTAGAAGTTGCGGTCCACGAACCGGCGGATCGTGCGGCTCGTGCGCGGGCTGAGCATGAGCAACAGACCGCCACCGCCGACGAACACCACGAACGCGAAGGTCACTCCGAAGCGCCATTGCTGCGACATCGCGGGCACGAGGCGGCTGAGCACCAGCACGCCGAGCATGAACGCACCCGCGAGCGTCAGCGTGACCGACGAGTAGTAGATGACCGGCCGGGCCACCGGCACGTCCATGTCCGAGAGCGTGCGGCGCGCCAGGGCCAGCGCCGCCACCACGCCGGCCACGAACAGGACCGGCGCCGAGCTCACCATCCAGCTCACCTTGAGCCCGCCGTAGAGAAGGCCGGCGGAGACGACCAGCAGTTCGGTGAGGATGCTGACGAGAATCGCCAGGAACAGCGGGCGCAGGCGCTTCTGCCCGCTCGCGGGCGCGACGCGCAGCATGCTCTCGAGGTTCATGAGCACGGCGACCATCGCCACCAGCAGATACATCAGGAACACCTTGCCGAGCGGGCCGAACACGACCACTCCCTCGGGTCCGTGTCCGGTGACGGCGCGCACGGCGAACGGAGTGGCCGCGGTCAACGCGAGCACGACGCAACCGACGAGCGACAGCACGAGGTAGGCGCCGGCGTTGCGCAGTTGCAGGCGCGGTTCGGGGCGGCCGAGCACGACGCTCAGCGTCAGCCACAACCACGAGACGAGGGCGGAGATCCGCGCCAGATACGTGGCCCAGACGCGCGCCTGTTCGGCGTCGGCCGCGTTCACCATCCCCAGCGTGCCCGCCTGGAACGCCGCGAGCGAAAGGAACGCCGACGCGAACAGCAGCGTCGTGAGCCACTGTCCCCGGCGAAGCAGGCCGAACAGCCCGATGCCGGCGAGCAGCATGGCGCTCGCCGCGACAGCGGCTCCCTGGACGGGCGATGCGTTCCAGCTCCAAGTCATGGGCGGCCCCCTCCCCGCGCCGAAGCGCCCGTCGAACCGAGCGCCCCCAGGTTGCGGGCGGCCGTGCGCCGCACGGACGCCGAAATGGCCCGCCGCGCCAGCTCCTCGTAGATCGCGACCGCGGTGGCCCGCCCTCCGGGGCGGCGTTCGGCGAGCGAGGCGGCCCGGAGCGCTCCGGACTGAGTGGTGGAATCTTCGGGGAAACGGCGCCACAGGTCCACAAGGGAAGACTCCGCCGGCGCGAAGGAGCCGAGGTCCGACAGGAGCTCGGCCCGGGCGACCCCCGCCTCCCGCTGGAACCGGGCGTCGCGGTTCGTGCTCAGCAGGTAGTCCATGCGTTCCACCGCGTTCTCGCCTTCCAGCCGGGCGAGATCCAGTTCGCCCGCCCCGACGTGATGCTCGACCACCCGCAGCATGGCCTTGAAGGCGTAGGGATGGGAGGGCGCGGCCGCCGCGAGCGCCACGAACTCCGCGCGCGCGCGCTGCCACTGCCCGAGCTGCTCGAGCAGCCGGGCGCGGCGGAAATGCGCTTCCGGACCGACCAGCCCCGGATCGGTCCAGCGGTCGAACAGGGCGTCGTAGGTGGCGAACGCGGAGTCGTTCCGGCCCATGGCTTCCCAGGCACGCGCGGCCAGCAGCAGCGCCGCTCCGGCGACCGTGCGGCTGTTCGTCGCCGAGGCCGCCCAGCGCGCATAGGAGATCGCCGAGTCCGGCACGCCTCCCTCGAGGGCGCACGCCGCCAGCGCCACCGCCTGCGCGGGACGTTCCCATGCGCGCTGCGTGGCCAGGGGGTGTCGCAGGGCGGCCAGCGCCCCCGGAGCGTTCCCGCGGGCGAGCCGGATGCGCGCCAGCGCCCCCGCGAGCGCGGAGGCGTCGGCCGGCCTGGCCCGGGACAGCGCCGCGGCGAAGGTCGCGTCGGCCGAGGCGAGAATCTCCGCCGCCTCTCCCGGCCGTCCGAGTTCCCGGAGTTCGGCCGCGACCGCGACCGGCGCATCGAGCACCTGCCGCACCGGCCCCGTGCGGTCCGGGTCGCCGAGCGGATCGAGAAGCGCCAGTGCCATTCGCTCCCGAAGGGCTTCGTCGAAGCGTCCCAGGCGATCGAGCGCGCGCGCCGAACCGGCCCGGGCGGTGACCACGACTCCGGGCAGAGCACTCCATCGCGCGAGCGCCTCGCGCCAGAGCTGCAACGCCCGCTCGTCCTCCCCGGCCGACGCGGCGAGCCGGGCAAGCGACAGCGAAGCGCGCGCCGAGGCGAGCGCGACGTCCCGCGCCGGCCCGTGCGCCGGCGGAGCGCCCCAGCGCGAGGCCGGGAAGCGGGACACGATGTCGTCCAACCGGCGTTGCGCCGCGGCACGCTCCGGACCGGCCTCGCGCGGATCGCCGGCCTCCGCCCCGCGCACGCTTCGGGCGGCATGGTAGAGCGCGCGCTCGGCCTGCCAGCGCGACCACAGCACCGGGTCGCCGCAGCCGGCGAGCAGCGCCGCCACGAACGTCGCCGCCACGGCTCTTCGGCCGCGCATCAGGATTCCTCCGTCCCGGCGCCGACGCCGCCGAGCCAGGCGAGGGTGATCGCACCGCTGGCGAGCATGCCGAGAATCGCTCCGGTCGCGGCGCGCAGCAGGACCGCGGCCGCGACCAGCTCGGGCATGCCGCGCTCGATGGCCGTGGAGGCCGCCGCGACCGACGCCGAGGCGAGGCCGGCCGCGGGGACGAGCAGCAGCATCGCCACCGCCGCGGGCAGGAAGCCGTTTCCCCACGTCGCGGGCAGCCCGGCCAGCGCCCGCGGACCGGAACGGTGACCGAGCACGACCAGCGCGGGCGCGAAGGCGCAGGCGATGCGCACGAACAGCAACGCCGCGTCCGAGGCCGGCGGCGCGAACGAGCGCGCCAGCCCGGAAAGGCGAACGAGCGGCAGCGCGTGCAGCATCGCCTGCAGCCCGAGCGTCGCGGCCGAGACCGGCAGGGCGGCGATGAGCAGCGCGCCGGCGCGGCTCATGCCTTCGGACCAGGCCGCGGCGGACCCGTCCGGCAGGCCGCGGAACTGGCGTTCGAACAGTCGCGCGGAGACGCCGGCCATCACCGGCAGCACGAGCACGCCGGTCAGCAGGCCCGCGTCCCGGGCCAGGCCCGGCAGCCGCCGGAACAGTTCCGGGTAGCGCAGCGACGCGTCGCCCTCGAGGGCGCGCAGCAGCGGCGCCGCGAACCACGAGACGAGCGGGTGCGCGCTCCACCAGCAGGCGAGAATCCCGACCGCCTGCAGGGCGAACAGCAGCAGCCATGGCCCCCAGATTCGCGGCCGGCGGCACGCGCGCACGGCACCGAGCAGGCACTGCCAGCCGAAGGCGACCTGCTCGAGCGCGTTCACGGCACGGCGGGGGCTGCCGCGCGCGCCCGCGCGAACACCGCGGGCAGCTCGCGCGCCACGAGTCCCGAGAACTCCCGCGCGCGCTGCGTCGCGCCCTCGACACCGTCCTCGCGCAGCACCGACTCGACGCGCACGAACGTGCCCCACGAGCGGTTGTCGAGCGCGCCCAGCACCGCCATGCGCGAGCGGAAGGCGCCGACGTCGCCGGTCGAGAGCCCGTCGGTGGTCCACCAGTACCAGACCACGCGGCTGTCGTCGCGGCGTTCGGCGATGCAGGTGTTGACGATCAGGCCCTTCGGCGAGCCGTCGTCCACTCTCGCGCGCCCCGGCTGCCGCACCGCGTAGCCCTGCGACGTGTAGCAGAGCAGCGGATCGTGCGCGCCGTATCGGCGATTCTGGTGGTAGACGAGGCACAGCCACACCGACCGCGTCCCGTCCACGTAACGGCGGATCAGCAGGTCGTCGGCGCGCAGCTCCTCGACCACGGCCTGCTCGAACTGCGCGTCGGTGCCCTGCCACGGCCCGAACTCGTGCGGCACGCCGCGCAGGATGCCGTGACCCGCGGCGAGGTCGATGGGCGGCGTCAGCAGCACCGAGGCCGAGGTCGCGACGAGCATGACGACGGCGGCGAGGAGCGTCTTCATGCCCTGGCCCCCTTCGGGGTCAGCAGTTCGCGCAGTCCCAGCAGCGCGGCCAGCGCGACGCCGTAAACGACGTACCCGGTCATGTCGTGAAACGTGCCCGAGGCCCAGACCACGCCGCGCCTTTCCGCCGCGACGATGACGAGCAGCAGACGCACGGCGTTGCCGAGGATCGCGATCGGGGTCGCCGCCAGCAGGACGGTCGCGCGCCGCCAGAACCCGCCCTTCTGGAAGTAGGCGAACAGGGTTCCGGTCGCGAGCAGCGCCAGCAGCGAGCGCAGTCCGCTGCACGGGTTCTCGACCCGCAGCTCGCCGGAGGCGAGCAGGATGGACATGCCGTCCCGCTCGAGAGGCACGCCGAGCGCGTGCGCGGCGCCGACCGAGGCGCTGACCGAGATCTCCTTGAGCGCGAAACTGAGCGAGTTCATGACCAGGGGCGGAAACGTCAGCATGAAGCCGAGGTAGGCGATCGGAAACGCCAGCATGCGCGTCATCGCCGTCCCGAGAAACGCGAGCGAGAGTCCGAACAGCAGCGGCAGCAATCCCCAGCCCTGCAGCGCCAGCACGTCGGCGCGCACGCCCACGACCTGCATCAGGCACCCGAGTCCCACGAGCGCGAGTCCCCAGGCGGCCGGCCGCACCGGCAGGGCCCGCAGCCGGTCCCGCCGCAGCCAGACGAGCACCAGCGAGGTGGCCGGCACGAGCGGACCGTGGGAGTAGTTGTCGTTCGTCGCCCAGGTCTCCCACAGCGTCGCCAGCGTGCGATGCCAGGCGAGTGCCACGAGCGCGAACAGCAGGGCGCCCTTCAGCCACGCGCCCGCCCGCCCCTTCGCGGGCGCGACCATCGTCGGGACGCTCACCGGATCCCCCGCATCGCGAACAGCGTCAGGGCGGTGCGCACGAGGATCTCGGTGTCGAAGCGGGTCGAGTTGCGATCGAGGTACTCGCGGTCGAGGGCCACCTTCTGCTCCATGGGGATTTCGTCACGGCCGTTGATCTGCGCCCACCCCGTCAGGCCGGGGCGAAGCGCATCCACCCCGGCGGCCTGTCGCAGGCCGATCAGATCATACTGGTTGTAGAGCGCCGGTCGCGGTCCGACCAGCGACATGTCGCCACGGACGATGTTCCACAGCTGCGGCAGCTCGTCGAGGCTGGTGCGGCGCAGGATCGCCCCCACACGCGTGATTCGGACGCTTCCGGGCGTCACCAGATGCGTGGCGAGGTCCGGCGTGCCCGCCGCCATGCTGCGGAATTTGAAAAGAATGAACTCGGCGGAGCCGCGGCCGATGCGGCGCTGCCGGAACAGCACGGGGCCGGGCGATTCGAGCCGGATGGCGAGGGCGACCAGCAGCATCAGCGGCGACGTCAGGATCAGTCCCGCGCAGCCGAGGACCACGTCCGCGGCGCGCTTGACGAACGCCCGGGCCCCCCGTGGCAGCGGGCCCACGTCCCGGCCGTGCGACTCGAGCCGGGCCTCGAGCAGCACCTGGACGAGCCTCTCGCCGAGCGCGCGCCGCGAGTGCTCGCGCTCGACGAACACCGGCCCGGCCGCGGCGAGCGCTTCGCGGCGACCGGGATCGTCGCGAAGCGCCCGCACCGCACGCGCGAGCGCCGCTCCGTTCTCGGGCTCGACGACCAGGCCGCCTTCCGAGGCTTCGATCACCGCCGCGGCATCGCCGCGCACCGCCGCGACGACCGGGCAGCCGCAGGCCAGGTAGTCGAACAGCTTGACCGGGATGGTTTCCCCCGCGAACTCGCTCGCCCGGGTCGTCGCGACGGCGACGTCGGCTTCGTGGAGGAGCGGGACGAGCGCGGCGGGCGCCACGCTCGGCTCGAACGTGACGTTGTCGAGCCCCCGCCCGACGGCCGCCCGCTCCAGCCCCTGCTTCGCCACCCCGTCGCCCACGAGCCGGAACCTCACCCCTTCGGACTTCAGCTCGGCCGCCGCATCGAGCAGCGCATCCATGCCGTGCACGAGCCCGTGCGTGCCCGCGTACAGCACGGTGAACGGCCGTCCGCCGCGCTCCGCCCGCTCGGCCGGCGGCCGGAACAGCTCGGTGTCGGCGCCGTTCGGCAGGAAGACGAGCCTCCGCGGCTCGAACCCGCGCGACTCGAGCTGGCGCTTCATGCCCGGGGTGACCACCAGCACGCGGCTGCTGCGGGACTGGAAGAATCGCGCGACGCCGTCGAGCACCCGGGCGACGAAACCGGGCCGCATCTCACCCAGGGCGATCGCCGCGTGCGGCCAGTCGTCGCGGCAGTCGTTCACCAGCGCCGCCCCGCGCAGACGGGCCGCCAGCCAGGCGGTGAGCCCGTGGAAGAGCGGCGGCGTGGTGACGAGCACGACATCGGGTCGCGGTCCCGCGAACGCGACCGGCAGGGCCGAGAGCGCGAAGCTCAGGTGGTTCCACAGGCGCGTGAGCGACGTCTTGCGCGGCGTCGCGTACAGCCACACCCGCTCGACGCGGATACCGTCAGCCTGTTCGGTGCGACGGCGAACACCGCGGTACTCGGGGCGCACTTCGCCCGCCGGGTGGTTGGGCAGGCCGGTCAGCACGCGCACTTCGTGGCCCGCGCGGGCGAGCGCGCGCGCGAAGTGCAGGGCGCGCGCGGGCGCGGCCCCCGTCTCGGGCGGGAAGTACTGCGTGACGAACAGCACGCGCATGGGCTCGCCGGGCCTCCGGGTCAGGCGGGCGTCGCGACGACGAGCTGCCGTCGCGCGAAACCGTGTCCGAGCTGCCAGGTGCGCTGCAGCGGCCGCAGCAGACCTTCGTACACCGGGTCCGGCAGCGTGCCCAGTCCGCCCCAGTAAAGCTCGTGGTGCACCATGCGCAGTCCGTTCGCCGCCAGGATGCCGCGGATCTCGCGCGGCGGGAACGGCCGCTCGACCGCGTACGAGTAACGCTCCCCGTCGGGGGCGACGTACTCCTGGTGCACGTGGTCGCCGCGCAGTTCCTGCAGTCGCGCGAGATGCTCGGGGTGCGCGCCGTTGATGTCGCCGACGACCAGAACACCGCCCGGCCGCAGGTGCCGGCGCGTCTGCTCGAGGAAGCGATCCAGCGGATCGATGTGCGAGAGCGCGTTGTAGACCCACACGAGGTCGTAGTCCGCGTCCCAGTCGCGGGTGAGATCGGCGCGCACGTAGCGCACCGGAAGCGCCCCGGCGGTCACCTCGGCGTGGAACTCGAGCCGCTTCTGCGCCGCGTCGAGCCGGTCCGGGCGCAGGTCGGCGCCCACCACGTCGGCGCCCGCGGCCGCGTAGAGCATCGAGTAGGTGCCGAAGCCCGAGCCCGCGTCCATGACGCGCGGACGGGCGCCGAGCTCCCGCGCCCGGGCGACGATCCAGCGCGCCGTCCAGCCGGCCTCGCTGCGCCAGAAGCCGCGCAGGTAGCGGCGGATCCGCGCCTCCTCGCCCGGCGCCGGCAGGCGGTTGTAGTAGCTGGCGAACGCTTCGCGCTCGGCCTCGGGCAGCCGCGGCTGGACCGGCCCGTATTCCTTCTCGATGGTCCAGCGCACGAAGCGCTCGAACGCCTCACGCGCCTTCGATTCGTCGCTCATGAAGATTCCTTCCCGGTTCTCGTCGTGGAGCTCGGGCGGGCGCCCGCGTCTCCGTTATCGGGCGGCCGGCGGGGTCCGTCCACGTCCCCGCCGGGTCACAGCCTGCCACAGCAGCGGCAGATGTCGCGGGCGCACGCCGCCGAGCAGCTTCGCGACGCGGTCCCAGCGGCCCTGCCGCAGGTAGGTTCCGAGGCTCTGCAGCTCGTACTGGAGCAGTTTCGGCGCGCCCTCGGCGGCGAAGCGCGCCGCCGCGTCGGCCAGTCCCGCGGACAGAGCCGCGAACCGCTCCGCCTGAGCGCGCGCTTCGGTCCCGGCGGGCTCGCCGGGTACGCCGTCCGGGTCGAGCTTCAGCGCCGCGAGTTCGAGGCCGTGGGCGGACTCGCCGAATCGCGCGGTGAAGACACCACTCTCGCGGCGCGTCAGCGCCGCGACCGAGGCCTCGAAATCCCCCGAGCGGCCGTCGAAGACCGCGTCGCCCATGCTGTACAGCACCAGTGTGCGGCCGACCCTTGCGGCGCCCTGCAGGACATGCGGATGATGTCCGAGCACCAGGTCGGCGCCCGCGGCCGCGATCGACTTCGCCATTCCGACGACGCGCGGGGGCGGAAAGTCCACGTACATGGATCCCCAGTGCACGCTCACCACGAGCACGTCCGCCTGAGGCCGCCAGCGCGCGAGGTCCGCGGCAACGAGTTCCGGCTCGAGCGGCGCGACGCCGGCCCGGCCGGACGTTGCGGCGTCGCCGCCGGCGGTCGCGTAGGCGAGCACGACGACCCGGACACCCCGGACCTCGATCCGCGCGGGGGTCCGCGCCGCCTCGAGATCGGCTCCAGCGCCGACCGCGGCCAGCCCCGCGGACCGACAGGCGTCGAGCGTTCGCGCGAGGCCCCGCTCGCCGCAGTCCATCATGTGGTTGTTCGCGAGCGACACGACGCGGAAGCCCGCGCGCGCGAGCGCCGCCGGCACCCCGGCGTCGTGGAAGAACTCGTCCGCGCGCCCCGGGCGAACCCAGGCGCGCTCGCCGACCGGGAACTCGAGGTTGGCGAAGGCCAGATCGGCGGCGCGCGCGTGCGGCGCCAGCGCCGCGAACGGCGCATCGGGCCCCTCGCTCGCGGCGCGCCGTCGCACCGAACCGAGGACGCCGACGTCGCCGACCGCGGCGAGCGTGAGCCGCAGCGCGCCCTCAGCCTCGAGCAGCCGCATGGGGCCCTCCCCTGCCGCGCCGCGCGAGCGCCTCGCGATACAGCGCCTCGGTTTCGCCGACCATGCGCGCGGCGGTGAAGCGCTCGCGCCAGCGCTCCCGGCCGGCCGCGCCGAGGACGGCGCGGCGCTGCTCGTCCGCGAGCAGGTCCGCCAGGGCCCCGGCCATCTCCGCCACGTCGCCCACCGGCACGATGCGGCCCGTGACGCCGTCGGCCACCGCTTCGGCGTTGCCGCCGACCGCGGTCGCGATCGCCGCGCGCGCCGCACGCATCGCCTCGAGCAGCGTCACCGACAGCCCTTCCCGCGAGGAGGACAGCACGAAAACGTCGCACGCCGCCATCAGGTCCGGCACGTCGTTCCTCGGACCGAGGAAACGAACCGCATCGCCCAGTCCCAGCTCGGCGTGCAGCGCCTGCAGACGCTCGCGCAGCCTGCCCTCGCCCGCGACGAGCAGCACCGCGCCGGGCGCGCGCCGTCGCGCGACGGCCATCGCCCGCAGGAGCACGTCCTGCGACTTCTGCGGCGTCAGGCTGCCGACGGTCAGGGCGACCGCCGCCGCGGGCGGAATGCCGAGCGCCGCGCGGGTCTGCGCGCGCGGCCGCGGCGGTGGCGCCTCTGCGATGCCGTTCGCGATCGTCACGAAGCGCTCCTCGAGGCCGCGGAATCGCGGCGCGTGGCTGGCCCGCGCGGCTTCGCACACGCAGATCACCCGATCCGTCAGGCGCGTGAGCATCGCCTCGACGGGCCCGTAGAATCGGAACGCCCGGCCCGGGTAGTGGATGCTGTGCTCGGTGCGCACCGCGACCGGCACGCCCGCGAGCCTCGCCGCGAGGGTTCCGTACATCGCCCCGCTCGGGTTGTGCCCGTTGACGACGTCCGCGCGACGCGCGCGCAGCAGCGAGGTCAGCCGCACGAGGCCCGCCGCCCGCGCGGCGCCCTTGCCGAGCACGACGGTCTCCGCGCCGGCCGCGGCGGCCGCCTCGAGCGCGGGACCGCCGCGATTGAGCGCCACCACCGTGCTCTTGACCTCCGGCGACGCCAGGCGCACGTGCTCGACGACCAGCGACTCGGCGCCGCCCTGGTGCATCGCCTCGACGACGTGGACGACGCGCATCACGCCCGCCCCCCGCGCACCGGCGCGCCGCCGAAGAGTTCCCACAGCCGCGCGAAGCTGGCCTCGACGTCGAACGAGCCGCGCGCCGCTTCCCGCGCGAGGCCGCCCATCCGGTCGATCTCCCGCGGATCGCGCAGCAGCGGCCCGATCGTCCCGGCAAGCGAGCGCGGGTTCGCGCTTTCGCACAGCGCCCCGGTCCGGCCCGGCTCGATCGCCTCCTCGAGCCCCGCCGCGCGCGCGCCGACGACCGGCAACCCGGCGGCCATCGCCTCGACGATCACGTTCGGGATGCCGTCGCGCCGCCCGTTCGCCAGCACCTTGCTCGGGGCGAGCAGCAGCCACGCCGACGCGTAGAGCGGAGCGATTTCGTCGTGCGTGAGCGAACCCCGGAACTCGACCTGTTCGGCGACGCCGTGCGCGCGGGCCAGCGCGCCGAGCGCTTCGCGCTCCGGGCCGTCGCCGACGACCACGAGCCGGGGCCGCAACCCGCGCCGCGCCAGCTCGCCGAGCGCCGCGACCGCGTCGTCGAATCCCTTGCCGGGCGCGAGCCGGCCGACGACCAGCAGCAGGGGCTCGGCCGAGCGGGCTCGCGCGATCGCGCCGAAGCGCGCGAGATCGGTCCCGTGCCACAGCCACTCGACGCGCCCGCCGGGCACGAGGCGGCGGAGCATCTCGGCGTTGCCGCGCACGCACGCGGTGGTGAAGTCGGCGGCGCGCACCTTGTGGGCGAGGAAGGCCTGCGTGCGGTAGAGGTCGGCGCCGGCGTGCGCGGCCATGCTGAAGCGCCGGCCCGCGAGCCGGGCCGCGAGCCAGGCCACCGAGGCCGGGAAGTGCGCCCAAGCCCCGTGAACGCGCTCGAAGCCCTCGCGTTCGGCGATGCCGGCCACCCGCGCGGCGGCCGGCAGGTAGGCGAGGTGCCCGGCCAGCGCGTACGCGCTGCCGCGCGAGGCCCACAGCATGCGCGCCGCCCCGGGGAGCAGCACGTGCGGACGGCGCACCAGCCAGCCGAGCAGCGCCCACCACGAGCGCGGATCGAGCGGCGAGCCGACGGCGCGGGTCAGGGCGACGAGCGGCGCGAACTCCGGCTGGTACTGGTCGCCCACCGCCCGCAGGGTCAGCACCCGCACGCGAACGCCGCGTTCGTCCAGGCGCTTCACCTCGTTCTCGATGAACGCGGCCAGGGTCGGAAACGTCGTCGTCACGTAGAGCACCGATTTCACGCGGCGCCCTTTCGCTCCGAGGCGGCCGGTTCGCCGTCCCGCTCCAGGCCGAGCGCCTGCCGGTAGAACGCCTCGTGGCGGCGCACCATGGCCTCGATGCTGCGCTCGGCGATCATCGCCTCGCGTGCACGGGCGCCGCGGCGCGCGGCCTCGTCGGGTCGCGTCAGCACCTCCGCGAGGGCGTCCGCGAGCGCCTCCGGATCCTGCGCGGGCACGAGCCAGCCCGTTCGGCCGTCCTCCAGCACCTCGGCGTTGCCGCCGACGCGCGTCGCGACGCACGGCCGGGCCGCCGCCATCGCCTCGAGCAGCGCGTTCGGGATGCCCTCCTCCCGCGAGGAGAGCACGAACGCGTCGAAGGCCGGAAGCAGCCGGTCCACGTCGGAGCGCTCGCCGAGCAGCGAGACCCGCCCCGCGAGCCCGAGCGCGGAGATGTCCCCCTCAAGCGACGCGCGATCGGGTCCGTCGCCGGCGATCGCGCAATGAAAGCGGTGCCTGCCCGCGAGCCGCGCGAGCGCGCGCAGCAGCGTGCCGTAGTCCTTGCGCGGCGCGAGGCAGCCCACGCTGCCGACGAGCGGGGCGTCCGCCGGCACGTGTTCGAGCCCGGACAGCGCCTCGCGACGGCTCGCGCCGTCGAAGCGGGCGACGTCCACGCCGTTCTCGATCACCGTGACGCGCGAGGCCGGCACGCCGAGCGCGACGCTGCTCTCGGCCACTTCATGGCTCACCGCCGTGACGTGCGTCGCGAGCCGGTGTGCCAGCCGCTGGACCGCGATCTGGCGGGCGGACTCGAACGCGTCCACGTTGCGCTTGGCGACGCACACGACCGGCACGCCGCACAGCCGCCCGGCGAGGGCCGCGAACAGGTTCGGGCCGAACAGGTACCCGTGGATCACGTCGGGTCGGAACTCGCGGACCAGCGAGATCAGCCGCAGCAGTCCGCGCAACCCGCTCGCGTCGTAGAGGCGCCGTCCCACGCCGAGGTCGGTGATCGGCAGCCCGATGGCCTCGACGAGCGGCGTGAACGCGCCCTCGCGCTTCAGCACGGCGATGCGCACCTCGAATCGCCCGCGGTCGAGCCGCCGCCACATTTCGAGCAGATGGCGCTCGGCCCCGCCGGTCACGAAGTTGCCGGCGACGTAAAGGAGCCGGATGCGCCGTCCGCCGCGCGGCGCGCTCACGTGCCGGCCTCCGCACGCCGGCCGCGCAGCCGGTCGAACGCGCCGCGCAGCTCGGCCCGGACCATGGTCGCGGACGGTTTGCCGCCGGGGCCCAGGCTCGCCCCCTCGGGCAGCGCGCGGCGCGGCAGCCGGAAGTCGTCCGAAGCGCCGGTGCAGTCGCCCGCCCGGGTGGTCACCGCGTGGGCGAGCCGGGCGGCCCGCGCGGCGTCCACCGTCCGATCGTCGTGGTCCCCGACCGGATAGGCGAGCCCGCTCACGGCCGCGCCGGTGCGGGCGGCCGCGAGCGCGGCCGAGTCCGCGATCTCGCGCCGCTGCTCGCCCGGCGGCAGCAGGGTGAGAAAGGGATGCGTCAGCGTGTGCGCGCCGATCTCCATGCCCGCCTCGGCGAGCCGCGTGGCGAGCGGCCAGTCCGCCAGCTCGCAGGGTGCCGGCCCGCGCACGCCGAGCGTCTCGCGCAGCGCGTCGAGCCGCACGCGCTGCTCCGCGGGGGCGACCCGCATCAGCGGCAGCAGCCCGCGCAGCGCCGCCGACCGGCCCGGCGGCGTCGAGACGTCGAGGCCCAGCGTCGTCCCCGCCGCCTGCCAGCGCGCGACCGCGGTGCCGGCGTGCGCGAGCACGAACGCCAGTTCGTCCCACCACGGTGCGGTGCGCGAGTCCATCAGACCCGCGGTCAGATAGAAGGTGGCCTTCGCCCCGTGGCGCGCGAGGATCGGAAGCGCGCGCGTCACGTTGTCGGCGTAACCGTCGTCGAAGGAGAAGGCGATCGCGTGGCCCGGCCGGCCGTCGCGCAGGCGTTCCAGTCCCTCGCGCACCGTGCACGGCGTCGCGCCCGCGCGCACGCAGGTCGCGACCTGCGCCTCCAGCACCGATTCCGAGACCCCGAGATGGTAGAGCGCCCGCTCGCCTTCGGCGTACACGCGGTGGTGCCGCACGATCGTCAGGCGCGAACGGCCCGAGCGGGGCGAGAGGGGCCCCGAGGCGAGCGAGAGCAGCCAGCGCAGGGCGCGACCGCTCACGCCTCCTCCTCGCGCGCGCGGGACTCGCCGATCGCGACCTCGGCGAGCGCGCACAGCATCCAGAAGCTGCTCGCGATGACCACGTTGAAGAAGCGGTCCCCGAAGGCGCAGTTGACCGCCAGCGTGACGACCGCTCCGCACAGCCCGATCCCGAGCGCATGGTCGAACGCGTCGCGCGCCCGGCGCGCCGCCTTGTAACCCAGCATCCACGCCTTCCACATCAACCACACGAACAGCGTCAGGCCGATGAGGCCGGTTTCGGCGAGCATGCGCAGCCACGTGTTGTGGGCCGAGTCCTTGACCTCCTCGAGCCCGAGACCTTCGCCGATCTCGGGCAGCACGTACGCGAGGCCCGTGAACCCCACTCCCTCGATCGGATGATCCTTCACGACCTCGAGGATGCTCTGCCAGGTCTGGAGCCGGGCCTCCGAGGCCATGTCCACCGTGACCTCGTCGGTGCCTTCGACCTCCATGGACGAGGACTGGACGCGCTCCTTCACGTAGTCGGGAGCCCACAGCGGCGAGAACAGCATGGCGACGACGAGCAGGCCGAACGCCCAGCGCGACGACATCCACGCGACCACGAAGACCCCGGCGAGCAGGGCCACCATGCTGCCGCGCGACAGCGACATCATCACGCCGATGCTGGCGAGCACGAAGATCGTGAGCAGCACGGCCTTGCCGAACCCGTTCTTCACCCCGAAGACGCCGGCCAGCGCGGGCACCGCGAAGAGCGCGAGGAACGCGCCCAGATCGTTCGACTGGCCGATCGAACCGATCGCCCTTCCGCCGCGGCCGTTGCGGCCGTAGGCGATGGTGACGATGGACTCGACCAGCAACCCGACCATCACCGCCCACCAGACCCGGCGCCGCTCCTCGGGGCCGTGCGCCATCGCCATGACGATGAAGTAGGTCGCGAACGTCGTGCCGGCGCGAAACACGGTCGTGGCCCCGAGCGCCGCGTCGAAGCCGTATCCGGTGGGGAACGCCGCTCCGCGCACGACCGAGACGGCGATCACCAGCATCAGCAGGCCGAGCACCTTGCCGAGATGGTTCTCGGGCACGAGCGGCAGGCGGCGCACGATGCGGCTCGTGGCGTAGGTGCCGAAGATGGCGAACAGGAGGATGTTGAGCGGGTTGAGTCCCGGAACCGGCGTGGGCGGAATCCACGGCAGGAAAGGCGCGACGACCGGCAGCAGCAGCAGCCCGATCTTCGGGTTGAGCAGGACGAAGCCGAGCCCTGCGATGCCGAGCGAGACCTTGAAGATGCGGTGGGGGTCCTGGTCGAACGTGTAGTCGAGCACGAGCAGCGCGCCGACGAGGAGCGCCGACAGCGCCATGGCACCGAGCACGGGCAGGGCCCGGGCGAGCGCCGGCGCCTGACGCCGCGCCGCTCCGCGCGCCCGCTGCGCTTCGCCGCCGCCGGGCGTGGTCGTCGGGCTCACGGCGTCGCCCCGCCCGCGCCCGGCGGCGGCTCGAAGCCCGCGAGCCGCACGCGCCGCGGAGCCTTCAGGGACCCTGCGACCGCGCCGACCGACCGGCGACCGCGCAGGCGCTGCTGCAGCCCGCGCGGCAGGAACGAGGTCGCCATCGCGAGAAGAACGGGCGTGGTGAAGTCCGGCCACATCCACGAGCGCGCGAGGTGCGCGCGCGCCCTGCCCGGCTCGCCTTCGCGCAGGGCCGCGAGCGCGAGCCGGTAGTGATGGCGCGAAACGCGGCGCCGCGCGAGCCGGCGCAGTCCCTCCTCCAGCGTCGGATCGGACGCCATGCGGGCGAACAGCGTCGCGGCGCCGGCGTTGCGCTTGTCGGCCTGCGCCGACAGGCCGGTCTCGCGTGCGCGGTAGCGCACCAGCGGCCGGTGCGTGCCCACCGCCCAGCCGCCGCGCGAAAGCCGGATCCACAGGTCCACGTCCTCGGCGTGGCTCAGCGACTCGTCGAAGCCTCCGAGCGCTTCGAGCGCCGAACGCCGCGCCAGCACCGAGGAGGTGAGGATGAAGTTCACCTCGATGAGTTCCGCCACCGGACGGCCGCAGTAGGGATCCTGCAGATCCACCCAGCGCTCGAGCAGCGAATCGAACTCCCGTCCGTCGAGCGCCCGCACGGTGCCGTCACTGAAGCACCAGTCGGCGTGGGGCGCGGCCGCGAGCAGGCCGAGCGAAACGCGGTTCTTGTCGGGCGTCCACAGGTCGTCGGCGTCGAGGAACGCGATCCACGCCCCGCGCGCCGCGCGCCAGCCGGCGTTGCGGGCGGCGGCGGCGCTGCCGTAGGCGCCGGCCAGCACGCGCACCCGGTCGCCGAAACGTGCGCCGACGGCCTCGCCCGTGCCGTCGCTCGAGCGATCGTTCACGACCACGACCTCGTCCACCGGCAGGTCCTGGGCGAGCACCGAGTCCACGGCCTCGAGCACGTCCGGCATCGCGTTGTGCGCCGGGATCACGGCGGAAACCGTCGCCCGGCTCACGCGAGTCCCGTTCGTTCGCGGGCCTTCCCGCCGCCGTGTGCGCTGCGCACGGACGCCACGGCGGCTCGGCTCGGGAGGCAGGAACGGACCAACGGACGGACTCCAGGGCGATCGGCGCGGGCGTGGCTCAGCCTTCGGCCGCCTCGGTCGTGTACCCGTAGTAGTTGGACTTGTAGCCGTAGTACGTCGGCAGGAACTCGCCGAGGTCGTTCATCAGCACGCCGAGGATGTTGTCGCGCGCCTCGCGCTGCACCTTGACGCCGTACTCCACAGCCTTGCGAAGCGTTCCGCCCGCCTTGATCACGTAGATGACGCCCTCGACCGCACGCCCGACGATCAGCGGATCCGGCACGGCCAGGTTCGGAGCCGTGTCCACGACGACGAGGTCGTAACGCTTGCGCGCCTCGGCGAGGAACCACTCGACCGAATCGGTGTCGATCATCTCGGCGGCCGGGCGGTCGCTGCGTCCCGCGGACAGGAAATCGAGGTCCGCGAGCGCCGTCTGGCGCACGAAGCGCTCGTCGAACTGCTTCGCGAGCAGCATCTGCGCGAGCCCCCAGCTGCTGCCGGGAACGCCGAGCGCGCGATGCAGGGCGGGACTGCGCAGGTCGAAGTCCACGAGCAGGGTGCGCTGCCGGTGCTCGCGCGCGAGCGTGATGCCCAGACAGGCGGCCGTCGTGGTCTTGCCCTCACCCCGCGTCGAACTCGTGACCATGATCGTGCGCGGCAGGGCCCGCCCGCGTGAACGCGCGAGATTCAGGTACAGCCGCTTGAACTCGAGGCCCAGCGGGCTCTCGACCTTGAAGCGCTGGATGAGCCCCTGGTCGCGCGGCGCGGGCAGGGCGCCCGGCGCGCCCGCGGCTGGCGAACCCCTCGCCGGCCTGCGGCTGCGGTTGAGCTCGTCCACGCGCGGGACCTGCCCGAGCACCGGCAGGCCGAGCAGGTGCTCGACCTCCTCGACGTTCTTGACGGACTGGTCGCTGTTCTCGACGACCAGCGCGGTGCCGATGCCGACGACGGCGCCGATCACGAACGCGAGCATCACGACCAGTGGCCGGTTGGGCTTGCCCGGCGACAGCGGCCGGTTGGCGGGCTCCATGACCACGAATCGCCCGCTCATCTTGGCCTGCTGGAACGCCTCGGCGATCTGCGCCGCGGCCGACTGCTGCTGGAACGTCGCATACAGCGTTCGCGCGCGCTCGACTTCGGCGGTCAGGCGCGTGATGTCCATTTCCCGGTTGGGCGCCATCACGACTTCGCTCTGGTAGGCCGAGACCTGCCCGCGCAGCCAGGAGCCCCAGGCTTCGCGGGCGGCGAGGTCGGCCTGCGCGACGCGGTAGCGCACGACCAGGTCACGCGCGTCCTGCGGCATCGCCGGGAACGCGCGATCGGCGGCGGCGGACAGCGCCGTTTCCAGTTCGGCGGTGCGGCGGGCGAGCGAAAGCCGGAGACTGGAGCCGCCGTTGGTGGTGCCCTCGGTCAGCATCGCCCGGCCGAGCTGAAGCTGCAGCGACGCGAGCTGGCCCGTGAGCGAGGTGATGTCCGGCCCCACGAGCGAGGCGGGATCGTTCTCCCTCACCCGGCCGCCGAACTGCCCGCGCAGGTCCGTGACGCGCTGGCGCTGCTCGTCCGCCTCCGTCCCCGCCTGTTCCAGCAACGACTGGGCGAGCCCGACGTTGTGTTCGTTCACGACCGAGCCCGTCAGAACGGTCGAAATCGCGTTGCGGCGGGCCGCCTCGAGCCGCGCCTCGGCTTCCTCGAGCGCGCGCTTGTAAACCTGCAGCTGCTCGGTGCTGAACTCCTGCTGCTGCTGCACGGCCTCGAGCTGTCGCGCCTTGGAGGAGGCGACGAACTGGTTCGCCACCGACTCGCAAAAGCGCTTCGCGCGGTCGGGATCGTAGTCGGCGACCGTGACCTGGAAGAGCTTGCCCTTGCTGCGCCGGATCGAGATGGCGTTGCGCAGGTAGTCCACGAGGAAGGCTTCGACCTGTTCGTCCGGCGAAAGACCCGGGAAGCGGGCCGCCGACTTGAGCGCCCAGGCCCGCGTCGCCGCGTCCTCCTTCGCGCCGGAGGACACCACCACGCTGCGCAGGAACAGGCTGCTCTGGATCTGCTCGCGCATGATGTCGGCCTGCTGGTCCACGTCCGGCCCGCCCGAGATCGCACCGAGCGGACCCTGCAGCGCCTGTCCGCGGTCCAGCAGCAGCACGGTGCTGCTGAACCACACCGGCTTGAGCATGAACGCGGCGGTCACGCCGATCGCGACGGCCAGCAGCCAGGGCAGCGCGACCAGCCATTTGCGCCGGCCCAGCACGCGCAGCAGCTCGCCCACGTCGAGCGAAGCGGCCCCGGGAAGTTCGTTCGCCTTCATTCGGTCGTCAGTTCCTCTGCCGGTTGTTCAGGTAGTCCACCAGCACGGCCACGTTGAGCAGGTCGCGCGAGACCGCGAGGATCGAAACGATGCCGGTCCACGGGTTCGCGCCCTTCGCCATCACCACGACGATGTCTCCGGACTTGATCGTGACCGGCGCGCGACTGCCGTGCTCGAGCACGTCGCGCAGGTCGTACGCGGTGACGCTGGTGCCGCTCTCCGAGCGCGTCAGCACGCGCACGCTGCGCAGGTTCGCCCGCTCGGTCGTGCCGCCCGCCGCCGCGATCACCGCCCAGACGTCCGCTCCTCCCCCGACCGGCACGAGTCCCGGCCGGTGGACCTCGCCCAGCACGCCGGCGCCCTCGCCGGGCGTCAGCGCCGTGCCCTGCCCGCCTCCCGGGATCACGCCCGAAACGATGATCGTGTCGCCCGCCTTGAGTTCGGGCAGCCGGCTCGTGTCGCCTTCCCGCATCGCCGCGGCGACGTCGGCCTGCAGCGTGCGGCGCACGCCGTTCTCCATCCGCACGACCTGGACGTTTTCGAGGTTCGCGCCGGTGAGCGCGCCGCCCGCCGATCCGAGCACCTCGACGATCGAGGGGATGCGTTCGAACCCGTAGCGGCCGGGCGACGCCACCGAGCCCGACACGAACACGCTCCGGCTCATGTATTTCGCCACCGTCGCGGTGACCGTCGTCGTCTGCCGCAGGTAGGCCGAAAGCCGGTCGGCGACGCGCTCGCTCAACTGCTTCGTCGTCAGGCCCGCCGCCTTGATGTCGCCCACCGGTGGCAGCGTGATGTTGCCGTCGGCGCTGACCGTGACCGACCGCTCCAGCTCCGGATGCAGCCACACCGAGATCGCGACGACATCCTCGGGCCCGAGCACGTACTCGTCGGCGCGGGCCGGCGCCGGCGGCGCGAGGACCGCGGCGAGCATCGTCAGGGCGAACAGCGCCGGCGCCAGCCGCCGGCGAATGGACATGAGCCTCATCGATGCCCTCCTGGACCGTGCGCATTCCTTCGGCCCGCACGGTGAATCGTGACGCGGGCCCGACCGCCTCGTTCCCATCTTACTTCACGGCAGCGGCGGCCCGTCATGCCGCCGGCCTCGCCTTGACCGGTTCTGAATGACGAAGGACGGCCAGGGGGTGCTGGAGCACGACCCCGAACGTGCGGGCGAGCGTCCGCAGGTCGAGGACGAGCGACCGGTGGTCCACGTAGAAGAGGTCGTAGTGGACCCGGCGCACCACCCCGTCGGCCTCCGCGTCGGGGATGCGCGAGACCTGCGCGAGCCCGGTGATCCCCGGCAGCACCGAGAAGCGGCGCGCGTAGTCGGGCACGAGGTTCTGGAACCTCAGCACCAGTTCCTCCTTCTCGGGCTTGGGTCCGACCAGCGCCATCTCGCCGCGCAGCACGTTGAGCAGCCAGGGCAGCTTGTCGAGCCGGCGCCGAGCCGCCCAGCGCGAGACCGGCCCGAGGTCGCAGCGGAAGCGCGCGCAGGTGATCGGCTCCCCGAACAGGTCCTGGGTGCGTCGTTCGATGCTGCGGCGGTCGATCGAGACGTTCGCGGGGGTGGCGCGCCGCTGGCCCCTCCGCCGGGAGCGGCCGACCCGCACCTCGCGCAGCAGGAACTCGCGCTGGCCGCGCAACCGGCCCTCGAGCGCCAGCACCAGCCACAGCGGCGAACTGAGCGCGATCAGCAGCGCGGCGATCGCGACGTCCAGCGACTGCCGCAGCCGCTCGCTCGCGTCCAGAGGCGGAGGCGCGGGCGCCGCCACCGCCGCGGGCAGCTGAACGTCGGGCGTCACGGGCGCCGGCTGCAATCGCAGCTCCTCGGCCGTCGGCTCCCGATATTCGGGCACGATCTCGTGCAGCTGCTCCTTCACCGCTCCCGGCTCGCCGCCCTCGGCGATGCGCTCCAGCCGGGCGACGGCCGTGCGGAGCCCGGGCTCGTCGATCGTGTCCAGGTCCCAGGCGAGGATGCGTTCGTGGCGGGTGATACGCGTCTTCTCGGTGTGCGAGTGAAGCTCCTCGTAGAGCTTTTCTCCCGGGCGAAGGCCGGTGAAGACGATGTCGATGTCCTCGCCCTCGCGCAGGCCGGCCAGGCGCACGAGCTGGCGCGCGAGATCCTGGATGCGCACCTGCTCGCCCATGTCGAGCAGGAAGAGTTCGCCGCCCCTGCCCATCGCGCCCGCCTGCAGCACGAGCCGGACGGCCTCGGGAATCGTCATGAAGTAGCGGCGGGCCTCGGGATGGGTGACCGTCAGCGGACCGCCGCGCTGCAGCTGGCGCTGGAACAGCGGAATCACCGAGCCGTCGCTGCCGAGCACGTTGCCGAACCGCACCGCGCAGAACCGCGTCGTGCTGCGCTGCGACGCGCTCTGCAGCAGCATTTCGCAGACGCGCTTCGAGGCTCCCATGACGCTCGAGGGGTTCACCGCCTTGTCCGTCGAGATCAGCACGAACTTGCGAACGCCATGGCGATCCGACGCGTCCACCAGGTTGCGCGTGCCGACGATGTTGTTCAGCACCGCTTCGCGCGGGCTCGATTCGAGCAGCGGTACGTGCTTGTGCGCCGCCGCGTGAAAGACGACGTTCGGACGAAACCGCGCGAACGCCGACTCGATCCCCGCGGCGTCGCGGATGTCGCAGACGACCGCGTGCACCGCGTAGCCCGGGCGCTGCGAAACGATTTCGTTGTTGATGAAGTACAGCCCGTTTTCGGCGTGGTCGAGCAGCACGAGTTCCGCAGGGCCGTATTCGGCGATCTGGCGGACGAGCTCCGAGCCGATCGACCCGCCCGCTCCCGTGACCAGCACGCGCTGGCCGTTCAGAAAGGTTCCCAGCTCCACGAGATCGAGCTGCACCGGCTCTCGCCCCAGCAGATCCTCGATGCGGATGTCGCGGATCTGCGCCAGCGAAGGCCGCGAGCCCTGCTGCTGCAGGTCGGCCAGCCCGGGCAGCGTCTTGATCCGCACGTTGGCTTCGGTGCACACGCGCGCGATCTCGCGCAGCACGCGGCCCGGTAGGGCCGCGTCGCTCGAGATCACCATCTCGACGTGCCGGTCGCGCAGCACCGCGGGCAGGTCCGCGATCGTGCCGAACACCTTGAGTCCCTCGATCAGGTGGCCGGTCAGCCGCTGGTCGTCGTCGAGGAAGCCGATCGGCATCAGCGATTCCTCGCCCGAGCGGCGGCGGCGCATCTCCTGCACCAGGTCCACGCCGGTGTGGTCGGCGCCGATCACGAGCGTCGGCACCGAGTGTCCGCTGAAGGAGCCCAGCACGCGGTCGCGCGACAGCCGCCAGGCGAAGCGCACGCCACCAATCGCGACCAGTTCCAGCAGCCAGACGAGGACGATCAGGCTCGAGGGAAACTTGCGGTCGGGAATCAGGAACAGCAGCAGGACCAGCGCGGCCGCCGAAAGCGTGACGCCCTTGAAGACCTGGAACAGCGTCACGGTGCTCGCGTAGCGCCACAGGCCGTGGTACAGGCCGGCGAGGAAGAAGCCGAGCAGGCTGAGCAGCGTGAACGCGGGCGCGAGATCGAGGTAGCCGTTCCAGAAGCGAGCCGGAATCTGACCCTCGAAGCGGAGCATGAGCGCCGCCACGTAGGCGAGGTTGACGATCAGCGTGTAGCCGAGCGTCAGCACGAGGAACCGGGGTGCTTTTCGGAACGACATTCGGTCGCGGAGACCTTCGCAGGAGAGTCGAGTCGCCCGCCCGCCGCGGGCCACCCGGGGAGATTCGTCGCCGGAGAATGCCGATCCCCGGAGCGCAACGCCGGGGCCGCCGGAGCACGGCGAAACCCCGAACCGAGAAAGCAGATGCAAGCGACGCGCCTGCGGGCCCGAGGGCGAAACCGGGGATGCTTTCCGTCCCGAGCCGCGCACTTCGACCGCCGGCGCCGTCGTGAGGCCGCTTCACCCGCGTGACCTTGGGCGCGAGTGGCAGGCATACTAGGCAGCCGGTCTGGCAGCGTCAAATGAAGCGCAGAAAAGAGCTTATGGCGCACGAGCGACCGTCCGGGTCGGCCGCCCGTTGGCGAGATCGTGCGCCGCCGGGTCCGGGCTTGCAGCCCCGGGCGAGCGTCTCCGTCACGGGCCGCGCGGTGGGGCCTGCGCCAAAAAACCCTCCACCCGGGGAGCGCTGGTGGAGAACGCGCGGCCGCCGGGACCTAGTCGGCCTGCTCCAGCAGCATGCGCGCCTCGGCCCGGATGCCCTCGCGGAACTCCCGCGGCGCGAAGCCGAGGTCCTCGCGGGCCGGACGGATGTCCACGGCCTTGGACTCGGCGAGGCGAAGCACCTGCTCCGGGCTGACGGGAAACGGCAATCGCAGCCGCCTCGCCAGCACCGCCGCCGCGTGCGCCGGCGCGAGCGGGACAGGCACGATGCGGGCCCTCCTCCCGAGGGCCTCCGCGCACTCGTGGATGACCGTCGCGAGAGGGATCGCCTCGGGTCCGCCGACGTCGTACTCGCGGCGCGCCGCCGCGGGGCGCTCGAGTGCGGCCACGATCGCATCCGCGAGATCATCCACGTGCACCGGCTGCTGGGGGGTGCGGCCGCCGAGCGGCGCCGGGACGATCGGCCAGCGTCGCAACCAGCGAAGCAGTCTCACGAGGTTCCGGTCACGGGGAGTGCCGTAGATCATGCTCGGACGCAGGATCGTCCATGCGAGCGCCGAAGCGCGCAGCGCCTGCTCGCCGGCGCGCTTGGCGTCGGCCCCCCGGCTCGCGAGCTTCGTGTAGACGCCGGCGGAGCTGACGAACACGCCCGCCGCGACGCCGGCCGATTCGATGGCCGGCAGCATCCCGGGCACGAGCGCGAGTCCCGCCAGGTGGACGACCGCTCCCGCGCCGTCGAACGCGCCGCGCAGGGACGCCGGTTCCGCGAGGTCGCCGTGCCGAACCTCGAGCTCGGCGAGCGGCGGGAGCGGCGAAGGGTCGCGACCGGGCCGCAGCACGGCGAGCACGCGCACCCCGCGCCTCGCCAGCCGCGGCAGGAGTCTCGAAGCGACGAAACCGAGCGCGCCCGTCACCGCGACGACGCGATGCGGAAATCCGGGCGACCGTGATCCGGCGGCGCTCACGGCTCCCGCCGCGGGCGGGGTCGCTCCGCCGCGCCCGCTGCCCTATGCTCGCGCCGGTCAACCACGATTCACCCCTGCGCAGTGGAGACCGTGGCCATGCCCAGCGAGAACACGGAGGCCGGAGCGCTGTCGCGCCGGCTCGAACGGCTCACCGCGGCGGTCGCCGCATTGTCCGTCGGCTTCGCGCTCGCCGTCGTCTGGGCGTTGCTGCCGCGAACCGAGGTGGTCGCGCGGCGCTTCCTGCTGGTGGACGACGGCCAGCACTGGCGCGGGGCGCTCGCGCTGGACGAAAGCGCAAGCCCGACCGTGCGCCTCAACGACGTGTCCGGCCGCGCGGTCTTGTACGGCGTCATCCGGCCCGACGGAACGCCGCGCCTGCGGTTGTCCGACGCCGGCGGACGCAACCGCATCGTGCTGGAGGTCGGCGCGGACGGTTCGCCCCGCGTACAGTTGCTCGACGCGAATGGCCGCACGGGTGTGGACGCCCGGCTGGCCGCGGACGGGCGCCCCGAACTCGACGTGCGCTGGGGCTCGGAGTTCCGCCACCTCACGCTCCCGGATTCGACGGGCGCCGGCGGCGGACCCGCACGCTAGTCGCGACGGCGCGCGCCCGCGGCGGAGCTGGTAGCGCTACGGGGATTCGAACCCCGGTTTGATGGCTGAGAACCACCCGTCCTAGACCCCTAGACGATAGCGCCACAACGCTTGCGGCCCACGATGCCCGCCGCGAAGCGGGCGGCAATCTACTGACGCCCTCACGACGCGTCAAGTGGACCGGGCAAATGCGCCGCGCCGGGGACTCCGGGCCCCCGGCGCGCGCGATGAAATGGCTCCCCGGCAAGGATTTGAACCTCGACTAACAGGGCCAGAACCTGTCGTGCTGCCGTTACACTACCGGGGAATCGCGGGCGGGAATCTAGCCGCTCCGAGCCTGCGAGTGCAAGCGCTCGCGCGCCGCTTCCAACCGGGCGACGCACGGTTGCCGGCCGAGGAGCCACATGACCTCGAAGATCCCGGGCGCGGCCCTGCGGCCCGTGAGCGCGACGCGCGCCGGGCTGATCACCTCGCCGGGCTTGAGCCCCAGCTCGGCCGCGAGCGCGCGCGTGCCCGCTTCGAGGCTCGCGAGCGAGAACTCTTCGTCGGCCCGCAGAAGGTCGGCGAGACGCTCCAGCACCCGGGACGCGGCCGGCCTCGACGCCAGGTCGGTCCAGGCTTCGGGCTCGAACTCGAGTGTTCCGCGCAGCGCGAACGCGCCCCACGTTTCGGCGTCGGCCAGGGTGCGCAGGCGGTCGCCGAGCGCCCGGACGAACACGCGCCGCCATTCCGGACTTCGCTCCGTCAGGTCGTGGCCGCGCGATTCGAGGAAGGCCACGACGCGGCGCACGCGTTCGGCCTCGTCCAGGCGCTTCAGGTGCTGCGCGTTCACCCATTCGAGCTTCTGCGTGTCGAACACCGCCGGATGGGCTCCGACCCGCTCGAGCGTGAACGCCTTCTCGAGCTCGGCGAGCGTGAACAGCTCCTGCCGGCCGTCGTAGGCCCAGCCGAGCAGCGCCAGGAAGTTCACCATGCCCTCCGGGACGATGCCCAGCTCGCCGAAGGCCTCGACCGACGTCGCGCCGTGACGTTTCGAGAGTCGCTTGCCGTCGGGGCCGAGGATCATGGAAGCGTGCGCGAAGACCGGCGGCGCGGCTCCGAGCGCGCGATAGAGCAGCAGCTGGCGCGGGGTGTTGGAGATGTGGTCGTCGCCGCGCACGACGTGCGTGATCCGCATCTCGAGGTCGTCCACGACGCACGCGAAGTTGTAGGTCGGCAATCCGTCCGAGCGCACCAGCACGAAGTCGTCGAGCACGTCGCTGCGGAACGACACGTGCCCGCGCACGACGTCGTCCCAGGCGACCTCCTCCGAAGCGCCGAGCGCGAAACGCAGGGCGTGCGGACGGTCCGAGGCGACCCGCGCATCGCGGTCGGCCGGCGAAAGCGTCCGGCAGCGGCCGTCGTACTTCGGATCCTCGCCACGCGCCGCCTGTGCGGCGCGGCGCTGCTCGAGCTCTTCGGCCGTGCAGAAGCACGGGTAGGCGTGCCCGCCCTGCGCCAGCCTGGCCGCGGCGCGGCGGTAGAAGTCCGTTCGCTGGGACTGGAAGTACGGGCCGTGCCCGCCATCGGCGCCCGGACCCTCGTCCCAGCTCAGGCCCAGCCATCGCAGGGCGGCGAGAATCTCGTTCACGGACGCCTCGCTCGAGCGGCCGGCGTCGGTGTCCTCGATGCGCAACACGAACGTTCCGCCTCGCGAGCGGGCGAAGAGGTAGTTGTAGAGCGCCGTTCGGGCGCCCCCGACATGCAGGAAGCCGGTCGGGCTCGGGGCGAATCGGACGCGGACGCTCATGCGGGGCGGATCCTCGGAACGGGCCTGCGCTCGGGCGGCGCAGGTTACGGACCGGTGGCGCGGGCGGTCAAACCTCCGCTCGCGTCGGGCCGGCGCGCCGAGGGCGGCGCGGGAGTCGCGGGCGCGCGCGAGGCGGCCGGGCCGGAAACCGGCGCGGCCGCCCTCGCTGATCCGCCTACTGGACCACGACGAGCTTGCGGGTCACCGCGTGGCCGCCCAGCGAGAAGCGCGCGAAGTAGACCCCGCCGCGCACCGGGCGCGAATCCTCGCCGCGCAGGTCCCATTCGAGTGACCAGCGCCCGGCGCGCGCCTCGCCCGAGGCGACGTGGCGAACGCGCCGTCCACCGAGGTCGTAGATCGAAAGATCGTAGGTTCCGCCCGCCAGCGTGACCGGCACGCCGTACCAGAGCCGCGAACGGGCGTGCGCCGGATTCGGCGACGGCGGCGCGAGCTCGAGTTCGCGCACCGGCGCGCCGCCCTGCCCGGGATCCCCGGCGCCCAGGTAGAGCACCGAGCTCGCCAGGCCCGTCCGGCGCGGGTCGTGGTGGAACTGGGGCCACGGGGCGTCACCGTTCGGCTGGAACGGGAAATCGTAGTCCCAGACGTAGATGTTCTTGTCCCAGTCGGCGACCACGATTTCGGTCATGCCGTCGCGGTCGATGTCCGCGACCGCCGGAGTGCCGCGCACCTCGCCGGCGAGCTGGATCGGGAATCCCGGCAGGACCGTCCCGTCCATGCCGGAGATCGCCGTCAAGACGCCGGCCTCGTCCCCGAGCAACACGTCGTTGCGTCCGTCGCCGTTCAGATCGGCGACGATGGGGCTGCACTCGGCGACCCCGGAGGTGAGCGCCGTGTACTTGATCGCCGTCAGCGGCGGGAGGACCGTACCGTTCCGGTTGTAGACGAACAGGTAACCGTTCGTGCTCTGGAACACGATGTCGTTGTAGCCGTCGTTGTTCATGTCGGCGATCGCCGGCGAGGGCGACTTGCTGGTGCCGCTGGCGCGATTCCACAGCGGCCAGCCGGGACGTCGCGTGCCATCCGGTTCGAAAACGTAGATCGAGTCGTTCGTGCCCACGCAGACGATCTCGAGGCTCGTGTCTCCCGCGCCGTCGAGATGTCCGACGGCCGGCGAGCCCGAGAAGTAGGCGTTCGTGACGATCGGGAACCCGGGAACGTTCGAGCCGTCGGCGTTCCAGGCGTACACGCGGCCGTCACCGCCGTTGAAGATGATCTCCGGCAGCCCGTCGCCGTCAATGTCCGCGAGCGCCGGCGTGCAGAAGTTCGGGCCGGCGGAGAGCGCCTTGAAGACACCCTGCGTTCCGGCGTTGTTGTCGCCGTTGAGAACTTCGGTGCCGTCGTCGTTGAAGGCGTAGACGCGCACGCCGTTCGATCCGACCACGATCTCCATCCGGCCGTCGCCGTCGATGTCGCCGACCGCCGCAGAGCTCCACAGCGGATCCAGCGTGCTGACCGGAAACCCGGGCCGGAGCTGGCCGGCGGTGTCGAACACGTAGAGCGCCGAGGAGTCCCAGGTCGGGCAGATGAACGACCAGCCCTGGCCGGGCGCCAGCGGCGCGATCGAGGGACCGGCCGCGTAGTAACTGCCCACGTCGCTGAAATCACCGAGAGTCGCGCCCGAACCGTCGGCGTCCACCGGCGCGTTGCCGTCCGCGTGCAGGACATAGAGGAAGTCGGCGCCCGCGGCGATGTCCATCTGCGACGAGGAGTACACGTATTCGAGCGCGACGGGCGACGGCGTGTTGCGGCCGGTCGGCACCGGGAAGATCGAATGCAGGGGCGGGTTCGTGCTCGAGGCCGCGACGGCCGAAAGCGCCGACTCGTTGCCCGAGGAGTCCACCGACGAGATCTTGTAGTAGTAGCGCGTGAGCGGCACCAACCCCTCGTCGGTGAAATAGGCGATCCGATCCGTCGGGACCGGGTTCACCAGCGTGTAGGTGCCTCCCTGCGAAGAGCTCCGGTAGATGCGGTAGCCGAACAGGTCGGGGTCCAGGACGCGCTTCCACGTCAGGGCGATGCTCGAGGCCGCCCCGAGCCCCTTGATCGCGCCCGGCACGGTGGGATGGCCGAGGTCGAGGGTCTGGGTCGTCTGCAGGCCACGGGAGTCGCTCACGATCAGCGTGAGTTTGGCGCTCGCCGACAACGGCTGGAAGACGAGCGGATCGCCGGTCGAGACCGTGCCCGGCGCGACGGTGCCGAACGACGTGGTGCTGTCCGTCACGAGCGCCAGCCCGTCGTAGCTGCGCAGAACCGCGGTGGTGCCGTAGGCCGTTCCGGTGCCGAGATTCCGCAGCTGGATCGCGTATTGGACCGTCTCCCCCACCTCGGGCCGCCCGTTGCCGTTGCCGACGGGCTCCGTTTCACCGTGTCCGAAGCTTCGCAGCTCGGGTGAGTGCACGGTCAGCTGGAACTTCTCGGTCCAGCTCAGCCCGCCGTCGGCGAGGACCGTCATCGTGAACGGGATTTCGCGCTGGTCCGTCATCGTGTCCGGCGTGCTGACGCGAAAGCCCACCGACGGCACGATCAGCGCGTCGGCCGCGAGCGAGCCGTAGCTGGCCGTCGGGACGAGGATCGTGACCTGCGGATCGGTGGTGGACAGCTTGGCGGTCACGTTCGTGGCCGCGAGCGCTCCGCGATTGCGAACGGCGACCCTCAGTTCGGCCGTCTCACCGGCGTCCAGTTTCGAGTTCTGGTCGCCGGAAGTCCCCGCGGCGGCGCCGTCGTCCACGATCACCGCCCCGTCCACGAGCGTCGCCACCGCCGAGGGCAGCAGCGCCACCGTGGCCTGATACGGGTGGGCGTTGTACGCCGTCGCCGTCAGGACGAACGAGCCCGCGGAGTCCGGACGGAACGGCACGATCGCGTTGCCGAGCGCGTCGGTCGTCACGCTCGCGTACTCGTCTCCCGCGCGATAGGCGGTCACGCGCGCGTTGGCGACCGGCTGGCCTCCGCTCGAGACGTTCACCGCGAACTGGGAATCGCTCAACGCGACCGAAGCGGGATGCGAGACGGCGAGCGGCCGCCAGCTGCCGTGCCACATGTGCAGTTCGGGGTCCCCGAGCAGGAGCAGGGTGAACTGCGTCCAGCGATGGACGCCATCGTACGCGGAGAACGCCACGAACGGTTCCTTCTGCCGGGCCTGAAGCTCTCCCACGGCGTCCACGCTGTCCTCGAGGAACAGCCGGAAGTACTCGTACTGGTAGGAGCGGCCGGCGCTCGGGAAATCGAAGCGCGTCGAGCCGACGTTGGTGACCGCGCCGCCGTTGGGATTGAGGATGAAGGCCTCGCCGATGCACGGGAAATCGATGGCGCTGGACGTGCAATTGATCGCGTACAGGTTGAAGAGCTTGTCGCCGTTGTGGAGGCTCATCACGTCGGAGTTGACGAGCGATCCCGAGCCGACCTCCATCACGTTGCGGTAGCCGTGACCGATGTGCAGCGCCATTCCGTAGCCGGCGTTGAGCGAGTCCATCACGGACTGCTGGTCCTCCGGCAGCGACCCCGGCCGCCACCGGCCATCGGTGTAGTTCTCGTACAGTCTCGCCGTGTGAATGGCGGGCACCTGGTCGGTGAGCGGCAGCAGGTCCTCGGTCAGCTCGGCGCCATCGAGCTGCGTCGGCTGGCCCGTCGTCCACGGTTGCGGAAACAGGACCTCGGCGAAGAACAGCCAGCCCTGCTCGTAGCCGCCCGGCGGGGTCTTCTCGTACGACAGCGTCTTGTTCACGAACGTCTGCGCGTCGCTCACCGTCAGGACCGGCGCGCGCCCGACGTACACGTCCGGCAGGAGGTCGCAGCCGTCTCCCGGGTCCGACGGCGAGGAGTAGCCCTCGCCGTAGACGCTGTCGCCGTCGGCGTTCCAGTTCCCGTCGAGGCAGCTGAAGTACAGGTCGGTGGCGATGCTCTCGCCGCCATAGAAGAGCGTAATGGCCTGCCGCGTCGGAATGATGTCGGTGTCGCCGCCGAGCAACACCCATTTCGTGCCCCAGCGCGAGTAGGCGTCGCGGATGAACAGCCGGATGCGCTCGGCGTCGTCCGCCGCCGACGGGTACTGCTGCTGGATGAACGAGGTCGTGCGCACCACCGCGGGGACGCCGCACTGCGTCTTCCAGTCCGCGAGCGGCTGGAACGAGGGCGCCAGCGCGTCGCTCGTGATGATGAGATAGGCGACCGGGCTGCCGAGAACCGACGGCAGCTGCTGCGGTCGGAACGCGCCCGCCCCCGGCCTCGGAATCCCGTCGGCCGCGGTGAGCGCCGCACCCAGGGCGCGGGTCGGCACGCCGCTCGGCAGCCCCCCGTCCTCCCATTCGCGCACGATCCGCTCGCGTGCGACCGGAACCTCGTGGCTCGCCTCGAGCGTCAGCCGAACCCGCACCCGCGCGACCCGGTCCAACTCGCCGGTCGAGGGGTTCCAGCGCACCGGGCTGATTCGCACGTAGGCGACGTTGCGACCCCGACGTGAACCCTGCTCTCCGAGGCCGACCCAGTCCTCGGGCTGCGGCGTCGCGGTCGAGAAATATCGCGGATCGGGCCGTGTCCGTTCGACCGGGCCCAGACCCGGCGTGAGGACCATGGCGGGCGCGATCAGCGCGCCGCGCGCGAGCAGGCCGGTCTCGGCGTCCACTACTTCGACCGACGTCGCGCGCGTTCCCTCCGGCAGGTCGATGCGTTCGCTGATCCACGGCAGGTCCGGATGTCCGGAGCGGAACTCGCGCACCGCTCCGCGCGCGTCCACCGCGGTGTAGCCATCGCGACTCGCGACGCGCACGCGGCCGGCGTCGTAGCGAAACTCCTTCTCGATCACGGTGGCGGCACTGGCCACCCCCGCCGTCGCGAGAAGCGCTCCGGCGAACACAGCGAACAATCGAAGGTGCATGGGCAGGTTCTCCCGGTGGCGCGCGCGAAGCGTGTAACGGTCAGGAAAGTGACAGGGCCGCGCGACCGGCATCACCGCCGAGGCTGCTCAGCGACGGGCACACGAAGGTGGGGCGGGGCGCGGTGTCTGGCCCGAATCTGGTGGCAGTCAATCCTATGCAACACGTTGAGTTGCGGTCAACGACTTCCCTGCGCCGCCGCGGGGAGGGGCAGCGCGGAAGCGAACTCGGGGCCGAATCGGGCCGACACATGAACCGTCGCCGCCCCGTGCCTCGCCGCCCACAACCACGGCAGTTCCGCCAAGGGCAGCACGTTGCGCTCCTCGACCAGCCTGGCCTGCAGTCCCGCCGCGTCGAGCGGGCCAGCCCGGTGGCCGGGCAGCAGCCAGGGATCGAACTCGCGGGTGCGCCAGCCGGTCCTGAACGACCCGACGGCGGGACCGCGCGGCGGCATGACGAGGCCCGCCAGAAGGCCCACCGCGCCCGGCACCAGCGCCTGCGATTCGACGAGCTGCGCCTGCGCGGCCGCCGCCCGAAGCGGTTCCTCGAGCGCCGGCTCCCCGCGCTGGCCGCGCAGGCTGGCGTAGAAACCCTGGCGCGCCCACTCGCCCTGCAACGAGCGCGCCACCTCGGCGCCGGCGAGGTCCGCGTCGAAGGCGAGAGTGACGTGCAGGGACGCCCCGAGCTTGCCGCGCGCGAGCCACGCGCGGGACTCCCCCGCGTCGAGTCGCGGGAAGTCGAACGGCCCCGCCCCGGGGACCCAGCCCGGCTCCGCCCGGGCGCGGCCGCGCAGGGCTTCGAGGAGCGTCCCGCGGTTGAGCGCATGAGCAAGCGCCTGCCGGGCTGCGGTCCGGGTGGTCGGCGGCACGTCGTCACGCAACACCAGAAGCAGCCGCCGCGACGGCGCGGCAGCCGACGAGCCGATCGCGTAGCCCTCGGGCACCGCCTGATCGAGGAACGTCGGCGGCAGCGGCCAGGCCAGATCGGCGGCCCCGGCACGCAAGAGCGTGCGTACGCGAGGCGCGCCGAGAACGAATCGCACCCTCAGCGTGTCCGCCGCCGCGTCGGCGACGACGCAGTCCGCGGCCCGCGCGAGCAGCAGCGATCGGCCGTCGGATTCGTCCACGACGCGGTAGGGCCCGAGTCCGACGGCTTCGCTCCACGCGATCCCCGTGCGCCGCTTCCACGGCGTCGCCACGCCGGGCAGCGCGAGCTTGAGCGGCAACAATGAATCGGGCGCCGAGAGGCGCAACACCAGCGTGCGGGGATCGGGAGTCTCGACGCCGAGCGCGGGCAGCGTGCGGCCCGCGCGGACGCGATCCACCCCCGTCACCGCCGCCAGCAGCCAGGCACGCGAGCCGTGGTCCTCGCGCGGCAGCCCGGCGAGCAGCGCGACGCGGAAGTCCTCGCTCGTCGCCGGACTGCCGTCGGTGAAGCGCAGGCCATCCCGCAGGCGAAAGCTCCAGGTGCGTCCGTCGGCGGACACGGAGACCGTCTCCGCGGCGGCGGGCCGTGCCCGACCGGTCGAGTCCAGTTCGACCAGCCCCCGCGAGAGGAGCCGTTCCATCGCCCAGCGGACGGCGTGCGGCGGACCGTCCGGGTCGAAGACGGGCTCGGCGCAGCCGGCGACCCAGGTGCGGGTCGTCACGACCGGCGGGCGTGGCGCACAGCCGGCGGACGACAGCAGACCGAAAACGATCAGCGAAATCGCAAGGCTCCGGGCTCGCTTCCATGCGGTCGGCATCATGGCGGCACAGTGTAGTCAGGTTTCCTCGCCGAGGCATCCGGGTCGCACCCGCCTCGCGCGGCGGCGGACGCCGTCGGTCGTTGACCCTCGTGGCCGCGCGCTGCTAGCGTGCGGTTCATGGCAAGCCACGCTCAACGCGCCGCGCGCATCGATCGCGCGCGGGCCGCGCTCACGAGCGCCGGCGCGGAGTGGCTCATCGTTCCCGCCTCCCCCGACTTCCGCTGGCTCACGGGAGCCACGGCTCGCGTCACCGAACGCCTCGTCGCCCTCGCGGTCCCGCGCTCGGGCGACGCCTTCCTGGTCGCGCCGCGCCTCGAGGCCGGACCGCTCGCGACCGCGATGCCCGAGCTCGAGCTGCTCGCCTGGGACGAGCACGAAGACCCGCTCGAGCGGCTCGTGACGCGCGCCGGACTCGGCACGGGAAGCCGCATCCTGCTCGGCGAGGGGATGCGCGTGCCGCAGTTGCTGCGCCTGGCGGCGACCACCCACTGCCGGGCCGCGACGCCCGCGCTCGGCGCGCTGCGCGCGGTCAAGGACGCCGAGGAACTGGCCGGGCTGCGCGAGGCCTCGGCGCACGCCGACGACGTGGTCGAGGCGACCGCCGATCACGCGCGACCCGGCATGACCGAACGCGAGGTCGCGCGCTTCGCCCTCGAGCGCTTCGAGTCCCTCGGCGACTCCGATCCCTGGGTGCTCGTCGCCTCGGGGCCGAACTCCTCCGATCCCCACCACTTCACCTCCGACCGCCCCCTGCAGGACGGCGAGGTTCTGCTGCTCGATCTCGGCGCCTCCACCCGCGGCTACAGTTCCGACATCACGCGCACCTATTTCCTCGGCGACCCGCCCCGCCAGGTGCTGCGTGCGCACGAGGTCGTGAACGCCGCGCGCGTCGCCGGCATCTCCGCGGTGCGAAGCGGAACCGCGTGCGAAGCGGTGGACGCGGCCGCGCGCGAGGTCATCGAGCGCGCCGGGCTGGGTGAGCACTTCACCCACCGGACCGGCCACGGACTCGGGCTCGAAGTCCACGAGCCTCCGTGGCTCGTGCGCGGCAATCGCGAGCCGCTCGCGGCGGGCAACGTCCACAGCGTCGAACCGGGGGTCTACTTTCCCGGCCGCTTCGGCATTCGAATCGAGGACATCGTGGTGGTCGAGGCGGAAGGCGCGCGCCGGCTGACGAACGCGCCGATCGACCTGCGGCCTCCGGGCGCTCGATGAGCGCGCCGGGCGAGACCGCGACGGGCGAGTCGCGCGCGATCCACGAGGCGCTCGAGGGGCTCAACGAGCCGCAACTCGAGGCGGTCACGCACGGCGAAGGACCGCTGATGATCGTGGCCGGCGCCGGGACCGGCAAGACCGCGGTGATCACCCGCCGCATCGCCTGGCTCATCGCCACCCGGCGCGCCCGACCCGAGGAAATCCTCGCCCTGACCTTCACCGACAAGGCCGCGGCCGAGATGGAAGCGCGCGTGGACGAGCGCGTGCCGTACGGGTTCACCGGCGCGACGATCTCCACGTTCCACTCCTTCTGCGACCGGCTCGTGCGCGAGCATGCGATCGAGCTCGGCCTCACCTCGCAGCTGCGGGTCGAGCAGCCCGCGGAGATCCTCGTGTTCCTGCGCGAACGGATCTTCGAGCTCGGCCTTGCGCGCTACCGGCCGCTCGGTGCGCCCGACACGCACCTCGAGGCGCTGGTGCGCGTCTTCGATCGCGCGCGCGACGAGGACGTGAGTCCCGAGCAGTACCTGGCGTTCGCCGCGGGGCTCGCCGCCGCGGCGGCGTCCGACGCCGACCGCGACCGCGCCGAATCCGAGCTCGAGAAGGCGCGAGCCTATGCCGCCTACCAGCGGTTGCTGCTGGAGCACGGCCGGGTGGACTTCGGCTCGCAGATTTCGCTCGCGCTGCGGCTGCTGCGCGAGCGGCCGCACGTCCGCCGCGAGGTGCAGTCACGCTACCGCTGGATCCTGGTGGACGAGTTCCAGGACACGAACCACGTCCAGTTCGAGCTGGTGAAGCTCCTCGCCGCGCGGGGATCGGAGGAGCGCGGCAGCGGCAACCTGGCGGTCGTCGGTGACGACGACCAGAGCATCTACCGCTTCCGCGGCGCCAAGGTCGAGAACCTGCTCGGCTTCCTCGGGGCCTTCCCGTCCGCAAAGGTCGTGCTGCTCAAGGACAACTACCGCTCCGGGCAGCGCATTCTCGACGTCGCCCACCGGGCGATCCAGTTCAACAATCCCGGGCGCCTCGAAGCCTCCGACGCGGTGCGCTTCGACAAACGCCTGCGCGCCGCGCGCGATCTGCCGGGCGAGGTCGTGCATCAGGCGTTCGCGACCGGCGCCGACGAGGTGGACGCCGTGACCGCCGAGATCGCGTCGGCGATCGCCTCGGGGGACCGCCGGCCCTCCGAACTCGCCATCCTGGCGCGGGCGCATTCGCAGCTCGAATCCTTCGCGCTCGGCCTGCGGGCCCGCGGTGTGCCGTTCCAGCGCCGCAGTTCGCGCGGCCTGTATTCGCGTCCCGAGGTGCTGCTGTGCCTGAACCTCCTGCGCACGCTCGCCGATCCCGACGACGGGCCGGCGGCGTTCGGAGTGCTCGGCGACCCGCTCTTCGGCGTCGCGCCGCTCGACCTGCTGCAGTTGACCGCCGCCGCGAACCGCACGCGGCGGGGGTTGCTGCGCGCGGCCCGGGGCGCGGCCGAAGCGCCGCCGCAGGACTTTTCGGCCGAATCGCTCGAGGCGCTGCGCCGCTTCTTCGCGCTCTGGGACGTTCTCGCCGAGCAGGCGACGCGCCGCCGGACGAGCGAGGTCCTGTACGCGTTCGTCACCGAAAGCGGCCTGCTCGGCCGGCTCTCGCAGGACGAGTCGGCGGAGGCCGCCGAACGCGTGCAGAACCTGAACAAGCTGTTCGGCATCGTCCAGCGCGTCGGCCCGCTCCTGCGCGGGGACCGCGTGCCCGAGTTCGTGGGCCACCTCGACCTGCTGATCGAGGCGGGCGACGACCCGCAGGCGGCGACCGCCGACACCGACGAGGAGGCCGTGCAGCTGCTGACCGCGCACAACGCCAAGGGACTCGAGTTCGGCGTCGTCTGGCTCGTCCAGCTCGCCGAGGGCCGGTTTCCGATGCGGGCGAAGGGCGGGGGCCTGCCCTTTCCCCCGGAACTCACGCACGGCGGGGCCGACCCGGGCGCCGATCACGAGCGCGAGGAGCGCCGGCTGTTCTTCGTCGGCCTCACGCGCGCGCGCGACCGGCTGGTGCTGACGAGCGCCGAAGACTACGGCGGCAAGCGAACGGTCAAGCTCAGCAAGTTCGTCGTCGAGGCGCTCCAGTTGCCCGCGCCGCCCAAGACGAGCAAGACGGCCAGCGCCGAGGAGAGCATCCGCCGGTTCGCCCCGGCGGCCGAGGCCCCTGCCGCGGGAACGCGTCCGCTCGCCGACGACGAGCCGCTCACGCTCTCGCACGGACAGATCGACGACTACCTCACCTGCCCGCTCAAGTACCGCTACGCCCACGTCGTGCGCGTGCCGCTCGCCTCGGACCCGCAGGCGATGTACGGCATCGCCATCCATCACGCGATCCGCGTGTTTCTGCAGCATCGGCTCAAGGGACTGCCGATCGAGGAGCGGGACGTGATCGCGGCGTTCGAGGGAGCGTGGTCGAGCGAGGGCTTCTACTCGGTCGAGCACGAGGACCTGCGGCTCGAAGAGGGCCGCGAGTCGCTGCGCCGATTCATGGCGCGCGAGTCCGCGTCCGGCCGGCTGCCGCTCGCCGTCGAGATGGAGTTCCGCTTCGCGATCGGCCGTGACGTGGTGAGCGGGCGCTGGGATCGCATCGAGGAGACCGCCGAGGGCATCGTGCTCGTGGACTACAAGACGGGCGAGGTGAGCGACCAGGCGAAGGCCGACGAGCGCGCGAAGGAGAGCCTCAAGGAGGGACAGCTCGGGCTCTACGCGCTCGCGTATCGCGAGACCCGCCGCAAGGACGCCGCACGCGTGCAGCTCCATTTCGTCGGCTCGGGACTCGTCGGCTCGGCGGACGTCGCGCCGAAGCACCACGAGCTCGCGCTCGAGCGCATTTCCAGGGCCTCCGCGGGAATCCGCCGCGCCGAGTTTCCGGCCACGCCCGACCAGCGCAACTGCGGCTTCTGCCCCTATTCACGCTTCTGCCTCTACAGCGCCGCCCGTCGCTGAGGGCCGCGTGCCGGGACCCGCCCACGCATGAACGAACTCTCCGCCGCGATTCTGCGCGAAGCCGCCGTGAGCTTCGCTCGCGAGGCCGGCGCCGTCGTGCTCGCCGGCTACGGCATGGAGCACGTCCCCGAGCACAAGGGACGCACGGATCTCGTCACCGAGTACGACCGCCGTTCGGAGGAACGTCTGCTGCAGCGCATCGCGGAGGCCTTCCCCGGACACGCGGTGATGGCGGAGGAGTCCGGCGCGCACGCCGGCGCCGGCGGAGCGGACGTGCGCTGGATCCTCGACCCGCTCGACGGCACCACCAATTTCGCGCACAACTACCCGTTCTTCGCCGTCTCGGTCGGCGTCGAGGTCGGGGGCGTGATGACCGCCGGCGCGGTCTACGATCCCGTCCGCGACGAGATGTTCGCCGCCGCCCGCGGCGAAGGCGCGACGCTCGGAGGCCGCCCGATCCGCGTGAGCGGCTGCGCGCGCCTCGAGGACGCGCTGCTGGTCACGGGCTTTCCCTACGACGTTCGCGAATATCCGCACCGTCACCTGCCGCTGTTCGGCGAGTTCCTGGTGCGCGCGCAGGGCGTCCGCCGCGACGGCTCGGCGGCGCTCAACCTGTGCTACCTCGCGATGGGCCGCTTCGACGGCTTCTGGGAGGGAAACCTCTCGCCGTGGGACGTCGCCGCGGGCTCGCTCATCGTGCGCGAGGCCGGCGGCCGGATCACGGATTACGCGGGACGCGAGTTCCGGCTCGACGGCCGGCAGGTGTGCGCCGCCGGGCCGGAGCTGCACCCGCGGCTGCTCGAGGTGCTGGCGCGCCATCCGGACGCGCACGTGCGCGCGGCACTCTGAAGGAAGCCAAGCGGAGGCGGGCCGACGCCGCCTCAGGCGGCGTCGGTGCGCGGCGCGTTCTGCAGCTGCTCGCGAACGCGCGACACCAGGTCCTTCATGTCGTACGGCTTGGTCACGTACCCGTCGGCCCCGAGGTCCAGCGCGAGGCGGCGGTCGGTCTCACCCGAGCGGGCGCTGAGGATGATGACCGGAATGTGCCGGTAGCGGTCGTCGAACTTGAGCGCGCGGCAGACCTTGTAGCCGTCCATGCGGGGCAGCATCAGGTCGAGCACGATCAGGTCCGGCAACTGATCGCAGGCGAGCTTGAGGCCTTCCTCGCCGTCGGCGGCCTCGATCACCTCGAAGCGCTCGGCCTCGAGCCCGAAGCGGAGCACCGAGCGCAGGTCGGGCTCGTCGTCCACGATCAGGATGCGCGGCGGGTTCTGGGGCATGGTGGGATTCCGTTCACGGGTCGGTGCGAGTCGTTCGCGGCCGTTATCGGTCGCCCCCGCCCGCGCCTGCAGCCCGAAATCGGGCCGCACGTCCGGGCGTCCGCCGGCGCGTTCAGGGTGCGGCGGGCGCGCGCACGAACGACACCCCGCCCGCCGCCTCGGCGCCGCTCAAGAGGTCCCGCACGGAAACCTCCAGCCGGTAGCGGCCCGGCGGAAGCGAACGCACCGGAACGCTGACGAACTGCCGGCGCAGCGGGCCCGTATTCGACTCCCGCCGCGTCGCCTCGATCGTCGGCGGCGCCGGCCTGGGCGCGAGCAGGCGCTGGAGCCAGACCCGCGAATCGCGCTCCTGCGAACGCACGGTCCAGCCGACCTCGAATCGCGCCTGTCCATCGGCTCCGGTGGCGAGATGGTAGATCTCGAAGTACGCGGTCAACGGATCCTCGCCGACGACACGGGCGGCGGGATTCGCGGCCAGGCGCACGGAGGCCTCGAGCGGCGCCGGCGTTCCGCAGGTGACGACGAGGTCGCTGAGCGCGAGCGCCGAGTCCGCCGCCGGCAACCGGACGGGCAGACGAAGCGCGCCGCGCCCTCCCGGACCACGGACCGAGAGGCCGACACGGTATCCGCCCGGCGGCAGGTCGCTCGCGAAGTCGGCGACGCGGAAGCGGTCGGCGGCGCAGGCGGACGGCGAAAGCGTCCGCGCGCCACGCGCGACGACGTGCTCGAGGCTGTCCATGACGACGTAGTCCGCGACCAGGGAATCCGCGGGGCCGGCGGGCACCTCGAGCGTCGCGACGATTCGCGGCCGCCCCGCCCCTTCGAAGCGCGACACCTGCCCGGCGAGCGGAATGCGCTTCGCGCCCGGGGGCAGCGTGGGGAACAGCCCGCGGACTCCCGGCGTCGCGACGAGGTCGCGCCGGGCGAGCGAGTCCGGATCCGGGACCGGATCCGGCGGGTGGTCCGCGTAACGCTGGAGCAGGTAATACTCGGCGAGCACCCGGTCGAGGAGATTCACCGTCATGCCGAGCGACGGATACTGCCACTGCAGCACGTTCAGCGGGAAACGGAACCGTGACGTGCTCGCCGCCTGCGCGTCCAGCGTCATGCCCACGGGGTTGTAGACCTGTCGTTCGGGTGGGCCGAAGCGCACGTAGACCTCGCCGCGCTCGTCCCATTCCTGCCGCCGGGTGTCGAACCACAACGACCAGGCCTGCGCCACGCGGGACCAGTACTCCAGTCGCGCTTCGTTCTCGCTCGTGCCCAGGTCGGGATCCTGCTCCGCCCAGAACCGGCGGGCGTACTCGTAGCGGTCCTCGGCGGACAGATGGTTGTAGTAGGCCGTGTCGGCCTCGGTCACGAGCGGCGCGATGTCGTCGAAGCGCTCCCGCACCTGCTCGGGGAGCCGCGGAAGCGCCGCGCGAAACGCGCTGTCGGCGCCCTCGACATCGCCCATGCGCCAGCGTGCCGTGCCCAGCGCCGCGAGCGCTTCCGGGGCCCGCGGCGCATGCGCACGCGCGTCCTCCGCCGCAGCGAGCGCGCCGGGAAAATCCCTGTGCTCGGTCCGAAGCGACGCCAGCATCACGCGGCCCGCGACGTTCGCCGTGTCCAGCCGCGTGGCCTGCTCGAGGTGCCCGATCGCGCGGACCAGCGAGGTCGTGTCGAGGTACTTGAGGTAATCGCGCCTCCACATACGCGCGAGGCCGAAGCGCGCCTCGGCGTCGTCGGGCGCGAGCGCCGTGACCCGGGTGAAGTGCGTGCGGGCCTGGCGCTGGTAGCCGCCGGCCATGTAGGCACGGGCCAGCAGCAGCTCGTAGTCCGGCCGGCTCGGGGCGAGCTGGACGGCGCGCTCGAGGTTGGAGAGCGCGCTGCGGCGGGCGTCGATCGTGCCGGCGCGCAGGCGCAAGACCGCCTTCTCCACCAGGCGGGCCGCTTCCGCCTCGCGCCGCTCCCGCGCACCGGGAGGCGTGCCCGCGCCGGCCCGCCCGGCAAGGAGCGGGAGGACGCACAAGGCGAGGATGGCGACGGCAGGGTAGGCTCTGTGCATGTTCGCGGCAGGCCCGGCGCGGCCGGCCGGCTCAGGACGCCGGGTCGCGGCGCGAAGTATGGTTTGTGACGCGCGCGGGGGTCAATCGGGTTCGCCTCCATCCCCTCAACGAAACCAACGCTCGAGAGGAACGCCCCATGAGCCGCCCCTTCGTGCCGGTGGACCCGGCCCGCTCCTCCGAACTCCCGCCGGCGAAGCTGCGGTCATGAACCGCCCGGACGACGGGGCTGCCGGGAAGGCGAAAGCACCCCTCAATGCCGGACCGCCCCCCGGCCGCGCGATCGCGGCCTCGCCGGAGGAGGCCGGCGGATTGCTGGCGGGCTCGCTCGTGCTCGACGGACGCGAGCCGTTGGCGTTCGCACGCGGACACCTGGCCGGCGCCGGCCGGATTTCGCACGACGAGTTCCGACTTCGCAGGGCCGAGCTCCCCCCGCGCACCGTGTCGGTGCTCGTGGTGCACGACGAGCCGGCCGAGGCGCGGCGGGCGGCCACGACGCTCGCGCTGCTCGGATACCAAAGCGTTCGCTGGCTCGACACGCCGCTCGCATCGTTGCCCGGCGGGCACGCCGATCGCGGGCCCGCCGCGCGCCTGTGGCGGCCCTCCCCGTTTCTCGAGCGGTCGCTCCCGCGCCTCGCGAAAGGCCGGGCGCTGGACCTTGCCGCGGGTTCCGGCCGCGACGCGGTCTGGCTCGCGCTGCACGGCTGGCGCAGCGAGGCCTGGGACCACGACCCGGTCGCGCTCGGGCGTGCGGGCGCGCTGGCCTCGGCCGAAGGCGTCGCGCTCGCGACGCGCGAGGTGGAGCTCGAAAGCCTCGCCCCACCGTCGGAGGGCGGGCCCTGGAACGTGATCGTGGTCGTGCGCTTCCTGCACCGGCCGCTCTTTCCATGGATCGAGCGCGCGCTCGCACCCGGCGGCACGCTGGTCTACGAGACGTTCCGCACCGGGCAGGAGCGCTACGGGAGGCCGAAGAGTCCGCGATTCCTGCTGCAGCCCGACGAACTGCGCTCGGCGTTTCCCCGGCTCGAGGTCGAGCACTACGAGGAGGTCGAGCCCGAAGGCGGGCCCGTGCTCGCGCGCCTGTTCGCGCGCCGGGGAGCCTGAGCGCCGGAAGGCTCCGCGCAACCGGCGAAACGGACGGACGCCGGGCTCGCGACGGACTTCGCGGCGTGCCGCGCGCCGAACGCGCGGGCGAACTCGCGCCCCGCGGCGATCGAGGATACCCGCCGGCGATGCCGGCGAACGTGCGCGCGCGCCGTGGTTCGCTACGGCGCGTTCGCGGCAGCCGCCGGGGCCGCCGGCGAAGCGCCGGTCCGCGAGACCTCGGTGGCCGGATCGAACAGGTGGATCTTGGCCAGCGGGCAGTACAGGGTGGCCCGTTCGCCCACCGCCGGAGCCGACTGCCCGGGAACTCGCGAGACCAGGGCGCCCGCGGGCGAGGTCCAGTGCACGAGGGTCTCGTTGCCCAGCGGCTCGCGCACCTCGGCCGTCGCGGGAATCGCCGCCGCATCGGGGCGGGGCTCGAGGTGCAGATCCTCGGGGCGGATGCCGATCGTGATCGCGCGGCCGTGCAGGCCGCCGACCGCCGCGCGCGACGCGCCTTCCAGCGCGATCCGCACGCCGCCCGCATCGAGCGACGAACCGTCGGCCGCGACCGTGGCGCCGATGAAGTTGATCGGCGGGCTGCCGATGAAGCCGGCGACGAACTGATTCGCGGGGGCGGTGTAAAGCGTGAACGGATCCGCGCACTGCATGAGGTGGCCCTTGCTCATGACCGCGATCCGGTCGCCCAGGGTCATGGCCTCGACCTGGTCGTGCGTCACGTAGATCATCGTCGCGCCGACACGCTGGTGCAGGCGCTTGATCTCGGCGCGCATCTGCACTCGCAGCTTGGCGTCGAGGTTCGAGAGCGGCTCGTCGAACAGGAAGACCTGCGGTTTGCGCACCATCGCGCGGCCGAGTGCGACCCGCTGGCGCTCGCCGCCCGACAGTTCGCGCGGCCGACGCCGCAGGTAGCCCGAGAGCCCGAGCACCTCGGCCGTTTCCTCGACCTTGCTGCGAACCTCCGCCTCCGCCATCCGCCGCCGGCGGAGCCCGAACGCCATGTTGTCGAACACGCTCATGTGCGGGTAGAGGGCGTAGTTCTGAAACACCATGGCCACGTCCCGATCCTTGGGCGCGACGTCGTTCACCACCCGGTCGCCGATCCGAACCTGCCCTTCCGAGACGTCCTCGAGCCCGGCGACCATGCGCAGCACCGTGGACTTCCCGCAACCCGACGGCCCCACGAGCACGAGGAACTCGCCGTCGTGGATCAGCAGGTCCACGCCCTCCACGGCCTTCTGGCCGCGGCCGTAGGTCTTGCCGAGCTTGCGCAGTTCGACGGAGGGCATGGGGAGTATCCGGGTGGAGGCCGGCGAGGCGTGGACGCGACCGACGTTAGGTCATCCGCGGCGCCCGAAGCAACCGCCCGCCGGATCGAAGCGCGGCCCGCCGGCGGGCGCCGCCGCGCAGCCCGCTCACGCTTCGGGCGCGGTTCCCTTCTCCTTCATGCGCCGTCCCAGGAGATCCACGACAACGTACAGGACCAGCAGCAGCGCGGCCGCGCCCACGAACCACAGCAGCTTCGCCTTGAGCACGTGCATCAGCGCGTCGGGCTCGTTGAGCAGCCGGGGTTCGCCGCCGAGGACGCGCGCGCCGAACCAGGCGAGGACGACGGACCAGACGAACGATCCGGCCAGCGTCATCAGCGAGAAGATCCTGAAGTTCATCCTCGCCGCCCCGGCGGGAAGGGAAACCAGGTGGCGCACCACCGGCAGCAATCGCGCGAAGAAAACCCCCGCCGCCGAGTAGCGCAGAATCCAGCTCTCGGCGAGCAGCCACTTCTTCTCCGGCACGAAGAAGTAGCGGCCATATCTGAGAATCGCGGGACGGCCGAGCCAGGCGGCGAAGCCGTAGGAGAGCGTCGCCCCGAACCACGAACCCAGTGTCGAGGCGGCGACGACACCCCAGAAGGACAGGTGCCCCTGCTGCGCCCAGTACGCGGCGGGCGGGACGACCAGTTCGCTGGGCAGCGGAAAGACCGTGGACTCGATCGCCATGAGCAGGAAGACGCCCAGGTAGCCCCAGTCGAGCGACAACTTCATCCACAGGGCGAACAGCTGGTGGAACATGACGCTCCGTTCGGGTGGCCGGCGCTCAGCCGGCGGTGGCGGAAGCGGCCGCGGGCACGCGCTCTTCCCACGTGAAGTCGGCGCCGTCGGCGATCGGGCGGCCCAGCGCCACGTCCGGATCGTGCTCGAGCACGATCCACGCGTGCTCCGCCGAGGCGCGGGCGAGCAGTTCCCGCTTCTCGGTCATCGTTTCGATCGCCGCCACGTCGTAGCCCATGACGAAGGGAATGCGGACGTGCGCGGCGGTCGGGATGAGGTCGGCGACGAAGTAGACGACCTGCCCGCCCCCTTCGACACGCACCAGTTGCTGGCCGCGTGTGTGGCCTTCGGCGGGGATCATCTCGACGCCCGGCCAGGGTCGGACGGCGCCCTCCCACAGTTCGAGCACGCCGGACTCCTCGAGCGGATCGAAGTTCTCGGGCATGTACGAGGCCCTTTCCCGCGGGTTCGGGTCGTGCGCGTTCTCCCAGTTGCGTCGCTGCACGTGCCAGCGGGCGTTCGGGAGCCGCGGCACGAGCCGGCCGTCCGCCCGGGCCGTCGCGCCGCCGGCGTGATCGAAGTGCAGGTGCGTGAGCACGACGTCCGTGACCTCCGCGGGCGCAACCCCCAGCGTGGCGAGCGAGTCCTCGAGCCGGGGCTCGGGCTCGACGCGGTAGATGTCGCGAAGCTTCGCGTCGAACTTGTCGCCGAGACCGACGTCCACCAGCACGCGGCGGCCATGCCCGATCATCAGCAGGCAGCGCATCGCGAGCCGGATGCGGTTGCGCTCGTCGGCCGGGTTCGTGCGGCTCCACAGCGGCTTGGGCACGGAACCGAACATGGAGCCGCCGTCCAGCCACAGGAAGCCGCTCTCGATCGTGTGCACCGTCCATTCGCCCAGCTGAAGCGTCGGCATGCCGGCAAGATGGGTGCGCGCTGTCCGCCCGTCAACCGGATCGCGGCCGACCGCCACGCGGGCCGGCCGCCCCGGGAACCGTCACCGGCCGCCGAATCGAAGCTTCAGCTCGCCGAAGGAAAGCGCCCGCACGGGAGTCGCGCCGAGCGCCGAGACCTGGAAGACCATGTCGTTGTAGTCGTCGTCGGTGCCGGTGCAGCAGGGCGTGATCGGATTGCCGGCGTCGAGATCCTCGAAGCAGACGAGCCAGGTATCGGGGCCCTTCCAGCGTGACACGTCGAACACGATCGCCTGCACGTCGCCGTCGAACGGCGCATGCACGGCACCCGCGCCCTGGGGCCCGAGGTCATTCAGGAACCGGTTCGTGAAGAAGCGCTGGTGCGACGCGGGGCTCTCCGGAGCGGGATCGAGGTAGAAGCCGAAGCGGATCGTGCTGCCCGGCATGACGACCACCGTGCTCGAACCCGCGCCCTGCGAACCCGAGAACACGACGCCGTCGCCGACGCCGTCGATTACCGGGACGGAACCCGTCTCCGCGTACCAGCCGAGCGTGTTGACGTTGGCGTTGCCGGCGACCTCGGAGACCAGGAGGGCCGGGAATCCGCTTCCGATCCAGAACCACGGGTCGGGGTCGCCCGCGTGCGCTCCGATGTAGTCCGTCTGGACGTTGATGGCCCCGGCGGTTCCGAGGTAGGCGTCCACGATGTTCTGGAGCGAGTGGGCCGGCGGGTCCCAGCTGGCGCCGAAAGGCACCGGAACGGGACTGGAAGCGAGTGCGAGACTCGCCGTCATCGTCGTCAGGCATGCGAGCGCCGCGACGATGAGGGAACGGGACTGCCTCATCGGCGTATCTCCTTGGTGTCATTCAGGCTGTCGAATCGGGAGTCACCGGGGCAGCCATGCCGCCAGTGGTCTGCGCGGAAGGGGGGACCGCAAGGGCGCACAGACGCCGGCTACGACTACAGCTTCACGCGGGCAAGTCTACCATCAGCCACCCGGCCCCTAGCAAGCAATTTCACATGCACTTAGGACCTGCGGGTGGGAGCCCCTGGGAACGCGCCGGGGCAACATCTAGATGTGGATGGGCCTCCCGGCCACGGCGAGCGCCGCTTGCTTCACGGCCTCGGGCAGCGTCGGATGGGCATGCACCGTGCGGGCGACATCCTCGGCGCTCGCGCCCAGCTCGATCGCGAGCACCAGTTCGGCGATCAGGTCGCTCGCCCTCGGCCCGACGATGTGCGCGCCGAGCAGCCGGTCCGTTTGCGCGTCGGCGACGAGTTTGACCTGCCCGTCCTTCTCCCCCAGCGCGCGGGCGCGGCCGTTGGCCAGGAACGGGAAGACTCCGATGGCGACCTCGCGGCCGGCCGCACGGGCGGCCTCCTCGGTCAACCCGACCGACGCGAACTCCGGCCACGTGTAGACGACGCTCGGGATGGCCCCGTACGCGACATGCCCGGCGAGGCCGTTCATCCGCTCGACGCAGGCGGCGCCCTCCTCCTCCGCCTTGTGCGCGAGCATCGGCCCGTGGATCACGTCCCCGATGGCCCACACGCCCGGCACGTTCGTGCGCCAATGGTCGTCCACCTCGATTCGCCCGCGTGCGTCCTTGCGAACGCCGGCCTGCTCGAGCCCGAGGCCATCCGTGTACGGCCGGCGGCCGACGGCGACCAGAAGCACGTCGCAGCGTTCCGTGACCGATTCGCCCCCCGTGGCGGGCGCGACCTCGACGCGAACCTCCTCGCCTTCGAGGGAAGCGGATTTCGCCGAGACGCCGAAGCGGAACTTCACGCCCTGGCGCTCGAGGGCGCGTTGCAGCAGCCTGGCGCTTCCCGCGTCCATGCCGGGCGTGATGCGGTCGAGGTATTCGAGGACGAGCACCTCGCTGCCGAGCCGGCGCCACACCGATCCCAGCTCGAGGCCGATCGCGCCGGCCCCCACGACCACCAGCCGCGCCGGCACGCTGGGCAGGGTCAGCGCGTCGGTCGAATGCACGATCCGCCGACCATCGAACTCGATCCCGGGCAGCGACGAGGCCTTGCTGCCCGTCGCGATCAGGATGCGGCGGGTGTTCAGCGTCCGGACATCCGTCCCGTTCGCGACCATGACCGCTGCCGGGGACGCGATCCGCGCGGTGCCGGCGACCCGCTCGATCCCGTGCTTGCGGAACAGCCCCTCGACGCCGCGCGTCAGGTCGCGTACGACGCCGTCCTTGCGCTTCATCATGGCCGGCAGGTCGAGCTCGACGGTGGCGCGGATCCCGTGCTGCGCGAAGCCATGGCGCGCGAGGTGGAAATGTTCGCTCGAATCCAGCAGCGCCTTGCTCGGGATGCAGCCGACGTTCAGGCACGTTCCGCCGAGGGTCGCGTACTTCTCGACGCAGGCGGTCTTCATTCCGAGCTGCGCGGCGCGGATGGCGGCGACGTAGCCGCCCGGGCCGGAACCGATGACGACGAGGTCGAACACCGTTTCGCTCATCGCTCCCTCAGACCGCCAGCATCAGCCGCTCGGGATCCTCGAGGCGCTCCTTCACGCGCACGAGGAACGTCACGGCCTGCTCGCCGTCGATCAGGCGGTGGTCGTAGGAGAGCGCCAGGTACATCATCGGCCGCACGACCACGGAGTCGTCCACCACCACCGCCCGCTTCTCGATCTTGTGCATGCCGAGGATGCCGCTCTGCGGTGGATTCAGGATCGGCGTCGAAAGCAGGGATCCGAAGACGCCGCCGTTGGTGATCGTGAACGTGCCCCCCGAGAGTTCCTGCGGCGTGAGGATGCCGTCCCGGGCGCGGCCGGCCAGGCGCGCGATCTCGCGCTCGAGGCCGGCGAAGTCGAGCCGCTCGGCGTTGCGCACGACCGGAACGACCAGGCCCCTCGGCGTGCTCGCCGCGATGCCGAGGTGCACGACGTCGTGATAGACGATGTCGCTGCCGCGGATCTCGGCGTTGACCGCCGGCACGTCCTCGAGGGCCTCGATGCACGCCCGGCCGAAGTAGCTCATCAGCCCGAGGCGCACGCCGTGCTTCTTCTCGAATGCGTCCTTCCAGCGCGCCCGCGATTCCATCACGCGCGACATGTCCACCTCGTTGAAGGTGGTGAGGATCGCCGCCGTCTGCTGGGCGCGCACCAGCTTCTCGGCGATGCGCGCGCGAATCCGGCTCATCGGCACGACGCGCTCGTCCGAGCCGGGCGCGGGAGTTTCGAGCGCGGCGGGAGGCGTCGCCGGCTCCGGCGCTGCCGGCCGCGGAGCGACCGCCGGCGCCGAATCGGGCGCGGCCCAGGGCGCGGAACCGGCCGGTGGCGGTTGCGGCACGGCCGCGCGCGCCGCCGGGGCGGACGCCGCGGCACGCAGCGCGTCTTCCTTGAGCACGCGGCCGCCGGGACCCGTGCCCTGCAGCGCGGCCGGATCGAGCCCGCGCTCCTCGACGATTCTTCGGACCGCCGGCGAGAGCGTCGTGTCCTTCGCGGGCGCCGCCGCGGGGCCCGCGGCCGCGACGGCCGGCGGGGCGGCCTCTGGCGCTGACGCGACCGCCGCGGCGGGCGGGGCCGAGACCCCGCCGGCTTCGATCCGGCCGAGTTCGTCCCCGACCTGCACGGTTTCGCCGACCTTCCGTGCGTGGCGAAGCACGCCGGAGGTGTCCGCGACGATTTCGACCGCCGCCTTGTCGGTCTCGAGCGTCGCGACCGGCTCGTCCACGCGCACGGCGGCGCCGTCGTCCTTCAGCCATTCCACGAGCACCGCCTCGGAGATGGACTCGGCCAGTCTCGGTACCCGGATCTCGACGCTCACGGCCTTGCTCCCTTCATCGCCCGTGCCGGGCGCCCTTCGGAGTCGCGATCCACGACGGTGGCGCCAAAGGCCTCGGCGAGGAGCTGCTGCTCCTGTTGCTGGTGCATTCCGTAGTAGCCAGTCGCCGGCGAGGACGCCGCCGGGCGCGAGATGCGCCGGAAGTCCGTGCCCGCCGGACGGACGCCGTCAATGCGGTGGCGCATCGCCCGCCAGCCCCCCATGTTGGCCGGCTCCTCCTGAACCCAGCGGACCTCCTTGAGGTTCGGGTAGCGCGCGAGCGCCGCCTTGAGTTCGTCGCCGGGGAAGGGATAGAGCTGCTCGAGCCGCAGGATCGCGACGTCCTCGCGTTTGCCCGCCGCCCGTGCCTCGAGCAGCGCGTAGTAGAGCTTGCCCGAAACGATCAGCGCGCGCGCCACGGCCGCGACATCGGCCCGCGGATCGTCGATCACCACCTGGAACGCTCCGCGCTCGAACTCCTCCACGCGCGAGACCGCGAGCTTGTGCCGGAGCAGGCTCTTGGGGCTCATCAGGACCAGCGGCTTGCGGAAGCGCCGGTGCAGCTGGCGGCGCAGGGCGTGGAACAGCTGGGCGGGCGTCGTCAGGTTGCACACCTGCATGTTGCGATCGGCGCACAGCTCCAGGAACCGCTCGAGGCGCGCGCTGGAATGCTCCGGTCCCTGCCCTTCGTAGCCGTGCGGCAGGTACAGCGTCAGGCCCGACATGCGGCCCCACTTGGCCTCTCCGCTCGCCACGAACTGGTCCACGATGACCTGCGCGGCGTTGGCGAAGTCCCCGAACTGCGCCTCCCAGATCACCAGCGTGTGGGGGTCGGCCGTGCTGTAGCCGTACTCGAAACCGAGCACGGCCGCCTCGCTGAGCATCGTGTCCACGATCTCGAAACGCCCCTGCTCCGGCGCGAGGTGCTGCAGTGGCACCCACCGGCGGCCATCCTCGGCGTCGTGCAGCATCGCATGGCGGTGCGTGAACGTGCCCCGCCCCGAATCCTGTCCCGAGAGCCGGACGTTTCGGCCCTCGAGCAGCAGCGAGCCGTAGGCGAGCGACTCTCCGAGCGACCAGTCCACCCGGTCCTCGAGGAACATCTTCCGGCGGTCCACGGCAAGCTGCGCGACCTTGCGGTGGGGCCGGAAGTCCTCCGGCAGGTTCGTCAGCCCGTGCAGAATCTGCTCCAGAGTGGCCCTCGGCACGCGCGTGTCGGCGCTCCAGTCCTCACCCGCCCACTCCAGCCCGCGCCACAGGCCCGCCGGATTTCCGCGGTTCGGGGGCACGGGATCGCTGGTCGCCTTGCGGTGCGCGGCACGGAACGTGGCGGCGAGTTCGGACTCGATCTTCTCGAGCGTGGCGGAATCGAGCACGCCCTCGGCGACCAGCCGCTCGGCGTAGCGGCGGGCGGCCGGCACGTGTTCGGCGATGGCCTTGTACATGACCGGCTGGGTGAAGGTCGGATCGTCCATCTCGTTGTGCCCATGCAGGCGATAGCACACGAGATCAATGAACACGTCGCGCTGGAAGCGCATGCGCCACGCCAGCGCGAGCGACATCGCGCGCACGCAGGCCTCCGGGTCGTCGCCGTTGACGTGGAACACCGGCGCGTCCAGCGCCCGTGCGATCGCCGTCGGATAACGGGTCGGGCGCGAGTACTCCGGCGAGGTCGTGAAGCCCACCTGATTGTTGACGATGACGTGGATCGTGCCGCCGGTGACGTAGGCCGGCAGCTGCGCGAGCGCCAGGGTCTCGGCGACGATGCCTTCGCCCGCGAAGGCGGCGTCGCCGTGAATCAGCACCGGCACGCCGCGGGTGCGCGTGGTGTCCCCCGCCACCTGCTGCTTGGCGCGCAGCGATCCGAGCACGACCGGGTTGACGAACTCCAGATGGCTGGGGTTGTAGCACAGCGACAGCGCGATGCTGCGGCCGTTCGGCAGCGGCATGCTCGACGAGTAGCCGAGGTGGTACTTCACGTCGCCATGCCCCTGGACGTCCTCGGGCAGGAAGCTGCCCTCGAACTCGCTGAAGATTTCCTCGAGCGGCTTCTTCAGGATGTTCGCGAGGAAGTTGAGCCGGCCGCGATGCGGCATGCCCATCCGCAGCGTCTCGACGCCCAGCAGCCCGGCCTCGACCGTCAGCGACTCGAACATCGGAATCAGGCTCGCGGCGCCCTCGAGCGAGAAGCGCTTCTGACCGGTATAGCGGGCGTGCAGGAAGTGTTCGAACCCGTCGGCCGCCAGCAGCGCGCGAAGGATGCGGACCCTTTCTCCCGGGGTGGGTCGGGGGCGGTTGAGCCCGCGCTCGATCTGGTCCGCCAGCCACTCGCGACGCGCCGGATCCGAGATGTCCATGTATTCGACCGCCAGGGTTCCGCAGTAGGTCGAACGCAGCGCCTCGATCAGCTGGCGCAGCGTGCCGCCGAACTCTCCGAGGAACGGTGCCCCGGAGACGGGCCGATCGAGATCGGCCTCCGAGAGCCCGTGCGCCGCGAGCTCCAGGAACGGGTGCTGCTGAGGACCCGAGCCCAGGGGATCGAGCCGGGCCACCAGGTGGCCGAACTCGCGGTAGGCGTGGATCACCCCCTGGGCGCCCCCCTCGGACGTGGTCTGGGCAGTCGCCTCGCCTCGGTCACGCCGGGCGCCGACCTCGACGCCCGCGAAAAACAGCGCCCACTCGGGCGGAACCGACGCGGGATCGGCCTGCCAGCGCGAGTGCTGCGCGTCGATGTAGTCGGCGTTGGCACGCAGGACGAAATCGAGTGGCCGCGACATGACTCCCTCGGGTAAATGCCGAGGCCCGCTGGGCGCAGCAGGCGGTGCGAGCGCCGCGGGTCCGATGGGCGTTCCTTATAACAGATGAATCGGCAGGTGTTCACGGGCGAGTTCTGGCCGTCCCCCGGTAGAGAATGAGCCGGGTCCACAGTCGGGCGCTTCGGCCCAGTGCGAACTGCGGGGCCTGGCGCCTCGGACCGCCGAACTCCGGACGAGCTTTCGGGTCATCGAGCGGCGCACGTCCGTGCGGGACGCACGGCGGAGCGGGCTTCCGGGCTGCAAAACGCCAGCCTCCGGCCGGGCGAGATCTCCCAGACGCCAGCGGAGGCTGGGCTTGAAGCGCCGGAGCCGCCCGGCCCCGGACTTGCAGAGGCAGCATTGGATTGTGTCCGGCTTGCACCTTGGAGGTGGGCAGTGCGTCGCATGGATGGATTCAGCCTCATGGAGCTCATGATCGTGCTGGTCGTCGCGGGGATCATCTTCGCGATCGGCCTGCCCGCGTTCGGGAGCTACCGGAACTCGCTCGCGCTCAAGCAGGTGAGGACGAACCTGCTCGAGGACCTGCGGAGCGCCCGGCAGTACGCCGTCTCGAGGCGCTCCCCGGTCTACGTCATCTTCGGCAACCCCCCGGCCACCACCAACATCACCAGCTACCAGATCTACGTGGACAAGAACGCCAACGGCGTCCTCGACACCGACGAGCGCCTTTACCGGCGCAACCTGCCTTCGACCACGCAGCTCCTCAGCGTCTCCGTCTCTCCGCAACCCGACACGCTGGTGTTCGACATCAGCGGGATCCTCTGGCCGGGTTCGAACGGCGGAACGCTCGTGTTCGCCAATCAGCGCGGCAACAGCGACACGCTCCAGGTCTCCGCCGCGGGAATCGCGTACCGGCCATGAACGAACGACTCCGCTCCCGTCGCCCAGCAGGACTCCGCAGCCCTCGCGCGGGCTTCACGCTCATCGAGGTCATGGTCGCGCTCGTGATCTTCGCCGTCGGCGTGCTGTCGCTCGGCCTCGTCGTCCCGGCCGCGACCAAGCGCGTCACCAAGGCCGGCGTGCAGACTCGCGCGTCGGCGCTCGCCGCCGAAAGGGCCGAGACCCTGCTGACCACGCCCTATGGTCACGACGATCTGCTCTCGGGCGCCCACACGGACCCGGAAAACCCGGTGGACAGCACCTACTACGTGAGGTGGACCGTCACGGACGACGCGCCGATCGCCGGGTGCAAGCGCGTCGTGGTGAGCGTCTCGAAGAACAGTGTCGGCGCCAAGGCCGAAGCCGCGGTCACGATCGTGTGCCCGCAGTCGGGAGGTTGAGATGCGGTCCCGTGTCCCGACCCCCGCGGCGGCCGTTCACGGCTTCGGCCTGATCGAGCTGCTCGTGACGCTGACCGTGCTGGGCGGCGTGCTCGGCATGGTGTTTCTCGCCCTCACCGGTTCGCAGAACCAGAGCACCCGCGTGACCAAGGTCGCCGAGGAGCGGCAGATGGCGCGCACCGCCGTGCAGCTCCTCGAGCGTGAGGTTCGCATGTCGGGCTCGGGCTGGGGTCGCACGGTCGTCCGCTCCGGCGGCGGCGCGGACCTGCAGGCCATCAACTTCGGTTACGGCGGCCCGACCAGTCCGGACTCGATCGTCCTGCTCGGCGCCTGGCAGTCCGCGACGACCCTGACGGCGAACATGCTCGACGAAAACTCGGCGCTGACCGTCGCCAGCGTGGCCGGCATCAACGTGGACGATCTCGTGCTCATCACCGACAAGCAGAGTCAGCGCGCGCACCTGTTCCAGGTGACCGGTGTCAACACCGGCACCAACACGCTGCTGCACGCCAACACGTCGTCCTACAACACCGGCCACACGAACTGGCCGCCCTCGCCCGGATACGGCTCGGGCTCGTACCTGTACAAGGTCACGATGTCCAGCTACGTGTACGACTCGACGAGCTTCCGCAAACCGTGCGTGGTTCGCTACGAGCCCGGCCAGCCCCGCCAGGTCGTCGCCTACGACGTCAGCGGCTTCCGCGTCTGGTACCAGCTCCAGGACGGCACGTGGACCCGCGATCCCGTCGACCTGAACATGGTGGACAAGATCATTCCCGTGGTTTTCACCCGGGTGGACGACGCCCGGTACGGCACCCTGCGCGACAGCGTGTGGGCTTCGATCCGCCCACGCACGTTCTAGCTCCGGAGGTTTCCCATGGTTCCCGCTCGCAGCCCGCACCGCACGCATTCGGAGCGAGGGATCGCCCTGGCCGCCGCGATTCTCGTGGTCCTGATGTCGTCGATCATCGTCGCGACGTTCATGACGACCACGGTCGGCGAGCGCGCCATGTCGTCCAACGTCCAGATCGCCAAGGCCTCGCTCTACGCCGCCGACGCCGGCGTGCGCACGGAGCAGCAGTGGCTGGCCAACTTCGCGCAGGCGAAGGTGGACAGCTGCGTCGCCGCGTGGAACGGCATGGACAGCCTGGTGATCAAGAACCCCGGCGCGATCTTCCCGAACGGCGTCTTCACCGTGGCCTCCTCCAACCCGCCGTTCTCGGCCAGCGGCACCATCGCCTGGGCCGACACGGACATCACCAAGCAGATGCAGGCGTACGACTACCGCTTCACCATCCAGTCGCAGGGCACCGTCGGCAACGGCGGCACCCGCCGCGTGCAGGCGTCCGGCAACCTGCGCCTGAGCGCCACGCGCGGCACGTTCGCCGACTACCTGATCTTCCTCGAGAACCACACCTCGACCAGCGGCGCGGCCATCTGGTTCACCTCGAGCGTCACCTTCGACGGCCGCGTGCACGCGAACGACATGCTCCACTTCGCGTTCAAGCCGACCTTCTACGACGCGGTGACGAGCACCAACTCCAGGGCGATGTTCAACAACAACGGCAGCCCCAGGACGCTCGCCGCGAACAACAACGGCACGATCGACGTGCCCAACTTCGGCAACGGCTTCTACCGGGGTCAGCCGGACATTCCGCTGCCCACGAACGCCTACAACCAGCAGCAGGAGGCGCTCGGCAACGCGGGTGCCACGACCTCGCCGACCAACTCGTACGTGAACGGCGTGCTCGGCACGGGCGCGGGCTCGAGCACCCCGCCGAACGGCATCTACATGGTCAACTCGGGCGGCGCTTCGGCCACCACCGGCGCGATGACGGGCGGCCTGTACATCCAGGGCAGGCTCGACAAGTGCAAGATGTGGGCGGACACGGTGGGCAACCGCCAGTGGTACCAGTTCACGCAGGGCAGCACGGTGAAGACGGTGTGCGTGGACCCGGCCTCCGGCGGCTCGACGAAGGTCTGGAACGGGTCCAGCTTCAGCGGCTCGCCGGACGCCTCCTTCACCGGCGTCCCCAACGGCCAGCTGTTCGTGAACGGCAGCATCAGCGACCTGCGCGGACCGGACCGCACGAGCGGCGGGCTCGTCCTGCCGGCGGTCGCCGAGGGCAACAAGATGCTGCTGACCGCCAACGGAGACATCACGCTGACGCGTGACCTGACCTACGACAGCTACGACAAGGCCGCGAACGTGCTCGGCATCTTCACGCCCGTCGGTGCGGTGCACGTCGGCAGCGGCGCTCCCGACAATCTCAACCTCGACGCGTTCGTGATGGCGACCGACGCCACCGACGGCCAGTTCACGGTGGACAACTACAACAGCGGCTCCTCGCGCGGCATCTTCAATCTTCGCGGTGGCATCACCGAAACCTTCTACGGCCCGTTCTTCACGTTCGACACCAGGACGGGCAAGCTGCTCACCGGCTACGGCCGCAACTTCCGCTACGACAAGCGCGGCCTCGTGCCGCCGTGCTATCCGACCACGCTCCGCTTCAACTCCAACATGCCGACGGCGCGCACGCTGTCGTGGAAGGAGATCTGAGCCATGGAGAACAAGTCCGGCCCGGGACCGCTCGTGTGGGCCGTCGCCCTCGTGACCGTGGCGGCGCTCGCGTTCCTCGGCTGGCGCTCGAACCAGCCTCGGCCCACCGCCGCTCCCGTGCGGGCCAGCGCCCCCGCGAAGCCGAAGCCGGCGAAGCAGAAGCCCGAGGCTCCGATCGTCACCGAGGTGAACGGCGGACTGCCGGGATGAGCCCCTGCAACCGCGCATGATTCGAGGCCGTCCGGAACCTTCCGGGCGGCCTCGGCGCTTTCGGCCCGTCGCGCTCCCGCGGCGCCCGCTCGCGGGCGTCAGGTTCGACCGACACGCTCGCCCGGGTTCGCGTCCGCGCGCGTCGCCTCGTCGGCGCACAGCAGCCCGCACATCGCCAGCGACCACGCACCGAGCGACTTGTAGACCTCCTCGGTCGTTCCCACCCATGGCCGCGTCGCGGGCGCGAGGCGGTCCCACGGAAGCTGGTCGAACACCTCGGACAGCGCGAAGCAGACGAGCGCGACGGCCAGGGGGAGCATGGCCGGCTCGAGTGCCCGGCGCGTCGGCCACAGCATCGCGACGACGAACACCAGTCCCGCCACGTAGGCCGCGAAGACGTACAGATCCATGTCGAGCACGCCCAGCGGGCGCGGGACACCCGCGCGAAGCAGCAGTTCCGCCGCCTGCTCGTGAAGCTGACCGACTTCGTCGAAGGCGAGCCAGAAGCAGCCCAGCCCGCCGAGGAGCCAGCCCAGCCATTCACGCCCCTGCCCCGGCGTTCGCATCGCGCGCCGGGAGGCGACCAGGAAACCGCTGCCGCAAATGACCAGGCAGAAGCCGCTCGCCAGCGTCATCAACCCCGACAACGGCCGTCCGCTCCAGCGGAAGTCGAGAAAGTAGTAAAGCCCGTGCCCCGCCCACGCGGCGAGCGCGCACACCAGCAGGCCGCCGAGCCAGCCGAGTCCCAGAAACCGCGCATGCCGCCGCCAGCCCGCGTCGCACGACGTCGCCAGCCATCGCCAGAGCCCCAATCGCACCTCCCTGTGCGCGGCGCGCGGAGCGCCGACGAGCGCGCAGGATACACGAACGCCGCACGGGTCCGCCCCGCTCTTTCGATCCGCACCTGCCGTCGTTCGTCCCGACTTCGGAGATGTGCCGGGAGCAGGGCTCGAACCTGCACGGGGTTTCCCCCAGCGGATTTTAAGTCCGCTGCGTCTGCCATTCCGCCATCCCGGCGTCTTCCGATCGGTCGGGCCCCGAACCCGCCCGCATGCGATCCCCAACGCCCCCGAACGAGCCTCGAAACGAGAAACGCCCGGACCCTCGAGGCGAGGATCCGGGCGCCGTCATCGGCGGAGGAAAGACGTCAGTGCCCGGATCTTCCCGCGCCCTCTAACACGTCGGTCACGTTCACGACGGGGAACTTCGACAGGAAGCTCTGCACCGGCCAGCCGAACAGACCGAGGAAGCCGATCGTGACCCCGATCTCCGGCAGCCCGAGCCAGACCTGCTCGGCGTTCAGCGACGGCATCACGAGGACGACGCGCTCGAGCCAGATACCGACGAGCACGATGAGCGAGAAGGTCATGAGCAGCACGGGCTTCGTCTTCGCGGGTTTGTTGAGCATTCCGAGGAAGGGAATGGCGAACACCAGCGTGAATACCGTGAACGACAGCGTGCGCCACGGCTCCTCGAAACGGATGAACACCCACCAGCTCTCTTCGGGAATGTTCGCGTACCAGATGGTCAGGTACTGCGACCAGAACAGGTAGGCCCAGAAGATGCACCAGGCGAACAGGATCTTGCCGATGTCCCAGAACATGTTGGTCGAGATGTACGCCTCGAGCCGGTACTTCGCGCGCAGCTGCACGGCCATGAAAGCCGTCATCGCGATGCCCGCGATGAACGCCCCGGCATAGATCCACCAGCCGAACAGGCCGCTCACCCAGTTCGGCGTCAGCTCCATGATGAAGTCCCAGCCGAGCACGGAGAAGAAGATCACGAAGGTCAGCGCCAGCTGGGGCGAGAGGTGAGCGAGCTCGTGACGGCGCCATTTCGCCTCCGCCTCGTCGCCCTTCCAGTTCGCCGACATGCGCTCGTACTCGGCCTTCAGCTCGGGCGCCACGTGCGGCTTGAGGGCCTGAAGGTCGGAGCGCAGCGTCACCCGGACCAGCTTCGCCGACAGCCACCAGAAGAGCAGCGCGCCGCCGAGCGTGCGCACGTAGAGGAACGGCACGTTCAGGAACGGCTTGAGCCGCGGCTCGACTCCCTGCACCCACGGCAGGTAGGTCCCGATGCCGCCGACGAGCAGCACCAGCAGCGTCGCGATGCCGACGGGCAGGTAGGCCGTGAAGGACTCGGCGATGCGCATCACCGGACCGCCCCAGCGACCGTTCGACAGCCGGTACGAGGCGGAAAGCGCGATGGCGCCCTGGGCCACGCCGAGGAAGTAGATCGTGTTGATCGCCCACGCGCCCCAGGCACGCAGCGGGTTGGTCGCGAACAGGTAGGCGAGCGACGCCGCCCCGACGACGAAACAGGCGATCCAGATCCGCCGCTTGCGCGCGTTGGGCCGGACGGGGAGCTTGCCGGCGATGTCGCGGAGCACGTCCTCGTGGCTCATCTCGGGCTGACCTTCTGCATGTGGCGGAGGTAGTGCAAAATGTCCCACGCGTCGTGCGCCGAGAGGGCGTTCCCGTACGACGGCATCACCACCCCACCGTAGCGCATGTAGCTGTAGATGAAGCCGTCGCTGCGATCGCGCGTCGCCTGCGCGAGCAGGTCGGGCGGCGGCATGAAGAACGGCACGACCGTGCCGTCCCCCATCATCGTCTTGCCGTGGCAGGGCGAACAGATCGCGCGGAACAAGGTGTCGCCGCGCACGATGGATTCGTCGGTCACCGGCGTGGGGTCGTGGATCAGCGGCGCCGTTTCGTCGTAGGGCGCGGAGCCGATCCAGCGGTCCTGGCCGATCGAGGAAACCGCCAGCGAGTCCGGGGCGCGGAAGGTGACCCACTTGCCGTTCGTCGGGTCGTAACGCTGCGGGTCGATCACGATGGTCTGGCGCATGTCGCGGATCGGGTAATAGCGCAGGTGCGTGAGCGACCTCTTCAGATCCTGGCAGCCCTGCTGGAAGGACACCGACCACAGCGCGAGGACGCCGAGCAGGAGCGCGGGCTTAAGCATGGACCTGCACCTCCTCGGCCCCGCTGCCCTTCATCACTTCCTCGACGCGCTGCGCGGCCTTCGCGTCACACGGCACCCAGACGCCGATGCGGTCCTCCTGGAAGCGCGGATCGTAGGGCGCCACCGGCTTGACCTGCGGCAGCCTCGCGAGCGCGAGCATGCCGATCAGGTTCGCGATGCCGGCGATGAGAATCATGGATTCGTAGCCGATCACGGTCATCGGCGGCAGTGAATAGAGCTCCTTGCCGCCGATGACGAGCGGCCACGCCCACAGCGTGTAGTAGCACAGGCCGAAACCGCCGGCGGCGCCCAGAAAGCCGCCCACCGCCGTGACCCAGCGAACGAGCGACGGACCGTGGTCGAGCGCGCTCTCGAGCTCGTGGTGCGGCACCGGCGAGAACACGTTGAGGTCCGCGTGACCGGCCTGGCGCAGCGCCTTCACCGCGTCGGCGGCGTCGTCCACGTAGTACCAGACGCCCAGCACGCCGCTGAACTTCGGGGGCACCGGGTTCAAGATGCGTTCCAACATCCCGCCCAGCATCAGTGGCTCCCCTTTCGCCGCGGAACGGGCAGCGTTTCCTTGATCTCGGTGATCGAGAACGCCGGCAACAGGCGGACGAACACGAGGAAGAACATGAAGAACCACGCGAACGACCCGACGATCAGGGCGATCTCGGTGATCGAGATGCGGTAGTGGAACCAGTTCGACGGGTTGAAGGCGCGCGCCAGCGAAGTGACGATGATCACGAACCGCTCGAACCACATGCCGACGTTGACCAGGATCGAAAGGATGAACAGCGCCGTCATGTTCCGCCGCACGGACTTGAACCACAGCGACAGAGGAAAGATCACGTTGCAGCTGAACATGATCCAGAAGGCCCACCAGTAGTGCCCGAACGCCCGGAAGACGAATAGGTCGCGCTCGGTCTTGCTCGGGCCCGCCCACGCCATGAAGAACTCGGTCAGGTACGAGTAGCCGACCATGCTCGAGGTCAGCAGCACGAGCTTGGACAGTTTCTCCATGTGGTCAATGGTGACCAGGTGCTGCAGGTTGAAGCCCTTGCGGATGATGATGAGCAGGAAGATCACCATCGCCACGCCCGAGAAGATCGCGCCCGCCACGAAGTAGGGCGCGAAGATCGTGGTGTGCCAGCCCGGGACCTGCGCCATCGCGAAGTCCCACGAGACGACCGAGTGCACCGAGAAGACCAGCGGCGTCGCGAGCGCGGCGAAGAACAGGTAGGCGCCGTAGAAGTGCTTCCACTGGTAGTTCGCGCCGGACCAGCCGAACGACAGGAGCGAGAAGATCAGCCGCATCACCGGGTGCTTGGCGCGGTCGCGCGCGGCGGCGATGTCGGGAATGAGCCCGACGAGGAAGAAGATGCTCGAGATCGTCAGGTAGGTGTTGACGGCGAACACGTCCCACTCGAGCGGCGAGCGGATGTTCGTCCAGATCTGGCGCTGGTTCGGGTAGGGGAACAACCAGTAGTCGAACCACGGCCGGCCGGTGTGGATCGCCGGAAAGACGGCCGCGGTCAGCACGCCGAAGATCGTCATCGCCTCGGCGATGCGATACACGGCGCGCCGGAAATGCGAGCGGAACAGGAACAGCACCGCCGAAACCAGCGTGCCGCAGTGCGCGATGCCGACCCAGAAGACGAAGTTGGTGATGCCGACCGCCCACATGACCGGCCGCTGGAAGCCGGAGACGCCCCAGCCGAGCACGATCAGGTTGCGCACCGAGGCGAGCGCGACCGCGAGCACGATCAGGTCGAGCAGGAACAGCGTCCACCAGACCTTGCCCGGCAGGCTGATCAGCCTGAGAACGTCGTCGTTCAGCGATTTCTGCGTGACGGGACGTTCGTCCACGTCGTTCACGCCGTCGACGGTCAGATCCCGCAGGGTCGTCGTCGTCACGCCTGCCCCCCGCTCATCGTGTCCCGCTTGACCTTCTGCAGGTACGTGACGCCCGGCTTGGTGTTGAGTTCGTCGAACACCCAGTAGCGCCGCTCGCCGAAGCTGGCCTTGTGCACGGCCGAATCGGCGTCGGCGAGGTCGCCGAACGTGATGGCCCGCGCCGGGCAGCTTTGCGCGCACGCGGTCTGGATCTCGCCGTCGCGGACCTCGCGATGCTCGTCCTTGGCGTTGCCCTTGCCCTCGAGGATGCGCTGGATGCACATCGAGCACTTCTCCATCACGCCCTTGGAGCGGACCGTGACGTCGGGGTTGAGCTGCCAGTTGAGCGGTTCGGGGAACGCGAAGGTCACCTTCTCGGGCGCGCTGTAGTCGAACCAGTTGAACGCGCGCACCTTGTACGGGCAGTTGTTCGAGCAGTACCGCGTGCCGACGCAGCGGTTGTAGACCTGCCCGTTGATCCCCTCGGGCGTGTGGAAGGTCGCGTAGACCGGGCACACCATCTCGCACGGCGCGTCGCCGCAGTGCTGGCACATCATGGGAATGAAGCGCACGTCGGCGGCGCCCGGCGCGAGCTTCTCCTCGAAGCGGTCGATTCGGATCCACGCCATCTCGCGGCCCTTCTGGACCAGCTCGGGACCCACGACCGGAATGTTGTTCTCGGCGTAGCACGCCACGACGCACGCGGCGCAGCCGGTGCACGCGTCGAGGTTGATCGCCATCGCCCAGCGGTGCTTGGCGGTCGCGTAGCTGCCGACGTTGACCGGATTCGCGCGCGGTCCGCGTCCCTTGAGCTCGCTCTCGAAGGCGGTGATCGTGTGCGCGGGCATCTTCACCGAGTCGGGGCGCGCCAGCGGTTCGGTGTAGCGACCCTTCTTCATCTGCATCGGGCTCACGTCGCCGTGCACGCCCTCGCCGCCCGGGTAGTGTCCCGGGTAAGCACGCTCGTGCGCGCCCTTCGCTTCGCTCGCGTGCCCGCCTTCCGTCGCGTGCCCGCCGGACGCACCCGCCGCCGCGAGCAGCTGCGCGACCGGGATGACCTGCGCGATGCCGCGATCGTGCTGGTCCTTGGTGGCCTGCTGCAGGTACAGGCTGGCCGCCTTCGCGCCCGCGGCCAGCTTCGCCTTCGCGCCCAGGTACGCGAGCGCGCCCGAAGCTGCGTCGGTCGCCTGCGGCACGAGCGCGAGCGCGTTGACGCCGCGGCCGGTCGCGTAGCGACCATAGTTCGTGTGGCCCTGCCCGAGGGTGATCGCCACCGTATCCGGACGGATGCCGGCATACGGGTACGCGGGCACCGTGACGCTGCCGGCCGAAGTCTCGACGCGAACGGCGTCGCCGGAGTCCAGCCCCAGCTTCTTCGCCGTGTCGGGGTGGATTTCGGCCCAGGTGCCCCACACCGCCTTGCTGGTCATGTCGGGCAGTTCCTGCAGCCAGGGCTTGTTCGCGCCGCGGCCGTCGTGGAAATTGTTCGACGGCACCACGACCAGCGTGTAGTCGCCCTCGCCCGCGAGCGGCGACGTCGCGAACACGGGCGCACCGGCCCAGCGCACCGCGGGATTCGCGGCCGGCTCCCAGACGCCGCCGGCCTTGAGCGAGTCCAGCCAGAAGGTGTCGAAGTCGCGCCCGCTTCCCAGCCGCGCGTGCACCGGCTTCCAGTTGGCCTTGACGTAGTCGAACCACGCCGGGGCCGCGCCGGTGAGAAGTCCCGAGCCGGTGCCGAGCTGCAGCAGCACGTCGCCGGCGGCGCGCGCGTCGAACATCGGCAGCGGCTTCATCGTCGCCTGGATCAGCGAGAAGACGCCCTTGACGCCGAAGTCGTCGCCGAAACTCTCGAGCGGGTGCAGGACCGGCAACACGAGGTCGCACTGGTCCGCCGTCTCGTCCATCGCCGCCGCGAGCGCGACCTTGAAGGGCACCTTCGCGAACGCGTCCGCGAAGCCGGCCCACGCCGGCAGCGCGTAGGCGGGGTTCGCGCCGTTCACGAGCGCGACGTCGAACGCGCCGGCCGACATCGCCTTCAGTTCCTCGCCCAGGGCGGCGAAACCGGAGACGCCGTCGAAGTCGAGGGGCCGGTCGAATCGCAGCGTGCGGCCGACAGCGCCCGAGGCGTAGTTGAGCAGGTTGACCGCGGCGACCAGCGAGGTCGCCTGCGCGCCCTGCGCGGCGATGCCGCCCGCCACCGCCAGCGGCGAGCCGGCCCTGACGAACAGCCGCGCAAGCCGCTGCACGCTGGCGGCGTCCACGTCCGTCTGCTTCGCGACCTCGTCGGGCGTCCAGGCCGCGACCGCGGCGCGCAGCGCGCCGCCCTCGGGCACCGGCGGCCCGAGGTTCTCGGCGAGGATCACGTGCGCGAGCCCGAGCGCGAGCGCGGCTTCGGTTCCCGGCCGGATCGCGACCCACTCGTCGGCGTTCGCGCCCGTCAGCGAAAGGCGCGGCTCGACGGCGACGAACCAGCCGGCCGAATCGTCCCGCTTCGCGCGCATGGCCGCGAATCCGCGCGCCTGCGCCACCGGGGAACCGAACGTCTCGAGGAAGTCGGCGCCGAACGAAATGACGCAGCGCGCCGAGGCGAAGTCGTAGCGCGGCACCGCCGCGAGGCCGAACGTCTTCTGGTTGGCCGCCCGCACCGCCTCGTACGCGTACGGCTCCCACATCACGTGCCGGCCGCCGGTGGCCTTCGCGAAATCGCGGGCCAGCGCGCGCATCGAGCCGGTCTCGCGCCCGGTGAGCAGCAGCGTCCTGCCCTTCGCGGCGCCGAGTTTGCCGGCGGCGAGCGCCAGCGCCTCCTCCCAGGTGGCGGGCCGCCACTTGCCCGCTTCCTTCAGCATCGGCGTCTTCAGGCGGTCGGGATCGTAGAGCCCCTGCAGCGACGCCTGCCCGCGCGCGCACAGTCCGCCCTGGTTCACCGGATGATCCGGGTTGCCCTCGATCTTGATCGCGCGGCCCTCGCGCGTGCGGACGACGATGCCGCAGGCGGCCGGGCACTCACGGCAGGTGCTGGCGTAGAAGTAAGGAACGCCCGGGAGGATGTCCTCGGGCGCCACCAGGTACGGAATCAGTCTCTCCGCGGGTGGCTTCGCGCAGCCCGCCGCCGCGCCGGCGACGCCGACGCCCACCAGCTTGAGAAAGTCGCGGCGATTGAAGACCACCGAATCCGACATGGGGGAACGGGTCCTCTAGTGGTGACAGGCGAGGCAGTCGAGCGTGGCCGTGAACTTGGGGTCGTTCTCGTGCTTGCGATGGCAGTCCACGCACCAGCCCATCTTGAGCGAGCTGTACTGGTAGACGACGTCCATCTCCTGCACGGGGCCGTGGCACTCCTGGCAGGCGAAGCCGGCCTGCACGTGGCGCTTGTGGTTGAACTTCACGTGGTCGGGCAGGTAGTGCACCTTGACCCACGGAATGTTCTCGCCGCGCTCCCAGTAGCCGGTGAGCTTCTGCACCTCGGGGCGGTCGGTGGCGGCCATCTTGTGGCAGCCCATGCAGGTGCTCATCGCCGGGATGTTCGCCCAGTTGGACTTGTAGGCGCCGTAGTGACAGTAGCGGCAGTCCATGCCGAGCTTGCCCGCGTGAATCGCGTGGCTGTAGGCGATCGGCTGCTTCGGTCCCTTGCGTCCGCCGAGTTGCACGCCGAACGACTGCGTGAACGCGACGGTGGCGAGCGCGAGGAACGACACCACGATGGCGGCGACGGTGAGTTTCTTCATGGCCGTGCGGCAACCTAGGATGCCGCGCCGGGGATGTCAACCCTTCTCAAGCTGCTCACCGCCGCCGACCGGGCTCGACGAGCTTGAGCCACTCGCCCGAAGCGATCGCCGTCGTCGAATCCACGCCGTTGAGGATGGCCAGATCGAGCACATCGAGCGCGTTCGGCTGCAGCCGCGGCAGCAGCGAGCGCAGCGTGCCGGCGGCGGGCGCGCTCAGCACGCGCACGCGATCGGGAACGGCGCTCGCGCGCCCGGCATCCAGCGGACGCAGCGAGCGGACCGCGGCGAGGATCGCGGCCTCGTCCGCGTCGCCGACGACCGAACTGCGGCCGAGGAACTGGAACAGGCGGTCGGGCGCCTGCCGGACCCACGCGGCGTCGAGCACGACCGGAGTCGCGCCGTCCTGCGCGGGCAGCGCCACGCGCCCCACCCACGCCGGCCAGCCACCGATGCTCTCGCGTGCGCCGGTCGCGCTCGCGACCCGGCCATCCCGGGCAAGCCCCGAGACGTAGTCCGCGGGCGAGAGCGCGCCCGCGTTCGGCGCCAGCGTCAGCTGCAGCGCGGCGCGCTGCTGCGGCTGCTGCGCGGCCACGGCGGAGTGGCTGTTGGCGGTCGTCCAGCCGGAGGGGAACGTGAGCTCGAAGCCCATCTGCGGGTGATAGAAGCGCGCGCCTTCGAAGTAACCCGCGCGCGGATCGCCGCCGAAAACGACGCCGCGCACGTGCCCGAGATATTCGTGGGCGCGCACGCGCAGGTCCTTCCGGCCCGCGACCGCCTCCGCCGCCAGCTGCGCGGTCCGCTGCTGACGGTCGCCCGGATCGGGATGCGTCGAGAGATAGAACGGCAGCCTTCCGCCACCCTTGTCGGCGAGCCGGCCGAGGGTTTCGTAGGTGCCGGGAATCTGCCGGGGATCCCAGCCGGCGGCGGTCGCGTAGCGGATTCCGAGCGCGTCGGCCTGCGTCTCGTCGTCGCGCCCGTACTTGAGCATCAGCAGCCCGAGCGCCTGTTCGGCGGCGCCGCTGTAGCGACGGAACGACGACGAGAAGACGCTGGCCAGCCCGAGTCCCAGCCCGGCCAGCTGCTGCTGCGTGATCTGCCTCGCCGAGTGTCGCGCGGTGACGTGGCCGATTTCGTGCCCGAGCACGCCGGCGAGCTGCGCCTCCGAGTTGAGGTAGGCGAGGATGCCGCGCGTGACGTAGATGTAGCCGCCGGGCATCGCGAACGCGTTGACGACCGGATCGTCGAGCACGGTGAAGTGCCAGTCGAGGTCGGGCAGCTCGCTGACCTTCGCGAGCCGCTGTCCGATGCTGTCCACGTAAGCCGAGAGCCGGGCGTCGTCGTACTGGCCGTACTCGGCGATCGTCGCCGGAAAGCCCTCGCGACCGATCTGCTTCTCCTGCTCGGCGCTGACCAGCGAGAACTCTCGCCGGCCGGTCGCCGGGTTGATCGCGCAGCCCGCAGCCAGGGCGAGGAGCGCGCCGCCGGTGAGCATGCGCGCGAGCCGTCGTCGGATGCACCGGTCCATCGCCCCTCCTCGATTCAGTACCGCGGCACCGCGGGGTCCACGTCGCGCGACCACGCCTCGATTCCGCCCTCGAGATCCCGCACGTCGGTGAATCCGTTGGCGCGCAGCCAGCGTGCGGCTTGCAGGCTGCGCACGCCGTGGTGACAGAACACCACGACGGGACGCGCGGCGTCGAGTTCGTGCGCCCGCACGGGCAGAACGCCCATCGGGATGTGCGTCGCGCCGTCGAGCCGCGAGATCGCGAGCTCCGCCGGCTCGCGCACGTCGAGCAGCGTGAAGGCGGCGCCCTCCCGGCGCATCGCCGCCAGCTCCGGGGCGGTGACGCGCTCGCGGACCGCCCCGGCGGGCGGCGGCGGCGGCTTCGTCCCGCACAGCTCCTCGTAGTCCACGAGCGCGCGAATCGTCGGAGCTCGACCGCACAGCGGGCACTCGGGATCCTTGCGCAGCACCAGCTCGCGGAACGTGAGCGACCAGGCGTCGTACAGCAGCAGCCGCCCGAGCAGCGTCTCGCCTTCGCCGAGCAGCAGCTTGATCGCCTCGTTGGCCTGGATCGCGCCGATCACGCCCGGCAGCACGCCGAGCACGCCGGCCTCGGCGCACGACGGCACCAGGCCGGGCGGCGGCGGCGCCGGAAAGAGGCAGCGGTAGCAGGGTCCGCGCGCCGCGTCGAAGACGCTCGCCTGGCCCTCGAAGCGCAGGATGCTGCCGTAGACGTTCGGCTTGCCCAGCAGCGCGCAGGCGTCGTTCACCAGGTAGCGCGTGGCGAAGTTGTCGGTGCCGTCCACGACCACGTCGTAGCGCTCCACGATTTCGAGCGCGTTGTCGCGGTTCAGGTGAACGGCGTGCGGCTCGATCGCGACGTGCGGATTCAGGTCCGCGAGCCGCTCGCGCATCGAGTCGAGCTTCGGCCGGCCGATCGCCGAGGTGCCGTGCGCCACCTGCCTCTGCAGGTTGCTTTCGTCTACCGCGTCGAAATCCACGATGCCGAGCCGGCCGACGCCCGCGGCCGCGAGGTAGAGCGCGGCCGGCGAACCCAGCCCGCCGGCTCCGACGAGCAGGACGCTGCCGGCCTTCAGCCGGCGCTGGCCGTCGAGTCCGACTTCGGGCAGCGTCAGGTGGCGTCCGTAGCGACGGAGCTCTTCACGCGTCAGCTCGGGCAGGGTGGGATTCAACGGGCCTCGGGGCTCCTCGGACGACGCTGGCCAGATGGAGAGCGGGCGACGCGCGGACGTTAGGCGGGGGCACGCCCGCGTTCAAGCCGCGTCCGCCCGTCCGCGCGGGCGGGTCGGCGCGCTTCGGCCGGCGCCGGCTGGCGCGCCACCGCGCGCGACATTAGAGTCGGGCCCATCATGATTCTCGCCGGTGACATCGGAGGCACCAAAGCTCACCTCGCGGTTTTCGCTCCCGGCGACGGAACCCGGGCGCCCTCGCTCGAGGAACGCCTGCCCACCGCCGGCTCGGCTTCGCTCGATGCGCTGCTGCGCGCCTTCCTCGAGCGGAGCGGCGTCCGACCCGCGCGCGTCGTGCTCGGCATCGCCGGACCGGTCTCCGACAACCGCTGCATCACCACGAATCTGCCCTGGCAGGTGGACGGTGCGGCGCTCGAGCGCGCTCTGGGCGCGCCGGTCACGCTGATCAACGACCTCGAGGCGACCGGCTGGGGGCTCGCGATGCTCGGCCCTTCCGACCTGCGCACGCTGCAGTCCGGCGAGCGCGTCGACGGCAACCGGGCGCTGATCGCCGCCGGCACGGGACTCGGCGAGTCCATCCTCCACTGGGACGGCACGACCTGGGTCCCGATGGCGTCGGAGGGCGGGCACTCGGATTTCGCGCCTCGCGACACGCTCGAGGACGAGCTGCTGGTGTGGCTGCGCGCAAAGCACGGGCGGGTGAGCTACGAGCGCGTGCTCTCGGGGCCGGGACTCGCGAACCTGTACCGTTTCATGCGCGAGACCGGGCGGGGCGAGGAACCCTCGGCGGTCGCGCGCGCCTTCGACTCGGCGTCCGACCCGGCGTCGGTGGTCTCGGCCGCGGCGCTCGACGGGTCGTGCGAACGCGCGGCGCTCGCGCTCGAACGCTTCGTTTCGATCTACGGCGCCGAAGCGGGCAATCTCGCGCTCAAGGCGCTCGCCCTCGGGGGCGTCTTCGTGGGCGGCGGCATCGCCCCGCGACTACTGCCGGCGCTCGAAGGCGGCGGATTCACCCGCGCCTTCCTCGACAAGGGCCGCCTCTCTCCCGTGCTCTCGCGGGTCCCCATCGCCGTGGTGCTCGACTCCCGGACCGCGGTCTGGGGCGCCGCGGCGTACGCCCGCCGTTCCCCATTGCTGGAGGCTCGCCCATGAACCCCGTCCCGACGCATGCCAACGCGGCGCTCGACCAGCTGTGCGCGAATACGATCCGATTCCTCGCCGCCGACGGCGTCGAGAAGGCGAAATCCGGGCACCCGGGCCTGCCGATGGGCATGGCCGACGTGGCCTACGTGCTGTGGACGAAGTTCATGCGCTGGCAGCCGGACGATCCGGCGTGGCCCGACCGGGACCGCTTCGTGCTGAGCGCCGGGCACGGCTCGATGCTCCTGTACGCCACGCTGCACCTGGCCGGGTACGACCTCTCGCTGGCGGACCTGCAATCGTTCCGCCAGCTCCGCAGCCGCACGCCCGGACATCCCGAACACGGTCACACGCCGGGCGTCGAGACGACGACCGGGCCGCTCGGGCAGGGCATCGGCAACGCCGTCGGCATGGCGCTCGCCTCCCGCATGGCGGCGGCGCGTTTCAACACGCCGGAGTTCTCTCCGGTGAGCTGGCGCGTGTTCGGCCTGTGCAGCGACGGCGACCTCATGGAGGGCGTCTCCCACGAGGCCGCCTCGCTCGCCGGTCACCTCGGACTCGGCAACCTCGTGTTCGTTTACGACGACAACCGCATCACCATCGAAGGCAGCACGTCGCTGGCGTTCAGCGAGGACGTCCAGAAGCGCTTCGAGGCCTATGGCTGGCACGTGCTGCGCGCGGATCCCTACGACCACGCGGACCTCGAGGCGGCGCTTTCGGCCGCCGTCGCCGAAGAGTCGCGGCCGAGCCTGGTCATCGTGCGGGGGCACATCGGCTACGGCGCGCCGAAGAAGCAGGACACCTCGCACGCGCACGGCGAACCCCTCGGCGCCGAGGAGCTCGCCGGCGCCCGGCGCGCGCTCGGCTGGCCGGATTCGCCACCATTCCTCGTGCCCGCTGAAGTGCGTGCCCGCTTCGCCGCGCGCGCGGCGGAACTGCGGCCCGGCTACGACGCCTGGCACGCCGGGATGAAGCGCTGGCGGGCGGGCGATGCCGCGCGCGCCGGGCGCTGGGACGCGATGATCGAACGCCGGATTCCCGCCGACCTCTTCGACCGGCTGTGCCAGGCCGCGCCCACCGCCGCGGCGGCGACGCGCGCGCACGGCCACGCCGTTCTGCAGCAGGCGGCGGCGCTCGTGCCCGCGCTGGTCGGCGGCAGCGCCGACCTCGAGCCGAGCACCAAGACGAGCATCAAGGACTCGCCCAGCGTCCGGCGCGGCGACTTCGGCGGACGCAACCTGCATTTCGGCATCCGCGAGCACGGCATGAGCGCGATCCTGAATGGCATGGCGCTCTCGGGCTTCGTGCCCTACGGCTCGTCGTTCCTGGTCTTCACCGACTACGCGCGCCCGAGCCTGCGGCTCGCCGCGCTCATGAAGCTGCCGGTGACCTGGGTGTTCACGCACGACAGCGTGTTCGTCGGCGAGGACGGCCCGACCCACCAACCGGTCGAGCACCTCGCGGCCCTGCGCGCGATTCCCAACCTGCTCGTGCTGCGGCCCGCCGACGGACTCGAGACGGCGGCCGCCTGGGGCCTCGCGATCGAACGGCGCGACGGCCCGACCATCATCGCCCTGACGCGCCAGACGACGCCGGTGCTGGCGCGTCCGGCGACGTTCGACGCCGCCGACCTGCGCCGCGGCGCCTACGTGCTCGTCGAATCCACGGCCGCGGGAGCGGTGACCCTGATCGCGACCGGCTCCGAGGTCGGAGTCGCCGTCGCGGCGGCAGCCCTGCTCGCCGGCTCCGGGCGGCCGGCGCGGGTCGTCAGCATGCCGGCGCCGCAGCTGTTCCTGGCGCAGCCGGCCGAGTGGCGCTCGCGCGTGCTGCCCGAGGGCGGACGCCGCGTCACGATCGAGGCGGGTGTCACCGCCGGGTGGCGGGAGATCGCGGGCGACTCGGGGCTGCTCATCGGCATTGACCGCTTCGGCGAGTCGGCGCCCGCGTCGGATCTCGCGCCCTTCTTCGGACTCACCGCCGAGGCGGTCGCGCAGCGCGTCACGGCCTGGCTGGCGGGCGGGTAGAGCGCGCCGCTCACGACCGCGGGGTTCAGCGCAGCCGCTTCGTGAGCCAGACCGCCAGGGTCTCGACGACGGCCGGCGAGAAACCCTCGCCCGAAAGGCGCGGGTATCCCGACGGGTCGCCGTCGGGGTCGTCGAGGAACAGGTGGTTCAGGCGCGGAAAGACGCGCACGGTGACGTCGCGGTTGCCGGCGCGCGCCAGGGCGCTCGCGAGTTCCTCCGCCTGCCCGGCCGTCACCTGCCGGTCGGTCTCGCCCTGCAGCAGGAGCACCGGCACGCGCACGCGGGCGATCGCGGTCATCGGGTCATGGTCGAGGAAGAAGCGCAGCCACGCGTCGCGGACCGCCAGGCTGTCCACTTCGGCCATCGCGGCGCGCAGCGCCGAGTCCCGCGGCGACGCGGGCGAGTAGCGCGCGAGCGCGCGGTCGTTCTGATATTCGAGCACGCGGCGGCCGGTCCACGCCGGGGCCGCGAGCAGCACCAGCGCGCGCAGCTTCGGATCGCGCCCGGCGACGATCGGCGCGACCAGCCCGCCTTCGCTGTGACCGATCAGGGCGAGACGGTCGCCGTCCACATCCGGCCACCCGCGCAGCCAGGCGAGCGCGTCCTCGGCGTCGTGCGCGAACGTCTCGCTCGTCGCGCCGCGCGCCGGCGCGTCGGTCGCTCCGACGCCGCGGTCGTCGAGCCGCAGCGTCGCGATGCTGCGCCGGCCGAGCGCGTCCGCGACGCCGCGAAACGGCCGGTAGCCGCGAACGATGCCGATCGCCTCGTCGCGGTCCTGCTGGCCCGAGCCGGTCAGCGTGATCACGCACGGCGAGCGCCCGGGGCCCAGCGGACGCGTCAGCGTGCCCGCCAGCACGTGCCCGTCACGCGTAGGCACCTTCACCTCCTCGGCGGTGTAGGGCGCGCCGGCCGGCGCGGAGTAATCGGGCGCCGGCAGCGACAGCAATCCCGGCGGCAGGTCCGCGACCCTCTCGATCGTGAGGTCCTGCTCGGGCACGCGGCCACGCACGACGTCGCCGTCGCGGTCGAGCCCGAAGCAGAACGAGACCCCGGCGAACGACACCACCACGCTGTCCACCGCCGGCCGCGTCACCACCGCCTCCGTGGTGCCGCCTCCGGCGAGCAGGAACAACGCGCCTCCCGCGCGACCTCCGGGCAGCGGCATGCGGCGCAGCGCGAACTCGGCCACCAGCGCGACGGACGGATTCACGAACGGCATCGCGCCGCGCGCCGTTCCGAAGCGATGCTCACCTCCGGGCTGCGAGACGCTGAAGACGCTGTCGCCGGCGAACTCGAGCGTCACCCGTTGCCGGGGCGGCGAGCCGGCGGGATCGCCCGCGCCGGAGAACGACGCTTCCATGCGGGTCATTCCTCCCGCCGGGCCGTCGGCCAGCCGCCAGCGGACGAGCATGCCGGTGACGCGAAAGAGCAGCGTGCCCTGCAGGACACCCCCGGCGCGCTCGAATCGCTCGACCGCGAGGGTGTCCGATCCCCTGCGCATCACGTACGCGCCGCCCGGGGACGCCGCGGTGACGTCTCGAGGAGCGGCGACGAAGGCGGCCAGCAGCGTGGCGCCGAGCATCGCGACGCGCAGACGACCGGCGGCGCGGCGGGAATGCCGGCTGAACGACTTCGCGAACTGCACGGGTTCCTCCTTCTAAGAGGAGATCGGTTCGCCCGGACGCCCCGCGCGGCGCGCGTCGGCGACCACGAAGCGATCCGGTCCGCTCACCCTACCGCAGGCGCCCCGCCTTGAGCGCGCCGGAACGTTCGCCCACAATGCGCGGCCGGTTCCGTCCGTGGACCCATGACCGAAAGGGGCCTCATGCGTTTTCCCCGCTCGAGCGGCGTGCTGCTCCACCCGACTTCGCTCCCGGGTCCGCACGGCATCGGCGACGCCGGCAGCGCGGCACATCGTTTCGTGGACTGGCTGGCGTCCGCCGGGCAGTCGCTGTGGCAGGTGCTGCCGCTCGGACCGACGGGTTTCGGCGACTCGCCCTACCAGTGCTTCTCGGCGTTCGCGGGCAATCCGCTGCTCGTCTCCCCCGAGGCCCTGGTCGCCGACGACCTGCTGTCGAAGCACGATCTGGATGGCGCACCCCGCCTGCCGCCGGAGCACGTGGACTTCGGCCCGGTCATCGGGTGGAAGCGAGAGCTGCTCGCCCGCGCCGCCGGGCGGTTCGCCGCGGGCGCGGGCCTGCGCAACCTGCGCACCGAGTTCGAGCGGTGGCGGTCCGAGCACGCCGCCTGGCTCGAGGACGTCGCTCTTTTCCTGGCGCTCAAGGACGCGCACGGCGGCGCGCCGTGGGTGGAATGGGAGGCGCCCCTGCGCCGCCGCGAGGCCGCGGCGCTCTCCTCGGCGCGCGCCCGGCTGGGCGAAGCGGTCTCGGCGCACGCGTTCGCGCAGTGGGCGTTCTTCCGCCAGTGGGGCCAGTTGCGCGCGTATGCGGCGCTGCGCGGCATCGCGCTGGTCGGCGACGCGCCGATCTTCGTCGCGCACGACAGCGCCGACGTGTGGGCCAACCCCTCGCTCTTCCAACTCGGCGACGACGGCCGACCGACCGCGGTCGCGGGCGTGCCGCCCGATTACTTCAGCGAGACCGGACAGCTGTGGGGCAACCCGCTCTACCGCTGGGAGGAGATGGCCGGGGACGGTTACGCGTGGTGGCTCGCGCGGCTGCGCGCCATCTTCGCGCTGGTGGACCGCGTGCGGCTCGACCACTTCATCGGCTTCACGCGCTGCTGGTCCGTGCCGGCGGGCGCACCCGACGCGCGCGCGGGCGCGTTCGAGCCCGGGCCCGGTGCGGCGCTCTTTCGCGCGCTCGAGCGCGGCCTCGGCCGCCTTCCGATCCTGGCCGAGGACCTCGGCGTGCTGACGCCCGAGGTCGAGGCGCTGCGCGACGAGTTCGCCTTCCCCGGCATGAAGGTGCTGCAGTTCGCGTTCGATTCGGACGCGGACAACGTCTTCCTGCCCCATCACCACGTGCCCAACAGCGTCGTTTACACAGGGACGCACGACAACGACACGACCGCCGGCTGGTGGGCTTCGGCTTCCGAGGCGGAACGCCACCACGCCCGCACCTATCTCGCGAGCCCGATGCGCGAGCCGGCCTGGGACCTGCTGCGCGCGTGCATGGCGTCGGTCGCGGACACCTGCATCGTGCCCGCGCAGGACCTGCTCCAGCTCGGCGGCGGGGCGCGCATGAACTTCCCGGGCCGGCCGGCGGGCAACTGGAGCTGGCGCGCCGCGCCGGGCTCCCTCGACGCTCCGCTCGCCGGGAGGCTGCGGGCGCTGACCGGGCTTTACGGCCGCGAAACGAAGGCCTGAAACCCGCCGCCGGAGCGCTTGCGCACCGGCCCTTCGGGGGGCATCTTGCGGTCAACCCTCCGGCCGCCCATCCAGAGGAAGGAGTCGCCATGTCCAGTCGTGCCCAGCAGCTGCTTTCGCTCGGCCAGAGCGTGTGGCTCGATTTCATCCGCCGCGGCCACCTCGTCTCGGGCGAGTTCGACGCGCTCGTTCGCGACGCCGGAGTCGTCGGCGTCACGTCCAATCCCACCATCTTCGAGCACGCCATCGCCCGGAGCGACGACTACGACGCCGCGCTCGCGACTCGGATCGCCTCGGGGCTGGAGGGCGAGCCGCTGTTCGAATCGCTCGCCATCGAGGACATCCAGATGGCGTGCGATCACCTGAAACCGGTGTTCGACGCCTCGCACGGCCTCGACGGCCGCGTGAGCATCGAGGTCAGTCCGCGCCTCGCGGGCGACGGCGCGGGCACGCTCGCCGCCACGAAGCGGCTGAACGCGGCGGTCGCGCGCGACAACGTCATGGTGAAGATTCCGGCGACACCTGCCGGACTGGGCGCGATCGCGGCCGGAACGGCGGCCGGCGTCAGCGTCAACGTGACGCTCATCTTCTCGCTCGCCCGCTACCGCGAGGTGATCGAAGCGTACCTCACGGGCCTCGAGCAGCGGGCGGCCGCGGGCGGCGAGCTCGGACGGCTGCGCTCGGTGGCCTCGTTCTTCGTCTCGCGGGTGGACACCAAGGTGGACGCGGCGATCGAACAGCGGCTCGCGACGCTGCCGGCCGGCTCCAGCGAGCGCGCCGAGCTCGAATCCCTGCGCGGCAAGGCCGCGATCGCGAACGCGCGGCTCGCCTACACGGAGTTCGAGCGCGCCTTCGGCTCGCCGCGCTTCGCGGCGCTCAAGGCGAAGGGAGCGCACGCGCAGCGGCCGCTGTGGGCCTCGACGAGCACCAAGAACCCCAGGTATCGCGACGTGCTGTACGTCGAGGAGCTGATCGGCCCGGACACGGTCAACACGATCCCGCCGGCGACGCTGCAGGCGTTCAACGACCACGGCGTCGTCGAGACCCGGATCCATCGCGACCTCGACGAGGCACGCGCCCTGTTCGGGAGGCTGTCGGCGCTCGGCATCCCGGGCGAGACGCTGATCGCCCAGCTCGAGGACGAGGGCGTGCGCGCGTTCGTCAAGTCCTACGAGGATCTGCTCGCGACGCTCGAGACGAAGCGGCGTGGAATGGTCGCGCAGCGCGGAGCGGGCTCGTGAGCGCGCGCACGCTGCGCCTGCGGCTCGGGGCGCACGAGGCCGACGTCCGAGGGCGGCTCGAAGCGCTGCGCTCGGCGCGCTTCCCGGCACGGCTGCTGGCCCACGACGACGCCCTGTGGGGCGACGATCCCGCGCACCGCAGGGTCGCCGCGAACCGCCTCGGCTGGCTCGAGTCGCCCGCGGCGATGCGCGCACGCGCCGCCGAACTCGAGGCGTTCGCGGCCGGGGTCTCGGCCGAAGGCTTCACGCGCGCCGTGTTGCTCGGCATGGGCGGCTCGAGCCTCGCGCCCGAAGTGCTGCGCCACACCTTCGGCGTGCGATCGGGACGGCTCGACCTGACGGTGCTCGACAACACTTCGCCCGCCGCGGTCCGGGCCGTCGCCGACACGCACGACCCGGCGACGACGCTGTTCGTCGTCGCGAGCAAGTCGGGCGGCACGATCGAGGTCGCTTCGTTCGAGAAGTTCTTCTGGCCGCGCGCCGTCGCCGTGCGCGGCGATCGCGCCGGCCGGGGTTTCGTCGCCATCACCGACCCCGGCACTTCGCTCGGCAGGCTCGCCGCCTCGCGCGGGTACCGGCGCACGTTCGAGAATCCGCCGGACATCGGCGGCCGCTACTCGGCCCTTTCCTATTTCGGACTGCTGCCCGCGGCCCTGATCGGCGCCGACGTGGCCGCGATGCTCGACGCGGCCCTCGCCGAGCGCGCCGCGCTCGCGGGCGACGGGGGCGACGCCGTGGCGCTCGGAGCGGCGCTCGGCGAACTGGCGCGCCACGGCCGCGACAAGGTCACGCTCGTCTTCGCGCCGGCGTTCGCGTCGGTGGGCGCGTGGGTCGAGCAGTTGATCGCCGAGAGCACCGGCAAGAGCGGACGCGGCCTCGTGCCGATCGCCGAGGAACCGCTCGCCGAGCCCGCGGAGTATGGCAACGACCGCGTGTTCGTGGCCGTCGGCGCCTCCGGGCTGCCCGCTGACGTCGAGCGCCGGCTGGAGGCGCTCGCGGGGGCCGGTCATCCGGTCCTGTCCTGGGACTCCCCACGGCTCGAGGACCTGGGCGGCGACTTCCTGCGCTGGGAGGTCGCGACCGCCGCCGCCGCCGTCGCGATCGCCGTGGACCCCTTCGACGAACCCAACGTCGCCGAGGCCAAGGCCGCGACGCAGGCGATGCTCGAGCGATATCTCGCCGAGGGCCGCCTGCCGGCGCGCGCGAGCGCCGCGAGCGACGGCGCGCTGGCCGCCTACGTTCCCGCGCGCGGCGGCTCGCCCGGCGCGGGCGCGCCCGGGTGGGCCGCGTGGCTGCTCGCGCAGATCGAACCGGGCGACTATTTCGGAGTGCTCGCCTACCTGCGCCGCACCGACGCGCGGCACGCGAAGCTCCAGGCGATCCGCCAGGCCGTGCGCGAGCGCGCGAAGGTCGCGGCGACGCTGGGCTACGGCCCGCGCTTCCAGCACTCGACCGGCCAGCTCCACAAGGGCGGCCCGAACACCGGCGTCTTCCTGCAGGTGACCGCCGACGAGGGCGACCTGCCGATTCCGGACGAGCGCTACGGCTTCGGCACGCTGCGCACCGCGCAGGCCGCCGGCGACTTCGAGGTGCTCGAGAAGCACGGCCGGCGCGTGCTGCGCGTGGACCTGGGCTCCGACCCCGATGCGGGGCTCGAGCGGCTCGCCGGCGCCTTCACCGCGCTCCCCCATCCGCTGGAGAACCCGCGATGATCCGTCGTTTCGCGCCCACGCTGCTCGCGCTTCTGCTCGTTTCGTCCGCGCTGGTTCCTGCCTGCGCTCCGACGGCCACCGCCGACGACGCCCGCGCGCTCGTGGACTCGGTGGCCGCGCACTACCCGCGGCTGGAACGTTACCGCTTCGAGGGCGTCGTACACGCGAGCGCCACCGGCCCCCGGCTGCCGCAGGCGCAGTCGCTCGAGATGCCCTTCCGCTACGCCGCCGTGCGCCCGTCGCGGCTGCTGAACGACGTCCGCAACCCGATGATGCCGTCGCGCGTCGTCGCCGACGGCGAGTCGCTGATGATCTCGGCTCCCGGCCTCGGCCAGTACTCCGTGAGCAAGGCGCCCGACTTCTCGCGCGCGGCGGAACTCGATCCGATGGCGCGTTCGTTCGACGGCGCGCTCGCCATCGCCGCCGGACTGGGCGGCGACATCACGAGCGCCCGCATGCTGGGGCGCGACACCGTGCGCACCGACGCGGGAGCGGTCGAGGTCCGTCGGGTCGAAGTCACTTACGCGCCCGACAGCACCCGGCCCGGCGTGCGCGTGCTGCCGCGCGTGCTGTGGATCGACCCGGTGCGCGAGCTGCTGCTGCGCGACTCGCTGACGACCGACCTCACGCACCCGCAGGTCGGCGAGGTCCGCCAGATTCAGGACATGCGTTTCACCCTCGCCGAGACGGGCCGCGCGGTGGCCGATTCGTTCTTCCGCCTGACGACGCCTTCCGATCTCAAGCGCGTGCGCCGGATCGGCGCCTCGAACGACCCGGATGACGCGGGCAAGGCCGCCGCCGACTTCTCGCTCTCGGTGCTCGACGGCAAGGGCGGCAAGGTTTCGCTGGCCCAGAACCGCGGCAAGGTCGTCGTCCTTGACTTCTGGGCGACCTGGTGCGGGCCGTGCCGGCGCTGGATGCCGATCGTGGCCAAGCTCGAGAAGGAGACCGCGGGCAAGGACGTGCGCTTCTACGCCGTCAACCTGCACGAGCCGCCCGCGACCGTCCGCGCCTACGTGCAGAAGCAGAACATCGTGGTGCCGGTGCTGATGGACGCCGACGGCAAGGTCGGCGCGGCCTACGGAGCGCAGTCCATTCCGCTCACGGTGATCGTCGGCCGCGACGGCAGGATCGTCCGCTCGCTGCTCGGCGTGCACCCCGAGGAAGACCTGCGCGACGCGCTGCGCGAGGCGGGGATCGAGGGGATCTAGCCCCGCGCGAGCGCGGCGGCGATCGCGACGAGGTCGGCGTTGCCGCCGGGGGCGTCGGAAGTTTCCGTCAGCGAATCCTCGCCACGCCGGAGGTCGCTCGGGAGCCGCCGGGTCCGCTCACGCGAACATAGTAGAGCCCGCTCGGCTCGGAGCCCAGATCCAGCACCACGGGATGCGAGCCCGCCGCGAGCATCCCGAGACGGCGCTCGAGCACCCGCCGGCCCGTCACATCGAACACCTCCACTCTGCCCTCCTCCATGTCACGATCGAGGTCGACCTGGAAGCTGAGGGCGGCGCCGCGCTGAATCGCCGCACACCGGAGCCGCAGGCGCCCCGTCTCCGACCGTGCACGAATCTCCAGCGTATCGGAAATCGCTCTGAGCGCAGACGACTCGCTGGCCGCGAGGACGTAGCGGGCGCTGGCGAAGCTCGGCGGAAGCGAGTCCTGAAGGGCGAGCTCCTCGGCCCCCGCCCGCAGTGGCCGAGAAATGGTCCCGAAGGTTCCCCCGTCCACGGAACGGAGCGCAACCACCGAATCGAGGTCTCCGCCGGAGACACGCCACGAGGCGCGCAGGGCCCGCCCGTCGAAGCGAGCCCCCAGCAGCCTCACGGACCAGGCAGTCGGTACGGTGCCGTCGGTGAGCCAGAAGCGGTCGTAGTAGATGGCTTCACCGATGTTCGGCCCCAGCCGAGTGTCCTCCCAGACCACCTTGAAGGTCTGGCCGTCCGCATCCAGAGCCAGATACGGTCGGGCCTGCGCGCCTGGCGCCGTACAGATCGCCCGGACCGCGGTGGGCCATCCCGGAAGTGTCCGGCCATCGGAATCCACAGCCGTTCCCCAGATGTTGACCCCCGTGTACGAAGTAAACGTCTCCCATACGACGACGATCCAATCCTGGGGAGTCAGCGCCGTGTTGTAGTTGGAAGAGAACATGTCATCGGGAAACGTGAGCGGAGGAATGAGTCGCTTCTCCGCTGGCCAGCCTGGCAAGGTCGTGCCGTCGGGCGCCAGCGCGACCAGGTACGGCTCCCAGTTGAGCTCGAGCGTCGCGACGAGCGCACCCGTGCTGGTCGCGTCGAGATCCAGGACGTAGCGGATCTGCGACCCGGTGGCCGCCGCCAGTTCCTTTCCGTCGGCGGCCCAACCTGCGTACGGCTGGCCGTTCGGCCCCAGGTGCTGGGCGCGAATCCGCAACGTATCCGACGTCGTGTCGTACCAGGCTGCGTACGCACCGCCAAACCGGTCCGAGACCACCCACCCATGAAAATCCCACCCGGCATGGTCCGTGAGCAGGAAGCCCCCCGGCGGCCAGGCAGGATCCTGCGAGCCGTCCGCGAGCAGGTGATGCACCTTGAGATCGATCGGGCAGGGCGGGTCCCCCAACTGCCAGTTCGGACAGGAGTGGAACGACTGGGTCAGCACAAAGCACCCACCCGAGTCGTCCGGTTCCAGCGCTTCTGGAAACATCTCAACCGTGTCTGCAAGAGTGGCGCCGGCCGACGGCCAGGCCGTAGGCGGAGCGCCTGGCCGAGCGATCGACTTGAGCAGCGTGCGTGTTGGCTCAAAAGAGCTCTCTGACAACGCCACGATCGCATGGTTGGGGTCCGCTCGAACTGCATCGAAGACCTGTTGGGAGCTGTGCCTCGAAGTCACGGTGTCGATCGCTACAAGCTCAGGTGTCGGAATGGCGCCTGCCGTACGAGCAATCCACGCAACGTAGGCGTCCGGGGTTCCAGACGACCGATCCATCCACACGATTGCGGCTGCGTCGTCCGAAGTCCGGACAATATACGGCTCGAACACGCCAAAGCCATCTGGACTGACTCGTTGACCACCCTCAGACCAGCCCGGGGCTCGAACTCCATTCGAGTCCAGCAGCGTTACACAAATCACTTGGCTCGACGTCCCGGGCTGCCCTCGCCAGGCAAGCACTGAGTACCCGCCGAACAGGTCGACAATTCGCGGAAAGTCCTGACCGTTGGGATGCACAACCACGAGTTTGCCCGAATCCTGCGCCTGAGCCGTCGCGCCCCCGCCGAGCGAGCAGCAGACCAAGGCGACCATGAGGAGCACAACCCTGATCAGCGGATGAAGGCGAAGCGACACGCCGCCCTCCTCCCCGGCTGTTCGATCCGGCAGATGTAGATGCCCGCCCGGCACGTCATCCCACCGGCGCGGCCTCGCCCCCGCAACGCGGGGCGGTCATTCTATGCTGTCAGGGCTTCCGCGACAGCGGCAACGTCCGCGTTGCCGCCCGAGAGCAGGACGCCCACACGCCTCCCGGCCACATCCAAGCGGCCGGCGGTCGCGGCGGCGAAACCGAGCGCGCCGGTCGGCTCGACGACGAGCTTGAGCCGCTCCCAGAGCGGCCGCAGCGCCGCGAGCAGCTCGGCGTCGGTCACCGTCACCACGTCGTGCGCGTAGCGGCGCACCAGCGCCAGCGTCAGCTTCGAAAGACTCGGCGTGCGCGCGCCATCGGCGATCGTCTCGACGGGTTCGCGGGCGCGCTCGAGCGCGCCGCTGCGGAAGCTGCGCGCCCCGTCGTCGCCCGCTGCGGGCTCGACGCCGATCACCCGGCAGTCCGGCGCGAGCAGCCGTGCGGCGAGCGCGCTGCCCGACAGCAGCCCGCCGCCGCCGAGCGGCACGAGGAGCAGGTCGAGCGGACCGGCGTCCTCGAACAGCTCCGCGGCGGCCGTGCCCTGTCCGAGAAGGATGTCGGGATGGTCGAAGGGCGGCACGAGCGTGCGGCCGCCCTCGTGCGCGAGTCGCTCGGCCAGCGCTTCGCGCCGCTCACCCAGCAGGTCGTGGTGGACGACCTCGGCGCCGTACTCGCGCACCGCCTCGAGCTTGACGCGCGGCGCGGTGCTCGGCATGACGATAGTCGCGGGCACGTTCAGCTCGCGCGCGACGAGCGCCACCGCCTGCGCGTGGTTGCCCGAGGAGTAGGCGACGAGGCCGCGGGCGCGAACCCCGGGTGGCAGTTTCGAGACCAGATTCCACGCGCCACGGAACTTGAACGCGCCCGCGCGCTGCAGGTTCTCGCACTTGAAGGAGAACCGGGCGCCGAAGCGGGCATCGAGCGAGCGCGACGAGGCGACCGGCGTGCGGTGCGCGACGGCGGCCAGCCGGACACGCGCCTGGGCGAAGCGCGCGGCCAGATCCTCGTGCGAGGGGACGCCGTGCTCGACGGCGTACGAGCCCATCCGGCTCAGCCTCCCGCCCCGCCGCCGATCTCCAGTCCGGGGTGCGTCTGGCGGGCCGGGTCGAGCGCGGCGTCGATCTCCGCGGGCGTCAGGGTCGTCATCTCGCGCGCCAGCTCGCGCACGGGGCGGCGCTCCTTGAAGGAACGCTTGGCGATTTCGGCGGCCTTGTCGTAGCCGATGAGCGGATTCAGCGCGGTCGCCATGCTGGGCGAGATCTCGATGTAGCCGGCGCAGGTGTCGGCGTTCGCGACCAGCCCGCGCAGCGCCTTGTCGGCGAACACGCGCGAGGCGGCGGCCAGCAGCTGGATGCTCTCGAGCAGGTTGCGGGCCATGAGCGGCAGCATGACGTTGAGGTCGAGCTGTCCCCACTGCGCGCCGGCGGTGATCGCGACGTGATTGCCCATCACCTGCGCGCCGACCTGCACGACGGACTCGCAGATCACCGGGTTCACCTTGCCCGGCATGATGCTCGAGCCCGGCTGGATCGCGGGCAGCGTGACCTCGCCGAGCCCGCAGCGCGGGCCGCTGTTCATGAGGCGCACGTCGTTGGCGATCTTCATCAGGCCGGCGGCGACCGAGTTGAGCGCCCCGCTCGCCCAGCACGCGCCGTCCTGCGCGCCCTGCGCCTCGAAGTGGTTCGCCGCCTCGGTGAACGGCTTGCCCGTCAGCCGCTGAAGCTCCATGGCCATCCGCCGTCCGAACTCCGGATGCGTGTTGAGCCCCGTGCCGACCGCGGTGCCGCCGATGGCCAGCTCGCACAGGTCCGGCAGCGTCGCCTTGATCCGGGCGATGCCGTGCTGGACCTGCGAGGCGTATCCCGAGAACTCCTGCCCGAGCCGGATCGGGGTCGCGTCCATCAGGTGCGTGCGACCGGTCTTGAGGACGTCGTGGAACTCCCGCGCCTTGGCATCGAGCACGGTCCAGAGCACCGCGAGGGCCGGCAGCAGGTCGCGCTCGATCTCCAGGACCGCCGAGACGTGCAGGGCCGTCGGGATCACGTCGTTGCTGCTCTGGCCGAAGTTGACGTGATCGTTCGGGTGCACCTTGCGCCCGAGAATCTCGCTGGCACGGTGCGCGACGACCTCGTTCGCGTTCATGTTCGACGACGTGCCGCTGCCGGTCTGAAAGACGTCAATGGGAAACTCGGCGTCCCACTGCCCGCCGGCCACCTCGAGCGCCGCCTGCTCGATCGCCTTCGCGATGGCCGTATCCACGGTGCCGAGTCCGGCGTTGACCCGGGCGGCCGCCGCCTTGATCAGGCCGAGCGTGTGGATGAAGGCGGGCGGAAGGGGCCGGCCGGAGACCGGAAAGTTCTCGACGGCACGCTGCGTCTGCGGACCGTAGCGCGCGGCGGCGGGCACCTTCATCTCGCCCAGGCTGTCTTTCTCGATCCGGAACTCGGACATGGGGCTCTCCCAGGCTGGAGTCACGCGAGGCGTCTCGCGGCTTCGTGCGGTCGGGACGGGCGCGCCCCGCGTGGGGCGGGCGTTCGGGGCGGATGCTAGTGGGTTTTCACCCCGCCCGCACGCATGCGGGTGACTCGCGGGTCCCGGCGACGCAGGGCTTCGCGCGCACACGAGTCGTCAGCCCTCGATCACCTCGCAGCGGTCGATCATCGGCATCGCCGGATCGAGCGTGTGGCGCACCGAGCAGTAGCGCTCGGCCGAGAGCCGCACCGCCTCCTCGACGGCCGCGAGCGGCACGCCGCGGCCGGTCACGCGGTGGACGAGCGTCACCGACAGGAGCCGCTTCGGGTGCGTCTCGGCCCGCTCGGCCTCGAGATCGACCTCGTAGGCGCTGATCTCGAGCCGCTTCTTGCGCAGGATGCTGATCACGTCCATCGCCGTGCATCCACCGATCGCCGCCAGCAGGTGGTGCATCGGGCTCGGCGCCGTCGGCTCGGGCCCGCTGTCGAGGGCGATCGAGTGCTTCGGAAACTGGGCGTCGAAGCGCAGGCTCGTGCCCGCGGCCGTCGCCAGTCGCAGCGTCGTTTCGGTTTTCATGGCGCCCTCTTCTCGTCCGCGGACGCATCGGCCCGCAGGGACAGGTTCATTTCGTCGTCCGTCAGCACGGCGCGGCGCGCGAGAATCTGCGAAGTGTCGTGCTGGAAGATCATGTGCGTCAGGTGATCGATGCCGACCTCCAGCTGCTTTCGCAGCCCCACCATCTTGAAAAGGTAGGCCGCCGCCCAGCCGAGCCAGGCGAGCCGGCCCGACAGCGGGATCCCGAAGAGGTCGAGCACCGAACTGTGCTGGCCGAGCGAGATGATGTAGCCGGCATCCTTGAAATGGAACTTTCGCGCCGGCCGGCCGTGAGCCGCCCGCACGAGCGACTCGCCCACGAAGGTGCCCATGGCGATCGCGGTCTGCGAAAGCTGCGGTTGCATGCCCCCGCCGGGTTTCGGCGACGCGGCGCAGTCGCCGATCACGAACACGTCCTCGCGCGGCCGGCCCTCCGGCGTGAGCGGGTGCAGGTGCTCGTCCACGATCAGACGGCCGTCGAGGTGGCGCTGCAGCGGCAGTTCCTGCACCAGCGACGGCGGGCAGACGCCGGCCGTCCAGACGATGGTGAAGCCATCGAAGCTCCGTCCGTCGGCCAGGTGTACGCGCCGCGGCTCGACGCGCGTCACGCGCGCGCTCGTCTCGACCCGCACTCCGCGCGTTTCGAGAAAATGCCTCACGTAGGCCGAGTGCGAGGGTCGGGCCGCCGAGACGATGCGCTCGCCGCCCTCGATCACGGTGACCGACAGGTGCGCGACCGACAGCGACGAGTACTTGGGCAGCAGCGTCTCGCGGGTCATGTCGAGGAGTTCGGCGGCGACCTCCACTCCGGTCACGCCGCCGCCGACGATCACGAACGACAGCAGCCGGCGTTTCTGGGAATCGTCCTGCGATTGCTCGGCCATCTCGAAAAGCTCGACGACGCGCGCCCGCAGCGTCATCGCGTCCACGATCGTCTTGAACGGGCGCGTATTCGCCTCCGCGCCCGGGACGCCGTACCAGTTCGTCACGCTGCCGACCGCGATGACGAGCTTCTCCCACGGCTGCACGAGGCCGTTGTGCAGCGTGACGGCCCGATGCTCGAGGTCGATCCGCATCGCCTTGTTCTTGTGGAAGCGGATGTGACGGTGTCGGGCCATTTCGCGCAGCGGCCAGACGATGTGCCGTGTCTCGACCGCGCCGACGGCGACCGCGGGGAGCAGCGGGTTGAACTGGAAGAAGTTCTCCTTGTCCACGAGCAACGTGTCCCAGTACCCGCGCGCGGCCCGTGAGCGCCCGATCGCGCGCGCCACGTCGAGGCCGCCGAAACCACCGCCGAGAATGAGGAGCCGCCGTCCCGCCATGTCCGCAGGTTAAGCGCCGGGCGCGGACGCCGGCAATCGAGTGCGGTTTTCGTTCTCCGATGCGAGTTGCTGGCTGGTCGCTCGAGCACCACCGCGCTGGCGGTCGGTGAGCCCTCCACGCTACCGTCGCCCCATGCCCGCCGTCTCCGTCCTGCTTCCGGTACGAGATGCCGCCCGCTGGCTCGGCCCGTCCCTGGCCTCGCTGTGGCGGCAGACCCTGGCCGATTTCGAGGTGGTCGCCGTCAACGACGGCTCGAGCGACGGCTCCGCCCGGCTGCTCGACCGCGAAGCGGAGTTCCAGCCCCGCCTGCGCGTCGTGCACACGCCGCACCGGGGCCTGCCGGCGGCGCTCAATACCGCGCTCGCCCTCGCGCGCTCGCCGATCCTCGCGCGGCACGACGCCGACGACCTGTCCCACCGCGAGCGACTCGCCGCGCAGCTCGCGTTCCTGCGCGCTCGACCGGGCGTCGGCGTCGTCGGCGCGCGCGTCCGCCTGTTCCCGTCCGGCGGCTTCGGAACCGGCATGCGACGCTGGGCCGCGTGGCACAACGGCCTGCTCGGCCACGATGAAATGCGTCGCGAGTCCCTGATCGACAGCCCGCTCGCGCACGGCACGGCCATGCTGCGGCGACCGGCGCTCGAAGCGGTGGGCGGCTGGCGCGAACGCGGCTGGGCCGAGGATCTCGACCTGTGGCTGCGGCTCTTCGAAGCCGGAGCGCGGTTCGCGAAGCTTCCCCGCGTCCTCTACGGCTGGCGGCAGCACGCGCGCAGCGCGACGCGCTCCGACGACCGCTACGCGCGCGACCGGTTCTTGGCGCTCAAGCGGGAGTTCCTCGTTCGCGGAATCCTCGCACCCGACCGCCGCGCCACGTTGGTCGGTGTCGGGACCAGCCTCGCCGCCTGGGTCGCGGCGCTCGGGAATCGCATCGCAACAGTGGTCGAGGCCCGCGTGGCGTCGTCCGAGGTGTTCGCACGCCATCCGGCCCCGTTCGTGCTCGCCTACGTGGCGCCCGGGGCGCGCGCGAGGTGGCGATGCTGCGCGGATGAAACAGGCTTGACCGAAAGCGAGCATTTTGTATTCGTCGCCTGAATCTGGATTCCGGTCAACATCGTCATTGACCCCGCATTCGAAATGTGGCCTTCTCTGCCCGGCGTCATCATCCCCCGAATGGACATCGGACTTCAGGAGGCTGGCATGGCGAAACGTGAACGAAAGTCGTACTCCGAGGCGCAGCGCAAGCAGATTCTGGCGACCGCGATCTCGGAGAAGCTCACCGCCGATCAGGTGAGGAAGAAGTTCGGCGTGAAGAACGTCACCTACTACTCGTGGCGGAAGAAGGCGGGAATCAAGGGGCCGCGCGGCCGCAAGCCGGCGGCCATGTCGTTCTCCGGCAAGGCGGCCGGCGGCAAGGCGGCCGGCGTCGGCCTGAACGCGCAGGTTCGCGCGGGCGTGCAGGCCAAGGTGCGCGAAGTGCTGCCGGGCATCGTCCGCGAGGAGGTTTCGAACTACCTCAACGTCCTGTTCGGCGCGGGTGGCGGCAAGTCGCGCCGCAACCTGCGCTAGCCGGCCGGCGTAGGCGGGGAGCGTTCCTTCGGGAGCGCTCCCTTCTTTCTTGCGCCGGCATGGGCCGGCGCCATTCACGCCCGGAGCCGCGCATGAAAATCGTCCGCTTCCTCGCCATCGTCGCCGGCGGCCTTCTCGCCCTGATCCTCGTCGCCGCGGCGGCGCTGATGCTGAACGGCTGGATCCTCGTTCACCGCACGCCCGCGAACCGCGCCCGTGCGGTGGCCCTCCGCCCCGACTCGACGCTGCTCGCGCGGGGCGAGCACCTCGCGCGCAGCAGTTGCGCGGGCTGCCACTCGCCGAACCTGCAGCTGCCGCTCTCCGGTTCGACGGCGGATTTCCTCGCCGAACCGGGCATGCCGCCGTTCGGCCACCTGCACGCGCCGAATCTCACACCCGGCGGAGTGCTCGCCCGCTATTCCGACGCGGAGCTCGCCCGCGCCATCCGCGAAGGGGTCAATCGCGAGGGCAGGCCGATGCTCGTCATGCCGTCGGTGCGCTTCCACCACCTCTCGGATCGCGACGTCGCCGCCCTGATCGCCTACCTTCGTTCGCAGCCGGCCGTCTCGCGTGCGGTCCCGCCGCGGGTGCTCAGTCCGCTCGCCTATCTCGTGCTGGGCGCGAAGCTCTTCCCTCTCGCCGTCACGCCCGAGGCGCCGGCGACTCAGGATGGACCGGCGGAAGCCGTGACGCCCGAGTACGGCGAATACGTCGCGGGCTACCTCGCCTGCCAGGACTGTCACGGCGAGGACCTGCGCGGCGCACCCGAGGGCCAGATGGCGCCGAAGGGCCCCGACCTGGTCGGTCTCGCCTCGGCGCACTCGCTGACCGGGTTCGACGGAGCCATGCGGCGCGGCCTCAGCCCGGTGGACGGACGGTCGCTCGATCCGCTGCGCATGCCGTATCCGGTTTTCGCGCACGCCAGCGACATCGAGGTGGCGGCGATTTACGCCCTGCTCCGCGCGGGCGGAATCCGCCCGCAGCGCAAGCCCTGAGGCTTCAACCGGCCGCGGCGGCGTCCAGCAGCCAGATCCCGTCGCGCGCCAGCGCGGCGGGCACGCGGCGGAAGTCGGCACCGCCCGCCAGCGCCGCGCGCACCGCGCCGGCCTTGCCGGCGCCGGTGGCGAGAACCAGCAGCCCCTCGCGCGCTTCGCGCAGGGCGCGCGGGGTGAGCGTCAGCCGGCGCGGTGGCGGCTTCGGGCTGTCGAGCACGCACGCCGCGCGCCGCGGCGAATCGGCGAGCAGCGGCGAGCCGGGAAAGAGCGAGGCGACATGCCCGTCCTCGCCGATCCCCAGCACCACGAGATCGGCCGGCACCGTCAGTTCGGCGTCGTACTCCCGCGCCGCGGCTTCGAAATCGGCCGCCTCGCCGCGCATGCGGCGCACGCGCGGCAGCGGATCGCCGAGAGCGTCCAGCAGCAGTGTGCGGGCCAGCCGGTAGTTCGAATCGGGGTGGTCCGGCGGCACCGCCCGCTCGTCGGCGAACAACAGCGTCACGCGCGTCCAGTCCACCAGCGAGCGATCGGGCTCCCGCGCGAGGCGGTCGAGCATCCCCGCGACCGACCGGCCACCGGGAATGGCGAGCCGGAACTCGCCGCGCTCCTCGAGGCAGCGGACCGAAGCCTCGACGACGATTCGCGCCGCCGCTTCGGCGACACCGCCGGCGTCCGCGAAGACCCGCGGGCGATGCGCCGGCGCGCTCAGGGGTTTCGCCACCGGCGGCGATCGCGTTGGATCAGGCGGTCGGCGGCCTCGGGCCCCCAACTGCCCGGCTCGTACGCGAGCGGTGCCCGGCGCGGCAGCGCCTCGAGCCCGTCGAGCATCGGCTGCATCCACGTCCACGAGGCTTCCACGGCGTCACGGCGCGAGAACAGCGTGGCGTCGCCGCGCATGGCGTCGAGCAGCAACCGCTCGTAGGCCTCGGGCGGCTCGCCCCCGAACGCCTCGGCGTACTTCATGTCCATGGCCACCGGGGTCACCGTGAAGTCGTTCCCCGGCTGCTTGGCCGAGAACGAAAGCTCGATGCCCTCCTCCGGCTGGATGCGGAGCGTGATGACGTTCGGCTCGACGTGCTCGCACAGGTCGCCCCGGCCGAACAGCGACAATGGAATCGGCTGCATGTGGAAGGACACCTCGGTCACGCGCTTCGCCATGCGCTTGCCGGCCCGCAGGTAGAATGGCACCCCCTGCCAGCGCCAGTTGTCCACGTGCACGCGCAGGGCGGCGAACGTCGGCGTGAGCGAGTCCGCCGCGACGTCCGGCTCGGCGCGGTAGCCCCCGTACTGGCCGACGACCAGCTCGTCCTCGACCGTGCCCTGCCAGGGCAGGCGCAGCGCCTTGAGGACGCGGAGCTTCTCGCCGCGCACGTCGTCGGCGTGCCCGGAGTTGGGCGGCTCCATGGCGCACAGCGAAAGAACCTCGAGCAGGTGATTCTGGACGATGTCGCGCAGCACGCCCGTGGATTCGTAGAATCGGCCGCGCGAGCCGACCCCGACCGTCTCGGCGGCGGTGATCTGGACGTGATCCACGTACTTGCGGTTCCAGATCGGCTCGAAAATGCTGTTCGCGAACCGGAACACCATGATGTTCTGCACCGTCTCCTTGCCGAGATAGTGATCGATGCGGAACGTCTGCGATTCGTCGAGCACCTCGCTGACGAGCGCGTTGAGCGCCCGGGCGGTCTCAAGGTCGCGCCCGAACGGCTTCTCGACGATGACCCGCGAGAACGCCGGACCGTGGGGCGGGGCGATCAGCCCGGCGCCCGAGAGGCCCTTCAGGATCAGTCCGAACTCGTCCGGCGGCACGGCCAGGTAGAAGAGCCGGTTGCCGCCGGTGCCGAGCCGGCGGTCGAGCTCTGCCAGCGCGGTCGCGAGGCGCTGGTAGGTCGCCGGCTCGCGGAAGTCTCCCGGGACGAAGCCCAGTCGCGGCTCGAACCACTCCCACGCCGGCTCCGCGAGCGGCCGGCGCGAGAACTCCCGCACGCCCGCGCGCATCCGCTCGCAGAACTCCCCGCGGCTCCACTCCCGCCGCGCGCAGCCGAGCACCGCGAACGTCTCGGGCAGGTGCCCGCCGGCGGCGAGGTTGTACAGGGCCGGCATGAGCTTGCGGCGCGTCAGGTCGCCGGTCGCACCGAAGACGACCATCGCGCACGGCGGTGCGGGCGCCCGAAGGGCGGCGGCGGGCGACTCGACGGGCACGTGAATGCGCGTCGTCACGCGTCGCGGCCCTTGACGGCGTGCCCTCCGAACTCCGCGCGCAGCGCCGCGAGCACGCGGTCGGTGAACGTGTCCTCCTGCCGTGAGCGGAAGCGCCGCATGAGCGAGAGGGTCAGCACCTCGGCGGGGACGTTTTTCTCGATCGCCTCGAGCACGGTCCAGCGGCCCTCGCCCGAGTCGTCCACCCAGCCGCGGATCTTCTCGAGGCCCGGATCCTTCGCGAACGCGCGCTCCGCCAGCTCGAGCAGCCACGAACGGATGACGCCGCCCTGGTTCCACAGGTGCGAGAGCTTCGCGAGATCGTACGAATACTCGCCCCCGCGCAGGATCTCGAAGCCCTCCGCGTACGCCTGCATCATGCCGTACTCGATGCCGTTGTGGATCATCTTCGCGTAGTGGCCGGCCCCGGCCGGTCCGCAATGCAGCCAGCCTTCGGGAGGAGCGAGCGTGTCGAGGCCCGGCTTGAGGCGGGCGATCGCCTCGTCGGGACCGCCGAGCATCATGCAGTAGCCGACCTGCAGGCCCCAGATCCCGCCCGACGTGCCGGCGTCCACGTACATCAGCCCGGTGGAGGCCAGTTCCTTCGCGTGCCGCTGGTCGTCGTGAAAGTTGGAGTTGCCGCCGTCCACGATCAGGTCGCCGGCGGCGAGCAGCGGCTGCAGGGCGTGAATCGTGTCGTCGGTCGCCTTGCCGGCCGGGAGCATGACCCAGATCGCACGCGGCGGGGCCAGACGGCGCACCAGATCCGCGAGCGAAGTGGCCGGCGTCGCGCCGCGCCCGGCCGCCGCCGCGACCTTGTCGGGACTGAGGTCCCAGCACGACACGCGATGCCCGCCCTGCAGCAGGCGCAGGGTCATGTTGAATCCCATCCGGCCGAGTCCGACGAAGCCGATCTCCATACCGCTCGCACTCCTCATTGGCGCTCCAGACGGGAGCGCCCGGTTCCATGATCGTGACGAAATCGCGCGGCGCGCCTCGCGCAGCCACCGCTGCACGCAGCATGCGTCCCGCTGCCGGTGGTGGCAAGGCGCCGGGCCGGCACACGACAAGGCTGTGCTAACGTGCCGCGCGTGATGCCCGCTCGCAGCGCGTCCTCCTCCCGCGCGGTCCTGCTCGTCCTCGCAGCCTCGGCTGCTCTGTCGCTGTGGTGCGCCTGGCGGGTGCCGCTCCTGGACCCCGACGAGGGTCGCAACGCCGAAGTCGCGCGCGAAATGGCGGCCGATGGCGACTTCGTGATTCCGCATCTCGCGGGCCTGCCGTATCTCGACAAGCCGCCGGGACTGTTCGCCGCCGGGGCGCTCGCGATCCGCGTATTCGGCGCCAACCGCGTCGCGGCCCGGCTGCCTTCGATTCTCGCCTCGCTGATCGTGCTCCTGCTTCTGGCGCGCACCGCCCGCCGGCTCGCGGCGATGCCCGGCGCCGAAGCCCCCTCGCCGGTCGAGACGACGCTGCTCACAGCCTCGGCGCCGCTGTTCGCCTCGCTCGCAGCCTACGTCATCTTCGACATGCCGCTGACCGCGTGTGTGACCGCGGTCTGGACGGGCGTCGCGCTCGAATCCGATTCGGGTCGCTCGACATCGCGCCGCGCGGCGATGTACGCGACGGTGGCGGTCGGGGTGCTCCTGAAAGGACCGGTGATGCTCGCCTGGGCCGTGGGAGGCAGCGCCGGCGCGGCGCTGCTCATGCGTTCGCGCGCGCCGCTGCGCTGGCTCACGTGGCCGCCCGGGTGGCTGATCGTGCTGGCGGTGGCGGGCGGCTGGTTCGCGCTGGCGCTGCGCCGCCACCCCGAGTACGCGCGTTACGCGTTCCTCGAGGAGTCGCTCGAACGCATGACGAGCGGGGCCTTCAAGCGGGACCAGCCGTGGTGGTTCGTGCCGGCGGTGCTGGCGGGCGGCGCGCTGCCCTGGTCGCTCGCGACGCCGTGGCGCATGCCGCGGTCGGGAGCGACGCGCGTCGCGGCCGGGTTCGTGCTGTTCGCGGCGATCTTCTTCACGCTCTCGCGCTCCAAGCTCGTCACCTACCTCCTGCCCGCCATTCCCGCGCTCGCCTGGTGGAGCGCGGAGTGCTGGCGCGCCCGCGCGGGACGCCTGCCGCGGCCGCTGCTGGCGGGGCTCCTGTTCGCCCCACTGCTGCTCACGGCCGGCTCTCCCTGGCTCGTGCGTTACGCGTGCGAGGAGTCCGGCGAGCCGATGGCCGAAGCGATCGCGCGGGCGGGCGCGGGCACGGTGCTCTACGACAACTGCTATAGTCCCGGCTCCGATTTCCGGCTGGGACGGGTTTCCGAACTGGTCTCGGAGGGCGGACACGTGCTGACGAGCAACTACGTGGTCCGCTACCGCGATTCGCTCGAGGCCCGCGGCCAGTGGCGCCTTCATTCCTCGCTCGAGGCGGCGCCGGCCACGGACGTCGTCGTCCTGCCGGCGCGCGCGCGCGACGCGGGACAGCAGCGCTGGGGCGAGCCCCTGTTCGAGAACCGCCGGTTCGCGGCCTTCCGTCGCGACGGCGCACGCTGACCCCAAGGCCCGGAGCGACTTCACGCATGTGCGGCATCGCCGGCATCGTCGCCCCCGCGCTCGCCCCGCACGAACGCCTCGGGCTGCTGCGGGAGATGGTCCGCCGTCTGCGCCATCGCGGCCCCTCGGGCGAGGCGGTCTGGGACGGCGGGACCTGCGCGCTCGGCATCGCGCGCCTGGCGATCGTGGCGCCTCGGCAGCCCGCGCGGGTCATGACCTCGGAGTCCGGCGACGTCACCGGGGTGGTGAACGGCGAGATCTACAACCACGCGGAGCTGCGGGCGGCGCTTCGCGGCCGCGGGCACGAGATCGCCGACGGCCCCGACACGGCGGTGATTCCGCACCTCTTCGAGGAGCGCGCCGAGGACTTTCCCGTCTCGCTGGACGGCATGTTCGCGGTGGCGCTCTGGGACCGCGCGAGTCAAACGCTGACGTTGGCCCGGGATCGTGCCGGCGAGAAGCCGCTGTTCGTCACGCACGCCCCGGGCCGCTTCGCGTTCGCGTCCGAACCCGCGGCGCTGCTCGCGCTGCCATGGGTCTCGCGCGACCCGGCGCCCGCCGCGCTCGTCCGCTACCTGGTGCACGGCGCGTTCGCTGGCGCGGACACGGCCTGGGCCGGCATGCGCCAGCTGCCACCCGCCCACACGCTGGTGGTGCGCGCCGGCGTCGAAAAACTGCGCCGCTGGTGGCGGCCGTGGGACGCGCTGCTGGGCGGAACGACGACGCGCGTGGCCGATGCTCCGGCGCGCGCCCGCGAAGCGCTCGCGGCGGCCGTGGCGACGCGCGTGCCGGGCGAAGTGCCCTTCGGCGTCTTTCTCTCGGGAGGCATCGACTCGGGCCTGGTCGCGACGTTCGCCGCCCGCGCCGTGCGCCACCCGTTCCCGACCTTCAGCATGCGCATCGAGCACCGCGGCTACGACGAGTCCGGCTACGCGCGGCGCGTCGCCTCGGCCATCGGCTCCGATCATCACGAGCTGGTCATGACCGCGCGCGAGGGCGAGGAGGCCTTCCACGCGTGGGCCGCCTCCATGGACCAGCCGCTCGGCGATCCGAGCGTGCTGCCGACCTGGGCGCTCGCCCGGCTCGCCGCGCGGCACGTGCCGGTGGTGCTGACCGGCGAGGGCGGCGACGAGCTGTTCGCGGGCTATCCCACCTATCTCGGCCACCGGCACGCCGCGATCGCCGATGCGGTTCCCGCCGCGCTGGCCGCCGCCGCCCTCGCGACCGCGCGGCGCTTCCGTCCCCGGCACCATCACGTCACGATCGCCCACCTCGTCGAGCGCTTCCTCGGTTCGCGCGGCCTGCCGCCGTTCGAGCGGCATCTCGCCTGGTTCGGCACCGCGCGTCCGGCCGAGGCGATGAGCCTGCTGGCGCCGGGCCTGCGCGACGCCGCCGGCCCCGAGGCGGCGCTCCAGCATGCCCGCCGGCTCGAGCGATCGCTGCGCGACCTGCAGCTCGTCACCGCCCCCGACCGGGCGCCGCTCACGGCGTACCAGCTGCTCGATTTCGAGACCTATCTTTCCGGCGACCTGCTCACCAAGGTGGACCGCTGCACGATGGCGCACGGGCTCGAATCCCGCGCGCCGTTCCTGCGCGGTTCGCTCGTCGAGTTCGCGCTGGCGCTGCCGGAAGGCGCGAAGCTGCGCGGGACGAGCGGCAAGTGGGCGCTCAAGCAGGCCGCGCGGGGACTGCTGCCGCCCGACCTGCTGGCGCGGCGCAAGCAGGGCTTTTCGCCGCCGTTCTCCGCGTGGGCGCGCGGGCCGCTTCGCGGGCTGGTCGTCGAGTCGCTCTCGCCGGCGGCCGTCGAGCGCACGGGCATTCTCGACTCGAAGGTCGTTCACCGGATCGTGCGCGAGCATCTCGAGGGCCGCGAGGACCGCGGCCGGACGCTGTGGGCGCTGCTCTCGCTGCAATGCTGGGCCGGGCGACGTGACGCTTCGCCTCCGGCGATGGCGGAGGCGGCCGGCGCGCTGGCCGGCCCCGTGGAGGCGCGAAGAGGCAGGAACGGCGGCGGGGAGCTTCCGGGCACGGCGTAGAGGTCCGCGCGCCCGTCAGTCGAGCGCGCCGTCGGGAACGGACACCGCCGAGCGGTGCAGGCGCGGATCCGGCAGCAGCATCGCGCACACGAAGCCCGCCACCAGAAGCAGGCTGAGCGCCCGCAGGCCGGCGGTGAGGCCGGAGTGGTCCGCGAGCGCGCCGACCGGGCCGACGAGCAGCGCGCCCACCCCCCACGCGGCGCCCATCAGCAGGCTCGAGATCATCGAGGCGTGCCGTGGCGCGAGTTCCTGGCCCATGACGACGTTGACGGGCAGCGACGACTGCAGCAGCGCGTAGCCGGCGACGAGGCAGGCGAGCCCCACCGGCCCCCCGAGCGCGAAGAACGCGACGTAGAACGGCACCGGGAGCAGGAACGACAGCCGCACGACGCGGCGCGCGCCGATGCGGTCGGCCAGCCAGCCGCCCGCGAAGCCGCCGAGCGCGCCGCACGTCAGGTAGATCGTCGTCACCGTCGCGCCGGCCGTGACCGACCAGCCCTGCTCGTGGACCCACAACGGCAGGAAGGTGGCGAAACCCGTCGAGACCGCCGAGCGCGCGACCACGGCCAGGTAAAGAAGCGTGAGCGGCCGCGCGATGGCGCGCAGGTCCGAGAGTCGCGTGCGCGCGCGCCGCGCGTGCGTGAGCGGCGGCTGGCGCCGGAACCAGGCGAACAGCACGCCCGCCATCAGGACGCCCGGCAGGGCCGCGAGCCAGGTGCGCTCGAGCCCGAACAGGCCGACCGACACGGTCGCGAACATCGGCCCGAGCGCCCAGCCAAGCGTTCCGCCCGTGACCCAGAACGACATGGACTTGCCGCGGTCGGTTCCGGTCTGTCCGGCCAGCGAGGCCGTCTGCGGGTGAAAGGCCGAGACGCCGAAGCCGCCCAGCACCAGCAGCGTCACCAGGATCGTGTAGCTGGGCGCGCCCCCGACGGAAGCCAGGAAGATGGCCGCGACCAGCGGCCCGAGGGCGACGAACCACGGGCGGTTCAACCGGTCGGAGACGAAGCCGAAGATCGGCTGAGCGAACGACGACGACATCGAGCCCAGGGCGACGAGGGTTCCGACCAGCGTGTAGTTGAGCCCCAGCCGCTGCACCAGCAGCGGCAGCAGCGGCAGGTAGAAGCTGGAGTACGAATCAATCGTGAAGTGCGCGGCCGAGAGAATCGCGAGCCGCGGAGTCAGGAACCGGCGCATGGAGCCGGCAATCTAGCCCGGCCCATTCGCCCCGCGCCACAGTGGAGTGAAGATCCTGCGCGAAAGGGCGACGAAAATGCGGCGCCCCCCGCCGCGAGGGCGGGGGCCGCGAAGGTTCTTCGTTCCGACCGGCTCAGGCGGCCTGGTCGGTGACGATCCGCTCCAGACGATGGATGAACTCCTCGGTCCGCTGCACGGCCTGCTTCGCCGCTTCGAGGTAGCCGCGGGCCTCCGCGACGCGCTCCTCGCGCGCCGCCGACTCCATCTCGCCGAACAGCATGGTGCAGGCGCTGGCGCCGATGGTCGCGCACATGCCGCGCAGGCCGTGGGCTTCGAACTCGACGCGCCGGGCGTCGCCGGAGTCGAGCGCCTGCTGCAGCCGCTCGAGGCGCGGGAAGACGTCGTCGAGGTAGGTGTGCAGCAGCGAGGTGCGCAGGGCCGGCAGGCCCATGCTCGCCGTGTTGAGCTGCTCGAGATCGATCGCGGGGCCGTCGGGAAGCTCGAGCGCGCTGAAGGACTCGGCCGCGGGCGCCGATTCCGCCGGCGGGTCGAAGTGCGAGGAGACGACCGTGAAGACGTGCGCGTGGGGGGCGTGCGCACCCTCGCCCGCGTCCCCGGGACGCGCGTCGCCGCGCACGGTCCAGCGTTCGACGGCGGTCGTCAGCTCCACGAGGTCGATCGGCTTGCGGAACACGTCGTCCATGCCCGCCGCGAGACACTTTTCACGATCCGTCGAGAACGAGCTGTCGCCGGTGAGGCCGAGGATCGGGGTGCGGCGCGTTCCGCGCTCGCGGGCGCGGATGGCTTCGGTCGCGCGGTAACCGTCGAGACCCGGCATCTGGGTGTCCATCAGGATCAGATCCCAGTGCTGGTTTTCGGTGAGTTCGATGGCCGCCCGCCCGTTCGAGGCGATCTCGACGTTGTAGCCGACGCGGTTCAGGGCGCTCTGCGTGACCAGCTGGTTCACGACGTCGTCCTCGACGAACAGGATGCGCAGCCGGCCGCGCTTGGCCTCGGCCAGCGAGTGGCGCGTCACCAGCGACCGCTCGGCGGGCGGCAGCTTCGAATGGCCGTTCGCCACCACCTCCGAAAGCGCGTCGAAGAGTTGCGAGACCTCGAGCGGCTTGACGAGATAGGCGGAGAAGCCCAGCTCCTTCATCCGGTTCGCATCGCCCGGCCGTCCGACCCGCGTGGTCAGCATGAGCAGCGTCGCGTCGAGGTCGGAGTCGGCGCGGACCGCCGAGCCGAGGGCTTCACCATCGAGACCTTCGAGCTGCTGTCCGACGATGGCGACCGCGTACGGGCGGTGCTCGTGCGCCGCCTGCCGGATCAGTTGCAGGGCCTCGGGACCGTTCTCGGCCGACTCGGCCGACACGCCCCAGGCCGTGAGCAGTTCGACGGTGGCGCGGCGGTCCTGCGCCTCGCCCTCGGCGACCAGCACACGCATCCCGCGCAGCTGCACCTCGGAGGCCGCGGGCGCGGCCGGAGCCTGCGCCTGCTTCTCGAGCATGAGGCGGAACGCGAACGTATTGCCGCGCGTCAGCGGGTTCTCGGCCGCGACCTGCCCGCCCATGCGCTCGACGAGCCGGCGTGCGATCGCCAGCGCGAGGGCCGAGCCGCCCGGGCGGCGCGAGCCATCGGGTTCGTGGGCGCCCGACGCGGGCTTCCCTCCGGTTCCCGCGGCGTCGCTTTCGATCCGGAACAGGATGGTGACGTGCGTGTCGTCCTCGCGGTCGCGCTCGACGTGCAGCACGACGCGGCCCTCGTCGGCGTAACGGATCGCGTTCTGCCCGAGGTTGAGCAGCACCTGCCGCAACCGGCCCGGGTCGCCCTTCAGCCGCGTCGGGACGACCGCCTCGACGCGTCCCTCGAAGGCGAGGCCGCGGGCCTCCGCGGCGGGCACCAGCGAGGTCGCCACCTGTTCCATGGCGATGCGCAGGTCGAAGTCGATCCGCTCGACCGACAGGGATCCCGTTTCGAGTCGCGTGTAGTCGGTGGCGTCGTTGACGAGCGCCATGAGCGTCTGGCTGGAGCCGAGGATGGCGTCCACCATCTGCTTCTGCGCGTTGTCGAGGCTGCTCTGCAGGAGCTTGTGGGACAGGCTGACCACGCCGTTCATCGGCGTGCGCACTTCGTGGCTGAGCGTGGCGAGGAACTCGCCCTTGAGCTGCGAGCCGGCGCGCTCCTGCTCGAGCTGGTTCTCGAGCTGCTTCGCGCGCGACTCGGCGGCGCTGGCGGCCTCGGTCGCGTTCGAGACGGTCTCCATCGCCAGGGCCATCGCCTCGTCGGTCGCGGAGGTGTCGGGACGCGAATCGAGTGTCGGGGCCACGGGGGGATCCGCGACCGGGACTCGCTCGCGCGCGACCCCGACGAAGTAGGCGTCACCGTCCAGCCGCTCGTAGAGACGAACGCGGACGGTCATGGGCAGGCTCGTGCCGTCGCTGCGCTGCAGCGTGAGATCGCGCGTGACGATCGTCTGCGAACGACGGCGCTGCCGCAGCGCGGCGCGCGTCACGCCGGCGCACTCCGGGGCAGGGACGACCTTCGCGAAGGGCTGCCCGACCAGTTCGCTCGGACGCCAGCCCGCGATGGACTCGAAAGCGGACGAGACCCAGGCGAAGCGGCCCCAGGCGTCACAGCAGAAGACGAGGTCCGGGGAGGCTTCCAGCACTTCCCGCAGACCGATGGCCGGAGCGAACGCGGGAACCTGCTGGCTCGCGCGAACCGGGTTGGGGCGGTCGTTCATAACGCCTCGCGTGGAGTCCGAGCCGGGACCCGGGCGCTCTCCTTCGCCGCCCGCGGGTGCCCGTCCATTCGCGGCCGGTATCGGCACTGCCCGCCTTGCGCTTGAGGCTGTTGTGCGCCGCGGCGCTGGCCTGGCGGCGGCGGCGCCGCTATGGTTCCGCGCCCATGCCCGAGACGCCTTCGACACCGGCAGATCCCCGGCCGCTGCGGGTCGGCGAGGTCGCCGCCGTCTGGGCACCGCTCGCCGGCAGCTGGCTGCTCATGGGTCTCGAGCTGCCGGTGGTGAGCGCGGCGATCGCCCGGCTGCCCGAGTCCACCGTGAGCCTCGCCGCGTACGGCGGCGCCGTGTACCCGATCGCGCTGCTGATCGAGTCGCCGATCATCATGCTCCTCGCGGCCAGCACCGCGCTCGCCCGCGACGAGGCGTCGTACGCCCTGATTCGCCGGTTCATGCGCGCCGCCGCCGGCTCGCTGACCCTGCTGCACGCACTGGTTGCGTTTACTCCGCTGTTCGACCTGGTCGTCGTGCGGCTACTCGGTGTGCCCGAGGCCGTGCGCGAACCGGCGCGCATCGGGCTGCGCATCATGCTGCCGTGGACGTTCTCGATCGCTTACCGGCGCACGCAGCAGGGCGTGCTGATCCGCTTCGGCCGCGCGCACGCGGTGACCGTGGGCACGGCCGTGCGCCTGGCGGCGATGTGCACCGTGCTGGCCCTGGCGCTCGCCTCGCGCGGCCGGGTGAGCGGCATCGTCGCCGGCACGCTCGCGATCGTCTGCGGGGTGATCTCCGAGGCGCTGTACGCCGCCTGGGCCGTCCGCCCCGTCCGGCGTCGCGAGCTGCGCGATGCGCCACGCGCATCGCCCGCGCTGACGATGCCGGCCTTCCTGCGCTTCTACCTGCCGCTCATGATCACTCCGTCCATCAACTTTCTCGCCATGCCGCTTTCGGCCGCCGCCATGAGCCGCATGCCGCTGGCGCTCGATTCGCTCGCGGTCTGGCCCGCGCTGAGCGGCATCGCGTTCACGCTGCGCGCGCTCGGCTTCGGCTTCAACGAGGTCGTCGTCTCGCAGCTCGAGTCGCACCGCCCCGTTCCGGCGCTGAGGCGATTCGCGGTCGCGCTGTCGCTGGGCGCCAGTGGCGTGCTCGCGGCGCTCGCGCTCACCCCGCTCGGCCACCTGTGGTTCACGTGGGTTTCCGGGCTCGAGCCCGAACTGTCGGCGCTCGCTTCGGCGGCGCTGCCGCTGCTCGCGATCACGCCGGCGCTGAGCGTCTGGCAGAGCTTCTGGCAGGGGGCGCTGGTGCACTCGCGCAACACGCGCGGCGTCACCGAGTCCATGCTCGCGCTGCTCGCCACGACCGTGCTCGTGCTGGGCGCCGGGCTCGCCTGGCACCGCGCGCCCGGCGCCTTCTTCGCCGCCGGCGGACTGCTCGCGGGCAACGCGGCGCAGGCGGCGTGGCTGTGGGCCCGGGGCCGGCACGAGATCGCGCGCGTCGCCGCACGCGACGCCGGCTGAGGGCGGGCCATCGGCGGTGTGGCCCCCCGGCGAAGCATGGCGACGGTCGGAACACGCCACGAAAAAAAGCCCCGGCCCGAACTTCGAGCCGGGGCTTCGAGACTTTCGGTGTCGGTGACGCTGGGTTTCCCCGTCCATGGGGCAACCGGTACGTCACAGCTCCCGGAGGTCCCCTACGAGGACGTCACCTCCACCGAACCCAAGCGATTACTGTCCAATGGATCACCTCCTTTTCGGGGCATACCTCCACGGAGGGACCCAACCCTCCCGATCCCGAGGGCCGCCCGAGCCCGTTGGGACCGCGCACGGATGAGGCCGTGCGAGCGAACGTGCGCCTACTTTATCGGTTCGCACCCGGGCCGCGTCAACCGCTTTTTCGCGGGCGCGCGGGGCGCTCATGCTGCACGGGTTGACGGCCGCCGCGTGCCGGCGATGCTCGCCCAACCCACGCGGGTGCAGTCCGAACGAGCGTCACGGGCGTCTACCAGCCGAGCTCCAGCCCAAGCCGCACGACCCGTGGCGGCGCCGCGAGGCGTCGGTCGCCAACGGGTATCCACTGGCGCACTCCGTCCCCGTCGGGGTCATTCCAGTAGGCGCCGCCGCCCCGGCCGGTCTGCGTCCGATATGCGCCGTACTCGTCGTAGAGCGTGTTGATGATCGGGTTCGGGTACCCCGAGAGGGTCGCGAGCCGGTCGGCCTTGTTCGCGAACAGGTTCGTCACCGAGAGCATCAGCGTGAACCGCCCGAGGAATCCTGGCGTGCAGCGAAGCGCCATGTTCGTGTTCTCGTTCCAGGGCAGCCGCGCCGAGTTGAGCGCCATTTGATCGGTGTAGGCCGGAGGGTACTCGGAGGAACTCGACGGGTCCCCGTAGAGAGGGGTCCACGGAAGGCCGCTCGCGACGCGGGTGCTCCACGAGAGCGACAACCACCCGAATGGCTCCGTCAGCATTGAAGCGGCGATCGCGTGCCGTTCGTCCCAGTCCAGAGGGTGCGCGCTCAATGGCGCCGGGCGATAGCCTCGACTCAGGCCGTAGGCGAGTCCCTCCAGGTTCGACTGCGTACCCCAGGCGCTCATGTAGGTGTAGGACAGCTCGAAGCGTCCGCGGCCACGCTCTTCACGGGCGAGCGTCAGCTCGACACCCGAGGCGTGACCATTGTCGGCGCTCTCATACTGAAGGACGTTGTAACCAAGCCTTGGCGAAGTCACCCTCGTGCCCGGCTGCGACGAGAAATCCCGGTAGAACGCGGCGCACTGGAGCGACCAGCGCGGGTCGAGGATGTGCTTGAGCGCCGCCTGATACGAAATCACCTCGGCTGGGATCATCGTTCCGTTGCCGTACGGGTGCCGGTCGTACAGGAACGTGCGGTTGTCGTACAGCAGGTCGCGTGGCGGATCCTGAAAGATGCGTGAGTACGACACCGAGAAGATATCTCGCTCCGAAACCGGATACGTGAAGCCCAGCCTCGGCGACCAGGACCACCTCGTGGGTGCGTGGTATCGCTCGTTCGTGCGTTGGAACGGGAGCAGATAGGGGGCGCCTTTCGCCTGCGGCCCGGCCGTGAACGAGCTGACACGCAACCCCGCGTTCCACGAGAGACCGCCAAACTCCCAATGGTGCTGGGCGTAGGCGAAGACCCCCGGCGCGAAGGCATTGTAGGTTCGCAAGCTGTCCACACCGAGAATCACCGGCGCCGCCTGGTCGATCTCGTACAGCCGCACGTTCTCGTACTGGAACCCCGCCCCGAGACGGACGAGGTGGCGACGAGCGATCCTACGCACCGCGTCGAGCCTTGCGAACCAGGTCTGTGATCCGCTGCGCCGGAAGTACGGCTCGTCGCCCCAATATGCGTGGAACGGATCGGCCCAGGCGTAGTCCGCCGGTCCAAACACCGGGCGGTTGAGCGCATTGATGTAGCTCGGGTCCCGCCGAAGCCCGACGGACTTGAGCCCCGAGTTCCGAGACCAGCCCATCGCCAACCGCTGTGAAGCGTTCGCGTGACCCAGGGCGAGCGTCGCGATCACGGCGAGCCGGCGTTCTTCCGACATCGTGCGATGATCGCCCGCCCGATACCGAAAGTAGGTGTCGTCCAGCCGACGGTCGGCCGTGCCGAGCGGTCGGCCCGTGTAGAACTCTCCTCGACCCTCCGAATCGGGCTCGAAGGACACCCACCCGTCGAAATCGAACATGGGGTCGTACGGCTGGCGCACGACACGACTGCCGAGCACCTCGATCGATCCACGTTGCGGCCGCGCGACGGGAGCGAGTTTCGCCCATGCGAGCAGGTGGTTGTCCTGCCTCCATCCGAACTTCATTCCCAACAGATCGGACGTGCCGCGCGAACGCGTCCCGGGCATTCCGAGTTCGTCCAGGCGCGCCTCGCCGGCCGTCACGACCCCGAGCCCGCTCGTTCCGAGCGGCGTCGAAGCGCGCGCATGCACTGCGTAACCCGTGCCGCGCTGAAGGCCGTTCGTCCAACGAATGAGCGCGACCGGTGCGGCCGTGGGCTGCTCTGTCTCCAGGTCCAACTCGCCCGCGAGCGAACCTGCGTGGTCGGCGTCGAGCCCCCCGGTCAGCAGGTCCGCCGAACGCACGGCGAGGAGCGGGACCTCCATTGGCACCCCCCGGCGAGGCTCGTTGAGTGGCACGCCGGCGATGCTCGTCACGAGCTCGCCCGTTCGGCCGCCACGCACATGCAGGTCCTCGCCCGACACCACGACACCGGCCTGCAGGCCGACAACATCCACGAAGCGATCCACGGCCAAAAGGCGAATCGCGCGCGACGAAAGTGGGTGCACCGTCTCCGTAGAACGCGGATCGGACAAGCGGTCTCCGACGACCGTCACCGAGTCCAGAGTTCTCACCACCTGAATCGGAACCGCGGGCTGGAGAACGGCCGAGTCCGCCGGAGTGCCCGCAAGCACCGCCAGTCTTGCCAGCAGGCCGACCTGCCAAATCATGCGCCTGTCCCGTCGGCGGGGCGAAGGCTCGCGGGGACCCACGACGATCGCACGAAAAGAAGGGCCTCGATGGACTCGGCGCCCGGCGATCCCGGCGCTTCACACTCGAACACGATTCCACCTACTCCCCAGGACAGATGACCCTGAAAGGAGGCGTGCGAGGTGGCCTGTTCGAACTGCTTCACCCTCAATCGAACTCCGCTCGATCGAATCCTGGACGGCCATCCGGGAGTGCTGGATGCGCGTGGAGATCACACCGCACGCCGCTCCGCGGCCGTCGGCGTGTCGTGGACTCCCCGATTTCACAACCGGGCCGTAACGGGGCGGTGCATGCGAAAGGGACGCCCGCAGGCAGCGGCGCTTGAACCGACCATCCTAGTTCACGATCACCACCCGGGTTGCGCGCATGACCGTGCCCGCAATGACTCGAACGAAATAAAGTCCCGCCTCCAGTCCATCGGGCCGATCGCATGGAGACGCGACGTGCTGCCCTGCGGATATTGTCCCGAGGGTTCGCGACGCGACTCGTTGACCGGCCACGTCCAGCATTTCGATGTCAACAGCAGACTCGGCCTCGAGCGAAAACCTGACCGACAGTGGCCCGTCAGTCCAAGGATTTGGCCACACGGCTTCCGATAGGACTGCGGGAGGTCCTGTGCGCGGGACGCTCACCACAACACCCCCGAGCTGGCCAGTCGCCTGTATCCGCTGCGTATATATATCGGTATTGAGAACGGATCCACTCCGGGTGTCCTGCCACACAACCACCGCACCGCCTGATCCCTCGAGCATCAACCTTGGTTGCTGTTGCTGATACGCCGCCGAGCAGACCGGCATGCCTGCGGTCGTCCAACCGGAGTCCGGATCGCCCGACTCAAGGATGTGCTGGGCATATATGTCGCTTGCCCCGCTTCCTTCATCCTCCCAGACAATCAAGGCTCCACCACGGCCATCCGCGACGAGCATGGGGTTACGTTGATTGCCGACGCGTGAACTGACACGCACTCCATCAACGATCCACTTCCCACCGTCTGGGCCCACCGCTTGTTGAGCGTAGATCTTCGTGTACACCCCGTCCCTGGCATCCATCCAGGCTACGATCGCATGCCCCGAGGCATCCCGACCAACCGTCACCGCAGTTTGATTGCCGGGCGCCGTACAGAGCGGTCGTCCATTCACAGGCCAGCCAGCCTCAATCGCGCCGATCGCCAGCACATGCGTCCCATAGACATCGGTCGTCACCCCGCCGCGCCCGTCCACCCAGGCGACAACCGCCCCGCCCGAGCCATCCCCCACCAGCGCGGATCCATACTGGCTCCCCGAAGCAGTACAGAGGGCCAACCCATTGACCGGCCACGAAGGGTCCACGACTCCCGAAACCAGGATGCGCTGCGCGTAGACATCGGCTTCGGTCCCACTTCGATAATCACTCCACACTACGACCGCTCCGCCGACCCCATCTGCCGCGATCTGAGCGGGCTGCTGGTTTCCAGTCGCTATACATATCGGGAGTCCCGACACCGGCCACAGCGGATCGATCGCACCATCCGCTTTGACATGCTGGGCATAGATATCGTAGTCAGCGCCATCGCGTAAATCGTACCACGTCACGAATACGCCTCCGGCACCATCCGCTGCGATCTCCGGGATGTACTGGCCGTTGGCTGCCGTGCACACGGCGAGCCCGTTCTGTGGCCATCCCGGATCCACCTGCCCTGGCGCGACGATGTGGCTCAGGTACACGTCCGCATTACCGGACCGGTTGTCCTGCCAACTGACGTACGCCCCACCCAGCCCATCTCCGACGATGCGACAGTTGAACTGCGTTCCAAGTGCGGTACAGATTGCGAGACCACCGGCAGGAATCCCGGGAGCAATGACACCCGACGCCAGCACATGACTGACATAGATGTCGGCCCCGGTGGAGCTGCTCCGCTGATCGACCCAGGCAAAGTACGCCCCACCGACATCGTCCGATACGACTCCCGGCGATGTCTGATTGTTCGCGGCCGTGCACAGCGCAAGGTTCACGTTTGCACTGGTGGGCCACGCCGCGGCCACCGGAGATGGCCGCAGGGCCGCGCAGATCAGGATCACGCCAACGATAGCCAGAGCTCTTCTGGAGAGGCGCACGCGACCGCCTACTTTCTAAATATCATGGGTGGTTGAACATGACCAGATAAGGCTCGAACACATAGGTTCATGCGTTCCCAGCGGGCCTTCCGCTTGCCCTGTTCGCGGGGGCCGTCTCTATTCTGGGCCTTCCGACTTTCGAGTGGCTGAGAACGCAGGCGTGAGGGCCTGATAGGCTGGGCGCGGACCTGAACCGTGAGGGCGCGCGATGACCATCGACAGCCGGACGTTGTACGCGACGTTGCTGGGCCTGAAGGCACCGTGGGAGATCACGGACGTGGAGATGAAGCAGCCGCCGGGCGAGGTGCACATCCGCGTGGCGCTGCCCGCGGGCACGCTCTGGGTCTGCCCGCAGTGTGGCAGCGCGGCGCCGATCCACGACCACCAGGAGCGTACGTGGCGGCATCTGGACACCTGCCAGTTCCCCACGATCGTGCACGCGCGCGTGCCGCGCCTGAAGTGCTCGACGCATGGGATCAAGCAACTGCCGGTACCGTGGGCGGAAGTCGGCTCGCGGTTCACAGCGATGTTCGAGGCACTGGCGATCGACTGGCTGAAGCACGCGAGCACCCAGGCGGTGGCCAAGCAGCTGAGGGTCAGTTGGGCGGAGGCCGACGGCATCCTGCAGCGCGCGGTCGCGCGCGGGCTGAAGCGGCGCCAGCTCGAAGCGCCGCGCCATGTGGGCGTGGGCGAGACGAGCTTCCAGAAGCGGCACGAGTACGTCACGGTGGCCAGTGACTTGGAGCGCGGCGTCGTGGTGCACGTCGCCGACGATCGCGGCCGTGCGGCGCTGGATGGTTTCTGGACGAACCTGACGCCGGAGCAGCGGGAACAGGTCGAGGCGGTGTCGATGGACATGTGGGAACCGTACATTCAGTCGACGCGCGACCACCTGCCGGGGGCCGACGAGAAGATCGTGTTCGACAAGTTCCACGTCGCACAGCACCTCGGCAACGCCGTTGACCTGGTGCGGCGCCAGGACCACCGCGCCCGCATGGCTGAGGGCGACCCGATCCTGAAGGGGACCAAGTACCGCTGGCTCGAGAACCCGAAGGGCCGCGATGGGTCGCAGGCGCGCGCCTTCAACCTGCTGCGCGAGATCGCCACCCGTGTCGGCCGCGCGTGGGCGCTGCGCGAAGCCGCGATGGCGCTCTGGAGTCTGCACTACCCCGGCGTTGCGGACCGGAACTTTGCCGCCTGGTATCGCTGGGCGAGGCGCAGCCGACTCGAGCCGATGCGCAAGGTGGCGGCGATGATCAAGCGCCACTGGGCGAACATCCGCACTTACTTCGTGCACCGGATCACCAACGCTGGGGCCGAGGCGATCAACGCGAAGATCCAATCCGCGAAGCGCCGTGCCTGTGGCTTTCGAAACCGTGAACGGTTCCGCGCCGCGGTCTACTTCTACTGCGGCGGGCTCGATCTCTACCCCGCCTGCGCGTGGCCAGGCGCATGATTCCAGCCACACCATTCTCGGAAGCCCCTTTATTCGGCAGGACTTGATGGCAGCCTCGCGTCCGAGATCACAGTCTGGCTGCCAGCAGACTGAGCATCAGCATTTGTGAGGTCATGAGGCTGACGGCCTCAGCTTGATCGCTCGGCGCTCGGGCGACTCTCACATCGAGCAATCCGAGACTTGGGTAGGACTCCGCTGCACGCGTGAAAGCCTCGCGTGCAGCCATTGCCTGTTCCCCATCCACACCACCGTTCGTCGCGACCACTTTGACAACCACCATGTGGTGTCTCCCGGCGAGCGCTGCCCGAAAGATGGCGGGTTCGTTTTCGGTGACGAATATTGACATGTGCTGACGTGCGACCTGGTCGGCTCGCAACTCAACGAGGCCTGCCAGGTATCCCGTGCCCATGCGGTGCACCGTGAGCTTGAGGCTGCTGCCGTCGCCAGCCCGCAACAGCGACCCGGTGCGATGGGAAGCGGATTCGGCGAGATACGCAGCAAGAACTCGCGACTCCGGCTGAAATAAGGCCCCACTGCTCACCGCGCAGGTCCGGCCATTTTCGACGCCCGGGGCGGTGCTCAGAGGCTGGTCGCTGACACCAAGGCCCTCCTCCTCCAGTGCGAAGAGCAGAACCTCCGTCGTGAACGACGAGCCCGCGTTTGGAAGCACTGCCACTGGGTATCGAGGTGGTCGCCACCCACCATCGCCGATACATGTCGTCCCACTAAACTTGCAGCTGACATCCTCATTGCACCATCGGGGCTCGCAGTTGGTCATGCCCGACTCACCCAAACCAGCGGAATAGCAAACGAAAGCGCACTGGTCGTTGACCAACTCCGTCTTGCACTCCCAGCATGCCATCGCAGGCGATGCGAGGCTCACCCGAGCAGCAACGCCGACGAAAATTCCCAGCATCCGCATGCTTACCCGCATAAAGGACCACGCGATACGGGCATGACTCCACGGAGTGCCCAACCCTCTCGGTCCCCGAGGACCGCCCGGGTCCGTTGGGACCGCGCACGGATGAGGCCGTGCGAGCGAACGTGCGCCTACTTTATCAGTTCGCACCCGGGCCGCGTCAACCGCTTTTTCGCGGGCGTGCGGGGCGCCGGCGTTCTCCGCCGGTTGACAGTCGCCGCGATCGGACGATGCTCCCTCCCGTCGCGTCCGCCACGGGCCGCTTCGAGTGCGGCCGTCGTCGCGATCGGGTTTCGCGGCGTGGCGTTGAGACGCGAGCTGGGCCGGGTGCATCACGTGATCGCACGTGCCGCGCTCGATACTCGCATCCGGGAGGAGTGGCTCGTGAAAAGAATCCTCGCAGTGGTGCTGATGATTTTCGCCGGCGCGTGGCTCGCCTCGTGCAGCACCGAAAAGGGTGCGGCGACAGCCGCGATCAAGACGGCCGAGACCGCGTGGGCGGCGGCGAAGAATCACGTCACGAAGATCCTGCCCGACGACGCGAAGTCCATGGACGCGGCGATCGCGGCCGCCAAGGCGAGCCTCGATGGCGACGACGCCCGGGCCGCGCTCGCGGCGGCGAAGGACCTGCCCGCGAAGATCCAGGCGCTCTCGGACGGGCTCGCGGCGAAGGAGACCGAACTGCGCGGCACGTGGGACACGCTGAACGCCGGGCTTCCGGGCATCGTCGCCTCCGTGCAGCAGCGCGTGGACGCGCTGTCCAAGTCGAAGAAGCTCCCCGCGGGACTCGACGCCGCCACCTTCGACGGCGTGAAGACCTCGCTCGCCGAGGCGACCCAGATGTGGACGCAGGCCCAGAGCGACCAGTCGAGCGGGAATCTCGGCGAGGCCGTGATCAAGGCGAACGGCGTCAAGGATCTGCTCGTCAAGGCGCTGACGGCCCTGAAGATGCCGGTTCCCGCCGCGCTGGCGTCCTGAAGCTGGCCGGCGATTCCTCGCGCGTGCGGCGGGCGCCAGGCCCGCCGCACGCGCCGTTTCGGGCCCCGCGCAGCGCGGGAAGCTCTGCGCGAACTCGGAGGTTGCCGGCGGTTCGCGCGCGGGTCGCTCGCTTCGGGGAAAGCCGATGCGCCGCGCGAAGAACAGCGAATCTGGAGGCGGCACCCGGATTCGAACCGGGGAATCGGTGGCAATTGGGAAATCTGTCGAGTCCACCGAAAGAAAGTTCGAGGCGGCTGGACTGCCAGCTGATCTTGATTCTCCCGGGGAATCGGTGGCAATTGGGAAATCCAGCGGGAGCACCGCAAGTCGCTGAGGGGCCCGTGGAGGGCCGTGTAGGGCCCGTTCCCGCCACCTCGAGTCCCGAACATCGCCCGCGGGCTCAGGTGACGATTTGGGGCGATACGGGGGCTTCTTGACCCCGTTCGCGGGAGGAGCGTCAACGGGCGGCGGCAGCCACCTCGTGCTTTTGCGCTCAGCGAAGTCCAACGTGCCACCGGCTCCGCCGGACTGCGCGCCCGCGCCGCCAGCTAGCGACCCGTGTAGCCTGCCCGCCCGCTTCAAGGGGAGGGAGCCCGCCAGGGCGAAGTCCGCCTCCTCGCGTCAGGGCAGTACGACCGCTGCGGACGGCCTCTTCCGGGGCGCGCATTGAAGGCGAGGATGAGCTTGCGGCGTGGGCGCCCGTGGGGAGTCCGTCAGGAGCTTCGGGACTCCAGGGCCACGACTCGGCCGGATAGTTCCCAGCTGCCCGCCCCATCCGCACGGACCATTAGGCTGCCGCGAAAGCACCCGGCATCCGGTGGGTCGGCGTTGCCCCCGGCCGTCACCGCTCGCGAGACGCCGAATACGGCCCGAGAGCGATCCTCCAAAACCGCTCTTACCTGGCTAACGGGTTGCCCAACGGCTGCTGCGAAGACGGCGAGACCCTTTGCTGGGCAGGTACCGTCAGCGGAAGTGAGGGCCAAGACGGCGGCGTCCACCGCGACCTTCACCTTTCCTGCGGCGTTCACCGTCTGTCCGGCCGGTACATGGAGAACCAAGTGCACAGCGAACCGGTGCGGCTTGGACTTTGGGATCGCGACGGTGGCCGGCCCATGACGCAGCTCCCACCAGACCGCAGGCGACCGCGTCGCTGTCTGTAACGAACGCACCGGGACGTGGTCCCACGAAGCCAGGACATCACCTTCCCGCCAGCGCAGCGATGGTCGCGCAGCCTCGTCGAGCTCGTAGATCGAGCAACACTCGAGTGGCGGAGCGCCACTAGCCGCGGATGGGTTCTCCGGCCAAAACTCAAAGACCACTCCGGAGGCGGCAACGTGCGCGAACGCCCCGCCAAAGGCATCGACGTTTCCCAGAAGCACATTCTCGACGTCGGAGTTAGGGAGAAGCCCCGGTGCGATGAAGGTGGCGTAGAGCACGTCTCCCGTGTTGCCCCGCAATGCGGGCAGCTCCGCTTTCAGTGCCGCGCGAAGTAGCCCCCGCACGTCTGGCGCCTTTGACTGCAGGTCGAGCTGCCTTGAGCACCACGCTTCGAGCACACCACCGACGCGATCTCGCCAGCGCACTAGTGGATCGCCAGAAGCTTGCCCGCCCGCAGCAGCCGCTACGGCCCTGACTGGGCGATGAGCTTCGCCGGTCGGCGAGCCGACATCTGCCGCACGCAGACGCTGGTGCTCGGCGATCCGGCTGCGGAACTCCTGGCTCGAGAGCAGGGTGCTGAGCGACGAGATACCGTGAAAGCACTGTTTGCACGCCCGATCGAGCAGGCCCTGCGGCACCTCGTCGAAGTCCTGATACTGGACATAGTGTCCGTTCTTGCCGCCATTGAGGACGACCTTCTCGTGGAAGTGGTGCCCACGAACGAAGGCGCAAGGCAGCAAATGAAGGCGGTCGCCGGTGTACTTGTCGAAAACACCGACAAGGCGACCTCCTCGTTCTGCTTCATCGAAGTCGCGTTGCAGGAGTAGGGGCTTCATCGGGCCGGCTCTCAACCTCACGTCGGGATTGCTCGTCAACCAAAGACTACCTGCGACCCAGCTCATGACTTGTCACACTCGCGCATCATGGCCGCGGAACCCGTCCGACTCAGCGCGGCACCTGGTCCTCTGCACGCGCGCGCTTCACGCCCTCCTCGAAGCTCTTGCACCTCGTCGCGGCGCAGGCAACCATCGCCCCGAGGCCAATTCTCTCACGCTTCATTCGTTTAACCAGTCGCTCCCCACAGAGCAACTCGATTCCGTGTACAGCTGCTGCGCCCTTCAGCACCGGGCTAGGCGGAGCGTTGCTCGCGACTACCAGCCGAAGGTTGTTTATGCCGAGCCGCGGACGGTAGATGTCCGCAGCCCCTAGCAGGTCATTCAGCGGTGCGTCATCCAATGCGGTCCCGACGGCTGTGTGCTTCGCCTGGACCAAGAGAGCGCATCCGCCAAGCAGGGCAATGACGTCCGCCCCTCCGTCATTCGAGCGCGCTGTGAGCACGACTCGATGGCCTTCGGCGGCAAGAAGTGCACCGACGGCCGCCTCGAAGTCCCCCGGTTCGAGCGCAGCGAGGTCGCCTGGCTCGAAAGGCCTCTCCTGCGTTTGAACCTCTGCCCCCTCTCGAAGCAGGTCATCGCAGAGTTCGGTCGCGCACTCGTCCTCTTGAGCTGGCGGACACAGGAAGTCGCGAGCGAGGGCCTCCTTGCGCTGCATAAGTTCGTGAAGACGCTCGTCAAATGTCTTGGCAATCACCTTCTTCGGATCAACCAAAATGGGCAGATACACTTGAACAGGGCGCGACTGCCCTAGCCGGTAGACTCGGGCGGTCGCCTGAGCCTCCACAGCTGGATTCCACCACCGGCCGTAGTGAATGACGTGATTCGCCTCCACGATCGTCAAGCCGATGCCGGCAACGAACGGAGACAGAACCACCACGCCAAATCCAGGCGTGTCTCTAAACTCGTCAAGAATCGCCTTGCGCGATTGCTTTGCTCGATTCGTACCTGCCGTTGTCGAGAGCGAGCCTTCCGCCCGGCTGGTTGCGCCATTGATGATCGGCACGGGAATCCCACACGTCTCCGAAATGACAAGCGAGAGGATTTGTTGGGCGTCAATGTACCGAGCGAAGAGTATGGCTTTCTCGCCCTTCTCCTTGATTCTCGCGAGGACGTCCACTACCGCTCTAAGCTTCGATGACTGGGCTAGAAGTGCACCCGCATCGTCGCGTTCGCTCTGCGCATGGTCCAGTGCTGGATGCTGGTAGAGGCGCACGAGCCGTTGAAGCACTCGCAAGTGAGCGCCACCCTTCCGCTCGCGCCCGAGAACGGAGAGCAGACTCTGGTGTGCGTCGCGCTCAGCATCCGACAAGTCGCAATAGACTGGCACCACCGTCCGTGACGGCAGGTCCCTGACGATTGCCTCGGTCGTTCTCCGCAGAAGGTACGCGTGCGGCTTGCGATACAGCAGACGCTCTCTAAGTGCATCGAGTGCATCGCCCGCGCCTGGGCCCACAGCAGGCTCCTCAAAGTCCGAACAGAACTGTCGCTTGGTTCCAAGCAGCGCCGGCTGGAAGTAGTCCACGATGTTCCACAGGTCAAGCAGGCGGTTTTCCACGGGCGTACCCGTCATCGCAATTTTGAAATCGGCCGCTATCGCCTTGAGTGCCGCGGATACTTTGGTGTCGGGGGCCTTCTGCTTCTGGGCTTCGTCAGTCACGACGACTGACCAGATGGATCGCTTGCCGTCAAATAACTGGGCGAGACTGTGCTGATAGTTCACCACCGTCTCGTAGTTCGTGATCACGACCCTGTGCTGCATTAGCCGATCCTTATCCAAGACCGGTCGGCCAATGACTGTCTCGGCCCCGTGGGCACCGACGGCCCTCACGCGCTCGATTCCAGTGCCGTGCAGGGAGAGCAACGGGAGGAAGACATCGCCGTCATTGGAGAAGAACCGCTTCATCTCATTTTGCCACGTCTCGTTTTCCAGGAGCATGAGCGGTACCACGATGAGGATAGGGCGATAGCGGTTCTCCCCTTCCGCGGAGTGGTCGCCGACCCGCAGACCGCCCGACTCAATATGCTTGGCAAGGAACGCCAGCACTTCAATTGTCTTGCCAAGGCCCATTTCGTCCGCCAGCAGAGCGCCGCGACGGTGCGGCTTCATATTGGAGCATCGGTGAAGCCAGGTGAGAGCCTCGCGCTGGTGCTGCTTGAGCGCTGAGGCATTCTTGATCGCTGCGGGTAAGTCAACTGCCGGACTGCCCCCTCCCAAGGCGCCCGCCAGTTCAACGGCCGCTATGTCCTTCTCCTTCAGCTCGTCCTCGTCTGTATAGACGATCAAGAACATCCTGCCCTTTGCGGTGGGCTTGCCGTCCGAATTCGCCTTCTTGATTGCCCTCTCGATCGCCTTCATCAGGGCAGGCGAAATGCGCAGCTCCCGCCCGTCCCAGTCAATGGCCGCCTTCCCCTCTCGCCGCGCAGCCTCGACGGCATCGCGGAGGCGGGCAAGTTGATCTAGCCCGTCGACGGGCAATTCAATCCAGCCATCCGGGTTCGGCGGAGCCACCGGGCCTGCTCCTTCGGAGTCCACCTCCCGGACCAGAAAGCCGCCACCTGGGTTTGGGTTGGGTGGCATGACAGGACCCGGCAGGTCCCCAACACCGATGACTCGCTCGCCGTAGATCGTGATCGCATCAAGCACACCGTCGAAGAACGACTCCGGGCTGCGAACCGCCGTCTCGCGAGCTTCGCCGCATAGCCGTTGCGCCCCCTTCATCCGCTTAAGCACGGTCTGTTGGCGATCGTCGAGAATGACCCTCACCCGGCGTCCGTCATGGTCGTCCAGGGTGTAGAGCTCCTCTACGCCGACATTTCGGAAGAACGCCTCCTTAAGACCCTCTTCAGGGAGTCCATCGCACACGGGATAGAAGCTCAGGCTCCCATCCGGATGCGCGCACATTCCCAGCGCCAGCTGCGACGGGACAACGACGTCGTTCGACGCCAGCGTGGCATCCAACGTCGCACCCACCTCACTGGCGACGCTCTTGACCGTCGCCAACGTCAGCCAACTTCTGGGTGACCTCCGCTCGTCGGCTGCGAGCACATTGAATCGGTCCATCGCATCCACGATGCGGAAGGTCCGCTCATCGAGACAGTACACGCCACCCATCGCGCGCCGGCGAACGAAGTAGCCCACCCTCTCTACATCCGTCTCTCGGGCGCCAAGGAGGTAGTCGTACCGGTACTGGAAGTCCGCACGGCTAACTTGGGAGATGCTGTCAATGCGGAGCATCAGAGGACTCGGGGCAGAGCCCTTGAGCGGTAGCGCAAACGTGTCCGCAAACACCTCGCCGAACTTCTCCCAGCGAATGCGAACGCAGCCCTCGCCTTCCTCGGCGATCTCCATGTCCAGCAGCTGCTCAACTTCTGCGATCACGCGCTGGCCACCTGCAGCGTCGGCGACGGCCCTGGGCCACTCTTCACGGCTGGCCAGGCTGAATCCATCTTCTCCTCGGGCTCGGAGCGTCCATCCATCTGCCTCTGCAGCAGCGGACACCACGTTTGCGGTCGTGAAGAGCTCAATCGAACTCATGGCCGAATCCCCAGTGACGCCAGTCGGTTGCGCACGTCGTACTGCCATCCCTCGCGGTGGATCACCTTCCACTTCATCGTGTACTGGTTCTTGAGCTCATCGCGGATGTGGAGAGTGCGCTGCGAGATGCCTCCCTTGACGATCTCCTGGAACTTGCCGCCGAAGTGACAGTAGAGCGCATTTCCAGGTTGGCTGAACTCGACAATGACCACTGAGCTCCCGGGGAACCTCATGATGAATGCGCTCACGTTTCCGGCGCCAATAGCCCGCGAGAAGCGCAGCGGCTCCCGCGTGTGCGCCCGCACGCGCTCAGCGTCTAAGTCACAAAGCGCTACGTTGGAATCGCCTTCGACCTTGTCGATGTACTCAAGCCAGAACTTCTTGCGCTGATGAGGATCTTCCCGAATCACGAACTTGAAGAAGAACTCCAAATCGTAGCGAGAGAACCACGCGCGGATCTTGCGATACGCCTCAGGGTCGAACTCGGACCAGTTGCTTGCCTTGTGCCGGGGATCACCGAGCCGAGGGTGCTTCAGGACGAACGCCCTCGTGGCCTCAACAAGATCGTCGTGCTTGTCAATCGCGGGCCACAGGACCAACTCGCTAATGGCCTTGCTCAGTTGCGTGTGAGAGACGATCTTGGGGGCGAGCACGACCTCGAACAAGAAGTTGAGCTGCACCAGGCAATTGGAACCCCACCCTGATCTCGAGCCCTTGAACCAAGCGATCCACTCGTCTACTGAGGCATTGGCGACTGCCTCTCCTAGGTGCCCGGCTCGGTCGACTCCCCACTCAATCAGGACCTCCTCCCAGCGCTGCCGCTGACGCACAACGCGTGCACCAAGCGCTTTGGCGGCCTTCGCGGAGAAGATGTCGTCCACTAGGGGCTTGCATTTCTCGATGCGTGGGCTGTTGCCCGCAAACCCCTTCACCAGTCGCCGCAGGAGTGGTTCCATTGTCTCCGCTGACTCCGGACGCCAGCGCGCGATGTACGAGGCAATGAGTCCTTCTATCCAACGCCGACGCTCCGGCAGGTCCCGGTTCTTGGCGAGTGCTCCGACGAACGCCTGTGAGGTGGCCACTTCTGCATCCGAGCAGAGGGCCCGGATGTGGCGCCACGACAAGCCTCCCAAGTCACCCGGAGCCTTGGCCCACGCGACCCTCGCCAACTCGATCGTGGCCGCGGAAGCTTTCGAGGTCCTTCTCGCTCGTGCGGCCAGCACGTCAACCGCGTGTCGGAATCCCTCAAGCTCGCGTTCGGCATCGACCGGTCGTGCAAGGGTGTCCCCAAGAGGAGCTCGTGCAGTTGCTCCCAAGCGCGAGAGTGCGACGGCAAGCTGCTTCACTCTTGCGCCCTCACTCTGGCCGCACTGGTGGGCAGCCTCGCTGCAATGTCGGACAGCGCATCAACTTGGAGTCGCACCTTGAAGGCCACTCGACGCTGCTGTGGGGCGTCGCCTGGGTACTCCGGCAGGAGCTCCTCCTGCCCCCTCCCGCTGGCGGAGAGCAGGCGCAAGAAGGTTGGGCGGTCAGCGCTGCTTCTGAGGGCTTTCAGGCACGTCTGCACAACCGCCAGCGATCGATTTTGGCTCAGTTCGAGGTTGAACGCCCGACCTCGCTCGACGATCGGAGTGTCGTCGTCCGTACTCGTGCCAACGTAGGTCGTGTCCGTATGGCCTTGCACAACAACCGTCTCGATCAACCCACGAGGCTGACTGCAGAGGATTCTTGCGAATGTTGGCGTGAAGCGGTCCAAGTACCGCTTTCCCGCGTCGACCACATCGCTTGAACCACGATCGAACAAGAGGCTATCGGGCATCACCACGACTATCGCGTAGCGGTCGCGTGGATCGCGCTCAACCCTCGATGCGTCCATGCCGGCCTGCGCGAGGCCCTTCTTGAGCGCTTCGAGGACGCTCTGCGTGGCGCTCCCCTTCGAGCGCGAGACGTTATTGGAATACGCGACGAAGAGAAGGATGAAGATGACCATGAGCGAGGCCATCAAGTCCGTGAACGACGCGGCCATGTGACCGCCCTGATTCTCAGTGCGGCTCATTGCGACGGCTTCTTTCCGTTCGTCTTGACGAGCGTGTCGGTGAGCTCCTCTAGCTGCTCCCTCAGCTCATCCGTCGCGTCCTTCAGGCTCGCGGCCATGTTAGGGATGACGTTGTTCGCTGATGCGACAATCTCGCGGAAGTTGCTCTCAACCGCCTGGTTGTAGGCGGCGAGCTTCTCCAGAATTGTATTGAGTGTCCGTGCCAGCTGATTGTCCAATCCGTCGAATACGCCTTTGTACTGGCCGAATATCGCACGGTAGGCGTCCAAGAACTCCTGGTGCCGCGCAGCGGCCTCGGAGAGCTTCGCGACGGACTCACGGCTGAGGGCAGTAACCTGCGCTGCCGACCGGCTCTGTTCTTCGATCTTCGACTGCAGCCCGGCGAGACTCTCGGTATAGGTCTTCACCCCACCGGCGGCCGTACTGAGCTGGCGCAAGGCCTCATTGTTCTGCACCAGGGTCGCCTGGAGAATCTCTTGGGCCTCGAGAAGGGTTTCTCCCGCCTTGTCGAAATCGGTCGCCTTTGCCTGAAGCGTCTTCAGCAGGGTCTCCAACTGCGCACTTGTCTTCGCGGACCAGCTTCCGGCCTGCTCCAAGGTCGATTGGACGACTACCTGCGAATCACTGCTCGAGGTACGAACGGCTTCAACAAGCTCCTCAGACAGCCCAGTGACTTTCGCGGACAGGTCTGTCACGACGCGGGTGAGCAGGACCCCTATCTGGCTGAAATTCTCACTAGCGGCGCTATTCAGCTTGATCATCAAGCCCTCAACCAGCTGATTGAGCCGCTCGGTCTGCTCGACCGTAGCTTGCCTCTGACTCGTGGTGCTGTTGTGAGCCTCTTGAACGATCGTCCTAAGCGCTCCCTCCATAGACGCGAAGCTCGCCGTCATATCGCCGAGCACGGTGGCGCTTCCCTTAACAACCCCGGCAAGTTCGCCAAACTCGTCCTTTGTCGAAGCAGTAAGCGAGGTCTGGAATTGGCGGCCCATCTCGGCGAGCGACTCTCTGAGCGATTTCTCGAGCGTCTCCGTCAGGCCCCGAAGTTCGCCGACGATGGACTCCTGCTTCCCAGACTCGAGGCGAGCCACTGTCGCCCCAAGCTCCTGCATCACGCTGCTGACGCGCTGGAGCACGGGCACAAGCTCCGATTGGAGCTCATTGGCGACGGAAGCCGACATCCCACTAGCCAAGAGCGGGCCGAGGTCTGCCTTGAACACGTTTGCGAACTTGTCAACCACGTCCGCACTGATGTTCGCCAGATTCACCGTCTGCTTGACGGACTGGCGCTGCAGATCCAACAGAATCCTGGATGGCGAAAGGTGGGGCAGCACCGCTTCAACCGTCTTCAGCACTCCTCGTGCGGCTTCTCCGAGGCGCCGCTGGCACACGAAGGTGTCCAACGACATGAAGATCACGCTGAGAAGGAGCGCGACCACGGAAGTCACGAATTTGCCGGAGAGGTTCTGAATGAGCTCGGGAACACCCAGGACCACGTTTGTCGAGGGATCTGCGGTGAGATCCTTAAGTCCCCAGAGAAGCGCGGAGAAAGTACCGAGGAGCCCCAATGAAGTCAGGAGACTGGGGATGACTTGCCAGCGGGAACCGGCGTAGTACTGGTCGACGATGTCTTCGGGCGCGAGGAGTTGGTGCGCCGGCGTAAGCAGAAAGTACCCCTCACGCCGATCGGGACTCTCGTACCTCTCAATGGCCTCATCCACGGGCTGCCACCACGAAGCGCTTCTTGGCGGAAGATCAGCGCACTTTCCGCGCAACTGCTCGATGGAGCCGAGAGACCGCCCCGTCGTCCGCTCCGATGACGAAGCCGGCGAAATCCCCTCAATCAGCGCGCGCGCCCGCGCCAACTCCGATGCCCCGCCAATCGCCTCGCGAATCATCGCAATCGCAGCAATGAGGAAGAAGATGAAGAGCGCGCCCGCGTAGTACAGGGCCCACAGCGGTACCTTTGCCAAGAGGTGATCCATGCGGCCGACACCTCGGCCTTGGCTTTGGGACTCTCCTTCTAGGAGGCGCAACTGTTCCCGGATCCCACGGCCAACGCGCGATTGTTTGGGTTGGAATATCCTCGTGGGTGGGCCCTTGGGGGTAGAGCCTCACGCCATGACATGTAACTCGATCCAAAGGGCCTGAGGGATAGAAGTTAGCACTCCCAGCAAACGGCACAAAGACCGTTCCTTCCTGCACGCGGTAGCTCGTCCTGATGGGCCTCGCGCGCGCTCGGCAACTCGCAGCTCGCTGGGCATTCAGGCTTCACGCCACGCCGCCACTGGACACCCGCTCGACGAGCCCCCGATACTGCTGCTCTATGCAACAGTTCGACGGTCGCATCCTGCTTTCCCCGACCGACGTCGCGGGCTTCCTCGCCTGTCCGCACCTGACCCAGATGGATGTGGCGGTGTCCCGAGGCGAACTCCCCAGGCCGGTATTCTCGGACCCCTACGCGGAGTTGATCAGGCGCAAGGGCAGCGAGCACGAAGCCGCCTACCTCGCCGCGCTCGAAGCCGAGGGACGGACCGTCCTTCGCATCCCCCGCCAAGGGGACGAAGGCTATCGGCCCGACGAGGCCCAACGACTCACGGAGGAAGCGATCCGGGCGGGTACCGTCGACGTGATCTACCAGCCGCTCCTCGCGGAAGGTGACTGGCGAGGATTCGCGGACTTCCTCGAGCGTTCCCCGGACGGAACCTATGAGCCGGTAGACACCAAGTTGGCTCGTAGCGCCAGGCCCGACCACGTCCTGCAGCTCAGCTTCTACGCCGGACAGTTGGGCCGAGTGCAGGGACGAGTTCCCGAACACGTTCACGTCGTGCTGGGAACGGGCGAACGTCAGACGTTCCGGACCACCGAGTACGCCGCCTACTTCCGTCGCGCACAGGCGCGACTGTCCGAGGCCCTGCGGAGCGAGCCTGCCACGTACCCGTGGCCGTGCGAGCACTGCTCGATCTGCGACTGGAGGCGCGAGTGCCAGGCACGCTTGGTCGAGGACGACAACCTCGTCCTAGTCGCCGGCCTCGGGCGCTCGCAAGCCGACCGACTCGGCGAAGCCGGCATCGGCACTCTGGCCGCCCTCGGCACCTCCACTCCGGCCACAAAGGTCGCAGGGCTGACCGCAGAGGTGTTCGACGGTCTGCGCCATCAAGCCGAGCTACAGCTTCACCAACGACAGACGGGCCAGCACCGGGTGGACGACCTGCCACTCGAGGCCGGCCGTGGCTACCACCTCCTGCCGCAGCCGTCCCCGGGAGATGTCTGGCTCGACCTCGAAGGGCATCCGTTCTTCGAGCCGGCCCGCGGGCTGGAGTACCTCTTCGGCTTCTGCTTCCGCGACGAGTCCGGAGCGGTCCGGTACGAGGCTCTCTGGGCCAAGGATCGGGACGCGGAACGCGCGGCGTTCGAACGTTTCGTGGACTGGGTGGTTGAACGACGGAGTCGCTATCCCGGCCTGCACGTCTACCACTACGCCGAGTACGAGCGCTCCGCACTGACCAGGCTGATGGGAGAACACGGCACCCGCGAGACCGAGATCGACGACCTGCTCCGCGGCCAGGTGCTCGTGGACCTCTACCGCGTCACGCGCCAGGCCCTGCGCGCGTCGGTGGAGAGCTACTCCATCAAGAAGGTCGAGGCGCTCTACGGCTTCGAGCGCCAGGCCGACGTCTCGGGCGGCAATGAATCGACCGTGGTGTTCGAGCAGTGGTTGGAGTGCGGGGACCCGGCATTGCTCGAGGCGATCGCCCAATATAACGAGGACGATTGTCGGTCGACGGTTGCGCTGCATGAGTGGCTCCTCGCGCGCAGGCCGGCGGGGCTGCCGTGGCGGCCCGATCCGGAGAAGCGAGAACTCGCCGAGGACGCCGCCGTGGCGCTGGCCGAGCGTGATCGGGTCAAGGCTGCATTGCTCAAGCGCTCGGGCGCCGAGGGCGATTCGTGGTGGCTGCTGGCACAACTCCTGGACTACCACCGTCGCGAGGCGAAGCCGCAGTGGTGGGACTGGTTCCGGCAGCTGGAACTCGGTGACGACGAGATCGTCGAGGACACGAGCGCGCTCGGCGGTCTCGAGCTCACGGGTGCCCCGGTTACGGAGAAGCGATCGCTCGTCTACGAGCTCTCATTCCCGGAGCAGGATCACAAGATCCGGGACGAAGCCGTCGATCCGGCGACGCAGAAGACGTATCGCGTGACGGTGGACGACGAATACGGCGTGGTGAAGCTCTGGCGCGGTGCAGGGCGTGCCGGCGAGCCGCTCCCCCGAGCCCTGATCCCGCCGCAACCGCTTGACGATCGAGAGCAACGCGGAGCCGTGCTTCGGTTCGCCAAATCGTACCTCGGCGGCGATCGCCGCTACACCGGCACTGCGTCGGTACTCGAGCGCGCCAAGCCGAACGCCGACCTCAGGTTGCCCCCTCCGCAGGCGGCGCTCACGCTTGACCACTCCTACCTGCTGGTGCAGGGCCCCCCGGGGGCCGGTAAGACGTGGCAGGGCGCGAAGACCGCGATCGAGATAATGCGTGCGGGCCATCGCATCGGAGTGGCGTCGCTGAGCCACAAGGCAATCAACAAGCTCCTCGCCGAGATCGAGCGCGAGGCCGCGGAGCAGGGGTTCGCCTTCCGCGGCCGCAAGAAGCATTCGAACTCGGACCAAGCCCACGCTGGGCCGTTCATCGACTCGTCGGACGAGTGGCGCGACCTCCTGGACCCTGGGCTCCAACTTCTTGCCGGTACGTCGTGGCTTTTCGCGCGCCAGGACTTCGACCTGAACCTGGACACGCTTTTCATCGACGAAGCAGGGCAGCTCGCGCTGGCAGACCTGGTCGCGTGTGGCCTCGCGGCGCGGAACCTCGTCCTGCTTGGGGACCCCAACCAGCTGCCGCAGGTATCGCAGGGAGCGCATCCCGACGCGGCGAAGGTGTCAGGCCTGCAGCACCTCTTGGGCGAGCACAAGACGGTTCCCGCTGACCGCGGCATCTTTCTGGCTGAGACGTGGCGGCTCCGCCCCGAGTTGTGCGCATTCACCTCCGAGGCCTACTACGAGGGCCGCCTCAGCGCGGCGGAGCCTTGCAAGCGACGGACACTGGCAGTGGGAAACGGGCCCTCGGCGCTGCCGATCTTCCACGAAGGCCGCAGCCAGTCGTCGTGGGAAGAAGCCGGCGCGATTGCAGCCGAGGTCAGGCGCCTTCTCGGCACTCCGTTTACCGACGCGAAGGGAACGACGCGGCCGCTCGGCCCGGCCGACATCCTGGTGGTCGCGCCCTACAACGCCCAGGTCCGTGCGTTGCTAGCGAAGGTCCCTGCGGGCGTGCGGGTCGGCACGGTTGACAAATTCCAGGGGCAGGAAGCCCCGATCGTGTTCGTCTCGTTCGCGAGCTCGAGCGGAGGCGACGCGCCGCGCGGAATCCAGTTCGCGTTTGACCGCCACCGGGTCAACGTGGCCACGTCGCGCGCCCAGTGTCGGGCGGTGCTGGTGTACGCGCCGCGACTGCTGGACGCCGAGTGCAGGAGCACGGAGCAGTTGCGTTTGGTTAACGCGGTTTGCCGATTCGTCGAGATGGCTCGCGCGTAGACTCGCACCCACCCCCCCATCCGGCAGTTAGGGCATCGATCCAATCCGTCGCGCGAGGCGGCGTTCAGATCCGTGCCGCCCGCGATCCGACCGATGCCTTGGCGAGCTCAAGCACGACTTCATTCGTGCGAGCAATCGCCGGTGGCGGACATACAAACGCAATACTTACAACGATTTGGAGGCGGCACCCGGATTCGAACCGGGGAATAAGGGTTTTGCAGACCCTCGCCTTACCACTTGGCTATGCCGCCATCCACGTTAAGTGCTCGCGCGGAGCGTGTCGGACGCGCGGGCGGGCAGGGAGAGTAACCCCGGCGGACTGGGGGCGTCAAAGCTCCGCGCGCGAACGCGCCGCGGTCATGGCGACGCGGGCGTGCTCGTCCGGAGCGATCTCACGCCGTGATCGTGCCCGCGCTCACGGCCCACGCCGCTGGTGCACCGCCGCGAACCCTCCGTGTGGGCCGCGCGCGGTGGCGGGCGTGGCGGCCCGCCTCGCGGCGGCCTATGCTGCGCCGAGACACATCACCCGCGGCGTCCGCCCGACGCCGAACCACGAGGAAGGAACCCTCCGATGCTCCGATCGAACACCGTCCGGCGCGTACGCGCGCTGGTTTCGCTCCCGCTCCTGCTGGCGATCGCCCTGCTCGCCGGCTGCCGCGCCGGTGGCCCCGCCGCGGAGGCTCCGGCGGGCCCGTGGGGTGGCGCGCGCCTCGTTCAGCCCGCCGAACTCGCCGCGCAGCTGGCGGATTCCGCGGCGGCGAAGCCCCTTCTGCTGCACGTCGGCGTCGCGGCGCTCTACCGCCAGGGCGCGATTCCGAACTCGCGCTACGTCGGACCCGCTTCGGAAGCGCGGGGCATTGACGCGATGCTCGCGGCGGTCAAGGACGAACCGAAGGACCGGGACATCGTCATCTACTGCGGCTGCTGCCCCGCGGTGCACTGCCCGAACATGAAGGCGGCTTTCGCGGCGATGCGCGAGGCCGGCTTCACGAACGTGAAGGCGCTGTGGATCGAGCAGGACTTCGAGCGCGACTGGGCGAGCCATGGTTATCCGACGGAGAAGCCGGCTTCGTAGCTCGCGCACCACGCCGCGGGCGTGAACTCGCGCGGCCCGGCCCCGCAAGCGTGGAGCCGGGCCGCGCGGCTTACTTCACGCGGATCGCCCGCCGCACGACGCGCTGGTTGCGGGACTCGGCCGAGAAGAAGTAGAGCCCGCTCGGCACGGACCGGCCCTGCGCGTCGCGACCGTCCCACAGGCGGGAGAAGCGGCCCGCGGGCAGGTCGCCGTCCTCGAGCAGACGGACCAGCCGGCCGGCGCTGTCGTGGATCGCGACCCGGACCCGGTCGGCGCGCGGCACGTCGAACTGGATCAGCGTCGTGGACTCGAACGGGTTCGGCACGTTGGGCGCGAGCGCGAGCCCGGCCGTGGGCCCCGAGGTCGTGCCCCGGTCGAGCGTCAGGCGCTGCAGCACGCGCTCGCCGCTTTCGGTGACCTCGGTCAGTTCGTAGGTCAGCGACGGCGCGTCGCCCGGCGCGCCGTCCACCAGTTCGTGATCGCCCGAGCCGGAGATCGGCGCGTCGTTGAGCCGGGTGCGTTCGACCCCGTCGGCCGCGAGCCGGTAGAGGTTCGTGGACACCGTGGCGCCGTCCGCCGACAGCTCCCACTCGATCCGCACCGCGCCGCCCGACAGCGCGACGGCCTGGAAACGCGTCACCAGCGTGGCCGTGGGCCCCATGGGGCTGAGCGCCATGAGCGCGTACGAGGACATGTGCACGTCGTTGCGCGCCGCCTTCGACGTGCCGCCGCCGGCGTAGTTGCCGGCCCCGGTGATGGACGCGTCGGCGAGATTCATGAGGAAGCCGGTCGAGTCCCACGCCGCGAAGCCGTTGAAGGCGTAGAGCGCGTAGCCGGTCGAGCCGTCGCCGTTGACGTTGCCCGTCATCGTCGTGCGCGCGGGCATCGTCGAGGCGTACACGACGTCGCGGAACGCCGCGGCGAAGCTCTTCATGTTCACGGGGTCGGAATAGAACGGCATGCCCTCGAGGTTCATCTCGAGGACCGCCCGCATGTAGTAGTTGGCGTAGTTGACGGGCTGCCAGTTGACGGAGCTCGGGGCCGTCTCCTTCGTCCAGCGGAACGCCTGCGGCCGCGCCGGGTTCACATGATTGGCGCCGCTCAGCTCGGCGACGATCTGGTTTTCGCGGTCGCGGTAGAAGGTGTTGCCCGTCAGCTTCCACAGGTAGTGCGCGAGCCGCCAGTTCGCCGAGCGCGGTTCGGTGTCGGGCTTGTAGAACGCCGCGTACGGCGTGTTCCAGGCGGTCAGCGGGTTGCCGCCGGCGCGCGCGTACCACTTGGCGAGGAACTGCGTCTCGAGCCAGTTGCGCCAGAAGTCGGCCGCGACGCCGTAGCGCGGGTCGAGGTCGCGGTTCGCGTTCAGCGCCCACGCCCACAGCGCGACGTTGCCCGAGCAGATGGACTCGTCGAGCCAGTTGATGTCCTTGCCGTAGTAGGTGGCGTTCGACGGGTCAATGAGCCACAGCCAGCTCGTGTAGCCGTCCGTCGTGCCGTCGAGCCAGGCGTCGCGCAGCGAGCCACGCGCCATCTCGGTCAGGTCGTAGACGCGGTCGAGGAACTGCACCTCGCCGGTCGCCCGGTAGGCCATGATGAGCGATTCGACGTAGTCGCCGCCGCCGCGCCCGAGGTCGTAGGCGTCGCCGGTGGTCATCATGTTGTTGGCGAGCACTTCGCTGCCGGTCATCGCGGCGAGCAGCCGGTCGTGCCACACCTGCTCCTGCGGCGTCAGCGCGGCGGGCGACGCGGGGCGCGGATGCCAGGGCAGCGGACCGCGCTCCCGGGCGGAGGCGGCGGGCGGAATCAGCAGAACGGACGGGAGCAGCGCGAGCCAGGCGAGCAGGCCCGTGCGCAGGGAGGCGCGACGCATGAAACCTCCGACGTCACCTCGATGTGGGGCTCGAGAAGCGACGAAACGATCTGGGTGGACGGAGTGCGAGCCCTGCCTGTGGGGTGGCGTGCTCTGTGGCCCACCCTACCCCATCGAGGGTCCGCCGGGTCAAGGCGATCATCGGCAACCCGGCGCCACGGCCACAGCGTTCTTCGCGTTCCGATGGGCCCGGATTCGGAACGGCGGGTGCTTCGGCCCGCGGCATTGCATTCCGCAGCCCGGCTCGCGGCCGTCCCGGATCCACCCGGTTCGTCGCCGCGGGCGCCGCCTACATCTTGCGGCGGCGGCGGTCGGGAGCGTTGCGCTGCGGGCGGCGGCCGTGCTCGACGGCGGCGGGTCCGGGTGTGCCGGCGCGGCTGATGCCGGGCAGCGGCGGACCTGTGGCGGCGCCGCGCGGGCCGCGGTCGTCGGCGGGTCCGCGCCGGGAGCGGTCCTGTCCGTCGCGACCACCGCCCTCGAAGCGGCGCCCGCCCTGCGGAGGGACCGCCGACATCGGCTTGCGGTAGTCGAAGTCGGGTAGCGTCACGCGTGGGATCGAGCGGCCGAGGAACTTCTCGATCGCCACGACGTCGGCCTTTTCCTCCGGGCTCATCAGCGTGAAGGCGTCGCCCACCGCCTGCACCCGGCCGGTGCGGCCGATGCGGTGAACGTAGTCCTCGGGACCGTGCGGGACGTCGAAGTTGATGACGTGCGAGATGTCGTCCACGTCAATGCCGCGCGAGGCGATGTCGGTCGCGACCAGGATCGCGATCCGCCCGCGCTTGAGGTCCGACAGGGCCCGTTCGCGCTGGCTCTGGGTCCGGTCGCCGTGCAGGGCGGCGACGCTGTGGCCGCGGGCCTTGAGCTGGCGCGCCAGCCGGTCGGCGCCGTGCTTGGTGCGCGTGAAGACGATGGCGCTGCCCACGTCCGAGGTGGTCAGCATCTGGTCGAGCAGGTCGAGCTTGAGATGGCGAGGGACCGGGTAGATCGCCTGCGTGATGCCCGCCGCCGGCCGCGAGGGCGGCGCGAGATCCACGCGCTGGGGATTGCGCAGCGCCTCGCTCGCGACCTTGTTGAGGTCGGGCGGCATGGTGGCGCTGAACATGAGCGTCTGGCGCTTCTCGGGCAGCAGCCGGAGGATGCGCCGCAGGTCCGGCGCGAAGCCCATGTCCACCATGCGATCGGCCTCGTCGAGCACCAGCATCTCGATGTCCTCGAACGTCACGCTCTGGCGGCCGTGCAGATCGAGCAGCCGGCCTGGCGTCGCGACCAGCAGGTCCACGCCCTCGTGCCGCAGCATGCGCTCCTGCGGCCCGATCGGCACGCCGCCATAGACGACGCCGACGCGGACGCGCGTGTAGCGCGCGTAGTCGCGGGCGTTCGTCTCGACCTGGGCCGCCAGCTCGCGCGTCGGCACGAGCACGAGCGCGCGCAGCGCCTGGTAGCCCTCGAGGAGCCTGGCGAGGATCGGCAGCACGAACGCCGCCGTCTTGCCGGTGCCGGTCTGGGCCGCGCCGATCAGGTCGTGGCCTTCGAGGATGAGCGGAATGGCGCGCTGCTGGATGGGCGTTGGGGCGGTGTAGCCGGCGGCGCGCACGCCCTTGACCAGGGGCGCGGGCAGGCCGAGACGTGCGAAGGGCACCGGGAGTCCTCGTGCGGGGTGGGCGTGCGAAGCGAGCGGGCGCCACCATACCCGAAGCGCCGGCGTTCATCGAACCGGCCCAAGGCCCGCGCCACCGGGACCGGCGGCGTGGCCGGGGCCCGAAGCCCCTCCCTCGATCGGCACGCGCGGAACCGGCAAGGCCCCCGGGAGGCGGCCCGGCCATGAAACACGCGCGCGATATGACCGCCGTCATACCGGCCCGCCGCCGCACGACCGAACTTCCCTCCCGATGACGGCCGAACGGTTCCGTGGTGGAGCCGCCCGAGACCGCCGGGAGGTCGCGATGGACGAGTCGAAACCCGCTCGCGGGACGGAAGAGAAGGTTCCGCTCGGTCAGCGGCTTTATGACCGGCCGTTCCTGCTTCTGATCCTGGGCATCGTCGTGATGCTCGCGTTCTACACGCTCTGGGGACTGGTCGAAATCCTGTCACTCAAGCAGGCGCCGCTGCCATGAACCCCGAGGAGGGATCCCGTGTCCGCGCATGAATTCCATTCCGCGCTGGTTCCGCCCCAGGGCATCTGGTGGCTGCCGGCGCACCGCCAGGAAAAGACCTGGGTGGCGATCGCCTTCATCTGGTGTCTCGTGCTGTTCGCGATGATGCCGCTCTGGCACTTCCGCGGCGGACAGAACCCGTCCGGCATCCGCTACCGCGTCACGCCGGAGGCCTACGTCGCCCGCGTCGACCGCTTCGTCGAGGAATACCAGGTCGGTGAGGAGAGCGGCATTCCGGTCGTCGCGCCCCCTCCCGGCGCCGACGTCTACCTGCTCGGCCGAATGTGGCAGTGGTACCCGGTGCTGAAGCTCAAGAAGGGCGTGCAGTACACGCTGCACCTGTCGTCCTCCGACCTGAATCACGGCTTCAGCCTCTATCCCGTCAACCTCAACTTCCAGGTCGTGCCCGGCTACGACTACGGGCTGCGGGTCGTGCCCAATCGCTCGGGCGATTTCCGGATCATCTGCAACGAGTTCTGCGGCATCGGCCACCACCTGATGGTCGGCAAGGTCCTCGTCGAGGACTGAAAGGAGGAACCATGAGTGCGATCGAAACATTCGCCGAACGGTTCCGCACCTGTCCGGTGACGGGACTGAAGGTCAATCGGGACTCGGAACTGCTCATCCGCGCCAACGCCGTCGTGGCGGTGGTCGCGATGCTGGTGGGCGCGCTGGCCGCGATCGGCCTGGTGCTCACGCGCTGGCAGGCCATCCACCTTCTGCCCGCGGAGATGTACTACCGCTTCCTGACCGCCCACGGCCTCAACATGCTGATCTTCTGGATCCTTTTCTTCGAGATGGCCGTGCTCTACTTCGCCGGTCCGGTGGTGCTGGGTTGCCGGCAGCCCGCGCCGAAGCTGGCCTGGGCCGCGTTCGGGCTGATGGTCGTGGGCGCGGGCATCGTGGACGCGACGGTCTTCATGGGCCAGGCCGACGTGCTGTTCACGTCCTACCCGCCCTTGCGGGCGACACCGAACTACTACCTGGGCGTGATCCTGTTCGCGGTCGGGGCGCTGATCGCCGTCTCGCTGTTCTTCGCCTCGCTGGTGGTGGCGAAACGCGAGAAGACGTACACGGGCTCGATGCCGCTCGTGACCTTCGGCGGGCTGACGGCGGCCGTGATCGCGGTCATCACGCTGCTCCACGGCGCGGCCGTCTACATTCCGACCTGGCTGTGGTCCATGAACGTCGGCAACATCGATCCCGAGGTCTACCGCATGGTGTGGTGGGGGCTCGGGCACTCGTCGCAGCAGATCAACGTCGCCGCGATGGTCTCGGTCTGGTACCTGCTGGGCGGCCTGACCGTCGGCGGCGTGGTCGTGAACGAGAAGGTGAGCCGGACCGCGTTCGTGCTGTACGTGCTCTTCATCTCGATGGCCTCCGCGCACCACCTGCTCGTGGACCCCGGGGTGGGGCCGGCGTGGAAGATCTGGAACACCAGTTACGCGATGTACCTGGCGGTGCTCGCGAGCATGATCCACGGCTTCACGGTCCCGGCCGGCATCGAGGCCGGGCAGCGCCTGCGCGGTTACACGAACGGCATGTTCGAATGGCTGCGCAAGGCGCCGTGGGACGATCCGGGGTTCTCGGGCATGTGGCTTTCGCTGGTGATCTTCGGCTTCCTCGGCGGCATCACGGGCGTCACCATCGGCACCGAGCAGATCAACATCCTCGTCCACAACACGCTGCGCGTGACCGGCCACTTCCACGCGACCGTGGTCGGAGGCACGACGCTGGCCTTCATGGCCGTCACCTACTACGTGCTGCCGCTGATCTTCCGGCGTCGCGTCGCGTTCTGGCCGATGGCGAAGATCCAGCCGTACGTGTTCGGCGCCGGCCTCACCGCCATGGCCATGGGCATGATCTTCATGGGCATCCTCGGCATTCCGCGCCGCCACTGGGACTCGTCGTTCGCGGGCGCGCCGTTCCCGGTCGAGATCCACCCGGCGTCCGAGCTGGTGCAGGTGCTGTTCGGCATCGGCGGCCTGCTGGCCGCCACCGGCGCGCTCATGTTCATCGCCATCGCCGTGACCACGGTGTTCTTCGGCAAGCCGGTGACGGCCGAAGCCATCGCCGCGGGCGCCTCTGGGCTGCCCTCGGGCGTCCTGCGGCTGCCGGCGCAGTCGCACACCGGTCCGCTCGCGGACCAGGTCCACCAGCAGGGAGTGAAGGGCACGCTCGTGCTCGTCGGGGTATTCTTCGCCTGCTTCGTCCTCTACTACTTCACGAACTGGAAGATGCTGTCGTTCCTCTGGAAGGTGGGCTGATGGCCGTGATTCCGGGTGTGGCTCCCGGGGGAGCGCCGCGCGCGGGCGCGGCGCTCCTGCTGCTGTGGGCGCTCGCCGTCGTCTCGTGGTGGGGCTTCGCGTTCTGGCCGGTGCCGGCCGGCGACACCTCGTGGCTTTCGGCCGCGCAGTCGGCGTGCTTCGGCTCGCTGCCGGGCGGCCCCCCGGCCGTGCAGGGATGGATGATGCTCGTTCCCGCCCCGCTGCTGATGCTGGCGGCGATCGGCGCCGCCTTCCACGGCGAGCTCAGGACCGCCCTGCCGCGGCTCGCCCGTTCGCCGCTCGCCCATGGCGTCGCGGCGGCGTTCGTCCTCGTCTTCATGGTCGAGGTGCGCTGGGCGGCCGGTCGCATCCGCGAGCAGCGCCGGGTGGCGACCGTGTCGTTCGCGCCCGAGGAGCGCGGGCCGCTGCCGGACAACTGGCCGCGCTCGAGCGACCCCGTGCCGGCGTTCACGCTCGTGGACCAGCATGGCGGGGCCTTCGGCGCGGCGGACCTTCGCGGCCGGCCGACCGTGCTGAGCTTCGCGTTCGCGAACTGCCAGACCGTCTGCCCGGTGCTCGTCGCGAACCTCGGCCGGGCCGCCCGCGAACTGGGCCCCGGCGGCGCGCGCATCGCGCTGGTCACGCTCGATCCGTGGCGTGACACGCCGGGCGCGCTGCCCGCGCTCGCGTCCCGCTGGTCGCTCCCCGAGGACGGCCGGCTGCTCTCCGGCGATCCCGACGCGGTCTGCCGGCTGCTCGATACGCTCCGGGTCGCGCATGAGCGCGATCTGAAGAGCGGCGACGTCTCGCATGCGCCGATCGTCATGATCCTCGACGCCGAAGGGCGGATCGCCTACCGGTTCAACAACCCCACTCCCGAGTGGATCGTCGAGGGCGTGCGCCGCGTGCGGGGCCGGTCGTGAAAGCGGTTCTCCCGGACGAGGCCCCGTCCGTCGAGACGCCGCCGTCGCGGGCGCTTCCGCTCGGCCACCCCGACGCGCTCGAGCGAGAGACGGCGCCCGCGGCCGCGAAGCCCCTCCAGGCCGCGCTCGCCGCGCTCGACTCGCTGTTCGACCGCGCCTACGGCTCGCGCTGGAATCCGCTGCACCAGAGCGGGCCGCTGGTCATCGCGCTGATGCTGGTCGTGATCGCCACCGGGGTATACCTGCTGCTCGTCTACCGGATCGGCGCGCCCTACGAATCCATGCAGCGCATCCAGGCCCAGGTCTGGGCGGGCCGCTGGCTGCGCGCCCTGCACCGCTACGCCTCCGACGCCGCGGTCGCGTGCATCGCGCTGCACGCGCTGCGCATGTTCGCGGAGGGCCGCACGTGGGGCCCGCGCGTGCTGGCGTGGGTCACGGGCCTGCTGCTGACCGGGGCGACGCTCGTGGTCGGCTGGACCGGGTACGTGCTCGTCTGGGACATGCACGGTCTGATCCTCGGCGCCGCCGGCGCGCGGTTGTTCGACTCGCTGGGCCTGCTCGCGACGCCCATCGGCCGCATCTTCGGCGGCGCCGCCGCCGCGCCCTCGTCGTTCTTCTTCCTCAATCTGTTCGTCCACATGTCGCTGCCGCTCGGCATGACGCTGCTGGTCTGGATCCACACGCTGCGCCTCGCGCGCGGACGCTGGCTGCCCGAAACGCGCGTCTGGGTGCCGGTCGCCCTCGCCTTCACCGTGCTTTCCTTCGCCGTTCCGGTCGCGCTCGGTCCGGCGGCCGACGGACTCCGGCTCGGCGACCGGGCCACGTACGACGTCTTCTACACCGCCTGGGTCCCGATCGCCGCGCGGCTCGCGCCGCCCGCCGCCTGGGCCGCCTCGTTCGCGCTCGCCCTGCTGCCGCTGTCGGTGCCGCTGTGGTGGCGGCCGAGGCGCGATCGCCGCCGCGAGACGGCGCTCCACAACCCGGCGGCGTGCACCGGCTGCGGCCAGTGCGCGATCGACTGCCCCTTCGAAGCCATCGCCATGGGACCGAACCCGACCGGACGCGGCTCGGAGACCATCGCCATCGTGAACTCCGCACGCTGCGTCGCCTGCGGGCTGTGCTCGGGCTCGTGCGACCAGCTCGCCATCGGTCCGCCCGGCCGCGACGGGCACGCGCAGGTCCGGGCCGTGAAGGCGGTCAACGCCGCCGCCGATCCCGGCGGCTTCGCGCTCGTTCATTGCAGCCACGACGGCGTCGGCGAAGCGCTCGCCGGGCGCGCGCGCGCCGCGGGGCACCGGGTCGCCTGCGTCGAGGTGGACTGCGCGGGTTCGTTGCACTCGCTCGCGGTCTCGCAGCTCAGCGATCGCCACCGCGGCGTGTTCGTGCTCGGCTGCCCGCCGCATCGCTGCCGCTCGCGCGAGGGCACGGGACTGGCGCTCGAGCGTCTGCTGCTCGGCCGGCATCCCGAGCTCAAGACGCCGCTCGACCCCACGCGCGTGCGCTTCACGGCCGGGGCCTCGGCGGATCTCGACTGGCTGGCGGGCGAGTTCGAGCTGTTCGCACGCGCAGCCGGCGCGCGAGCGGTTTCGCGCCGCTCGTTCGCGCCGGGTGTTCGCGGCGCCGCCGGTGCGATCCTCGCCACGCTGCTGGGGCTCGCCGCCCTGGCGGCCACCGCGACACTGTCGCAGTGGTCCGCGGGCGCGACTCCGCCGCAGGGAGCCGTGCGCCTGGCGTGGCGGCTGCCGGGCCAGTCGTGGCTCGACTGCCGGGAACTTTCGGCCGACGAGATCGCGCGCATGCCCGCGCACATGCGGCGGACGCAGGACTGCCGCACCGTCTACCTGCGCTATCGCCTGCGCGCCTGGCTGGACGGCAGGCTCGTCACCGAGCGCGAGGTCGCGCCGCTGGGAGCGCGCGGCGACCGCCCGCTGTTCGTCGAGCAGGACCTGCCTGCCGGGCCCGGCAGGCACGCGGTCCGCGTCGAGTTCACGCCCGTTCACGACCCCAGGGGCGTCGGGCTCGTCCTGTCGTTCGCCGACTCGCTCCTCGTCGAGGCGGGTCGCGCACGGCTCGTCGGCTTCGACACCGACACGCGAACGCTGCGCGCCGACTGACCTGTACCGGCGTTTTCCCGGCCCTCCCGGCGGCCCCCGCGAGCAGGGCGGCGGTCCCGCCGCCTGCCGGACTCAGCCCGTCGCGCTCTCGGCGCTCGCCGCCGCGAGCCGCAGGCGCTCGAACTTGAGTTGCGCCGCCGTCGCGACCAGCTCGACCGCCTGCTCGGGGGAGAACTCGGCGCTGTTGATCACCAGGTCGTAGCCGTCGGCGTCCGTGACCTCGCGCCCGAGGACCTTGCGCACGAACTCGGCCCGCTCGCGATCCCGGGCCTCCATCTCCTGCTCGGCCTGCTGGCTCGTGAGCTGCGCGAACTGAACCAGCGTCTGGATCCGCTGCTCGCGCGGCGCGACGATACGCACGTGCAGCCCCGCGTCGGCGCCGACGATGAAGTTCGATCCCCGCCCGACGACGACCACGCCTCCGAGCGACGCCGTCGAGCGGATGATCTCGAGCAGGAAGCGCACGTAGTCGTTCGAGTCGGTGTAGCGCTGCGCGACCATCGCGTCGCACCAGATCGCCAGCTGCGACTTCACGTGCTGGTCGAGCGACTCGACGATGCTGCGGCGCAGGTGCGCCGAGGCGCAGATGCGGTCAATGACGTCGCGGTGCAGCAGCGTGTAGTTGAAGCGCTGCGCGATCAGTTCGGCGACGCGGCTGCCGCCGCTGCCGTGCTCGCGCGAGACCGTGATCACCGGGTGGACCGGCGGACCGGCCCCCTGTCCCGCTGGCTGCGCCTCGCGGAGGTTCTTCTCCATCTCCCAGAGACGAATCTGGCGGTCGATGATGGCCTGCACGGACGGCATCGCGCTCCTCCCCGAAGTCGCCGTGTCCACACCGGGCACGCCGAGCGGCGCTGGATCGGACCCGTGCGGATCTTGCGGAGGCTTCTCCAGACCCAATTGGGCGACCGCGTTCCGCCCGCGTCAAGCCCCGGCTGTGCATGAATCGTCACCCACCTTCCGGGCATGTCCGGCCGGAGTCCCGGAGGTGCAAGGAACACGGGCCGGGTCTTCGCGGCCGCGGCGCGGCACCGGCCGCGGGCCTGCGGGCGCCCGCATGCTCGGCGGGGGCCCGCCGCTCAGCGCCCCCGGGCCACAGGGACCGCGACTTCGATCGCGCCCCGGAGCTTCGAATCCGCCGGGCGCAGGCGCAGGTCGAGCAACGTGTCCGCCACCTGCGGAACGCGGATCGAGACCGAGTTCGAGCCACGGCCACCGGTATGTCCGAGCAGCGTCGTCCATGCCCGCCCGTCCGCGGAGTACTCGAGCGCGGCGGGAGTCTCCCCTCGCCAGGCCACGACCGCCCGCTCTCCGCCGCGCCACCGTTCGTCGGGCCGCGGTCTCGAGAGCACGAAGCGATGAAAACTCGCCAGGAAGGTGCCACCCCTCCACTGGCTCGAGTTCGACGGCTCGCCCACGAGCACGTCGGGGAAGCCGTCGTCGTCGAGGTCCCCGGCGCCGGCGATCGCCGTGCCGAATCGCGCTCCGACACCCGGACCGGGCAGCCGCGCGAGCGGCGCGGTGTCGAGTTGCGGCCCGCCCGCGTACAGGTAGATCGCGCCGGAGGTGGGCCCGCCGACGTCGCTCCACCACGCCGCGATCGCCAGGTCCGCGCGACCATCGCCGTTCACGTCGCCGACGTTCGTGGCCCAGCGACCGAAACCATCGCCTTCGCGTTCCCCCCGATAGGTGCGCGCCGGCACGTCGGACGGTGCGCTCGCACCGCGAAACAGCAACGCGGTGCCCGAGGCGTGCTCGAAGCCGTCGCCGCGCTCGTTGGCGACCAGCAGGTCGTCGAAGCCGTCGCCGTCGAGGTCTCCCACGTAGTGCGGGGCGCCGAGCTGCTGCCAGGGTCCCAGGCCGCGCAGCACGAGCGCCGGCGTGGTGACGGGAGCGCGGCCCCCGAAAAAGACGTAACCGCGTCCGGCGCGCAACCCGTCGCTGCTCTCCCACGGCGCGCTGACGGCGAGGTCGGCGATGCCGTCGCCGTTCAGGTCCCCTCCCAGGTCCACGGCATTTCCGAACTGCGCGTCGGGCGCGTCGCTGCCGAGCGTCACGTCCGGCGAATCGTGCATCCGCGGGCCGCCGAAGTAGACGTACACGCGTCCGGCGGGCGTGCGGCCCGCGTTCGCGTCGCCGCACGCGCCCACGGCCAGGTCGGCGACGCCGTCGCCGTTGAAGTCGCCGCAGGAGAGCGAGAAGCCGAACTGCGCGCCGGCGTGCGCCACCTGAAGCGTGCGGTGGCGGGCCGAGTCGAACGGCGCGCCGCCATAGTAAATGAGCACGCGTCCGCCTCCGGGAGACGCGCCGGACCAGTTCGACGCGCCCACGGCGAGGTCGGGCCGGCCATCGCCATTCAGGTCCGCGGCGGCGAGCGCACCGCCGAACATCGCCGAGGTCTGCCGGCCCGCCAGCGCCAGCGAGCGTGGGAATCCGCCATGGCCGTCGCCGAAAAGCACGTGGACCCGTCCGGCTCCGCCCTCGAACGGGGCGCCGGTGGCGAGGTCCGCGTGGCCGTCGCCGTCCAGGTCTCCGATACGAACCGACGACATTCCGATCCACTGGCCCGACTCGGTCTCGCGCACGAGCGGCGAGAGAACGTGCGGCAGCGGACGGGCGGCCGAAGCGAAATGGAATCGGGGCGCGAGCCGATCGCGGACCTGCAGGAAGGCCGCCGCCGCGACCAGCGTGATCAGCACGCCCGCCACGAGCCCTGTCGCGAACCGCCACCGTGCGGTGCCGTCCGCGCCCGGTCCCGCTGCGGCCGGCGCCAGCACCGAGATCAACGCGCGCTCCATTTCTGCCGCGCCGGGGAACCGCCGGCCGGCGTCGCGCTCGAGCGCGCGCTCGATGACCTGCAGCAGCCCCGAAGGCAGGTCCGGCCGCAGGCTCCGCAGCGGCGTCAGCTCGCCGCGCGCCAGCTTCGCGCGCAGCGCGTCCGTACTCGTCGCCTCCACCGGAAAGCGGCCCGTGAGCAGGCGGTAGAGCACGACGCCGAGCGAGTACAGATCGCCCGCGACGCTCGATTCGCCGCCCGCGAGCCGCTCGGGAGCCGCGAACATCGGCGTGCCGGCGGACCCGGCGCCCCGCTCGTCCGCGTCCGAAGCGGCGCCGAAATCCATGAGAACGACCCTGCCGGATCCGGCCAGCCGGCCGTGCCCGGCGGGGACGCCTTCACGCATCACGTTCCGGGTCTTGACGTCGCCGTGCACCAGCCCGGCGGCGTGCACCGCGGCGAGCGCGGCGCACACCTGGATGCCGATGGCGGCCGTCTCGGCGGCGCCGCAGGGACCCTCGGCCAGCAGGCGTTGCTCGAGCGTGCGGCCCTGCACCAGTTCCGTCCACAGCCCGGGGCGCCCGTCGAACACGTCCGCGCCGTAAACCTGAACGACGTTCGGGTGCCGCACCTTCGCCAGCCGCTGAGCCTCCTTGAGCCAGCGCGTGCCGCCCGGCGCGTCCGCGCGCCGCAGCTTGAGCGCGACCTCGCGCGCGAGCGCGGGCTCGTAGGCGCGCCAGACCTCGGCGAACCCTCCCTCGCCGAGCTTCTCGACCGCCTCGAGCGCGCCCCAGCGAAAGACGGGCGCGTCCGGGCGCGAATCGCGCAGCCTGCGGTCGCGCCGGTGCGCCTGCGCGAGCGTTTCGAGTTCGCGAAGCTGCTCGAGCGTCTCCGACAGGTCCGCGGCCGTGTTGCGGGCGCCTTCCCAGTCCACGGGAACGTCGTCCGCAAGGCCCAGCGCCAGCTCGACCAGCCTCGGATCGGGCTCGGGCGGCGGTTCAGGAGGGTTCATGCATGACCTCGGCCAGCCGCGCGAGCGCGCGCGCGACGAACACCCGCGCCGCGTCCGCCGAAGGGCGTCCGAGCGCCTCGGCGATCTCGGGATTCGAGTAGCCCATTTCGACCTTGAGAATCACGGCCTCGCGCTGCTCCGCGGACAGCTTCGCCAGTCCCGCCTCGTAGCGCGCGAGCGTCTCGCGGCCGACCAGTTCCTCCAGCTGCGAGGGCGCGCGATCGGGAAGCGAGTCGGAGACGGGCTCGCCGGGACGGCGGGTCCCGGCGCGGCGGACCTCGTCGCGCACGAGGTTGAGCAGCACCTGCCGCAGGTAGGCGAGCAGCGCCCCCTCGCCGCGGCTCTCGAACGTGTCGAGGTGACGCAGCGCGCGGACGATCGCCACCTGCACGAGATCGTCGGTGTCGGCCAGGTCCCTCGCCCGCGGCGGCAGCCGCCGGTGCGCCCACGCCTGCAGGGGAGGCAGCACGCGCGCCACGAGACGCTCGCGCGCGCGGTCGTCGCCTCCCCGCGCCCGGTCCAGCAACCACGCCGTGGTCTCCAGCGGCGGTGTGGCTCGGGGACGCTCGTCGTCACCCGTGGGTGCGGCCATGACGCGACTCCGGATCGTGGAGGTGGAAACTGGCGGGCGGACATCTTAACCCACGGCCGAGTCCGGCCCGCCCGCGGGCGGGTGCACGCGAGCAGCCCGCTCAGCCCGCGGCCCCGCGGGCAGGGCCCGTCCTGCCCGCTTCCGCACGAACCCGGCCGCGCGCGCCGTCCTCCGGGCGAGTCGGGAACCGGTCCATGACGCATCTCCACCTCCGTGAATGCCGGAAGAGGCGTGCCGGGCGCGGCCCCACCTCCGCAACGGGTAAACGAGTCCGCGAGGCGGAACGAACGCCTGCCCGGGAACTTCGGACTCGAGCCGCCCCCCCGGCGCCGTCGCCGCGCCCGGACTCTGGCGGTTCCGCGGGCGGCCGGGCTACAGTGCGATGGACTTCACGCCGCCGGCCCGCACACGAGGATCGCGAGGCGAATGCACGACGCTCCCGACTTCCTGCGCACGCTCGCCGTCGTTCTCGGCGTCGCCGCCGTCACGACGGTGGTGTTTCAGCGCCTGCGCCAGCCGGTGGTCTTCGGCTACATGCTCGCCGGTCTGATCGTCGGCCCGCACGTGCCCGTACCGCTGGTGGCCGATTCCGCGACGGTCCACACGCTTTCCGAACTGGGCATCATCCTGCTGATGTTCGGGCTCGGCCTCGAGTTCAGCCTGCGGCGGCTGTTCGGCGCCGGATGGCGGACGCTGATCGTCGCCGTGCTGGAGAGCACCTTCATGCTCGGGCTCGGCTTCACGGCGGGCCAGGCGCTCGGGTGGAGCACCCTGCAGAGCGTCTTCGCCGGCGCGGTCATCGCCGTCTCCTCGACGATGATCATCATCAAGGCCTTCCTCGAGCAGAAGGTTCAGGGGCGGGTCGTGGAGCTGGTGTACGGCGTGCTCATCGTCGAGGATCTGCTCTCGATCCTGATGCTCGCGATCCTCGTGCCGCTCGCCGCCGGCGGTTCGTCCGCGGCGCCCGTCGGAGAGACGCTCATCCGGCTCGGCGCCTTTCTCGCCGGTCTGCTCCTGATCGGCATGCTCGTCGTGCCCCGGCTGATGCGCTTCGTCGTCCGCATGAAGCGGCCCGAGACGACACTGGTCGCGAGCATCGGCGTGTGCTTCATCTGCGCGCTGCTGGCGCGCTCGGTCGGCTATTCGGTCGCCCTCGGAGCGTTCATCGCCGGCTCCCTGGTCGAGGAGTCCGGCGAGGGCAGGGCCGTGGCGCACCTGGTCGAGCCGGTCCGGGACCTGTTCACGGCGGTGTTCTTCGTCTCGGTCGGCATGCTCATCGAGCCCCGGCTGATCGCCGAGCACTGGACCACGGTCGCGGTCTTCACGTTGCTCGTCGTGTTCGGCAAGGTGGGCGCCGTCACCGTCAGCGCGTTCCTGACCGGCGCGGGAATCCGCACGGCGTTGCAGGCGGGCATGAGCCTCGCGCAGATCGGCGAGTTCTCGTTCATCATCGCCAGCGCCGGCTTCGCCGCGGGCGTGATGCCCGACTCCTTCTTCGCGACCATCGTCGCCGTCTCGGCCGTGACCACCCTGCTGTCCCCGTGGCTCATTCGCGTCGCCCGGCCGGTCGCGGCCGCCGTGGACCGCAACCTGCCGCGCCCGTTGCAGACGTTCGTGACGCTGCACGGCACCTGGATCGAGAGCCTTTCGCAACGCCCCGAGACCTCGGCCGAGCGCGCGCGCATACGGCGCACGTTGCGGGTGCTCGCCACGGACGCGCTGGTGATCGTCGCGCTGGCGATCGCCACCGCCGAGCTCGGCCCGGGTGCGGCGTCCGGGCTGGACGCACGCACCGGCCTTGCGCCCGGCCACGCGCGCGCGCTGGTGGTCGGCGGCGCGGCGCTGCTGGCGCTGCCGTTCCTCGCCGGCATCTTCCGCACCGGCCGGACGCTCGGCCAGGAGCTTTCGCGCCGCGCTTTCCCGGACCCGGATCCCGGCCGGCTCGACCGCGCCGCTGCCCCGCGGCGCGGCATGATCGTCGCGGTCCAGCTCACCACCGTGCTCGTGGTCGGCGCACCGCTCGTCGCCGTGACGCAACCCTTCCTGCCGCCCTTCGCCGGGTTCGGCCTGCTCGCGGCCGTCCTGCTCGTGCTGCTCGTCCTGCTCTGGCGCTCGGCCGCGAACCTGCAGGGGCACGTGCGCGCGGCGGCCGAAGTGATGATGGACGCGCTCGGCCGCCACGCCCGCCAGCGCGGTCCCGGGGGCGCCGAGCGCACGTTGCAGCGGGCGTACGAGCTGCTTCCGGGGCTTGGCGAGCCCGTGCCGGTGCAGCTCGTCGCCGGTGACGCGGCCGTCGGTCGGGCGCTGGCGGATCTCGAGCTTCGCGGAAGGACGGCCGCGACGATCATCGCCATCTCGCGCGGCGAGGACGTCGTACTCGTGCCCGACGGCCACGAGACGCTGCGGGAAGGAGACGTGCTCGCACTGGCCGGCACGACCGACGCCATCGAGGCGGCGAGGTCGTTGCTCGCGCACGGGGCCGAGCCTGCGGACGGGCCCGCCGGCTGATTCGTCGCGTGCCTGTTGCCGAAATCCCCGCGAGACTATCCGCCGGAGCGCGCATCGAACGCGCGTCGTCACTCGCGGCGTGCGCCGACCTCGCGCACCTTGCCGAACTCCCATCCCGACAGGAGCCCCGCACATGAATCGCCGACACGTCCTCCGGACCATGGCGCTCGCCGCCGCCACGCTTCCGCTTTCGACGTCCCGCGTTCTCGCGGGCGCTACGGCGCCGGCCGCGGGCGGCGCTTCCGCGCCGCGGCCCGTGCCCGGCGGGCCGTTCACGCTGCCACCCCTGCCCTACGCCTACGACGCGCTCGAACCCGCGATCGACGCGCAGACCATGCGGATTCACCACGACCGGCATCACGCGGCCTACGTCGCCAACCTCAACAAGGCGGTCGCCGGCCGCGGGGAAGTCGAAGGCTGGTCGCTCGAGCGACTGCTGCGCGACCTCGCGCAGGTCCCCGAGGACCTTCGCGGCGCGGTGCGCAATCAGGGCGGCGGGCACGCGAACCATTCGCTCTTCTGGACGCAACTCGGGCGCGATGGCGCGCGCCGGCCGTCGGGTGAACTGGCGACGGCGATCGAGCGGGCGTTCGGCACGTTCGAGGATTTCCACTCGAAGTTCGATGCCGCCGCGGCCAGCGTCTTCGGGAGCGGCTGGGCGTGGCTCGTGGCCGATCCGGGCGGGGCGGTCCGCGTGCTGACGACCGCGAACCAGGACTCACCCCTCAGTGGCGGCGCCGTGCCCCTCCTCGGGCTCGACGTCTGGGAACACGCCTACTACCTCAAGTATCAGAACCGCAGGGCGGAATACGTGACCGCGTTCGCGTCGGTCGTGGACTGGGACGCGATCTCGGGCCGCTATCGCGAGGCGCGCAAGGGCTGAGGCCCCCGCACGCGGAGGTCGTGCTTCCCGGGCGCGTCGCCCGCGCGCGGCGCATCGGGCGCGGCGGCCATGGAGCCGGGCCGTGCGCGCTTCAGACGAGCCCCTGATCCAGCATGGCGTCCGCCACCTTGAGAAAGCCGGCGATGTTCGCGCCGTTTACGAGATTTCCCGGGGTGCCGAACTTCTCCGCCGTCTGGAAGGCGCTGGCGTGGATGCTCACCATGATCTGGTGCAGCCGGTCGTCCACCTCGGCGCGCGACCAGCCCATCCGCATGCTGTTCTGCGCCATCTCGAGCCCCGAGGTGGCCACGCCTCCCGCGTTGGCGGCCTTGGCCGGCCCGTAGAGGACGCCGGCTTCGAGGAAAACCCGCGTGGCTTCGAGCGTGCTCGGCATGTTCGCGCCCTCGGCCACCAGCAGGACGCCGTTGCGCACGAGATTCGCAGCGTCGCGCGCGTTGATCTCGTTCTGCGTCGCGCACGGAAACGCGCAGTCGGCCGGGATGCTCCACAGCGGGCTGGAGGCCGCGAGCGGGTCGGCCGGAGTGAAGGTCGCGCCCTTGAAGCGGCTCGCGTACTCCTGGATCCGTCCGCGCCGGACATTCTTCAGCTCCATCACCCACGCCAGCTTCTCGCGGTCGATTCCGTCCGGATCGTGGAGCAGCCCGTCGGAGTCCGACAGCGAAACGGGCCGGGCGCCGAGGTCGAGCAGTTTCTCGACGGTGTACTGCGACACGTTTCCGCTGCCCGAGACGAGGCACACCTTGCCCTCGAGCGATTGCCGGCGGGTCTTGATCATCTCGTCGGCGAAGTAGACCGTTCCGTAGCCCGTCGCCTCCGGGCGGATCAGCGAGCCGCCCCAGTTGACGCCCTTGCCCGTGAGCACGCCGGTGAACTCGTTCCGCAGACGCTTGTACTGGCCGAACAGGAAGCCGATCTCCCGGCCGCCGACGCCGATGTCGCCGGCCGGCACATCGGTGTCCGGGCCGATATGCCTTGCCAGCTCGGTCATGAAGCTCTGGCAGAACCGCATGACCTCGGAGTCGCTCTTGCCCTTCGGATCGAAGTCCGATCCACCCTTGCCGCCGCCCATGGGAAGCGTGGTCAGCGAGTTCTTGAACACCTGCTCGAAGGCGAGGAACTTGAGGATCCCGAGATTGACCGAGGGGTGGAAGCGCAGGCCGCCCTTGTAGGGCCCGATGGCGCTGTTCATCTCGATCCGGAACCCGCGATTCACGTGGATCTCGTTGCGGTCGTCCAGCCACGGCACCCGGAACATGACGACACGCTCCGGCTCGACGAGCCGCTCGAGGATGCGAGCGTCCCGGTACTCGCGATGACGCTCAAGCACCAGCCCCAGCGACTCGACCACTTCCCCGACGGCCTGGTGGAACTCGGGCTCGGCGGGGTTCTTGGCCCTGACGGTGGCGATGACGCTGGCGAGGTAGTCCTTCGTGGAGATGCCCCTGGGCCCGCTGCCTGCCTTCACGTCGGAAACACCCATGTCGAATCGCTCCTTTCGGGATCGATTCCAGCCAGCTGCCTCGCTTCGCGCGCGGGCCCTTCCGGGGACCGCGTCGTCCGCCCCGCGGAGACCCGGCGCGATCGGCCCCGGACGGGGCGATAGCAACGCGAGAGTGCCTGATACGAGGGCCGCCCGACAACGGATTCCCACCCGCGGCCCGGACGCCGGCGGAAGCCGGGCGGATCGGTTCCCGCACGGCGACTGGGGGGGGGCCGATCGCGGGCGGTCGCCGGGCTCCCGCACCCCCGCCTGCGGCATCCCCGAAGTTCGAGGTGAAGGTGAAAGCGGGAAGGGCCGATGAGCGACGGCGTACGGGGAACGCCCGCCCGGCGCGTTCCCGGCCGCACGCCAGCACTGGAGGCTCGCATGAGCGAGGTCAATCGGGTCGTCGCGCGTTTCCTCGACGGCACCACGCTGAAGGGAACGACCGAGGACTTCTTCCCGAACCGCCCGACGTTCCACCTGTCGGCGCTGGGGAACCCGCGCTCGCAGGAGGTCCGCTGCGCGCAACTCAAGGCCGTGTTCTTCGTCAAGGATTTCGCCGGCGACTCCGCGCGCGAGGACCTGCCCGGCTACACGCCCAGCGTCGGCCCGAGCCTCGGCAAGAAGATCGCGGTGCAGTTCAAGGATGGCGAGATCATCTGCGGCTACACGCTCTCCTATTCGACGGACCGCTCCGGTTTCTTCCTTCTGCCCGCCGACGAGGGCGGCAACAACCTGCGCGTCTACGTGCTCAAGCACGCGACCAAGAAGGTGTCGGTCGGCCCGGCCGCCGACGACCTGGCACGCCAGGAACGCCCCGACGCCGCGTAGGCGGCCCACGCATGCGACGGCCCGCGGCGAAGCAGCCGCGGGCCGCCGCGTTTGGGCCGGCGAGGCCCACCGGCTATCCTCACGCGCGAGGTTCCGCCGGTACGACCGATCTTCCGCCACCCGAGGTCCGCACATGAAGCGCATCGTCACGACATTCCTCGCCACGGCGCTGACCATGGCCTTCGCCCTCGCCGCGTTCGCCGGCGCCGAACCCGCCCGTTTCGGCGCGAGCGTCACCGCGAAGAAGCGCACCCCGGTCGCGAAGCTCGCGAGCGCTCCGCACAAGTTCGCCGGGCGAACCGTCCGCATCGAGGGCACGGTGGCCGAAGTCTGCCAGGGCCGCGGCTGCTGGGTGCGGGTCCGTGACGACAAGGGCCGGACCTTCCTCGCCAGGAGCCTCGACGAATCGGTGCTCCTGCCCCGCGACTGCGCAGGGCAGTTCGTCGTGCTGCAGGGCGTCGTGACCGCGCTCAAGCCGGCGGCCCACGCCCACGAGGAAGAGGGCGAGGGCCACGCCTGCCCGACACCCGAATACGTCGTCGCGACCCAGGGCGCGGAACTGCGGCCCTCGCCGGGGAAATGATCGTGCCGGGGCGAAGCGGGATCAGCCGGCCGGCTGGCCCTCGGGCTTGAGCCGGCCCGCCAGCTTCCGGCGCAGCTTCGCCACCTTGGGCGCGATCACGGCCGCGCAGTAGGGCTGCTCGGGGTTGCGGCGGAAGTAGCCCCGGTGCCACTCCTCCGCGAGCACGAAGTTGGTGAGCGGAACCACCTCGGTCACGATGGGCGCGGGAAAGACGCCGTCGGCGGCCAGGTCGCGGACCAGCGCTTCGGCGATGTCCCGCTGCGAATCGTCGTGCCAGAAGATCGCCGAGCGGTACTGGGTGCCGACATCAGCGCCCTGGCGATTGAGGGTCGTCGGGTCGTGGAAGGCGAAGAACACCTCGAGCAGATCGCGATAACCGAGCACCTGCGGATCAAAGGTGACCTGTGTGACCTCGGCATGGCCGGTCGCCCCGGTGCAGACTTCCTCGTAGCGAACGGGTCCCTCGCGGCCACCCGAGTAGCCCGGGACGACCGACTCGACGCCCCTCAGCCGCTCGAACACGGCCTCGAGACACCAGAAACAGCCACCCGCCAGCGTCGCCACCTCGTGCTTCGTCACGCCCGTCCCCCATTCCGTCATGCGCGGCCGAAGGAGCCGCGACTCCACCTTGCAGATGCTTTCGGGCCGGACGCGGCTGCGACAAAAAACGAGCCGCCCCCGCCGGTGGGGCGGGGGCGGCCGCTTCGTGCGCCGGAGCGCGCGAAGGAACTACTTGTACAGGCTCTTCACACGACCCCACGAGGTGTTCTGCGTCGGCACGACCTGGAGGTTGTCGTAGCAGACGTTGCTCCACGTGGCGCGCACGAACGAGCTGAAGTTGTTCGGATCGAGACGCGGCTGCACGAAGCCGCCCGCGCTCGCCGGATCGAGGATGCCCCACAGGCCGTGCGGCGGATCCTCGTTCACGTTGCCCTCGTCGAGCAGCAGCCACGGCGTGGTGTAGGTGTTGCCCTGGTAGGTGACCGAGTACTGCACCCGCCCGGGGTACGAGGCCGACGGACCGGTCGGGCCCGACGTGTAGCTCATCTCGAGGTGGATCGTCTCGCCCGCGACGTAGTGGAGCGCCGAGCCCCAGTAGTTGTGCGAGTCCGCCGGGTTGGTCCAGGTCACGAACGGCATCCGGCCGCCGAACGCCGCGATCTCACCGTCCGGGACACGGACGTTGATACGGCCGTCGGCGATGAACCACCAGGGCGCGATGTTGATGCCCGCCTCGCCGCCGTTGGCGTCGTTCGCGGTGATCACCAGGTCGGCGCAGAAGTGGAAGTTCGAGTTGTTGTGGAAGACAGCCGGCGTCGCGCCCCCGTCTTCCGAGAACCGCCACACGTGCAGGTTCGCGAAGCCGGAGCACGGCAGCACCGAATCGTCGATGTAGAACGACGACGGGTAGCTGCCGCCCGTCGTCACCGTGGACGCGGGGCAGTCGTTGAAGATGCGGAGGGTGTAATTGACGCCGTTGGGATTCGGCGTCTGCGCCTGGGCGACCGAAGCGATCGCCAGCAGCGCCAGCGCTGCGAGGATGTGGTAACCGATCCGCTTCATGGGGACCTCTCCTCCTGGTGGGGGTGAACTGCTGCGGATCCTGCTGTGTTGGCTTCGCTGGTGCACGCGAACGCCGGGGGCCTCGTTCGCAAGTCCCTGCCGGTGAAAACGATTACATGGGAGGCTTGGCACGGTCAACGAAAAGTCCAATGAAAATGCATTGATGACTGTTACATACGGCGATTGCTCCCCGTGCCGGTCCGCGTCGGTTCGGCCCGGTCGGCGTGGATCAGGATTGGGCCGCCGGCCGACTCGCGGACGGGCCGCCACCGCCGAGTTCCACCACGACGCGGTGCCGCTGGCCGTCACCCGCGAGCGGCAGCCGCAGCTCTCCGGAGTGCACCGCCGCCGGCGCTCCATCGAGGCTGGCCGAAACGACTTCGGCCGCCGAGCCGGAGGGGTTCCGGACCTCGAACTCGTACGACTCCCCGCTGCCCGGAACGCGCCAGCTCAGCCGGAAGCCGGGCCATTCGTCCGGAACGCACGGCCGAAGGCTCAGGACGGATCCCTCGCGCCGCAGGCCGAGCACCGACTCGAGGGCGACCCGCAGCATCCAGCCCGCCGAGCCCGTGTACCAGGTCCATCCCCCACGGCCGACGTGGGGTGGCTCGCCGTAGACGTCGGCGACGATCACGTACGGCTCCGTGCGGTAGCGGGCCACGCCCTCGGGAGTCCGCGCGTGGCTCACCGGGCTGAGCATCGCGAGCAGCTCCGCCGACCGGTCGCGCGCACCGAGCTCGGCCAGCGCCTTCACGAACCACAGCGCCGCGTGCGTGTACTGCCCGCCGTTTTCCCGCACGCCGGCCACGTAGCCCTTGATGTAGCCGGGATCGTGCGGCGTGTCCTTGAACGGCGGCGTGAGCAGCCGGATGAGCCCGCCCTCGCGATCCACCAGCTCGCGCTCGGCCGCCGCCATCGCCTGCCTTGCACGCACGAGCGGCGCGGCGCCGGAGAGCACCGCCCAGGCCTGCGCGAGGCCGTCGATGCGGCACTCGTCCCCCTGCTTCGACCCGAGAGGCGTCCCGTCGTCGTAATAGGCGCGCCGGTACCACTCGCCGTCCCAGCCCCCGGCCTCGAGCGCGTCGCGCAGCCGCTCGCGGCACGCCGCGTAGCGCGCCGCCCGTTCGCTGTCGCCGCGCCGCTCGGCGAGCGGCGCGAAGTCGCCGAGGATGGCGTACAGGAAGAAGCCCATCCACACGCTCTCCCCACGGCCTTCGCGGCCGACGCGGTTCATGCCGTCGTTCCAGTCGCCCGAGCCGAACAGCGGCAGGCCGTGCGCACCCGTCACGAGCGAGCGGTCCACGGCGCGGCAGCAGTGCTCGTACACGTCGGAGGTGCGGCCGGAGTCGCGCGGCGCGAGGAAGACCTCGTCCTCGCCTTCGGCGAGCGGCGGCGCGACCAGCCAGCGGGCGGGCTCGTCGAGCACGCTCCAGTCGCCCGTGGTCTTCACGTAGAACGCCGTCAGATACGGAAGCCACAGCAGGTCGTCGGCGAAGCGGGTGCGCAGGCCGCGCGAGAGCGGCGGGTGCCACCAGTGCAGGACGTCACCCTCGAGGAATTGGTGGGCCGCGTGCAGCACGATCTGCGCGCGGGCGAGGTCGGGGCGCAGCGCCACCAGCGAGCTGGCGTCCTGCAGCTGGTCGCGGAATCCGAACGCGCCGCCCGACTGGTAGAAGGCCGTGCGTCCCCAGATTCGGCACGACAGCGTCTGGTAGGCCAGCCAGCCGTTGACCATGAGATCGAGCTCCGGCGCGGGCGTCTCGATGCGGACCCCCGCGACCAGTTCCCTCCAGAACGCCTGCGCTGCCTCGAGCGCCTGCCGGACCGCGTCCGGCCCGCGCAGGCGGCGCACGATCGCCCGCGCTTCGTCCGCGTCGGCCGCGTCGCCGAGCAGGAACGACCACTCGACCGTCTCCCCGGGGGCCACCGTGCGGGTCACGCGTTCGGCGAAGCACGGCTCGCCCGTGCGGCCCGCGCGTCCGTCGAGCGCGTCGCCCGAGGCGACCGCCACCGGCACGGCGATCCCGCGATCGCCGAGGAACGCCTCCCGGTCGCAGGTGGTCTCGCGTGTGGCGCCCTCCGGAGCGACGCACGCGGCGAACGCGTGACGCCCGGCGAACTCGCCCGCCGCGGGATTGCGCGCCAGCAGCATCCGTTCGGCCTCGTCGTGAGCGGTCGTCACGAACCGCGCGCTTTCGCCGGCGAGCGTGCCGAGCACGAGCCGCTGGTAGGCGTACGCGGAAAGCCGGCGCGGCCGGCCCGAACGGTTCGTGACCCGCAGTCGCGTGGCCCGCACGCTGGAGTGCGAGTCGGCGAAGGTGCACACCTCCTGCGCGAGCCCCGAGCACTCGAGGCGGAAGATCGTGTAGCCGAAGCCGTGGCGCGCCTCGTAGTCGGCCGGAGCGGGCGAGGGCCCCGGCGTCGGCGACCAGAAGGCGCCCGAGTCCTCGTCGCGCAGCCACAGCGCTTCGCCGTGCGGGTCGAGCAGCGGGTCGTTGTTCCAGGGCGTCAGCCGGTGCTCGCGGCTGTTGACGCTCCAGGTGTTGGCCGATCCGGACTCGCTGACGAGAAAGCCGAAGCGCTCGTTCGCGATCACGTTGACCCACGGCAGGGGCGGCCGGCGATGCCCGCGGCCGGGCTGGTACGGCATGCGCACGACGTACTCGCGGCCGTCGGCGCTGAAACCGCCGAATCCGTTCCACTCCCGCAGCGGCTCGGACGCGTGCTTCGGCCCTTCGTCCGCCGGGGGCGGCGCGGGCGACGCCCTCCGGCGTGCGATCCGCTCGGCGGATCGCACTTCGCCGCCGGCCGCGACCGGCCCGGCGTCGAGCACCGCGCTCGCGGACGCGGTCAGCCAGGCGCGCTCCCCCGCTTCCAGCGCATCGAGCGCGACCAGCTTCACGCCGTCCGGCGCGGAGTGTGCGAGCCGGCCCGTGTGGGCGAGCGCGACCTCGAGGTCGAGCCCCAGCGCCGCCCAGTAGCGTGCCGCGCGGCCCAGCTCATCGAGGGGCGGCGTGACGTGCCCGGCCTGCTCGCGCGCCAGCACGAGCGGGTGTTCGGCGCGAAGGCCGAGACGAGACCGCAGGTCCTCTCCACCGGCGAGCCCGGCGAGTTCCTCCCCGGCGCCGCGCAGGCCCGGGTGACCGTACAGCGCCGCCGCGGCCAGCGCCTGCAGCGACTCGGCCGCGGGGGCCGGCAGCGCGAGCGCGCGAAGCTCCTCGCGGGCGCGCGAAGCGGCGCGCGCGAACGTGCCGACCGGCCGGCGCCCCTCCCGCCAGCGCCGGGCGAGCGCGAGCGCGCCGCCCCGGTCCGCCGCCGCGCCGAGCACGAACGTCAGCTCGGCGCGCGAGCCCGGCGCCAGTTCGACGCGGCGCCGCAGCGCGAGCACGGGATCGAGCACGCTGCCGGTCGTGCCCGAGAGCGGCGCGCCGGTGGCGAGGACTTCGGGCAGCGCGCCGGCGGCCACGCGGCCGGTGAAGCGTGCACGGTCGGTCTCGAACCCGGTCGGGCCCGGCTCGATCAGCGCGTGCACGAGCCAGGGGAAGGATTCACCGGCGCCGCGCGGACGGCGGCGTGCGAGCAGCGCGTTCGCTTCCGGGTCGTACTCGGTCTGGATGAACAGCTTCGAGAACGCGGGATGCGCCGCGTCCGCGGCCGGAACGTGCAGCACGACCTCCGCGAAAGAGGTCAGCTCGAGCGTCACGTGGCGCTGCGTCCGGTTGACCAGCATCACCCGCCGCAGTTCGGCGTCGGCGTCGGGGACGACGCACACGTCGAGCCGTGCCGAGATCCCTCCCTCCTCCCGCACGATCGAGCACCGGCCCGGGCGCCATGCCGTGTGGTAGTGCCCGGGCGCGGCCGACGCGCCGGCGCCGATCGTGAACGGCGCTCCGCCCGAGAGGTCACGCACCCAGAAGACGAGGCCCGAAGCGTCCTCGAGTCGGTCGGCGTTCCAGCGCGTGAGCGCGAGGCCGGCGACGGACGACCGGCCGCCGCCGTCGCGCGTGAGCAGCACCGTGTAACGGCCGTTCGAGAGGAAGCGCCCTCCCGGCGTGCGCGTGCGAATGCGCGGCCCCGAGGCCGGGGCCTCGCGTGCTCCCACCATGTCCAGGCTCATCGCCGGATGAACCGGACGTGCGACGGGCGAAGGGTGCGCCTCATGGCAGCAGCGTCACCTTGCGCAGGTACGGCTGACCGTCCACCGCGAGCCGGCACAGGTAGACGCCGGCGGGAAGCGTGCGTCCGTCGAGGCTCAGTTCGTGCTCGCCGGGCCCGCGTTCGCCGTCCGCCAGCGTCTCCACGTGGCGCCCGAGCGCGTCGTAGACGTCCATGCGCACGCGAGCCGCGTGGGGCAGGCGGAAGCGCAGCAGCGAGGCGCCGCGCGCCGGGTTCGGATGAGACGAGAAGCGGACCTCTCCCCCACCGGCGAGCGGGGGATCGTCCACGCCCGTGGGCAGGAGCGCGAAGCCGGCCGCGGTGAGGCCGCGCTGGATGTCGGCGTTGCCCATGAAGCGCGCCCACACCATGTCGTTCCGCCAGTTCTCGATCATCATCACGATCGGGCCCTGGTCGATGCCGAGAACCGCGGTGGTGAACCACTGGGACTTGACGGGATTGAAGGCGTCCCCGAAACCGTACGGACCGTAGAACGGATACACGCGGCCCTCGAAGACCGAGTTGCGGTGCGTCCACATGTTGAGAATGCACCGCCACACCGAATCGGGCGCGAACGGCAGCGAGCTGATGGCCGCGGTCGGAGCGATCGTGCCGTTGTCGAACCCGGACGGCGCGCCGTGGGCGGCGTAGCCCGAAACCGGATCGTCGCAGGCCGTGAAGCCCCACAGCGAGTCGCTCTCGCCGAGGTTGTACGCGGGATTTCCGGTGAACTGCCACAGGCGATCCTGCAGTCGCGCGTAGGCGATCTGCCCGAGCGTCGCCTTGCGCGAGTTCTCGAAGTAGGTGCTGCCGCGAAACGTCATGTACGGGTCGCGGATGTGCCGGAAGTCGATCCAGCAGTGCGAGTACTGGTGGCCGAAGAGCGGCGGGAAGGTGACGTAGTAGCCCACGTCCGCCCCAGCCGGGTTGGTCCAGCCGTAGGAGCTGCACCAGAAGTTCCAGTCCGAGGCCGGCACGGGATGCGTGGGCGAGCCGAGCGCGAGGATGTAGAGGATCATCGCCTCGTTGTAGCCCGTCCAGCGGTTGCCGAGAAAGCCGCTCGCCGGCTGCCAGCCCATGGTCAGCCCGGGGCCGTTGTTGCGCGCCCAGTCCCAGTCCGCACGCCAGGTGATCGAATCGGCGAGCGCGCGAATCTGGACGTCGGCGGGATCCACGGTGGAGAAATATTCGCGCGCGTGGAGGATGCCGGCGAACAACAGCGCCGTGTCGATCGTGGAGAGCTCCGAGTTCCACGTCCGCCGGGCCGTGCTCATGTCGAGCCAGTGATAGAAGAGGCCCTTGTACCCGATCGTCCCGTCGGTGCCCGGGCCCTGCGGCCCGGTCCAGAAGGTCTGCAGCGTCGTCAGAACCCGGGAGCGCGCGGCCTCGCGCGTGATCCAGCCGTGGTCCACCGCGATGCACAGCGCGCTCAGGCCGAAGCCGGTCGCCGCGATGCTGCTGACCGAACCCGGCGTATTGCGATCCTTGACCAGCCCGTTCGCGGGGTTGGCCTCGTTCCAGAAGTACAGAAAGCCGCGGTACTGGAGCGAATCGAGCACGGCCACGTCGATGGCCGCGCGCGCGGTTCCGGGAAGTGCGAGCAGGGCGAGGAGTGCGAGAACGGCGCGACGCATGTTTCGGGCTCCGGCGGGCCGCGGCCCGCGAGGTTCGGGGGGTGCGTTCAAAGTCCCACGGCCACGGTGAACCGGTGCGAGCCGCCGAGGCGGCCCTGGTCGGCCCACGCGTAGTCGAATCGGTAGGTGACGGCCTCGTAGCGCGCCCGCAGGCCCGCGCCGAGGGTGATGCCGGTCTCGGAATCGCGCAGAAACAGGTTCTGCCAGCCGGCGCGGACGGCGATCAGGTCCTTGTGCGAAAGCTCGGCGCCGAGGCTGACGCTTTCGGCGTTGTCGTTGGGGTGGAACGCGTCCGCGACGAGCATCAGACGGTGGACGTCGCTGAGCCGCACCGGCAGCCCAACGCCGACACGGAACAGCACCGGAACGGCGAAGGAATCGGTGAAGCGTTCGGCGGGCAGCGTGCTGTTGTCGCCGTTCTGTCCGGGCACGTTGTCGTAGGTGAACCGCAGGTCGCGGCCGGCGAAGCCGCCGCGCGTGCCGAAGTTCGAGAGGCTGGCCGCGATACGCATGCCGTCGTCCGAGACGCGGTACAGCGTGCCGAAGTTGAACGTGAACGTGGAGGCCGAAGTGTGCCAGATGGTCTCCTGCGCCCAGTTCACCTGCCCGCCGGCCGCGAAGCGGAGCGACACCTGCCGGCCGTAGCCGACCGACAGCGCGACGTCGTTGACGCTGAAGCGCTCGCCCGTCCCGAGCGGGGCGTCCACCGTGCGCACGTCCATCTCGCCGGAGTTGAGCGACGTGACGGTGCCGTAGACGGCGCCCAGGCTGCCGACCGGGATCGCGACGCCCGCCCAGTCGTGGGTGATGCCGGCGAACCACGCGTTGTGCGAGAAGACCGCCTCGATCCCGCCGACGTGGCCGATGGACGCCGGGTTGTAGTAGGTGCCGCGCAGACCGTCGTACAGCGTGGCGCCCGCGTTGCCCATGCCGGCCACCCGCGCGTCGGGCTCGATGAGCATGAACTGCGCGATGGTCGTGCCGGTGTTCGTCTGCGCTCCTGCGCCGCCGGCCGCCAGCGTCAGCGCGAACCAGGCGGTGAGGACTCGACGGGTCCCGCCGTGCGCCGCGCTCACTTGATCACCGCGAACTTGCCGACGTAGGTGCCGAGCCCGGGAGCCTCGACGTGGTAGACGTACAGCCCCGGGGCCACATCGAGGTTGTCCCGCGTCCGCAGGTCCCACGGCACGTAGCCGTCCAGCGATCCGTCCTGCCGGAGCGTCCGCACGAGGTCGCCGTGCACCGTGTAGATGCGCACCAGCCCCCCTTGCGGAATCGAGCGGAACTCCATGCGCCGCTCGCCGCGCCCCGAACTCGCGAAGCGCTGGGGCTCGAAGCTGGCCGCGCCGACATAGGGGTTCGGAACGACGTACGGCTTGCTTTGCCAGTCGGCGGTCGCGGCGGCGCCATTCACCCGCTGGCCGGCGGTCGTGAAGGTGAAGACGTCGTCCACGGTCAGCGGCGGCTGGACGTCGAGCCGGTACACGTCACCGAGCCTCGGCTTGACGAGGCCGGCCAGCGAGGCGGGATCGAGCGTGAGCCGCCACGTGGGCCGCGGCGTCGGGTCGCCGGGCTGGTAGGTCTCGACCTCGATGTACTCGGCAGCCTGGTTCAGCGTGCCGTCCTTCGCCAGCGCGCCCTGCTTGAGGTCGCGGAAGCGGAAGCGAAGCCGGACGTCGCCCTGCGGCGTGCGGGCGAAGACCTGGAAGCGCGCGACGTTGGTCGTCTCCGCGTTGCTGGGCTGGGCGCCGAGGATGATGCCCGTGTCGCGCACCGCGTCGTCGAAGACGACGTACAGATCGTACGGGTAGCCGGGCCGGCGCAGGTTCGGGTCCAGCGCCGGTGCGAAGCCGCCGGCGTTGACGCGGATCCTCGCCGTCGTGGCGCTGCCGGGCTGCCATGCGGAGGTGGAGTCCACGACGACCACCTGCGGCGCCGTCTCGACGACCGGCAGCAGGCCCGCCCCGACCGGGCCGACGCCCGCGCCGAGCAGATCGCCGCCGCTCTCGAACAGCAGTTCGTGCGCGGTGCTGTCGCGCAGCCAGTAGCGTTGCGCCCGTACGCTATCGGGGTCGGCGTGGAAACCGAGCGCGAACAGGTGCCCGTCGGGCACCTGATTCGAGTTCACGACCTCGAGCCGAACGCTTCCGTTGCCGCCTCCGGCGGAGTGGCCCGCCGCGGTCGCGCTCGCCGGCTCCCAGCCGGCGACCCGCGGCTCGGGCCGCACCGCGACCACGTTCGAGGGCAGGATCAGTCCGCCGCGTGGCGTGCGCGAGACGGGAATCGAGTTCTCGGACGGATAGAACGAGGTCGAGTCCACCCCGGTGTCGAACCCGTAGTCGTAGGCGCAGACGGCGTAGTAGTACTGCTGGCCGTTGGTCACCGTCGTGTCGGTCCAGGTGTGCGTGATGCCGCCGTCGGTGCCGAGCCAGTACTGCACGCCCTCCACCGACAGCCGCGAGTAGCCGAGCCTGCCGTCCACGAGATCGAACTGCGCGATGGGCTGGCCGTTGCCGATCGGCTGCGTGCCCTGGCCGTTGAAGATCTTCTTGGGGTCGAGGAAGTCCGGGTCGGTGGAGCGGTAGATGCGGTATCCCTCGAAGTCGTGGTCGAAGGTGACCGGATCGAGCGAGCGCTCGGCCGCGTCGTCCCAGGTCAGCCTCACGCGCCGGTCGCCGGTCTCGGCGGTGACCGTGGGGCGCGTCGGCGGAATGGCGAACTGATAGTTCGCGTCGTAGATCTGCTGGACCGTGTGCACCGCGGCGCGCAGTTCCGGCAGCGTGCTGCCGTAGGCGAGCGCGAGGCTGAAGCGTTCGTGCTGACCCGGCGCCAGGTCGAAGGGACCCGAGGCGAACAGGAAGGCGATGTTCCAGTTCTCCGCCGCCGCCGAGTCGAAACGCGCCGACGGGTTTCCGTCGGTGAACTGCTCGTACAGCAGCCGCGGCCAGTCCTTGTTGTCCACGTTCGCGAACGTGATGCCGTCCGGTTCGTGGTAGTCGGTGTTGCCGGGGCCCTTGGCGATGCGGTTCATGCGGAAGCCGGTGAGCCCGATCTGGTCGGACTCGTTCAGGTCCGTGCGGTCGAAGTTGGGCTCGCCCTCGGTGGGGACGCCGTCGCCCTCGCCGGTGTCCCCCGTGCCCGCGACGCCGTCCGCGCCGACGTCGCTGATCGCCGCGGTCCAGTCCATGTCCTCGTCACCCGTCCACCAGCGTTCGGCGACGTAGGCCGGGCGCTTCTCGATCGGGCCGTACGCGGCGAAGAACTTGACGGTGTCGTAGTGCGCCTCGACCCAGGCGCGGATCGCTTCCTGCCCGACGATCAGCTGCCCCGGCCCGCCGTCGCGCTTCTCGTCGGTGATGCCGTCGTCGTCGTTGTCGAGGCCGTCCCGCGGCTTGCCCGGCGTCTCGAGGTAGGCGTAGCCGAGGTAGCCGGTCCGGCTGCAGGTGCTGTTCAGATCCACGCCGTGTCCGTGGTCGTCCCACGTGTAGACGAGGTTCAGCCCGAGGGAACGGTCGAAGAACGCGTTGTCGTCGTCGGATTCGTAGACCCCGTCGCACGACAGCGACGAACCGCCCACCCCGGAATCCATGTACATGCCGAAGACGGCGTCCGGGTAATCGGACGTGCCCTCGTTGGTGATGTCGTAGTGCCAGAAGATCACGTTGCCGGCCTGCGGATTCGACCACTGGAAGCCGCGCACCTCGACCTTCAGCCCGAGGCCCCGCCGGCTCAGGTCGGTGGAATCGGGATTGAACGGCAGGATGCTGTAGTACTGGTCGTCCATGACCGTGTAGCTCTCCTGGTCGGCGGCGGGCCGCTTGCCGAAGTAGCCGTCCCAGCTCCCGGACCAGCCCGGATCGTCGGGGTCGTTCAGCCGGTCGGGCCATCGCTCCGGCCAGGTGCGCGGGTCGTGACTCATCGCCGGCGAACGTCCCACGTTGATGAACGGGTCGGGCTGGAAATAACCGGGCCGCGGCTCGAAACGCATCATGCGCCCGAGCTGGTCGAACGCCTGCCGCTCCCGGTAGCCGGTTTCCATCACGTAGCGCCAGGCGCCCGAGCTGTCCCCGACGGCGTGGTAGCGGGTCAGGACGAAGGGCGTGATGCCGTCCGTGTAGTTCATGCCGGTGCCGCGGGGCACCTCGGCCGAATGGAAGATGCTGAGATCCACGTTGCCCGGGTCGGCGGGATAGTCCCCGACCATGCCGAAGTTCCAGAAGCGGGTGCGGATGTTGTTGGCGTCGTGGGTGCCCATGCGCTCGGCGGAGATGCTGGCGCGCTGGTCCGGCGGAACGGAAAGAGGCTGCGCTCCGCGTGCGGGCGCGGCCGCGAACGCGGCGAACACCACGGCGCCGAGCACGACGGCGCGAGCCGCGCGGGGAACGACTGGATTCGGCGTCATGTCACGTTCCTCGTGACGATTCGGGTGAGCCATCATTTCGCCACGTTCAGCGAGAGCCCGAGTTCGACGCGGCGCGGACCGTAGAAACGCGTCGGGTCGTCGAGCGTGGCCTTGTCCTTGACCGGGAAGCGCGTGTAGTACGGGTCCCCGGAGCTGGTGAACACGAAACCGTTGAAGAAGCGGGTGTCGAACAGGTTGAACACCCGTCCGAACCAGCGCACACGCGTGCCGAAGAGCGACATGGACTTCTCGCCGCGCAGGTCCGCGAGCATCGAGACCGGCTTGCGGCCCGAGTTGGTCTCGAGGCCGCCCGAGAAACCGGCCGAGAGCACCGGCGTGTAGGGCTGGCCGCTCTGCAGGCGAAGAATCGCGCTGAGCGAGTAGTCGCCGGGCTTCGACAGCACCGTGGTCAGGTTGAGCGTGTGCCGCTGGTCCCAGTTGAAGGGCACCGAGCGCGGCTCGGCGTCCTCGCCGGCGGCCACGCGGTCGGCGGTCTCGTTCGGATCGCTGGAGTTGCCCTGCGCCGACTGCCAGGTGTAGTCGAGCGTCGCGCTGAGCGGCCCCAGCGCCCGTCGCGTGAGCGTGACGGTCACGCCGGTGACGCTCCCGAAGTCCACGTTCGAGAGCTGGGCGTAGCGCGCGCCGTTGTACGTCTCGAGGATCTTCGTTCCCAGCAGGTCGCGAATGTCCTTGTAGAACGCCGTCACGTCCACGCCGAGGTTCTCGTTCACCGCCTGCTTCCAGCCGAACTGGTACTGCACCGTCCGCTCGGGCCGGATGTCGGGGTTGCCCATCGTGACGATGGGACTCGTGGCCTGCAGGTCGGAGAGCTGGCGGTAGTCGGCGTTCGTGAAGACGTCGCCGATGCCCGGGAACTGCGAGAAGTGCCCGTAGGCGAAGAACAGGGACGCGCCGTCCGAGATCGGGAACGAGACACCGATGCGCGGCGAGACCGAGACCTTCGGGGTGACGCGCCGGGGGTGCGACTGCGGCACGCCGGTGATCGAGTTGGCCGGGTTCGCCAGATCGCTCGGCAGCGACGCGCGGGCGTCGAAGTAGTCCACGCGCGCGCCGGCGCGCAGCGTCAGGTCGCGCCATTCGATCTCCTCCTGCGCGAAGGCGGCGCCGAGGAACGGTCGGTATTCGATCACGCCCGGGAACCGGGGCGAGTAATCCACGACCCGGTGGATCGTCTGGGCGGCGTTCAACGAGTCCGCGAAGAAGGAAAGGTAGCCGGGCGCGCCGAAGCGCACGTGCGGGGCCTGGAACTCGCCTCCGATCTTGAGCTGCCGCTCCTTCGTCACCTGGTCCACGAACGAACCCTTCAGCACCACGCCGTTCGTCCGCTGGACGAAACGGCCGAGGTCCACGCCGCCGATCAGCGCGCCGTCCTCGTACTCGGAGTTCAGCGCGAACGGCGCTCCCGCGGCGTCGTAGCGCGGGTCCCAGACGCTCTCGTAGGCGTAGTCGGAGTAGTCCTTGTAGTTCTGCCGCACGCTGAGGGTGTAGAAACGGTTGGCGGTCAGCGTGTGCGTGAGGTCCATGCCCTGGACCAGCGACAGGGTGTGCTGCTTGCGGAGCCCGTCCGGGTCGAGGCGGTAGGCCCAGTTCGCCTGGCGGGTATCGGTCACGTTCAGGATGCCCTGCCAGTGAAGCGCGACGTTGCGGATCGAGGTGTTCGAGAGCTTCACGACGCCCGACCACTCGCGCGAGGTGCCGAGCGCGACCTCCCCGCCGTCGCCGTGCGGGTCGGCCCGTCGGACGCTGTCCACCGACGATCCGGCATAGGGACGGTGAAAGATCGTGTCGGTCGGCACGAAGCGGCGCTCGCCGCGGATCCAGCTGTCGTCCAGAAAGTGCCGGGCGCTCAGCAGGTAAGTCGTATGGGGCAGGAAGGTCGGCCCGTCGGCGCTCGCCTGGAAGCTGAGCTGCGACGCCGGGCGAAGCCCCGGCGCGACGATGCGGCCGGCCGATCCCGCGTACACGGGCTGGCCGGAATAGACCTCGGCGTCCCAGTGGAACTTCTCGCCACCGCGCCGCAGCACGGCGTTCACCACGCCGCTCATCGCCTGCCCGTACTCGGCGTCGAACGTGCCGCTGATGACCTGGACCTCCTCGAGGATCGAGCGGTCCAGGCGCAGGGTGGACTTGTTGTCGTAGGCGTTGTTCACCGAAACGCCGTCCACCTGGTACTGCACCTCGCCGATCCGGCCGCCGCGGAAGTGTCCGTCCACCACCCCGGCCTGCAGGTTCACGATGTCCTGCAGCTCCTGCACGGGCAGCGACTCGAGCTTCTGGCGCGAAACGGTGGCGATGTTGCTCGTGCGATTGGTCTCGATGATCGGCCGCCGTGCGCTGACGACCACGCCCTCGATGGCGACGGCCTGCTCCTTCAGGGCGATGTCCAGCCGGGTCGTGGCGTCGGCGTTCACCTCGACTCCCTGGATCGTCGTGGGCGCGTAGCCGAGCACCGCGGCCTTCACGTCGAAGACCCCGGCCGGGACGTTGATGATCGTGAACCGCCCCTGATCGTCGCTCATCCCTCCGAGGTGCTGCCCGATCACGATCACGTTGACGCCAGTCAGCGGCTCCTTCTTCTCGTTCGTGATCACGCCGGCGATCTTGCCGGTCGTGCCCGCAAGCGCGGTGGTGGCGAAGCACGCGAGCGCCAGCGCGGCCGCGAATCGCCGTCCCCCCTTCTTCCAGCATTCCATGGCGGGAAGCCCCCGGATTGCGAACGACCGGCGCCGCCGGGCGTGCGCCGGACCCGTGGGTCCGGCGCACCGGCGACGGCGCCGAGGACGACTACTGAAGCACCATCATCTTGCCGGCCAGCGTTCCCTGCTTCGCGCCGGTCCGGGCGTCCTGCATCGTCAGGCGGTACAGGTAAACGCCGGAGCGGGTCGCGAACGACGGCACCGCCGCCTGGCGGGAGCCGGCCGCCTGCACGCCGAGGTCGCGCGAAGCGACCACGCGGCCCTGCAGGTCGAAGACCTCGAGGCTCACGCGCGCCGCCGCGGGCAGCGAGTAACGCACCGTGGTTCCGCGCCGGAACGGGTTCGGGAAGGCGCCCGCGAGCTCCAGCCGCGAGGGCACCTCGTCGCCGACGCCCGTCGTGACGTACTGGTTCGGATCCATGAAGGCGACGCACGGACCGTCGAGGTACTCACGCTCGCGGAAGAACCACGTGCGCGTGCCGTAGCTGTCCGTGATCGGGCTGTAGGAATCGCCGTCGTAGTAGGTGATCCCGAAGTACAGCGCCCGATCGCCGAGATCGGCCGGGTAGCCGAGCGCCGTCAGGTCGATCGAGAGTTCGGCCGTGTAGCCCGCGTCGGTGTCCACGCCGAGCGTGTCCACCGTCGTGCCGGGCTTGAGCTGGAGCGCCACCTGCACGGCATTCAGGCTGTCCTGCAGGTACGGCAGGTCGAACACGCGGACCATGGAGCCGCCGGGCCCGACGCGGAACCCGCAGGCCCAGCTCTTCAGGTTGTTGTCGCTGAAACGCCGGACGCGGTCGTTGATGCTGACGTTGAACCCGTCCCAGCGATCCTCGGCCAGGACGTCCTGGACGACCTGGTCGTTCACGTCGAACGACAGGTAGAGCTTCGTGCCCTTGAAGAAGTACTTCACGGTCGCGTCGCCGGGGTCGGCGACGAACGCGGCACCGCCGTTGCCGTTGACCTCGGCCTGATACTGGCCCGAACGCCACGGTCCCGTTCCCGGGTAGGAGTCCAGCAGGGCGAGGTCGTCGTAGCGGATCGCGAGGCTCGGCGCGTTGATCCACGCGGCGTCGCCCAGCGTGCCGTCGATGGCCGGCTCGGCGATCAGGTTGCCGAGGTTTCGGACGATCAGGTCGGGACCGGCCGCCGGCACGGGGCCGGAGGCGATGGTCACGTCGGGGCGGCAGTGGATCTTGACGTCGCCGTACCAGTACGCGTTGCCCCACGGGCCCTGGATCCACGAGCGGTTGACCGCGAAGCGGAAGAAGTTCGCGAGCGGCCAGTACCAGTCGCAGTCGTACACCGAGGCGTTCCACTCGACCACGTCGCCCTCGGGGCGGGTGATGTCGTAGCCGTTCAGCGGCATGTCGCAGCGCATCTCGACCGTGTAGCCGGCGTCGGCGGTCGTGTCGCTGTTGACCTTGCCGAGCCAGGTCACGCGCGCGTCCCACGCCTGCAGCTGCGTCGGCGTGGGAGGCGTGTCGGGCGTGCGCCACGCGCCGTACATCGTCGGGGCATGGTCCACGGCGCTCGGGTTCGGGTCGCCGGTGTCGTTCGCCCACCACGAGATGAAGTGCTCGCCCGGCGTGGCGGGACGCGAGCCGTTCGCGTGGTTCTTGATGGACATGAGCAGTCCGTCGAAGCGGTTGAAGAGGTTCGAGCCGCCGATCGAGCTGTCACGCACCGTCGCGCACATCCACAGCTGGTCCCCGACCGTCAGGAAGCGGAACACCGCGTAGGTCCGGTCCGTGGCCGGAAACCCGCCCTCGTCCTTCCAGCCGCTGCCCGGAATGCCGTTGTCGAGCGGATAGCGGACGAGCACGGACTCGGCCTGCGCCCACTCCGGCTCGTTCATGTAGCCGTCGAGCGTCAGTGTCGCGCCGTTCGTGCTGCGCGCCCACATCGAATCGTACCGCTGGAACTGTGCGTGGCTCGGCAGGACCGTCGCCAGAGCGGCGCCGGCCGTCAGCACCGCCACGAGTACCCCTCTCTTCATGGTCCTTACCTCCCTCCGGTGTAGGTGAAAGCGAATCGTGGGTTCGTAACCCTCAGGCTGGAGCGCCGTCGCCGCCCGGCGCGCCGCGCCCTTCCCGCAACGAGGGTGACGCCGCGGGCCGCGGGCCATGACGCCGCCGGGCGGGAACTGCGGCGGCCGCCGGACGCCCCGCCCCGCAGGAAGCCCGCACGACCACGCGCGTGGGCAGCACCTCGTGAAGCACCTCGGCGGGCCGGCGCGCGCGCGCGAACGGCAGCAGCTTGAGCAGGGCGCGCGTTCCCAGCTCGCAGGCATCCACGTCCACGGTCGTCAGTGCCGGTGTCAGATAGCGGGCGATGGCGATGTCGTCGAAGCCGCACACGGCCAGTTCGCCCGGCACGTTCACGCCGGCTTCGCGCGCCGCGGCGAGCAGGCCGGCGGCCATGTAGTCGTTCGCCGCGAAGACCGCGGTCGGGCGCGTGTCGAGCGCGAACAGCCGCCCTGCCGCGGCGAAGCCGGCGGACTCGCTGAAATCGCCCTCCAGTTCCAGCTCGGGGGACGCCTCGAGTCCGGCGTCGCGCAGGGCCTGCCGCCAGCCGCGGCGGCGCTCCTCGGCGTCGGAGTTCGAGACGGGGCCGCGCAGGATCGCGATCCGGCGGTGTCCGAGGCGCGCGAGGTGCGTGACCGCGGCGTGCGCGCCGTCGAAGTTCGCGACCGCGAGCGACGCGCACTCGAGCGCGATCGGTCCCGGGTTCAGCAGCACGACCGGGAAGCGCGTCGAAAAATCCTGGATCGCCTCGGTCGCGTCGGCGTCCGGCGCCATGACGATGAGCCCGTCAATGCGGCCTCGCAGCGCGCGCACGGCGCTGACGAGCGTCTCGGCGCTCGCGTGCGAGCTGGAGACGAGCACCTGGAACTTCTCTCGCCGCGCCGCCAGATCGATGCCGCGGATGACCTCGGAAAAGAACTCGCCGTACAGGTCGGGCAGCAGCACGCCGATCGCGCTCGTGCGATGGGTGATCAGACTGCGCGCGGCGCTGTTGGGCCAGTAGTCGAGCCGCGACGCGACCCCGCGCACGTGCTCGCAGGTGTCGGGGCGCACGAGCGACGACTGGTTGAAGACCCGGGAGACGGTCGCGATCGAGACTCCGGCTTCGCGCGCGACGTCACGAATGGTGGCCACGGAACTGCCCCCGCCAAGATGGGGTGGACCTGGGTTGTGATCGGGTGCGCTCGCGCGCGAGCCTGCCGGTGACGCGCGAACGATGAAAACGATTACATGGACCGCATGGCGTTGTAAAGCGCCACTTGCGCGGGCGGCCGAAATGGGGCGCGAACCCGACCCGTCGGCGTCCTCGCGGCGGCCTTCATCGCCCTGTGCCGGAAGCTCTTGGCCCGTCGCGCACGGGCAGCGCGCGAGCCCCATCCCCGGGCCCGCCCTGGCCGACCGTTGGACGCTTCGCCGAGCCCCACCCTATCCTGCTGCGCGTGTCTGTAACCGTTTTCGCCTGACGCATCCCCTCCAACCGACTTCGATCGCCCCCAAGGACCGAGCCGAGTGCCGCCACCGAACGAGTTTCCCGAAGGTTTCCTGTGGGGAGCGGCGACGTCCGCGTACCAGATCGAAGGCTCGCCGCTGGCGGACGGCGCCGGCGCCAGCATCTGGCACCGCTTCACGCACCTGCCGGGCAGGACCGCGAACGGCGACACCGGCGACGTCGCGTGCGATCACTACCGGCGCTGGGAGTCCGACGTCGAGCTGATGCGCTCCCTGGGCCTGGCGGCGTACCGCTTCAGCATCTCGTGGTCGCGCGTGCTGCCGGAGGGCCGCGGGCGTGTGAACGCGAAGGGCCTGGATTTCTACTCCCGCCTCGTGGACCGCCTTCTCGAGCGCGGGATCCAGCCGAGCGTCACGCTCTACCACTGGGACCTGCCCGCCGCCCTCGACGATCTCGGCGGCTGGTTGTCGCCGGACTCGCCCGGGTGGTTCGCCGATTACGCGAAGGTGATCTTCGAAGCGCTCGGCGACCGCGTGCCGATGTGGGCGACCCTCAACGAACCGTGGGTGATCGTGGACGCGGGCTACCTGCACGGCGTCAACGCGCCGGGGCACGCCAGCGTCGCCGAGGCCCCGCGGGCCGCGCGCCACCTGCTGCTCGCGCACGGCGCCGCCGTGGCGACCTACCGCGCCGGCGGCTGGCCTCACCGGATCGGCCTCGTCGTCAACCTCGAACCCAAGGACCCGGCCTCCAACTCGGCGGAGGATCTGGCCGCCACCGCGCGCGCGCACGCCTACTTCAACGAACAGTTCCTGGATCCGGTCCTGCTCGGTCGGGACACTCCCGCGCTCGCCCCGATCTACGGAGAACACTGGCGGCCGTGGAGCGCCGAGGAACTCGCGCGCGTCTCGCGGCCGATCGACTTCGTGGGCGTGAACTGGTACACGCGCGCGCTCACGCGTCACGACCCCGCGCGCCCGCCCGTCTTCGACGCGCGCGTCGTTCCCGAAGGCGCCGTGCGCATGACCACCGGCTGGGAGTACCACCCGCAGAGCCTCGAGCGCACGCTGTTGTGGATTCGCGAGCGCTACGGAGACGTGCCCCTTTACGTCACCGAGAACGGCGGCGCGTTCCCCGACCCGACGGTCGCGCCCGCCGGCGGTGTGGACGACCCGCTGCGGGTCGAGAGCTTCCGCGGCCACCTGCGCGCGTGCCGCGCCGCCATCGCCCGGGGCGTGGACCTGCGCGGCTACTTCGCCTGGTCGCTCATGGACAACCTCGAGTGGAGCTCGGGATTCACGCAGCGATTCGGCATCGTGCACGTGAACTTCGCCACCCAGCAGCGCACCGTGAAGGCGAGCGGCGGGCTGTTCCGCGAGGTGATCCGCACGAACGGCGCGGTGATCGGGGACTGAGGCGCGGCGTCAGCGCCCCGCCGGCGCCTTCCGCCGGCGCGCCGCCGGGCCTTCCCACGTCACCTCGGCCGGCAGGGCGCGCACGGTGAGGACCGGCGCCAGCGTCACCGGCCGCGCCGAGCGGGTCGCCGAAGCGGTCGCGCTCCAGCCCCGCGGCAGCGGGGGCAGCGGCACCTGGAGCCCGCCCGGCGGCACGCGCAGGGCCGTCGCCTCGAGCGACAGCACCACGCGCTCGCGCCCGCGCCCCGCGGGCTCGCGGCGCAGGGAGTACGAGAGCGGTCCCCAGCGCGTGTTCAGCCCGCGTACGACCACGCCGGAGTCGGCGAGCCACTCGCTCGGCACGCCGGCGGCGATCACCAGCGAGGAGTCCCGCTCGCGTTCGTAGGCGAGCATCGTGATCACCGCGCGCGCGAAGTCCGTGCCGACCCACGTGTGCGGCATGTCGCCGATGAACTTCTCGCGCCGCTCGCCGTTCCACACGACCTCGGCCCAGTGTTCGAAACCCGGCGGGCGGCGGTCCCTCATGAACCACGCCAGCGCCGTCTGCGCGCGATCGCGCCAGCCGAGCCGCACGAACGCGCCGACGTTGCGCCACTCGTAGGGCGTGTAGGCGTCCCACGGCTCGCGGCCGAGCCGGCGGCGCTCGAAGTTCCCCCAGTAAATTTCGAACGTCCGGCGCAGCGCCGAGTCGGGCAGGACGTCCTCGGCGTTGACGGGGTCGAGCGCGATCGAGGTGGAGGTGGCGTCGAAATCGCCCAGGTCGGCGCAGCCGGCGAGCCAGTCAATGCGCTTCTCGCGCATCGTCGCGCGGTACGAGGCGACGAGGTCCCGGGTGAACGTGTCGCGCGAGGCTTCGATCCGCGCGCGGTCCGGCAATCCCAGCTGCCCGGCGAGCCAGGCGGCGTCCTTGTAACCGCGCAGCGCGAACAGGTCGTCCCAGTAGGAGTGCATCGGCTTCGCGGAGTAGCCCTCATGGCTGATGGACGGCGGCAGCAGCCCGTAGAAGCGCGCGTTCTCGGGCGAGCGCCACTGCGGGCTGCGCCGCTGGGCGCGCAGGGTGTCCAGCCAGGCGACCGCCGCCGCGACGTGCGGCCACATGCGCCGCGCCAGATCGAGATCCCCGGTGAAGCGCGTGTACTCGGCGATCAGGTACACCAGCTCGCCGTGGCTGTCGTTCTCGGGAACCGGATCGGCGCCGCGCCGGTCGGCGCAGCAGGGCACCTTTCCGTTCGCGTACTGGAACGGCGCGAACCACTCGATGAACTCGCGCACGGCGCGGGTCTCGCCGAGGCGCAGCAGCGCCGACGAGGTCAGGCAGCCGTCGCGAATCCACGAGCGCTCGTACGAGCGCGACCCCGGCTGGATCGCGGGACCGTCGCGGTTGACGAGTACCCAGCCGAGCTGCGCCTTGAGGGCGTTCACGACCTCGGGCGCCGCGGGCACGCGGATCGTCACGCGGTCGAGCCGCGCGCGCCAGGCGGCTTCCGCCTGCCGCTGCGTGCGCGACGCCCAGGCCAGCGCTCCGGCGTCGTCGGCGAAGGCGCGCGGCGCGGGCGGACCGTGCAACGGCACGAGGATCGCCACTTCGCGCTCCTCCCCCGGCGCGAGCGACAAGGCGTACTCGAGCGCGCCCGAGGCGAGGGCGGTCGAATCGGTGACCGCGCTCCACGGCGGCAGCCGGCCCTCGCGCAGCCACTCCGAGATCTCGCCCGAGGCGAACGGCGTCGCTCCCCACGCCGTAGGCCGCACGAGCAGCGTCACTCCCCGATCGCCGTTGGCGAGCGCGACCGTCGAGTCGATCGCCAGCGAGCGCAGAGGCGCGAAACCGCCGACGGTGTTGAGGAACTGCGACGGCGGATTCACCTGCAGTGGCCGCAGCGCCAGCACCAGCGTCGCGTCCACGCGCTTCGTTCCCGTGTTGCGCAGACGGTAGCGGGCGACCAGCGAGGAGGATTCCGGCTCGCCGGTCGCGAACGCGGTCACGCCGAGCTCGAGGCCGCCGCCCGCGAGCTTCACCACGGGCATCGGCAGCCGGCCTTCGACGAGCGCGGGCGACGCGCTCAGGTCGGCCCAGGTCAGGAGCCGTCCACCGGTGCGCAGGAACGGCTCCACCGACCAGCCGCCCTTGCCGCTCTCGAGCCGGCCGTATTCGTCCACCAGCCCCTCGGCCGAGTCGAAGTCCTGGCCCACGACCGTCCAGTAGGCCATCTCCCCGCGCAGCGTCCGCGGCCAGCCGCCGCGCGGCGCATCGAGGGCCACGGCGCGCAGGAAATCGTTCGGTGTCGCGGACCACTCGAGCGGCTCGACCTGGACGTTCGCCAGGGACACTCCGCTCGAGCTCATCCGCCGCAGCATCCGCACGCGCAGGTAGCGGCCCTCGGCGCCGGGCAGGCTCACCCAGTCCCGGCCGCCGTTGCTGCCGCGCACCGTGCCGACGGTGCGCCACGCCCGGCCGTCCGCCGACATCTCGACGAGGTAGTCGAGCGCCTGCTCGTCGGGGAGCCAGTCCAGGACGAGTCCGCCGATCTCGCGCTGCGCGCCCAGGTCGAGCGCGAACCAGGGCGTCGGGTCGAAGTCCCCGCTCGCCCAGTAGGTGCGCGGGTCGCCGTCAATCGCGAACGAGGCCGGACGCCCGGCCAGCTCGCTCGAGGCGTGCGCGAGCAGCGCGTGCGCGGTCGTGTCCGGAGGGGGCAGCGGCTGCAGTTCGAGGTCGTCGAGCCACACCGAGCCCTTGCCGCCCGATCCGGCGGTGATGGCGAACTCGATCGCCGCGATGTGCCCCGGCTCGCCGCCGCCGAGCGGCCCCCAGGCGAACGACACCTCCCGGCGGCGGATCACCTGCTCGGACCAGTCGCGCGGGAACTCGAAGTCGCGCCGATTGCACCACCAGACGTTGTCACCGCCGGCGTCGATCAGCTTGAACTCGAGGTTGTTGGGCGGCCCGTCGCCCCGGACGCGGAAGGTGATCCGGTAGTTGGCGGGCAGGTCCAGCGCCAGCTTGCGGTGCGCGACGGCGTAGCCGCCGCCGCCGTGGAAGTCGAAATCGAGCCGCAGCGAACGCCCGTGAACGCCCGCGTCGGAGGCGAGCGCGAGCGAGACGCCGTCGGAGGGCGTGGCCGACCAGGGAGCCGTGCTCTCGAAGCCGTCGATCACGACGGGGCCCGGAGCCAGCGTCACCGCCGGGGTGGCGGGGCGCGCCGGTCGTGCGGGCGGCGACTGCGCGACGGCCACCCCCGGGAGGGCGAGCGCCAGCGCGCAGGCGGAGGCGAGGACCGGGCGGCGCACGCGGGTCATCCCTTCACGCTCCCCATCATCACGCCGCGAACGTACGAGCGCTGCATGACGAGGAACAGCGCCAGGACCGGCAGAACGGTCAGCACGGCGCCGGCCATCATCAGCTCGGTGTCCTGCACGTGTTCGCCCGAGAGGTTCGCGAGCGCCACCGGGAGCGTGTACTTCGCGTCGTCGCTGAGCACGATCAGCGGCCACATGAAGTCGTTCCAGGTCGAGAGGAGGGTGAAGGTCGCGAGCGTCACGAGGATCGGGGCGAGCACCGGCAGGACGATGGTGCGGAAGATCTCGAACTCCCCCGCGCCGTCGAGCCGCGCCGCGTCCAGCAGGTCGTCGGGAATCGCCAGCGCGAACTGCCGGATCATGAAGATGCCGAAGATGCTCGCCAGCGCCGGGATCATCACCCCGGGGAGCGTGTTGACGAGGCCGAGCCCCTTGACCATCAGGAACAGCGGCATCATTCCGACCTGCGCCGGGATGACGAGCGCGGCCATGAGCACCTGGAAGAGCCGCTCGCGCCCGGCGAAGCGCAGCTTCGCGAACGCGTAGCCCGCCATGGCGTTGATGACCAGCGAGGCGAGCGTCGCGCCCACGGTGACGACCATGCTGTTGCCGAAGGTGCGCGCCAGGTTCAGCCGCGTGAACAGGTCCCGGTAGTGTTCGAAGGTGACGCGGGGCGGCAGGAACGGCGGCGGCACGGTGTTCGCGGCGCCGGTGGGCATGAGCGAGGCCGACACCATCCACAGCAGCGGCGTCAGCGTGAGCACGGCGCCCGCGATCAGCGCGGCGTGCAGCAGCAGCGACGGTCCGAGCCGCCTCACCGCCTCCCTCCCTGCAGCTTCATCTGCACGGCGGTCGCGGCGAGCGTCACCAGGAAGAGCACGAACGCCATCGAGGTCGCGAGCCCCATGCGCCACCAGCGGAATCCCTGCTCGTACATGAGCAGCACGACCGTGACCGTCGAGCGCAGCGGCCCGCCCTGCGTCATCACGTACGGCTCGGCGAAGATCTGGAACTGCCCGATCATCGTCATCACGCCCACGAACAGGAAGGTCGGGCCCAGGGCCGGCAGCGTGACGTGCCAGAACCGCGCGCGCGCTCCGGCGCCGTCCAGCTCCGCGGCCTCGTGCAGCTCCTCGGGGATCGCCTGCAGGCCGGCGATGAAGATGAGCATGTTGTAGCCGAAGTTCTTCCACACGGCGAGCAGGATGATCGCCGGCATCGCCCAGTGCGGGTCCCCGAGCCAGTCCACGGCCGGCAGGCCGAGGCCGCCGAGCCCGGCGTTGATCAGCCCGTAGCGCGGCTGCAGCAGGTAGCGCCAGACGATCGCGACCGCGACCATGGTGGTGACGACCGGCAGGAAGTAGACGGTGCGGAAGAAGCCCTTCGCCCGCGCGAGCTTCGCGTTCACGAGCAGCGCGGCGACCAGCGAGGTCAGCACCGACAGCGGCCCGCCGACGCCGACGAAGAAGGCGGTGTTGCGCATCGCGCGCCAGAACTCGCCATCGGTCAGCACCTGCCGGTAGTTGCCGAGGCCCACGAACCGGATCGTGTCGGGCGAGCCGATCGCGTAGAGGTCGAAGTCGGTGAAGCTCATCAGCAACCCGGCGACGATCGGAACGAAGAAGAAGACGGCGAGCAGCGTCAGCGCCGGGGCGAGAAAGCCCCACGCCGCCCGCGCCTGCACGCGCTCGCCCGTGAGGCTCACGGCCGGCCTCCCGGCGCGCGTCCGCGCGCGCGCAGCCAGCGGCGCTTCTCGAGCATGCGATCCACCTCGGCCGACAGGGACGCCAGCGCCTGGTCGGGTGGAACGGTTCCGCGCACCGCCCGTTCGACCCAGTCCTGAAGCCGGATCATGATCTGCTCGATCTCCGGCACCTTCGGCAGCGCGACCACGCGTTGCAGCTGAACGCCGAACGCCCGGGTGTTGGGGTCCTGGTCGAGAGCCGGGTCGCGCCAGGCTTCGACCCGCGCCGGCAGGTCGCCGGTCAGCCGCCAGAACTCCAGCTGGACCTGCGGGCGCGACAGGTACTCGATGAGCGCCCAGGCCTCGCGCGGATGCTTCGAGTCGCGAAACAGCACCAGGCTCGAACCGCCGGCGAGCGAGACTCCCGAGGCGGCGCCGGTCGGACCCGGCATGGGCGCCGTCGCCCAGCGGTCCTGCTCCTGCGGCGGCAGGCGGCGGCGGAACTCGCCCAGGTTCCAGGGGCCGGTGATCCACATCGTCACGTAGCCGCGCGAGAACTCCTGGTAGACGTTGGCGATCTCGTTGCCGGTGACCGGCGGCGCGAGGCCTTCACGAAACAGGCTCAGGTAGAAATCGAAGCCGGCGCGGAACGCGCTGTCCTGGAACGCCGACCGCGTCGCGCCGTCCTTGAGCAGCGGCGAACCGGCCTGCAGACCGAAGATCACCGGCGGATTCCATTCGTTGAGCGGCAGGAAGATGGCGTAGCGGTCCGCGCCGACCTCGCGCTGGACCGCGCGCATCGCCTCCCGCCAGCCCTGCCAGGTGGCGGGGATCGAATCCCAGCCCGCGCGCTCGAGCAGGTCCCGCCGATAGAAGAGCAGTCGCGTGTCCACGTACCAGGGCACGCCGTACGCGAGCCCGTCGATCACGTTCGTGTCCCAGATGCCGGGGAAGTACGCGCTGCTGTCGAAGGCGGCGCTCGCCAGGTGCGACTCGAGCGGCCGGATCGCCTTGAGCGCCGCGAACTCGGGAACCCACGTGTTGCCGAGCTGGCTGACGTCCGGCGTCGAGCGGCCGACGTAGGCGGTCAGCAGCTTCTCGTGCGCGGCGCTCCACGGGATCTGCTGGACGATCACGCGCACGTCCGGATGTTCGCGCTCGAATCCGCCGATCAACTGCGCGACGACCTCGCCCTCGCGCCCCATGCCCCAGAAGCGCAGCGTCGTGCGGGAATCGCGCCGGGCGCAACCGGAGGACAGCGGAAGCGCCGCCAGCACGGCGGCCGCCACCGCGATCGCGACCGTCCGCCGCGACATCGCCGCGCGCCGCGGCCGGCTCATGGCCTCGCCGGCGCGGGCGCGTCCAGCCAGCCGCCGCGAAAACCCGCGGCCGCGAGTCCGCGCCGAAGGTAGGGGTTGCGCCGCATCGTTTCCCACACGAGGCCGCTGCGCTGATTCTCGAGCATGACCAGGATCGGGCCCTGGTCGATGCCGAGCCAGTCGGTGTCGAACCAGCCGAGCCGCGGGTGGATGCGCCCGTGGTGGACCTCGACCGGGACCGTCAGCGTCGGATTGAACGCGTCGAGGAAGCCGTAGCGCCCCCAGATCGCGTCTCCGTAGCGGCGCTTCATCTCGGTGAGCGCGGCGAGCGAGAGTTGCGGCGTGAATGCGACGGAGCCGCCGGCGGCCGTCGGAGCGATCGTGCCGTCGTCCACGATGTCGAGCAGCGAGGCGCCGCGGGCCGCGTAAGTGCGGAACGCGCGCCGGCGGCCGGCGATCGTGAGCGTGTCGTCGAGCGGTCCGTCGCAGGCCGAGAGGCCCCAGATCTCGGGCCCGTAGCCGGCGAATCCACCCGGGTTGCGGATCGCGTAGGCGCGCTGCGAGAGCGTCGCGCGCCGCGAGTTCTCGAAGTAGTCGAGGCCGTGCGAACGCATGAACGCGTCGCGGATGCCGCGAAAGTCGATCCAGCAGTGCGAGTACTGGTGGCCGAACATCGGCGAGAAGTTGACGTGCTTCTGGCCCTCGAACTCGCCCCAGCGGTAGTGGCGCGTGTAACCCGCCCAGGCTTCCGCCCCCACCGGGTGCGTCGGCGATCCGAGCGCGAGCACGTAGAGCAGCATCGCCTCGTTGTAGCCGCCCCAGTCGTAGGGCAGGAATCCCTCCTCCGGCGACCAGCCGTGGGAAACGAGCGGCGGGCGCACCCGCAGCCACGTCCAGTCCACGCGCCGGTAGAGCGAGTCGGCGAGTGTCCGGATCTCGCGCTCGTCGGGAGTCCCGCCGGCGAAATACTCGCCGGCGAACAGCACGCCGGCCATGAGCAGCGCCGTGTCCACGGACGACAGTTCGACCTTCTCGAAGCGCGCGCCGTCCTCGGGCCGCAGGAAGTGATAGTAAAAGCCCCGGTAGCCGGTCGCGCCGGAAGCCGCGCTGTCCTGGCGTGCCGTCCACAGGAAGCGCAGCGTCGCCAGCGTCCGCGCGGCCGCGGCTTCACGAGTCACCCAGCCGCGCTCGCCGCCGATCGGGTAGGCGGTGAGCGCGAACCCCATGGCCGCGACGCTCGCGAACGACTTCGTCGGCCAGCGGTCGGGTGTGAGCCCCGTGATCGAGTCCGATCGTTCCCAGAAGAAATCGAACGCCCGGCGCTCGACGGTGTCGGCGAACGCGTGCGCTTCGGGGCTCAGCGCGGCGGCGCCCCGCACCTGCGCGGCGCCGCGTCCGGCGCCGCACGACGCCAGGCACGCGATCAGCGCGGTCGCGAGGGCGACGGGGAGAACGCCCGGGCGCCCGGGACGGCGAGGCTTCGGGGCAGGGGGCACGGGTTCTCCGATCGGGCGCGGCCGGTCAGCCCGCGGTGCGGGCCAGCGCGCGCACGCGACGCTGGAACGCCGTCTCGGGATCGCGCCGCGAAGGCGGCGCGCCGCACGAGCGCCGGATGGCCAGCGTGGTGGGCAGCACCTCGTGCTGTCGAACGCCCGTGACGGGCGAGCGTCTGGCGCGCAGCAGCAGCTCGACCGCGCGCTCGCCGAGCAGCGAGGGGTTGACGCGCACCGAAGTGAGCGGCGGGGACGTGTAGCGCGCGATCGCGATGTCGTCGAACCCCGCCACCGCGATCTCGTCGGGAACGGCGATGCGCGCCTCGGCGAGGCCGGCCAGCACGCCGATCGCCATGGGGTCGTTCGCGACGAACACCGCCGTCGGCCGGGGCTCGAGCCGCGCCAGCGTCAGGCCGGCCTCCCAGCCGGAAGGCTCGGTGAAGTCGCCGCGCAGCTCGAGGCGCGGATCGGGTTCGATCCCCGCCTCGATCAGCGCCTGGTGGTAGCCCTGCAGGCGCTGCTCGCCGTCGAGGTTTCGCGCCGGCCCGCGCACGAGCGCGATGCGCCGGTGCCCAAGGCCGATCAGGTGCTTCACCATCTCGCGCGCGCCGTCGGCGTTCGCGACCGAGAGGGTGTCGCACTCCTCGACCTCCTGGCCCGGGTTGATGAGCACCACCGGGCAGTGGTGCGAGAAGCCGCGAATCGCGCCGGGCGCGTCCACGTCGGGCGCCATGACCATGACCCCGTCAATGCGGCCGCTCATCGAGCGCAGGGCCTCGGCGAGCGTCTCGCTGTCGGCGTGCGAACTCGAGACGAGGACGTGAAAGCCCTGGCGGCGTGCGGCGAGATCCACGCCGCGGATCACCTCGGAGAAGAACGCGCCGTGCATGTCCGGCAGCAGGACGCCGAGCGCGTGCGTTCGGTTCGTGATCAGGCTGCGCGCGACCCCGTTCGGCCAGTAGTTGAGTCGGGCCGCGACCTCGCGAACCTGTCGGCCCGTGCGCTCGCTGACGAGCGAGCTGTCGTTGAATACGCGCGAGACGGTGGCGATCGAAACCCCCGCCTCGCGTGCGACGTCCCGGATGGTGGCCATGGCCCCCCGACTTGCTGCGCGCGTGCCGCGTGCGCCGGTGACCGCAACAGGTCACCTGCATCGCCGTACTGGGTGTAACCGTTTACAGCCGCGCTCCGGCCAGTGTCAAGACTCGATCGCGCACCACGGCCGTCGAAGCCTGCGAACGCCCGCGGCCCTGGGCCGTTCGCACCGGACCGCGGCGAGGATCTTCCAGGCCGGACTCAGGTTCGCGTCGCCGCGCCCTGCAGTCGCTGCTCGAGGGCCTGCAACTCGTCCTTCAGGCCCTGCGGCAGGCGGGTACCGAACTTCTCGTAGTGCGTGCGGACCGCGGCCAGCTGCTGCGTCCAGCCCTCGACATCCACCCGCAGCAGTTCCTCGAGCGCCGCCACCGGTACGTCCAGCCCGCTCACGTCGAGCGCGTCCCTCGCGGGCAGCCGGCCGATGGGGGTCTCGACCGCCTTCGCCGATCCGTGGACGCGTTCGAACACCCACTTGAGCACGCGGCTGTTCTCGCCGTAGCCGGGCCACAGGAAGCGGCCGCCGGCGTCCTTGCGGAACCAGTTGACGTAGAAGATCCGCGGCAGCTTCGCGGCGTCGCCCCGGGCGCCCACCGCGAGCCAGTGCGCGAAGTAGTCGCCCATGTGGTAGCCGCAGAACGGCAGCATGGCGAACGGATCGAAGCGCAGCGCCCCGACCGCGCCGGCGGCGGCGGCGGTCGTCTCGCTGCTCATGATCGAACCGAGGAACGTGCCGTGCTGCCAGGACAGCGCCTCGTTGACGAGCGGCATGACCGTGGCGCGCCGGCCACCGAACAGGATCGCCGAAATCGGCACGCCCCGCGGATCCTCCCACTCCTTCGCGATGACCGGACACTGCGAGGCCGGCACGCAGAAACGGGCATTGGGGTGCGACGACTTGCGGCGGCTCGCGGGCGTCCACGGGCGGCGCAGCCAGTCCGTGAGCTTCGCCGGCGCGGTATCGGTCATCTCCTCCCACCACACGTCGCCGTCCGGGGTCAGCGCGCAGTTGGTGAAGATCGCGTGCCTGCCGAGCGTCCGCATGGCGTTCGGATTGCTCTTCATGCTCGTGCCCGGCGCGACGCCGAAGAACCCGGCCTCCGGGTTGATGGCGTACAGCCGACCGTCGTCGCCGAACTTCATCCACGCGATGTCGTCGCCGACCGTCTCGACCTTCCAGCCCGGCAGGGTCGGCGTGAGCATCGCGAGGTTGGTCTTGCCGCAGGCGGACGGGAAAGCCGCCGCCACGAACGCGGTCCTGCCCTCGGGGTTCGTGAGCTTGAGGATCAGCATGTGCTCGGCGAGCCAGCCCTCGTCGCGGGCCTGCACCGAGGCGACGCGCAGCGCGTGGCACTTCTTGCCGAGCAGCGCGTTGCCGCCGTAGCCCGAACCGTAGGAAATGATCTCGCGCGTCTCCGGAAAGTGGCAGATGTACTTCGACTTCGCGTTGCAGGGCCACGGCGAATCCGGCTGATTCTCGGTCAGCGGGGCGCCGACCGAATGCAGGCAGCGGACAAACTCGCCTTCGCCGAGCGCCTCGAGCACCTTCGTGCCGACGCGGGCCATGATGTGCATGCTGGCCACGACGTAGGGCGAATCGGTCAGCTCGACGCCGATGCGGGCGATCGGGGAGCCGATCGGTCCCATGCTGTACGGGATCACGAACATCGTCCGGCCCTTCATGCAGCCGGCGAAGAGCGCGGCGAGCTTCCTGCGCATCTCCCCGGGCTCGCTCCAATTGTTCGTCGGGCCCGCGTCGTCCTTCGTCTTCGAGCAGATGAAGGTGAACTCCTCGACGCGCGCGACGTCGGCGGGATCGGAGCGCACGAAGATGCTGTCGGGCCGCAGCGACTCCGAGATCCGGATCGCGCTGCCCGAGTGCTCCATCACGCGCAGCATCTCCCGATACTCCGCGTCCGAGCCGTCACACCACACCACGTCGTCCGGCTGGCAGAGCGCCGCCGCTTCCTTCACCCAGGCTTCCAACGGCCTGTTCATCGCGAAAACCACCTTTCCTGGCGTGATCAGAAACCCGGCGGGTGGGTACGGCGCCCCGCGCGGTCGAATCGTCACCGGCTGAATAGCGCGGGAATCTAAACACCGCGCTCGCGCACCCGCAACACACCGCCCCGCGCACGGCCCGTGTCCGTTTCGTGCCCGGAGCGCGCATGGGTGATACTGCGTCGCTTCCCCTTCCCCACGAGCTGGCTCCGGAGATCCGATGCGATCCGACTGGCAGCGCCTGCTTTCCCCCGAACGACCCGGCGCCGCCGCGGCTCTCGAGAGCGGCGCGCGCTCGCCCTTCCAGCGCGACTACGACCGCATCCTGTTCAGCGGGTCCTTCCGGCGCCTGGCGGACAAGACCCAGGTCTTTCCCCTGCCCTACGACGATCACGTCCACTCGCGGCTCACGCACAGCCTCGAGGTGGCGTCCATCGGGCGCTCGCTCGGCACGCTCGTCGGCACGCGCGCCCTCGCGGGGACGGCCGTGCGCGAGGGCGGCCCCGAGCCGCGCGATCTCGGCGATTGCGTGGCCGCCGCCTGCCTGGCGCACGACCTCGGCAACCCGCCGTTCGGGCACGTCGGCGAGGACGCGATCCGCGAGTTCTTCGACCGCGAACGCCCCTTCTGGAACGAACTCACCGAGCGCCAGCGCCGCGACCTCCTCGCCTTCGAGGGCAACGCGCAGACGCTCCGCATCGTCACCCGACTCGAGCGCCCCTCGAGCCCGGGAGGCCTGCAGCTGACGGCCGCCACGCTCGGCGCGCTCGTCAAGTACCCGTGCTCGTCGCTCGCGGCCGATCGCGGCTCACCCGAGCGTGGCGCGAAGAAGCCCGGGATCTTCGACGGCGACGTCGGGGCCTGGGAGGCCGTCGCGCGAACGCTCGGGCTCGAGCGCCGCGAGGCCGAACGCTGGATGCGGCATCCGCTGGCGCTGCTCACCGAGGCCGCGGACGACATCGCCTACCTGCTGCTCGATCTCGAGGACGGGCTGCGCCTGCGGCACGTGCCCGACGATCTGTTCGTGCGCTGCCTCGAGCCGCTGTGCGCCGACGATCCGCGCTGCCCCTCGCTCGGGAGCCTGCCGGACTACGCGGAGCGGATGGAGCGGGCCGACCTGATGCGCGCGATCGCGATCCACACCCTGGTCCGCGACGCGGCCGACGCGTTCCTCGGATCGCACGAGGGGATCCTCGAGGGTTCGTTCGCCGCGGCGCTGGAGTCGGTCATGCGGCATCGCGAGACGCTCCGCACGATCCAGCAGGTCTGCCTCGAGCGCTGCTACCGGGCACGCGACGTCCTCAAGATGGAGCTCGCCGGCGCCGAGGCGATCCAGGGACTGCTCTCGATCCTGACCGCGGCGCACCAGGACCCGGGCTCGCTGCGCGGCCAGCACCTGCGCCGACTGTACCCGCGGCTCTTCCAGTCGGCTCCCGCCTACGAACGGCTGCTCCGCCTGACCGATCACGTCTCGGGCATGACGGATCACTACGCCGTGCGCCTGTACCGCGAGCTTCGCGGCATGCGCTACCCCGGCGGACGCGACTGAGCGGAGCGGCTCCCGCGAATCTTCCTCCATGCCGCAGGCGCTCCGCCGAAGCGCAGGCGGATCGTGCCCCGGGGCGAAGACGCCGCCATCCCGTGCGCGCGGAAGTGGCACCCGGCGCGGGACAGCGCGCGGTTCCGCTCAAGTCCCGCCGGGCCTTCGGCCGATAAAGTCGCGGGGCCGGGACTTCGGACGGACCCGTCAACCGGAGATGGAGACTTGCGGAACTCGCGTCGTATCGACCCGGCGCGGGACCCTGCGCTCGCCGCCGCGCCGAGATCCCGCGCCTGCCAGCAACGCCCGACCGCCGTCCTGCTTCGCGGCGGTGTCTCGGCGTTGCTCGCGGCCGCCGCGCTCCTGCTGGCGGCTCCGGTCGCCGGCGCGGTCGGGATCAACGAGACCAAGTCCGAAATGCTCTGGAACATCGCCAAGTTCGTGCAGTGGCCCGAGGCGTCGCTCGCGAACTCGAAGGGTCAGATCGTGTTCACCATCCTGGGCGAGGACGATCTGGCGGCCGAGCTCGCCAACCTGCTCAGCGCCAAGACCATCAACGGCAAGCCGGTGTTCGTGCGCTTCGTCCGCAGGGCCCAGGACGCCCGCGGCAGTCAGATCCTCTACGTCGCGTCGTCCGAACTGCAGCACATGGACGCGGTGCTGATGGAGGTCGCCGGCGCGCCGGTCCTGACGGTCGCCGACACGCCCGCGTTCGCGGCGCACGGCGGCATGGTCGGGTTCGCTCCCGACTCCGGCAAGGTTCGATTCGAGATCAACGTCGGCCACGCGGAGCGAAGCGGCCTGCGCATCAGCGCCAAGCTGCTCGCGCTCGCGCGCGTCGTGGACGCCGGCGACTAGGAGACCCGATGCGGTTCCTGCACGACCTCTCGATCCGTCACAAGCTGACCCTGATCACGATGCTGACCAGCGTGGTGGTGCTGCTGCTGGCCTGCAGCGCGTTCCTCGGCTACGAGCTGTTCACCTTCCGGCGCACGATGGAGCGCGACCTGTCCATCCTCGGCGAGGTCATCGGCAACAACAGCACCGCCGCCCTGACCTTCGACGACGCCAGCGCCGCCCGCGACGCCCTGTCGGCGCTGCGCGCGCAGCGCCACGTGATCTCGGCGTGCATGTACCGCGCGTCCGGGGTGCCGTTCGCGAACTACCGCCGCGAGCCCGGAGCCGGCATCCAGTGGCCGGCGCGGGCCGAAGTCGCCGCCGCCGGGATGCACCAGGACTGGCTGGCCGTGGTTCAGCCCGTGCTGCTGGATGGCGAGCGCATCGGCACCGTCTACATCCGCTCCGACCTGCTCGAGATGCACGCCCGCATCCGTCGCTACGCGATGATCGTGGGCTGGGTCCTGCTCGCCGCCTCGCTCGTCGCGCTCGCGCTCGCCTCGCGGCTGCAGCGCATGATCTCGCGACCGCTGCTGCACCTGGCCGCCGTCACGCGCCGGGTTTCCGAGAAGCGCGACTACGGCATGCGCGCCGTCTCGGAGGGTCGTGACGAGATCGGACAGCTGATCGACGGCTTCAACGGCATGCTCGGGCAGATCCAGGCGCGGGACCTGCAGCTGCAGGAGCACCAGGAGCACCTCGAGTCCGAGGTGCAGGCGCGCACTTCCGAACTGGTGAACGCCAACGCCGACCTGACCGCGGCCCGCGACCGGGCCGAGGAGGCCAGCCGCGCCAAGAGCGAGTTCCTGGCGAACATGAGCCACGAGATCCGGACGCCGCTCAACGGCGTCATCGGAATGACCGAGCTCACGCTCGATACGGACCTCAGCAGCGAGCAGCGCGACTACCTTCAGACGGCGCGCGCTTCCGCGGACACGCTGCTGTCGGTCATCAACGACATCCTCGACTTCTCCAAGATCGAGGCCGGCCGCCTGGATCTCGACTCGACCGGCTTCGACCTGCGAAGCGAGGTGGACACCGCCCTGCGGACGGTCGCGCTGCGCGCGCACCAGAAGGGACTCGAGCTCGTCTGCGACGTGCGTCCCGAGGTGGCCGAGGGCGTCATCGGCGATCCGATCCGGCTCAAGCAGGTGCTGGTGAACCTCGTCAGCAACGCCATCAAGTTCACCGAGCGTGGCGAGATCGTCGTTCGCGCCGAGGAGCAGGAACGCTCCGGCGAGGAATCGGTGACGCTGCACGTCTCGGTGAGCGACACCGGCATCGGGATCGAGGCCGGCAAGCTCGAGTCCATCTTCGAGGCCTTCACCCAGGCCGACAACTCCACGACCCGCAAGTACGGCGGCACCGGGCTCGGGCTGACGATCTGCAAGCGGCTGGTCGAGATGATGGGTGGACGGCTGTGGGTCGAGAGCCTGCACGGCCGCGGCACGACGTTCCACTTCACCGTCCGGCTCGGTCTGCAGCCCGCGGCGCCGCGCTCGCAGACGCTGTCGCGCGAAATGCTGCGTTCGCTGCGCGCGATGATCGTGGACGACAACGCCACGAACCGGCGCATCCTTTCGGAGCAGCTGGGCGCGCTCGGGCTGCGCGTCACGGCGGTGAATGGCGCCCAGGCGGCGCTCACCGAGCTGTGGCGGGCGAAGGCCGAGGACTCCCCGTTCGCGCTCATCATCATGGACTACCACATGCCGGAGATGGACGGGCTGCAGCTCGCCGAGCGCATCAAGGACCTGCCCGGCGTGGCCGGCTCGACGATCATGATGCTCACCTCGGGGGGCCAGAGCGGAGACGCGGCGCGCAGCCGCGAGCTCGGCATGGCGGCCTACCTGACCAAGCCGATTTCGCAGAAGCAGCTGTACCAGGTCGTCGCGCAGGTGCTCGGCGCGAAGGCGGCGACCCCCGAAAGCAGCGCGCCGACACCCCAGAAGGACGCCACGGACATGAACCCCATCGCTTCCGGGTCCTCGCCGAAGACCTCGCCCCTGCGGGTGCTGCTCGCCGAGGACAACTTCGTCAACCAGAAGCTGGCCGTGACCATGCTGCAGAAGCGGGGGCACGAGGTCACGGTCGCGAACGACGGACTCGAGGCGCTCGACGCGCTCGCCCGCGCCTCGTTCGACGTCGTCCTCATGGACGTCCACATGCCGCGCATGGGCGGCTTCGAGGCGACGGCGAAGATCCGCGAGCGCGAGCGCGCGACCGGCGGAAGACTCCCCGTCGTCGCACTCACCGCGCTGGCCATGACCGGCGACCGCGAGAAGTGTCTGCAGTCCGGCATGGACGCCTACGTCTCGAAGCCCATCAACGCGAGCGAGCTGTTCGGGACGCTCAACCGCCTGTTCCCGAATCGCGCGGGCTCGGCCACGCCCGTGACCCCCGCCGTGCGGCCCCACGCGCCGGAGGCCGAGGTCCTCGATCGCGCGCGCCTGAGCCAGAACATGGAAGGCGACGAGGACGTGATCCAGGACATCCTCTCGACCTTCCTGCGCGATCAGCCGGCGCAGGAGCGCGAGATCAGCCAGGCGCTCCAGCAGGGGGACGCGACCACGCTGGCGCGCGCCGCGCACACGTTCAAGGGACTGCTCCTGACGCTCGCCGCGCAGCCCGCGGCCGACGCGGCTCTGCGCCTCGAGATGCACGCGCGCGGCGGCCAGCTCGCCGACGCCCAGGTGGCGTGGCGCGAGATGCAGGTTCAGCTCGCCCGGCTGCAGCCGGTGCTGCGCGGGCTGGTGAACCGGGCGGCCTGAGCGGCCCCCCTGCCGGCACGGCGGGAGGCGCAGGACTCACCCGACGGGGGCGCCGGCGACGGCGCCCCCGTCGCGCCTGCGGGCGGGTCGCGGCGCGCAGCGGCGAGCGGCGGACGAATCGCGCCGGCCGGGTGCGGGACCGGCCGCCCGCGTGCGGCCGCTTGCAGGGCCCGCGAGGCGACCTCTATGGTGCCGCCCGCCGCGCCCTGCCCTCCCGGCGCCCGAGGCGCCAGGACCCGACAGCATCCAGCCTCCCGGAGGACCCCATGCGCATCCCGCACGCCGCCCTCGTGGCGCTCGCCGCCATCGCCGTCGCTTCGCCCGCGTTCGCCCAGGCGACGCTCTCACTTCCGGCCCCGAGTCCCGGCGCGAGCGTCAGCCAGACCATCGGGACCACCGAGTTCTCGCTCAAGTACTCGCGTCCCGGCGTCAAGGGCCGCGTCATCTGGGGCGGCCTCGTGCCCTACGGCCAGCCGTGGCGTACCGGCGCGAACGAGGCCACCACGCTCACGATCGCCGATGACGTGAAGGTCGAGGGCCAGCCGCTGCCGGCGGGCAGTTACGCCATCGTCACCGTGCCGGGCCCGGACAGCTGGGTGGTCGCTTTCAGCCGTCAGAAGAACCTGTGGCGCGGGACCACCTACGACCCCAAGGAGGACGCGCTCCGCGTCACCGTGAAGCCGCAGTCCGCGGAGGCGGTCGAATGGATGCAGTTCACCTTCGACATCGCTTCGCCCTCCGAGACCGATCTCGCGCTTCGCTGGGAGAAGCTGCGCGTGCCGGTGCGGATCTCGGTGGACGTGACCGCGAAGGTGCTCAAGGACTGCCGTGCCGCCGTCGCGGCCGCGGCCGCCGACGACTGGCGCACGCCCTACCGCGCCGCGAACTGGTGCCTCGACAACGCGCAGGCTCCGGAAGAGGCGGCGGCGTGGAGCACGAAGGCCCTCGGCCTTAAGGAGAACTTCCAGACGCTCTCGCTGGCCGCGCGCCTGCAGGCGAAGTCGGGCCGCACGAAGGAGGCCATCGCGCAGATGACGAAGGCCGTCGCGCTGGGCAAGGCGGATAAGGATCTCGTGCCGGCGCAGATCGAGCCGATGGAGAAGCTGCTCGCGGAGTGGTCGGGCAAGACCGGGAAGTAAACGGTTCGGTTTTCCGCGTTCCGGCCGCGGCGCCTCCCGGCGCCGCGGCCGGACGCCTTTCGGGGCCTCAGGCCGCCGGCTTCGCCCGCCAGTCGGGCACCAGGGCTGAGAGCAGCGCGGCCACGGCGAGCGTGACCAGGCAGCCGACGACGTTGAACCACAGCCAGAACACCAGATCGAGCTTCCAGCACACGAGCACGACCGCCTCGGCGGCGAGCGCCGCCGCGAACACCGCCGGTCCGCCCGCGCGACGCACCAGGAACGCGCACAGGAAGATGCCGAGGATGGTGCCGTAGAACAGCGACCCGAGCTGATTCACCGTCTCGACGAGCGAGCCGGAGCGGCCCGCGAACTGCGCGAACAGGCTCGCGAAGGCGATCCAGAAGACGTTCACCGCCCGCGTCCAGCCGAGAAGTTTCGCCTCGTCCCGCGGCGCCCCCGGCACGCGGCGCACCACGTCCACGATCGTGGTCGAGGTGAGCGCGTGGATTTCGGAGGAGGACGAGTTCATCGCCGCCGCGAACACCGCCGCCAGCACGAGTCCGACCACGCCCGCGGGCAGGCTCGCGAGCACGAAGCGCAGGAAGACGTAGTTGGTGTCGTTCGTGTTCGCCGCGGGGTCGGTCGCGCGCAGCACCGAGAGCGCCGAGTCGCGCACGTTTCCGGTGCGCGCGAGCGCCTCCCGGACCTCCTTCTCGGCCGCCGTCACGGCGACCGCCTCCCCCGCCCGCCGGGCGGCGATCCAGCCCCGCAGCGCGGAGGCCCGCTCCCGCCCGATCGCCTCGTGCCTCGCCTCGAGCTCGCGCCATTCCCCGCGGTGCGGGCCCGCCGCCGCCTTCGCCGCACCCGAGGGATCGAAGAACAACGGGGTGCGCTCGAACTGGAAGACCACGAACACCAGCACGCCCAGCAGCAGGATGAAGAACTGCATCGGCACCTTGAGCAGGCCGTTCACGAGCAGGCCCAGGCGCGCCTGCGCCGTCGAGCGCGCCGCGAGGTAGCGCCCGACCTGCGACTGGTCGGTGCCGAAGTAGGACAGCTGAAGGAACAGCCCGCCCACCAGCCCCGCCCACAGGTTGTAGCGGCCGCGCGGATCGAACTGCGGGTCCACCGCGTTCAGCTTTCCGAGATGGCCGGCGACCGACAGGGCGTCCGTCATGCCGACGCCCGCCGGCAGCTGCCGCAGCGCCAGCGCGAAGGCGAGCGCCATCGCGCCCATGATGATGGTGAACTGCAGCGCGTGCGCCTGGGCGATCGCCTTCGATCCGCCCAGCGTCGTGACGCCGACGATCAGCACGCCGAGCAGCAGGCACGTCCAGCGCAGCTCCCAGCCGAGCACGACCGACAGCACGATCGCGGGCGCGAGCAGCGTGATGCCGGCCGCCAGCCCGCGCTGCAGCAGGAACAGTCCGGCGGCCAGGCTTCGCACGTTTCCGTCGAAACGCCGCTCGAGGAACTCATAGGCCGTCGCGACCCGCATCCGCTGGAAGACCGGCACGGCGGTGAGGCAGAGCAGGACCATCGCGAGCGGCAGCCCGAAGTAGAACTGCACGAACGACAGTCCGCCCGCGTATCCCTGCCCGGGCGTCGCCAGGAAGGTCACCGCGCTCGCCTGCGTCGCCATCACCGACAACGCGACGACCGGCCAGCGAACGCTTCGCCCCGCGACCAGGTACGCGGGCAGGTCGCGGGTCGCGCGCGAACGCCACAGGCCGTAGAGCACGAACGCCGCGAGGGTTCCCGCGAGCACCACGACGTCGAGCGGCCTCATCGGAACGCCAGGGTCAGCCAGGCGAGCAGAGCGATCTCGAGCGCGAGCGCCGCGATCACGATCGCGTACAGCGTGCCCCAGCGACCGCCGAGCGGAGGACGCTCGCGGTCCGCCCGGACGTCCTCGCTCACGGCCGGGCGCTCACCAGGTTCGCGAACAACCGCCAGGCTCCGGGCACGCCGGCCGGCAACTGCCGGAACATCGCGTAGGCGCAGTACACGAACACGCCCCGCCCGTGCCGTGCGTAGAGCAGGCCGCCTTCGCGATCCGGTTCGCCGGGGTCGTGGCAGGAGAGCACCCGCTCGTAGCGCGGGTCGGCCGGGTTCGCGAAGTAGAGCCCGCGTTCCTGCACCCAGCCGGCGAAGTCGGCGGGGCCGATCGCGTTCGGCCGCGTGAGCAGCGGATGCGAAGCGGCGAGCACCCGGACCCCGGCCGTTTCGTCGGTCACGCGGTCGCGCGAAATCGTGAACGGATAAGGCCCGAGCGCGGGCGGCAGGCCGTCGGCCGTCGTGTTGTACTGCACGACCAGCGTGCCGCCGGCGGCGACCCAGTCGAGCAACCGCGGCTGCGCCGCGCCCAGCCGCGGCCGGGTGTTGTACGCGCGCACGCCGGTCACGATCGCGTCGAAGCGCGACAGGTCTCCACCCTCGAGGTCGTCGTCGCTGAGCGGCACGACCTCGTAGCCGAGCTGACTCAGCGCGTCGGGAATCGCGTCGCCCGATCCGGCGACGTAGCCCACGCGCGCGCCCGCGTGACGGATGTCGGCGCGCACCAGCCGCGCGGTCGCGGGCGGGTAGAGCGAGGTCGGCGGGATGTGCGGATGGTCGATCCGCACCTCCTGGTGGGACCATCGCCGCCCGCCGACGGTGAGGACCGCCGACAGATCGGCGGCTTCGGGCCCCGCGCCCGGGGTGACGGTGAACCGCACGTGCGTCTCGTCGCCGCTCCCGCGCAGGGCCACGTCGGCCGTCGGCGGCGAGCAGGTCCAGCCCGCCGGCAGCGTGAGCGAGACGCGCCCGGCGACGCCGTCGCGCTGAGCGCGGACCCGCACGCCGATCGGTCTCGGCGCGCGATCGGGGAACAGGTAGACCGCGTGGTCCAGATTCAGGGTCGCCGGCGGCGCGATTTCCAGCGCCCGCCAGCGTTCGCCCTGAACCGGGTCCGCCCAGCGATACGCGACCGGGAGATCGAAACGGAACTCGCCGGCGGAGGTGGCCAGTTCGAGCGATGCCGCCAGCGCCGGTGCGTCCTCGGGCCGGCCGATGTCGGCGGGATCGTCCACCACGAAGCGGCCGCGCACGGGTTCGCGGCGCAGCCAGTAGGGTTGAGTCGGAAGCGCTGAGGCGGGCACGGCCACGGTCAGCGTCTCGGCGTAGTCGGTGCCGACGCCGGCCGCGCGTCCGCTCGCGCCCCCGCACGTGAGCCGGCGCACCGACAGGTCGAGGCCGCGGCGGTTCACGATCGAGACCACGACGCGCACCGAGTCGCCGGGCGTGACGGCCGGCTCGAGCGCGATGGCCTCGGCCCACAGCCCCGAGCAGGAGCGGATGAGCGCCTCCAGCTCGGCGCGCCTGGCCGCCAGCAGGGCGGGGCGCACGGGCGGCGCGGAGGCGAGCGCCCGGCGGACCTCGAACAGCCTCGGCAGCAGCGCCTCGGGCCTCGACGGGTCGAACTCGCCCGCGGCGAGCGCGAGGAGGGAGTCGGCGCGCACGCCCGCCGGCCCGAAGGCCCGCCACGTCAGGTCCACGCCGGCGAGCGGATCCGCCACGGCCGCGTCTCCGAGTCGCGGCGCCAGGTAGTTCGGCAGCGCCCCGTGGCGCTCGGCGACGCCGAAGCCCTGGCTCTTGTGGTTGCTGCGGCTCACCGCGGCGATCTCGCCCCAGGAGCGCCCGAGCAGGGGCTCGAAGCCGCCCGCGTCCACCCGCAGCCACGAGGAGTCCACCCGCGTGCTTCCGCGGACGAACGCGTTCCAGTACAGGCGCCGCACGCGCCACGGCGCGCCGCACTGCGGAAAGCGGGCCGGGTCCGCGGCCGCAGCGAAAGCCTCCTCGGCGAGAATCGCCGAGGCCGTGTGATGCCCGTGGCCGCCACTGCCGTCGGTCGGGAAGCGGGTGATCACGACGTCGGGCTGCCAGTGGCGGATCGCGCGCACGACGTCGGCGAGGATCGAATCGTGTCCCCAGAACTCGAAGGTTTCCGCGGGGCTCTTCGAGTAGCCGAAATCCACCGCGCGCGTGAACAGTTGCTCGGCCCCGTCCACGGTACGCGCCGCCAGCAGCTCCTGCGTGCGGATCACGCCGAGCTCGCTGCCCAGTTCCGGCCCGATCAGGTTCTGGCCGCCGTCGCCGCGCGTCATGGACAGGTACGCGGTCCGCACCTTGAGGCCGCGGGCCAGCCACGCGAGCAGGGCCGTGTTCTCGTCGTCCGGGTGGGCCGCCACGTACAGGACGGAACCGGTGACGCGCAGCCGCTCGAGCGCGAGGCGCGTCTCCCCCGCGTCGAGCACGTCGGCCGGTCGGGGGCCGGCATCCGCGGTTCGAGACGGAACGGAGAGGCCGAGGACGAGCAGCGGAAGAACGGCGGCGAGCGCGAGACGACGGTGGAAGCGTCGGGCCATGGCGGGGGCGACTCCGGCGAGGGATGCGGGGGCCCGCGCAGGCGGGCCGACGGTCGTGGCCCACCGTAGCACGGCCCGCGGCCGCCCGGCCCTGCCGGGTGACCAGCGCCCGGGAACGCGCCCCCGAACGCCCCGGCGTCCGCAGGCGCGGGCCCGGGCGCGCCCGGGGCTGGGTGGGTTCACCCCGTGCAAAACGACCTCAAGGGGGCGCTGTGCTTCGGCCGATAGACACAGGGTCACACGTTCGCCCGGCGCGGGACTGGAAGCGCCGTCGGCCGGCGTCCGCCGCGCACCCGCCGGAGGTCGCTGCCAGGAGGAGACGCCATGTCCGAAGGGAATCTGCTGAAGCTTCGCCTGTCGCTGATGGGGCGGCCGGTGCGCAACTACACGTTCGACAAGCCCGTCATCAGCATCGGCCGGGATCCCGGCTCCGACGTCTTCGTCGACAACCCGGGCGTCTCGCGCGACCATTTCCGGCTCGAGAAGACGCCGGGCGGCGAGTACCAGCTCGTGGACCTCGGCAGCGCCAACGGCACGTTCGTGAACGACCAGATGGTGCACACCGCGGTCGTCAAGAACAACGACGTCGTGCGCTTCGGCAAGTACACGCTGTGGGTCGGTTACGACACCGATCGCAGGGCCGGCGGCCAGGAATCCCGCAAGTCGTCGGTCGGCACCGAGCAGCACACGATGGTGCTCTCGCGCGCCGAGCTCGGAAACCTGCTCGAGACGTCCAAGGAGCGCGAGGTCCATCCCGTCGCCCCGCCGGCCGGCGTGTCGGCCGCCGCGGGAATGACGTCGCCCTCGGCGTCGCACGGTTCGCCGGTCGCCGCGATCGTCGTTTCGTTCCTGCTCGGCGCGGCGCTCGGCGCCGGGGCGGTCTGGCTGCTGCTTTCCCGCTAGAAGTCCTGCACCGTTCCTTCTTCGACGAAGCGAGATCATGGACCTGATCCGGCGATTCCAGGCTGGGAAGCTCGCGAAGCGCCTGCAGGATCCCCTGCAGGAAGCGACCGACGTCGCCCAGGCGCAGGAGAAGCTCGTCGCCCTCGGTCCCTCCGCCGTTCGCGGGCTGCTCGACGCCATCGCCCGCGGCAAGGCTTCCGAAGCCTCGATCGAAGTGCTCGAGAAGCTGGCCACCAACGAGACGCTGGCGGTCTTCGTCGAGGCGCTGCAGTCCCCCGTTCCGGCGGTCGTCGAGGCCGCTTCCACCGCGCTCTCGCGTTCGGCCCTGTTCGATCCGGCGCTCCTGCTGCCCCTGTTCTCGGAACCGGCGATTTCCAAGGCGCGCCTCGAGGCCATCCTCGCCGCGCAGATGCAGCGCCTTCAGCCGGTGACGCTCGTCCGCGTGTTGCCGGACCTGAGCAAGGACGCCCGCGGGAGCGTGTTCCGGCTGCTCGAGCGGCGCGCCGACTCCAGCATCTCGAGCGACGTCGTCGGCCTGGCGCGCCACGCCGAGTGGTGGCTGCGACTGCACGCGGTCAAACTGCTGGCGAAGCTTCCCGGGCAGGACTCGATCCAGGGGGTCGCCGAACTGCTCAAGGACGAGAGCGCCGCGGTCCGCCTCGAGGCGGTCCGCACGCTGGGCGTGCTCAAGGCCAGCGAGGCGCTGCCGGCGCTCTGCGGCCGTCTGCGCGACATCGACATCAAGGTGCAGGCGGCGGCGATCGAGACGCTGATCGCCATCGGCGACGTCGCGGCCGTTCCGCATCTGCTCGAGTACCTGCGCGACGACTCCGAGTACGTCCGCCGCGCCGCCGTCGAGGTTCTCAACCAGGTCGTGACGACCGAGGCGATCAAGGACCTCGTCTCCGCCCTGCGCGACGCCGACTGGTGGGTGCGCGTCCGCGCGGCCGACGCGCTCGGCACGCTCGGCGGCCCCAAGGTGATCGACGCCGTGATCGAGCTGGTCCAGGACCCCGACGATTTCATCCGCCGTTACGCCGTCGAGATCCTGAACACGGTCCCGGACAAGCGGGCCGTCGAGCCCCTGATCGGCGCGCTCGAGGACCACGACTGGTGGGTGCGCGAGCGCGCCATTGACGCGCTCGCGAAGACCCGCGACCCGCGCGCGGTGGAACCGCTGCTGCGCATGCTGACGCGCGACCCGCGCGCGGTGCCCCTGTGCCTGCGCGCGCTGGCGCAGATGCCCGATCCGCGCGTCGTCGAGTCCGTCTGCCGTCTCGCCGATTCCGAGAGCGCCGAGATCCGGCGCGAGGCGCTCAACGCGCTCACCCAGTTCAGCAAGGCCGAGCTGCCCGAGGAGGACCGCACGCGGGTCTACCAGGCGCTCGAGCGCGCCGGCTTCGGCGCCAAGCGCGCGACTCCGTCCATGCCGCTCGAGGTCCGGGGGCACTTCGGACCCGAGAGCGGCCGCTCGGACTCGGCGATCCGGCGCATGCCGTCACGCGACGCGGACGCCGCCGTCCCCACGCCCACCCCGACGCCGACGACGCCGGCCCGGCAGCAGGTGCTCAACTTCCAGAAGCTCGATCCCGGCACGATGGTGAACGAACGCTTCCGCGTCGTGCGCTACATCGGCGGCGGTGGTTTCGGAACCGTCTATCTCGTCGAGGACATCGTCGTTCGCGAGGAGCTGGTGCTCAAGATCCTCTCGCCCCAGCTGTCCATGGACGAGAGCATGATCCGCCGCTTCGTGCAGGAACTGCGCCTCACCCGCCGCATCACGCACCGGAACGTCATCCGCATCTACGACATGGTGGACCTCGGCGGGGCGCACGCCATCTCGATGGAGCACTTCGACGGCCGCGACCTCGGAACCGTCGCGCGCGAGGACGGCCCGATGCCCGTCGAGCGGGCGCTGGCGATCACCGAGCAGGTCCTCGACGGCCTCGAGGCCGCGCACCAGATGGGGATCGTGCACCGCGACATCAAGCCCGCGAACATCCTCGTGGACGCGAACGACGGGGTGAAGATCGTGGACTTCGGCCTCGCGCTGGTGGCGCAGGGAACGCGCTCGCGCCTGACGCAGAGCGGCATCCTGGTCGGCACGCCCGAGTACATCTCGCCCGAGCAGATCACGGGCCAGGAAGTGGACGGACGCACCGACCTGTATTCGCTCGGCATCGTCGTGTACGAGATGATCTCGGGCCGCCTGCCGTTCGCGGGCACGAACGCCGTCAACGTGCTGTTCCAGCACCTCGAGTCCGAGGTGCCGCCGCTCGCCGAGGTCGCGCCGCACGTGCCGGGCTGGGTGAGCGAGATCGTCATGCGCTGCATGTCCCGGCTCGCGGTGGACCGCCCCGCGAGCGCCGCCGAGACCCTCGCGCAGCTGCGCCGGGCCGCGGCCTAGGGCACCGCCGCCATGGCGCGCATCGACGCCTTCCTCGAGATCGGCAAGCAGCAGGGAGGCTCCGACATCCACTTCAACGTCGGCCTGCCGCCGCTCGTCCGCCTCGACGGGGAGCTCACGCCGATTCCCTACCGCGAGCTCTCGCACGAGGAGTCGGAATCCCTCGTCTCCGAGATCCTGAACGAGCACCAGGTCGAGCAGTTCAACCGCCTCGGCGCCGTGGACTTCGCCTACACCGCGGAGGGCATCGGCCGCTTCCGCGTGAACGCCTGCCGGCAGCGACTCGGCATCTCGACCTTCTGCCGCGTGGTGCCCGACCGGGTGCCCTCGCTCGAGCAGCTGGGCATGCCGCGCGTGCTCTCGTCCTTCTGCCGCCTGAGCTCGGGACTCGTACTCGTCACCGGCGCCACCGGCACCGGCAAGTCCACGACGCTCGCGGCCATGATCCACGAAGTCAACCACTCGCGCTCGCTGAACATCATCACGCTCGAGGATCCGGTCGAGTTCGTGCACCCCAGCGACCGCTCGCTCGTCATCCAGCGCGAGGTCGGCACCCACGTGCCCTCCTTCCAGGAGGGGCTGCGCAGCGCCCTGCGCCAGGACCCGGACGTCATTCTGGTGGGCGAACTGCGCGACGCCGTGTCCATCACGCTGGCGCTCGAGGCCGCCGAAACCGGCCACCTGGTGCTCGGCACGCTGCACACGCGCGGCGCCGCCCAGACCATCGACCGCATCGTGGACGCCCACCCTTCGGACAACCAGTCCCAGGTGCGCAATTCGCTCGCCGACAACCTCAAGGCGGTCGTGAGCCAGGACCTGCTGCGCGTCGCCGACGGCCGCGGGCGTCGGGCCGCGCTCGAGATCCTGGTCGTGACGCTGGCGATCCAGCAGCTGATCCGCGAGGGCAAGACGTTCCAGATTCCCGGCGCGATCACCATGGGCAAGCGGCTCGGCATGCAGCTCAAGGACCAGGCGCTGCTGGCGCTCGTGCGCGCGGGCGAGATCGACCCGGACGAGGCGTTCCTCAAGGCCGAGGACAAGTGGGGGTTCGCGCCGTTCGTCACCCGCCCCGAACTGCTGGCGCTGATGACCGGCGGCGCCGAGGGAGGCAAGGCCGCGTGAACCGCATTGACGCGTTCCTCGAACTGGCCGTCCACCAGGGCGGTTCCGACCTGCATCTCGTCTCGGGCCAGCCGCCGCGCATCCGCATCGCCGGCGAGCTGGAGCCGGTGCGCTTCCGCGAACTGTCCGTCGCCGACGTCAACGACTTCCTGACCGAGTTCATGACCCTCGAGCAGCGCCAGGCGCTGACGGAGCACAGCGCGATCGACATCGCCTACGAGTCGGAATCGGCGGGGCGCTTTCGCGTGAACATTTACCAGCACCTCGGCGGGCTCGGCGCGGCGTTCCGCGTCGTGCCGAACGATCCGCCGACGCTGGAGTCCCTCACCCTGCCGTCCGCCATTCCGCAGGCGCTGGCGGTCGGCAAGGGCCTGATCCTCGTGACCGGGCCCACCGGCTCGGGAAAGTCCACGACCCTCGCCGCCATGATCGACTGGGTCAATCGCAACCGGAAGGGCCACATCATCACGATCGAGGACCCGATCGAGTTCGTGCATTCGTACCGGCAGTGCGTGGTCACGCAGCGCGAGATCGGCGCCCACGCGCCATCGTTCTCCGAGGCGCTGCGCAGCGCGGTCCGCGAGGACCCGGACATGATCCTGGTCGGCGAGATGCGCGACCTGGAGACCATCAGCCTCGCCCTCACCGCCGCCGAGACGGGCATCATGGTCCTCGGAACCCTGCACACCAACGGCGCCGTCCGCTCGGTGGACCGCATCGTCAACGTCTTCCCCCCCCGCCGCCAGGCGCAGGTCCGAACCATGCTCGCCGACAGCCTGCGGCTGGTGGTCTCGCAGCAGCTGGTCCGCAAGCTGGACCACACCGGCCGGCTCGCCGCGGCCGAGGTCATGATCAACACGCACGCGGTGAGCGCGATGATCCGCGGCGGCAACACGCACAAGATCCACTCGGCGATCCAGGCGGGCGGGCGCATCGGCATGCAGGCCCTCGACGCGGTCCTGCAGGACCTCGTGAGGCGCGAGGTGATCAGCGGCGAGGAGGCCTACGAGGTGGCCATCGACCGCACGATCTTCGAGCGCTTCGTCAGCGGCGATCTCGCCGCCTGAGCCCCGGGGCGCGGGGAAGATCCACGGACGCGGCGTCCCACGCGAATCGTCGCGCGCGGAAGCCCTCAGGCGGCGACGGGCGGGTCGGTTTCGCCGGGCTCCGCGCCCACCGAGTAGACGTCGGCGAGCACGTCGTGCAGGCAGGCCTTGAGGGCCGCGATCACCTCGGGATCCCAGTCCACGTTCTCGCCGTTCTCGATGATGAGCAGCGCACGGCGGGGGCTCAGCGCCTCGCGGTAGGGCCGCGGACTCAGCAGCGCGTCGAAGACGTCGGCGACCGACAGGATCCGCGACTCGAGCGGGACCTGGGGTCCGGCGATGCCGAACGGACCGGTGCCGTCCATTTTCTCGTGGTGCCAGGCGGCGATCCGCGGCACGTCGCGCAGCGCCATCGGGTAGACGATGCGGTCGAGAATGTTCTGCGTGTGCGCCGCGTGCGTGGCCATCTCGGCCCGTTCGAGGTCCGTGAGCCGGTCGGGTTTGAAGAGCACTTCGTCGCGAACACCCTGCTTGCCGAGGTCGTGCAGCAGGGCCGAGACGCGCAGCACCTCGAGCCGTTCGGCGTCCAGGCGAAGCTGCCGGCCGATCCACACGGCCACGTCCTGCACGCGCTCGGAGTGCTGGGCGGTTTCGGGATCGCGCAGCGTCAGCGAATGCAACAGGGCGTTGATCGTGGAGGCGAAGGCGCGCTGCTGCTGTTGCAGCACGCGCAGGTGCTCCAGCGACAGCGACGCCTGGCTGGCGAAGACCGTCAGCAGGTCCACGTCCTCGCGCGTGAAGCGCCCGCGCTTGGGCCGGCGCACGTCGAGCTGCATGACGCCGAACGGGCCCTGGCCGTCGCGCAGCGGCGCGCAGATCGCGGTCTCCATGCGCGAGAGCACCTGGCTCTCGGTCGCCGAGTTCGCGCCGCCGCCGTTCACGTAGAGCATCGCGCAGTCGTCGTTCATGGCGCGTTCGGCGATCGTGCGGCTCAGCTGGACCGCCTCGGTCGCCTCACCCTCGTGCGTCTGGGCACGCATCACGATCAGGTCGTCGCTTTCCTCGTCGCGGCTGACGAGGACGAAGTTGGTGGCGTTCGGAAACGCCCGCAGCGCGTAGTCCGCGACGACGTCCAGCAGCTGCTTCTCGTCGTAGCGGGAGGCCGCCGTGTCGCGCACCAGACCGAGGAGCAGTTCGGCGACGCGCGCGTCGGAACGCACGACCTGCCCCTTGACCTCGTCCCACTCGTTGAGGGCGCGCCAGGCCAGCACGGTCGGCACGAACTTGTCCACACGCGGCAGCAGCTGGCTGTCGGTGACGGGACGGCGAATGCGGTCCTGGGACTTGGACATGGACGTGAAATCGGCACGTTCCACCCCCGTCTTGAGCGCGACGCGCCGGGGCGCACTCCGGACTCAAGTCCGCCCCCCGGGAGGCCGAAACCCCGCGGGAATCGCCGGCCCACGGGACCGGCTCGGGCCACTTCCCCCGGCCCCCTTCGGAGGTACGCATGGACCCGCGTCTACCGCTGCTGCAGACGGTGCGCGCGCTGACTTCGGTCATCGACGCCTCGGACCCGTTCACGCGCGGCCGCTCGCTCCGCATTTCGCGCTTCGTCGTGCGCGTCGCCCGCGAGCTGGGCGTGCCCGAGGCCGAACTCGTGGACGTCGAGTTCGGCGCGCTGCTGCACGACCTGGGTCGCAACGCCATTCTCCACGACGTCATCCAGAGCCCGCGGCCGCTGGACGCGGGCGAACGCGCGGTCGTCCAGACGCATCCCGCCATCGGCCGCGACATGATCAAGGACATTCCCGGCCTGGAAGCGGCCGCCGAGATCGTCTGGACGCACCACGAGCGGCCCGACGGCGCCGGCTACCCCCGCAACCTCGCCGCCGACCAGATCCCGATCGGCGCCCGCGTCATCATGGTGTGCGCGGCCTACGACGCGATGACCGAAGACCGCCCCTACCGGCGCGGCCTGTCGTCGCGGGCCGCGTGCGAGGAACTGCGCCGCTGCGCCGGACAGCAGTTCTTTCCCGACGTGGTCAACGCGTTCGTGCAGCTGCACGACAGCGGCCGGCTGTGGGAGGCGTTCACCCGCACCGAACTGGAAATCTGGGTTCGGCGCGGAGACCTCGCCGCCGCCTGAGCGCCCGTCTCGATCGCGGGGAGCGCGCGGAGGAACCGCCGCGGAAGACGCGGGCGCCGCCGGGCCATCGCGTGCGCGGGCTTCACGCATCGCCCTGGCCGGACGCACGCCGGAGCAGGCCGGAGATCGTCGGCCGGACGCGGTCGCTTGACCGTGCCCGGACACCGATCGCTCCTCCGCTCCATCGGAAGAGGGCGAAAGTCCGCGGCTGGACCCCGGCCCGACCCGGTAAGGAGCGCTGCCATGAAACTCGCCTCGATGCTGGCCGTTGCGCTGCTCACGCTCTCGACCGGCGCGCCTGCCGCGAGCCCCCCCACGGCCCCGACCCGCCCGGGTCCCGGTCGCGTCGTGCATAGCGACGCCGAATGGAAACGCCTGCTGACGCCCGGGCAGTACGACGTGCTGCGCCGGGCGGGCACCGAGCGGGCCTTCTCGGGCGCGCTGTGGAACGAGCATCGCCGCGGGCGCTACCTTTGCGCGGGCTGCGGGCTCGAGCTGTTCGACTCCTCGGCGAAGTTCGACTCGGGCACGGGCTGGCCGAGCTTCTGGCGGGCCGCCCGGGAAGCGAACGTGCTCCGCACGGCCGACCCGAGCTTCGGCATGCAGCGCATCGCCCTCGAGTGCGCGCGCTGCGGCGGCCACCTCGGCCACGTGTTCGACGACGGGCCCGAGCCGACCGGGCTGCGCTACTGCATCAACTCGGCCGCGCTCACCTTCGTGCCGGCGAAGTAGGGCCCGATCACCCGCGCTCGTCCTGGTGCTCGGGGCGCAGCAGGTCGAAGACCGTCTTCACCGGGCTGAAGACCTCGAGCGGCACCTCGACGAACACCGTGATCCAGTCCGCCATCGCGCCGTTCCACAGTCCCGGCCGCTCGAGCGCCAGCAGTTCCCTCCCGCCCGCGCTCTTGCGCGCGACCATGGCCGTCGAGGGATCCACGTAGTCGGCGAGCCGGAAGGCGCCGCCGTCGGCGCGGCGCAGCGAGCAGGCGAAGAACACCGGGTTGAAGTGGGTGGCGCGCGCGACGATCGCCTGCTGCGCGGGTGAACCCGGGTCCACCTGCACGGACTCGACGATCTGCCTCGAGATCCGGCCGCCCGCGTCCCGCACCCAGTAGGGCCCTCCGCCGGGCTCGCCGGTGTTGCGCACCATCCCGCACACGCGCAGCGGGCGGTCGAGCCAGGCCGCGAGCGCGGGACGCCCGGCCGGCGGCTCGGGCTCGCCCAGCCCTTCGCGCACGAACGCGAGCGCGTCCGCCTCGGCGTCCGCATCGGGCCCGTCCGCGAGCCGGGCCCGCAGGACTTCCGACCGCGAGCGCAGTTCCGCGGCGACGCCGCAGAGGGCGCGGGCCCAGCGCAGGGATTCCGCGCGCCGGCGGCCGGTGGCGACGTTGTCCACGTTCTTCACGAACACGATGTCGCCGCCCGTCGCCTCGAGGTTCGGGAGCAGCGCCCCGTGACCGGCCGGCCGCAGCACCAGCCGACCGCTTCCGTCGCGAAACGGCCCGCCGCCAGGGTCGCCCGCGAGCGTGTCGGTCGCCGGCTGCTGCTGCGAGAACGTGACGTCGAGGCGGGCGCCGCTCGCCCGTTCGAGCCCGGGAGCCAGCGACGCGAGCAGTTCGACGAAGCGCCCGCGATGTTCCGGCGACACGGTGAAGTGCGCGCGGCAGCGGCCGGAATGATCGCGCGTGAGCAGGAGCGCTTCCTCGAGGTGCTCGGCGAAGGCGGTCCGCGCGCCGTGCGGCGGCTCCGGATCGCGATGGAACTCGAGCAACCCCTTGGGCAGCCGTGCGTAGTCGAGCCCCCGCGGTTCGAGCAGCGCTTCGAGCAGCGGCCGCCACGGCCCGGCCTCGCGCAGGCGATCGAGCGAGGCGCCGCCCGCGGCGAGCGCCGAAGCGAGCGAATCGTGGAACGCGAAGCGCGGCAGGCCCTCGACGAACGCCACCACGGCGCGCGACGGCGCGTCGCCGGCCGACGCGGCCGCCTGGGTCGCGCCGGGCGCGAGCGGCCCGCCGCTCGAGAGCGCGGCAAGCAGTTCGTGGAACATGCGCGTGGCGGCTCCGGAGGCCGGCACGAACGTCGAGACGGCGCCCCGGCCCGCCGCCGACTCGTGCCCGTGGATCGCGGCGGCGAGGCGCGCTTCGTCGAGGCGCACCAGGCCGTCTCCCGGCGTGCACGGGCGCACCAGATCGGAGTAGCCCCGGGGACGGGCGAGCAACTCGAGCTGGCGGTCCGCCTCGTGCGGCGGGATTCCGCGCGCGGCGAGATCCTCGCGATCGGCGTCGCTGAAGCGGGAACCGCGGCTCGTCATCCGGTGGCACCTCGGAGCTAGCGCGCGTGGCGGGACGCCGCGCACGGACGCGGGACGCTACGACATTCGGGAGGTTCGCGCCCGGGGCGGCCGGGAGGCTCCCTTCACGCCGCCCGTCGCGGCTTCGTCGCCGGCGCTTCCACCACGGCAGCGGCCGCCGCGGGCGCCGTCCCGGGCAGGGTGCGCGCGGCGGCGAGAAGCGCGCCGCAGAACGCCACGAGCAACACGAGGCCTTCGCCCGGAGGCCCCGGACGGAAGAGCACGCCGGTCGCGACGAACACGGCCACCGCCAGCACTCCCCACCAGCGACCCCGCTCGGCGGAGCGCTCGCGGCCGAGTGTCCAGGCGTCGAACCCGGCACGCTTGAGGACGATGATGATGACCACGATCGAGCTGAAGCCGAGCGGATCCTCGAGGCGTGCCAGCGAGCTGGTCGCGAACGGCGATCCGGTCGCGACCAGGTGCAGCACCGTTCCCGTCGCGCCGACGACGGCCGCCAGCCGCCAGAGCGGCGCCGAGCCGCGCTCGAGCGCCCTGCCGGCGGTGAGCAGCGTCGCCAGCGCGAGCGTGGACAGCAGGCCATGTCGCGCGTGCCAGGCGGCGTCCGCGGCCACCGACAGCGCCGCCAGGTGGGCGAGTCCCGAGGTCGTGGCCCACAGTGCGTGCAGGCCGAGCAGGCCCGCGGCGGCCGCGAACACCCGCCATGCCGCCTCGCAGGCCCGCCCGTCGCGTGCCAGCAGTGTGGCCGCGGTGTAGTAGGCGGCCACGGCGCCCAGCAGCAGCCGGAGTTCGAGTCCGTGCCCGGCGGGGCCGCCTCCGAACGACGCGAACAGCAGCACGGCGAGCATGGCGGCGATGCGTCCGTCGAGCGGCGTCCGCCACCTGTGCCGTTCGCGGTCCCTGCCCCGCGCGTCGGCCGCGAGCAGCAGGCCCGCGAGCGTGACGAGTTCGAGCCAGCGCATGCGGGCGAGCGGCCCCGGGGCATGCAGGCCCAGCGCGTCGAGCAGCGCGGCGGCGAACGCAACGGGCGCGAACCAACTTGCGACGTGCGCCGAAACATGCGGCGACGCTGCGGCTCGCGGGATCGAAGCGGGAACGTGCGCCAGAACTCCTCCTCATGGTTCCGGCCGGGGGAGACGGAGGCCGAGGGGGCCAAGCGGTCCTTCGACTGTTGACGTTTTCGGAGCATTGCGGCTCCGGCTTGAGCCCTCGCCGGACCCTCCAACGTCAGGGGCGGCGCGGCTCAGCCGCCGCGAAGCTCACGGTGGATGGCGGCCGCCGCCTGGGCGCCCTGCCCCATCGCGACCGCGATGCTCGGGGGCGAAGGGCGGACGATGTCGCCGGCGGCCCAGATGCCCGCCGCCGAAGTCCCGAGCCGTGCGTCCGTCAGCACGTAGCCGTCCGCGTCCGTCTTCAGGACGCCGCGGCACCATTCGCTGTTGGGCAGCACCCCGATCTTGATCACGACGCCGCGGGTCGCGAGCTCGGAGGCGGCGCCGTCGGCCTCGAGACGGACGGAGGTGACCGAATCGCCACCGAGGATCGCCGTGACGCGACGGCCCGTGTGCAGGCGGATGCGCGCTTCGGCGGCGACCCGTTCGCGGAACTCCGGCCGTGCGCGCGGCTCACGGCGAACCACCAGGTCCACCTCGCTGCCGGCGGCGGCGAGCAGGAGCGCGTTCTCGAACGCCGCGTCGCCGCCGCCGACCACCACGACGGGATGGCCGGCCAGTCGCGCCTGATCACGCGTCGCCGAGAAGGACACGCCTCGTCCCTCGAACTCGCGCTCGCCCGGCACGCCGAGTCGGCGGCGACGCACGCCCGTCGCGACCAGCACCGCGCGGGCGGGCAGCGCCTCGCCGCCGCCGAACGACACGTGCGGCCAGGGTTCGCCTGCTCCGGCCGCTCGCAGGGAGGTCGCTTCGAAACCGCCACGCCAGGTCACTTCCGCGCGGTCCAGCTGCCGGGTGCACGCGGCCGCGAGCGCCGGTCCGTCCCCCGCCTCGAAGCCGGGCACCGCCGGCGGGTGGAAGTGCACCCGGTGCAGCTGCCCGCCCGGCGTCGGCGCGGCGTCCACCAGGCCGACGTCGAGCCCGAACGAGCGCGCCCACAGCGCCGCCGAGATGCCGGCGGGCCCCGCTCCGACGATCAGCAGGTCCCTCACCGGCGCTCCCGCAGCTCGCGAGCGACTTCCCAGAATGTCTTGGGCGACAGCGCCGGCAGCCCGTGCCTCGCCGCCAGTTTCGCCAGACACTCGCGGCGCACGGCCCCGAAGTCCGAGGAGGCGTTGCCCTGCTCGCGCATCCGGACCTCGACCGTCACGCCGGGAACGCGGCGCACCCGGGTCGCGCCCGCGGCGCGCAGCGCGAAGTCCCAGTCCTCGCTCGCGGCGAACGACTCGTCGAAGCCCCCGAGCCGCTCGAACAGCTCGCGCCGGACGCCCCAGGCGCTCGGCGGAAGGTAGTCGTCGGTCCGCATCCGCTCCTCGTCCCACTCCCGCGCCAGCACCACCGATTCGAGGCTCTCGCGCACTCCGTCCTCGCGCACGCGTTCGCGGATCACCTCCGCATCGCGCCAGGCGAAGCCCACCCCGGGGTCGGCGAACGCGCCGACGAGCCCCGCGAGATGTCCCGGCCGCCAGCGGTCGTCGTCGTCGAGGAACGCCAGCACGTCGCCGACAGCGCCGCGGGCCGCGGCGTTGCGGGCGGCGCCCGGCTGCCCGAACCGAACGGCCAGCACCGTCACGGCCAGCATCGGCAGGTCCGGGAGCGTCTCGACGTCCGGCGGCGCTCCGTCCACGGCGACGCGCAGCTCGAGCGGCGCGGGTTCCTGCGCGGCGACGCTCGCGAGCGCGTCGGCGAGCAGGGCGGGCCGCCCGCGCGTCGGCACGATCACCGAGACCGTGGGCGGCATCGTCCGCGCGCCGCCCGCGGTCAGGCCCGATCGCCCGGGCCGAGCTGCAGCGTCGCCGCCCAGCGCGCGTCGGCCAGCTCGCCCAGCGTCGTGCGCGTCTCGACGAGCCCGCGCGTGCGAATGCCGCGCATTTCCATGCACAGGTGCCGCGCTTCGAGCACGACGGCGACGCCGCGCGGCGCCAGCAGCCGTCCGAGATGCTCCGCGACCTGGCGCCCCAGCCGCTCCTGCAGCTGTGGCCTGCGCGCGTAGTACTCGAGGACGCGGGCCGCGGCGCTGATGCCCATGAGCTTCGTCCCGGGCAGGTAGGCGACGAGCGCGCGCCCGAAGAACGGCACGAAATGATGGACGCACATCGAGTGAAACGGCAGATCGCGCACCACCACCAGGTCGCCGGCGCCTTCGTGCGGGAACACCGCGACCTGCGGTTCGGCCCCCGGCTCCAGCCCGGAGAACGCTTCGCGGTACAGGTCGGCGACGCGCTTCGGGGTGTCGGCCAGTTCGGGTTCGGCCGCGGTGTCGAGCCCGAGCGCGCGAATCAGGTCCTGGATGGCGCGGCGGGCGGCCGCGTCGTCGCTCGTCGGTCGGATCCCCGCCATGGACCGTGTCCTCCCGGGAAAAACAACGGGGCCGGCAGCGGCAGCCGGCCCCGCGAACTGGAGCGGAAGAGGGGATTCGAACCCCCGACCCCAACCTTGGCAAGGTTGTGCTCTACCGGGCTGAGCTACTTCCGCGAACAAGAGCGGCGGGCAATATATCGGCGGCCCCGGAGAGCGTCAAGGTTCGGCGGCGCCGGCGCGGAGCTCCCGGCCGCGTGCGCGGCGCGGCGGCAACCGCTACAAATACCGCCGTGACGACCCTCGTTCAGAAGTACGGCGGCACCTCGGTCAACGGACCGGAGCGCATCCGCGCCGTCGCGCGTCGGATCGCCGACTCGCGCGCGCGCGGCGCTTCGCTCGTGGTGGTCGTCTCGGCCATGGGAGACACCACCGACCAGCTCATCGAGCTCGCGCACCAGGTGTCGCCGCGGCCGAGCCGCCGCGAAATGGACATGCTGCTCTCGACCGGCGAACGGGTGTCCATGGCGCTGCTGGTGATGGCGCTGAACGATCTCGGCCTCGAGGCCATCTCCTTCACCGGCTCGCAGAGCGGCATTCTCACCAACGAATCGCACTCCCACGCCCGCATCGTCTCGCTCACGCCGGGCCGGATCCGGGCCGAACTCGAACGCGGACGGGTCGTCATCGTCGCCGGCTTCCAGGGCGTGAGCCCGGTGACGAAGGAGATCACCACGCTCGGGCGTGGCGGGTCGGACACGACCGCGGTCGCGCTCGCCGCCGCGCTGGCTCCGGCCCGCTGCGAGATCTACACCGACGTGGACGGCGTGTTCACCGCCGACCCGCGCGTCGTGCCCGAGGCGCGCCGGATCGCCCGGCTGTCGTTCCGCGCCTGCTCGGCGCTCGCTCATGCCGGCGGCCAGGTCCTGCACGCGCGTTGCGTGGACCTCGCCGCACGCGAGCGCGTGCCGCTCGCCGTGCGCTCGTCGTTCACGGACACGCCGGGCACCGAGATCGTCCCATCCGAACCCGTGGAGGCCACCGTGGAGCAACCCCGAGTCGAAGCCATCGCCCACCGGACGGGGGTTTCGATCGTCCTCGCCGAAGGCAACTCCGGAGGCCGCGGGGAGCCGCGTGGCATTCTCGAAGCCGTCGCCGGGCGTTTCCCCGCGCTCGGGCTGGTCGCTCACGAGCAGGCGGGCGACGAGCACGCCGCGCTGGTCTGGGTCGGCGCCCGCGAGGACGCCGAAGCGCTCGAGGCGTGCTTCCGCGAACTGCGCGGCCCCGGCGGGGAGTGGCGGCTCGACGTGCAGCACGACTGCGCGTTCGTCACGCTGGTCGGCTTCGGCCTCGGCGCCGCCGAAGCGGCGCGCGCCGAAGCGGCGCTCGAGAAGGCCGGCGTGCCGATCGTCGCCTTGCGCGTCACCGCGTGCGGCCTCGTCTTCCGTGTCCCGAACGACCGCTGCGAGACCGCCGTGCGCGCGCTGCACGCCGCCCTGATCGGCTGACCGTCCGGCGCGGACGCGAACAGTGCCGGCGCGCCGCCGCCGCGTGCCGGGCGCTCCGCGGACGCGGGTGCGGCTTCAGAACGAGTCGCGAACGCTCTGCAGCGTCGGAATGCGTCCCTGCGCGACGCGGTGGAGGGCCTCCGAGTAGAGCCGGTCGTAGCCGTCGGCGCTGACGCGCCAGCTGAAGTCCTGCGCCATGCCGTTGCGCTGCAGGGCCCGCCACAGCGCCGGTTCGGCGCGCACCGCCAGCGCGCGCCGAATCGCCATGACCATCTCCGCGGCGTCGAACGCCTGGAAGACGAAGCCGTTGCCTTCACGCGTCACCGGGTCGAACTCGCGGACCGTGTCGGCCAGTCCTCCGGTCTCGCGCACGATCGGAACCGTCCCGTAGCGGAGCGAGTACATCTGGTTCAGCCCGCACGGCTCGTAGCGCGACGGCATGAGGAACAGGTCCGCGCCCGCCTCGATCCGGTGCGCCAGCCCCTCGTCGTGCGAGGTCTCGAACCACCACTGCCACGGCCGTTCGATCGCCAGGCGCCGGAACAGATCCTGCCAGCGGGGCTGGCCGACCCCCAGCACCACGAAGCGCGCCGGCAGGTCGCACAGCGCGCGTTCCCCGGCTTCGATCAGTTCGAGCCCCTTCTGCTCCACGAGACGGGACACCATCCCGAGGATCGGCCAGTCCGGATCGAGCGGGAAACCACAGGCGAGCGCGAGCGCCCGCCGGTTCGCGAGCTTGCCCTCGACCGTGTCGCGGTCGTAGTGCGAGTCGAGGAACGCGTCCACGGACGGATTCCAGACCGTGTCGTCGATCCCGTTCAGGATGCCGCGCACGTCCCCGGTGCGCCGGCGCAGCACGCCCTCGAGGCCGAATCCCATTTCGCCGTTGGTCTGGATTTCCCGCGCGTAGGTCGGGCTCACGGTGCTGACGAGGTCCGCGAAGAGGATGCCCACCTTCATGAAGTTGACGCGGCCCCAGAACTCGAACGGGCTCTGGGGGAAGAACAGCTCGCGCGGGAAGCCGGCGACCGGGAGCAGCCAGGGATCGGCGATGCCCTGGTAGCCGAGGTTGTGGATCGTGAAGATGGTCGCGACGTCGGCGAAGGCCGGCTCGTCGGCGTCGTGCGTGCGGATGAAGCACGGAACCCAGGCGGCCTGCTGGTCGTGGGCATGCACGATGTCGAAGCGCTCGCCGAAGCCCTTCAGGCCCTCGACCGCGGCGCGGGCGAAGAACAGGTAGCGCTCGGCGTTGTCGCGCCAGCCCTCACCGGTCGCCGGGTCGTCGTAGATGCCGGGGCGGTCGAACGCCTTCCGATCGCCCGTGTGGTCCACGAGCAGCACCCGCAACTCGGACGCGGGATCCTCGACGATCGTGAATCGGGCCGGTTCCTGCCCCAGCCCCCACGGCACGCGCGTATGGCCGAGGTCGTGGGTCGTCCAGCCGGGCGGGATCCGCAGCGTGCGGTAGTGCGGCAGCACGACGAGCACGCGATGCCCGCGCCGCGCCTGTTCGAGCGCCAGCGAGGCGACGACGTCGGCGAGTCCCCCGACCTTGGCGAGCGGCGCCATCTCGCTCGCGACGTGCGCGATCGACCGCTTCGTTTCCGGCATGGAGGCGCCCGGCGTCAGGCCAGCGCGACGATCTCGCGCAGGTACTGGGCGGCGTCCTCGGGCGGCGTCGGGTTGATGTAGAAGCCGGAGCCGATCTCGAAGCCCGCGACCCGGGTCAGCTTCGGCATGATCTCGAGGTGCCAGTGGTAGTACGGCAGGTCGTCCTCCGAAAGCGGCGCCGTGTGCAGCACGAAGTTGTACGGCGGCGCATCGAGCGCGACGTTCAGGCGCGTGAGCGTGTCCTTCAGGATGCGCGCGAAGTCGAGGAGCTCCTCCGGGTCGGCGATGGTGTGATAGCTTGAGCGATGCTGCCGCGGCAGAATCCACGTCTCGAACGGAAACCTCGGCGCGTACGGAGCCAGCGCCACGAATCGTTCGCTCGTGCTGACGATGCGCCGGCCGTTCCCTTCCGCCATTTCCTGGTCGAGGATGTCCGTGAAGACGTTGCGCTCCTTGAGTTCGTAGTAACGCCTCGCGCCGTCGAGCTCCTCCTGCACCATGCGCGGAATGATCGGCGTCGCGATGATCTGGCTGTGCGGATGCTCGAGCGTCGCGCCCGCGCCGGAACCCTTGTTCTTGAAGACCAGCACGTAGCGCAGGCGCTTGTCCTTCTTCAGGTCGAGCATGCGCTCGCGGTAGGCGACCAGCACCTGCTGGATCTGCTCGACCGGCAGGTCGGACAGGTCGCGGTCGGGGCTGGAGCCCTCGATGACCACCTCGTGCGCGCCGATGCCGTTCATCTTGTCGTACAGGCCCTCGCCGCGCCGTTCGAGCTGCCCCTCGACCTGCAGGGCGGGGAACTTGTTCGGCACGACGCGGACGGTCCAGCCCGGGCCGTTCGCCTTCCCGCCCGGCGGGCGCACGGCGTAGACCTCGGGAGGGGTCATGTCCTCCCGCCCCTCGACGAAGGGGGAAAAGTTCTGAGCGACGGTCGGGTTCTCGGCCTTGAAGTTCGTGGGCCGGCGGCTGCGCTCGGTCGAGATGATGACCCAGCGTCCCACCACCGGGTCCTTGCGGAGCTCGGGCATGGATCGTCCTTGGGGGAGGGTCGCCCCGCGCCCGGACGGGCGCGCGGCGGGCGTCGAAACCGTGAAAGTCTAGTGAGCCGTTTCGGCCGGGGTCAAGGCGGTGCCCACGGCCGCCGCCGGCGCGGCGTCAGGCGCGCTCCGCGCGCTCGGCCGCGGTCGCGGCGAAGTGCGCGCGCAGCGCCGACTCGTCGGCGGGCCCGAGCGTGCGCCCGCGACGCGCGAACGCGATGCGCGCCGTCGCGAGGAAGCGTTCGAGCTCGTGCTCGACGGTCCGCCGACCGTCCCACCAGGCGAACGGCGGCACGCGCCGCGGCGCGAACACGCCCCCGCCGAACAGGTTCGCGCCCGTTCCCAGGCTCGCGCCGGTGGGCAGCAGCGTGCCGATGCCCGTCTTGACGTGCGCGCCGACGAGCGAGCCGATCTTGGTGCTGCCCGAGTCCAGCTCCTGGCCATCCACCCACACCCGCACGGGACCGTAGTTGTTCTTGAGGTCGCTGGTCGTGGTGAGCGCCCCCAGATTCACCCACTCGCCGATCACGCTGTGCCCGACGAAGCCGTGATGGCGCTTGTTGGCGTAGCCCTGCCAGACGCTCGCCTCCACCTCGCCCGCGATGCGGCACTGCGGCCCGAAGGTGCTGCCCGAGACGAATCCGCCGAGCAGCTGGGTGCCCGCGCCGAGCACGCACGGACCGGTCACCACCGTGTGCGGCGCGATGCGCGCACCGCGCCCGACGAGGATCGGCCCGGGGCCGGCGTCGAGCACCGCATGCGGACCGACCACCGCGCCCTCGCCCACGACGATGCGCTCCGGCGACTCGAGGCAGGCGAGGCGGTGCACGACCCCGCGAACTCCGCCGCGGGCGTCCGCGAGATCGTCCGCGATGGCCTCCGGGTTGCGTTCCATGAGCTGCCAGGGTCGCTCGAGGAAAGGGACCTCGGCGGCGAGGGTCGGCAGCCCCAGCGCCAGCAGGTGCTGCTCGAACCGCTCGCCCGCGCCGATGGCCGGGGCGAGCTGGCGCAGCGGCAGGCGCGCGCCGGCCACCCGCTCGCCGGCGAGCAGGAGCTTCGGTCCTGCTTCGGCGAGCAGCGCGGCCGCCCACGCGCCCGGCAGGGCCGCGGCGTTGACCACGACGGCGTCCTCCGCCGGGTCCACGCTCGAGGTGTCGGGCACCGGCGCGTCGTGCCACACCGACATCGCGGATTCACGGGCCTCGATCGCGAACAGCCGCAGGCCGGCGGCGCGCAGCCAGCGGCGCGCGACGTCGGAGGCGCCGAAGGCGAGCGCCGCGACCGGCAGCAGGTCGGTCAGTGGCCGCAGCGCGCGCCAGCGACCGTCCTCGAAGACGACGAGCCTCGGCATCAGCGGGCTCCGGAGACGCGCACGAGGAAGACCCCCTTGAAGCCCGAGGCGGTCGCGCGATCGCGCAGGCTCGCGGCGGCCTCACGCGAGAGGCAGTCCCGCGTGCGCACCTTGAAGCGCCCGCCTTCGCGATCCACGATCATCGGGATCATGAGCAGCGACTCGGCGGCATCGCGCACCGACTTGCCCTTCTCGCGATCGGCGGGCGCGGCCACCTGCACGCGCCAGCACGTGTCGGGCGGCGCCGCGACCGTGGGCGCCGCCGCCGGCGCATCGGAGGGAGGAGGAGGCGCAGCCGGCAGCGGCCCGGGCGGCAGCAGAGGCTGCGTGCGCGCGGGCACCGGCACGTCGCGATCGGACGGCGAGGAACGCAGGGAGTCGTAGGCCGCGGGCGGCGCCGGCGCGGTCGTGGCGCCGCCCAGCGGCTCGGGGATGGTGGCCAGCACCGCCAGCGCCTCGGGACTCGGAGTGCTGTCGGGCGCCGCCGGCCCGGCGCCGGTCCGCACGACCACCGGTGGGAAAGCCGGCGCCTGCGGCGAGGGCGGCGCGGGCACGGGCCGCGGCGCCGGAACCGGAACCGCGCAGCCGGCGATCGCCAGGGCGACGACGCACAGCGCCGCGAGCCGGCTCACGCGCCCGCCCGGGCGCGCACGGCCTCACTCACCTGCCGGACACGATCGGTTTCGTCGAGCCGGCACGCGAGCACGCCCTCGCGCGTCGCGACCACGACCATGTCCTTCAGGCCCAGCGGCGCCGCCAGCACGCCGTCGCCGACGACGACGCAGCCCTCGCAATCCACCGGCAGCGCGTCGCCCCAGCGCACGTTGCGCCGCTCGTCGCGCGCCTGGCGCCGCGCCCACGCTCCCCACGAGCCGAGGTCGTCCCAATCGAAGCCCGCCTCGAGCACCACCGTGTTCGGCGCGCCCTCGAGCACGGCGTAGTCCACCGAGATCTTCGGCAGCGGTTCGAAACGCGGGCGGAGCGCGGCGCCGAAGTCCGCGTCCGCTCCGCTCCAGCCGAAGTCCGCGAGCGCCGCGATCTCGGGATGGCGCGCCGACAGCGCGGCGAAGAAGGTCTCGCGACGCCACACGAAGATGCCGCTGTTCCACAGGTGCGCGCCGTCGGCGAACCAGGCTTCCGCGGTCGCCAGGTCGGGCTTCTCCTTGAACCGCGCGACGCGGTGCAGCCGGGGAGCCAGCGCCCCGCCGCGCTGGATGTACCCGAAGTTGGTCTCGGCGTGCGCCGGCCGGATGCCGAACGTGACCAGGACGGCGTCCCGCCCGGCGAGCTCCGCGGCGCGCCGCAGGTCGGCGGCGAAGGCCGCTTCGTCGTCGATCGCGTGATCGGCGGGCAGCACGGCGAAAGTCGTCCCCGCGGCGAACGCGCTGGCGGCGGCGGCGATCGCCGGCGCGGTGTTGCGCATCATCGGTTCGCCGAGCACGCGGGCGCCGGGACACTCGCGCGCGCACGCCTCGCGCAGGGCTTCCGAGGTCATGACCACGACGCTGGCGGGGCCGGAGACGAGCGGCAGCGCGCGCTCGAACGTCGCGCGCAGCAGCGTCCGCCCGCCCCTGGCGAGCGGCAGCAGCTGCTTCGGCCGCGCGTCCGTGCTCCAGGGCCAGAAGCGTTCGCCGCGGCCCCCCGCGAGGATCAGGACGCCGGTCTGGTTCGGGGTCGGAGTCATTCGCGGGGCAGCATTAGCACACGCCGCCCCGGCGCGTCACGGCCTGCCCGCGCACACCGAGCGATACAGCTCGGCCGTCGCCTGCGCGACCGTGTCCCACGAGTAGTGACGCAGGATGTGCTGGCGCGCCCGTTCGCCGTACCGCTCCACGACGCCGGGATTGCCGATCAGGTACTGGAGCTTCGCCCGCAGGTCGCCGACGTCCTGGCTGCGGAAGCTGAGCCCGCATTCCTCGGCCACCTCGAGGTTCTCGGGGATGTCCGAGATCAGCACGCAGCGGCCGTACGAGAGCGCCTCGAGCAGCGCGATCGAAAGGCCCTCCATCGTCGAGGGCTGCACCACGCAGTAGGCGTTGCTCCACAGCTCCTCGAGCGCCTCGCCGAAGACGTAATCCAGCCGCTTGATGCGCTCGCCCTCGTAGGCGCGGAGCCGGTCCGCGTAGTCGCCCGAGAAGGACAGCCCGCCCGCCAGGGCGAGCGTCATGTCGGTGTCGATGCCCTGGAACGCCTCGCACAGGAAGTGCACGCCCTTCTCGGGCACGAGCCTGCCGACGAACAGCACGTACTTCCCGGGCGTCAGGCCGAGCGACAGGATCTTCCGGGCCGGCCGCGACTGCGGCAGGCTGGTGCCGTTGGGGATGAACTCGGTCTCGGCCCCGTGCACGGCGCGGAAATGCTCGCGCAGCGTCTTGCTGACCACGATCGTGCGATCCGGGAACTTCACCGCCGGCCCTTCGCAGCGGTGCAGGAACCAGCGCGCGAAGCGCCCCCACTTCTCCCGCTTCCAGTCCAGTCCGTGCACCGTGACCACCGTCTTCGCGCCGGTCAGGCGCGGCAGTCCCGCGAGCAGCGCCGGCCCGAGCGCGTGGTAGTGGACGACGTCGTAGCGCCTCAGCATGGCTTCCAGCGTGGCCCACGAGACGTGCGTGATCGCGTCCAGGTGCTTCGTGTGCAGGCTCGGGCGCCGCAGCAGCCGCACGCCGTGGTAGGTGGCGCCGGCCGGCGTGTAGTGCAGCCGGCAGAAGACGTCCACGTCGATGCCCATGGGCACCAGCCTGCGGGCGATCTCGTCCACGTGACGCTCGATGCCGCCGTAGGTGGCGGGAATGCCCTTCTGCCCGATCATCGCGACGCGCATCAGGCCGCCCCTTTCGCACCGCGCGAGGCGAGGTGCGCCTCGCAACGCTCGCCCAGCCGCTCTCCGAGGCGGCCCCACGCGAACTCGCCGAGCGCCGGCGGCGGCGCTTCGCCGCGCGAGGCGAAGCCGCGCGGGCGCGCGCGCAGCGCGTCGGCGAAGCCGTCCGGACCGGTCACCGTGCAGTACGGCTCGAGCGGCGCGTAGCCGCGGATCCCGAACGGCGTGCTCAGCACCGCGAGCCCGCAGGCCAGGTACCCGGGCACCTTGACGTTGCTGCCGCCTCCCGTGAGCACCGGATTGAGGCCGCAGTCGGCCGCGTGCAGCAGCGGGGCCAGCTCCGGCGCCTCGCCCGTGACCCTGAGCCAGGGCTCGCGGCGCCCGCGCATCGCCCGGCCGACGGAGCCCACGACCAGCAGCCGGACGCCGTCGGCGGCGAGCGACGGCAGCACACGCCCGGTGAGCAGCCGAAGCGCCTCGCGATTGGGCCCCCAGTCGGCCCCGACGAACACCGCGACGTAGTCGCTCTCGCCGTAGCCGAGGGACTGGCGGGCCCGCCGGCGCTCCCCGGCCGAGGGCGGGGCGAGGCGGGTCTCGTCGTAGCCGTTCGGCACGACTTCGAGCCGCGCGGCGGTCAGGCCGTAGAGTTCGCGCATGCGCGCGGCGTCCTCCTCGGTGCACACCACCGTGACGTGCGCCGCGTCCACGGCGCGCTGCTCGAGGCGGCGGAGCCGCTCCGCCCAGCGCGAGCGCGCGAGCACCGGCGGCGCCGAGCGGCGGAAGCGGTCGTACTCGACATTGTGCGAGGTGTGCAGCCGGAGCGGCGCGTTCGAGACGCCGAGCATGCCGCCCAGGTTCAGGTCGGCCGCGAACACGTCCGCGCCCGCGCCGAGCGCGGCGGCATACCGCTTCGCGTTCGCACGATGGCCCGACGCCGCGGTGAACAGCGGAGCGAGCCGCGCGCGCTCGAGCCGCCAGGCCACGCTCGTGTGCCACGACCGGCGGCGCACCAGCTCGACGCCGTCCACGCGCTCCCGCTCCGGTCCGGGGGCCCGGTTCGGGGTCACGCACAGGACGCGCACCTCGTGCCGGCGCGCCAGCCCGCGCGCCAGCCCGAAGGAGCGCTGCGCCCCGCCGAAGCGCGGCGGATGGATGTCGTTGTCCACCGCGGAGTGGATCAGCACGGCGACTCCCCGGGAAGCGCCGGCACGCGCTCCGCGCCGCGCACGAAGCCGACGACCAGGCCCGCGGCGTTGACCGACCAGGTGAGCAGCGAGTGCACGGCGAGCCGGGCGCTGCGCTTGCGCAGCGTCATCAGCAGCAGCAACCCGAGCGGCACGAGCGACCAGAACGCCAGTCCCTTCGCGCCGCCCGCCGCCCAGGCGAGCGGCGCGGCCAGCCACACCGCGAGCATCGCGAGGTAGTGCGCCTGTCGTCGCAGGTGCGAACCGAGGCCGGCGCGCCCGAGGTAGAGCCGCAGCACCTGACCCTGGCCGAAGCAGAGCCCGCTGCGCCAGCGCCGGCTGATCTCGCCGAAGCTCGGGCGCGGCGCGCTCCAGTGCCGGCCCGCCAGGCCTCCGGTGCTGCGCAGGCGGAAGCCCGCGGATCGCAGGCGCAGACCGAGCTCGAAATCCTCCTCGCTGCGAAGCCGCGCGTCGTAGGCGCCCGTGGCGCGGAGCGCCTCGGTGCGGTACAGCGCCAGCGTCGCCAGGTAGTCGCATTCACGGGGCGCGTCGCCGATCCGGTACAGATCGGGCGCTCCCGGACGCTCTCCCGGGCCGTCCGTGAACCACTCCTCGAGCCGCGCCCACAGCCCGGCCAGCCCGGCGTCGGCCGAAGCGGCCTCGTGCAGCGCGCGCTCGAGCCACGACGCATCCACTTCGACGTCGGCGTCCACGAACAGCACCCACGGCGGCGCGCAGCGCGCCAGTCCCGCGTTGCGGGCGGCGCCGGGGGTCAGCGGCCGGTCCGAGCCCGCGCGCACCACCGTCCAGTGCGAGGAAAGCTCGGGCAGGGCGCCCGAGCCGCCCGGATCCGCGAGCACCAGCGCGCCGCTCCAGCTCCGGTCCTTCAGCGCGTGCTCGAGCGCGGCCAGCGTGCGCGGCAGGAAGCGCTCCTGCCGGTAGCAGGGAATCACGACGCCGAGGTTCATCTTCCGCTCCCGCGCGAGTCGGAGGATGTCCCGTCGGGCGAGAAGGTGGCCAGTCCGACCACCTCGTCGTAGACGCTCTCGAATCCCTCGACGACGGCCTGCCAGTGGTAGTCGCTCCGGACCAGCGCCGCGGCGGCGCGGCCCAGGCGCAGCGCGCGCTCCGGCTTGCGGTGGAACAGCTCGAGCGCGTCCGCGAGCGCCGCCACGTCGCCCGCGGGGACGAGCCAGCCGTTCTCGCCGTGTTCGACCACCTCGGGCACCCCGCCGACCGCGCTGGCGACGACCGGGCGTCCGCGCGCCATGGCCTCGAGCAGCGTCAGTGGCAGCCCCTCCCACTTCGAGGGCAGCACGACGGCGTCGGCCGCGGCCAGCAGGCCCCCGAGGTCGTCGAGGGCGCCGAGGAAATGCGTGCGCCGGTCAATGCCCAGCTGCCGCGCCCGTTCCTCGAGCGCTCCGCGCAGCGAGCCGTCCCCGGCGACCGCGAGCGTGAAGTCGAGCCCGCGCTTCCAGACCTCGGCGAGCGCGTCGAGAAGCACCGCGTGCCCCTTCTGCTCCTCGAGCCGCGCGGCGACGACCCACAGCGGACGGAGCAGGCCCGCCGCGAAGCGCTCGCGCCACAGGCGCGCCAGCGGCGCCTCCGCCTCCTCGTCGGGCAGGTCGGCGCCGTTGGGCACGACGCGCACGCGTCCGCGTCCGACGCCGTAGTCGCGCACGAGCGTGTCGGCCACCGCGCCGCACACGGCCGTCACCGCGTCGGCGCGGGCGAGTTCGTCGCGCTTGAGCGCACGCTGGCCGCCCGAGTGCGATTCGCCCACGATGTGCTCGGTCACGACCAGGCGGGGCACTCCGGCGGCGCGCGCGAGCGTCGCCAGGTAGCGGTCGGCGGCCGGCCAGACGTGGTGGACGTGCAGCACGTCGGGCTTCGCCCGCCGCAGCTTCGACCAGGTGTCCACCATGCCGCGCACGTCCCAGCGCGAATCCACCTCGGCGACGCGCTCGACCGGCAGTCCGCGGGCGGCGAGCGCGGCGGCGAACTCGTCGAGCGCCGCGGCGGGGCTGAGCCACACGCGCACCGCGTAGCGTTGCGCGGGCAGCCGGGTCGCCAGCTCCCAGACGACGCGCTCGGTGCCGCCCATGCTCCGCCCGCTCTCGGCGAGCAGCACGTTCAGCGGTTTCGGTTCGGTGCCGCGGTGAGCCATGCGTAGGCCTTCAACAGTTCGCCCGCGTTGTGCTCCCATGCCATCCTCGACAGGAACCGCTCGCGGTTGTAGGCGCCCATCCGGGCGCGCATTTCGGGGTCGGCCAGCAGCTGCTCGATGCGCGCGGCGAGGTCCGACACGTCGTCGGCCACCGCGTAAAGCGCCCCCTCGCCGGCCGACCAGCGGTGTTCCCGCAGGTCGTAGCACACGACGGGCTTCGCGCACGCCATGTATTCGAGCACCTTGTTCATCGTGCTCACGTCGTTGAGCGGATTCTTCGGGTCGGGGCTGACACACACGTCGGCCGTCACGAGGATGCGTTCCACGTCGGCGTCGGGAATCCGCCCGGTGAACTGACAGGCGTCCTCGAGACCGAGATGGCGAACCAGCTGGCGCAGCTCGGTGAAGGAGTCGCCGGCGCCGATGAAGGTGAAGGCCACGTCCGATCGCGCGTGGTCCTGGACGATCACCTTCGCCGCGCGCACCAGGTGGTCCACCCCGTCCTGCGGCGCCATCACGCCGAGATAGGCGACCAGGAAGGGCCGCCCGCGGCGCAGGGCCGGGTCCGGCTCGCGAAGCAGGCCGAAGCGCTTCCGGCTCGGGCCGCTGCGCACGACGCGCACCTGTTCGGGACGCTTTCCGCCCCGCGCGAGCGCGACCTGCCGGTACGACTCGTTCGTGGCGACGACGAGATCCGCGGTCCGGTACTGCATGCGCTCGAGCCACTGCAGGAGCCGGTGCGGAAGCGAGCCGGCTTTTCGTTCGCCGAACCGCGACAGGTAGAGCTCCGGGCACAGGTCGTGGTGATCGAAGACGAACTTGACGCCGAGCGCCTTGAACGGCAGCGCGATCGCCCAGAAGAGGTCGGGCGGATTCGCGGTGTGGATCACGTCGAAGCCGCGGCGGGCGGAAACGAGCAGCGTGAGCCGCGCCGTCTGCAGCCAGCAGTAGAGGAACTCCCAGGCGTAGCTCAGGAATCCCCGGGTCTCCGGCGGCGCCGGGTAGCGCCAGATGTGGATGCCGTCGAGCACCTCGTGCGCCTCGGTTCCGCCCTCCCCCGTCGGGCAGATGGCCGAGACCTCCCAGCCGGCGGAGCGCAGCGCGCCCAGTTCCAGCCACACGCGCCGGTCGAACGGCAGCGTCAGGTTCTCGGACAGGTGCAGGACCCTACCAGGCGAGGCCATGGTAGTCCCCGGCGCGGACCGTGCTCCGGTCCACCGCCGCGACGAGATCCACGACCGCCTGCCCGGGCCGGAGCCGCGCGCCGATGTCCCGGTACTCGGGAGAGCGGTTGCCGATCACGAGCACGTCGCTGCCCGCGATCACCTCCTCGAGGTCCGTGCGCAGCCGCTCGGCGAGGTAGGGCACTTCGTCCTCGACGAAGCGCCGGTTCGCCCCGAGCACGCGCTCCACGTCGAGGTTCGGGTCGTGCAGCAGGATCGCGTAGCCCTTGCCGACCAGCGTGCCGACGACGCGCAGGATCGGGCTCTCGCGCAGGTCGTCGGTGCCGGCCTTGAACGACAGCCCGAGGAAGCCCAGCCGCCGCTGCCGGAGTTTCTCGACGAGGTGGATGGCTTCCTCCACGTGAACGTCGTTCGAGCGAAGGATGTTCTGCAGCACCGGCAGCTCGAGCCGATGCTCGCGCGAGCGGGCGGTGATGGCGCGCACGTCCTTGGGCAGGCACGAGCCGCCGAAGGCGAAACCGGGGCTCAGGTAGTAGGGCGACAGGTTGAGCTTGGTGTCCTTGACCATGATCCGCATCACTTCGTGACTGTCGATGCCCTCGCGCTTGCAGATCCGGCCGATCTCGTTCGCGAACGAGACCTTGAGCGCGTGGAAGGAGTTGTTGACGTACTTGAGCATCTCGGCCACCGGGATGGAGGTCACGACCTGCTCGCCGCCGACGTCCCGGTAGAGTTCCTCGAGCGCGGCGGCGGAGCGCTCGCAGCCCGCGCCGATGACGGTGTACTCGGCGCCGAAGAAGTCGGCGACCGCGCTGCCCTCGCGCAGGAACTCGGGATTGTAGGCGATGCCGAAGTCCGCGCCCGCGCGACCGCCGCTGGCCTGCTCGATCACCGGCGCGAGCCGCTCCAGCACCGAGCCGGGCAGCATGGTGCTGCGCATGACGAGCGTGGTGAACCTCCCCGTGAGGGTCAGCGCCGAGCCCACCTCGGCGCAGGCGCGGCTCACGTGCCCGAGGTCGAGCGAGCCGTCCTCCGCCGACGGCGTGCCGACGCAGACCAGCACGACGTCCGCGCCCGGCATGGCCTCGCGGATGTCGGTCGTGGCGTGCAGGCGGCCCGAGGCGCGGCCCTCGGCGATCAGCGCGCCGAGGCCCTTCTCGACGATCGGGCTCTCGCCCCGGAGCAGGCAGTCCACCTTGAAGCGGCTCGTGTCCACGCCGACGACGGAATGACCGCGCCCCGCGAGGCAGGCGGAGCAGACGGAGCCCACGTAACCCAGACCGACGACCACGACCTGCATGCGCGTTCCTCTCGCGGCGTCGGGCGCCGCGTCCCGTTTCGGGCCGCTCAGTTCCCCGGCACCGGGCGATCGTTCCCGTCCGGCGGCCGCGAGACGTGCCAGACCCGCACGCCCGGATACCCGCTCCGCGCGCCGGGTGCGATTTCGTCCATCCGCTTCGCAAAGCGCCCCGCCGGGTCGAGATCCTCGCTCCGGCTCAGCACCACCCACGTCCCCCGCACGCCCGACAGCGCGCGCGCGAGTTCCTGCTCCAGCCTCGTGGAATCGGCGGCGAAGCCGAGCCACAGATGCCGCACCGGGAGTCCCCGGCCGTAGAAGTCCACCGGCTCCATCGCCCCGACCGCCAGCACCTGCTCGCCGGGGGCGATCCCCCGGCGGACCGTGGACAGCGCGGCGCGGTAGTCCTCGCGCGCGTATCCCGGGTCGAAGTAGTGGTGGAAGAGCGACACGGCCCACAGCAGCGCGATCGCCCCGCCGAGCAACCGGCGCCCGAGCGCGCCCCGGTCGGCCCAGCCTGCCGCGACGACGAGCAGAAAGGCCGGCAGCGACACGGCGAGGTACCGCGGATTGAAGACCTTGAAGTTCTGCATCGCGAAGTAAACCACGACCAGCGCCGGGGCGGCGAGCCAGAGCAGGGCGTCCATCAGCCGGCGCCGTCGCGCGAGCGCCGCGAGTCCGAGCAGCCCGGCCGCGCCGAAGACGAGCGTGACGGTCACGAGCTCGGGCGCGTGCCGCAGCAACACCGCCGGCCCGACGTCGGCGCGCAGCTCGCGCAGCGACGGCCCGAGCGTGTAACCGACCGCGAACGCGTGCAGCGCGAACGGGATCGCCCCCGGGTGGAGCGTGGTCGCGCCACGCAGCGGCGATTCGCCCGCGACGGGAGCGCGAGCGGGCGCGAGCCGGCTCCAGTCCCAGGTCCTGAGCACGGGCGGCGCGAGCGCGGCGGCGAGCAGCAGCGCCGCGAGCGCCCCGACGCCCAGCCAGCGCCGCCGGGCGCGTCGCGTCGCCGGGTCGCCCGCCAGCCACAACCGCAGTTGCAGCGGCGCCAGCAGCGCGAAGGACGGATTGGACAGCGCGCCGAACGCGGTCGCCAGGAACCAGGCCGCGACTCCCCGCGCGTCGCACCGGCGCTGGAGCTCGAGCAGCAACGCGACGCTCGCGCAGGTTCCGAGCACGACCCACGAGTAACCGCGCGCCTCCTGCGAGTAGCGGACCAGGAACGGCGAAGCCGCCGCCAGCCAGGCGGCCGGGGCCGCGGTTTCCCGCCCGAGCCAGCGAAACGCCACCCAGGCGATCGCCGGCACCGTCAGCACTCCCGCGACCGCGCCCGGCAGCCGGAGCGCCCACTCCGAAACTCCGAACGCGCTCCAGGACAGGTGGACGGCGAGCGTGTGCAGCGGGCCGTGCACGTCCCCGAGCAGGTCGCGCCACGCGAGCGGTCCGCCGCCGCCGCTCGCGAGCCAGGTGAAGATCTCGTCGATCCACAGGCTCGGGCCGCCGAGGCGGTAGAAGCGCAGGAGCGCCGCCACGAGGGTCGCGGCGGCGAGGGTGCGGAACAGGGCCGAGTCGAGCGGGGCGGGATTGGGGTCAGCGGCCGGCCGCAGGTGCGCGCTGTCGCGAACGCTCGCTCCCGTCAGTAGGCCCCCTCCCGGGACAGCACCGCCGGCAGCGTGCGCGCCAGGATCTTGAGGTCGAGTGCCAGCGACTGGTGGCGGATGTACTCGAGGTCGAGCCGCATCCACTCCTGGAATCCGATCCGGCTGCGGCCGCTGATCTGCCACAGACAGGTGATGCCCGGCCGCACGTCGAGCCGCCGCAGCTGCCACGGCTCGTACTGCGCCACCTCGGCGGGGATCGGCGGCCGCGGTCCGACGAGGCTCATGTCGCCGACGAGGACGTTGTAGAACTGCGGCAACTCGTCGAGGCTGGTCGAGCGCAGGAAGCGGCCGATGCGCGTGACGCGCGGATCGCGCTCGATCTTGAAGACGGGCCCGTCACACTCGTTCATGTGTTCGAGGTGACGGCGTTCGAGGTCGGCGTCCTTGACCATCGAGCGCAGCTTGTAGAAGACGAACGGGCGCCCGCCGCGACCGATGCGGACCGACCTGTAGAACACCGGGCCGCGGGATTCGAGCTTGATGAGCGCCGCGAGGATCGCGACGACGGGTGCGGACAGCACCATCGCGACCGCCGCTCCGGCAAGGTCGAGCAGGCGCTTGCCGAAGCGCAGGTAGAGTCCCGCCTGGCGCGGCGTTTCGAACGGCACGACGTGCGCGGGCGAGGTCGCGGTGACGGCGATGCGGGCGCCGCCCCGCACCGGATGTGCGGCCGGTCGCGGGCGGGCGTGGCCGTTCGCGTAGCCGTGGGTTCCCGCGGCCGAATGGCCGTTGCCGTTCAACGGGCGCGGCCGAACGGCAGGGGAAGCCGCGGCGAGGGGCAGCGGGGCCGAACGAGTTCCGGGCTCAGTTGTCGTGTCCACGAGATCCGTTTCCCTTGCCGGGTGTTCGATCGAAGCGGACCAGTCCGGTCTACCGGTCGTGGCTTCGCCAGCGGACGCGCGAGTTTCGGGCTCCATCGATGCGACTCTCAGTTGTGGTCGCCCTGCAAGCAGAGCCGGGAGGCATGCGGCGCCCCTCGGCTCTCAGGAAACTCGAGTCATCCGTTCTGACACCGCGCTGGACTGTTCGAGTACGAGCGACTGGGGGAAAACCAAGGTGTCACTTCCTAGAGGTGCGGCTCCCGGATTGCTCCGGTCACCGGGGCGATGCGCAGCCCTTGATCCTGCTCGTCCTGCGATACAAACCCAGTTAGCAAGGAATCGTTCTCGGCGTCCTCCACACGGTCGGGACGGCGGCCCCTCGCCTCCGTCACGGGGTGAGATTAGCAAGGCTCTGACACGGTATTCAATGGCCTTTTGACGTCGCCGCAATCATTTTCCGGCCCGCTCGGACGCCGGCGCCGGACGCCGCGGGGAGTCCTGGCGTGGCGGAGCGATACCCGGACCGGCCACCCCTCGGACGGAATCCAGGCGGGCGAGCAGCGCCCGGGCAAGCCGCTCGTTGAGGGCCGGGATGAAATGGCCATCGGCCTTGAGATTCGCCGGGTTGCCCGCGTCCGCCAGTTCGTGTGTTCCCATCCACAGGACGCCCCTCCGGTCCAGCTCCGGGCCGAGCGCGCGCGACAGATGATCCGCGTAGCCGGCGTCTTCGAGCAACAGCACGACGGGCAGCGTGCCGTCGGCGCGACAGCCCTCCACGAACGAGCCGATCAGCGCGCGCAGCGTCCGCAGGTTGTCGGAATCCTCGCGAAAGCCCGCGCGGCCGTGCACGCGGGCGAGATGCTCGCGCTGCTGGCGCTGCGCCCACGCCCGGCGCAGCACACGGGCGAAGACCGAATGGTCGAGCCACGAGGCGCGCCACAGGAGCGGGTCGTACCAGTCGTCGTCGCGTGCGAGTTGCGCCTGCCAGGCGCGCATGCGGACCGGATCCGCGAGCGCCGCGCGCACGCCGGCGAGCGAAAGCACGTAGGGCGGGTGCGGGACCGGGCGGCCCCGGGCGTTCACGCGGTAGCGCGGGTACGTGTAGAGCGGCGGCGCTTCGAACTCCCAGGTGGCCGCCGAGGAGGCGTCGAGCCCGCGGACGCTCGAGGCCAGCACGCCGAGGATGGCGACCTCGGCGTGGACGCGGCCGCGGTCGGACTGCCAGAACGCGTAGCCGTGGCTCGCGGGCGAGGACGGACCGCCCCGCGTGCGCAGCAGGATCGTCGAGTCGAGCGCCGCCAGCGCCTGCGTCAGCTGGAACGTGAACGACTGCCCGTAGACCGCCACGAGTCGCCGGCCGGCGGGCGCCGCCAGCGGCGCGTTCCCGTCGTTGAACGGCTCGAGCCAGCCGGCGAGCGCGACCGGCGCGCTCGCGGAGTCCTCCGCGGCCACCATCCGGCGCATCTTGGACTCGATCGAGGCGCCGAAATCGAAGTATTGCGCGAGCGGCGCCGGCGGCTGGCGCGGGTCCGCGGGCATCCGGAACACGCGGCCGAGCGCGAAGTCGGCGGCGATCAGGAAGGCCAGCGTCCAGAGCGCGGTGGCGAGCAGGTCGGAGCGGCGGGGATTCATGCCTAGAACTGGAAGTAGATGAACTGGGTCGGGGCGTTCGACAGCCCCATGAAGAAGACCGCGAGCAGCGCGGCGTAGACCGCGCCACGCACCGGCGCGGGCCAGGAGCGATAAAACGTCGCGCGGCCGCCCGCCGCCGCGGCCTGCCAGGCCTCGAGCGCGACCAGCAGCGCGAGCCCCGCGAGCGCGGGCAGCGACGGGGTCGGGACGTGCGCCGGCAGCCGCCATTCGAGCAGCGCGTCACGCGTGAACGCGACGATCTGCCCGAACGAACGGGCACGGAACAGCAGCCATCCGTAGCAGACCACCTGGAAGAAGATCGCGATCTGCAGCACCCGAAGCCAGCCGGGCGTCGCGAACTCGCGCAGCGCGCGGCGACCGCGCGTGAACCACCGGTGCACGCACAGGATCGCGCCCTGGTAGATCCCCCACAGGACGTAGTTCCACGCCGCCCCGTGCCACAGCCCGCCCAGGCCCATCGTGACCATGAGGTTCCGGTAGGTCTGCCGCTCCGTGCCGCGATTGCCGCCGATCGGGATGTAGAGGTAGTCGCGCAGCCAGGTGCTGAGGCTGATGTGCCAGCGCCGCCAGAACTCGCTCGGGTTCACCGACACGTAGGGCTGGTCGAAGTTCGTCATGAGGTCGAAACCCATGACCTTCGCGAGCCCGCGCGCGATGTCGGAATAGCCCGAGAAATCGCAGTAGATCTGCACCGCGAACAGCCAGGTGGCGATCCGCACGTCGGCGCCCGAGAGCGCGTGCGTCGCGTTGTAGACGGCGTCCACGGAGGGCGCGACGCCGTCCGAGACGGCGATCTTCTTGAACAGGCCGAGCAGGATCAGGAACAGCCCGCGCGTCAGGGCGTCGCGGGTGATGCTCCGCGGCGACTGCACGCGTGGGATCAGGTCCACGGCCCGCTCGATCGGCCCCGCGACGAGTTGCGGAAAGAACGACACGAAGGTCATGAAGTCGAGGTAGCTGCGGCAGGTGGGCATGTGCCGCCGGTACACGTCGAACGTGTAGCTCATGGACTGGAACGTGTAGAACGAGATGCCGATGGGCAGGATGATGTGCAGCGTCGTCCAGCCGAGGTGGATCCCGAACGGCGCCAGCAGCGACGCGAGCGAGCCCGCGAAGAAGTTGAAGTACTTGAAGAATCCGAGCGTCGCGAGGTTCGCCGAGATGGAGGCGGTCAGCAGGAAGCGCCGGCGCGCCGGATCCGCGGTGCGCTCGAGCAGCCGTCCGACCCACCAGTCGAGCGTGCTCGTGAAGCCGAGCAGCCCGAGGAATCGCCAGTCCCACCAGCCGTAGAAGATCAGGCTGCCGACGAGCAGCAGGTGGTTCTGCCAGCGGTGCGGCAGCACCAGGTACAGCGGGTACAGGATCAGCATGAAGACGAGGAAGACGAGGCTGACGAAGGTCATGCGCGTCCGGCTCGCTTCACGCCGTAGAGGGCCATGGAGACCGCGTACACCTGGTAGGACCACCGGAGCGGCGGAAACACCCGGCTCGCACGCGCGAGGGCCGCCCGCGGTCCGCCGTGCTCGCGGCGCGCGAGCAGGTCGAGCCGGTCGAACGGCTCCAGGTCCGCGGCCTCGAAGGCCCTGCGCATGCGTCCGAACGTGAACCAGTGGACCGCCGGGAAGTCCGTCCAGTTCACCAGGTCGCGCCGGTGCTTCATGATCCACGCGAGCACGCGACGCTGGATGGGATCCGGCAGCCACGAGTAGAACGGAAAGTGGTTCACCTCCGCCTGAATCGGGCACGCGCGGTTGGTGGTGTAGACGACGAACACCCCCCCCGGCTTGAGGACGCGCGCGGCCTCGCCCACGACGGCCTCCCACGGCGGGACGTGCTCGAGCAGGGAGTTGCAGAAGACGAGGTCGAAGGACCCTGCCCGGAACGGAAGTCGCGAGGCGTCTCCGGCCGTCCAGCCGGGCGGATGCGCCCCGGGCGCGACCCGGCCCACCCGCTCACGGCCCGCTTCGAGCAGTCCACGGTCGAAGTCGATGCCGGTCACGCGCGCGCCGCGCTCCGCCCACGCCAGCGAATAGAGGCCGCTGCCGCAGGCGAGATCCAGCACGCGCGCGTCTTCCGGCCGCGTGCGCATCAGGTCGGCGTAGTAGTGCCATTCCTGGCGGAGCATCGCGCGGCCGAGTTCGTCGGTGCGCTGCGCGAGCGTGTGCTCGAGGAAACGCCGGTGGTGCTCGGAGCGGCGCAGCACCTCGGCGGGGTTCGGCGCGGATCCCGTGCCGTCTCGGGGGGGGGCGGACTTCGTCATGCGGGTCAGCTCGTGCCGGCGGAGCTCCGCGCGCGCTGCCACGCGACGGTCAGCTGTAGTCCCTGCTCGAGCGTCGTCTCGGGAATCCAGCGCAGGGCGCGCCGGGTCTTCTCGATGTTGACCACCCGGCGGCGGATGTTGTCCACGTCGCGCCGGTCCTTGTGCACGGGCACCCGGTCCGAACCGACGATGCGCACCAGCAGCGCGGCGAGCTCGTTGACGCGCGTTTCGGTCCCCGTGCCGACGTTGAACACCTCGCCGAGCGCGCGGTCGCTCGTGGCGGCCCGCACCGTGGCCTCGACGGCGTCGTCAATGAACGTGAAGTCGCGGGTCTGGTTGCCGTCGCCGTGAATCACCGGCGGTTCGCCGGCGAACAGCGACTCGATGAACTTGGCGACCACGCCGCAGTACGGGTTCGCGGGATCCTGGCCGGGTCCGTAGATGTTCGAGTAGCGCACCGCCGTCGCCGGAAGCCCGTACGACTCGTAGAACGCCATGCAGTAGTTCTCGCCGCCCAGCTTGGAAACCGCGTACGGCGTGAGCAGCGAAAGGTGGTCGTCCTCGTTGATGGGCAGGTAGCGCGGGTTGCCGTACACGGACGTGCTCGAAGTGTACAGCACCCGGCGGACGCGCTCGGGGTGCTCGCGCACGGCGAGCAGGACGTTGAGCGTTCCGCCGATGTTGGTCTCGAAGTCCTCGCGAGGGTTCTGGGTCGAGACCACGATGTTGCGCGCCGCCGCGTGGAAGACGACCTCCGCTTCGGCCACCAGCCTGCCGACGAGCGCCGGTTCGCACACCGAACCGTGCACGAACTCGAAACCCGATGCGGGCAGGTTCTCGAGCCGGCCGGTGAACAGGTCGTCGAGCACCGTCACGCGCGCGCCGGCACTCATCAGGCGGCGGACCAGGTTGCTGCCCACGAATCCCGCGCCTCCCGTCACCAGGACGCGGGTGTCTTCGAGCGGAATCAAGCGGTTCTCCGGGGGTCAGCGCCGCAGTCCGAGGCGCAGAAAGACGAGCGGCCGCAGGATGCGCCAGCCGTCGGACAGCAGCTTCATCTTGGTCGTGCCGCGTGAATGGTAGCAGACCGTGACCGGGGCCTCGCAAACGCGATGGCCGGTACGGACGACCTGATAGAGCAGATAGGGCTCCAGTTCGTAGCGGTCGAGCCACGCCTGCTCGAGCCGGATGCGCGGATCGTCGAGCAGCGAAAGCCGGAACGCCCGCATTCCGTTCGTGCCGTCCGTCACGGGGAATCCGCTCGCCAGCCGGAACAGCAGCGGATACAGCCGCGTGAGCCAGCGCCGCGCCGGCGGAATGCCGGGCGTCGCGCCGCCCGGCAGCCAGCGGGAGCCCTGCACGAGATCGGCTTCGCCGGCGAAGACGGGCGCGAGGATGCGCGGCAGCTCGTCGGGCACATGCTGGTCGTCGCCCGAGAGAACCGCCGCGACTTCGTAGCCCCTCCGCTTCGCCTCGAGCAGGCCGGTGCGGATACCCGCGCCCACACCGAGATTCCGCTCGTGCCGCAGGACGACGTCCGCCCCGGCGGCGCGCGCCTCGTCCGCCGTCGAATCGCCGGAGCAGTCGTCCACCACGATCACGCACCCTGCCCAGCGGCGCGGGATCCTGCGCACCACCTGGCCGATCTTGCCGGCCTCGTTCCACGCGGGAACGACGATGGCGACACGCGCCGGGTCGATCAGCGCGAGCTGCCCGGCGGGCGGCTCCGGTGGGATGCTTCGCGGCGCGGACATGGACGGCGCACGGTAGCACAGCGAAGCGGGGCGGCGAGGGCGGCGGGGGTCGGATTGCATCTTGCACTGAGGACGCCGGCGCGGTGGACCGGGGCGCCGCCCGCGGCGCGCCGGGCCTCACTCCCGGCTGGCGGCTCACGAATCGTCCGCGCTAGACTTTCAGCGGGTATGCGAGCGCAGCGCGACGTCCCGAGGACCCTTTCGATCCGATGAATCCGCCCACGGTCAGTCCGGCACGCCCGCGCGTCCCCGCAAGCTCACAGGCGACCGGGGTCGGCCGCTGGCTGCAGGGCCTGCTGATCGCCGCCGCCGGCATCCTGATCGGCCAGCAGTACGTGTTCCCGGACAAGCGAATGATCCCGCTGCTGATCAGCGTGGTCGTCGTCGGGATCACCTGGCGGCTCGACATGCTGGCCGGCATCAGCCTGCTGATCGTCGCGCTGCCTTTCCCGCGCGGCACCGTCTTCGGAACGACCAACATCGCGTTCATCCTGATGCTGGTCATCTTCTGGCTCGTGCGCGTCTCCACGCGCCAGCTCGCGGCGCCGCGACGCTCTCCGATCGACCTGCCGCTGATCGGACTGTTCATCGTCTACATCCTGTCGTTCAGCAACGTGCGCGACCCGATCGATCTCGACCTCGGCCTGCGGAACCTGATCCTGTTCGTGGGCTCGGTCTTCATGTATTTCCTGATCACGAACAACGTCCACGACGAACGCGGCCTCAAGCGCCTGCACGACGCGCAGCTCTTCTCCGCGCTGACGATCTTCCTGCTCGGGCTGTGGGAGCTGAACCATCCGGGCCAGGACTTCATTCCCGGCTGGTTCGGCTTCCAGCACACGATCGGCACCGACTTCGGCACCCGCAACGTCCGGATCGGCTCGGCGTTCTTCGACTACGAGCTGCTCTCCGAGTACAGCGCGCTGACGCTGCTGCTCGCGGGCTTTCGCTGGGCGCGCGCGCGATCCAACAACGAGCGCAGCCTGTACACCCTCTTCATGGTGCTGAACGTCTTCATCCTGTTCGCGACCGTCACGCGCGGGGCGATCCTGTCTCTGCTGCTCTCTCTGCCGGTGCTGCTCTGGTCGATTCGCCGCCGCCTCAAAGTCGTCCCGCTCACGATCGCCGCTTGCGCCGGCCTGGCGTTGTTCCTGGGCATGAACTTCATGGTTTCCCACTTCACCCGCTCGGGCGACCTGCTGGGGCGGCTGGAGGGCACGAAGCTGGTCGGGGGCTGGATGCCCGACTCGCGCGCCGACGCCTGGACGAACGCCTGGGCGCGCGCCTGGGTCCATCCGCTCGTCGGCAAGGGCCCTCACTACGGCACCATGTTCGGCTTCGAACCGACGTGGCCCCACAACGTGTACCTCTATTACGCGAACATCGTCGGCTTCATCGGGCTGGCGTTCTTCCTGATCATGATGTTCCGCTTCTGGCAGATGACACGGCCGCGGACGGACGACCTCGTTCACGGTCCCTACGCCGAATCGTTCCTGATCATCGCCCACGTGCAGTTCGCGCTGTTCGCGATCAACGAGTTCAAGATCGACTACCTGCGCAATCCGACGTACCAGATCGTGGTCTGGGCGATGTTCTCGGTGTGGACCGCCGCCTACAAGGTGGCGCGAAACCCCGCGGCCGGCTCCCGGGCGCCCGCGTCATGAGGCCCGGCGGCCGCGCGTTGCCGGGCCTGCAATCGCTGGGATACGCTTCCGCGTGATCCGCGCTCCCCGATACGTTCCCCCGCTCCCCTCCGGTGATTCACGCATGCGCGCCTGGTTCCGCCCGGTCGTTCGTCGCTGATGTGCGGTTTCGCGGCTTACCACGATCCCGACGGCCGGACGCCGGAGCCCGCGTGGCTCGCGGCCGCGGCGCACGCGCTGCGGCACCGCGGACCCGACGACGAGGGCTTCCTCGCCGAGCCGGGCGCCGGGCTCGCCTTTCGCCGCCTGGCCATCGTGGACGTGACTTCGGGCCACCAGCCCATCTCGAACGAGAACGGCGACGTGTGGATCGCCTACAACGGCGAGATCTACAACCACGCCGCCCTGCGCCGGGAACTGGAGTCGCTCGGGCACCGCTACCGGACGCACTCCGACACCGAGACGATCGTCCACGCCTACGAGCAGTGGGGCGAGGACTGCCTGCGACGCTTCGACGGCATGTTCGCGTTCGCGCTCTGGGACCGTCCGCGGCGGCGCTTCTTCGCCGCGCGCGATCGCGTGGGCATCAAGCCGCTGTACTGGACCCGCAGCGGCGGCGGATGGGCGTTCGCGTCCGAGATCAAGGCGCTGCTCGCGTTCCCCGGCGTCGGGCGCCGGCCGCGGCCCGAGGGCGTCGTCGAGCACCTCACGCTGCGCTACTGCGCTTCACCCGCGACGCTCTTCGAGGGCATTCACAAGCTGCCCCCCGGGCATTCGCTGACGGTGGACGGCGGCCGCGAGTCGGTGCGCCGTTGGTGGCGCCCGGCGTTCGAGCCGCGCCTCGATCCGTCCGACGACGAGGCGCTCGCCGAGGTCGAGACACGCCTCGAGGCCTCGGTGCGCTCGCACCTGATGAGCGAGGTTCCGCTCGGCGCGCTGCTCTCGGGCGGGGTGGACTCGAGCCTGGTCGTGGCGCTCATGTCGCGCATCCTCGAGCGGCCCGTGCAGACGTTCTCGGTCGGCTTCGACGCGCCGGGGCCGTACAGCGAGCTGCCCTACGCGCGCCTCGTCGCCGCGCACTGCCGCACGGATCACCGGGAACTCGTCGTCGGCGCGGCCGACGTGCTGCGCGAGCTGCCCCGGCTGGTCTGGCACCAGGACGAGCCGCTCTCCGAGCCGGCCGCGATTCCCACCTACCTCGTCACGCAGCTCGCGCGGAACACGGTCACCGTGGTGCTCACCGGCGAGGGCGGCGACGAGCTGTTCGCCGGCTACCCCAAGTACGCCGTCGAGCCGTGGGCACGCGCGCTCGCGCGCGTGCCGGCGCCGCTGCGCGATCCGTTCCTGGACCACCTCGTGGACCGGTTGCCGTTCGGCTTCCGCAAGCTGCAGGTGGTCGGACGCAGCGCCCGCTTCCGCGACGAGGGCGACCGGCTCGCCGCCTGGTTCGCCGGCTTCGCGGGGCGCGAGCGTGACCGGCTGCTCGGCCCGGTACTGCGCCCGCACGCGCCGGCCGCCACCGACCCGTTCCGGCGCGCGCTCGCCGGGAGCGCGGCGCGCGAGCCGCTCGACCGCATGCTCGACGCGGACCTGCGGCTGTGGCTGCCCGACGACCTGCTGATGAAGATGGACAAGATGAGCATGGCCGCTTCGGTCGAGGCGCGCGTGCCGCTGCTCGACAACCCGCTCGTGGACTGGGCCCTGCGACTGTCGCCGCGACACAAGATCCGCGGCCTCGAAGGCAAGGTGCTGCTCAAGCGCCTGGCGCGAAAGCTCCTGCCCGCCGAGGTGGTGGACCGGCCGAAGGTCGGGTTCACGGTTCCGCTTTCACCGTGGTTCCGCGGTCCGCTCCGCGAACTGCTGGCCGACACGCTGCTCTCCCCCGCGTGCCTCGGGCGCGGTTACTTCGAGCCCGCGGTGCTGCGCGGTTACGTGGACGACCATCTGGCCGGACGTCGCGATCGCGGGCGGGAACTTTGGACGCTGCTGACGCTCGAGTTGTGGCACCGGCAGTGGGTGGATCGCGCCCCCGAACCGCCGTCCGCCTGGGCGCCCCCCGCGCGCGCCGCCGCGGAAGTGCCCGCGTGAGGCGGGCCCGCCGCCGGCACGCGGAGCGGCCCGCGTGAGCGCGACGCTTCGGGTGCGGCCCTGCGAGGCCGCCGACGGCGCCGCCTGGGACGCCTACGTGCAGGCCAGCCCGCTCTCGCACTTCGGGCAGCGGATCGCCTGGAGGGATCTGACCACGCGCGCGTACGGCGTGTCCGCGCGCTACTGGCTTGCGGAGGAGGACGGCCGCGTGCGCGGCGTGCTGCCCCTGTTTCGCAAGCGCGGCCGGCGGCCGGCGCTGTTCTCGGCGCCGGGGGGTCTGCTCGCGGACGACGAGGCCGTCGCGGCGGCACTGCTCGCGCCGGCGCGCGAGGAGGTCGCGCGCGAGCGCCTGGCCTGGCTCGAGCTGCGCGACCAGCCGCGCGCCTGGCCGGACCTCGAGACGAATCGCGAGCACCTCACGATGGTTCTCGAACTCACCCGCGAACCCGAAGGGCAGTGGGCGCGCTTCGGCGCCAAGCTCCGCAACCAGATCCGCAAGGGCGAGAAGGCCGGGTACGAGCGGCGCTGGGGGCACGCGAACCTCGCGGCCTTTCACCGCGTGATGCTCGAGAACATGCGCGACCTCGGCACCCCGCTTCGCGGCCCGGCCTACTACCGGCTGGCGCTCGAGCTGCTCGGCGCGGCGGCCGACCTGCTGGTGATCGAGCACGCCGGCGACGCGGCCGGCGCGATGTTCACGGTCACGCATCGCGACACGCTCATGGATCCCTGGGCGTCGTCGCTGCGCCGGCATTTCGTGCGCTGCCCCAACCAGGTGCTTTACTGGGAGGCGATCCAGCGGGCCATCGCCCGGGGACTCAGGCGTTTCGACTTCGGCCGCAGCCAGTGGGGCTCTCCGACCTTCCGCTTCAAGGAACAGTGGGGCGCGCAGCCGGTGCCGCTGCACTACCAGTACGTACTCGGCACGGCGAAGCGGTTTCCGACGCTCGAGGACCAGAAGGGCTCGCTCGATCTTGCGACGAAACTCTGGAAGCGCCTGCCGCTGCCGCTGGCGGCGTTGCTGGGCGAGCCGGCGAAGCGGTTGTTCCCGGAGGTGATGTGAGCGACGAGCACCCGAGGATCGCCGGCCGCGTGGCGCGGCGCGAGTACGAGACACGCATCGCGCCGCGAACGCTGCTCCGCACGTTCTGGCAGAAGCAGCTGCACATGATCGCCCGCGCGACGATCGCCCCCGCCCTGCGCAACCAGCTCTACCGCTGGATGGGCGTGCGGGTCGGGCGCCACGTCTTCATCGGACTCGACACCTGGCTCGACGACCAGTTCCCCGAACTCGTCGTGGTCGAGGACGACGTGACGATCTCGTTCCGCGTCATGGTCGTGGTTCACGACGACGCCAAGCGCCTCGACCGAACCCAGGCCGGCGCGGGCGACGGCACCGTCGCGCCCGTCGTGCTGAAACGCGGCTGCTACCTCGGCGCGGGCTGCATCGTGCTGCCCGGCGTCACGGTGGGCGAGGGCGCCGTCGTCGCCGCGGGCGCCGTGGTGACGCGCGACGTACCCGCTGGCGCGGTGGTGGGCGGCGTTCCCGCGCGTCGGCTCCAGGAAGCCGAGCGATGAAGCAGGCGCCCCGGGTCCAGGTGACGAAGCTCCGGAGGCGCCGGCCACCGCCGCTCGCGGCGTTGCCGGGCGGCCCGGCGACGCGGTGCTTCCGGGAGGCTGCTTGACGAGCGGCGTACCGGGGCGAGGTGCATTCGCTGGCCCGCTGGCTCCGAGCGTCTGGGCCCTGCTGGCCCTGAGCGCGCTGGCGGCGGGCGGACTGGCGCTGCCGGGCCTGGCGGGACAGGCGGGCGCGTTCGTCTGGCTCGGCGTGTTCCCGGGCATGGCGCTCGCGCGGCTGGTGCTCCCGCGGGCCGGCGCCTCCACCCGCTGGACGATCGGCCTCGCGCTCTCGCCGCTGGTCAGCGTCCTCGCCGGGCTCGCCCTGGTGCGCGGCGGCCTCGAGCTCGCGACCGCCGCGCGACTCGTCGGCGTCGGGGGCTGGATCCTGTTCGCCGGTGGCGAGGCCCGGGCCGTGGGCCGGCCGGCGGACGATCCGCTCGAGGCGCCGGTGTCGCGCTTCGCGTGGGGCTGGACGCTCGGGGCGGTCGCCTTCGTGGTCGCCTGCCTCGCGCTCAACCCGTGGTCGCTGATCCGCTCCGACACGTGGGTGCACGCGGCGATCAGCGGCGAGATCCGCCTGCACGGCGTGCCGCCGGTGGACCCGCGGTTCATCGGCCTGCACCTGAACTACGTCTGGATCTACCAGTACTTCATCGCCCAGCTGGCGTCCCTGCGCGGCCAGGATCCGTTCGTGTTCATGGCCCTCCTCAACGTCGTGACGACCGCGATCCAGTTCCTGCTCGTCTGGCAGCTCGCCTGGGCGCTGTGGGGTGGCGAGCGCGCGGCGCGCGGCACGCTGGTCCTGTTCACCTTCGGGCTCAATGCGGGCGCCTACCTGCTGACGCCGCTTCGCTTCCTGCTCGCGCTCTCGGGCGAGGTGCGCGGCATGGACGAGATCCGCCGGCAGCTCTCGCTGATGCACGTCGGCTCCTGGGACGTCATCTACGTCATCGCCGCGCCCTTCGCGTGGATGGTGCAGTTCTGGGACAAGATCACGCTCGGCGGTCCGCTCGGCTACGCCTATCTCTTCCTGCTCGTGCACTTCCTGGCGCTCGCGCGGGTGCTGAGCGGAGGCGGCGGCCGGTGGCTCGCCGTCGCCCTCCTCGCGGGCCTCGGCAGCATCCTTCCCCACAGCGTCGTGGGCATGGGCATGATTCCCGTCACCACCGGCGCGCTCGCGCTGGGCTGGCTGCTGCGCGGCCGCGCGCCCTGGCTGCCGTCGGCGCGCCAGACGCTGCCGTTCTGGGTGGCGTCGTGCGTCGGCTTCGCGCTCGGGCTGCCCTATCTGATCTCGATCGCGAGCGGCTGGCGGAACGACGTGACGGGACTCGACCAGCACTGGATTCAACCCGGCTGGCGGATGCCGTGGACGCTCGCCACCGCGTGCGGGGTGACCCTGCTGTTCGCGTGGCCGGGAATCCGCCGCGCCTGGCGGGAGCGGGCGCCGCTGGCGGCCTGGTTGTCTCTGTGGGCGCTGGGCGTGGTGCTCATGCAGTGCCTCGTCCACCTGCCCGAGGGCAACGAGCACAAGTACGTCTGGGTCGCCTTCCTCGTCCTGGCGCTGCTCGGCGGGGTCGAGTTCCTGCCCGCCCTCGAGCGCTGGCGGACCCGGCTCGGGCGGCCCGCGTTCGCGGTCGTGATCGTGCTGCTGTTCGCCGTTCCGCCGCTGGCGTTCCTGCAGGGGGTCGTGCGCGACCCGATGCGCACCGAATCGCCGGCGCTCAACCCGCGGCCCGGCGAGAAGGCGATGCTGGGGTGGCTCCGCTCGAACACCTCACCCGACGACGTCTTCCTCGAGACCGCCAACCGCGACCTGCTCACCGTGCAGGGGCCCCGCCGCATGCTGGTCGCGACGCGCGCCGGGGCCGACCGCGCCGGCTACCCGCTCCACGACTTCGAGCGCCGTCGCGAGGTCACCGCCGACCTCTTCGGTCCCGTCGCCGCGTTCGACGCCGACGCCGGGTACCTGGCCGACGTGGTGGCGCGCGCGCGGCGCGTGCACCGCGTGGGCGCGATCCACCTGCTCTACCGGGCCCAGGACTTCGCGCCGGGCGACGCGCCGTGGGCGCGCCTCGAGGCCGCGGCCGGTGCGCGCGCCGAGCGGCGCTACTCCGCGGACGGCTACCGCATCTACCGGCTCGTGCTGCCGGAGTCGCCTTGAGACCCTCCCCTTTCCCGCACAAGGCGGCCTTCTCGTTCGACATCGAGGACTGGCATCACAGCGAGGTGAATCGCGTCGAGACGGGCCAGCGCGGGCACGACAGCATCGTGCGCCAGGGCACGATGGAGATCCTCGACCTGCTCCGGCGGCACGGGCTGCGCAGCACGTTCTTCGTGCTCGGCGCCGTGGTCCGCGCCCACCCCGACCTGGCGCGGCGCATGCGCGACGAAGGCCACGAGCTGGCCTGTCACGGCATGGATCATCGGCCGCTGTGGAGGGCCAGCCCCGAGAGTTTTCGCGCGGAGCTGCGCGAGTTCCGCGACGTCGTCACCGACGCGCTCGGCGAGTTTCCGGTGATCGGCTTTCGCGCGCCGACCTTCAGCATCGACCGCTCGAACCCGTGGGCGCTCGACGTGCTGCGCGCCGAGGGCTATCGCTACGATTCCAGCATCTTCCCGATGAAGGTGAGGATGTACGGAACGCGGGGCGCGCCGTGCTGGATCTACCGCCCCTCGCCCACCGACCTGACGAAGCACGATCCGCACGCCGACCTCGTCGAGTTCCCGGTCGCGACCGCGCAGATCTACCGGATGCGCTTCCCGCTCGGCGGCGGCTTCTACCTGCGGGCGCTGCCGCTGCCGGTGTTTCGCGCCGGCCTCGACTACATCCTGCGCCGCCGCCCGTTCGTGCTCTACCTGCACCCGCGCGAGGTCACGCCCGAATCGCGCCGCATGCCGCTCGATCCGCTGAACCGTTTCATCACCTACGTCAACCTGCACTCGGTCGTCGGCAAGCTCGAGAACCTGTTTCGGCGCTACGAATGGGCGCCCATGCGCGAGATCCTCGTGAGCGAGGGCTGGCTGCAGGAGTGAGCGGCGCGCAGGCGGCCGCGGACGCGCGGATCCGCGTTCAGCCGCGGCCGGACGTGCGCGGGCGGGCACCGGCCGCGCGCCCGAGGATCCGCGCCAGCGCTTCGATCGTGGCCGCGGGCGAGTGGGCGCGCGCGGCGTAGGCGCGGGCGCGCTCGCCCGCGGCGCGGCGGCGGGCCGGGTCGGCCATCCACGTACCGACCGCCCGTACGAGCCCTTCGCGGTCCGCGACTTGTTCGCCGAGTCCCTCCCGGGCGACCACGCCGTCGGGGTCCACGCACGAGACGCCCGGCACGCCGTGCGCCCACGCCTCGAGCAGCGTGTTCGGGAAGCCCTCGGCCGGCGACGTGTGCACGAACAGCGCGGCGCCGCGCAGAAGCTCGGACACACCTGCCGGATCGGCGAAACCGCGCACCTCGAGGTTCGGCAACTCGCGGGAGGCGGCTTGCGCGGCCTCCCATGCCTCGACCGGGTCGGGCGGGCGGGGCACCACGCCCGCCATGACGAATCGCTGCGCCGGCAACGCGCGCGCGAGCGCCGTGAACCACTCCGGGCGCTTGGCGGCCTTGTAGGTCGAGAGCCACACCACGTCGGTGCCCGTGCGGGGTCCGGCCGAGGACGGCAGCTCGACGAGGTTGGGCACCACCTCGGACTCGCGATTCCACTCCCGGCGAAACAGCTCGCGCTGCGCCCCGGACTGGGCGATGACCGCGTCCGCTCCGCGCAGCGCGCGCGCGTACCACCAGCGATCCCGCGGATTGCCGAGCAGCGGCAGCGCGCGGCGCGCGTCGTGATCGTGCGCCGCGGCGAACACGAACGCGGCCCCGAGCGAGCGGGCCACGTCGAAGGCGATGCCCGCCTCGAGCCCGGCGGCGCGGACGTAGTAGACGTGCGCGGCCGCCGCGCGCAGCGCCGCGACGCTGCGCGAGAGCCGCGGGTGGAAGAAGCGCAGCACGGGCAGGCCGGCCTCGGGCCGGTAGGTCTTGAGAACGCGCACGCCGTCCACGGCGACCGGGGAGGGCTGCCCGAAGTCGCAGGTCACGACCGTGACGTCGAAGCCGCGAGCCGCGAGTCCGCGCGCGAGGCGGGCCTGCTGCATCTCGGCGCCGCCGGCGAACGGCACCGCGCCGCCGCTCCACACCGGCCACAGCAGCGGCGAGAAGAAGCAGACGCGCACCGGTTGCGCGCTCACCGCAGCCACCTGCCGAGCGTCTGCTCGAGCCGCGGCACCACGCGTTCCCAGGCGTAGGCCTCGGCGGCCTGGCGCGCCCGCGCTCCCAGGCGCGCCGCCAGCGCCGGCTCGCCGTGCAGCCGCCGCAGCGCGGCGGCGAGCGCGTCAGGGTCGTCCGCGGGCACGAACAGACCGCTCTCGCCGTCCACAAGCAGGTCGCGCGTCGCGCCCGAAGGCGTCACGACGAGCGCCCGCGCATACGACATGGCTTCGAGCACCGCGTTCGGCAGTCCTTCGCCGCGCCGCGAGGCGAGCACGCAGACCGCGGCCGCTCGATAGAGGGGTTCGAGCTGCGGTCGTGACAGCGGGCCCGTGAACCGCACGGACGCGCCACGCGCGCGAGCGCGCGCTTCGAGCGCGCCCCGCTCGGGGCCGTCGCCGGCGATCACCAGCGCAAGCCCCGCCGACGCGCAGGCGTCCACCAGCACGTCCACGCCCTTGTCGGCGATCAGCCGTCCCACCGCGAGCACGCCGTCGCCGGGTGGGAACGGACCTGCCGGCAGCTCGAGGCCGTTGGGGACCACGTCGAGCTTCGCCTCCACGTCCCCGGCCGCGGACGGCGAAACCGAACCGAGCTCGCGGAGCAGTTCGCGCCGGTTCCAGTCGCTCTGGACCAGCACGCCGGTCGCACCGCGCCAGATGCGCGGCGCGAGATAACGATGAAAGCGCGAAGCGCCGAGGCGGTATTCGGCTTCGCCGCGGATCCAGACGACCGCCGGTACGCCGAGCCTGCGGCCCGCGCGGACCGCGGCGAGCCCGGAAGCGAACGTGATGAACCCGAGCAGCACGTCCGGCCGCGGCCGCAGCCCGGCGAGCAGCCGCTCGATCCCGGCGAGGTCGGCGAACGTCCTCCAGCCCGGCAGCGGCGAGACCGGCAGCCGGCGCACCGTGAAGCCGTCGCGCTCCTCGACCGGTTGCTGACCCGGCACAACGAGGCGCGTCACGACGGTGACGCGATGTCGCGCCGCGAGTCGGCGCGCCCAGGCCTCGGCCTGCAGTTCGGCCCCGCCGATCACTCCCGGCGGGAAGCGGCCGATGACGATCGCGAGGTGCACGCTTCAGTCCTTCGCGACGCCCGCGACCGCCGGATGCAGCGGCCAGGCGCCCGACTCGGGACGGTCCAGTTCCTCGCGCGGACGGTCCAGCCAGGTGCGCGCCCACAGCTCGAGCGCCAGCAGCGTGAACACCTGCCGCGCGCGGCGGTCGTCTCGCTGGCGGCCCGGCACGAGCACTCGCTCGACGCCCGTCGGGTCGAGCCAGCCTCGCTCCCGGCAGCGGCGATCGAGCAGCACGTCGCGGGCGAGATCGCCGAAGCCGGAGCCGAACCAGTGCTCGAGCGGCACGCCGAAACCCTGCTTGCCCCGCTGCAGGATCGCCGGCGGCAGCAACGGTCGCACCGCCTCGCGCAGCACCCACTTCGTCACGTCGCCGCGCAGCTTGTGGTGGAAGGGCAGTCGCGCCACGTACTCGAGCACGACCTGATCGAGCAGGGGCGCCCGCACCTCGAGCGAGTTGAGCATCGAGGTGCGGTCCACCTTCACGAGCACGTCGTCGCACATGTAGGTGGCCGCGTCGAGGTGCAGCAGCGCCGCGACGGGCCCGGCGGGGCCGGCCGCCCGCGCGTGCACGGCGCGCGCGGCGCGGAACGGATCGTGTCCGCGCGTGCGTTCGCGCAGCTCGCGCGACAGCACGCCCGAGCGCTCGTGCGGCGGGAAGTGCGCGATGACCTCGAGGTGACGCCCGGCGACGTCCTGACCCGCGCGGCGCAGCTTGCGCCCGAGAGGGTGGTCGCCCGCCAGCCAGCGCGCGGGCAGCGCCGCCAGCCGCCGCAGCGGCGCCGGAATGGCGTCCAGGCGCGCATAGTCGCGCGCGAATCCATAGGTGGTGTAGCCGGCGTACGCCTCGTCGCCGCCGTCCCCGGAGAGCGCGACCGTCACGTGGTGTCGCGCCATCTGCGCGACGTGGAAGGTCGGCAGCATCGAGGCGTCCGCGAACGGCTCGTCCATGCCCCAGACCAGCTTCGGGAGCAGATCGAGCGCGTCCGGCTTCACGATCAGCTCGTGGTGCTCCGTCCCGAGATGGCGGGCGACGGTGCGCGCGTGCTCGAGCTCGCTGTAGTCGGCGGCGTCGAAGCCGATGCTGAACGTCCGGACCGGGGTGGCGCCCGCCTGCGCCATCAGCGCGACCACCGCGCTCGAGTCGAGGCCGCCGGACAGGAACGCGCCGAGCGGCACGTCCGACATGAGCCGGACGCGCACGGCCTCGGCGAGCAGCTCGCGCAGGCGTTCGACCGCCTCGGCCGGTCCGATGGTCGGATCGGGCTCCACCGGCAGCGACCAGTAGCCCTCGACCCGCGGGCCGTTCGCGTCGCACACGAGCCGGTGCCCGGGCGGCAGCTTGCGGACCCCCGCGAAGATGGTCTGCGGGCTGGGGACGTACTGAAAGGTGAGGTAGTCGGCCACCGACCGCGGGTCCGCCTCGCGCGGCACCGACGGATCCAGCATCAGGCTCTTGAGCTCCGAGGCGAACACGATCCTGCGGCCGTCGTCGTGCCAGAAGAGCGGCTTCTTGCCGACGCGGTCGCGCGCCAGCAGCAGCGTGCGGCGGCGGGTGTCGAAGAGCGCGAAGGCGAACATGCCCCGCAGGTCGTCCACCAGCGCAGCGCCCTTTTCCTCCCACAGGTGCAGCAGCATCTCGGTGTCGCTGTTGCCGCGCAGCCGGTGGCCGCGGGCGACGAGCTGCGGCTTCACCTCGGGCCAGTTGTAGAGCTCGCCGTTGTAGGTCACCCAGACCGTGCCGTCCTCGTTGGACATCGGCTGGTGGCCCGCGGGGCTCAGATCGAGGATGGAAAGGCGGCGCTGCCCGAGCGCGGCCGGACCTTCGCTCCACACGTCCGCGTCGTCGGGACCGCGATGCCGCAGCGCGTGCGTCTGCCGCCGTACGAGCGCGAGGTCGGGTGCGCCCTCGCGATAGTGGAAGACGCCGTTGATGCCGCACATGGTCGTGGGCCTCAGCCTTTCGCCCGGGGAAGCACCCGCAACGTCGCGACGGCGGGCCCCGAGTAGTAGTCGTGATCGAAGAAGAAGTCGCCGAGCCGGTAGTTCGGGTAGTGCGGCTCGCGGATCATCTTCACCTGCACCTCGTATTCGCCGGGCGCGACGTCGGCGGGAACGGTGACGACCGCCGAGTCGGCGATCCACTGCGCGGCCGTCCACAGATCCGGTCCGTAGGCACCGCCCACGGGGAGATGGTCGGCACGAAAGCGATAGCGCTCGCCGGCGCGGGATTCGTACAGCTTGCGGGCGGGCTTGGCGAGCCACGCCGGAGACTTCAGGTCGGGCGGCAGGTTCCGGTCGAAGCGCAGCGCGACCTTGTACGAACCGGCGCGCAGCGCCCGCGGCGCGTGCCAGACGCAGACGGCCACCAGCGTCTCCCCCGCCACGACCTGGTCGCGGGAGAGCGCGAACGACGCCAGGTCCGGCAGCCCCGGGCCCATCGCGACGGGCGGCGTCCCGGGCGTCGGATCGGCGGCCGAGACGTAGCCGCGCGGCGTGCCGCCGGCGGCGAGCCGCGAAAGCGCGACCGGGTCCACCTCGTAGATCACGAAGTCCCCGAGGTCGTAGACGCGCCGGAAGGCCCGGGGTTCGGCGTCCAGCCGCGCGCGCGCGGCGCGAAACCACGCGTGACGCGGAGTCCAGTAGTCCAGGCTCGGCACCTCGCGGAAGCGGTCGTTGAGGGCGATCGCCGTGACCCCGCGTGCGGCGACGACCGCCCGCGTGGTCGCCCAGTCCGCGTGCGGGTCGAGCGCGTCGCGTGCCTGCAGGATGCGCACCAGCCCCAGCGAGTCGTTCGGCGAGCTGTGCTGGTCCACGAGTGCCGCGACCCAGTGCCGCGTCGCCATCGGGATCGCGTACGACGTCGCCGGGTCGCTGAGCACCACCGAACCTGCGGGCAGGTGCCCGTCCATCCACGCGAGCGGCGCGCGCCAGCGCTCCATGCCGGCCAGCGCCTCGCGCCCACCCGCGTGCCTGGCCGGGTCGGCGAAGACGAGCCCCGCGTCCACGAGCGGATGGGCCAGCAGCGCCAGAAGTCCCGCAAGCCCAGCGGCGCCCGCGAGCCTCGCCCGCGTCGCGCCCGCGCGCAGCCTTCCGACGACCGCCGCGAAGGCGTACGCGTAGGCCGCGAACAGGGGCAGCACCCAGACGAAACGCATGAGCAGGTAACCGAGCCGGGGCTCCAGGGCCATCGTCACCGGCGGAAACAGCATGATCGCGAAGACCGCGAGCGAGGTCGTCAGCAGGTAGAGCACCGCGGTGCGCCCCGAGGCGCGCGCCCACGCCCACCAGGAAAGCGGAAACAGCAGCGCGCCGAAGCCGAGCCATTCCCAGAAGGGACCGAGGCCGACCGTGAAGAGATGGTCGCTCACGTACAGCAGGCCCTGTCGCTCGAGATGGATCGGGTTGCCCGGGGCGTAGGCGCCGTGCGTGCGCCACAGCAGGTAGGGCATGCAGGCGAGCCCGAGCGAGAGCGAGGTGATCAGCAGCCGGCGCAGCTCCGGGCCCGCTCGCCGGTCACGCACGAGCAGGCCGAGCGCGAGCGCGCCGAAGACGGTCGCGAACTGCAGGGCCGCGAAGACGTGCGTGACGACCGCGCCGAGGGCCAGCGCGATCGCGACCCCGCGGCTGCGCGCCGAGCGTTCGCGCAGGTCGGCGAGCACCGCGGCGGCCACCGCGATCGCGAGCTGGTCGGCGAGCTTGGTCGCGAGGCCCGCCTCGCGCAGGAACACCGTCGAGAGCGATCCGCCGTAGGTGAGCAGCAGCGCCCACGCTCCGGCGGCCGCCGGCAGCGCCCCGCCCAGCAGCCAGGCGAACGAAGCCGCGTTGAGCACGAACAGCGGCGCGATCAGCGCACCGAGCATCTTCCAGGCGGGCCAGGGATCCACGCCCGAAAGCCGGCACAGCAGCGCGACGACCGGGTGCCAGAGACCCTTGCGCGGATCGGCGCCCAGCGCGCCCGCGTCCCGGAAGAAGGCGTCGGTCGGAAACGCGTCCCCGCTCGCGAGCATGCGCCGGATCGTGCCGATGTGATCCGGCGAGTCCGTGTAGTAGGTCACCGGCGTCCCGAGCCGCGCACAGTGCCAGGCGGCGAGTCCGGCGGCGAGCAGCACCGCCGCGAGCGCCGCGCCCCCGAGCGTGCTCTCGTCCGTGGTCCGTGTCCTGGGTTCGCCCCCGCGCGCCGCGGCGACCGCCCACGGCAGCAGCGATGCCACCGCGCCCGCTCCCGCCAGCGCCGTGAAGGGCACGTGTGCGAAGTGCGTGACCAGCACCAGCGCCGCCTGCCACGCGACCCCAAGGCCGAGCGCCCATCCCGGCGCGAGCCAGGCGCCGCCGGGCACCCGCGCTCCGATCGCCGCCAGCCAGCCGGCGCCGGGCAGCAGCACCAGGGCCACGAACGCCAGCGCCAGCCGCGCTCCGCCCGGCAGGAAGTGGGCGATCTCCGTGAGCAGCAGCAGGTGGATCGCCAGCTGTGAGGCGGCGAGGGCGGCCGCGCGCCTTCGTGTCATGCGCGCGCTCCCGCGACCGGGACGAGCTTCGCGAGTTCCCGGGCCTCACCGCGCACGTCGGCGAGGTCCACGACCAGCCCGTGAGCGCCGTGTTCGCCGGCCCAGGCCGCGGCCGTCGCGAGGTCGCCGATCCCCCCCGCCGTCAGCTCCTTGGCGAGCACGGGGACATCGGCGATGGCGATCTCCTCGAGTGCGCGCTCCGGGGTGGGCTTCATCATGAAGCCCTGCGGGTTCACCGGCCCGACGACGAGATCCGGTTCGACGCCCCAGTCCCGCAGCGCGCGCAACAGGTGGCCGACGTTGTGGGTCTCGAAGCCGGCCTGCGCCCGGAAGCGCGCGCGCATGAACGCCGTCAGGTGGGCGAAGAAGCGGCGATTGCGGCCTGCGAGCGCCAGATCCGTGATCGCCGCCGCGATCACGACGCCTTCGAGCCTCGCCGCCCCGAGGGCAGCCGATTCGAGCTCCAGCAGCAGCGGCACCATGGAGGCGAAATCCCCGCCCACCACCCCCAGCGCGTGCTGGACTCCGGTCAGGCCGAGGCGCGCGAGCGTTCCCGGACCCGCGCCCCGGACGCGCTTGATCGCCGCGCCGGCGAGTCCAGCCTCCGAGGAGTCGCGAACGTAGGCCGGCACGTTGGGAAGCAGCGCCCAGGTCGGCACCGGCCGGCCGGCCGCGCTGAGCGCGGCGCGCGTGACGGCGGAGGGCGCCGCGAGAACGCCGTCCGCGCCGGCGTCGAGCGCCGCCGAAATCTGCTGCGCGAGCGCCGCCGCGTCCGCGAAGCGGGTCTGGAGCGCGCGGGCCTCGGCGCGCGGATGGCGGGTCACCCCGAGCAGGGTTTCGGTCGAAAGCAGCAGCCTCGGCGCGCTCATCGGGCCACCTCCGTCTCGGCGCCGCCCTGTTCGCACGAGGCGTACAGCGCGGCCATCATCCGCTGCACGTCGAGCGCCAGCTCGGTCGAGCCCGGTGGCGGCTCGCCTCCCGCGACCCAGGCCGCGAACGACGCGTCCTCGAGCACGTAGGCCTCACCGTTGAAGTCGAAGCGCGAGGGCTGCGGCAACTCGGAGTGGAACAGGCTCGTGCGCCCGGCCGGCCAGCCGGCGCGCGCCTCTCGCAGGTCCAGCTCGAACGACTCGTTCGTGACGCGCAGGGTTCCGTGGTCGCCCTCCAGCTCGAGGACGGTCTCCGACATCGGATAGCCCGGAACGCTCCACGAGGTTTCGAAGGCGACCTCGACGCCGCTCGCGAACCGCCACGACGCCGTGACTTCGTCCTCGACCAGTCCGTGGAGCTTCTTCCACTCGCCGCGCACGGCGACCGGCTGCCCGAGACACCAGCGCATCACGAACAGCAGGTGCGAGGAAATGTTCGCCACGACGCCGCCGCCCGATTTCTCGGGGTCGGCGATCCAGCCCTTCTGCGGGCCGAACACCTGTGAAAGAAACATGCTCGAGCGTCCTCGCCGGACTTCGCCGATCGTGCCGCTCGCGAGGGCATGCCGGGCCGCCGCGAAGGTCGGCCAGAAGGCGAGCGTGTAACCGCAGGCGACACGCGCCCCGGGGCGGCGCGCCAGTTCGGCGATCCGTTCGGCGCTCTCGACCGACTGTGCCAGCGGCTTCTCGATGAACACGGCCACGCCGGCCTCGACGCACTGCTTCGCCACCGGCTCGTGCGCGTGCGGCGGCGTGCACACCCACACCGCGTCGGGCTTCGCCTGCGCGAGCAGCCCGGCGAGCGTCGGATAGAAGGGCGCGAGGAATCCCATTCCACGCAGGTTCTTGCCGCCCGCCGGCAGCGTGTCGGTGAACCCGACGATCTGGACGCCCGGCACCATCGAGAGCACCGCGGTGTGCGCCACGCCGAGCTTGCCGAGTCCGGCCACGGCGACGCGCACCTGGCGCGCCGGCCTCGCCATTTCGCGCATCCCGGGCGCGACCGGCACGCCGGCGCGACCCGCGGCGGGAGCGCCCTCGTCTCCGGGATCGGGCTCCTCGAGCGCGTCATGCAGGCCGATCTCGAGCTTCGTCCAGCGGATCGGGAAGTCGCGGAACGCCGACTCGCGATCCACTTTCACCGGAGAGATCAGCCCGAGGACGTTGTCCTCGGTGACCGGCGGCTTCGCCAGCAGCCGGGTCGCGACGCGGGCGGCCAGCAGCATCAGGCCACCCGGCAGGTGGACGTACGGCTTGCGCACGCCGATCTCCGCGCTCAGGCGGTCGAGGAACTGGTCGAACGTCACGCGGTCCGGTCCGAGGAGATCGTAGGCCCGCCCCAGGACATCGTCCCGGGTCAGACACTGCACGATCACCTCGTTGACGTCGTCCATGTGGATCGGGTCCAGCTCGGTCCGGCCGTCGCCGACGACCGGGACGACCGGCAACCCGCGAAGGTAGGCCGCGAGGTTCGCCACCAGCCCGATGCCGTGGACGCCGTAAACCAGCGACGGCCGCAGGATCACGAACGGCAATCCCGACTGGCGCACGACGACTTCGGCCTCGAGCTTGGTCTGGCCGTAGGGGCCGCGCCGCTCGCGCACGGCCGAGAGCGTCGAGGTGAACACGACCCGTCCGACGCCGGCACGCTTCGCCTCCTCGAGCAGGGCGCGGGTGCCGTCCACGTTGATCGCGCGGGCGCGGTCCCAGTCCGTCACGAGCGTCGCGTTGGCGAGGTGGACGACGGCCTGGCATCCGCGCACCGCCTTCGCGAGGGAGTCGCGGTCGGTCATGTCGCCGCGCGCCACCGAGAGGCCCGGACGAGCGAGCTTGAGCTCGCCGCGCGGCGTGCGGACGAACGCGACGACTTCGTGGCCTTCGGCCAGCAGCCGGTGGACGAGCCGGATGCCGATGAATCCGGCCGCGCCGGTGACGAGGATCTTCATGGGTTGTCCCGTTGGAAGTCCGCGCCGCCGAATCGCCGCAGGAGCGGCCCGACGACGGGAACGTTGAGTTCGAACAGCAGGCGCCGCAGGCCGAGCCCGCGGCCCAGGGGCCGGACGGCGAACAGGTAAAGGAGCGTGAAGCTCACGGCCGAGATCGCGAACCGGGCGGCGCGCAGGCCCAGAGAGGAGCTTCCCACCCACGGCACGACCTGCGAGACGGCGAGCGTCAGGGCGATCGCCACCGCCAGCGGCAGGAAGAGCTGCCCCAGCAGTGCCAGCACCCGCCGCGGCGCGAGGGCCAGGCCGGTCAGCGCCATCGTCAGCAGCATCGCCCCGCTCACCGAGTAGGTCGTGACCGTCGCCCAGGCCACGCCGTGGATGCCGTGGCCGAGGCGGACGGCGAGCAGGTCGAAACCCGCGCCCGCCACCGCCGACAGCACCGCGCCGGGCATGAGCAGGGTCTGGCGTCCGACGGTCATGAGCACGATCGAGGCGAGGTTGCCGAACGCGAGCCCGACGGCGCCGAAGCACAGCACGCGGATCGCCCGGACCCCGGGCGTGAAGTCGGGCAGGAGGAACTGCACCGCCGGGCCGGCCAGGAAGAACGCCAGAGCGCCGAGCGCGGGAACGAGAATCGAGTAGGTTCGCAGCACGCGCTCGACCTGTTCGCGTATCGCCTCCGGGTTGCCGCCCGCGGCCGCGAAGTCGCGTTGGAGCCGCGGATAGAGCACGTAGGTCACGGCGTCGGGCATGTAGAGCATGAACGCCAGCGCCATGACCGCCAGCCCGTAGTAGCCGAGCATCTCGACGCCCAGGAAGCGCAGGATGATCAGCCGGTCGAGCTGACGCATCATCAGCGAGGACGAGAGGTAGACGTACAGCGGAAAGCCCGTCTGGACGAGATCGAGCCCCTCGGCCGCCGGCGCGGGCGAAAGCGGCGCGAGCCGGCGCGAACGCACGCTCGTGTAGACGAGCGCCGCCACGCAGCCCACCGCCCAGCCTCCGAGCAGCCCCCACAGGCCCAGCACCGGGATCAGCGCCAGCCCGAGCAGGCCGCCGATCGCGCCCTGGATCAGCATCCAGTAGCGGACGGTCCGCAGGTCGCCGTGCGAGCGCTGGATCGAGGTCTGGTAGTTGGAGAGGTTGGTCGCGACCACGCACGCGAGCGCGACGGCCATGCCGGCGAAGCCCCAGGCGTCGCGGATCTTGCTGCGCCCGACCGCGATCCACACCAGGCAGCACAGGGCGTAGAGGCCCGTCAGCACCAGGATGTTGAACAGCGCGGCCCGTTTCACGCGGCGCTCGGCGTCGGCGTCCCCCGCGACGACCCGCGGCGGAACCATCTGGTCGAGGCCCTGCTGGCTGCCGAGGAGCAGCAACGAGCCGTTGTCGAGCACGAGCTGGATGGCGTTCCACGCCCCGAGGGGCAGAGGCCCGAGCAGCCGCGCCGCGAGCAGCGTCCGAAGCATCAGCGTGCCGCGCACCACGTACTGCGCGAGCGCGATGCCGAACGAATCCCGGATGAACTTGCGAGGATACATTGGGGGGAACGCTTCCTCGTGCGCCGGTCAGCCGACGCTTCCGGGCGGACTGGTGGCTGGCGCGGCCGCGAGTCCGCGCATTAGACTGGCTTCGTGACGACTCCCGAACCCGGCGCCGGGGCTTCCCCGGCGCTCGCCTCGCAGGGCGGCACTCCGGTGCGCGCCTCGTTCCTGCCCGTCGCCCTGCCGTGGATCGGCGAGCGCGAAAAGCAGCTCGTGCTCGAATCGCTCGAATCCGGCTGGATCACGACGGGACCGAAGTCGGAGCTGCTCGCGCAGCGGATCGCCGGACTCTCGGGCGCCAGGCACTCGGTCGTCGTCAACAGCGCGACCGGAGCGCTTCACCTCGCGCTCGAAGCCCTCGGCCTGGGCCCGGGAGACGAGGTCATCACCTCGGCCTACACGTTCGTCGCCACGGTCAACGTGATCGAGCACGTGCGCGCCACGACCGTCCTGGCGGACGTCGAACCCGACACCCTGAACCTGGACCCGGCCGCGGTCGAAGCGGCGATCACGCCGCGCACGAAGGCCATCCTGACCGTGGATTACGGCGGACACCCGTGCGAGTACGACCGCCTGCAGGCCCTCGCGGACCGCCATGGCCTCGTGATCGTGGACGACGCCGCGCACGCGCTCGGCGCGCGCTACCGCGGACGGCCCGTGGGCACCCTCGCCGACGTCACGGCGTTCTCGTTCTATGCGACCAAGAACCTCAGCACCGGCGAAGGCGGCGCCGCGGTCACCGACGACGAAGCCGTCGCCGAGCGCATCCGGCTGCTGAGCCTGCACGGCATGAGCCGGGACGCCTGGAAGCGCTACAGCGACACCGGCTCCTGGTACTACGAGGTCGTCGCGCCGGGCTGGAAGTACAACCTGAGCGACGTGCTCGCCGCGATCGGCGTGGGGCAGTTCGAGCGCTTCGAGGAGTTCCAGCGCCGGCGGCGCGAGTTGGTCGCACGCATGAGCGCGGGCCTGGCGGACGTGCCCGAGGTGCGCCTGCCGATCGAGCGGCCCGAGGTGGAGCACGCCTGGCACCTGTTCCCGATCGCGCTCGATCTCGAGCGGCTTTCGATCGACCGGGCCCGCTTCATCAAGGAGCTGCGCGCCGAGAACATCGGCACGTCGGTGCATTTCATTCCGATCCACTTTCACCCGCACTTCCGCGACAGCCTCGGTCTGCGCGAGGGCGCCTTCCCCGTCGCCGAGAACGCCTACCGGCGCGCGATCACGCTGCCGCTCTTCCCGCGCATGTCCGACCGCGACGCCGACGACGTGGTCGAGGCGGTGCGCCGGGTCGCGGGAGCCTTCCGGCGCTGAGCGCGGCCGGGGACGGGTGCGGTCGTGGGTCACGGGGCGTCGTCCTGCACGTGGCCGAGTGACTGGAGCGACAGGCCCTCGCGGTTCAGGAACCACAGGCCGACCGCGGTGATGGGCAGCCACTGGCTGAAGAAGTAGAACCAGCCGTAGGCGCTCGCGGGGGTCTTGCCGACGCCGTACAGGGCGAGTCCGGCGGTGCACGCCACGTTCAGGGTGCCGACGTAGCCGGGGGCCGCGGGCACCATGATGCCGATCGCGGTCACGACCAGCATCACCAGCCCGGCGTACCAGGGCAGCGCGATGTCGAGCGACCAGCCCGTGATCCAGAGCGCGAACGCGAAACTCAGGAACATCCCGAACGACAGCGCGAACACCTGCGCCAGCCGGCCGAGATCGCGGAACAGCGCGAATCCGTCCAGGAAGCGGTCCAGCAGCCGGCCGGCGCGGTCGCGGATGGCCGCGGGGGCCAGACGCAGGAGCGAATGCGCGAGGCGCCGGTTGCGCTCCGCCGCAACCACGAACACGGTCAGGACCACCGACAGCACGAGCAGGATGCGAGCTCCGCCCTGCACGAGCCGGCCCGCCGACGTGTTCTCGGCGATCGGACTCACGAGCAGGGCCACGCCGAAGATCGCGAGCAGCGTCAGCATGTCAATCGCGCGCTCGACCACGATGGTCGCGAGCGTCATGGACTTGGAGAGCTTCTCGCGCCTCGCCAGCGCCCAGGGGCGGACGAACTCCCCGAGCCGGAAGGGCAGGACGTTGTTCGCCATGAAGCCGATCATGGTGGCGCTGAACAGGCTCATGCCGGCGATCGGCCGGTCCACCCGCAGGAGCAGCCGCCAGCGAATCGCCCGCACCCAGAAGGCGAACAGGGTGATCGCCATGACCGCCGCGAAGCCCAGGTAGTTCGCGTTGCGCAGGGACTCGGCCACGCGCGCCAGGTCCACTTCGCGCATGGACAGCCAGACGCACAGCGCCGAGATGCCGATCGCGACCGCGAACTGCAGGGTGCGCTTCACCGCCGCTGCTCTCCGGCGCGGCCCCGTTGCAGCTCCTCGAGATCGTGACGCAACAGCGCCAGCTCGCGCGTCAGCGCGTGATTCTCGAAACCGAGCCGTGAGAGCTTGAGCGAGAGGTACAGCAGCATCGCCACGGCGAACGCGAGCCCGAAGGCGAACACGGTGGACGCTTCGCCGAGAACTCCGAGGGCGTGCGTGATCCAGACGAGCATCGGCGTCGAGAAGCCGAGCACCGCGATGGCGAGGCTGGCGATCACCCACAGCAGCGAGTACTCCTCGGACAGCTTGCGACGCCGTACGAGATCGAGGACGTAGAGCGTGAGCAGCACGGCACCGAACGCCGTCACCACCTGGGCCTTCGACAGGAAGAAGTGCACGGACACCTCCGCTTCAGACGGGTCTGCGAATCATCGCCATGAGCGACGCCAGCAGGTTCTTGTACGGGTAGTAGAGCTGCTTGCCGAGCGTGTAGAAGGACCGTCCCGCCTGCCGCTCGCGCATCCGGACCGGCACTTCGTCCAGCCGGAAACCGCGCCGGGCGAGGCCGATCAGCAGCGGCGCGTCCGGAAAGTCCTTCGGAAAGTCGTGCTGGCAGACCTGCATCACGCTCCGCGAGTAGGCGCGGAACCCGGAGGTGGTGTCGGTGATCCGCCGCCCGATCGCCAGCTTCACCACGGCCTGGAAGAGGACCATGCCGACACGGCGGTTGAGCGGCGCACGATAGCCGCTCGCGGCGACGAACCGGGAACCGATCGAGACGTCGCACCCGCCCTCGAGAACGGGAGCCAGAAGCGCCGGCAGGTAGCCCGGATCGTGCTGGCCGTCGGCGTCGAGCTGGACGCCGATGTCGTAGCCATGCTCGACCGCCCAGCGGAAACCGGTCTGCAGCGCCGCGCCGACGCCGAGATTGACCGGGTGCCGCACGACGCTCACGCCCGCCTCGCGCGCGACCTTCGACGTCGCGTCGAGCGAGCCGTCGTCCACGACCAGCACGTCGAGCTCGGGCGCGGCCGCCCGCGCCTCGGCGAGCGTGGCGGGCAGGCTCTCCTGTTCGTTGTGGGCCGGAACGATGACCAGCACTCGCGGGGGACTCATGCGGTTCTCCGATTCTCGAACACCCGGGCCAGGCGATCCGCCCCGGCGACGACGCGGTCGCGCAGCCGGGGCAGCCACGTTCCCGGCAGGGCCAGGTGGGCGAGTTTGTCCAAATCGTACCGGGTGACGAGGCCGAGGGCGAACACTCCGAGCACGGCGGGAAGGACCAGGAACAGGCGGACCGGCAGCGACCCCAGCGTGCCCAGTTCGCGCTCGGCGAACATCGTGGCCAACAGCCCGGGGGTCAGCAGCAGCAGGTTCCGCACCACCGCGCCGAGCCGCTCCTCGACGCCCTCGGGCACGAGCACGGCGGCGAGCGCGAGGGCGCCGGCGAACGAAACCACCGCGCCGCCGAGGTTGGCCCAGCAGGCCCCGGCGGCGCCGAAGGGCACCAGCAGCAGGAAGTAGCCGGCGACCTCGGCGGCAAGCTTGAGCACCGCCAGCCGGAACACGTAACCGGGCCGGCGCATCGCCTGGAAGAGCATGGTCAGCGGTTGCTGCGCCGTGCGTGCGATCGGCACCAGCGCGAGAATGCGAAGGTACGGCACCGCCGGCAGGAACGACGAGCTCCCGACGATCCGGACGAGCTCGTGCGCGTACACGAACAGCACGAACGACAGCGCGCAGGCGAGCAGCTGGATGAGCCGGAACGCCTGGTCGGTGATGTAGCGAAGTCTCTCGCGGTCGCCGTGGGCCACGAGCTGGGTGAGCGAGGGCAGCAGCGAGTTCGGCACGGTATGGGCGAGCTCGACGAAGCGTTCGACGGTCTGGAACGCGAAGGTGAACAGGCCGAGCGCGGACGGATCGAGCAGCTTGCCGAGCACCAGCTTGCCCAGGTTCTGGCCCGACAGGAACGAGAGCCGCGCGCCGTACAACGGAACGCAGTATGCGAACATGGCGCGCAGGAGTCCGCCTTCGGGGCCCGCCGGAGGCGCAGGGGCGGCGGGCGGACCGGAGGTACGGCGCAGCACGCGCTCCGCGGCGATGAACGTCACGATGGCCTGCAGCGCGGCCAGCGACGAGAATCCGATCGCGAGCGAGACCAGACCCTGCCCTCCCAGCCACAGCAGGCCGACCAGAACCGTCTTGCCGACGTTGAAGATGAGCGAGAGGCCGCTCACCCATTCGAAGCGCTGGAGCCCGAAGAGCAGGGCCCGTCCCGTCGTGGACAGGCCGTCCGTCGCGACGAACACGGTCAGCAGCGGAACCAGCAGGCGAAGTTCCTCGATGCGGTAGAAGCCGGCGAGCCAGCCGGTCAGCGAGAGCAGGCCCGCGCACGCCACCAGCCCGAGCGCCGTCTTGAGGGCGAGCGCGATGAGAAAGGCGCGGCGCAGCCTGCCCAGCCGGTTCTGCATCTGGTACTCGGCCGAGTAGCGTTCCATGAACATCTCGAAGTTGCCCGTGAACGCCGTCGCGAGCGTCACGATCGAGAACGCCACCGTGAGCATTCCGTAGTTGTGCGGCCCCAGCCAGCGCGCCATGAGCGCCGTGTAGAGGAGCGTGGACGCCATGGCCACGCCCTTCTCGATCCCGAGAAAGAAGGCGCCGCGGGTGAAGTTTCCGGCGATCTCGCCGCGCTTCATGCCGCGGCCTCCGCTGCGTCGAGTTCGCGCTGCAGGAAGCCCCGCAGGTCGGAAAGGTGCCGGACCCCGTCCGGGATCGTCCGGTTGGAGGCCAGCAGGGCGGTCATGTCCGGATGGGCCGGGTCGTAGCCGTGCATCGCGGCGACCGGGCGCGAGCCCATGAACGACGGCACCAGCAGCGCCCCGGGGCGCAGCAGGAACAGGTCCTCGCCGTACTCGTGCCCGGCGAAGTCGGCGCCCTCACGGGCCAGCTCGTCCGCGTCGAGCCAGCGGCCGCGGGGCTCGGCGGCCAGCGCGTCGCGCACCCGGCGCCGGGCGTCGCGCGAGCGCCACCAGAAGCGGGCCATGGTCGAGTCGAAGAACGCGTCGTAGTCGCGCCCGCGCCGCAGCGGCAGCCGCGCCAGCGCGCCCATCACGTCCACGCGCTCGGTGACATCCACCATGCCGTGATCCGAACACAGATACAGCCAGCGCGGGCGCGCCCCGGCCGGCGTCCGCGCCAGCTCGCGAATGCCGGCGTCGTAGCGGCCCAGTCGTTCGTGCACCCGGGGACCGCGGGAGCCTTCGTGGTGCAGCAGCGCGTCGAGGTCGGCGGTGTACAGGAACAGCACGTCGTCACGGCCCGCGGCGAGGCGCGCGTGCAGCTCGGACAGCGCCTGCGCCTCGGGCGTGCGCCAGTTCCAGCCGTGCCAGGCGATGCCCCGGCGCGTGAACTCGTCCCACAGCGTGTCCACCGGCAGCCCCCCGGGCGCGAACAGGTCGTCGCGCTCGGCGAGGTCGAAGCGCGCGAGCTCGTCGAGCGGCACCTCGTAAAGATTGAAGTAGCCCTTCACCGCGCGCGACCCGAGCCGGCCCGCGAGCCAGCGGCGCAGCCGCCAGCTGCGGCGCAGCCGCCCGGGCAGCCAGGCGAAGCGCTCGAAACCCTTGAACACGCCGCCGCCCTCCCCGGCGCGGCGGTACATGAGCCAGCGTCCGTGCTCGCGCGGGAGTCGGCCCGAGAACGCGGTCGGCAGGGCGCCCGAGCTGAATCCGAGGATCGTCGCGAGCTCGCGCCGGTTCGTGAGCGCGGAGGCGAAGCCGGGGACCGAACCGGCCAGACGCCAGCCCAGCGCGTCCACGAACAGGATCACCATCACGGGCTTCACGAACCGTCCGTTCCGCGCCGGCCGCCGAGGACGACCTCGTCCCAGGCGCGCACGACGTCGCGGCGCGCGTCCTCCCACTCCCCGGCGGCGCTCACGCCGAGCCTGCGCAGCGCGGCGGCCGCCGCTCCGGGCAGCCGCGGCGCCGCGGGCGTCGCATCGGCCGCGAGCAGGAGCACCGCCGCGCCGGCGTTGATCCGGTGCTGGGGCGTGCCGCGCAATCCCAGCCTGACGCGATCCGCGATGGAGCCCGCGCGCGGGGACTGCAGGGAGCGACGCAATCTGCGCGGCAGCGGAGCGCGGGCGGCGCTCCGAAGCGCGTCCTCCCAGGAGTCGCTCCCACCCGCCTGTCCGCTCCGCCAGACGGCACACCAGGCCGAGACGGCCATGCGCCATTCTTCCCGTGCCGCGCCGGCGTCCGGCGGTGTCGCGCCGCCCGAACGCCAGAGCCGGCTGGAATCCCACAGCCTCTCGAGCCCCTCGCGCGCTGCGGGCGGCAGACCGGGCCTGGCCGCGAGGTGCTCGCGGGCGCGCGCGATGCGCGCCGCGGTGCCGTCGGGCAGTTCGCCCTCGCGCAGGCAAAGCACCGCGGCGAGATCGGCCGCGGCCTTGAGCGTGCCGTGGCGCGCCTGCGCGCGCTCGAGCGCTCCGACCGAGCCGAGCAGCGGCCAGGCCAGCAGCAGCTCGAAGGCGCGATTCTCGAGCAGCAGCCGCGTCTCCTCGGCCGGAACGTCGCGGGCCGTCCAGCGGGGCGCTCGCGCGAGCGTTTCCGGATCGCCGGCGACGACGCGCCCGTGGCGGGAGAGCTCGATCGTGCCGGGCTTCGCGGGCATGCGCGAGAGGCCTTCGGGCGTGAGGAAACCCACCTCGAGCGGCGCCACGAGTCCGGCTTCACGAAGCCTGCGCTCGGCCGCGCGCCGGCCGGCGCGGGACCGGGCCGCCGCCTCGCGGCAGGCGCGCTCGTTCGCGAGGACCGCGTAAACGTCCACATCCGAGAGCGTGACGGCGCGCCCGTCGAGCTCGAGCCACACGGCCTCGCCGGTCGCGTGGCTGCCCGACAGAAGCAGCGCGACGAGGCTCCCGGGCGCCCATTCGCGAGCGACGGCGACCGCCTCGGCGACGGCGGCGGGGAGCGAACCCCGCGCCGGCTCCGCCGACGTCACGGACTCCGCGGAAAGCGGTGAGGGTGCCGTCATGCCCGGGCGAGGCTCCCAGTGGGGCGTCGGATTGCGGCCGAAGCAACGGACGAAGGCGGCAGGCTCGGGCGCAGGGTCCGGATCAGATGCGGCGGTAGATGAACTCCGGGATCTCGTGAACGCGGCGGTTGAGGACGCTGCCGAGCACCTGCGAGCCGGACTTGCGGAGCAACTCGGCCGCGCGCGAAAGCACCGGGCGCTTGGAGCGCCCCGCCTGCACCACCAGCACGACCCCGTCGGCGATCGAGCCGATCGCCGACGCATCCGGCGACTCCAGCACGGGCGGGCCGTCCAGCACGATCCAGTCGAAGTCCGAGCCGAGCTGCTCGAGAAGCTGCCGCAACGCCGCGGGCTGGTAGATGCCGTTCGCGCGCTGCGGCTCGGGCACCGGCACCACGAGCAGGTTCGGCGCCAGGACGGCCGCCTGATCCGGCGCATCCTCGACGAGCCCGGGCGAGAGCACCGCGCAGCGGCGCGACGGATCCGGCTCGTAGGCGGGCCTTCGCACGTGCGTGTCCACGAGCAGCGGGCGCAGCCCGGAGTCCCGGCCGAGGATCTGCGCGAACTGCAGCGCGATCGTGCTCGTTCCCTCGCCGCCCTGCGGGCTGGTGAACATGACGATGCGGGGCATGCGGTCGCGCAGCGTCACGTCGAGCGTGACGCGCAGCGACATCATCTCGCGCACGACCTCCTCGGACATCGGCAGGCCGCCGAGCAGCGGCAGCGCCGCGTGCTGGGCCTCGGGGCCCCGCGACGGCACGCGCAGACCCTGCACGTGCGGGGCCGCCGCGGGCAGCGGATTCACGACCGCCGGCGCGTGTGCGGGAGCCTGCCGGGAGGCCTCGGCCTTCTTGAGCGCGTCGAAGATGCGGGTCATGGCGAAGGGTCTCTCCGGGTGAACTAGCCGCGCCGCCGCCGCCGCTCCGAAAGCGAAGCGAGCACGGGCGCCTCGAGGTACTCCTCCGCCTGCGCGGACGTGCGGACGGTGAGGTCGAGGCCGTCAATGAAGAACGCCAGGCCGATGCCGACGACCAGGCTGAACGCGGGGGCGAGCGCGAGCCGGACCCAGTCGCGCGTGTTGCCGGCGTGCGCCGGCGCGGCCGGATTCAGCAGCACGACGTTGAGCGCCTGCGACGTGTTCGAGCTGATCCGCGCCATGTCGCGCGCCTTGGCGTAGTCGTCGTAGCGCATGCGCAGGGTCTTGAGTTCGGCCTCGAGTTCGTCCGTGCGCCGCTGGTTGCGCGGGATGATGTCCATGCGCGCGCGGATGTCGGCGATGTCGTGGTCGAGGACGTCCACGCGCGACTTCTGCAGCCCGATGCGCTGGCGGGCGACCTCGATGCCGGCCTCGATCTCCTTGCGCAGCAGCGCCTGCAGGGTGGCGAGCGTCGAGACGGCGTTCTGGACCTCGGGCGCGTCGTCGCGGTACCGCTCGCGCAGCGACGCGATGCGGCCCTGCTGGTCCACGATCCGGGTCTTGAGCGCGTCCACCGCGGTCTGCTTCTCGGAGACCAGCGACAACGAGGACGCGTCCGCGTCGGGGTCCTGCTGCAGGCGCAGCATGGCGTCGAGCGTCGTGCTGGCCTCGGCCAGGTCGGCGGCGGCGTCGGCGCGCTTCGCCTCCATCATCGCGAGCTGGTTGCTCCACGCCCGCGACTGCTCGAGGTTGCTCGTGACGCCGCTCGCTTCGCCGATGTCCTCCCGTTCGCGCATGCGTCGTGCGATTTCGCCCTGCAGGTTCTGCATCTCGGCCTGGAAGAAGCTCTCGGGCCGACCGAGGGCCGACGTCTGCCGGACTTCGAGATAGGCGGTGATCAGCGCGTCGCACAGCGCCTGCGCCACGTTCGGATCCCGGTCGGTGTAGGCGATGCCGAGCACGTCGCTGCGTCCCATCACCTCGACGTCCACCGCCTGGGGATCGAACTTCGGCGCAGTCCGGCCGGTCTGCCGGGCGCGCTGCTCCAGCACCTCGCGCGTGCGCGCGATGACCGCGGCGCTCCTGGCGCGCGCGACCTCGCTGCCCAGTTCGGACTCCCACTCGCCGTAGAACATGCGGGTGGCGTTGAGGGCGCTGGTGCGTTCGCCGCGGTACACGAGCACTCGGCCGGACGACGTGTAGGTGACCGGCGCGGTGAGCGTGAGCACGACCACGGTGACGGTCACGACCGCGAACAGGCCCAGCACGAGCGCCCGCCGGCGGAACAGCACGGCGACGAATTCGCGCAGCGACGCCTGGCGGCCCGTGGAGGGCGAGGGGGATTCGACCGTGCTCATGCCGCCTCCGCTCTCAGTCCCGGACGACCCGCGTGACGTACACGCGGTCGAGATTGAACAGTTCCCAGCCCTTCATCGCGGTGTCCATGATCGGGGCAAGGGGTTCGAAGAACTGCTTCATGAACACGCTGAGGTTGCCGACCGAAGAACGGGGCACGTAGACGATGTCGAAGCGCGACAGCGGCGGATCCACGAGATCCTCGCCCTTCAGAACGCGGTCCATGCGCAGGCGCGCCACCCGCACCGAGTTCGCGCCGTTGCGGTGGATGATCACGACGCTGTTGCGCGCCGCGTCGTCGGAAAAGCCGCCGGCGCCGGCGATCGCCTGCGAGACCGTGATGAACGGTCCCGCCGGAACGGGACCGGGCCTGGTGACGCGGCCCAGCACGTGGACCAGGTTGGTGGTCGTCGCGGAGAGTTCGACGGTCACGCGTGGCGAGCGCAGGTCCGCCGACAGCAGGCTGGTGACCGACCGCTGCAGATCCATGGGCGTGAGCCCGGCCGCGACCACGTCCCCGATCGGGTAGACGGTGATCCGGCCGTCCGGCCGCACGACCTGCTCGATCCGATTGTTGATGGGAGCGTCGGCGCGTGGCCCCAGGTCGAGCACCAGCTTGTCGCCGGGCACGATCCGGTACTCGGGGACGCGACTCCAGTCCATCGCGAGCGAATCGGCTTCCACCTGCTGGGCCAGTGCGGGCCGCCCCGCGGCGAGCGCGAGGATTCCGACGAGCACGAGCTTGCAGGCAAACAGGGCGGCGTGGCGATTCACGAGTTCTCCCGGTCCAGGTTGGGTTCGAACCGGAGCGCGAGCACGTGCCGTCTGGCTCGCCATCTGGGGGATGGCGCGCAGGTTTCCGGACGCGCTCGGGTTCCTTTCGATCGAACCCGGCTAGAACGACGGCGGGGTCAAAAGACACAGGACCCCTCCCGAAGCAGTAGCAAGACGCGTCTGGGTCGTTCCTCCACCTGCGACCGGCTCGTCGCCGTAAGTGTCAGCGACTTCAGGGCATGAAGTATAGGTGTCGGGTTTTGCGACTGTCAACGGTCCCGGCCGCTCGGGTCGAGCGATTGGAAGGAAACGCAATCGCTGTGCCGGAGCCTCAGTCCCCGAGCCGGGCCAGGACGGCCGCCGTGAACAGTGGCAGGAGGATCTCGTGGTGGCCCGTGAGCGAGTAACCCTTCCCGCCCTCGGCGCCCCGGGTGGGACGCTCCACGACGTTCACGCGCGGCCGGTAGTGCTGGATCTGGTCGAAGTTGGCGGTCGTCAGCCCGGCCAGGTCCGCGCCCAGGTTCCGGGCGACGGACAGCGCCTTGAGGAACACCTCCGGCATGAGCACCGCCGAGCCGAAGTTGAACACCACGGCGCCCCGCGCCTCCGCCAGCGTCGCGGCGAAGATCCGGAAGTCGCGCAGGGTCGTTTCGCCCAGCGCCGCGCCATCGCACCGCGGATGGTGGTGGATGGTGTCCGTGCCGATCGCCACGTGGACCGTCGCCGGAATCCGCCGGCGCCAGGCCGCGGCGAGCAGGCAGACGTCGCGGTGCGGCGCGCCCGCCTCCTCGACCGCCCGCCCCCAGCACTCGCCAAGCCCTTCGCCGAGGGCCGCGCCCGCCCGCATGGCCTCGTTCATGAAGTCGCCGGTCTCGTCCACCATGCCGAATCGGCCGGCATGCAGGTTCGCCTCGACATCCTCGGACGTCCGCCCGATCCGGGCGATCTCGACGTCGTGGATGGCGGCCGCCCCGTTCATGGCGAGATGCGTCACCACGCCGCGATCGAGCAGCGCGATCAGGCAGGGCGAGACGCCGACCTTGATCACGTGCCCGCCGATCATCGCCACGATCGGACGTCCCTCCCGGTGGGCGGCGGCGGTGCGGGCGACGAGTTCCCGCAGGGCGCGCGCGGCAAGCTGGTCCGGCAGCGACTCGAGGACGGTTCGGGCGGCGCCGGGATCGAGCGGCTTCGCGAAGTCGGCGACACTCACCCTCGTCGGCCGGTCGGCCACGGAGGTGTTGGTGAGCCGGGACAGATCGGCCTCGCGGTATCGGGACATCAGCTCCCCGTTTTCGCTTCCTGCAGCGTCACGCTGATCGAACCGATGAGCACCTTGCTGCGCATCTGGACCGGCATGCGCCGCTCGTCGTCGGTGAGCCAGATGACGAGCCGGCCCTTGTTCTTGAAGATGCCGCCCGCCTTGAGAAGGGGCTCGATGACGATGCAGTTGAAGCGCCCTGCCGGCGTCTTGATGCGCTGGCGTCCGAGCACCTTCACTTCCATCGGCGCGCTCTTGCGGCTCGCATGATAGTCGAACGTGACCGAGCCGCCGAGCGGCAGCGCCTGGAAGCGCGTGAAGTAGAACGCCGAAAGCGCGTCCTGCACCTGCGGCGGCACCGGGTAGGTCATGCCGTTCTTGTAGCGCACCCGGCCCGAATCCGGCTCGAACGTGAGCGTGTCGTTCGCGGTGTACCCGCCCTCGTGACGGTCCTCGAAGTAGCGCCAGCTGAAATGGCCCTGCTGGTCCCAGACCGACTCGATGCGGTTGCGAACCTTGTACACCTTGTCGAAGAAGCCGTTCGATTCGGCCCGTGCGACAAGCCGCCAGCTCGGGTGGCCGTGCCAGTCCACCACCTCGGGCACTTCGAGCCAGGCCGAGCCGGCGGAGATGAACCCGTAGCGAACCGAGAAGCGCAGCGACTCGCCCGCCCGGAACGGTTCGGGCGAGGCCGGAAGCACCTCGAGCACCGGACCGGGCTGGATACTGCTCGAATCCGGCAACGAATCGTCCTGCGCGAAGACCGCGGGACCCGCGCACTGGATCAGCACGGCGAACAGGCAGGCCAGCGCTCGCGGGGTCCGCGCGCGAAGGGGCGGCGACTGCGACGAATGGGCGCTCTGGGTCATGAACGGGTCACACGCAAGTCCGGTGCCGAACGGCTCGGGCATGCCATCGCGACTATCCTCAGCCCCCGGAGGACTGTCAACGCCCGCCCTCGGCGACTCGCCTGGACGACGCCGTGACGAGTCGAGAACAGTCTTCCGACCCTCGTCGCCCGCTCGCCACTCCCGCGTGGCGGGATCGCACACTCGAATCGGTCCGCGGCATGCGCCCGATTCGCTCCGCGCTCACGACGCGCTCGACTCCACCTGCCAATCGGCTTCCGTGATCGGGCCGCCGGGTGCGGGGCCGAGAGCGCCGAGGGTGAACCGCTCGGGGCGCAGGAACTCGGCGGCGAGCGCGGCCACCTGCTCGCGCGTCACGGCGAGAATGCGCTCGACCTGGCGCTCGGGCGGCGTGTACGCGCCGGTGTACAGCTCCTGCCGCGCCATGTGGTACATGCGGCCCGAAACGCTCTCCTGCGCGATCACGATCGAGCCGTGCAACTGGCGCTTCGTCGTGTCGACCTCCGCCGCGGCCGGGCCTTCGGCCGCGATCTTCGCGAGCTCCTCGCGCAGCAGCTCCAGCGCCTTCCTCCCTCGCTCGGGCGCGACCGCCAGGCAGATCGAGAGGGAGCCGCCATCGCGCAGGAAATCGAGGGCCGAGTAGACGGAGTAGGCCAGGCCGGCTTCCTCGCGGATGCGCTGGAACAACCGCGAGCTCATGCCGCCGCCGAGCAGCGTGTCGAGCACGACCAGCGCGTAGCGGCGCGGATCGCCGTAGGGCATCGCCGGCGCCCCGAGCGAGAGGTAGAGCTGCTGCACGTCGTCCACCGTGTGGCGCACGCTCGGCGGCAGGGCGCGCGGCACGGGGTCCGCGACCGGCGGCTCGCCCGAAGGGGGCGCGAACGAGGATTCGATCAGGCGCAACAGGTCCTCGTGCCGGAGGTCGCCCGCCGCGGCGACGACGAGCTGATCGCCGCGATAGCGTCGGCGGAAATTCGCGAGCAGGGACTCGGGTGTGAAGGCGCCGACGGTGTCCGCGGTTCCGAGGATCGGCCGGCCCAGCGCGTGATCACCCCAGACCTGCGCGGCGAGCTGGTCGCCGAGCCGTTCTTCGGGATTGTCCTCGTAGGAAAGGATCTCCTCGCGGACCACCGACTTTTCCCGCTCGACCTCCGACGAGTCGAAGCGTGAGCGGCACAGGATGTCGGCCAAGACGTCCACGGCTTCGGGCAGGTGCTCGCTCAGCGCCCGCGCCGTGTAGCACACCTGCTCGCGGGTCGTGAACGCGTCGAGCTGCCCGCCGAGTGACTCGAGGCTGGCGGCGATCGCCCGGGCGTCGCGCGTCTCGGTGCCCTTGAACATCATGTGCTCGATGAAGTGCGCGATGCCCAGGCGTTCGGGGGTCTCGTCGCGCGAACCGGTCCGCACCCAGACGCCGAGCGACACGGTCCGGCGGTCCGGCATCGGCTGCGTGAGCAGCGTGATCCCGGAAGCGAGCGTGCTCTTGACGACGCCGGCGCTCATGGCTTCCTCCTCGGTCGCGGGCTTCACAGGCGCGGCACCCTGACACCCGGGGATGCGAAACACAAACGGCGGACGGCTCGCGCCGTCCGCCGTCTTTCCGTCCGGATCTACCGGCGCCGGTCTCGGCCCCGGTCGCGGTCACGGCCGCGGTCGCGGTCGCCGCCTTCGCGGTCCCGACGTCCGCCCTGGCCGACGGCGCTGCCCACGTAGCCTTCCGGCTGCGGGATCAGCGCGCGCCGCGAAAGCTTGATCTTGCCGTCCCGGTCCACGCCGATGACCTTGACCATCACCATGTCGCCGACGTTGAGCACGTCCTCGACCTTCTCGGTGCGGCCCCAGTCAATCTCGGACACGTGCAGCAGGCCGTCGCGGCCCGGCACGATCTCGACGAACGCGCCGAAGTTGACGACGCTGCGGACCTTGCCCTGGTAGACGCGGTCCACTTCCGGGTCCTCGGTGATGTTGCGGATCAGCTCCTCGGCGCGCTTGCTGCCTTCCATGTTGACGGCGGCGATGCGCACCTCGCCCGAATCCTCGATGTCGATCTGGCAGCCGGTCTCCTCGGTGATCTTCTTGATCACCTTGCCGCCCGGCCCGATGACTTCGCGGATCTTGTCGGGGTGGATGTGCAGGATCGTGATCCGCGGCGCGAAGGGCGACATCTCCTTGCGCGGGGCCTGCAGGCAGTCGTTCATCTTGCCGAGAATGAACAGCCGGCCGGTGCGCGCCTTCTCGAGGGCGTTCTTCATGATCTCGAGGCTGATGCCGCCGATCTTGGTGTCCATCTGGAAGGCGGTGATGCCGTCGGTCGTGCCGGTGACCTTGAAGTCCATGTCGCCGAGGTGGTCCTCGACGCCGAGGATGTCGGTCAGCACGGCGACCTTGTCGCCTTCCTTGATCAGGCCCATCGCCACGCCCGCGACGGGCGCCTTGATCGGCACGCCGGCGTCCATGAGCGCCATGGACGCGCCGCACACGGATGCCATGGACGACGAGCCGTTCGACTCGAGGATGTCGCTGACGATGCGGATCGTGTACGGGAAGTGCGTGTCGGCCGGGATGACGGGCTCGACGGCGCGCTCGGCGAGCGCCCCGTGTCCGATCTCCCGGCGACCCGGCCCGCGGATGGGGCGGGTCTCACCGACCGAGAACGGCGGAAAGTTGTAGTGCAGCATGTACGACTTCCACGACTGCCCCTCGAGCTCCTCGACGCGCTGCTCGTCGGCCTTGGTGCCGAGCGTGGTCACCACCAGCGCCTGCGTCTCGCCGCGGGTGAACAGGCAGGAACCGTGGGTACGCGGCAGCGTGCCCACCTCGATCGTGATCGGGCGGATCTGGTCGGGATTGCGGCCGTCGGCGCGCACGCCCTCGTCGAGGATCATGCCGCGCAGCGAGTCGCTCTCGACCTCGTGCAGGATCTTGCCGATGAAGGCCGCCCTGTCGGCGTACTTCTCGGCCAGCGCCTTCACCGCCTCGGCGGTGATGATGTCGATCTCCTCCTGCCGGCGCTCCTTGCCGGGGATGCGGATCGCCGCCTTGAGGCGCTCGGTGTAGGAGGCGCGCAGCTCGGCTTCGAGATCGGAAACGTCCACCTTCTCGACCACCGGTCGCTTCGGCTTGCCCGCGAGGCGGACCAGCTCGTTCTGGGCCGCGACCAGCTTGCGGATGTGGCCCATCGCGAAGTCGAGCGCGCCGATCATGTCGGCCTCGGAAACCTCGCGGCTGCCGCCCTCGACCATGATGATGTCGTTCGCGGTGCCGGCCACGATGATGTCCATGTCGCTCTCGTCGAGCTCCGCGAACGTCGGCATGACGACGAACTTGCCGTCCACGCGGCCGACACGGACGCCCGCGACCGGCTCGGGGAACGGAATGTCGGACAGCACCAGCGACGACGAGCCGCCGACGAGCGCCAGCACGTCCGCGTCGTGCTCCTGGTCCGACGAAACCACCGTCGCCATGACCTGCGTCTCGAACGTCCACTGCTTGTGCATCAGCGGTCGGATCGGACGGTCCATGAGCCGCGAGGACAGCGTCTCCTTCTCGGTCGGCCGCCCCTCGCGCTTGAAGAAGCCGCCCGGAATCTTGCCGGCGGCGTACGTCCGCTCGCGGTAGTCGCACGTCAGGGGCACGAAATCGAGCCCCGGCTTGGCGCTCTTCGCCGCGCTCGACGCGACCAGGACGATCGTCCCGCCGAGTTGCACCACCGCCGAGCCGCCGGCGAGCTTCGCCCACTTGCCCGTGCTGATGGTCAGTTCCTTGCCTCCGAGATCAACGGAGACCTTGTGCTCTGCCATTCCTCTTCCTGTCTCTCGCAAGCCCCCGGGACCTTCCCGGGCGCGGTGACACCCGCGCGGATCTGCGATGTCCGCCGGGTCGGGCGGAGGCCTTCCCCGCCCTTGAGAAACGCGGCCCCCGAGGGAGCCGCGTTTCCGTGCCGCCAGGAGGTTCCTAGCGGCGGAGTCCCAGTTCCTTGACGACCTTTCGGTAGCGATCCACCTTGGTCGCCTTGAGGTAGTCCAGCAGCCTGCGGCGCTGGCCCACCATGCGGAGCAGGCCGCGGCGCGACGCATGGTCGCGCTTGTGCACCTTGAAGTGCTCCGTGAGGTAGTTGATCTTCTCCGTGAGGAGCGCGATCTGGACTTCCGGGGAGCCCGAATCGCCTTCGTGAGTCTTGAATTTCTCGATGATGCCCTGCTTCTGCTCCTTCGTGAGCGTCACAGCGGCGTCTCCTGCCATGAGGTGGGGATGGAGGCCCCTTCCGGGAGTGTCAGGGTCTCCACGGAGGGAGCGGGGTGCGTCCCGTGGCCCCGAGGGGATCGGAGCGACGGGGCAATGTAGCACCACGCGCGCCCGCACTCCAGCGGGAACTCAGTTTCCCGGACGGTGTCCGGCGAACAGGTCCTCGGCTGGCGGGGCCGCCTCAAGTCGTTGCCGGGCAAGCGCCACATCGGCGGCGATGGCGGCCACCAGCGCCTCGACCCCGTCGAACGAGAGCTCCGGCCGCAGCCAGTCCACGAACTGGACCTCCAGCTCCCGGCCATAGAGGTCCCCTTCCCAATCCATCAAGTGGACCTCGAGCGTGACCGCCTGACCTCCGAAGGTCGGCCGGACCCCGATGCTCATCGCCCCGGGCCGCCAGCGATCCTCCCCCGCGATCCTCGCCCACACGGCGTAAATGCCGAGCGAGGGCAGGCATTTCTCCTCGTGCAGGCGCAGGTTCGCGGTCGGCCAGCCGAGCTTGCGGCCGATTCCGTCGCCGCGCACGACATGGCCCGCGAGCGTGTAGCGCCGCCCGAGCAGACTGCCCGCCTCGGCCACGCGCCCGGCGGCGAGCAGCTCGCGAATCCGGGTGCTCGTGATCGGCTCACCGCCATCGCTGAGCAACGGCACCGCCTCGACTTCGAAGGCGCTCTCGCGACCGATCGCCCGCAGGCGCGCGACGTCGCCGGCGCGGCCGCGCCCGAGCGCGAAGTCCTCCCCGACCACGAGCCAGGAAGGCCGCAGCGGCCGGACCAGGTGCTCGTCCACGAACGCCTCGGGCGACAGCGCCGCCAGCTCTCGCGTGAACGGCAGCACATGCAGCTCCGCACCCAGCGCCGCGAGCCGCTCCTGCTTCTCGGGAATCGGCGTGAGCGGCGCGCGGGCGAGGAACTCCTTCGCGAGCACCAGGTCGGGATGCGGATCGAAACTCACCGCCACGCAGCGTCCACCGGCCGCGCGCGCGACGGCGCGGGCGATCAACGCCTGGTGACCCCGGTGCAGGCCGTCGAAGACGCCGACCGCGACCGCGCCGCTCACGCCGCGCGCCCCTCGCGAAGCGCCCACGGGAAGACGACCCGCGGCGCCGCCAGCGCCTCGCCGGCGAACCCGCCGGGCCGCAGTCCGCCGAGCGCGAGGGCGCGCCCGGAGGCGTCGCGGAACACCACCGATCGCTCGCCCGTGCCGACCGGCGCCGAATCGGCCGCGACCGCGAAGCCGCGCCCGTGCCCGAGCGCCTCGGCGGCGACGGCGTCGAGCGTCACGGCGGGCAGGACTTCGAGCGCCCGATCGAGCGGGATCCCGTGGCGCCCGAGCAGTTCGACGGCGCCGAGCCCGCCGAGGTCTTCCCACGTGCAGGCCTGTTCGATGCCGAACGGCGCGCTGCGCGTGCGCCGCAGCGCCGCGAGTGCCGCTCCGCAGCCGAGCGAGACGCCCAGGTCGTGCACGAGCGTGCGCACGTACGTCCCGCCCGAGCAGCGCACGCGAAACGCCGCATCCGGGCCCTCGAACCCGAGCCATTCCCAGCCTTCGACTCTCACCGGGCGCGGCGCGCGTTCGACGGTCCCGCCCGCGCGCGCGATCTCGTGCAGGCGACGGCCGCGGTGCTTGAGCGCCGAGACCATCGGCGGCACCTGCAGCAGATCGCCGGTCAGCGCCTCCGCGGCGGCGCGTATCGCGGTCTCGCCGGCGCGCACTTCGTGCGTCGCGAGCACCCGGCCGTGAAGGTCCTGCGAGTCGGTCGTGATCCCGAGCCGCGCGACGCCCTCGTAGGTCTTTTCGCCGCCCTGCCAGACGAGCGCGCAGCGCGTGGCGACCCCGACCGCGAGCACCAGCAGCCCGCTCGCGCCCGGATCGAGCGTGCCGAGGTGGCCGATCGCGCGCAGTCCGAGCGAGCGGCGCGCGCGATCCACGACATCGTGCGAGGTGACGCCCACCGGCTTGTCCACGGGAAGCAGGCCCGCCCAGGCGCCGGACCCGGCCGGCGGGTCGCGCCTCACTCGGACTCCTCGTCCTGGACGGGATCGCCCTGCTCGATGCGCCGGAGCAGGCCTTCGACCCGCCGGCCCTGGTCCAGCGAGGCGTCGTACTCGAAGCGGATTTCGGGCACTTCGCGCAGGTCGAGACGCGAACCCAGTTCGTGACGGACGAAACCGCTCGCGTGACGCAGCGCTTCCATGGCCGGTCCGCGTGCCGCCTCGTCGCCGAGCACGGTCACGAACACGCGCGCGAACGACAGGTCGTGCGTCACCTGCACGTCGGTCACGGTCACGGTCGCGCCGAGCCGCGGATCGCGCAGCCGCCGCTCGAGAATGTCCGCGACCTCGCGGCGCATCAGGTGCGCGACCCTTTCGGGACGGATCCTCATTCGAAGCTCTCCTGCCAGTCGGTGATCTGCGCCTCGAACGCCTGCTCGACGAGCCCGCGCACGACCTGCAGTCGTTCGCGGGCCTGGCCGCCGTCGGTCGCCACCACGGCCACACCGAGCGCGGCCCGCTGCCAGAGGTCCTGGTGCTCCACCTCGGCCACGGACGCCTGCGCGCGTTCGCGAATGCGGTCCTTGAGGCTTCGCAGCACCTGCCGCTTGTCCTTGAGCGATCGCGACGCGGGCAGGTGCAGCTCGATTCGGACGATTCCGACGACCATGGCGAAGGTCCCGGCCACGGGTGCCGCGGGCGGGAGGCGGGCCGCACGCGGCCCGCCTCCCGTCACGAAAGTGTGCGCGCCAGCTCCTCGATCTTGAACGATTCGAGCCGGTCGCCTTCCTGGATGTCGTTCCAGCCGTTGAGCGTGACGCCGCATTCGAAACCCTGCAGCACCTCGCGGACGTCGTCCTTGAAGCGCTTGAGCATGTCCACGCGCCCGGTCCACAGCGTCTCGCCGGCCCTCACCAGCCGGATCTGCTCGTTCCTCGAGACCTTCCCCGAGGCGACCATGCAGCCGGCGACGACGGCGCCCTTCGAGAGCTTGAACACCTGCCGCACCTCGGCGCTGCCGAGCACGACTTCCTTGAGTTCGGGCTTGAGCATGCCCTCGAGCGCCAGCTTCACGTCCTCGACGGCCTTGTAGATGATGTCGTAGAAGCGGATCTCGACCTTTTCGCGCTCCGCCAGCTCGCGGGCCTTCGCGTCCGGCCGGACGTGGAAGCCGACGATGATGGCGCCGGAGGCGGCGGCCAGCAGCACGTCGGACTCGGTGATCTGGCCGACGGCCTGGCGAATGACCCGCACCGCCACCTCGCTGGTGCCGAGCTTCTGCAGCGACTCGCTGAGCGCCTCGACCGAGCCGTCCACGTCGCCCTTGATGAGCACCTTGAGTTCGTTCGGGCCGCCCTGGGTAAGCTGCTTGTGGAACTCGGAGAGCACGACCCGGTTCGCCGCCCGGTGTTCCTGCTCGCGGTGCAGCGCCGAGCGCTTGCCGGCGATCTCGCGCGCCTCGCGCTCGTCCTCGAGCGACACGAACATGTCGCCGGCGCCCGGGGTCGAATCCCAGCCGAGGACCTCGACCGGGGTCGAGGGTCCGGCCGACTTCACCGTGCGCTTTCGCTCGTCGAACATCGCCCGCACGCGCCCGAAGTTCTGGCCGGCCACGAACGCGTCGCCGACGCGCAGCGTTCCCGACTGCACGAGGACGCTGGCGACGACGCCTCGTCCCTGCTCGACGCGGGCCTCGATGACCACGCCCCGCGCGCGGCGCGACGGGTCCGCCTTCAGCTCGAGCAGCTCGGCCGACAGCAGCAGCAGTTCGAGCAGCTTGTCGACGTTCGTGCCCTTCTTCGCCGAGATCTCGACGCACACGTACTTGCCGCCGAACTCCTCGACCACGACGCCGTGGCCGGCCAGTTCGGTCTTGATGCGCTGCGGATCGGCGGCCGGCAGGTCGATCTTGTTGATCGCGACCACGATCGGCACGTTCGCCGCCTTGGCGTGGTCGATCGCCTCGATGGTCTGCGGCATCACCCGGTCGTCGGCGGCGACCACGAGCACAACGATGTCCGTCACCTGCGCGCCACGGGCGCGCATGGCGGTGAACGCCTCGTGGCCGGGCGTGTCGAGGAACGTCACGCGGCGGCCGTCGGGCAGCTGCACCTCGTAGGCGCCGATGTGCTGCGTGATGCCACCGGACTCGCCGGCGATCACGTTCGCCTTGCGGATGTAGTCGAGCAGCGACGTCTTGCCGTGGTCCACGTGCCCCATGACGGTCACGATCGGGGCGCGCGGGACGAGCTTCTCCGGCGCGGCCTCCTCGGCCTGCCCGGCGACGTCCTCCTCCGCGAACTCGGAGACGAACTCGATCTCGTAGCCGAACTCGTCGGCCACGGCCATCATCGAGTCCTTGTCGAGCCGCTTGTTGATGGTGGCCATCAGCCCCATGCGCATGCAGGCGGTGATGACCTCCTGGGGCCGCACCTCCATCGCGTTCGCCAGCTCGGCGACGGTGATGAACTCGGCGGCCTTCAGGATCTTGGCCGCTTCCGCGGTGGCGTCGCCGCCCTCCTCGTCACGCCGCCGGTGCTTGCGCTTCGTGAGTCCCGTGTCGAGGCTCGCGAGGGTCTTGCGAACGCTCTCGGCCGCGAGCTTCTCGTCCACGTTCTTCTTGCGTTTGCGATCGCGCCGGCCGGTTCCGCGCGGACCGCCGCCGGGAGGTCCGCCGCCGGGCGCGCCGCCACCCGGGCGGCCGCCATAGCCACCGCCGCCGTATCCGGGTCCGCCGCCAAAACCGCCGCGCGGCGCTCCGCCCGGAGCGCCACCGCCGAATCCGCTGCGGGGGGCGCCGCCGGGCGCGCCGCCGAAACCGGGGCGCGGGCCGCCGGGGCCGCCGGGCCTGCCGCCGTATCCGCCCGTGCGCGGTGCGCCCGGGCCGTGGCCACCGGGGCGCGCGGGCGCTCCCTGCGGTCGCGGTCCGGGGCCCGTCGGTGCGGGCCGCGCACCGGGCACCGTGGGCGTCGGCGGACGATAGACGACGGCCGAGCCCGCGCCGGGAGGGCGGTTGTATGGCAGGTTCGGATTCAGCCGCTCGGCCGCCGGAGCCGCCTGCGCGCGCGCGCGCTCGTCGCGGGCGCGCTGCGCTTCGGCCTCCTGGTGACGCACGACCTCCTCGCGGGCCGCGGCCTTGCCCTGCGCGAGTTCGGATCGGACCTTGTCCACCACGTCGCCGCCGAGCGTGCTCATGTGGTTCTTGACCTCGACGCCGAGCTTCTTCGCGATCTGGATGATCACGTCGCTCGACATGCCGAGTTCCTTGGCGACTTCGTAGATTCGCTGCTTCCGCGTTGCGGGACTATTCGCCACGGCTCGCTCCTTCCGCGGCTTCAGGCGACGCGGACGCCCCGGAGTTCTCCCCGGCGGGCAGGGCCTCCGCGGCCGGTTCCATTTCCGGCGAGAACTCGTGCTCGACCGCCGCCGCGGCGAGCGCCGCGGCCTGCGCGGCCATGAACTCCTGCGCGGTCGCGAGCACCTTCTCGGCCGTCTTCTCGCCGACGCCGGGGATCTCGATCAGTTTCTCGAGCGGCGTCGCGACCAGCTCCTGCACCGTCTCGATTCCCGCGCTGATGAGCTTCTCGGTCGTCGCCTCACCCAGTTCGAGGCGTTCGACCTCGAGCCGGCTCGCGCGTTCGAGCTCGTGGCGCTTCTTCTCCTCGCTCTTCGACACGAGGTCGATCTTCCAGCCCGTGAGCCGCGCCGCGAGACGCGCGTTCTGGCCTCCCTTGCCGATCGCCAGCGACAGCTGGTCGTCGGCGACGACCACGATCATGCGCTGGTCGGCCTCGGCAACCTTCACGTCCATGACCCGTGCCGGCGCGAGCGCGCGCGACACGAACACGGCCGGATCGCTGGACCACGGCACGATGTCGATGCGCTCGCCGCCGAGCTCTCGCACGATGCTCTGCACGCGCGAGCCCTTCAGGCCGACGCACGAGCCGACCGCGTCCACGCGCGGGTCGGTCGAGAGCACCGAAATCTTCGAGCGCGCGCCGGCTTCGCGCGAGACCGCCTTGACCTCGACGATCTTGTCGGCGATCTCGGGCACCTCGGACTCGAACAGCCGGCGCAGGAAATCCGGGTGGGTGCGCGACAGGATGACCTGGGGACCCTTCGCGGCCTTGTCCACGTTGATCACCACCGCGCGCACGTAGTCGCCCTGCCGGTGGTAGGAGCGCGGGATCTGCTCGCGCGCGGGCAGCAGCCCCTCGGAGAAGTCGAGCTTCACGATGACGTTGCCGCGGTCCACCTGCTGCACCACGCCGCGGACGAGCTGACCGGTCTTGTCGGCGTACTCCTTGAACACGCGATCGCGCTCGGCCTCGCGCACGCGCTGGATCAGCACCTGCTTGGCCGTCTGGATCGCGTTGCGGCCGAACTCGGAGATCGGCAGCGGCAGGACGATGACGTCGCCGACGCTCGCGTCGGGGCGGTGCGTGCGGGCCTTCTCGACCGTCCACTGGAACGCGGGATCCTCGACGTTCTCGACGACGGTCATGCGGAGCGCGCACTCGAGCGTGCCGGACTTGTCGTTGAAGCGGACCTGAACGTCGGCGGTGGCGCCGTGCTTCTTGCGGACGGCGCTCGCGAGGCCCATTTCCAGCGTTTCGATGAGCATGGCGCGGTCCACGCTCTTTTCGCGCGTGATCTGGCTCAGCGCATCCAGGATTTCGTTGTTCATCGCGCCCCTCCCCGACGGCGTTCCGCCGCGCCGCGGCCGCTGGAGTTCCGCAGTCCCGCCCACGGATCCACCACCAAACGGACCGACTTCACTTCCGACCACTCGAACCAGTGTTCCTCGCCCTCGTCCAACCGCAGCCCCGCGCGCTCCCCGTCCGGACCGAGCAGGATACCCTCGAAGTTCCTGCGGCCGTCGTGCGGGTCGTGCGCCGTCAGGGAAACCCGCTGCCCGGAGAAGCGCCGCACGTGCTCGAGCGTCCGGACCGGCCGCTCCAGCCCGGGCGAGCTCACCTCGAGGTGGTAGCTCCCGGCGACCGTCTGGTTCATGTCCAGGCAGTCCGAAAGCCGCCGGCTGAAACGCGCGCAGTCCCCGACACTCACACCGCCGGGCTTGTCCAGGTAGACCCGGATCACCCGATGCCGTCCGGAGGCCGCCTGTTCCACGTCCACCAGCTCGTAGCCCTCCTCCTCGGCGAGGGGGGTCGCGATCTGGCGAACCTCTTCTCTCACATCCACTTTGGCTCCCTACAGACAAAGAAAGGAGTGGTCGCACCTGCCCCACTCCTGCCGGCAACCTAACCGATTGCCCCCGCTCGCGGCAAGCCGGAAGTCGGTCGGCGGCGCGGGGAGCCCGCGGCTCCGCGTCAGGGCTTCGCGAGGGGGCTGCGGTAGACCAGCCAGGCGGCGACGCGCGCGACCTCGGCGAGGCTCGCGGCCGAGACCTGGTCGGTGGAGTCCCGGTGCGTGTGCCAGGCGGGATAGTCGAAGTCCACGATGTCCACCGCCGGGAGTCCCGCGTCGAGCAGGCGGATGTGGTCGTCCACGAGGCTGTAACGGACTTCGTCGTGAAACGACTTCGCCCCCGTCGCCCTGGCGCCCTCGACGACGAGCGCGGCGAGATTGGAGGCCCGATCGCTCGAGTTCTTCTCCCTCCAGATCTGCAGATCGCGATCGCCGACCATGTCGAACAGGAACGCCGCCACCGGACGCGCCGGGTCACCCGCCGCGGGAAGGCGCGCCGCGTATCCCTTCGAGCCGAGGCAGAACTCGTCGGGGGCGTCGCTGCGGCCGAGGTCCTCGGCGTCGAAGAACACCAGGTCCACTCCCACCGGCGGAGCGCGGTGCGCCATGAGCTCCGCGACCTCGAGCAGCACGGCCACGCCCGAACCGCCGTCGTTCGCTCCGGGCACGGGCCGCGAACGCATCGCCGAGTCGGGGTCCTGGTCCGACCACGGGCGCGTGTCGAAGTGCGCGCACAGCACGATGCGCCGCCCGCCATTCGGACCGAAGCGTGCGATCACGTTGGTCACCTCGAGCGGATGGCCCAGGGTCGTGTCGGTGAGGGCCTGTCGTTCGACCGTGCCGCCGAGCCGCTCGCACTCCGCGGCGATCCACTCCCGGATCACGGCGTTGCCGGGCGTGCCGGCGATGCGCGGGCCCGCCTCGACCTGCCGGCTGACGCGAGCGAGAGCCCGGGCGCCGTCCACCCGGAAGCGTGCGGCGCATGCGGGCATCGCCGCCACCGCCAGAGCGAGCAGCGCGGACCACAGCAGCCGATTCCGGGAACGGGTCGCCATCAGAAGGTGAACTGCGCGCTGAGCTCGACGCGGATGCTGCGGCGGACGATGTTCTGCACGTGGTTCGTGCGCCCACTATAGCCGAGCACCGCGCTGCCGGTGACGTTCGAGCTGAAACCGTAGGTGCCCTTGCCGGTCACCGAAAGCTGCGTCTCGTCCACCTGGTTCTGCACGCCGACGCCGGCGATACGAGTCTCGCCCTGGCGGTGCGAATAGACGGTGGCCAGGCTCATGCTGACCGAACTGCGGACCGTGCTCGTGCGGCCGAAGACGTTCACCTTCTGACCCTGCGAGTACGAGCGCGTGAGCGTGAGGTTCAGATCGGTGTTCTTGTCCGTCTGAGTGGACAGGCCGAGCTGCGTTACCTCGCGGTAGGTGTTGCGCATGTTGATGCCCAGGTCCGCCGTCGTGCCGTTCTTGAGATTGCCTCGAACCGAAATCAGCGGGCGCAGGTCGTGCGTGGACGACTGCGAAATCTGGCGCGAGCGGTCGCCCTGGTATTCCCACGATCGCGACCAGCCCCAGCCGGTGCGCAGCTGTGGCGTGCGCAGGAACTTCGACAGCCGCAGCGCGTCGGCGAGCCGGCCGTAGTCCACCTCGAGGTCCGGGAAGCGGCGCTCGCGGGTGCGGGCCACGACCCCGTTCGCGACCGTCGTGCGGTCGCCGTAGCTGCCGCGCACGGACAGCGCGCTGTTGAACACGAGCGGCACCTGGGTGCGCGCGTTCAGCCGCCAGTCGAGGCCGGTCGAGATCGCGTTGCCGTTGACCTCACGGACGCGCCCGGTGCTGTCCTCGAGCCCCGGGTTCTCGGACAGTCCGAACAGGTAGAGCGGACCGGGCATGCCGAGCATGCGCGAGTAACTGCTCGAGCGGTTGAGGGACAGATCGGTCTGCACCTGTCCGACGCGCGCGAGCAGATCGCGCAGGCCCGGCAGCCGGAAGCTCGGCCGCGGCGGCTTCGCCGGCGACGCGTGCGCGCTGTCGGCGGCCGCCGGAGCGCCCGTGCCGATCGCGGATCCGCCCGGGGCGCCCGCGCCCGTCGAATCGGCGGGGCCCGTCCGCCCGGGCGCCGCGGGCGCTCCGAGCGAGTCGGGGCCGGCGGCGCCCGAGGGCGAGGTGCCGGAGCTGTCCGCCGGAGTCGAGCCGATGGGACCCTGCTCGGCGCCGGCCGGCGGGCGTTGCGCCGGCGGGCGGGCGCTGGCGGCGGGCGGCACGTACTGCCTTCCGGCCGGATTCGCGGACGCGCCGCGCAGCTGGTCGAAGGGCAGCGTCCAGTTCACCTGGATGTTCTGGCCGTTCTCGATGGCGTGCACCGACAGGTTTTCGGAGAGCAGATCGTTGTGCTGGCTGTAGTTCGAACTCCAGCGCAGCGACGGCCGCAGCCAGGCGCTTCCCCGCTGCGCGGCCCAGCTCGCATCGAGGTTCTGGCGCCACTGCGTCAGCCGGCCAAAGTTGATGAAGCCGAGGTGGTCCAGCGGTACGCCGACCAGGCTCAGGGCGCGCTGCCCTTCGATGTGGTGGCGCAGCAGTTCGATGGGCCGCGTGTCGGCGCCGAAGGTCAGACCCGCGATGCGGCCGCTGGTGTTCGCGCTCGGAATGCGCCGCCCCGAGCCGTCGGGCGCGAGCGTGTAGGCCTCGCTGTTCGTCTGCGAAACGGTGTAGGTCCAGTACACGCGCTCGGGCAGCGGGTAGAGCTTGAACGGCAGGCCCTTGTGGCCGAGCGCCAGCAGCGACCTCGGCGCGATGTTCCAGCTGACACCCGCGTTGGTGCTCGACGAGTTCCCACCGCCGGTCGGGTTGTGGCTGTCGGTCTCGGTGCGGGCGATGTTCGCCGTCAGGCCGGCGAGCGTGTAGCGGAGAATGGGATTCGCGCGCTGGCTCCAGTTGCGCGTGTAGGAGGTCGAGATCGTGCGCGACTGCGAGCCGGTCTCGCTCAGTTCCTGCTGACGGCCGGTGCGCACGACGTCGTCTCCGGCGCTGAAACGAGGCCTCGAGACGTTCCGCGTCCAGCTCGCCGTCACCGGCAGCACGATGCCCGTGCCCTCGAAGAAGCGGTGCAGGTCCATGGACGAGGTGATCGCCAGGTTCGAGGTGCGACTGCCGCTGCCGCGCGTCTGGCCGACGCTCAGGAAGTTCGCGTCGAGCGTGTTCCACGAGACGTTGTAGGTCATCAGGTTCGCGAGCCGGCCGTTGACGAGCAGGCGATTCGCGTAGCCGACGTCCTTGGCGACGTCCACGGCGCGCAGCTCGTCGAACCACAGTTCGCCGGCGGGGTACGTGACCGGGCCGGAGGGCGAAGCGTCCGAGCCGTTGATGAGTCCGAACGAGATGCGTCGCAATCGGGTGAACGACGGGCGGCCCTTGATGATGATCGAGTCGCCGTCCGCGCCGTAGGGCACGCGGTACAGGAACGGCGCGATCGTCGGGTAGTCGCCGTTCAGCTTGAGGTTGGCGATGGCCGCGAGGTCGGCGCGCACCGGCGAACCCACCCACTGCCGCAGCGTGTCCCGCACCGAGGCGGGCACGCGACGCTTGACCTCGTAGTAGTTGTCACCCTTCTCGTCGGTCCCGAACCGCACGAAGTAGAAGAGCCGGTCGTTCGGCTGGTCGCGGTAGTTCTCGATCCCGAAGCCGGTCGCGTACCAGCTCAGCGCGCCGTAGCGGCTGTAGTTCTCGTCCAGCGAAAACGTGCGGTAGGCCTCGAGCGTGTCGTCCGGCGCCAGCTCGGTGAATTCGAGCCGCATGGACTGCTCGCGGCGCGTCAGCGCCTGGTTGCCGTTGCGCGTCTCGCCCGGGTCGAACGGATAGACGTACACGTCCGCGTCGTCGAGCGAGTTCACCGAGTTCAGCGTCACCGTGGTGTTGGTCGTGTCCCGCTGCCGCGGCGTCAGGTCGCTCGCGAGCCAGCGGCTGCCGACGATGTCGATGCCGCCGATCAGCAGCAGCGGACGCACCTCGTTCTCGCCGGCCACCTGCGACTCGTCGGGCTTCTGCAGGTCCTCGATCCAGACGCGCACGTTCCGGGCGATCGACAGGTCGGGCACCCCGAACTGCACGCGCTGCTCGTCGTGGATGGGGATGCGGAAGCGCCGCCAGCCGTTGTCGGGATAGACCGGGGTCACCACCTTCGGGTCGTTCGCGAAGTCGCGATAGACGTCGGTGGCGAGGTAGCGGCTCGTGTCGTCGAGGGCGATCGTGTACTCGTAGTAGGCCTCGTCCTGGTCCACGAGCTCGTTGAGGTTCAGGTCCTCCGTCTCGGGGTAGGGAAGCAGCCGCTTGTTGCCTTCACTGCCGTTGGTGAAGGTGAACTTGCGCGGGTCGATGTCGTGGAAGCGGTCGTCCGGGTCCTTGTAGTCGTCACCCTCGGGATCCGTGTCGCTCGCCGTCGTCAGGTCCGCCCTTACGGCGGCGCCGCTCTGGACGCGCGCGCGCTCGTCCTCGTCCTTGATGCCGTCGTAGCCCGTGTCCTCGTCGGTGCCGCCGGCCACGACCAGCTGCCGGTCGCGCGGAACCTGGTCCTCGCTCTGCAGCCGGCCGTCGGGGAGCCGGTTGGGGGCGCGCATCTGGTCCTCGCTCACGACGCCGAGGTCGATGTGCAGCTTGACGTGATCGCCCCGGATGCGCGGCACGGTCGTGCCGGGCACGTGCTGGTCGCGAAAGTCGTTCACCCAGACCTCGATGAACTGCGCGCGCGACAGGTCGATGCCGACCTGATCGAGCGGGTAGGTCAGCCCCGCCCACAGCTTGTCGCTCGGCAGCGCATTCGCCGGCCGCTTCGGCACGGTCAACGCGAGGACCTGGCGCGGATTCTTCGAGCCCTGCGCCTCCTCGAGCGTCGGCTTGAGGTTGCCTTCCTTCACGTAGTTGGGCGGCTGATACCAGCGGAGCTCGGCATTGCGCAGGTGCCGGCCCTGCGTGGTGTCGGCGAGGATCGAGCGCGAGATGGTGGCGACGCCCGAGACGATGTCGCCGGCGTCGGCGATGAGCGGCGGGCTCGCGTACTTCCAGCTGAGCGGCGAGAGCGACAGCGAGACGGCGTCGCGGACGCCCTCCATGTCGTCGAGGAAGACCTCGTTGCGCGTGTTCGGGTTGGGGAACGAGGCGCCGACTTCGGCCTGGACGTTGAACTCCGAGGGGGTGGTCGTGCGAACGCCCGGCAGCCGGTCCACCATCCGGGTGAGGAACTCGGGCTTGAAGCGCCACTCGGTGTTGAGGTCGGTGATCAGCGTGCGCGAAGGCTCTTCTCCGAGTCGCGGCCGCAGGTCCTGGGCCCCCTTGCTCTCGTAGAGCAGCGCGCCGCCGAGGCTGCGGTTGCGGCCCTCGAGCCGGAACGCGCTGCCGAGGAGCGTCTTCGACGCCTGCTGGAAGAGCGGCGCGTAGGAGTAATCCACGCTCAGCTGGTCGGTGGGGCCGAGCTGGCGCTTGAGCGACAACCGGCCGAGGTCGTAGTCAATGGTGTAGTCGCGGTCGCGCGTCCAGCGCTCGCCGTTCACCGTCACGACCTCGGTGCCTTCGAGGATCGAACCCTTGCCCAGCGAGATCTCGCCGCCACCCCGCTGCGCCGCGTAGTCCAGGGCCAGGTAGTACGCCGCGTCGGTCGACTGCAGGCTGTACTTGTCGTAGATGTCGCGGTTCGCCGCGTTCGTGCTGTCGGACGGGCCGTCGAATCGCATCCGCCGGTTCGCGTTGAAGTCCATCACCTGATCGAAGTAGTGCGAGTCCGCCGGCGCGACGCGCGGCGCGAACGGTCGCGGGTCCGGGAAGAACAGGATGCCGTTCTTGTAGTCCACGAAGTAACGCGTCGAGGACTTGAGCGAACCGCCGGTGTTGAGCGTGCCGTCCACCTTGAGATCGTGCCCCTTCACGGGCGGCGAGACGCTCTCATTGACGTTGTCGAGGCCGGCGAGCTCGATGTAGCTCACCAGCGAGTCCCCGAGCGACGCGAAGTTGTCGGGCGGATCGTTCCGTCCCTGCTGGATCTGCATCGAGAACGTCGTCGGATCGATGCCGAAGCCGTTCAGCTGGTAGAAGTTCTTCATCTCCAGCTCGCGCACCGGCTCGAACATGCCGTCGGGTGCGTACAGGGAAACGCTCGGATTGGCCGGGTCCTGCGGCGTTTGCTTGTTGCGGGGCACCCTCAGCATCTTGAGCAGGACGAAACCCTGGTCGGGGCCGGCCGTCGAGACCGTGTCCCCACCCACCCGGATCGGCGCGCCGATCACGTTGCCCGAAAGGTCGAGCGGGGTCGCCGTGTAGGTGACGGCGAGGCAGGCGTTGCTGTTGGTCACGATCGGCTGGCGCAGGCGGATGATCTTGTAGGCGAATCCGTTGAACAGGTAATAGTCGGACAGGATTTCGTAGTCGGCGGTCGGGCCGGGTTTGAGCAGGTCGAATCGTCCGCGGAAACCGGCGGTGTCGGTCGGCGTGCCTGCATAGCGGCCGCCGAGCAGCGCCCGCAGCGGGTCCACGACCGCCCGACCGGGAAGCGTGTTCGTGTCGTTGCCGTAGTTGCCGTCGTCCAGGTAGAGCTGGATGGACGTGTCGTCCACCCGGTAGACGGACGGCAGGCCCGGCGCGTTGGGATTCGGCAGGTTGGGGTCGTAGAGCAGGAAGTACTGACCCTTGACGTAGTCGTAGTCGGCCAGCATCTGCGGGGTGCGCGAGGCGCCGCCGCCCGAATAGCTCGCGCGTTCGCTGCGTCCTTCCTGCTTGCTCGCCAGCGCCGTGAAGTCGAGCGGTCCGTAGCGGGTCGCGAGCTTGACGCCGAACAATCCCTCGTTCCGGCCGCTGTACGAGACGTACTGCGTGCCCGGCAGCGACAGGCTCGTGTTGCCCAGGTCGAGGGCCTGCACGAGATCGTCCTCGTCGCCGCGGTAGTTGATCGCGATACGGTTCGCGAGCGGCACCTGGTTCGCCGAGTTCTGCAGCAGGTTCACCTTCACGCGGTCCGAAAGCTGACCCTCGAGGCGGATGTCGAGGTCCTGCTGCATGTCGAGCGAAGGAAACAGCGAGCGGCGCTGGCCGAGCAGGCCCGTCTGCTGGTTCGTCCAGTTGCTCGTCCCCGAGATGCGGATGTTCTCGGCTCCCGAGACGTTGAGCGCCGGGCCGCCCGGGCCGAGCAGGCTCTGGATCGGCGTCGGAAGCGCGACCGGCAGGCGGAGCTGCACGCCAGTGTGCGTGGCCGGCGTGGAAGCGCCGAGCGAGTTGACGTCCTTGCGCGAGCGCTCCATCCAGCGCTGGCTGAACTTCCGCTGCATGGCCGACGCCGCGAAGCCCGACAGCGGCGCGCGGTAGCCGATCCCCAGCCGCAGGTCGCCCACTTCGACGTCGCTCTTGTAGACGCCCGAGTCGGGGTCCACGCGGACGATCAGGCGGCGTGGATCGAGGGTCGGGACGATCGTCAGGGAAGCGCCCGGAGCCCCGAACGCCGGAATCCCCGGCTTGAGGAAGTCGTGCTCAACCGCCAGGCGCGAGGCGGACTTCCAGGGCGGCGGCAGCGAGTCGGCGGCGGCCGGCGGCGGCTTGTGCCGGAGAGCCTTTCGCAACCCGGGCAGCGCGTTCAGCCCCGGAATGCCGGAAATGCCCATCAGGAACGCCAGCGCGGGCAGCGTCAGCGAAGCGAGCATGCGTCAGGCGTGACGCGGGCCAGCGGGAAGCACGCGCATCGGGCGACCGTAGCAGCGCCGTGAAGCCGGGGTCAAAGCATTTGCCTCGTCTCGCAGCTCCTGGCCGGACATGGTGAAACCGCCCATTCGAGTGGCGGCTTCCGAACGGGGCGGGTTAGATTGCTCGGCCGTGAGGATCCTCTCGTGGTACATCCTGAGGCAGCACCTGGTTCCCTTTCTCCTCGGGTTCGGGGTGATCACGTTCATCCTCGAGATGGACGTGCTCTTCGACTACCTGGACCTGGTCATCAACCGGGGGGTCCCGGTCGCGGCGGTGCTGCAGCTGTTTGCGCTCTCGCTGGGGTTCGTGATCGTCCTGTCGGTGCCCTGCGCGGTGCTGGTGGCCGAGCTGATGGCGTTCGGGCGGCTGTCCCAGGACAACGAGGTCACGGCCCTGAGGGCGAGCGGGGTCCACCTCTTCCGGGTGATCGTGCCGTCCCTGGTCGCGGCCGGGGTGCTCGCGGTCGGCCTGACGCTGTTCAACAACTACGTCTACCCGGACGCGAATCACGCGTTCGCCAACCTGCTGGTGGACATCCAGCGGATGCGCCCGACCGTCAAGCTGCAGGAAGGCGTGTTCATCACCGACCTGCCCGGCTACAACCTGATCGTGAAGTCGGTGAACGGCCGCACCAACGAGATGCGCGGCGTGACCATCTACCAGATGAACCCCGGCGGGCCGCCCACCACGATCCTCGCCCGCAGCGGCTACCTGCGCTACACGCCCGACGGGCACACCGCGGTGATCGAGCTTTCCAACGGCGAGATCCACGAGATCCCGCCCGAGGCCGACGGCCCGCGCCGCTACCATCGCCTCGTCTTCAAGCGTCACGTCATCTATGTCCAGGGAGCCGGCGGCATGCTCGAGCGGACGATGCGGAACTCGCGCGGCGATCGCGAGAAGAGCGCGCGCGCCCTGCTGGACGAGCGCGGCGAGGTCGAAGCGCAGTACCTGCGCTCGCTCGAGCAGCGACGCCTGCGCTTCCGGGCGGCCGGCGTTCCGGGCGCGGACCTCGAGCGCCTCGCGCCGGAACGGGCGCCGCTCGCGGCCCGGCCCGGGCTGGCGATTTCGGCGCTGTTCCACCACGGCGATCCGCTGGAGCCGGTGCTCGAGCGCCACCCCGACCTGCGCATGGACGCGGACCTCTGGCGCATGGAACGCGAGGGGCTGCGGCGGCGCATGGCGAGCCTGTCCGTCGAGGTGCACAAGAAGTTCGCCCTGCCGGCGGCGTGCGTGGTGTTCGTGCTGATCGGCGCGCCCATCGGCATGCGCGTGCGGCGCGGCGGGCCGGCGATCGCGTTCGTCTCGATCGGCTTCTTCCTCTTCTACTACGTCTGCCTGATCGGCGGCGAGGATCTCGCCAACCGCCTGTGGCTGCCGCCGTGGCTGGCCATCTGGCTGGCGAACATCCTGCTCGGGCTGCTCGGACTGGACCTGACCGCCCGCGCGTGCGACATCCGTCTGCCCTGGCACCGGCGGGAACGGCACCGCCGGCGGCCGCCCGGCGCACCCCCCGTCGCCCCCGGGGCCGCGGCGTGAGGATCCTCGACCGCTACGTGCTGCGCGAGTTCGCCGGGTATCTGGCGCTCGGCCTGCTCGGGTTCATCGTCATCTTCGTGGTCGTGGACGTCATCGAGAAGATCGACGTGTTCCTCGATCACCGCGCCGCGTTCCACCTCGTGCTCGCCTACTACCTGAACCTCGCCCCCGACATCGTCGTCAAGATGCTGCCGGTGGCGCTGCTGCTGGCGACGTTCCTCGCCCTCGGCCAGCTCAACAAGTTCGGCGAGCTGACCGCGATGCGCGCCTCGGGACTGTCGCTCGTGCGCATCATGCGCCCGGTGTTCGGTGTCGCGATCGGCTGCGTGGTGCTTTCGCTGCTGCTCGGCGAGTGGGTCGTTCCCCCCGCGACGCGGGCCCGCGACGAGATCTACAACCGCGGCATCCAGCAGATCACGAACACCCGCGGCCTCGAGCGCCCGAACCTCACGTATCTCGGCGAGGGTGGCCGGATCTGGTACGCGCGGCTGTACGTCGTGCCCGAGCAGCGCATGCACGAGGTCTCGCTCCAGGAGTTCCGTTCCGGTCAGCTCGTGCGCCGCATCGACGCCGCCGAGGCGAGCTGGGACGGCTCCCGCTGGGTGTTCGTCTCGGGCTTCGTGCGCACGTTCGTGGGCGGACGCGAGAACGCGGAACCCTTCCAGCGCATGGCCGTGAACGGGCTCGCCGAACGTCCGGAGGACTTCGCCAAGGAGGCGGCGCGGCCCGACCAGATGAACTTCTTCGAGCTGCGCGAGTACGTCGAGCGGCTGCGCGCGAGCGGCGCGCGCGTCTCGAACTATCTCGTGGACCTGCACCTCAAGCTCGCGTTTCCGCTCATCTGCCTGGTCGTCGTGCTGATCGGCGGCGCGCTGGCGACGCGGCTGCGCACGCAGAGCGCGGCGCTCGGCTTCGGGCTCTCGATCGCCATCTCGTTCCTTTACTACGGCGTCATGCGCGCCGGCCAGGCGCTCGGGCACTACGGCTCCCTGCCGCCGTACGTGGCCGCCTGGATGGGCGACATCCTGTTCGGCGGCATCGGCCTGTACATGATGGTGCAGGCCCAGCGGCGCTGAGCACCGCTCAAGTCCGGGCCGCGGACTCCGGCGTGCGGGCCCCGCCGACGACGTCGAGACGCGAGCAGAACTCGACGTCGCGCGCGAACTCGGAACCCAGCGAGCGCAGGTAGCGGCCGTGCGAGCAGCCCTCGACGAGGGCGCGGATCTCGGTCTCGTCGCGGGGCGCGAGCGTGAGCGCGAAGCGCGCGGCGTCGTTGGCGGGCCTCGCTCCCCTTTCGGCCAGCCGCGCGCACAGCCAGCCGGCGAAGGCCGCGTCCTCGAGCGCGAAGCGCCCTTCCTTGCCCGCGCACGCGACGAACACCTCCGCGTCGTTCGCGACGCCCTCGAGCGTGGCGTTCGCGCTCACGAACGACCCGAGCGTCCAGCCGTCCCCACGCGAATCCCGGGAGGCCGCGTGGCGCATCGCCCACGAGCCGTTCGTGGACGCGAAGTAGAGCGTGCGCCCGCGGACCCGCCCGGGCGCGTACTCGAACGGCGAGTTGCCGAGGTCGAAGCCGGGCACGATGCGCCCGTCGCGCTCGCCGCACGCCAGCGATCCGGGATCGGCGTCGCGGCGCGCGAGCGCCTCGGCCGTGTCGGTCAGCGGCACGACCCGCGAGGCCCCGTTCGCGAGCGCGACGCTCAGCGTGGAGGTCGCGCGCAGGACGTCCACCACGACGACGCGGCTTCCCGCCGGGACACGGTCCGGCCACGGACGCGATGTCGTCCACAGGGCGACGCGGACCTCGCGCGCCCGTCCCACCGCGGCTCAGTGCGCCGCGGCGGCGGCCTCGCGCTCCTTGAGCAATTGCTCGACGAAGCGCGTGTCGAGGTCGCCGGCGCGGAAGCGGGGGTGGCGGAGGGCCAGCTGGTGGAAGGGAATCGTGGTCTTGATGCCTTCCACGAGCATCTCCTCGAGCGCGATCTCCATGCGGCGGAGCGCTTCGGCCCGGCTCTTCCCGTGCGCGATGAGCTTGCCGATCATCGAGTCGTAGTACGGGGGAATCGAGTAGCCGCTGTACACGTGGCTGTCCACGCGCAGGCCGGGCCCGCCCGGTTTGTACCAGTAGCTGACCTTGCCGGGACTCGGGCGGAATCCGTGCTCGAAGTCCTCGGCGTTGATGCGGCACTCGATCGCGTGCCCGCTCCATTCCAGGTCGTCCTGGCCGAACGACATCGGCTCGCCGGAGGCGACCCGCAGCTGCTCCTTGACCAGGTCCACCCCCGTCACCTCCTCGGTGACCGGGTGCTCGACCTGGATACGGGTGTTCATCTCCATGAAGTAGAAGGAGCCGTCCTCGTCGAACAGGAACTCGATCGTGCCCGCGTTGCGGTAGCCGATGCTCGCCGCGCCCTTCGCAGCCAGCGCGCCGATGTCGCGGCGCTGCTCGGCGCTCAGGAACGAGCTCGGCGCCTCCTCGATGAGCTTCTGGTGGTTGCGCTGCACCGAGCACTCACGCTCGCCCAGGTGGACGACGCCCCCCTGTCCGTCACCGAACAGCTGGAACTCGATGTGCCGGGGCTTGGTGATGTACTTCTCGAGGTACACGGCGTTGTTGTTGAAGGCCGCGCCCGCCTCGGCCTGCGCGATGCCGAAACCGGTCCGCAGCTGGCGATCGTCCCAGGCGATGCGCATGCCGCGCCCGCCGCCGCCCGCCGAGGCCTTGATGATGACCGGGTAGCCGATGTTCCGGGCGATGGACGCGGCTTCGTCCACGTCCGCGAGGATGCCGTCGCTGCCGGGCACGAGCGGCAGTCCGGCGGCGCGCATCGTGCGCTTGGCCTCGGCCTTGTCCCCCATGCGCCGGATCATCTCGGGCGTCGGGCCGATGAACGTGAAGCCGCACTGGCCGCAGACGTCGGCGAAATGGGCGTTCTCGGACAGGAATCCGTAGCCCGGGTGAATGGCGTCGGCGCCGGTGACCTCGGCGGCCGAGATCACGCGCGCGATGTAGTTGTAGGAGTGCGCGGGCGCCGGCGGGCCGATGCAGACCGACTCGTCGGCGAGCCGCACGTGAAGGCTGTCACGGTCGGCTTCGCTGAAGACGGCCACGGTCGCGATGTCGAGTTCGCGGCAGGCTCGGATGACACGCAGCGCGATCTCGCCGCGGTTGGCGATCAGGACCTTCTTGAGCATGGGCGGCAGGGGGCTCGGGTGGGGCTACTCGCGGGACATCCACTCGGGTGAGGGGCTCTTGCCGCCGCCCGGGCCACCGCCTCCGTGCGCGGTGCCTTCCGCACGTTCGCCGGACCCGGAAGCCACCGGCTGCCAGGTGCGGTCGCTCGCGGCCGAGATGCCCTTGAGCTTGAGGCTGAGCTCGTTCGGGTTGTTGCAGTTTCGCAGCGCTTCTTCCTCGGTGATGAGGCCCTCGCGCAGCAGCCCCAGCACGGACTGGTCGAAGGTCTGCATGCCGTACTGCGTCACGCCTTCGGCGACGATCGAGTGGATGAGCGGAATCTTCTCGGGATTGAGGATGTACTCCCGGATCGTCGGCGTGCTGACCATGACCTCGCACGACGGCACGCGGCCGGCGCCGTCGCGGCGCGGGATCAGGCGCTGCGAGATCACGGCACGCAGGTTCGCCGCGAGCGACATTCGAATCTCGTCGTGCTGGTGGGGCGGGTAGAACGAAATGATGCGCTGCAGGCTCTGCACGACGTCGGTCGTGTGCAGCGTGGACATGACGAGGTGGCCGGTGTCGGCGGCCATGAGCGCCGTGCTCATGGTCTCGAGACTGCGAATCTCGCCGACCAGGATGATGTCGGGATCCTGGCGCAGCACGTAGCGCAGGCCGTCGTGGAACGATTGCGTGTCGAGCCCGACCTCGCGCTGGTGGATGAACGACAACCGGTCGCGATGCAGGAACTCGATCGGGTCCTCGACCGTGATCACGTTGCGCGTGGTCGTGCGGTTGATCGTGTCGATCATGGCCGCCAGGGTCGTGGACTTGCCCGAGCCGGTGCGTCCGGTGACCAGGATGAGCCCGCGCGGGGAGAAGGCCAGCTCGCGGACCACCGCCGGCAGCCCGAGGTCGTCCAGGGTCGGCACTTCGACCGGGACGTGGCGCAGCGCGAGCGCGGCGGTGCCGCGCTGCATGAAGATGTTGGCGCGGAAGCGGGCCAGGCCCGAGACGCCGAACGCGAAGTCGATCTCGCTGTGCGAGGAGAAGTAGGTGCGCTGCTCCTCGTTGAGCAGTTGGTTCCCAACCTCGCGCAGGTCCTGCGCCGACGGCGGCGGCTCGTCGAGCGTGTAGAGCACGCCGTCCACGCGCACGACGGGGGGCGTACCCGCCTTGAGGTGGAGGTCGCTGGCCCGCGCCGCGATCATCTTTTCGAGCACCGTGCGGATGTTCATGTCGCTCCCATCGTCGCCGGACCGGAGCCCGGCGCGTCCCGGCCTGCGCGTCAGGCCGGGTCGATCAGGAACAGCTTCTGCCCGAACTCGACCGGCTGCGCGTTTTCCACCAGCACCTGCACCACGCGACCCTTGAACTCGGATTCGATCTCGTTCATGAGCTTCATGGCTTCGACGATGCACACCGTCTGTCCCGCCGCGATGACGTCGCCCGTTTCGACGAACGGGTCGGCATCCGGAGCCGGAGCGCGATAGAAAGTGCCCACCATCGGCGAGGTGATGGCCTTGAGGTTGCCGGCCGGCGCGGCCGCGGCGTCCGGCGCCGGCGCGGCGGCCGGGGGCGCCTCGGGCGCCGGGCCGGCCGTGCGAACGGCGGCGGGAACGGCGACCGACCCGGAAGCCGGCGCCGTCGAAACCGCGGAGATGCGCACCGAACGGCCGCCCGAAGCGACCTCGAGCTCGCCGATGCCGGTGCGCTGGACGAGCCGGATCAGCTGCCGAAGCTCCTGAAGCTCGAAGCCGGCCGCCGACGCACCGCCCGCGTTATCGGCCTTGCGAGCCGCCGGCTTCACGCCGCGCGCAGGCCGGCCGCCGGCCCGGCTACCCTTGCCGGGCATGGTTCAGGTGCGCGTGAAGGCCGCGCAGCGCGAGGGTGTAGCTGTCGGCCCCGAACCCCTGCACGACGGCCAGGGCGGCGCCGGAGACGAACGACTGGTGGCGAAACGGTTCCCGCGAGTGCGGATTGGACACGTGCACCTCGACCGTCGGGAGCGCGGCGCCCTTGACGGCGTCGCGGAGCGCGACGCTCGTGTGGGTCAGGCCGCCGGGGTTGAGCACGACTCCGTGGACGCGGCCGCGCGCCCGATAAAGCGCCTCGATCAGAACGCCCTCGTGATCGCTCTGCAGGCTCTCGACGTCGCAGCCGAGTTCCCCGCCCAGCGCCACGAGCCGCGCGTCGATGTCCGCCAGGGTGACGCGGCCGTAAATCTCCGGCTCGCGTGTGCCGAGCGCGTGCAGGTTGGGTCCGTGAAGGATCAGGATGCGCATCTGGGCTCACCGGACACGTGCGTCAACCGCGCGCTCCGGCGTGCAGCAGCGCGGCACGCACGAGCGGATACGGAACAGCGCGGGGCAACGTAACAGCGCCCATGTGGGGCGTCAACACCCAGCGCACCACCGCTCCGCGGCGCTTCTTGTCGCGCGCCATCGCGGCTCGCAGCGCCGGGATTCGCACCGCCGGCATGCGCACCGGCAGCCCGACGTGGTCGAGCATCGCCTCGAGCCTCACCCGCTCGCCCGCGGGCAGCCCGGCCACCGCCACGCTCAGCTCGGCCGCGACGCGCATGCCGATCGCGATCGCCTCGCCATGCAGCAGCCGCCGGTAGCCGAGCGCGGCCTCGAGGGCGTGCCCGAGCGTGTGCCCGAAGTTGAGCGCCGTGCGCCGTCCGCCCTCGCGCTCGCGTTCGTCGGCTCGCACGATTCGCGCCTTGACGCGGATCGCCCGCTTCACCGCCTCCGCGAGGGCCGCACTCTCGCCGGCCGCGAGCGGGTCGGCGTTGCGCTCGCACCACTCGAAGAGCCGCCGTTCCACCGCGAAGCCCTTCTTGAGGACCTCGGCGAGCCCCGCGCGCACCTGGCGCGCCGGCAGGGTGCCCAGCACCTCGGGGTCGGCGAGCACACCGGCCGGCTGGTGGAAAGCGCCCACGAGGTTCTTGCCGGCGTCGAGGTCCACGGCGGTCTTGCCGCCGACGCTGCTGTCCACCTGCGCGAGCAGCGTCGTCGGCACGCACACCCACGGCACGCCCCGCAGCCAGGTCGCGGCCGCCAGTCCGGCCAGGTCGCCCGTCGTCCCGCCGCCAAGCGCCACGACCGCGTCGGCGCGGGACAGACCCGCCGCCGCGAAGCCTTCCCAGAGCCGCGCCAGCTGGCCGGGTGACTTGGCCCGCTCGCCGGCGGGAACCGGGAACGGCAGCGCCGCCACACCCGCCCGGCGCAGCGAGCGGCGGGCGAGCCCGCCCCACAGGTGGTCCACGCGCCGGTCTGAGACCAGCGCGACCGTACGCGCACCCGTGGTCTCGCGCACGAACGCCCCGAGGCGCGCGAGCGCGCCCCGCGCCACGCGCACGCGCGAGCGACCGGCCGCCGGTGGATAGCCGAGCAGGAGGTCCGCCATCGCCGCGGAACCTACACGCGGGCGCTTCAGCGCGTCGAGTCCTGCGCCTGGCGCAGGCGGTCGAGCTCGGCGCTCAGCCGGCGGATCTCGCTCTGAAGTTCGTCCATGCGCCGCTCGCCGCCGGTGGCCGCGGGCCGGACGGCCTGCGGGGTCCCGACGTTCAGGCGCATCCAGCTCGGAATCGCCGTGGGTGATCCGGTCAGCGGGACCTGCCCGGTCCGCTGCATTTCGTCGCGCGCCCAGACCAGCTTCACGACCGTGCCCGGACGCGTCGCGGCCACCCAGCGTGCGAGCTGCTCGGGGTACTCCACGCGCTGGTCCTGGTAGGCGACGATCAGGTCGCCCTTTCGCAGGCCGACGCGGTCCGCCGGTCCGCCGGACTGCACCGCCTCGACGATCGCGCCGATGGGCACGCGCAGACCCGGCTCGGTGTCGCTGTCCACGAACGCGCCGCGCGTCGAGACGCCGAGGTAGCCGAGCTCGACATGCCCGTCGCGGCGCAGCGATTCGAGGGGCTCGCGGATGTCCTCGACCGGAATGACCAGACTGATGCCGCCCGGCCTGCGTTCGCCGCGCTCGCGGCGGCCCGGGGCCTCGGGCGAGCCGAGCTCGCCCTGCACCAGGCCGAGCAGTTCGCCCCGCGAGTTGACCGCGGCTCCCCCGCTGTTGCCGGGATACACCTCGTTGGTCAACTGCAGCAGGCTCGAGCCGGGTTCGCGGAAGCGGAACGCGATGTTGCCGACGGACTGCGTGGGCGCTCCCCGGTACGAACTTCCCAGCACGATCACCCAGTCACCGAGGCTGGCCGGCTTGGGCGCCAGGCGCAGCGGCGGCAACGCGAGCCCGCTCACGCGCAGCAGCGCGATGTTGCGGATCGGGTCGATGCCGGCGACCACCGCCTCGGCCTGCAGGCCGTTGGCGGTGAGCACGAGCACGTGCTCGGCGCCGATCACCACGCTGACCGTGGTGAGCACCTCGTCCACGCCGACCGCGACGCCCGACCCGACGCGGCTGTGCACGCGCCGCGCGCCGCCCGACGGAGAGGCCGTGCCCTCGGCCGAGACCGGGCTCTGCGCGACGATCGTGAGCAGCGAAGGCCGCGCTCGCCGCGTGAGCCGGTCGAGGTCCGACTCGACGGCCGAGAGCGCGCCCTGGGCGGCCGCGCGTCCGGCCGCGAACGCGACCGCCAGCAGCACCGCCACGAGCGTCAGCAGCGCCCGCGCGCCGCGCCTGCGGGGCGCCGCCCGTTCGTCGCTCGCGCGGCGCCGGCTCGACTCGGATGCGTTCACGTTGTCTCGGCCCGCCTCCGGCGGATCAGAAGGTGATGACCGTCTGCTCGGCCTGGACCCCGCCGGGCAGCCGCATGCCCGCCGCGGCGCGTCCCTCGCGCGGGTTGACCGGATCGAGGACGAAATCCACGTCCTCGCTGTGATCGAACAGGCTGTCCATGACGGCGGTGGCGATCGTGCCGCTCACCGGCTCCGCTCCGGACACGCGTGCCGGGACCAGGCGCGCCTCGGGCACGGCCGCGACGCGGCCCGCGAGCGGGGCGCCGAATCGCATTCCCGCGAGATACGGGGCGATCGAGGCGGCGACGAGCACGAGCGCCACCGCCGCGGCGGTCACCGGCACCCAGCGCGGCGTCTCGCGCACGAAGATGACGTCGGGCGCCGGCGCGGCGCGGCGTGCGGCCGCGAGCGCGCGGGCGGCGAGGTCGGGCGCGGCTTCCGCGCGTGGCAGGGTGGCCATCGCCTCGAGCGTCCTGGCGAACTGCTCGTACCCGGCACGACAGTCCGGACAGGCTTGGAAATGCGCCTCGAGCCACTCGCGCTCGGCGCGCGTGACCTCGTCGTCCCAATACGGCCCGAACAGGTCCCGGGCCCGTCCGCAACGCTTCATGGTTCTGCCTGCTTTCGTAGTAGCGGTTGGAGCTTGCGCTTCAGCATGCCCCGGGCCCGATTGATGCGCGAGCGCACCGTTCCGCCCGGAACACCGAGCACTTCAGCGATCTCCTCGTAGGCCAGGCCCTCGATGTCCCGCAGTACCAGCGCGAGGCGGTACTTCTCGGGCACGGTGACGATGGCCTTGCCGATCTCAGCCTGCAACTGTTCGCGTTCGAGCCCCGTTTCGCGGGACTCGGTGGGATCCGCCAGCTGGGGAACGCTGTCGTGGAGCATCTCCGTCAGCGCGTCCAGCGAAAACCAGTTCCGTCTCCTGACCCTGCGTCGAATCTCGTTCTTGGCGAGGTTCGCCGCGATCGTGAAGATCCACGTCGAGAACTTCGAACCGCGCCGGTAGTTCCGCCGGTGCACGAACACCCGCACGAACACTTCCTGCGCCAGGTCGTCCGCGCAGTTGCGGTCGTTCAGGATCCGGCTGACGAGGTTCGTGACCCGGCCCTGGAAACGCCCCACCAGCTCCGTGAACGCGCGGTCGTCGTCCTCGGCCACCCGGGCCATGAGGTCTTCGTCCGACAGGCTCACGATCTGGGCGAGCGGGGGGTTTCGGTCAGGGGCCAAGCGGAACCTCTCCGTGCTCGTGATACCCCCGCGTCCCGCGCCGGTTCCGGGCGATTCCCGAGCGGGCGACCCGGGGGTTCAGCGAAGCTGCTGCAATTTGTTCCGGACACGGGTGTTGCGCGAGTCCGCGGCAAGGCTGGCCCGGTACTGTTCCCGGGCGCGGTCGAGCATCCGCAGGTCGCGGTAAACGTCCCCGAGGTGCTCGTGGATCTCCGGGTCGCCGCCGGTGATGGCCAGCGCGTTTTCCAGCTGCGTGCGCGCTTCCGCGAGCCGCCCCAGCCGGTAGAGCACCCAGCCGTAGGAGTCCACGTAGGCGCCGTTGTCGGGATCCTGCGCCAGCGCTCGCGTGACGAGACCGAGCGCCTCATCGAGGTCCCGACCGTTGTCCGCGAGCAGATAGCCGAGAAAGTTGAGCGCTCCCGCCATCTCCGGCGCCCGTTCCAGCGCCTTGCGGCCCAGTTCGATCGCGCCCGCGATGTCGCCGGCGCGCTCGAGGCAGTAGCCCTGGTCGAGCATCAGCTGCGGATCGTCGGGCGCCAGCGCGCGCGCCGCGCGCCACGCCTCGACGGCCTCGGGCCAGCGGCGCGAATCCTGGTAGATGCGCGCCAGCAGCGTGCGGGCGTCCACCGAGTCGGGCGTCGCCTCGACGAGCCGGCGCGCGTACACGGCCGCGGAATCGTATCGGCCGGCGATCTCGCGCGCGCGCGCCGCGAGCGACAGCGCGCGCTCGTCGTCCGCCCGCACGCGTGTCCACTCGTTGGCGACGCGCAACGCCTCGTCGGAGCGATCGTGCCGCGCCAGCACCGCGACGCTGCGCAGCACGAGCCCGGGGTCGTCCGGCGCCAGCGCGCGCAGGCTGGCGAGCGCCCGCGTTCCGGCCACTTCGTTGCCGCTCGCGAACGCGCAGTCGGCCTCGAGCTGCAGCGCGTCCGGGTCCTCGGGCCGGGCGGCCGCGAGCCGCTGCGATTCGCGGAACGCCTCCCCCGGCCGATTGAGCCTCAGGAGCAGCAGCACGAGCTGCCGGCGGGTCGCCTGGTCGCCCGAGTGGATCTCGAGGTGCCGGCGGAAGAACTCCGCCGCCTCGGCGGGCCGGCCCGTGTACTGGCGGATCCAGCCGCGCAGGAGCAGCGCTCCCGGCCGCACGGGATTGAGCTCGTCGGAGCGGTCGAGCGCGCTGTCGGCCAGACCGAAGCGGCCCACCCGCATCGCGACCGTGGCGAGCTGGAACCACGCCTCGGCGTCCTCGTCGTCCAGGCGCGTCACCCGCTCCCATGCGGCGAAGACCACCGGCAGGCGGTCGAGCGCTTCGGCGACCCGCGCGAGCGTGCGCGCGTAGTCCGGATTCAGCGAGTCGGCGCGACTCGCGGCCTCGAGCGGTCCGATGGCGTCGCCCGCCCTGCCGAGATTGAAGAGCGCCGCGCCGCGCAGCCACAGTGCCCGGGCGTTGCCGGGGTCACGCCCGAGGATACGATCCGCGAGTTCGAGCGAGCGGCCCGACTCGCCGGAGTTCGCCGCCAGCTCGGCCAGGTGCAGCATGACGTCGGCGGCGCCGGGATCGAGCGACAGGGCGCGCGAAAACTCCGCCTGTGCGTCCTGCGGGCGTTCGGCCTCCTCGAGCCAGCGGCCCTGCAGGTAATGGCGCAGCGCCTGCTCGCTCCGGTAGGCGCCGGCGCCGGAGTCCGCCGGCGCGATCGCGGCCGAAGCGGGCAGGACGAAGGCGGCGAGCGCGGCGACGAGCAGGAGGAGCCTCATGGTTGTGCGAAGCCTAGCACGCGAGTTCGTCGCGTCTCCATGACGCGTACGGCCGGAAGCCGGCACGTCAGCGCCCGCGACGGCCCTTGCGGCCGTACCGCTCGCCGCCGCCGTGGCGTTCGCGCTGGCGGCCGAAGCTGGCCATGGCGCGCTCGATCTCCTCGATGCGCGCGTCGCGATCCCGCGACTCGGCGGCCTCATCCGGCTCTTCCGCTTCGCTTCCCGAAAGTTCCACGACCGGCCGGACACCGCGTTCCTCGGCGAACCCGTAGGGGTCGAGTCGTGTCTCGTCGCGGGCCGGCTCCTGCGACGGCGCGGCCTGCTCCGGGGACTCCCGTCGCGCCGCGGGCTCCCGGGACTCGTCCCGGTCGTCCCCGGCATCCGTTTCGGGGGCGCGCCCGTCGTCCTCGACGGACTCGTCCTCGATGAGATCGTCCTCGCCGGAATCCTCGGGCGCGAAGTCCGCCTCGGCCGGCTCGTGCTCCTCCTCCCACGCGGGCTCCGCCGCGGTCGCGCCGGTGGACGGCTCGGACTCGCGGTCGCGCTCGTGTCCTCGCGACCGGCGACCCCGGCGGCGGCGGCGGCTGTCGGCCGAACCGGCCTCGTCGTCGCCGCGGACATCGGCGGGCTCGCGCTCCACCGCCCCCCGCGCCGCGCGGCGCTGCTGTTCGACGCTCTCCACCGCATGCCGGGCCGCCGCCTGCTCGGCCTCCTTCTTGTTCTGTCCGCGCCCCTGGCCCAGGGTCCGGCGACCGACCATTACGTCAACCACGAAGTACTTGGAATGGTCGGGACCGTATTCGCTGCGCAGCCGGTAGACCGGATGCGTGTGATAGGTGCTCTGCACGTACTCCTGCAGGTCGCTCTTGTAGTTGGTGTGCTGCTTGTCGGAGACGATCGCGTCGGACTCCGCGAGCAGCCACCGATGGATGAAGCGGCGCGCCGTCTCGAATCCCTGGTCGAGGTACACCGCGCCCAGAACGGACTCGAACGCGTCGGCCAGGATGGACAGCCGCTTCCGGCCGCCGGACTCCACCTCGGAGTGGCTGAGCAGCACGTAGTTCCCGAGCCCCATGCGCAGCGCCCGCCGGGACAGGATCGCCTTCGAGACGAGCAACGACTTGGTCTTCGTCAGCTGGCCTTCGTGCTCGCCGGGATGGCGCAGGTACAGATACTCGCTGGTCACGAGTCCGAGCACCGAATCCCCGAGGAACTCCAGGCGCTCGTTGGACTCGCTCGGCTCCTGCCCGGTGACGCTCAGGTAGGAGCGATGCGTCAGCGCCAGCTTGAGCAGTCCGGGATCGCGGAAGGTGATCCCGTAGCGGCGCATGAACTCGGCGAGCGTGCGGGACTCCTGCTGCGCGAGCGCCTCCACGCGCCGCTCGTTCCTGCGTCCGGGACGCGGAGCGGTGCGCGGTAAGCCGAACAGCGACTTGAGCCAGCCGAGGAACGAACGGCGCTTCGGCGCCGGCGGCGCGACGGCGCGTCCACCGCGCCGGCGGCCGCGTCCTCCGCGCCGTCGCGCGCGGGCCTTTACCTGGAAGCCCTCATCGCCAGACTGACGTTGTGCCCGCCGAACCCGAACGAGTTCGACAGGGCGGCCTTCACGCTCAGCGTTCGGGCCTGATTCGGTACGAAATCGAGGTCGCATGCCTCATCCGGTGTGTCGAGATTGGTGGTGGGCGGAACGACCCCTCGCGCCAGGACGAGTGCGGTGACGACCGCTTCGAGCCCGCCGGCGGCACCGAGCAGGTGGCCGGTCATGGACTTCGTCGAACCCATCATGAGCCGGCCGGCGTGAGCGCCGAAAACCGACTTCACCGCCGTGACCTCGATGGGGTCTCCGGCGGGGGTCGACGTGCCGTGGGCATTGATGTAGGTCACCTCGTCGGTCGCCATCCCGGCGTCCTGGAGCGCGCGCTTCATCGCGCGCGCCGCGCCGTTGCCGTCCACGCAGGGAGCGGTCATGTGATAGGCGTCTCCCGAGGCTCCGTAGCCCACGAGCTCGCAAAGGATCGTCGCGCCGCGGCGCCGGGCATGGTCCTCGGTCTCGAGGACCACGAGCCCCGCACCTTCGCCGATGACGAAGCCGTCCCGGTCCTTGTCGAACGGGCGGCTCGCGCGTTGGGGATCGTCGTTTCTGAGGGAGAGTGCCCGTGCGGAGTTGAAGCCCGCGACCGCCATGGGCGTGATCGTGGCTTCGGCTCCGCCGGCGATGATGACGTCGGCGTCGCCTGCGCGCAGCAGTCGCAGCGACTCACCGATGGCGTGTGCGCCCGAGGCGCACGCCGACACGGTGGCGAAGTTCGGGCCCTTGAACCCGAACTGGATCGACACCTGGCCGGCGGCCATGTCCGAAATCATCATCGGGATGAAGAACGGGCTGACGCGGCCGGGACCCTTCTCCACGAGCGCGCTGTGCTGGGTTTCGAAGGTCTCCATGCCGCCGATGCCCGAGCCGATCAGCACGCCGACCCGCTCCGGGTCGGTGCGAACGGGATCGAGTCCGGCATTGCGTACGGCTTCGGCGGCGGCGACGACCGCGTACTGGACGAAGCGATCCATGCGCTTCGCGTCCTTGCGGTCGATCACGCCTTCGAAGCTGAAGTCCTTCACCTCGCAGGCGAACTTCGTGTCGAAGTTCGTGACGTCGAACCGGGTGATGGGTCCGGCGCCCGAAACGCCCGCGACGAGGTTGTTCCAGCATGCCTCGACGTCGTTGCCGACCGGCGATACGACGCCGGCTCCGGTCACGACGATGCGAGGTCCGTTCGTGCTCATCTCCTGCCCTTCTCCGGGGTGATGTCACGCGAATCGTGCCGTCGTCCCGCGCCGCCCGGCCCCCGAGGGGTCCGCGGGCGACGCGGCGGGCGAAACGCGATCCGCGACACGGTCGGCGCGTTACGCGCTCGCGTGCTCCTGCAGGTACTTCATCGCGTCGCCGACGGTCTTCATCTTGTCCGCGTCGTCGTCGGGGATGTCGAGGCCGAACTCCTCCTCGAGCGCCATGACCAGTTCGACGATGTCGAGCGAGTCCGCGCCGAGGTCCTCGATGAACTTGGCCTCGGGCGTCAGCTGCTTGGCGTCCACCTCGAGCTCCTTCGCGATGATTTCGCGGACGCGGTCTTCACTGAAAGCTGCCATTCCATTCACCTCCTGTGTCGGTTGGGGTTCGCTGCGCCTTACTACTCCATCACCATGCCGCCGTCCACGGTCCAGGTCTGGCCCGTGACGTAGCCGGCCCGCGGCGAAGCGAGGAACGCCACGACCTCGGCGACCTCGCCGGGGCCGCCGAGGCGGCCGAGCGGGATTCGGGCCAGCAGATCGGCACGCGCGCCCTCGGGCAGGGCGGCCGTCATGTCGGTCTCGATGAATCCCGGGCAGACGGCGTTGACCGTCACGTTGCGCGGGGCGAGCTCGCGCGCGAGCGACTTCGTGAGCCCGAGCAGGCCGGCCTTCGAGGCCGCGTAGTTCACCTGCCCGGCGTTGCCCATCAGCCCGACGACGGACGAGATGTTCACGATGCGGCCGTAGCGCGCCTTCATCATCGGCCGCGCGACCGCCCGGCAGCAGCGGAACGCGCCACCGAGGTTCGTGTCGAGCACCTGCTGCCACTGTTCGTCGCTCATGCGCATGAACAGCCCGTCGCGGGTCAGGCCGGCATTGTTGACGAGCACGTCCACCCGCTGAAGCTGCCCGAGCGCGGCACCGAAGCCGCGCTCGACGGACTCGGCGCTGGCGATGTCGGTGGCGAACGCGAAGCTCGTCCCGCCGGCGTCCTCGATGGCGGAAACGGCCGCCTGTGCGCGCTCGGCGTTGCGGTTGAAAATCGCGACCGTCGCCCCGGCCGCGGCCAGTCGCCGCGCCACGGCCAGCCCGATGCCCGTCGCGCCGCCCGTCACGAACGCCACCTGACCGGCGAGGTCCCGCGCGAACGCGGCCTCGGGCAGGACCCGGGTGTCGCTCATGCGCCCCTCCCGGCCGCCGAACCGACCGCGGCCAGCGTCGCCTGCAGGCTCTCGGGGTCCTCGACGTTCCAGCTCGCCGCGTCCTTGTGAATGGTGCGCAGCAGGCCGCGCAGCACCTTGCCGCTGCCCAGCTCGACGAAGCCCTCGACGCCGGCGGCGAGCAGCGCCCGCATGGATTCCTCCCAGCGCACCGGGGCGAGCAGCTGCTCCTTGAGCGCGGCGCGAATCTCGTCGGCCTTCCGCAGCGGACGCGCCCAGGCGTTCGACACGACCGGGCAGTCGGCATCGCGAATCGCGATCCCGTCGAGCGCTTCGGCCAGTCCGGCCGCGGCCGAGGCCATGAGCGGCGAGTGGAAGGCGCCGCTCACCTCGAGCCGGATCGCGCGCCGCGCGCCGCGCGACTTCGCGGCCTCGCAGGCGGCGTCCACGGCGGTCGGCTCGCCCGAGATCACCACCTGCCCCGGAGCGTTGAGGTTCGCGGCGCGCACGATGCCGGCCGACGCGGCGTCGGCGCACGCGGCCTCGGCGTCCTCGCGCGAAAGACCGAGCAGGGCCGCCATCGCGCCGGGCCGCTGCACGCCCGCCGCGTACATCAGTTCGCCGCGCCTGCCCGTCACGCGCAGCGCGTCCTCGAACGACAGGGCTCCGGCGGCCACGCACGCCGAGTACTCGCCGAGGCTGTGGCCGGCCGTGAACGCGGGCGCGAGCCCCGCGGCGCGCACGAGGCGGAGCGCCGCGACGCTGTGCGTGAGCAGGGCCGGCTGCGTGTGCACGCTCTTGCGGAGTTCCTCGGCGGGGCCTTCCCAGCACAGCGTGCTCAGCGAATAGCCCAGCACGCGGTCGGCGGTCGCGAACGCGTCCGCGGCCTCGGGATGCGCCCCGGCGAGCGAGCGCCCCATGCCGACGCTCTGCGCGCCCTGGCCGGGAAAAAGGAACGCCAGCTTCACGAAGCCCTGCCCGTCGCGCCGGCGGCCGCCAGCTCGGCCGGCTCGGGAACCGGCGCGGTCCAGGTCATCGTGCTCGCCCCCCAGGTCGCGCCGCCGCCGAAGGCCGCGAAGGCCACCTTCGAGCCCGGAGTGACGCGGCGCGCGCGCACGAGCTCGTCGAGCGCGACCGGAATCGAGGCCGACGAGGTGTTCCCGAAACGGTCGATGTTCACGTACACCTTTTCCGGCGAGAGCCCGAGCCGCTCGCGAACCCCGTCGATGATGCGCAGGTTCGCCTGGTGCGGCACGAACACGTCCACGTCGTCCGCCGCCCAGCCGGCGAGTTCGCAGCAGTGGCGCGTCGAGTGCTCCATGCTGCGCACGGCGAACGGAAACAGCTTCTTGCCCTGCATGCGGATGAAGTGCTCGCGGCCGGCGACGGTCCGCTCGCTGGCCGGGTTGCGCGAGATGCCCGCCGGCACCTCGAGCACCTCGCCCAGTTCGCCGTCGCTGCGCATGTCCACCGCGTGGATGCCGAGTCCGTGCTCGCAGGCCTGGAAGACGGCCGCGCCGGCGCCGTCGCCGAACAGCACGCAGGTGTTGCGGTCGCCGTAGTCCACGATGCGCGACAGCGTCTCGACGCCGACGACCAGCACCGTTTCGGCGACGCCTCCGCCGATCAGCCCCCGGGCCAGCCCCATGCCGAAGATGAACCCGGTGCAGGCCGCGAACATGTCGTACGCGGCCGCCTTCGTGGCGCCCAGCTTGCGCTGCAGCGTGCACGCGCACGAGGGCAGGATGCGGTCGGGTGTCGTCGTCGCGAGGACGATCTGGTCCACGTCCTTCGCGTCCACCTTCGCCATCGCCAGCGCGCGTTGCGCGGCGATCAGCGCGAGGTCGGAGGAGGCCTGGTCCGGCGCGGCGATGCGCCGTTCGCGAATGCCCGTGCGCTCGACGATCCATTCGTCGGAGGTGTCCACGAGCTGCTCGAGGTCGCGGTTGGTCAGCACCCGGTCGGGCACGTACATGCCCGTGCCGGTGATCGTGACGCCGCGCAGGGACTCAGGCCGCGGTGACGTCGTCACTCAGGATCTCCTCGCGGATGTGCTCGTTGACGCGCTGCTCGACGAACGTGGTGAGCGCGCGGATCGCGCTGTGGAACGCCTTCGGCCCGCTGGCCCCGTGCCCGATGAAGCACACGCCGTTGACGCCCAGCAGCGGCACGCCGCCGTACTCCTCCCAGTCGAGCCGCTTCCGCAGGCGGCCCAGCGCCGGCATCATGCACAGCGCGCCGAGCAGCGAGAGCGGATCGCGCCGCATCTCGGACTTGAGCGTCCCGCCGATGAAGCTGGCCGCCCCTTCGGCGGTCTTGAGCAGGACGTTGCCGGTGAAGCCGTCGGTCACCATCACGTCGCACGTGCCCTTGAACAGGTCCCGGCCCTCGACGTTGCCGATGAAGTTGAGGTGCTTGGCGGCCCGCAGCATCGGCAGCGTCTCCTGGACGAGCTGGTTGCCCTTCGAGTCCTCCTCGCCGATGGACAGCAGCCCGACGGTCGGATTCTCGCGTCCGAGAAGATAACGCGCGTAGCAGGCGCCCATGTGCGCGAACTGCAGCAGGTACTGGGCCTTGACCTCGGCGTTGGCGCCGACATCGAGCACCACCGTCCCCTGGCGCACGTTGGGAAAGCGGGCGGCGAGCGCGGGGCGCGAAACGCCCTCCATGCGGCCGAGGCCGAGCAGCGCGGTGGCGACGACCGCGCCGGTGTTGCCGGCGCTGAAGATCGCGTCGAGGCGGCGCTCCTTGTGGAGCTGCGTCAGCACGCCGAGCGAGGTGTCGCTGCGGCGCGCGACCGCCGCGGCCTTGGCGCCCATGTCCACGCGGCCGGCGGCGTGCACGATGGAGACGGGCAGGCGCTCGGCGCCGGCGCGGCGGAGCGCCGCGCGAATCTCGGGCTCGTCGCCGACGAGCGTGAGCTCGAAACGCCCCGGCGACTGGCGCAGGGCGAGCGCGGCGCCTTCGGCCACGGGTTGCGGGCCGAAGTCGCCTCCCATCGCATCAATCCCGATGCGCGGGACGTTGGGCATGTGGGTCGGCCGCCGCCTACCGCTCGCGCGGCGTGACGATCTCCTCGCCGTGGTAGTGCCCGCAGCTCGGGCAGATGCGGTGCGGCTGGCGCGGCGCGCCGCAGTGACCGCAGACGTTCAGGCCCGGCTTGGCCAGCTTCCATCCGGTGCGGCGCTTCTTGCCGCGCGTGGACGAGTGACGTCGCTTCGGAACCGCCATGGATCGGGTCCTCCTCCGAGCCGGGGCGTCATCCGAGGCGTGGCGTCACGCGTGCGCATCCGCACGGGCCGAGGTTCAGGTCGGCGCCACACTTCGGACAGAGCCCCGGGCAATCCTCCCGGCAATGGGGAGTGATGGGCAACTCGAGCAGCAGCGTTTCGCGAACGCTCTCGCGCAGGTCCAGCCGCCGCCCGTCGTGAAACAGCATGTAGTCGTCCCGCTCGAGGACGTCCTCCTCGGCGGAATCCGCGTTTCCCCTGCGATCCGCGAAGGCCGTGAACGGCACGGACATCGCCAGGTCGAACGCGCGCAGGCAGCGCACGCACTCGAGGCGGGCCGTGGACGACACGTCTCCGCGCACCGAAACGCGGTCACCGGACTTCTCGACGCGGAGCGAGGCGCGGACCGAACCGCGCCACTCCGTGTCGGCAAGCCCGGCCTCCACGGCCGGCGCTTCGATCTCCACCCGGTCGAACGAGGACCGAAGGGTGGCCAAATCGAGGATGAAATCGCTCAATAAACGAACGAGTCGGCGCGAGGCCGACCCCTCAGAAGCGCGCGCAAGCTAGCACAGGCGCGCGGTTTTCGTCCAGCCGGGCGGGGAAAGACGTCCTCGCCTTCTCCGCAAGCCAGCCCCGAAGACCGGGGCCACCTTGCCGCATGGGCGTAAGGCATGGCGGACACGAGCCCGGGTCGCGGCGCGTCGCCGCTTCGGGCAGGACTTCGTGCGGACGTGGACCGTCGCAGTCAGTGGGTCAGCGCCGCGACACCGAAGAACAGCTTCACCTCGCGCTCGGCCGACGCCGTGCTGTCCGAGGCGTGCACCGAGTTCGAGCCCTTCGACTTCGCGTAAAGCTTGCGGATCGTGCCCGGTGCGGCCTGGGCGGGATCGGTGGCGCCGATCACGTCGCGCAGGGTCGCGACGGCGGCCTCGCGCTCGAGACAGCAGAGCATGACCGGACCCGACGTCATGAAGTCCACGAGGTCGTTGAAGAACGGCTTGCCCACGTGCTCGGCGTAGAACTCCTGGCATTGTTCGCGCGTCAGGCGCGCGAACCGGGCCTCGACGATCCGGAATCCCTGGTCCTCGACGTGCGCGAGGATGCGCCCGACGAGGTTTCGCTCCGTGGCGTCGGGTTTGACGATGAACAGCGTGCGCTCCAGCGCCATGGACCTCTCTCCTCGAAGGGCCGCGTGCGCGACCCTTTCCATTGATGTCTCTCGCCTCGCGGCCAGCCGGCCGCGCGCCTGTCCCGAGGATCCGCAGGGCGGCTCACCGCCGCCCGGGTGGATCCCTACTTCTTGTTCGCGGCCTTCTTCGCCGGCTTCGCGGCCCGCGGCTTCGCGGAGGGCTTCCTCGCGGCGGGTTTTCGCACGGGGGACCTTCTCGCGGCCGTCGCCCGGGGCTTCGTGGCGCCGTGGTCCGCGTCCCTGCCGTTGCGGCGGCGCGCGCGGCGACGCTGCAGCAGTTCGGCCATCAGCTCGGGGATCTCCGACGGGATGCGCGCCACCGGAACGCCCGCGGCTTCGAAAGCCGCCATCTTCTCGGCGGCCGTGCCGGTCCCGCCCGAGATGATCGCGCCCGCATGGCCCATCCGCTTGCCGGGCGGCGCCGTCTGTCCGGCGACGAACGCCACGACGGGCTTGCTGACGCGACGGCGGATGAACTCGGCCGCCTGCTCCTCGGCGTTGCCGCCGATTTCGCCCATCAGCACGATCCCCTCGGTCCGGGGGTCCGCTTCGAACAGCGTCAGCGCGTCGATGAAGTCCGTGCCGATCACCGGGTCGCCGCCGATTCCGAGGCAGGTGCTCTGGCCGAGTCCGCGGTCCGTGAGCTGCTTGACCACCTCGTAGGTGAGCGTGCCGCTCTTGGAGACGACCCCGACCGGGCCCGGCGTGACGATGTGCCCCGGCAGGATGCCGACCTTCGCCTGCCCCGGCGTGATGAGGCCTGGACAGTTCGGTCCGATCAGCCGCGGCTTGCCGAGCGGGTTGCCGGCGCCGCGCAGCGCCAGGACCTTGTGGAAGGCGCCGAGCGTGTCGCGCACCGGCAGGCCCTCGGTGATGCAGACGATCAGCGCGATGCCGGCGTCGGCCGCTTCGTGGATCGCGTCGGCCGCGAACGGCGCCGGCACGTAGATCACCGAGGCGTTCGCCTTCGTCTGTTCGATCGCCTCGGCGACCGAGTCGAAGACGGGCACGCCGTGCACGCGTTCGCCGCCCTTGCCCGGAGTGACGCCGCCGACCACCCGGGTTCCGTACGCGATCATCTGCTGGGTGTGGAAGGCGCCGTCGCGGCCGGTGATGCCCTGCACGATCAGCCGCGTGTTCCGGTCGATCAGGATGCTCACGCGTTCACCTCCTGGGCGCGGGCGATCACCATCTGCACCGCCTCGTCCATGCTGGTGGTTGCCCCGAGGCCGAAATCGGACAGGATCTGGCGGGCCTTGTCCTCGTTGGTGCCGGTGAGCCGGATGACGAGCGGAACGGTCAGCGGGGATTCGCGCAGCGACGTGACGATGCCGTTGGCGACGTCGTCGCAGCGCGTGATGCCGCCGAAGATGTTGAACAGGATCGCCCGCACGCGCGACTCGCCGGTGATGATCCGGAGCGCGGCGGTGACCTTCTCGGGATTCGACGAGCCGCCGATGTCGAGGAAATTCGCGGGCTCGCCGCCGTAGTGCTTGATGAGGTCCATGGTCGCCATCGCGAGACCCGCGCCGTTCACGACGCAGCCGATGTCGCCGTCGAGCTTCACGTACGACAGCCCCTTCTCGCGCGCGAGCTTCTGGCCGGCGGTCTCCTCGCCCGGATCGCGCCAGTGTTCCCGGTCGCGGTGACGGAAGTCGGCGTTGTCGTCGAGCACGACCTTGGCGTCGAGCGCGATCACGCGGCCCTCGGGCGTCACCGCGAGCGGATTGATCTCGGCGAGCGAACAGTCGCTCTCGGTGAACACGCGGTGGAGCTTGAGCAGGATGTCGGCGGCCTGCGCCACCTGCTTCGGGTCCGTGAAGACCTTCGCCATCAGGTTCCGCGCCTGGTACGGGCGCAATCCATCGAGCCCGATGTGCTGCCTGAGGATCTTCTCCGGCGCGGTGCGCGCGACCTCCTCGATCTCCACGCCGCCCTCGGCGGACAGCATGATCAGCGGCGCCTTCGCTTCCCGGTCCATGACGATCGAGAGGTAGTACTCCCTGGCGATGTCCGCGGCCTGGGCCACCAGCACGCGGCGGACCGGCAACCCCTTGATCGTCAGCGCGAGAATGTCGCGGGCCTTCTCGAAGGCCTCCTCCGGCGTGCGAGCGAGCTGCACGCCGCCGGCCTTCCCCCGCCCGCCGGCCTGCACCTGCGCCTTGATCACCACCAGCCCGCCGATCGAGGCCGCGACGTCACGCGCCTCCTCGGGCGTGGCGGCGACCTGCCCGGGAAGCACCGGCAGGCCGAAGCGGGCGAACAGCTCCTTGCCCTGGTATTCGTGAAGATTCATGGGAACTCCCGGTCGGCGGCGCCTCCGGGCCGGGGGCGGCATCCCGGGAGTCGCAAGAGGGGGGGGTGAAAATGGACGAGGAAAACTAACGGAGTGAGCGTTTCGAGGCAAGGAAGCACGCCGCGCCGGTCGCGCGGGTGGCGGGTCCCGAACCGGGCGGGCTAGACTTCGCTCCCGACCACTCTCCCGCGGCCCACCCCCCGTAGCGGCCCGCGCGTCCCCGAATCCGGAGCGCATTCGCGTGCGCCGCTACGAAGCCGCCAAGTCCATCTTCGTTCGCGCGCTCGAGCTGCCCGAGGGCGAGCGTGAAGCGTTCGTCCGGCGCGAAGCCGGGCACGACCGCGAGCTCCAGCGCGAGGTCGAGGAGTTGTTCGCGTTCAACGATGAGCCGGGAGAACTCGAGGCCCAGCCCCTGCCGGATACTGCTCCGGAACGCATCGGTCCCTGGCAGATCGTGCGTGAGCTGGGCCGCGGCGGTATCGGCGTCGTGTACCTCGCGCGCCGCGCGGACGGCCCCCCCGTGGCGCTCAAGGTGCTGCGCGGCGGCCTGCTCTCCCCGGTCCTCGTGGCGCGATTCCGGCGCGAAGCGGCGGTCCTCGCGCGGCTCGACCACCCCGGCATCGCACGGGCGATCGAGACCGGCCTCGACGAGGGGCCGGTCGGACCCCGGCCGTGGCTCGCCATGGAGCTCATCCAGGGAGAGGACCTGCGTGCCTGGTCCGCGCGCGAGCACGGCCTGGAAGCGCGGCTCGAGCTCATGGCCCGCGTGTGCGACGCGGCCGAGCATGCGCACACGCAGGGCGTCGTCCACCGCGACCTGAAGCCCGAGAACATCCTCGTCCGCCCGGACGGCTCGCCGGTGGTGCTGGACTTCGGCGTGGCGCGGCTGGTGGACAGCGATCTGCGCGCGACGACCCTGCACACCAACGCGGGAGAGCTCCTCGGGACGATTCGCTACATGAGCCCGGAGCAGGCCGACGCCCGTCCCGAGGGCATCGGGCCGCGCTCGGACGTCCACCAGCTCGCCGTGCTGACCTACGAGCTGATGACGGGGCGCCTGCCGTTCGAGGTGCCCGAGCATTCGGTGCATCGCGCGCTCGTCGCGGTGCTCACGGCGCCTCCGCGCCCGATGGACGAGCTCCCCGTGAAGCTGCGCCGTCCGCTCGAACGGCTGCTGCGGGCCGCGCTCGTGAAGGATCCGGCGCACCGGCTCGCTTCCGCCGCGCTGCTCGCCGCGGATCTTCGGCGCATCGCCGGCGGGCGCGCGCCGCTCGCACGCGCGCCGCGCGAGGACGCCGGACGGTGGCTGGCCGCCGGCCGGAACAGCGTGATGTTCGCCGCCGCGGTCGGCGCGCTCCTCTGGGTGTTCGGATTCCTCGGCCCTCCGCCATCGCCGCTCGACTGGGCGAGCGGTGCGCTCGCTCCGGCGCACGTCTTTCGGCGGGCGATGAACGAGGCCGACAGCGCCGCGGTGCGGTTGCATTTCAACACCCGCTCGCTGCCCCGCCTGCGCGAGGCCCGCGCGCACGTGCTGCGCTCGCTCGCGCTGCTTCGCACGGTCGCGCGCCAGCCGTGGTGCGGCCAGGTCCGCGGGCTGGTTCAGTTCCGCCTCGGAGAGGCCGAGTACCTGATCGCGGAGCGGACCTACGACGCCGACCTGTACGAGCGCGCGGCGGCGAGCTGGTCTTCCGCGGGCACGACCCTGCGAACCGTGCGGATCGCCGCGCAGCCGGACACGCTGGGCATCGTCGCCGGTCAGGCGCTCACTCCCCTGGGAACGGAAACCTGGAAGTCGGCCGCCATGGCGCTCGACGACCTCGCGCGGTTGCGGGATCCCGAAACGGCACACGCCCGCGCGCTCGAGATTCGGCGACAGGGCCTGCGCGAGTTCAGGCCCGGCGCGCCGCCGGACACGCTGCTTCGCCAGCCGACCCCGGGCACCAGCGACGAACGCAGCGCGCTGGCAGGCTGGCTGCAGGGAGTCGGAGCCGGCCTGGCGCGCCTCGGCTACGACCGAAGCGACTCCAGCGCCGCGCTGCAGGGTCTGCTCAGGCTCCGCCGCGCCATCTCGCTCGTGGAATCATGGCTGGATGGCGCCGCCTTCGCCTCGCTCGAGCACGACCTGGGGAGCGCCTACCTGGGTTCGGCGCTGCTCACCCACGACCACGCGTTGCTCGACTCCGCGCTCGTGCGGCTCGCCGACGCCCGCCGGCTGCGCGCCGACCTGCCGGGGTACACCAGCGTGATTTACTCGAGCCGAGAACTCGCGCGCGCGCATCGGCTGGCCGCATGGTGGACGGCGGACCCGGGGCGGCAGGTGCGCCATCTCGAGCTGGCCCTGGCCGCCCTGGAGGCGCCCGGGGGCGGCGACGTCGTGCTCGCAGCGCAGGATCTCGCGCTGCTTTCGATCGGTCGCGCCGAGGTGCTCGTGGACCTGGCCTGCGTCGAGCGAAACCCCGCCCGTCTCGATCAGGCCGCGCGCGCTCTCGACGAGTCGGATCGCGCGCTCACGCGTGAGCGGGCGCCCGTGATCGCGACGCAGGAGGATTTCCAGCGCCTGCGCATTTCCGCGCAGCGATTCGCGATCGGGGGATTGCAGGGCCAGGCCATCCGAACCCGCCAGGTGCTGGATCGGCTTCACAGGAACACGCACGGCCTGTCGCCCCGAACCCGATGGCTCGCGACCCGGTGCTCGCAGCGGCTCGACTCGGGCCCGCCTCGGCGATTCGACCTGCGGTACCCGATGGCCATTCCGTTCTAGCGCCCGGGACGTCACGGCCGCCGGACGAACCAGCGTCGCCGGTCCGACCGCCGCAAGGCGAGGCGCCCGGAAAACAGACCGCCGGCCGGTATCGTCAGCGCTTCCCCCGAAGGCATCTGCGACCCGTACCGGCGGCCTCGCGTGCGGCCCGCACGCCGGATTCGTTGGGCGGGCACCGGCCCCGGCGGACTTCGCTCAACCCGCGCCGGAGCCGGTCCGACGGTCGCGCCGGATGAAGGACGGCACGACCGACATAAGGGAAAGCGGGCCATGCACCCGAAAACGGCACGGAAATCTTCCCGGGGCGGCGGGATTCTCCGGCGGACGCGTTTCGGGCGGGCTCGGGCACAGCCCCGAAGTCGCGCTCACGCCCGCGCCCGGCGCGGCGCGAGCGCGGCGAAGCTACGGCCGACGCGGGCGCTCTCAGGTCGCGGCGCGACCCCGGGACCCCGCGGACCTCAGGCTTCCTCGGCTGCCATTTGCCTGCGCAGCCAGGCGCGCGCGTGCGACCACTGCCCGCGCACCCAGCGCTCGCTGCGCCCGAGTTCGGCGGCGATCTCGACCTCGGTGAGACCGGCGAAGAAACGCATCTCCACGATGAACGCCGCGACTTCGTCCTCGGCCGCGAGGCGCTGCAGCGCGGCGTCCAGCGTCAGGAGATGCTCACTACCCCGCGAGGCCTCCGTGATCGCTTCCGAGACGGTGATGCGCTGCCAGCCGCCGCCCCGCTTGAGCGCGTTCGCGGCGCGGGCGTGGTCCACGAGGATCTGGCGCATCGCGCCCGCGGCCATCGCCAGGAAGTGCCGGCGGTCGTTCGGCGCCAGCTTGGACTGCGCCGAGAGCTTGAGGTAGGCCTCGTGCACGAGGCCCGCCGGCTCGAGCGTGTGGTCGGGCCGTTCGCGCCTCAGGTAGCCCTCGGCGATCTGGCGCAACTCCTCGTACACCTCGGGCAGGTACCGGGACGAGATGCGGCGAGGAATCGGAGTATCGGAGGAGTTCACCCGGTCTGTGCTCGCTCCAGCCGGACGTCGGCTGCCTGAAACTGCGGTGCGAAGCGCGCGGCCCGGGGGCGCCGCGGTCCTGTCCTGAGCGGGGGCCGGCGCGGATGCTAACCCGTCCGCATCCCGCACCGCCAGTCGCGGCCGGACACGAAGCCCGCGGGCCGCGTTCGCGCCGCGCACCGCGCGCGGCGGTCTACGTCCACGGATCGAGCGCGCTTCGGCCCTCGCGGATGCGCTTCACGATCACCGAGGTGCTGAGACCTTCGCGCAGCGGGATGCGCTCGACGCGTCCGCCGCGGGCGAGCACGAAGTCGGCGCCGACGATGGCCTCCGCGGCCCAGTCGGCGCCCTTCACGAGAACGTCGGGCCGCACCGCCTCGACGAGCCGCAGCGGCGTGTCGTCGTCGAAGATCACGACCAGGTCCACGCACGCCAGCGCTCCGAGGAGCCCGGCGCGATCACCCTGCGGCAGGATGGGCCGGGTCGGGCCTTTCAGGCGGTGCACCGAGGCGTCACTGTTCACGCCGACCACCAGGCGGTCGCCCAGCGCGCGCGCCTCCTCGAGGTATTCGACATGCCCGCGGTGCAGCAGGTCGTAAACGCCGTTCGTGAAGACGATTCGCTCCTGAGCCGCGCGCCAGATGGCGAGCTTCGCGGCGGCGGCCGAGGGAAGCTCGAACGTCCCGCCGGTCACGGCGCGACCCCGGCGAGCGAGCGGCGGAGCTGATCGGGCGAACACGTGGCGGTTCCGACCTCGCGAATGACGACGCCGGCGGCGTGGTTCGCGAGATGGCAGGCCTCGGGATAGTCGGCGCCGGCCGCGAGCGCGAGCGCGACCACGCTCACAACGGTGTCGCCGGCGCCCGTCACGTCGAAGACCTCGCGGGCGACGGTCGGCAGGTGGGTGTAGCGCCCCCCCTTCTCGAACAGGCTCATGCCGTCGGCGCCGCGCGTGACGAGGGCGCATTCGACGTCCAGCCGCTTCTGCAGGCCCCAGCCGACCTCCATGAGGCTGGCTGCGTCGGTGACCCGCCGGCCCATCACCCAGCCCGCCTCGTGCTGGTTCGGGGTCAGGATGCTGACGCCGCGGTAGGCGTCGAGGTGGCTTTCCTTGGGGTCCACGCTGATCGGCAGCTTCGCCGCCTTCGCGAGCCCGATGGCCTGCTCGAGCACCGCGGGCGTGACCATGCCCTTGCCGTAGTCGCTGACCACCAGTCCCTCACAGTTCGGCAGCTCGCGCGCGAGCGCCCCGAGCACCCCGGCGAGCGCCTCGCCGGCGAGGTCGGCGCGCGATTCCCAGTCGGCGCGCACGACCTGCTGGTTCTGCGCGAGGATGCGCGTCTTGATCGTCGTCGGCCGCGTCGCGTCGCGCACGAGCGAACGCGTGTCCACGCCGCGCGCGGCGAACGCGTCGAGCAGTTGCTGCGCCCGCGCGTCCTCGCCGAGCACGCCGACCAGGACCGGGCGCGCACCCAGCGCGGCGAGATTGGCGGCGACGTTGCCGGCACCGCCGAGCGAACTGCTCTCGCGTTCGATCTCGACGACGGGCACGGGGGCCTCGGGCGAGATGCGGTCGCAGCGCCCCCACAGGTAGTGGTCGAGCATCAGATCGCCCAGCACCAGCAGCCGGCGGCCCGGAAAGCGCGCCACCAGCGACTCGAGCCGCTCGGGAGCGAAGGCGGTGACGGACATGCGCGGCAGGCTACGCGCGCCCGCGCGAGGCCGTCAAAGTCCGCTGCGCCGCGCGCGCCGGCCGTTGACGCGCGGCCCGGAGCTTTCTAGCGTGTCGCGGATGAACGTCACCCTGCGAGCCTGGACGCCCGCCGATCGCGAGCCGTTGCGTGCGGCCCTGCATGAACCCGAACTCGCTCCCCACTTCGACAAGTTCCTCGGACCCGAGGGGCTCGAGCACAAGCTGCACGACCGGCGGCTGGTGCAGGCGGGCATTCGCATCGCCGAAGTCGAAGGCGAGATCGCCGGCTTCGGCGTGCCCTGGGCGCTTCCGCAGGCGAACGGCGTCTGGACCATGCTGCGCGTCGGGGTGCGCCAGCGCTTCCGCGGCCGCGGCGTGGGCAGCCGGCTCGCCGAGGCGCTGCTCGCGTTCGTCCGCGAGGCGGGCGCGGGAGCGGGCGCCATCGAGGTGGCGGGCAGCGCGTGGATGCCGAACGAGGCCGCCGAGCGGCTCGCGTCGAAGTTCGGTTTCGCGCACGAGCGGTGGTTCTGGCTCATGGAACGCCCGCGCGGCGGCGCGGCCGAGCCGGCCTGGCCGGCGGGAATCGAGCGGCGGACGTTCGACCACAGCGACCCGATGTTCGCCGACTGGACCGCCGCCTACAACGATTCCTTCGCGCAGCACTACCGGTTCGTGGTGGCGAACGAGGAGACCGGGCGCAATCTCGCCGCCGACCCGACGTTCGCCGCCGAAGGCCTGCTGCTCGCCTACCGCGACGGCCGCTGCGTGGGTTTCTGCCGCAACGAGCGGCACGCGACGCGCGGCGAGGTCGGCGTGCTCGGCACGACGCACGAGGCGCGCGGCATCGGTCTCGGGCGGGCGCTGCTGCGCTGGGGGGTGCGCTGGCTCGAGGCGAACGCCGCCGGCCCCGTCACGCTGATGGTGGACGGCGACAACGAAGGCGCCCTCTCGCTCTACCGCTCCGAGGGCTTCGAGGTCGCGCGCACCCGTCGCATCTGGGGCCGCGCCGAAGGTCGGCGGGAGTAGGCGCCGCGGCTCAGCGCCCAGGGCCCGCTTCGAACCGCTGGCGGCACCACACCGCCACCGGCTGCCCGCGTCGCGTCGCGGGATGCCAGCGCAGCGCGAGCGCGGCGTCGGTCGCCGCGCGGACGACCGCCGGGTCGGCGTCGCCCGCGACGGCGATGACGTCGGTGACCTCGCCGGCTTCGTCCACCCGCACGTCGAACTCGACCCACGCCGGCCGGTCGGCCCGCACGCGAAGCGTCGCCGTTCCGCGGGGCAGCGGCGGACGCAGGATGTCGTCACCGGAGGCTTCCGTCGGCGATTCGTCGTGCGCCGGCGGCGCCGAAGGCTCGGGCACCGGCAGCGCCGCGCCGATGTCCGCCCGGGCAGTCGCGATGCGCACGAGCGTCAGCCTTGCCCCCGGCGCGGCGCCGAAGCGTGCCGGGCGAAGCGTGCCGGCTTCGGACGTATCGCCCAGCACCGACACCGCCAGGGTCTCGGGGCCCTCGCGCGCGGCGCGCGGTCCGGCACGCGGGGCGCAACCGAGGGCGAGCAGCGCCAGGCACACGGCCGCTGGGAGCTTCATGGCCGGACGGTAGCCGCGCCCGCAGCGGCACGCCAGCGCCCGCCCGCGGCGGCGTGGCCCGGACCGGGCCGGCAGCGAGTGCTTGAGGCGCGCGCGGCGCGGGTCTAACTTGGAGCCATGACCGAGCGCGACCGGGTGCTCGCGGCCCTTCGTGGCCAGCCGGTGGACCGGCCCCCGATTTCCTTCTGGGGCCATGTGTACCACCGTGAGTCGAGCGCCCGCGACCTCGCCGAGCACACCGTCGAACGCTGGCGGCGCTTCGGCTGGGACTGGATCAAGATCAACCCCCGCAAGCACTATCACGTCGAGGACTGGGGCGTCCGCTACCGCTACCCGGGAGTGCCGGACGAAAAGCCCGTGCTCGAACGCTGGCCGGTGCACGAGGCCGCCGACTGGGATCGCATCGCCGAGATTCCGCACGACGCGGGGGCGCTCGGCGAGCAGCTCGAGGCCGTGCGTCTCGTGCGCGCCGCCGTCCCGCCGAACGTGCCCGTTCTCGCCACCGTGTTCACCCCGCTGGCGATCCTGGCCGAGCTCACCGAGCCGCCGGGACTGCTGCGCGAGCACCTCGTCACCGAGCCGGCGCGCGTGGCGCGCGCGCTCGAAGTGGTGACGCGCGTGTTCGAACGGCTCGCCGGCGCGTACCTGCGGGCCGGCGCCGACGGGCTCTACCTCGCCACGGTGGACTGGGGCTGCCGCCGGTTCGTCACCCCCGAGGACCTGCGGCGCTGGTCGCGGCCCTACGACCTGCGGCTGCTCGCCGCCGCGGGCCCGTCGCCCTATCACACGATGCACGTCTGCAAGGACGACTGTCTGCTGTTCGAATTCGCGGACTATCCCGTCGGCGCGTTCTCCTGGGACGCGCTGGCGCCCGCGAACCCGTCGCTGGCCGAGGGCCTCGCGCGCCTGCCGGGCGCCGTCATGGGCGGCATCGCCCACGAGGGCGCGCTGCAGGATCGTAATCCCGAGGCCGTACTCGAGCAGTATCGCCGTGCGCTCGCCGAGACGGGCGGACGGCGCTGGCTGGTCGCGCCGGGATGTTCGATCCCGCCCCACAGCCCCGAGGCCAACCTCGCGGCGCTGCGCGACGAGGTCGCTCGCGCCCCGGCATCCGGGGGACGCCTGGCCGGCTGAAGGCTCCGCGCCCCCCTCATCGCACGGCGGCCCGTCCGCCGCGCAAGGCCGTGGAGGAGGTGCCGACATGCCGCGGATCGCATTCGTCCTCGCCCTGCTGCTCGCCGCCGCGCCCGCCGCGGCGCAGACCGATCGCTACCGGCCCGCGCAACCACCGACCGACAAGCGCGCCGCGGCCGGCGGCATACCGTCCTCGCCGCGCCTGTCGCTCGGCAGCGTCGAGAAGGGCGACCGCGCGCCGGACTTCGATCTGCCGCTCGCGGGCGGAGGCAAGGTCCGGCTCTCGAACCTGCGCGGCCAGTGGGCGGTCGTGTGCTTCTGCCCGCGCCGCGCGCTGGGCTCGCTCGACTCGCTGGCCCGTGCGGTGCCGGAGCAGACCGTCGTGCTGGGCGTCGTGGCCGAGAAGGTGAGCCAGCTCGCCGCGTGGGCCGCCCGGCGCGACACGAAGGCGCTGCTGCTCGACGACATGACCGGCGACATCGCCGCGCTCTACGGGGCCTACGACATGAGCCGCAACCAGCCGCTGCCGGGCTACGTGATCGTGGACCCCAAGGGCGTCGTCGTCCGCATCGAGATTCGTGAGGGACTTGTCCCGAGCGACGCTGCCCGCGCCGTGCAATACGCCGTCACGGGCCTCTAGCTTCGCAATCCGAATCGCTGAAGCGCTGGCGCGCGCGGCTTTGCGAAATCGCGTTTCGCAGTGATTCAACCGGGCTCCCGGAGGGGCCGATACGACCGGTGCATCCTCGTGTCCGCACCGTACTCGTGTCGCTCTTCCGGAGGTCAGAAATTGAATCGCATCCTGTTCCCGGTGGCCCTCGCCGCCCTGCTCGGGTTTCCGGGATTTGCCCTCGCGGCCGGCGCGGCCGGCGGGCCGCTCGATCGTCCCCGGTCGCCGGCGCCGGTTCCGCTCGGCACCGGCACCGAATACGCCACCGTCGTGACCGGCTCGGGCGCGCCGGACTTCGCCTACGAAACGCTCGCCGGCGGCACCGCGCGCCTGCGTGACCTTCGCGCCCAGGGCGACGTGCTGCTGGTCTTCGGCGCCGACGAGGCGGACCTGCGGCGGCTGCAGCGCGAGTCCGAACGCCTGACCCGGCTGGGCGTGGTTCCCGTCGCGGTGCTCGACTGGCGGGTCGGCGCGTGCCGAGAGGTCGTCCGGCGCCTGTCGCTCACGTTTCCGGTCGTGCCTGACCGCCAGCGCGCGATCGGGGCGCAGTACAACGTGCTCGATCCGTACACGCGGCAGGATTCGCCGGCCTGGTTCCTCGTGGACCGCGCGGGCCGCGTGCGCGGCCTCGACCGCTTCGAGCTGCCCCGCGAGGCGTGGGTGAACGTCGCCTCGACCGCGCTCGGGCTGCCCGCAGAGGGCAGCTCGCTTCCGGCGGCCTCGACGCGCTGACCGCGGCCGGCGACTGCGCTCAGGCCGCCTTGCGCTCCATGAGCACGGCGACCTGGCGCAGTGCCTGCCGCACGTCGTCCCACGAGAACGGCTTGGCCATGATGAGGTCCACGCCGCCCGAAACCGCCATGTCCTCGCCCAGCTGGAAACCCCAGCCGGTGACGAGCACGACCGCGGTCGCGGCGCTGCGCTCCTTGGCCGCGGTCGCGAGGTCCCAGCCGTTCACCTCGGGCATGCCGAGGTCGGTGAACACCACGTCGTACTGACCGCCGCGGACGGCCTCGACGCCGGCGGCGCCGCCGAGCGCGCGCTCGACGTCCATGCCGATCGCGGTCAGCAGGTCGGCGAGCACCTCGAGCACGATCTCCTCGTCGTCCACGACCAGCACCCGCCGCTTCGGCAGCGGCGCGTCGTCGGCCGCGGGCAGGGACTCGTCGGGGGCGGTCCCGACCGGGAACGTCAGCGTGAACAGCGTGCCGACCGCCGGCTCGCTGTCCACCGTGATCGTGCCGCGATGGCGCGTAACGATGCCGTAGGCGACCGAAAGACCCAGCCCGGTGCCCTTGACGGCCTTGGTCGTGAAGAACGGATCGAAGATCTTGCCGAGGATCGTCGAGTCCATGCCGATGCCGGTGTCGCGGAGCTGCACGTTCACCACACCCTGGCCGTTGCTCGAGGTGATCCACAGCTCGCCGCCGTTGGGCATCGCGTCCACGGCGTTGAGCACCAGGTTGGTGAACACCTCGCGCAGTTCGGAGGCGTTGCCGACCGTGCTGCTGGTCGCACCCAGCTCGAGGTGCAGGTCGATCGAGACGCCCTTGCGCTTCGCGCCCGACTCCCACACCGGACGCGTCAGCTCGGTGACGCCGAGCAGCACCTGGTTGATGTCCACCGTCTGGAAGTGTTCGTCCTGGCGCACGCGCGTGAACTCCTGCACGCGGCGCACCGTCTGCGCGCCGTCGAGCGCCGCCTGCTCGATCACCAGCAACTGCCGGCGCAGTTCGTGCTCGGGCACCGTCTGCAACAGCAGCTGGGTGCGCCCGAGGATCGCCGCGAGGATGTTGTTGAAGTCGTGCGCCACCCCGCCGGCCATCTCGCCCAGCGCGTTGAGCTTCGCCGCCTGCACGAGCTGGGCCTGCGTGTCCCGCAGCTCGTCGTAGGCCGCCTTCATGCTCTCGTACATGCGGGCGTTCGCGATCGCGGCGCTGCACTGCCCGGCGAACAGCGTGGCCAGCTCGAGGTCCTCCTGCTGGAACGTGCGCGTGCCGAGGCGCGAGAGCGTGATGACGCCGACCACCTTGTCCTGGCTGACGAGCGGAACGCACAGCAGCGCGGCGGGCTCGGGCGGCGTGCCGGGCACGGACACCGAGCGCGGATCGGTCTCGGCATCGTCCACGATCTCGCCGCGCCCGGTGAGCGCGACCATGCCGGTGATGCCTTCGCCGAGCTTGAGGCGAATGGCCATCATTTCCTCCATCCAGGCCTTGGCGTCGCACACGACCGGGTAGAGCACCTGCTCCTTCTCGTCGAACAGGAACACGGTGCACTCGTCCGTCTGGATCACCTCGCGAACCTTCTTGGCGATGGTGGTCAGGATGACGTTGAGGTCGAGCGTGTTGACGACCGCATGGCTCACGGCGAGCAGCGCGGCGAACTTCTCGCTCTGCCGCTTCTCGCGGGCCAGCACCTCCTGCACGGGCGGATCGGGCAGCGCCGGCGAACGGACGATCGCGAGCAGCGCCTCGCCGATGGCGCGTTCGTCCACGCCGGCGTCGCACCAGCCGGCGATGCGAACGCCGAGCGGCTTCATGAACGCCCGCGGGTCGGGACCGAGGAACGCCTCGCGCAGTTCCGAGACGAGCGCCTGAGCCTCGTCGCGGGCGCGCGAGGGACCGAGCGTCCCGGCGAGCGGACGCTGCATCGCATCCACGAGCCGGTCCCGGTAACGCCTCAGGTATCGCGCGATGGGCCTGTGCAACGGGCTGCTCTCCGAATGGGTAGGAGGTGCGAGGGCCGAGTGAGTTTTCGGATTTGCCGGCGCGTGACTTGAGGAAGGACCTTCGCATTCCGCACCCTCGTTGCATCCTGCAAGGGCACCGGCCGGCGAAGGCGCGCGCCGGGCCCGGGACCGTCACCGCGTCCGGTTCGCGCCGGCGCGCACCGGGTGCTATGACTCGGCGCGAGGGTTTCGCGGGCCGGCCCGGTTCAGACCGGTTCGATGCCGAAGGTCCATGGGAACACCCGCCATGAAGCCGATCCTGTTCATCACGCTCCCCTGGTTCGCGCTGCTCGCCGGCGCGACCCCGGCCACCGCTCCGGCACCCGCGGGCCCGCCGACGGCCGCAACGCTGGTCGAGTGCGAGCGCGCCTTCGCCCGTGACGCGGCGGAAAAGAGCACCCGGGCGGCATTCCTCACATGGCTCGCGCCGACGGGCGTCGTCTTCCGTCCAGGACCCGTCAACGGCCGCAAGTCCTGGAGCGCGGCGAAGCCCGACCGGGCGGTGCTGTCCTGGCGGCCGGCCTACGCGGCGATCAGCGGCGGAGGCGACCTCGGCTGGACGACGGGGCCGTGGGCCTGGCGGCCCGACCGGGGTCGTGAGGAAGCCGCGTGGGGCGAGTACCTCACCGTCTGGCGGCGCCAGGCCGACGGCCGTTTCCTCGCCGCGCTCGACATCGGGGTCTCGCATTCCCGGCACGCCGCCCCCGCGCACGAGCCGGTCTTCCTGCCGCCCGCGACCGCGCCGCGTTCGGACCGCGGACCGCTCGACCGGCGCCGCTCGCTGTGGAAGGCCGACGCGGACTTCGGCGAAATCGCGAAGCAGGGCGGCGCCGCCGCCGCGCTCGCGAAACTGGGCGCCGATCTCGTGATCGTGATGCGCGAGGGCATGCCGCGCGTCGTCGGCATCGAGCCCGCCTGCGACAGCCTGCGCGTTCGCGAGAGCAGCGCGACGCTCATGTCGTTCGCGCAGTTCACCTCGAGGAGCGGCGACCTCGGCTACACGTACGGATCGTACGTCACCGGCGATCCGGCGGCGCCCGACTCGGGCTTCTACGTGCACGTGTGGCACCGCGGGCAGTCGAAGCCGTGGGAGCTTGCGGCCGAACTGGTGCAGCCTCTGCCCCGGACGAAGCAGAAGTAGTCGCCGCGCGCCCTGGGCCGGTCGCTGCGCTCGCCGCGCCGCACGCGACGGGCGATTTCTCCGTATCGCCGGGGCGCGGGCGTGTCGTACTGTGCCGCCCCATGCACCTGACCACCGGCACCCGACTCGGGCCCTACGAAATCCTTTCGCCGCTCGGGGCCGGCGGCATGGGCGAAGTCTATCGTGCGCGCGACACGCGCCTGGGACGCGACGTCGCCATCAAGGTCCTGCCGCAGCACCTGCGCGAGAACGCCGAGGTGCACGCGCGCTTCGAGCGCGAGGCGCGGACCATCTCGAGCCTCAACCACCCGCACATCTGCACCCTCCACGACGTCGGCCGGGCGCCCGGCGAGGGCGGGTCGGGCGACATCGAGTACATCGTCATGGAGCTGGTGGACGGCGAAACCCTCGCGCAACGCCTGGCGAGGGGCCCGGTGCCGGTCCCCGAGGCGCTCAAGCTGGGCATCCAGATCGCCGACGCGCTCGACCGCGCGCACCGCGCCGGCATCGTTCACCGCGACTTCAAGCCGGGCAACGTCATGCTCACGCGCTCGGGCGCCAAGCTCATGGATTTCGGGCTGGCGCGCGCCGCCGGCGTCGCGGGACCCGGCACGGGCAGCGGCAGCGGCATCCCGCACCTGACGCAATCGCCCACCGTGGCCTCGCCGCTCACCGCCGAGGGCGCGATCGTCGGCACCTTCCTTTACATGGCGCCCGAGCAGCTCGAGGGCCGCGAGTCCGACGTGCGCAGCGACCTGTGGGCGCTGGGATGCGTGCTCTACGAAATGGTCACCGGCCGGCGCGCGTTCGAGGGCCGCACCCAGGCCAGCCTGATCGGCGCGATCATGGGCACCGAGCCGCCCGCCATGAGCACGCTCGTGCCGCTGGCGCCGCCCGCCCTCGAGGCGCTCGTGCGCGGGCTGCTCGCCAAGGACCCCGAGGAGCGCATCCAGACCGCCCACGACGTGAAGCTGCAACTCACCTGGATCGCGCAGTCCGGTTCGCAGTCGGGAGTGGCCGCGCCGCTCGCGCCGCGCCGCCGCCTGCGGCGCGAACCGTTCGCCTGGGGCGCCGCGGTGCTCGCGGCGCTCGCGGCCGGATACTTCGCCCTGCGCGCGGGCACGGGCGGCGGCGGCGCGGACGCCGGAGTCATCCGCTTCACCGTTCCGGTGCCACCCTCGGTCAGCACCATGAGCATGCCGCGGCTCTCTCCCGACGGACGGGTGATCGCCTTCGCGGCCGAGGACTCCGCCGGGCGGAAGATGATCTGGGTGCGGCCGCTCGACGCGCTCGCCGCGAACGTCGTGCCCGGCACCGAGGGCGCCGCGGCGCCGTTCTGGTCGCCCGACAGCCGCATGCTCGGGTTCATCGCCGGCGGCAAGCTCAAGAAGATCCCCTTCGCGGGTGGTCCCGCGACGGTGGTGTGCGACGCGCCGTCCGGCTCCGACGGCTCGTGGAGCAGGAACGACGTCATCCTGTTCGACGGCGGCGGATCCGACCCCATCTGGCGCGTCAGCGCCGCGGGCGGCGTGCCGACGGTGGCGATCCGCGGCGACAGCATCGCCCAGGTCGGCTGGCCCGCGTTCCTGCCCGATGGCCGGCACTTCTTCTTCAGCCGCATCAGCGGCGGCACCGGGACGTCGGAGATCATGTTCGGCGCGCTCGGCGACACCGCGACCCGCCGGCTCGAGATCGCCGGCTCGCGCGTCGAGTACTCCCCCGACGGTTACCTGCTGTTCGCGCGCGACCGCACGCTGCTCGCCCAGCGCTTCGACGCCAGGGCCATGAAGCTTCAGGGCGAGCCCTTCCCGGTCGCCGAGGACCTGCCCGTCGCGGGCAATGCCCTCGCCAACTTCACGGTGTCCCGCAATGGCGTGCTCGTCTACCGCTCGACCGGCGAGACCAAGAATCGCCTCGTGTGGCTCGACCGGACGGGGCGCGAGCTCGCCGAGCTCGCGCCGGCCGCCGACTTCCGCGCACCGGCGCTTTCGCCGGGCGCCGACCGCGTGGCCATCCGGCTGCGCGAAGTCGGCAGCACCAACATGGATCTGCGTGTGATGGACCTTGCGCGGGGCACCAGCACGCGCTTCACGTTCGACCCCGCTCCGGATGGCAATCCCGTCTGGTCGCCGGACGGCTCGAGCATCGCGTGGACCGTGCAGGCCGGCGACTCCGACGCCGTGGCCGTGAAGTCCGCCACCGGCCTCGGAGAGACGAGGATCGTCGCCCGCCATTTCGGGGGGAGCGCCGTGCTCGACTGGTCCCGCGACGGCCAGTGGATCCTCTTCCAGGGCATCACGGCGGGCAGCGGCATGGACGTATTCGCCGTGCCGGCTTCGGGCGCCGCGCCGCCCCAGCGCGTCCTGGGAACTCCCTTCGGCGAGGGCCGGGCGCACTTCTCGCCCGATGCGCGCTGGATCGTCTACGAGTCCGACGAATCCGGCCGCGCCGAGGTGTACGTCGTCCCGTTCCACGGCTCCGCGGGCAAGTGGCAGATCTCGACGCGCGGCGGCACCGATCCCTTCTGGAGCCACGACGGCCGCGAGATCTTCTACCTCTCGCCCGACCGGCGGTTGATGGCGGTGCCCGTCACCGTCGGCACGACGTTCTCACCCGGCACGCCGCAGCCGCTCTTCCGTGTCGTGGTCGAGAGCAGCGCGCGCCGGAACGTCTACGACGTCGCGCCCGACGGCAAGCGCTTCCTGTTCCTCGTCACCGCGGGCGAAGCCAGCACGCCGATGACGGTCGTCGTGAACTGGCGCGCGGCGCAGCGAACACGCTAGCGCCCGTCGCGACGGTCCCGCCCCTGCACGGCGTGGCCGGTTCGTGCACGCCGGCCACGTCGCGAACGACCCGCGCGGACACCGTCGCGACCTCGAAGCCGGCCGCCGCGCATGCACGCGGCCGCGGCTCGCGAACTCACCCGGCCGCGCACGGCTCTTGCAACCCGCGGGCACGACCCGCCCCCGCGCGAGGACCATGCTCGCCCGCGTGCGCACCGCGCTGCTCTGGGGACTCGAAGCCTTCGCGGCCGATTGCGAGGTGGACATGGGCCCGGGGCTGCCCGGGTTCGTGATGGTCGGCCTGCCCGATTCGTCCGCGCGCGAGGCGCGCGAGCGGGTGTGGCCGGCGCTGCGCAACACCGGGCTCGCGCCGCCGGATCGGCGCGTCACCGTGAACCTCGCCCCCGCCGGCCGCCGCAAGGAGGGCGCGTCGGCGGACCTGGCGCTCGCGCTCGGACTGCTGGTCGCGACCGGGCAGGCACCGCCTGAGCGGCTCGAACGCGCGGCCGCGCTCGGCGAGCTGGCCCTGGACGGTCGTCTGCGGGGCACGCGCGGAACCCTTTCGCTTGCCGAAGCCGCCTGGCGTGCCGGCGCGCGTACGCTGGTATGCGCCGCCGAAGCCGCCCCCGAGGCCGCGCTCGTCGAGGGCCTCGAAGTCCTCGCCGCCGCGACACTGCTCGAAGCCTTCGAGTGGCTGCGCGGAGAATCGCTGCCGCGAGCCGCGCCGGCGTCGCCCGACGCGCTGGCCGACGGCCGGGCGGATCTTGCCGATGTTCGCGGGCAGGCGATGGCGCGACGTGCGCTCGAGATTGCCGCGGCAGGCGGACATCACTTGCTGCTCGTTGGCCCGCCGGGCGCGGGCAAGTCCATGCTCGCGGTGCGGCTGCCCGGATTACTCCCGCCCCTCGAACCCGGGGAAGCGCTGGTCGTGACGCGGCTCCACTCGGCCGCGGGGCTGCGTCTGCCCGGCAACGGCATGATGTGCGAGCGCCCGTTTCGCGCCCCTCACCATTCGACCACCCGCGCCGGTCTGATCGGCGGCGGATCGCCGCCGCGTCCGGGCGAGCTGTCGCTCGCGCACCACGGAGTGCTCTTCCTCGACGAATTCGCGGAGTACCCGCGCACGATGCTCGACGCCCTGCGCGAGCCGCTCGAGACCGGCGCCGTGCACCTCACTCGCGCGAGCGGTCACGCGCACTTCCCGGCGCGCCCGCTGTTGGTGGCGGCGATGAACCCCTGCTTCTGCGGCTGGCTGGGACATCCCAAGCGGGGTTGCCGGTGCGGTCCCTCCGATCTCGCGGCCTACGCGAAACGCGTGAGCGGGCCGATCCTCGATCGGCTCGATCTGCAGGTCGAGGTGCCGGCGCTCACCTCGGAGGAACTCCTGCGCGAGAGTCCGGGTGAGCCGAGCGCCGTGGTGCGCGAACGCGTGCTGGCCGCGCGCGAACGCCAGAGGTCCCGCGGCGCTCTCAATGCGGCATTGTCGAGCGCGGCCCTGCGCGTGCACGTCGCGCTCGACACGACTTGGCGCCAACTCGTCGCGGACGCGGTGGATCGTGGCGGCATGAGCGCACGAGCAGTGCATCGCGCCATGCGAGTGGCCCGGACAATCGCGGATCTCGCCGCCGAGGTGAGTGTGGGCCCGTTGCGATTGGCGGAGGCACTGCAGTACCGCGCGTACGAGGCTCGGGATGAGACAGGAGCGGGGTGAATGCCTTGGCTGAAACGGTCATGCAGAGATCCGAGTCGTCGCTGCCCCCTCAGTGGACGACCATGAGCTGTACAAGTCGAGACTCCATCTGACAGCGTCGGATGGGTTCGGTGTCCGCCGCGTGGTCACGCGACGAGCATCTTCTCCTTCGCGAGCGGCGCAGCCCCGTCCGCTGCATGCTGCTGTTAGGCCGCAGCGCTCGATTGTGCCTGGGCATAGAGGGTCTCCGGCGCAACGTCCGCTCCGTTTGGCCATGAAACGGTTCCCCCGTCCAGGAAGAAGCGCTTGAAATACTCGGTGTCCTTCAGGGGCTCGAACACTGGCCCGTCCAGCCACGGCGCGAAGTCGAGCGTCGCGGACCGACCGTCGTTGAACGTCACGTGGATGCGATGCTCGCCGCGGTACTCCGCGCGTGTCACGGCAGGTAGAAACATCTCCGAGCCGCCTCAGTCCAGGGGCTCGATTCGCTCGAGCGCCCGCCCCGTCTTCGTCCGCTCGCAGTTCGCCTCCAACTCGGCCCGGTGGGCCGCAGCCTACTCCGAGATCAGCGGGAGAGCTGTGCGCGAACCCATGCTACCGGCCAGGAGCTTGCCGTCAAACGTGAAGGTCGCCTGTTGCCCTTGGTGCTCGGCGTGGAAATGCGCGACGCCGTGCTCCCGATAGAACATGCGAATCACGATCCCAAAGAACACCGAGATCACCGGCACGCTTGCGTTCCTCCTGTTGTTATGGTCGGCCTAACGTTTGAGTTCACCCGCGGGCGATAGCTGGCGAAGCCAGCTATTGCACGTCGGGTGCAACGAAGGGTTGGGCGGCACCGAGGTCAGCCGCCAAAGTGTTTCTCGACAACCTCCTGCACGAACTTTCGGCACAGGGCATCAATCTTCTCGGGTCGGATGGTGTTGTTCGGACCGCGCACAATGAACGTCTCGTCGTCCGCCTTGTAGCCAATTTCGAAGAAGTTCGGCACGTTCGGCGCAGTGATCGTGTCGAGGCGCTCGTAGTAGAAGGAACCAGGTGGGAACTCGCGGCTGATATGTAGCGTGACGTCAGCCTGACGCCGCATAGGGATGGTCGGTGATCCGAAGAAGAAGAGGTAGCGCGCCGCTCCGTCGCCACTGCGGAAGTCAATGCGGAAGAACCAAGTCTTCTTGGCAGAACCTTGATTCTTGAGCGAAAGGTACTTCTCGAACTCAAGCGTTCCAAAGTCTTTGAAGTAGATGTCTCCCAGGTTGGAAGAGGCGTTGAGCATCTCCGCGGTCTGCTTGAAGAGACTCTTGAGAAGCTCCATCGCATTGCGCCACACTTCGTAGTGATTGGACGCTTTGACCTTCTCCTTTTGGTCGAACTTGCTCGCAATGGACTTCGCCCACTCGATCGCCTCACGCTGCTCCTGCGCTGCAGCCTCATACTCCTCGAGGCTTTCCGAGACACTCTCTGAAACCAGAGCGACGAAGGCGGTTAGGTCAGAAGTCTGTGAAATCTCTAGGGCATCGTAGTAGCGAAGACGATCCTCACGCGAGATGACCGCTATGGGAAAACCAAAGCGCATGAGCATCAGGTTCATGACAAGGCGTGCGACACGGCCATTGCCATCAATGAACGGGTGAACCGTTACGAACCAGGTGTGTGCGGCACACGCGGCGAGCAATGCCTCATCCTGGGAGAACAACTGCCCGGGCACGCTGGCCTTCTGCAGCCACTCTCCAAACTGGCCCATTTCGACAGGCACAGACTCGGGGGCCGTTGGCTTGAACTGTGAGCCACCAATCTCGACCTGCTCTGTTCGGTACTTGCCGACGTTCGCATCATTGATGCCCTTAAGCACCAGGAAGTGCAACTGCCGAACGTCTGCCTCGGTGATTGGCCGATCGGAATGGCTGGCAAGCTCCTCGAGGAAATCGAGGGCAGCAGACAGGTTCTTCGCTTCCGCTTGATCCTTGAGCGGCTTGCCGGTGATAGTTAAGCCCTGCTCCACGACGAGCCTTGTCTCGCCGACGTTGAGGGAGTTTCCCTCGATTGCGTTCGAGTGGTAGATGTTCTTGATGCGGAAGTACTTGCGAAGCTTGTTCAGAACCTCTGCGGTCAGTGCGCCAGTGGCTCGCATCCTTGCAACGCGAGCTGCCAAGTCCGCGGTAGCTTCGAACTGCGTCTGCTCGACTTCGTAGGCGGTTCCGAGGATGCTAGGCATAGTGCGGCAATTCTACGAGTGACAGGAAAGCAAACGTCGGTTGTGCCGCCCAACGTTGGAGTTCACCCGCTCGCGGAAGCGGGCGAAGCCCGCTGTAGCGAGTCGGGTGCAACGACGGGTTAGGCCGCACTCGTACGCTCTCCTGACGAAAGTGACTGCGCCCCCGCTTTGACGACCGGCTTGCCAAGGAGTGTTTGAGTGAATGCGGGTGCTTCAAACTCCAGTGAGCCGCGCGGCCAATTGATGGCGATATGCCACCGGAACGACTTGAACCCAGTGGAAGCCTCAAGAGGCTCTCGGTGTATGCCGTCGATCGCGAAGGGACACATGCCAGCCGTAGGAGTGAGGTAGTCAAGCTCCATCTTGAGACGGAACGCGCTGTGGAAGACCAGTTCCGCGCGGCAGATTGTGAACAAGAATTGGTCAGCCGACTTCTCCCACTTGAGGATGTAGTCGATATCGAGAACGAGATCTGTGGTGCCCTCGTCTTCGTCGAACGAAGCGAACCGAAGACCGTGAACGTGCACGTCATGCCATGACAGCGAGTCAAAGTCTTCGGTGTGCCAAGGGCCGAGGTTCGGAACCTGTCAACGACTTTGAGACACTCGGTTCGTGAGTTTACTGAGCAACGGCCATGCACGGCTCGTCGGGTGTGAGATTCGCCTTCTGGAGTCGGTCGCGCTCTGGATCGGCTTTCGAGGATGCCCCTGGATCGACGATCGCGACGTCGCTCGACTCCCGGGTCGTGGTCGTTTCGCCACCGATGACGTCGAGCCGCTTCGCCGGCGGGTTGATCCAGGCCGCGGTCGGCAGCGCCTTCGGCGTCGGCAGCCCGTTCGGGAACCGCTCCGGGTGTTTCGCGAACGCCTCCCGGAGCACCTGGGCGCGCTGCTCTCGCTTCGCGGCCGCGAGGCCGTAGTG